>Ga0316604_10000006_pt1 | contig 509629 bp, 438 predicted proteins | sample OWC_soil_day20_C_FD_207650 | JGI IMG/M metagenome (GOLD analysis project Ga0316604, IMG submission 207650) | Wetland soil microbial communities from Old Woman Creek delta, Ohio, United States - OWC_soil_day20_CT | ecosystem: Environmental > Terrestrial > Soil > Wetlands | place: USA: Ohio... | reverse complement strand
TTTTCAAAACTTTTTCCCTCTGCTTCAAGCTACAAAACACCTCCGTGTTTCTCCCTCAAAGCGGCTGCAAAGTAACACCCTTTTTTCCATACTTCCAAACTACTACACCCTTTTTTGTGAGAAAAATTACATCTTTATTACAAGACTTTATATATCAATCATATAAACAAAATAAAACATACAATTACTCGATAATCAATTAGAATAAAAGCTATTAAAAAGACTTTACCTCCTGAAATTTTCAACTCCAACACAGCCATATTTTTCGCAAAATACACAAAAAACACTACATTGTAGCATCTTACGCCATCAGTTTCATCTGGAATAAATTGAACACATCGAAGACGGTTTGATCTCTTATTTTTGTTGGTCAAACTATTCCATAGTGTCATTTTCCGACAATTTTTCTCTTGAAAAGAATAACGATGTAGACTAAATAGCGCTATTTTCTCTCCAGAAATGAAACTTCGGCGTAAATAAATTGTATTTTTGCACTTCACTTTTCACCATACAAATCAATAAAATGAGAACAAACAGAGCCCAAATATTACTTTTCCCGCTTCTTTTAGTCGTAATTATTATCATCGGATGCTGGATCGGAGGGCTTTTTATACATCAACAACATCTTTCTTTGCCTTCAGCCAAAGATTATAACTTCTTTTTTGTGACCGACTATGGATCCGTAACAGGTCCTGGAATGAAAAAACAAATAGCAGATCAAATGAATTTACTAGCACCGAAAGTAAATCCTCGCTATATTATTTCAGCTGGAGATAATTTTCATAGCGAATCTGCAATGTCGGCTACCGACCCTGCATGGAAAACCAATTTCGAACAATTCTTCAAGGTCGGATATATAAAGAACCTTGATTGGTACACCGGACTAGGAAACCACGATTATGCTGGTAACCCACAAGCACAGTTAGACTATGCGAAAATACATCCGCATTGGAATATGCCTGCACGTTATTACACTTTTATAAAGAAGACGGACGACAGCACCTCCATTCGGTTCGTCATTCTAGACACAAATCCTTTTCAAACAAAATATCTTAAAAGCGGGCATGCCGATGTTGCCCGACAAGACACCAAAATGCAACTACATTGGATGGATAGCGTACTTGCATCCTCACACGAAAGATGGAAAATTGTAATTGGGCACCACCCAATCGTAAACTCAGGAATATTTACCGGCATTGACTCCAAATTAATCGAACAAATCAATCCTCTGCTAAAGAAGTACAAGGTTGATGTCTATTTCTCTGGGCATGTACACAGTTTTCAACATCAACAAAAAGACAATATAGATTATGTTGTAGGAGCCAGTACCTGGAAAGGTAGAATAATCACCCCTTGGCTCTACTCAAAATATTGGAAGAATAGTACCGGATTTACCTTATGTTCGGTAGATGCCCATCACTTCCGTTTCTATTTTATAAACGAAAAGGGTCATATATTATATAGGTATAGCAGAAATAAATAATTACTTGTTTGTTATAGCTGCATTTTGTAAATTTATAGCAGAAAAGCTTGCAAAGCTAAGCATAATATCCAAAATAATTTATTATTAATCATCATGATATAAACATCATAAGGATTGATGTTATAAACAGTTTTGTCTTAACAAACGCCCGCGTATGTTACAACATTCTTACTTATGCATTCGTTTCTGATGTTACCGGATATACAATCCGGCTATGATAGATATTACGAAGCTTATCTTTAAACACAGCCTTCACCGTCTCTATGTCACGCAGCGTAATCGGTGCATCGCGAAAAGCCCCTTCGTTAATTTGTGTCTGCACAATCCGCTCTACCAGGCAGGAAATGCTTTCTTCCGAATATTCCGTCAAACTACGCGAGGCTGCTTCCACCGCATCGGCCATCATCAAAAGAGCGGTCTCTTTGGTGCGTGGATTGGGTCCTGGATAAGTAAACGCTTCATCATTGGGCGATGCTGCCGGGAATTGCGTGCAAAATCGTTGATAGAAATAACGCACCTTTCCCTTGCCGTGATGCATACGTATAAATTGGATAATCTGCCGAGGCAACTTATTCTTGGTTGCAATACGAATGCCTTCCGTCACATGGTTAATTACGATCTTAGCGGCAGCTTCATCGGGCAAAGAAACTAAGGGATTAACTCCTCCTACCTGATTTTCGGTAAAATAGGAAGGTGCCGCCATCTTTCCAATGTCATGATACAACGCACCGGTACGCACCAACAAGGTGTTGGCATTAATCTTCTGAGCCGCTTCGGTAGCAAGATTCGATACTTGCAATGAATGCTGAAAAGTACCAGGTGCTTGTTCCGAAAAACGAATCATCAGCGGGCTATTGATATTAGAAAGCTCGATCAGCGTAACATTCGACAAAAAGCCGAATGATTTTTCCACTATATAAATAAAGGCATACGCAAACAACAACAGCAAGGCATTGATACCGAACAGCAAGAAGCGCACCCACAATATTTTTTCAAAATTATGATCCTGAACCAATGAAACTCCAAGATAACCAACGCTATACGTAACAAATATCAATCCTGCCGTTTGTACCAATTGTGACCGCTGAGTCAGATCGCGCAGACTAGTAATAACCGTCATACCTACGGCAATTTGCAGGACCACGAATTCAAATTGAGACGAACGGACTACAAAAGAGACCATCAGCACCGTAATAATATGGGCAAACAGAGCCGACCGGGAATCGAAAAACGTGCAAATCATCACCGGTAGCAAGGCAAACGGCACCAGATAAATACTGAAACTGGTAAAGGAGATCACGGCAAAGGCACATCCTACTATCAGTACAATCATCATTACAATGAACAAAATGTTTTTAAACCGGGCAAAAATCTCGCGACGACGGAACATCAGAATATATAGGAATAGTAACGTCATCAGCCCTGTCACAATAAGAATCTCCCCCAACAACACTATCCATGACTGGGTCACAGCACCCTGCATTTTATTCATCGCAATCTGGAGGGATGTCAACACCCGATAGGACGATTCGGTAACAATGTCCCCTTTGTCAATCACACGTTCACCGGCCTGTACAATACCTTCAGTCTGAGATACGGCACGCAGAATTTCGTTGCGCACCTGCTCCGAAACAGAAACATCATACACCAAATTGTCGGTAAGGTAGCCATTCAAATTACACGATTGAAGCACCCGGCTGCTCAATCCTCCGGTAGTATGAGCCAAGATATACTCGTATGCCGTTTTTACTGTGAAAATTTCAGCAAGCGGCACTGTGGTTGCCACATTGTTTTGCACCACAGCCACCATTTGTACTTTGTCTTTCTTCATTTTCTCATAATCATCAACACGCATGATGCCTTTACTGTAAACATACTCAAACTGATTCCGAATATATTGTCGGTAAGGAGTTGCCATAGACAAAATCATGGAACTTGAACGCTCTAGCTCTTCTATTTTAGTGCTTTGCAAAGAAGCATTGACCCGAAAATAGGGAGTATATTGGCGCAAGACACTATCCTGTTCAATCTTTAATTGTTTCGGATCTTTATAAATAGGAAAATCGAACGCAGCAGTAATCAGTTCATAATGCCAGGGTTTACCGACATTGAATGTATAATTAAATCGGTTCTGACGTGGAAAGAATTCGACTATCAATGCAATGGCCAACAAAAACAGAGCGATTTTCAGCCATATTTTCTTGCTTTCCTCAAAATTCAGATTCATTGATTATTGTTTTAGAAACGACACACAAATATAACGATTAGTTATGAGTTCGAGTATTCGGATCGACATACCGCAGATCCTTCACACCATTTATGAAACACTAGCGAGCCACTTTGTCTTTGTTTTTCTCCACGAAATCCTTCCACCCGTGATATTTTTTCTCATTTTGAGGACGATTCGTCTGGTAATAATGACAAAGTGCAGCCCCCAAAGCATCGGTAGCATCAAGCTTCGCCTGCATATCTGCGGCCTCTATTTTAAGAATCCGGCGCAACATATCGGACACCTGTTCTTTAGAAGCCTTGCCGTTACCGGTTATAGCCATTTTAATCTTAAGCGGAGCATATTCCGTTATTTCGATTTTGCGATGAAGAGCGGCCGCCATAGCTACACCCTGCCCTCGCCCGAGTTTGAGCATCGACTGTACATTTTTACCGAAAAACGGTGCTTCAATGGCCAATTCGGTGGGATGAAACTCGTCGATAAGCGATAACGTACGCTCAAAAATACGTTGCAAGCGGTCATAGTGATTGACTATTTTCCGCATATCGATTATACCCATGACCAGCAGAGATGGCTGCTTGTTAACGATCCGCAGCATGGCATAACCCATAATAGTTGTCCCGGGGTCGATGCCCATAATAATCCGTTCTCCGTTTTCCGACATCATACCAACACCTCCAGAACTGTAGAAAAATAGAGCACTTTGGTACCGAACAACCGGTTAACAGATGCAGCCAACAGTTGCTCTTGTTCTTTTCTCCAGCGATCGACAGCGACCAACGTCCCGACCGAAAACTGTACCGATATAGAGATGGAATCACCGGCATTTTCGGTCAGTACACGAAAGATGTGCAGGTCGGCAAAGGCCCCACCGGCCGTCATAAAGGGTATATATTCGTCGTCGAGCCAGCTTTTCCAGGCTTCTAAAACGCTATCTTCCAGACAAAAAGTTGTGTTATAGATATACATATCAATATTTTTGACAAAAGTAACATTTTATTTCGGATTAAAATAGTATCTTTGCGTCGCTAAAAAGCAAGGGGTATTAGCTCATCTGGCTAGAGCGCGACACTGGCAGTGTCGAGGTGAGCGGTTCGAGTCCGCTATACTCCACTTACAAGCGGTCAGGAATTTTTCCGACCGCTTTTTTTATACCAAAAACGGCCGGAGCAAACACTCCGACCGCTTATAACCACAGCTACTTACACATAATCACAACTCAAACGATCTTCGGTTGGGGGTTGAGCAGTTCTTTCGCCTCGTTATCGCTTAAATCGTAATGATAGAATTTATGGAAATATTCCTTCGCCACCTTCACCATATCGAAGGGAAAGCGCTCGGGATACATCAGATGAGCCAGCCAGATATAACCGATAATGCGGTTTATTCCCGGCGGACGATCGATCCAGCCGAACGGCCGCCACGGAACCTGATAGACTTTGTTGTTTTTCACCGCATTCAATAATTTCCATTTAGGCGACGTTTTGATGGCTCTATAAGATGACATTTCATCGAAATTGCCCGACCACACCAAAATGATTTCGGGCTGCCACACATACAATTGTTCCATGGAAACGACAGTCATCCCTTTGCCGGACAACACCTCCACCTGCGCTACATTCTGCACGCCGATCGAATCGAGTAACACGCTGTGTACCGAACCAGTAGGGTCGGTCCGCAACCCGTCATCTCCTTCGGCATAATAAACCCGATGGCGTTTATCAGTCCGAATTTTCCTTGCCACGGCAGGAATGGAATCGATATAATGATGAACAAATTCGGCCAGCTCTTCGGCTTTGGTTTGCTTGTGAAGCAGGTCGCCCACAAACCGGAACACCTCTTTATAACGATTGACCCGCATATCGACCAACACCACCGGAATGTGCAACTTGGCCTGCAGCTTGTTTGCCTGATCGATTTTTTGAGGCGACAGATCGTTGGCATAGAGTATAATATCCGGCTTCAATCGCACAATTTCTTCGTCGGATCCCTCTTCGATGACATAAGGTTTTCCCTCGTAAAACGATTTCTTCAGGTATTTCTTTTCCGAATCGTTGTAATGAAACACCGCATTGACCGTTATCGCCGTATCAAACGCATAAATAAGCGTTGCCGAATGGCGGTCGATAAATACCGAACGAATGGAATCGGGAATCTCCACCTGCCGACCCGCCATATCGGTAATGATTCTTGTTCCGCCTTTACTGCCTGTTTTCCCTCCGCCACAGCCGCACAAGACGATCAATAGTAATCCGATAACATAACACGTTAATTGACGCATGGATATTGAATTTAGAATTTATATTTCAACAGAAACTGAAAAGTACGCCCCTCTTCGGGATAACCTTCGACAACGGCATAGTTTTTATCCAGAATATTGTTAACCAAAAACTCCAACGCAAGCGGCTTAAAGAGCGACGCATGCAATTTGGCATGAAGCAACAAATAGGATGGAGCCTTGTATTTCCCGTCGCTGGTACTGATTCGTTCCGAATTATACTCTCCGCTAATTTGCAGATAACCGTCGGCATCGGGCAAATTCAACTGTGTATAAACAAACACCTTGTTTTTAGGTACATCCGTAAAAAGAATGGAAGGATTGGAGTTGTTCTTCCGATCGATAAAACTATAGCTTATGCCGGCATTGATCGCTTTGACCGGAGCCCAGCCTGCCTGTAGCTCAAACCCTTTGAAAGTGGCCTTGCCCGTATTTTGCATCTGTGTGAGATTGGTTCCAATGGTAACGGACTGGATGGCATCCTGTAATTTATTGAGAAACACGGCTGCTTCCACCTGTAGTTTGTCTGTCAAGGTAGCGGCGTAGTTCAACTCGAAATTCCAGCTGTATTCGGCTTTCAGCGCCGGATTCGGGATGGCAGTACCCATTTTGTACGAATAGCGATCTTTCAGCGTCGGAAAACGTGATTTGCGGGATGCCGAAAGCGTTATCTGCTGATCGCTTGCCAGATTGTAGACCAATCCCAACTGATAATTGAAATTGTTGCTTGAGCTGGTAGTGAACTGAATATTGGAGGTCGATGTTACCACCGAATCGGCTTTCACACTGCTTCGTGTATTGTAGCTGATACCGGCGATGGCATTCAGTCTCGAAGATAAGCGATAGCTGTCTTCCGCACCGATCGACAAAGTATTATCGGCAAAATGCTTGTTAATTGCCCCTTCATTGTGTTCGTTGTGCACATCGTATTTCTCGTGAATGGCAAAACGCAAAGTGTTATTTGTAAAATAATCGGTCGACAACTCAGCCGAACCTCCAGCCGTATAATCGTCATAAATACTTATGAATGACGATTTTTTATTCATTGTCGTATAAGTGGAATCGTCCCAGGCATTCAACTTGTTGTAATACTTGTCGTAAAAAGCATTGGCTTTGACATAAGTAGACGACGACAATTTGGTTTTGGAGATAAAATAGAGGCTCGACTTGTCCCAGTCGGGATATTCCCAATATTTATACGACGATGTAGCCGTATTTAGTCCGCAATAGGTCGGAATTCCCTTTTCGGCATGTTGCACAATGTAGTTGATCGAGTATTCGTCGGTAGCATTCGGCGTGTAGCCCAACTTCAGATTGGTCTTGAAATCTTTTGATTCGGAATGATTCCGTCGTCCGCCATTCTCGCCTTTCCTCTTTACAAAGTCGTCGGAAAGCGACATAAAATTCTTTTTCAGCAATGAAATATTCCCCAGAAAATAGAATTTGTCGAACTTACTTCCGATACTCAGCGCCGAGTGGTAACCGTTAATCCCCTGATTACTCAGTTTAATACCGCTTTCACCACCTATCTCAAATTTATCGACCGGTTTTCGGGAAATAAGATTGATTGCACCTCCCAGTGTATTGGATCCGTACAATATGGATGTAAATCCTTTCGAAACAGTTATTTTCGAAAGATCATACGTTGTAAACCGGGAGAGATCGATATACCCGTCGTAAGGAACATAGATAGGTACTCCGTCGGCATAGATAGGAACCTGACGCAGATCGAATCCCCGCAAATAGAGCATCGCCTCGTTCCGACCTCCGATAGTCGTAATGTTCAGTCCGGGCAATAACTTCAGCGCCGAAGCAAGATCGTCGCGGTTAAATTGTTGCAACTGCTGCATATCCACCTGTTGAAATTGCGAACTGGTTTTCAGTGCACTGACAGACACTTCACCCAAGGTATACACTCTCGAGATGGAATCGTTCTTTTCGTTGCCATCGGAAGCATACAACTTACATACTATCAATGCCATAAGCAATAGTAAAAATTTAGTCTTCATAAGTGTTTGGAGTTAGTTATTAACGGATTGATCAACACATTTGAGTTATTCGGGCCAAATCACGTTCGGCCTGCGACTTAGGCGAGAGATAGTGCGTAACATATTTCCCGATAAAAAAGGTAAAAGGAGCCACCATCTCCCGACTCTCCATTTTCTGCAGAATATTCTGCATGGTTCCTTCCACGCAATCTTCGTCGGACAACGAAATCATGGAGGTAGCTACCACCGGCAAATCGGATATCAAACCCTCCTCTTCGAAAAGAGCAAAAATTTCCCGGAGATGGTCGTAGGCCATATAAAGCACCACCGTAGCATCCTGGTCGCGCATCATGCGGGCGGCACTTCTGATCAGACCGACTCTGTCGTCCAGTTGATCTGCGATCAGATAGAGCGTTGCGTTGGTTTCTCCTTTTTCATTGAGCGGGATGGCAAAGAGATTTGATCCGGCTGTACCAGCAGTGATTCCGGGGATAATCTCAAACGGGACACCTCTCTCTTTCAGTTTTTTGGCTTCGTATCCACCCCCATTGAACATCAGCGCATCTCCGGCCTTCAAGCGAACTATCTTCTTGCCTTCATTATAATACTGCTCAAGCACGTCCAGCATATCTACCCGTCTGGCCGGATCTTCATTGTGCTTGTCTATAAATCTGACCACTGTTTTGGACGAAGCGACCTCAGTCACATGCACTGCAGGGAGGCAATCGTACAATAAAACATCGGCTTCTTCAATACTGCGGTAAGCTTTAACCGTCAACAAACCGGGATCTCCCGGTCCGGCCCCGACAATCTTTACCGGGTAGCGTTCTTTTGTCTTTTTATTCATATGCAATTGATATTGGTATATATTTATTTATCAGTCTGGTTTGCATCGTTATCTTTATAATAAATAACGACAGGTAAAAAAAGAGGATGAAAAGACATCCTGATTTTTAGAGCATTATAGAATGAATATCAAGCAAAGTGTATGCCAGAATCATCTTACACAAACATATAACACTGTATTACAAAGCATTAAAAACAGTATCAATTCCATTCTATTTTTCATTTCTTACATCCAGGTAGCGGATATGGAACGATCTACACAAAAATGTAGAACGATTAACCCCAAGAAAAGCACGGAATCGAGCCAACAGCCGATCTGCATCCCCAACCGAACCATAAAACAGTCCCCAAAGTTCCTTTTTCAAGAGCTGCCAATCACTATCCTCCTCCCTCGAAGCGATGATCCCGGCAAACAGTAACTGGCTTTTTATCCGTAACCGGACAACCTACAGGCAACATGCCTCACCAACGTTACCATTTTGTAGAAACAGTCTACAGGCTACCACAAAAACGTAGGTTCTTCGCTTTCAAAAAATCCGTCATAATTATTTAAAATCATAATATTCTGATATTTATAAACGATGGCACAATAATTGCCTGTGTTCAGAAAAAACGATAGCACGACAAACACCTTATTTTGCTCACAAATGCTACCGCCATTTTGATCGCACAACAATAGTCGAACGTGATATGTTTTCGGAGTAATCTTACTCCTTCTTTTTTACCATGCGTTATTCATAATAATAATAACGACTATAAATCAAAGCATTAGCACTAATCAAATAGTAACAACAAAACCAAAACCGTTATGCAAATCATTCAACCTATTTTAAAGAGTAAAACAATCGCATTCGTTGTGATGCTCCTTTGCACTGCCGGAGTCTTCGCCCAAACGTACAACATTCAAGGGCATATTTACAACAAGAGCAATCATCAGCCCATTGCCAATGCCACTATCAAAATCAAAGGCACTAAAAGTGGAGTTGTATCCGATTCTACCGGCCTATTCCGGTTTTCGAACCTTGCCAACAAAACCGTATCCATCCAAATCTCCTGTGTCGGTTTTCATGGAATAGAAGCTCTGGCAAAAACAGATGAAGAGAATACTTTCGCTATTCAGGAAAAGAATTTGAATCTTCAGGAAGTAGAAGTTACCGCACAACGGTACAATCCGATCAGAGAGACTACCGAACAACCACTGGCATTACAGTCGGCAATACAAACTATTTCGGCACAACAAATAGAACAAACCGGCGCCATCAATGTGATTGAAGCGATGAAATATAGTACATCGGGGAACTATACCATGCAAGGACGTAAGCGTAAAAATTTTATCAGCCTGAGAGGTCAATCGATGGATTATGCCATTGACGGAGTATCGTTATACAACTTTATGGATGCTCCTAATGCACTTTCGGCAAATATAATCGAAGAAATCGACGTAAACCGGTCGAGCAATTCTCTGTTGATGGGATACAGCGGTTTGAGCGGAGTAGCCAACTATAAAACCAAATTATTCGAAAAGTTTACCGCATTGGGAGAAGTCGAATACGGATCATTCAATAAAATGCATGCCAATATAACTCTAGGAGGGAAAGTACAGGGGTTATATTATGCTCTATCTGTTTCGAAAGATAAAACCGACGGACCCAAAGATCGGAATGCAGCCGAGGATATGTGGAACGTATCGGGAAAACTACAATACAATCTTTCGGACAAATGGGAATTTTCCATCCAACACTATTTTATGAATGGCATGCGTGAATTTGCTCAAATGCAAAACAGCACATCCAGCGCCTATACGGTTTCTGCCACAAACCTTGCCATGATATGGAAATTCGACCCGCTCCGCTTCAATATCACGATTGGCAAAGTCAAATTCACTCCAAGCAAAAATGCCACGACGGAACTACAACTATATTATGTGGACAGCCAACGGGACTGGAATCAACGCGCTTATTACACCAAAACAGTCAACAAGCAAAAGGTTCTGACCGATTCTATTCCCCCCTATACAACAACAAAAGAACCCGACTATGTGCTTGGTGGCGGAATTTTTCAGACACTGCGACTCATCGATAATAATATACTACGGATAGCACTTATGGGGTCGAAGAAAACTACTCCGACACAAACCAACCCGAAAGGAACCACCACCGGTACCGATATCAGGGCATTCTGCGGAACAATCGTTGATGAGCATAAATTTGAAAACCTATCGATAAACGGTGGCGTTAAACTGATGCAGAATTATTATAAAAAATATGCTCCCGGAAGCTCGTCCGTCTACATCACGAATCAATGGCAACCCGTTACGGCTTGCTTCAACATCGGAGCGTCCTATAACATAGATAAAGATTTCAGCGTTAACTGTCTCATTAGCGATGGAGTGGTAAATGCACCGCTCAACGGGATCGACCGGAACATCGTAGGAAAAGATACAACCTATACTATATTAAAAAATGAAAACCGCTTCAATGTCGATCTCGGAATCGTGAAACGGTTGCCCACTGTAGGTGAAATCACGTTAACGGCATTCTTTATCAATCGCAAAAATGCGTATGAATATACCGGCATTCTCTATTACGACAATCAGGGAATCCAACGGGAATACCTCAACAATTTGAACATCCGGTCGTACGGCGTCGAATTTCTATGGCAAAGTCCCACTTATATGGGATTTCTCACATCCAATATCAATGCAACACACATGAAATCGTACCAGATATCAAACGGTACGACGAGTGCGTACACCACCCAGCCGCAAACCATTTTCAATGCTTCCGTGAATGCCTGCAAATATGGTTTCACGCTCGGCATATTCGGCAAATATGTAAGCCGGTATACCTCTACCAGTTTCATCACATTAGCAACTACAAGCACGAAAGTCTATATTGGCGACTATACGAATGTTGACGCTTCGTTATCCTATAATTTCCCCAAAACAGGATTTTCTGTTTACGGCAGAGTAATCAATATCGGCGATGTTAAATATTGCACCGTATCGCCGGTGTATCCCGATTATGGCAGACAATTTTTTATCGGAGCAAAGATTAAATTATAAACAGCAAAACTGACTATTTATGTATGAAATGAATGCCCGCGAGTACAGCGAAAACGTGATGAAAGGATACTTCAAAAAGATCTATCCGGTTATTGCACAACAAATACTCGACTACACGGGAGTAACGGAGGGAAAATGTATCGATCTGGGCGGCGGTCCGGGCATGTTGGGTATTTCGATGGCCGCCATCACCAATCTGGAGGTGGTTATTTACGATCTGCTTCCAGAGTGCATCGAGGTAGCCAACGAGAACATTGCCGAACGAAAGCTTAACCGACGAGTAACTGCCCGGCAGGGAAAAGCGGAAGACATCCAATTTCCGGATAATTCCGTCGACCTGGTAATCAGTCGCGGATCCATCTTTTTCTGGGAAGATCAGAAGAAGGGTATTGCCGAAGTACACCGGGTATTGAAGCCGGGTGGCTGGGCCTACATCGGCGGGGGTTTCGGTACACCCGAATTGCTTGCCGAAGTAATGGAGGCCCGCAAAGACGATCCCGAATGGGAAAAAGGGAGGGCTTGCCGAATGAAGAAGAATCCTCCCGAACATTATCAGAAGATATTGGAAGAGTTGGAAATTCCCGGCGGCATTCAGTATGGTTCCGCCGGCACATGGATCATATTTCAAAAACAAGAATAACAATGAGAAACAAACAACTAAAAAGCATTTATACCCTGCTGTTGCTGACGCTCTGCTGCTCGTTCGCCGGCGGGCAACCGACACGTGTCATCACCGATATGGGTGGTCGGAGAGTAACCGTTCCTAAAATCATCAAGCGGGTTTACATCGATAAACATTGCGCCATGATGGTAAATGCCATTGCTCCGGAGTTGACCGTCAACGTAGCTTTCAATCCCTCGAACGAAGCGAAGCAACTGCTATCGCCGGCTATCTGGAAAGGAAAACCCTACACGCAAGGATCGGCCGAAGAGATTCTCAAACTGCATCCCGACATTGTCTTTATGTCGGACGAGCTGAGTCCGAGTGTAGTGGATAAAGCCAATAAGATGCAGGCACAACTGAAATTGCCGGTCGTCTTGCTGGAGATGAATATGGAGGGATACAAGCCAAATCTCGCGTTTTTGGGGAATCTGTTCGGGAAGCAACAGAAGGCTGCCGAACTGATCGGATTTATCAAAACATATCTCGATGTCATCGAAAAGAGGGCAAAACAGATACCACGTAACGCCCGGAGACAAGTCTATTATGCCGAAGGTCCCAACGGATTGAGCACCGATCCTTCCGGTTCGAAACACAGCCAGATTATCGACTTCGTAGGAGCTACCAATATTGCCAAAGCTGAAATTATTCCCGGCAAAGGAATGTCGGTGGTCTCGATGGAACAGGTAATGGTGTGGAATCCGGAGGTAATCTTAGTCTGGACCGGTAGCGCCGAGAATCTGGTAACTTATAAATATATCCATTCCGATCCGCTCTGGGCAAATATCAGAGCCGTTAAAAACAAGCTGGTGTATCAGATTCCATGGCTGCCCTACGGTTGGTTCGATCGTCCTCCGGGAACCAACCGCATTCTGGGCACCATCTGGACGGCCAACCTGCTCTACCCTGCCATTTTCAAATACGACATGGTGAAGGTGACACAGGAATATTTCCGAAAGTTTTACCATGTCAACCTATCGGTAGCAAAAGCAAAAGCGTTAATTATTTCAAAACCTAAAATGTAGAAACAATGGCAAGCTGTATAACCAATATTGAAGAAACCATTTTAATGACTTGCGGACCGCGGCCTCGCATGTCGAAACGAGTGAGCGAACACGGTATTCCGGTGCTGCAACAGGGTGCGCTCAACATCTACACAATCCTGCCCTGCCCGCTGAAGGTTCGGTTTAAGCAGGCATTCGAACAATTTATGGCAGAGCACAACAGCAAGAGTGCCACACCTATTTATTGCCCTACCATTCTCGACGGCGCTCCCAAAAGCATCGAAGCGCAAATGCAGGAGGCACACGGAGAAGACGATCTGCCCGAGATGCTTATCACCACCGGGTTTCATACCATTTTCTCCAAACCGTTTAAACAGGAATATCTCGAAACAGGAGTCTACACCGGACTTACCAAACCGGAATTTCTGGATAAAATGCCTGCCGACTACCGCCGCATTGCCGCCCAGTACAACATCGGGTTCCTGGCCTTCGGAGCGTGGAGCCTCATCTTCGATATGTCGGTGGAGAACGCAGGTAGCTATCCGAAGAGCTGGACCGATCTGGCCAAGCCCGAATTTCGCAACAAACTGTCGATGCACGGTTATCATGGCAAAGCCAGCGGAACCAGCTTGTTGCTGGTTCTGAAAGAACGAATGGGCGAAAAAGCGATCGGACAGTTTGCGCAAAACATCAAGAACATCAAACACTTTGCCGAAGTAATCAAAAGTATCGACTCGCCCGATCCCGACAGAGTGCCGTTCAATATTCTGCCTAATGCGGCTTCGGTGCAGATACCGTCCCGCAAAAACGCGGCTATGATCGAATTCAAAGACGGGCCGTTGATGGCACCGCTGATGTTATTTGTAAAAAAGAGCAAACTGGAAGCCTGCCGACCGTTGATCGACTTTTTCTGGAGCGATACCTTTCGGGAGATTCTGGGAAAGGGCGACTTCCACATGCCCGATGAGATGGACTGGAGCCTGAACTACAGTTTCCCGAGTTGGGATTATCTGGCCACGCACGATTTCACCGAATTATCGGACGAGTTGGATGTGGTATTTCAAAAAGGGCTGAATGTTCCGAAAGAATAAATAAGTAAACGTATCACTCATGGGGTGGTTCAAAGTCACCTTATGAGTATAAAACAAAAAAATTATGAAGCTGATAACCGTATCCGGGCCGCCGTCGTCCGGCAAAACATCTATATTGCTCAATGCCATTAAGGCGCTGCTGGCCGACAATAAAAAGGTAGGCGTAGTAAAGTTCGACTGCCTGAGCACCGATGACGACAAATTATACGCAGCGCTTGGTGTTCCCGTCCGCGTGGGACTGTCGGGCAACCTCTGTCCCGACCACTATTTTGTAAGTAATATCGACGACTGCATCGAATGGGGAAAAGAGAGCGGACTCGATTTCCTGCTGTCGGAAAGTGCCGGCCTCTGCAACCGCTGTTCGCCCCACGCCAAAAATGTACTGGCCGTATGTGTCATCGATAACCTGATGGGAATCAATACGCCGAAAAAAGTGGGGCCGATGCTTAAGTTTGCCGACATCGTCATTATCTCGAAAGGCGACATCGTTTCGCAGGCCGAACGCGAAGTGTTTGCCTTCAAGGTACGTCAATCGAATGCCAGGGCAAAGATTATCCACGTGAACGGCATTACCGGACAGGGAGCCTACGAGTTGACCTCCCTGTTTTACGATGCCAACGAAACCGAAACACTTAACGGCGGCACCCTGCGCTTCTCCATGCCTGCCGCCCTCTGCTCCTATTGCCTGGGTGAAACCAAAATAGGGAAGGATTACCAGATGGGGAACATCAAAAAAATAAAAGCTTAATTACCAATAAACGATCGGAGATGAATAGTATGGAACTACTTGAAAAAGAAATAACAACAATAATAAAAGAGATTCCCTATATCGGCACTCTCTTTGAAACCTACGGCATCCGGCCTCAAAACGATTCGGTTCGGCTGGGACAATATCTCGACACGCTGACGGATGAATTCTACGAAGATATAGGTATCGACAGAAGCCAGCTTATCAGCAATCTGGTGGGATTTGTCGCTCTTGCCGATCAGCAACCTGTCTTTAAGGTAAACTCCGTCACTATTATCGGCGGCCACGATAAAAGCGGAAAGCCGGAAGATAAAACCATTACGCTCCATGTGGGAAGCATCACCAGTATTGTAGGGCCTACCGGTTCGGGAAAAAGCCGGCTTTTGGGCGATATAGAATGGCTGGCGCAGGGTGATACGCCTACCGGTCGCTCCATCCTTATTAACGATGCGATACCCGATACGAACCTGCGTTTCTCGCTCGAACACAAACTGGTGGCACAGCTTTCGCAAAACATGAACTTCGTAATGGATGCTTCCGTAGGTGAATTTATCGCCATGCATGCCGAAAGCCGGATGATAAAGAATGTGGAACAGATAGTGGGCGAAATTATCCGCCAGGCCAATCTGCTGGCAGGCGAGCAGTTTACGAACGACACCGCGCTGACAGCACTTTCGGGCGGCCAGTCGCGGGCGTTGATGATTGCCGACACTGCGCTGCTGAGCACCTCACCGGTGGTTTTGATCGACGAGATAGAAAATGCCGGTATCGACCGCAAGCGGGCGCTGCAGCTACTGGTAAAGAATGAAAAGATAATTCTGATTGCCACCCACGACCCGATTCTGGCGCTGATGGCCGAACAACGGATGGTGATTAAAAACGGTGGCATTCACAAACTGATTACCACCACGCCGCAGGAGAAGGCTAATCTGGTAGCGTTGGAGGAACTGGATGCCAAAATGCTGGCGCTGCGTAACCGCCTGCGTAGCGGAGAGATTATCGATAATGCATAGATAGAGATGCACGGCCGTGCATCTCTATCGAAAAAAAACAGAACAATGGAAAAAATTATCATACAACCTATCGGCGTAATACACACGCCACACCACGATGTAAAAAACATGCCGATACAACCCATCGCCGCCAAAGGCATCAAAGGGTATATCGAACTATTGCCCGAATATGCCGCCGGACTGCAGGATATCGAAGGCTTTTCGCATATCACGCTGCTCTACCATTTTCATAAAATAAAGGGGCACGAACTGGTGGTGGTTCCCTTTATGGATACGCAGGAACGGGGAATTTTTGCCTGTAAAGCGCCGAAACGTCCCAATGCTATCGGGGTATCGACGGTAAAACTGACCGGCGTGGAGGGGAATATCGTTTATATCGAGCAGGTGGATATGCTCGACGGCACTCCGCTGATCGACATCAAGCCCTTTTATCCGCGCTACGACAACCGCATAGAAGATGTGCAACTGGGATGGCTCGAGAAAAACAAGGATCTGCCGCTGGAGGCGCTGCGATCGGACGAACGGTTCAAATAGACCAAAGAACAAAGAATAAAGAGCAAAGATGAATCGGGTTAAGATCCGAAGGTGAAAATGTAGTAACAAAACGAAGAACGCGAAATATCACTCTGTAAAATGAACAAAACTTCCAAACAGTCTCCGTACCGGATACACCGGTTTTCCGGTTTACTTTTCGTGGTGCTGGGTCTATTATTGGTGGCAACCATTCTGTTTTCCATCTGTCTGGGTCGTTATCCGCTAACGGTAACCGATCTGCTGACCTATATCTTCACGGGAAAAAACACGGATCCCCTGCTCCCTACCGTGCTTATTAATGTGCGGTTGCCCCGCATTATCGGGGCGATATTGGTGGGCGGAGCGCTCTCCATCTCGGGAGCGGCCTATCAGGGGTTGTTTCGCAACCCGATGGTCAGTCCCGATATTCTGGGCGTTAGTTCCGGCGCGGGCTTCGGTGCATCCATCGGCATACTGATGTCGTTTACCGTGCTGGGGATACAGGCCATGGCTTTTATCTTCGGCGTAGGAGCGGTCTTTTTGGCGCTATCGGTCAGTAAAGCCATCGGTAAAAATCACGATAAGATATTGATGCTGGTATTGTCGGGTATGGTTACCGCCGCCATTTTCAATGCACTGGTATCGCTCACCAAATACATTGCCGATACCGATTCCAAATTGCCCGACATCACCTTCTGGCTGATGGGTACCCTCTCACGCATCACGGTGGCCGAGCTACAAATTGTGGTGCCGGTGGTACTGATCGGTATCATACCCATTCTGCTGCTGGGCTGGAGGCTCAATGTGCTCTCTTTCGGCGACGAAGAGGCCAAAGCGCTCGGCGTCAACACCGGGCGGTTGCGCTTTATCATCATCTGCTGCGCATCGCTTATCACGGCATCGGTGGTGTGCATTGTCGGACTGATCGGTTGGATCGGATTGATTATCCCCCACTTTGCGCGGTTTCTGGTGGGGCCCAACCACAAGGTACTGCTACCCGCCTCTTTTCTGTCGGGTAGCATCTTTATTCTATGGGTCGATAATGTGGCGCGCTCGGCTACCACGCTCGAAATACCGATCGGCATTCTGATTTCGTTGATCGGGGCGCCGCTCTTCCTGCTCTTTCTGCGAAAATCATCAAAAAAAACATGGTAACCCGATAACTGAATAATTATGATTCTTGAAATAAAACAGGGTACTATCGGATACGGGCACAAAGCCGTTTTGTCCGATGTCAATTTCGAACTGAACACCGGGGAAACCGTTTGCCTGCTGGGAAAGAACGGGGCCGGAAAGACGACACTATTCAAAGCGCTGCTGGGTGTTCTGAAACCCTTCGCCGGCACCATTCTGCTCAACGGCACCCCTATCGACCACTGGAACCGACGCAAATTTGCGCAATTGGTCGGTTATATTCCGCAGGCACGGGCTCTGCCCTTTCCCTTCAGGGTAATGGATGTCGTGCTCTTCGGTCGTACGGCTCATCTGAGAGCCTTTGCATCGCCCGGTAAACAAGACCGGATGATTGCGGACGAATGTCTCGAGATGCTCAACATCGTTCACCTGAAGGACCGCATCTTTACGCAACTGAGCGGAGGCGAACAACAGATGGTGATCGTGGCACGGGCACTGGCGCAACAACCCTCTTTTCTGATTATGGACGAACCCACTTCCAGTCTCGACTTCGGCAATCAGATCAAAATCATTCAGCGGATCAACTCCCTGAAGAATAACGAGCTCGGCATTCTGATGGCCACCCACTCGCCCGACCACGCCTTTATGTGCGACGCCAACGTAGCCATCGTTCACGAACAGAGCATCTGGAAATACGGCTATTCCAACGACATCATTACCGAAGAAATTCTGAAGACTATCTACGGAGTAGACGTTAAAGTACGGGCCATGTCGGGCAACGACGATACGGCGCGAATGGTATGTGTACCTACGGTCTGAAGCGGCATCTCCCGCCGGCAATTGTAATCAGATGGCAATTAGCCGCCATAAATACAACCGATCGAACCGGATACTCAGCACTACCTGTACCGTACCGTTCCGCACAACCACTTTCCACCAGCGAAAGGCAAAACCAGAAAGAACGGCATCGCACCCGGTATGTCATTCCGACAACATGGTAATAAATTGCTACATTGAGTTGAAACGGTGTAATCAGTGATGTCTCCTTTTGTCTTTTTATCTACCCTGTAAACACTTTTACCAATCGCTCTCCCCCATCGAAAACTCTCTCCCCGAAAGAAAAAAATCGGGAAAATATAATTTGAAAAGGCAACGCTACTGATTGCAAAGTTCGGCTACCTCTCTCCGGGAAAAGGCTGGGTGAGACAATAAATATCTGACTACGACATGCCATCGTCGTGAGCAGAGATCGGGACAAGCAGAAGAATTAAGGTAACAGATCACGTTTCAATATCTCTTTTTTAAATACACTACAGCTCTATTCATCTATTTTTCTTCCTACATACCCCTTTTTCTTTATACAAACAAAGCGATGAATTTCTCCACCGCTTTGAGGTTCAGGCAATCATACTGGTTAGCCGACAATCATTCCGCTGAAAGGGGCGCTCCAGGGGCCGCGCTCTCCACGGGTATTGATCCAGCGAATCCAGTAATAAACGGTCACTCCGGCATCGCCACCGTCAAACGAAACGGTATAGGGCGAGGCGGTACAAGTGGCCTGAAAACTCAATTCCGAAGCCGATTTGGGAGCATCGCCCCCTTTTTTCATCCATATTTCGCAACCGTGCACTCCGGCAGGTTTTGCTTTACTTCGGCCACTGGCTTCATCCTGGTAAAGAACGGTATGTTGCAACCGCACCGAATAGTCGATGGTTCCCACAGGACGGGTAGTCGGAGCGGGTGCCGGAGTACGGCTTTCGGTACGAATGGTAAGTCCCATCCGTTCCCGATCGCTGTCAGATACTTTACTGTTGCTCGACAGCCACTCTGCTACAAAGAGGCGGAGAGCCTTTTCGTAGTCCTCGCGGGCAGCCGTCTTCTCCTGCACATCGGCCGAAGTCCGGTTTTGCTTGTTGGAGGCTATCGTGTAAGCATCCGACCAGCGTTTTTGTTTTACCTGCAAAGCCGCAAAGTTAGCTTCTTCGATTCCCCAGCCGGCCAGATTGGCTGCTATGAGTATCAGTAAATTTAATTGCCAGACATTAAAGCCGGCATCTGAGTTTGGCATGTAATCTTTCATGTGTTTATCAGATTAAAAATTTAGTTAGTAATCAACAATCAATCAAATCACTATAATGATACCTGAACTTTTATTATATTACTGAACGACAAATAATTATATACAAACTCCGTATTTTTTCGTAGTTTCGTCAGAGTTTTCGGTAATTACTTCAAACATTCCCGTAGCTACTTCTGATAATACGGTAACTATCCAAAAGGCTGCCGTAGTTACCGGAGACTTTTTTGTAGTTACTGCAAATGGGGCGGTAGTTACTGCAACCAGTGCGGGAGCTACCAAAAAAAATGCGGTCGTTACCGAAACCGATATCGTAGTTACTGCACGAAACCCGGTAGCTACTTTTTTCTTTTCCGTAGCTACGAAAAAACAACTTGCTGCTACCGGAAAGGCTGCCGTAGCTACGGCAATTTCGTCCCGGATTATCGTATGTGCAAAAGTAACAACCTGCATTTTTTCCTGCTTTCATTGTTGTGTTTGTAGTGTAATTAGACAAAATAGATGAAAAACATTCTTTTCAAAAAAACAGGCAACACTCTTCCATGTTTTTTCATAATTAAGCCTATTACATTCAATATTTTGCTTTCAATTGCAAATATATAATCGATATTTACCAATTTGTAATCTGTATGATAATTATTTTGTATTATTTAACACTTTAATTGTTGCATAGTGTATGTAAAATAAGGCCGTTTGTTATCATTTTAGGTTAAAAAAAGCGACTACAACGCCTTTATGTACGTTGTAGCCGCTTATAAACAAAATAGCCCGAAACAGGGCTATTCCAACAAGATCGTTACCTGAAAAATTCGGAAAAACAGTTATCGTGTAGCCGGAAAAACAAGATCGATACCGACCCATCAAGAGCCCGGTTGAATAAACGGTGGGCAGACGGTATAAACTTCCATTTTTTGTCCGGAAAGTATCTATGGCATATACCGGTTAGGCACCCCGCGCAACCGACCGACGAGTCGCTACTTCGAAACCTTTGCCATAAATTTGGCACAATCCACCACAAAGCGTTCGTGAATACCCTCGCCTATCAGTCCGTGATCGTCGAACGCTTTTACGTCGTACACCAAGCGGCGACCGTCTACCTCGGTAATGGTAGCTTCGCAGGTGATGGTAGCTCCCAGCGGAGAAGCTTTCAGATGCTTTACGTTAACCAGCGTACCGACCGTACTGGACGTTTCGGGCAAAAACTCCTGAGCCACCTGCAGGGCCGTACCCTCCATAAATGCAATCATCGAAGGGGTTGCAAACACGTCGAGACCTCCCGAGCCCACACGACTGGCAAGATGTTCGTCACCGACTGTCATTGTTCTTTTGAGCGTAGATCCTACAAGAATATCCATAATAAATATGCTAATGAATTAATATGCCAATGTACTAATAAAATCTGCCAATAGATGGTTTTCCGAGTTGATAATAGGCAGGACGGTAACACAAGCAGAAGTGATCAAAAATAAGATATTATTTACCCACTACTTAGTCAACCTACATTTGTCGAATCATGCAGATTAAACTCCCCTCTTGTGGAGGGGTTGGGGGAGGCTTCAAAATTCCGAACTGAAGTGGAAACGGATGTTCTGAAAATCGTTCTGCGCCATTTGCAGGATATAGCCCGAATCGGCCAGAAAGACATCGCGACCCTCTTTATCGACCGCCATATACTGAAATTTTCGACGCTTGAAATTTTCCAGCTCAGCCGGATCGTCACTCTCAATCCAGCAGGCTTTGTAAAGCGATATCGGCTCCCAGTGGCATTGAGCGCCATACTCGTGCAACAAACGGTATTGAATTACTTCAAACTGCAATTGTCCCACCGTTCCGATAATCTTCCGTCCATTATTCTGGTGAGTAAATATCTGCGCCACACCCTCATCCATCAACTGATCGATACCCTTATTCAGTTGCTTGGCCTTCATCGGATCGGCATTTTCAATGTATTTGAACATCTCGGGAGAGAAACTCGGAAGTCCCTTGAAATGGATCTCTTCGCCGGAGGTAAGACTGTCGCCAATTTTGAAGTTTCCGGTGTCGGGCAAACCGACAATATCGCCGGGGAACGCTTCGTCCACCACCTCCTTCTTTTGAGCCATAAAAGCCGTCGGGCTGGAGAAACGGAGCAATTTATTGTGACGAACGTGCTTGTAGTTAACGTTACGCTCGAATTTTCCGGAACAGATCTTCACAAAGGCAATGCAACTACGGTGATTGGGATCCATATTGGCATGAATCTTGAAGATGAAGCCGGAAAATCCCTCTTCTTCGGGATTCACCACTCTTTCGAGCGTCTGTACCGGACGGGGACTCGGCGCAATTTTCACAAAACAATCCAGCAACTCCTTTACCCCGAAATTGTTCAGCGCACTACCGAAGAATACGGGAGCAATGTCGCCCGCAAGGTAAGGTTCGGGGTCGAATTCGGGATATACCCCTTCGATCAGTTCCATATCCTCGCGCAATTTGGCAGCATCCGTTTCACCGATATATTCTTCGAGCTCAGGATTATTAATATCGTCGAATGCTATCGATTCGGTGATAATCTGTTTGCTGGGTGTATAGAGATCGAGATGATGTTCAAAGAGATTGTATACCCCTTTGAAACGTTGTCCGATATTGATCGGCCAGCTCAACGGACGTACTTTGATAGAGAGTTCGGCTTCCACCTCGTCGAGCAGATCGAAGGGATCTTTTCCTTCGCGATCCATCTTGTTTATAAAGACAATTACCGGCGTCTTACGCATCCGGCACACCTCCATCAGCTTACGGGTTTGCGCTTCCACCCCTTTTGCCGCATCGATCACAATGATAACACTGTCGACAGCCGTTAACGTACGGAAAGTATCTTCGGCAAAATCCTGGTGACCCGGAGTATCGAGAATATTCACCTTATAATCGCCGTATTCGAAACCCATCACCGAAGTGGCTACCGATATTCCACGCTGCTTTTCAATCTCCATCCAGTCGGATGTAGCGGTCTTCTTTATCTTATTCGATTTCACGGCGCCCGCCACATGAATAGCGCCCCCAAAAAGCAGAAGTTTCTCTGTCAAAGTGGTTTTACCCGCATCGGGGTGACTGATAATAGCAAATGTACGTCGGCGTTTGATCTCTTCCTGAAAGGTCATAATAGCTGTTTGATTTTGGAGTGCAAAATTACTGCAATGTAGGCAGAATAGCAAACGGACAGACTAACAGTTTGCCCCTATAAACCGCTGATCGGTTTTATACCCGACAGAAATTTTCTTTACCTTTGCAAAGGGCAAAATGCTCAATGGATAATTTTTACCCTACAATCGGATATACGGCATACACTCTAACCCAAAAAGAGCATGAAACACAAACTGATATGTTTACTCCTTTTTATCGGATCGGTTGCTCTGGCACAACACCATACCGGTTCGTGGGGCGATCAGGGCAACGGTACGTACATCAACCCGATACTGAATGCCGACTATTCCGATCCGGACGTGATCCGAGTAGGCCAAAAATATTACATGGTTTGCTCCGAGTTTCATTTTATGGGAATGACCGTTCAGGAATCGGACGATATGGTAAACTGGCAGATTGTCGGACGAATATATAACAAACTACCCGGCGTAGGGTACGATTCGATGAACCGGTATGCCGGCGGATCGTGGGCTCCGGCGCTACGTTTCCACGACAACAAGTTTTACCTCTATTTTTGTACTCCCGACGAAGGATTGTTTATGAGTTCGGCCGACAAAGCGGAAGGCCCGTGGTCACCTCTGTTGTGTATTAAGCCGGTTGCAAAGTGGGAAGACCCCTGCCCGTTTTGGGACGAAGACGGACAGGCCTATTTAGGACACAGTCTTTACGGCGCAGGGCCTATTATCATCCATAAAATGAGTGCCGACGGTACTCGCCTGCTCGACGACGGCGTAACAGTCTACACCGGCCCTGTTGCCGAAGGAACAAAACTGTTCAAACGCAACGGCTATTATTATATGAGTATTCCCGAGGGCGGCGTAGACAAAGGCTGGCAAACAATATTACGTTCAAAAAACATTTACGGACCATACGAAAAGAGAGTCGTGCTGGAAAAAGGTTCCACTCCGATCAACGGCCCGCATCAGGGTGCAATGGTGGATACACCCGACGGAGAATGGTGGTTCTTTCATTTTCAGTCGGCCGGAACGGTGGGGCGGGTGTTGCACCTGCAACCGATGCGTTGGCACGACGACTGGCCGGTAGTAGGTATCGACATCGACCGAAACGGAATTGGCGAACCTGTGTATGTATGGAAAAAACCGGTTACGGGAGCCGTTTCGCCAGTGAGCGCTCCGCAGACCGATGACGAGTTTAGTGCCCCTCAATTGGGTTTGCAATGGCAATGGAATCACAACCCGGTGGATGCAGCCTGGTCGTTGACGGCAAAACCGGGACGATTGTCTCTGAATGCATTGAAAGCTCCCGATCTGAAGAATGCGCGAAACACGTTGACCCAGAAAATAATGGGCGATCGTGGCGAGGCAATTACACAACTGGATGCCAGCGGAATATTGCCGGGACAAAAGGCAGGACTGGCCTGCATGGGCAAAGAGTTTGTGTCTGTTGGAGTAAAGAACGAGGCGGGTAAATTGTTCCTCTTTTTCGAAGCAAACGGTAAAGAATCAACCGCTGTGCCCATCGCAAAAAAAAGTGCTTTTCTGAAGTTAAAATTGGATATTCCGGCGGCTAAGAGTCGTTTTTATTACAGTTTCGACAATAAAACGTTCCTTCCACTCGGAGCTGACTTTGAACCTAAATGGGGTTTTTGGAAGGGAGCCCGGGTAGCGTTGTTTTCGTATAATGTACTGAATGATGGCGGGACAGCAGCTTTCAATTTCTTTCATTACGATTACGACGGGCCGAAATAGGGATCAATTGGCCCGCATGCGTTGCCGATACGAACCGGGAGGAAATCCGGTCTGTTTCCTGAAGATTCGGGAGAAATGGTGCCGGTCGTAAAACCCGCATTGCGACGAAATCTCTTCGATCGACAAATCGGAGTGATGCAGCAGAATAATGGCCTGATCGATCCGACGTTGCTGGATGTATTGTTGCACCGAATTGTTCATGCACTCCCTGAAAAGGCGGGCAAATGAATTGACGGCGAGATTGGCCATCGTGCTCAATTCCTCATTGGTCAGTTGCTTATCCAGATTTTTGTCGATATAACGGATAGCTTTCAGAATGCGGTTGTCGGTCTCGGGAATATTCCAGAGCGCAGGAGAAAATCGTTGCAGAGCGAACAGAATCAGCGTAACGATTTTCAAGTTCGATTGAAAACCGATGGTGTTGGGCTCTTCCAGCCGGTCGTTTTCTATCTCCCGGACAATATTTTCTGTAATATGATCGACGGATATTTCGTACACATCCTGTTTGATCTGATCGTAAGGATAACCCAGATTGAAATGGACAAACATCTGGTCGGTCATTCCCTGTTTTTGATAGAACAAAATTTCGGCTTCTTCTTTTATACGTACTCCTTTGATGCTCTCATTGCCCGAAGATCCTTTAAGATGTGTGGAAAATGAGGTATAGGGAGGAATAATAATGATTTTGTCGGGCGACAGATGCACCGTTTTTCCTTCCAAAGAGGCATAAGCACCTCCCAGTCGGCTATGATACAATCGCCAGAAGGGAAAAGACATGTTTTCGCACTCCCATTCCGACAACATCCAGTAGCGGCAGCAATGCACCGTGATTTTGAAGTTGGCAACCTCTTGCTGCAACTCCCAGGGGTCGTATTTTTGTTGTTCCGATAAATTGGTATTCATAGTAGTGCTAAATATGGAAGAAATCGAACCACAAAATTAAAAATGTTTATTCTATACACAAAATTGATTTTTATATACAACTTTTGTGTCTGATTTACAAGTATATTTGTGGTCACTAAAATGAGATATTACACAAATGCATAGTTTTTTATTTTAACTCTCCAAACCGATACCACAATGAAACGACATCATTTTAAAAAACTTATTCCAATCGTTCTCTTTCTGGGCATTTGCCTCCCTTCAAGTGCTCAACAAGCTGTTTTACCGATTACTCACGGAAAATTCCAATCGACAGATGCTTCTCTGAAACAATACCAGTATCCCGAATGGTTTCGTGATGCCAAATTCGGTATTTGGGCACACTGGGGACCGCAAGCCGTTCCGCGTCAAGGCGACTGGTATGCACGCAACCTTTATATACAACAGGGAGAAAGTTGGGAAACAGCCGCTTATCAAGATCATTTGAAACGTTACGGGCATCCTTCCGTACAAGGATACAAGGATATTATTCCTTTGTGGAAAGCCGAAAAATGGGATCCCGAAGCGTTGATGAAACTCTACAAGCAAACCGGGGCAAAATATTTCGTTTCGATGGGAACACATCACGATAATTTCTTTTTGTGGAACTCCAAACTGCATAAATGGAATTCGGTGAATATGGGACCACATAAAGATGTGGTAGGACTCTGGCAAACTGCCGCTAAAAAAGAAGGTTTGTATTTCGGAATTTCCGAACACCTTGCCGCCAGTTATACATGGTTTCAGAAAGCTCATGGGGCAGATAAAACCGGCGATAAAGCAGGAATACCCTATGATGGAAACGATCCGGCATACGAGGATTTATATCATGGCAAGGCTGCTAGTGACGACACCGGTTGGATGACAAAAAATCCGATTTGGCAGATGGAGTGGTTCGATCGCATTAAAGAGTTGGTAGATATGTATCACCCCGATTTCTTATATTCCGACAGCAAAATTCCGTTCGAAAATGAGGTAGGAAGAAGTTTGATTGCGCACTTCTACAATCAGAATATGAATGATCACAACGGTAGCCTCGAAGCTGTATATACCTGCAAAGAACCTTCGGCAAACCGTTTTGTACAGGATGTAGAACGTGGAGTGCTTGATTCGATCAGCGTCTATCCGTGGCAAACCGACACCTCTATCGGTGATTGGTTCTACCGCACCGGTCAAAAATACAAAACTGCTCCCGAGGTAATTCAGATGTTGGTTGACATCGTAAGCAAAAACGGGAACTTGCTATTGAACGTCGTGCAGACACCCGAAGGAAACCTGGAGCCCGATGTGGTTGCAATCCTCAAAGGCATTGGTGCATGGATAAAAGATAATGGAGAAGGAATTTATGGCTCACGTCCATGGAAAGTGTACGGCGAAGGTCCTTCGACCACTCAGACTCAGGAAAAAGGGCAGTTCGGCGGCTTGAAAGATGTGCGTAAATATACCGGAGCCGACATTCGTTACACCACAAAACAGGATACCATCTATGCCTTCTGTATGGAAAACCCCACACAGGATATTCAATTGACGTCGTTGGCTAAAAACGGCAAATTATCTGGAAAGAAAATTGCGTCCGTTACGCTATTGGGAAGCGGAGAAAAAATCAGCTGGACGCAGAACAACGACGCGCTGATAATTAAGAAGCCCGCGAAACTTCCTGATTATTCGGTTGTAACGTTCAAAATAACATTGAAAAACTAATCCGTTAATTCGCAAATTGTAAATATATAAATTGTAAATAAAAACAATATGGAATACAGAGAGATCGGAAAAACCGGCATGAAAGTCTCCAATATCAGTTTCGGCGCATCGTCGCTGGGTGGCGTTTTTCATTCATTGAAAGAAGAATCGGGCATTGCTGCCGTTCATACCGCAGTAGACAACGGCATTAATTTTATCGACGTGTCACCTTACTACGGACATTTAAAGGCCGAACAGGTACTCGGGAAAGCATTGAAAGAGATCGACCGCAGCAAATATTATTTGTCCACCAAAGTCGGCCGTTACGGCAAAGATGGCGTAAACTACTGGGATTATTCTGCTCAACGGGCTACCGAAAGCGTTTACGAAAGCATGGAACGCCTCAACGTGGACTATATAGACCTGATTAATGTGCACGACATCGAATTTTCCGACCTCGATCAGGTGGTAAATGAAACATTGCCTGCTTTGGTCGAACTGCGCAACAAAGGCATTGTGAAACACGTGGGTATTACCAATCTGACGCTCCGTCATTTCAAATATGTGATCGATCACGTGCCGGCCGGTACGGTGGAAAGCGTACTTTCGTTTTGCCACTATTGCCTCAACGACGACGCGTTGGCCGATTATCTCGATTATTTCGAAGAAAAAGGCATCGGCGTAATCAATGCCTCTCCCTTTTCGATGGGATTGCTGACCGACCGTGGCGCTCCCGCATGGCATCCGGCTCCGAAACCCTTGCAGGATCTTTGCCGCAAGGCGGTGGCTCACTGCCAGAGCAAAGGAGCTTCAATTGAACAACTTGCCGTTAAATTCTCGGCTACCAATCCGCGCATTGCAACGACCCTGTTCAGCACCACCCGTTCCGAAGCGGTACTCGATAATATCCGTTGGGTAAACGAACCATTGGACGAAGAGTTGTTGAAAGAGGTGCAGAAAATGTTGGAACCGCGATTCAGAGATACCTGGTTGAACAGCTAAAAGCCCCCCTACCCCCCTCAAGGGGGTTCTATTAAAAACAAACAAAATTCAATTAGAGAATGATAACGGATGATAACACACAAGCTCCCCCTGTGGGGGTTGGGGGGCTGATCGACGCTCATGCTCACCTCTGGCTTCATCAGGATACGGAGGTGAACGGAATGAAAATAAAGACGCTGGAAAACGGACGTTCGCTTTTTATGGGCGAAATCCGGCAAATGGTGCCACCGTTTATTACCGACGGCCGAAATACTGCCGAGATTTTTCTCTCCAATATGGACTACGCGCAGGTGTCGGCTGCCGTCATCACACAGGAATATATCGACGGACTGCAAAACGATTACCTGTGGGAGGTTCAGAAGAAATATCCGAACCGTTTCCGCTGTTGCGGCATGGTGGATGCCCGTGTGCCGGGTTACCTGAAACAGGGAGAGGAGTTGATTAAGCAAGGTTTTGGCGCTATCAAACTACCTGCCGGACGGCTGATTATGTCCGACAAACGGGTGTGGTTGACCTGCGACGAGATGATGCAGCTTTTCCGTCGGATGGAACAAAATGACGTGCTCTTTTCGGTCGATCTGGCCGACGGCAACGAGCAGGTAGCCGAGATGGAGGAGATCATCAAAGAGTTTCCGAAGCTGCGTATTGCTATCGGACACTTCGGCATGGTAACCCAACCCAACTGGCTGGATCAAATCCGCTTGGCTCGCCATCCGAACGTACGTATCGAATCGGGCGGCATCACCTGGCTCTTCAACTCCGAGTTTTATCCGTTCAAAGGAGCGGTGAAAGCTATCAAAGAAGCTGCCGGCGAAGTGGGTATCGAGAAGCTGATGTGGGGTTCGGACTATCCGCGCACCATTACGGCAATTACCTACCGCATGTCGTACGACTTTGTACTGAAAACCGAGGAACTGACTCAGGAAGAGAAAGAAGCCTTCCTGGGTAAAAATGCGGCATCGTTCTATGGCTTTACCGATCTGGTGGAGTTACCCTATATTAAAAACATGTCCGAATAACCATTTATTGAAAACCATCATTTATGTCTAAACGACCTTATGCTTTGCCATTATTGCTGATATTCAGCCTCTTTTTTATCTGGGCCATCAGCAGCAATCTTTTGCCGACCATGATACGGCAATTGATGAAAACATGTGAACTCTCAACGTTTGAAGCCTCCTTTACCGAATCGGCTTACTGGCTGGCTTACTTCATCTTCCCGATTCCGATTGCCATGTTTATGAAACGCTACAGCTACAAATCCGGTATTATCTTCGGATTGGTGCTGGCCGCTTTCGGCGGATTGTTATTCTTTCCAGGAGTAATGATTAAGGAGTATTGGGCTTATCTTTGTATCTTTTTTATTATTGCCACCGGCATGTGTTTCCTCGAAACGGCAGCCAATCCCTACGTTACGGTGCTGGGCGATCCGGCTACGGCTCCCCGTCGGTTAAATCTGGCGCAGTCGTTCAACGGGCTGGGCGCGTTTATTTCGGCCATGTTCCTGAGCAAACTGGTATTGAGCGGTCATAAATTCACCCGCGAAACCCTGCCGACCGATTTCCCCGGCGGATGGACCGGTTATATACAGCAGGAGTCGGATGCGATGAAACTGCCATACCTGATTCTGGCAACAGTGCTGATTGTGATCGCCGTTGTTTTCATCTTTTCCAAATTGCCTAAAATCAAGGAAGGCGACCATGTGGAAGGTGAAGTATCGCACGATAAACTGATTGATTTTTCAGTATTGAAACGTTCGCATTTGCGCTGGGGTGTGATTGCGCAATTCTTCTACAATGGGGGACAAACGGCAATCAACAGCCTGTTTTTGGTCTATTGCTGTTCGTATGCCGGATTGCCGGAAGGAACTGCTACCACATTCTTCGGTCTGTATATGCTTGCTTTTCTGGCTGGACGTTGGATCGGCACTTTATTGATGGTAAAATTCCGCCCGCAAAATATGCTGGTGGTTTATGCTTTGCTGAATGTATTGCTCTGTATCGTGATTATGATTTTCGGCGGAATGGTCGGCATTTATGCCATGTTGGCTATTGCTTTCTTCATGTCGATTATATATCCTACACAGTTCTCGCTGGCACTTACCGACCTGGGCAAAAACACGAAGAGCGGTTCGGCCTTCTTGGTAATGGCGATTGTGGGTAATGCCTGTCTGCCGCAGTTGACGGCCTACATCATGGATCGGAATAGCGCGGTTTATTATATTGCCTATGTTATTCCGATGATTTGTTTTGCAATTTGTGCATATTACGGATGGAAAGGCTACAAAGTAGTCGATTGATTCCGTACCTTTTAATACAAAAAACCATGAAAGTGAAATTTTTATTAGTAACAAGTTTCCTCTTTGCTGTCGTTTGCGGATGGGCGCAGCAGGGAGGCAAACTGAAAATGTGGTACGATAAACCCGCCACCGTTTGGAACGAAGCGCTTCCGATCGGCAACGGACGTATCGCGGCAATGGTATTCGGCGATCCGTCCAACGAAAAACTTCAACTCAACGAGAGTTCTTTTTGGTCGGGTGGCCCGTCGCGCAATGACAATCCGGACGGCTTAAAAGGACTCGACTCGATTCGTCAGGCTATTTTTGCCGGTAATTACAAATTGGCAAACAATCTTTCCAATAAATACCTCACGGCAAAGAAACTGCACGGATCTAAATTTCAGTGCGTCGGCAATCTGAACCTGACGTTTGACGGCAACAGCAGTTACACGAAATATTATCGGGAACTGGATCTTGAAAAGGCACTGTTTTCCACCACCTTTATCTCCAACGGAGTAACTTACAAACGCGAAGTTTTCTCCTCGCAACCCGATCAGGTGATTGTTGTACGCCTAACGGCCAGCAAGCCCGGTAGCCTCAGTTTTGTAGCAGGTTTCGATAGCGAGCTGACAAAATCGAATCAACCGATCGACAAAAATACATTAGAGATGACCGGCTTGTCCGGCTCACACGAAGGTGTAATGGGACAGGTAAAAGTAGATAGCCGCGCCCGCATCATCAACAAGGGAGGTTCTACCACCATCGAAGGGAATAAAATCAGAGTCAGCAAGGCCAACGAAGTGGTTATTCTTATTTCGATGGCAACCAATTTTACCGATTACAAATCTCTGGCTGCCAATGAAACCGCACGTTGCCAGAAATACCTGACAACCGTTGGCAACAAACCTTACGCTAACTTGTTGGCAAGCCATATTGCGGCTTATCAAAAGTATTTCAAACGGGTGAATTTCGACCTCGGTACTTCGGAAGCTGCCAAGCAACCGACCAACGTTCGTATTCAGAATTTCTCCAAATCGTACGATCCCGAACTGGTCTCCATGTACTATCAGTTTGGACGCTACCTGCTTATCTGTAGCTCTCAGCCCGGCGGACAGGCTGCCAACCTTCAGGGGATCTGGAACGGGAGCAACAACCCAATGTGGGACAGCAAGTATACCATCAACATCAATACGGAGATGAACTACTGGCCGGCCGAGAAGTGTAACCTGACCGAACTGGCCGAACCGTTGATGAAGCTGATTCAAGAGCTTTCTCAGGCCGGACAGGAGACTGCCAAAGTGATGTATGGAAGTCGCGGATGGGTAGCCCACCACAACACCGACATCTGGCGTATTTCAGGTGTGGTTGACTTTGCCGATGCCGGGCAGTGGCCCATGGGTGGCGCCTGGTTATCGCAACACCTCTGGGAAAAATATCTCTATGGTGGCGACAAAAAATTCCTCGAATTCGCCTATCCGATTCTCAAATCGGCCTGCGAATTTTATCAGGATTTTTTGATTGAAGAACCGACACACAAATGGTTGGTTGTTAGTCCTTCCAACTCTCCCGAGAACACACCTCCGGGTCATCCGAGCGCATTGGTGGCAGGTGCTACCATGGACAATCAGTTGCTATTCGACCTCTTTACCAAAACCATTGCGACGGCTAAGATATTGAACAAAGATGCCGATCTGATGGTTAAATTCCAGCAAATCAAAGACCGTCTGGCTCCGATGCAGATCGGCCGTTTGGGTCAATTGCAGGAGTGGATGGGCGATTGGGATAGTCCCAGCGACCACAACCGACACGTGTCGCACCTGTATGGCATGTATCCGAGTAACCAGATTTCGGCATACAGAACGCCCGAACTTTTCGATGCGGTAAAAACATCGTTGAATTACCGTGGCGACGTTTCCACCGGTTGGTCGATGGGTTGGAAAGTGAACCTGTGGGCTCGCCTGCTCGACGGAAACCACGCCAAGAAACTGATCACCGATCAGTTGACACTGGTAGATCCGAAAGGTGGCTTCCGCAGTGGCGGGGGTACCTATCCTAACCTGTTCGATGCGCATCCGCCTTTCCAGATCGACGGAAACTTCGGCTGTACTTCGGGAATCACCGAAATGCTGTTGCAGACTCAGGACGGAGCAATCCATATCCTGCCCGCTCTGCCCGACGACTGGAAGAAAGGTACCATCTCCGGTTTGAGAGCTTACGGAGGATTTGAAGTAAGCATCGGCTGGGACGAAAACAAAGCGCAAAAAATCACCATCAAATCGAAACTCGGAGGCAACTGCCGTATCCGTGTAGCGAATGAACTGGTTCAGGCAGGTGGCAAAAGCCTCAAACCGGCCAACGGCGAAAATCCGAACCCGTTCTTTGCAGTCAACAAGGTGAAAGATCCGTTGATCTCGCCGGATGCCAAGTTGAATCCGGTAAAACTGACCCCGACATTCGTTTACGATCTTCCGACCGAAGCCGGTAAAACGTATGTACTGGTGATTAAAAAATAAAATATTAAGTTCTCGGGCAGTGAATCGTATTGATTCGCTGCTCTCTACATTTTTTAAATTCTGTATGAACGGCTTTTGTTCTTTCCTGTTTGACATTGAGCGAAAAGCACAAGCACTTCATATCTGATTACACTGTTATAATAATGAAAGCATTACAAATTATCCAGCCCGGCGAGATGAAAGTCGTCTCGCTAGAGAAACCTGTTGCGAAAGCAGGTGAAGTATTGGTAAAATTGTGCTACGTAGGTTTCTGCGGTTCCGACCTCAATACCTACTTGGGCAAAAATCCGATGGTAAAACTGCCCGTTATTCCGGGTCACGAAATTGGCGCGGTTATCGAAGCCGTGGGTGAAGGTGTTCCCGCACATATTCAGCCGGGTACACCCTGCACCATCAATCCCTACACCGCTTGCGGCAGTTGCCCTTCGTGCCGCAACGGACGTCCGAATGCGTGTCAGTTCAACCAGACTTTCGGAGTGCAACGCAACGGCGCCATGAGCGAATACATCGCCGTACCTTGGGGCAAAGTAATTCCCGATCCGGAAATCAGCTCCAAAGATTTTGCGCTGGTAGAACCGATGAGTGTCGGTTTTCATGCCGTCTCGCGCGGCCAGGTTACCGATCTCGACGTAGTGATGGTAATTGGTTGCGGCATGATCGGTGTAGGTGCCATTGTGCGTGCAGCGTTGCGTGGCGCACGTGTGATTGCCGTCGATGTGGACGATACTAAACTTGCATTGGCCAAACGTCTGGGCGCTGCCTATACCATCAACTCCAAAACGGAAGATGTACACGCCCGTCTGCAGGAATTTACCCACAATTTCGGCCCCGATGTAGTAATCGAAGCTGTGGGTGCACCTCCTACTTACCAGATGGCGATCAACGAAGTTGCCTTCACCGGACGGGTAGTCTGCATCGGTTATGCCAAGACCGAGATTGCCTTCGAGACCAAATATTTTGTTCAAAAAGAGCTGGATATTCGCGGTTCGCGCAACGCCATGCCCGAGGATTTCCGTGCCGTAATCGAATACATGAAACGCGGTACCTGTCCGAAAGAGGAGCTGATCAGCGGCATCTATGCACCCGAACAGGCACAGGAAGCCATGCAACATTGGCAAGCCGACCCGGGAAAAGTTTTTCGTATCTTTGTGAAGTTCTGAGGATACGGATACCGGTAAACGCAAAGCCCCTGTCTTCGGATAGGGGCTTTATAGTTTTAACTGTCTTCGACTGTTTTTCGCCCTATACCATTAGCAAATTTGAATGTTAGATAATAACTTTGCAGTAATAACATTCCGGTAGCAATTATTCAAACAATCTAACCACTCATCCGACATGCAATCACGAAATCTGACTCCAACTTCACTTATTATGCTCGCTGTTTGTGCACTGTTTACCATTTCCTGTTCATCTCCCGGAAGCGGTATTATCAGCAAATTCAATAGTAACATAGGTTCTGACGCCACTAAAAAAGAATTCAAAAAGAGTGATGTGTTGTACACTTGGAACAATGTAAGCATAACAAAAACCGCTGAATTAAAGGCAATTATTGAAGATTACATGAAGATCTCCCCTTCCGACACCCTACCCCTATCGCCTTATTATGATGCCCAGAACCACGTTGTTCCCGGTAAATTTCTGAAATACTGGGTGTACGAACAGTCCAAATTCGGCGTAGAGCTCAATTATATCATTACAGGAAAAACAATGACCGTCGAAGTACGGATAACAGAAAAAATCGGAGCTCAATAAATACATCTGAGCCATCCTTATGCAAATCGCGATATGAAAACACATCCACTCCTCTTACTCTTTTGGTTATTATCGTCGTTAACTTATGCACAAATAAGCCATCGCAATATTCTGACACCTTTCGAGAGCAAGATCGCATCCGGACTGATTCCTGTCGATCAATGGAACCCTTTTCCGCAAACAGCGAACGAATGGCAAAAGATAATTCCAAAAGAGGAGCAAGCAGCACTGATTCACAAGGGAGAGCAAGCACTGAAAAAAGCGTTTCAACCGATTCCCGCCACGGTTACACTCGAATTTTTGCGCACGGGCAACCGCACCGACTACGAAGCCATCTCTTTCGACAAACGGTACATGCTGTGGGATATAGTATTGGCCGAAGCCATTGAGGGGAAAGGGCGCTTTACCGACCATATCATCGATGGCATTTGGTCGGTATGCGAAGAGTCGTTTTGGGGAATCAATGCCCACATCGGAATGCAAAAAGCAGGCAACGGACTGCCCGACGTGCAGGAACCCGTAGTAGATCTTTTTGCTGCCGAAACGGCAGCTATCCTTTCGTGGACCGACTACCTGCTCGGTTCCAGCCTCGATAAACAGTCGAAACTTATTCGGCAACGCATCCGCTACGAAGTCGACCGAAGAGTTCTCACCCCGATGATTACGGCACAGTATAGTTACCTCGGCGGAGGAAATCCGGAAGAGAAGCTCAGCAACTGGGCTCCATGGGTAGCATCCAACTACCTTACGGCAAACCTGCTGCTTGAACAAAACGCGCAACGCCGAACCGATGGCGTTATCCGGGCAACAAAAATCATCAACCAATATATCAACAGTCTGGGCGATGATGGAAGCACCGAAGAGGGACCTCACTACTGGTTTGCATCGGGAGCCTGCGTATTCGACGGGCTGGTTCTGCTGCGCGATGCTACGGCGGGCAAAATCGATCTTTTTCAAAACGACTTTATCAAAAAAATCGGAGCGTATATCGGCAAGATGCACATTGCCGGAAACTATTTTATCAACGTGGCCGATGCCGCTCCTTCACTCGAAGCCGACGGCTTATTACTCTATCGCTTCGGCTCGGCAACCGGCAACGGCGCCCTGCAAAGCTTCGGGGCTATGTCGTTCAAAGCTACGGAAAACGACACCTTACCTCACGAAAGATTCTATCGTACCCGTCAGCTCTACAACCTGAAAGCCATCGGCAATTGCAAACAGTATAACGGGACTGTCAGCGACCTGCCTGATGTATGGCTCCCCAGCGTACAGCTTATGGCCTCCCGATCGGCACGTGGGTTATTTGTTGCCGCGCATGGGGGCGACAACGGAGAAAGCCATAACCACAACGATGTGGGCGATTTTATGGTATATGCCGATGGCTACCCTGTTATTATTGACGTAGGAAGAGGCACCTACACCGCCAGAACATTTTCCAGAAACCGGTATGATATCTGGTTCAACACATCAGCATATCACAACCTGCCAACCATCAACGGCTACCAGCAATCGGACGGCCGACAGTTTGCCGCTTCGGATGTGACGTATCGAAACAAAGGCAACCGTTCGCAATTCAGCCTCGACATGGCCAAGGCCTATCCGAGAGAAAGCGGCATTCAATCGTGGCAACGAACTATTGAAATGAACAAGGCAAAAGGGATCTCAATCACAGACCATTATTTGGCAAACGCCCCTTTAAAAAGCCTTTCTCAATCGTTTATGACCACCTGCCCGGCAGATCTGTCCGCACTCGGACTGATTCGGTTTCTGCTACCCAACAATAAAAAAGTAACTCTAACCTACGATGCGTCACTGTGGAAAGTATCGGTTGAGAAGGTAGAAAAAAACATTCCGGAAGAGAAAGGGTTGACCGCTTCCTGGAACGGACATTCCATCTACAGAATCTCTCTCACATCGGGTGGAACTAATGCAAAAGGAATTATCCGATACGACATCCGCTTTTAAAAGCAAAACGGGAGAGCATTACTACTCTCCCGTGCAAGAAAACACATTCTCGCTACCAAGTCAAAATCACTTTTCCGCACTCACCTTTTTCCATCACGTCGAATCCTTTTTGAAATTCGTTGATCGAAAAACGATGGGTAATGATAGGAGTCAGGTCAATACCGGTTATCAGCATCTGTTCCATCTGGTACCAGGTTTCCCACATCTCGCGTCCATAAATACCTTTCAGTGTCAACGCCTTGAAAATAATTTTATTCCAGTCGGCCGCAGTAGAATTTGGTAAAATTCCGAGCAAAGCAATCTTCGATCCGTTGTACATATTATTGACCATACTCTTAAATGCAGCAGGAGAACCCGACATTTCTAGGCCGATATCGAATCCATGCATCTTCAGATCTTTCACTGCCTGTTCAATGGTATCGCCCTGAGAGAGATTCACCGTCAGCGTGGCACCCATTTTCTTCGCAATTTTAAGGCGGTATGCGCTCAAATCACTCACCACAATATTGCGCGCTCCGGCAAAGCGGCAAATAGCCGTAGCCATCGAACCTATCAGTCCTGCACCGGTGATCAACACATCTTCACCGAGTAACGGAAACGACAGCGCCGTATGCGTGGCATTACCAAACGGATCCATGATGGTAGCCATTTCGTCGGTGATACGGTGATCGAGTTTGACTACATTTTGAGCCGGAAGTGAAAGATACTCGGCAAAAGCACCGTCGCGATTAACCCCGACACCGATAGAATTCTCGCACACATGGAGCTTTCCCCGACGGCAATTTCGGCAGTGGCCGCAGGCAATATGCCCCTCGCCAGTCACCCGGTCGCCGATCTGGATATTACGTACCCCTCGCCCCTTATCGACTACCTCGCCCACATATTCGTGCCCAATGGTCATCGGCGTTTTGATGGTTTGCTGCGACCATTCATCCCATTTGTAGATATGCAGGTCGGTACCACAAATCGCCGTTTTCCGTATCTTTATCAACACATCGTTAATGCCCACGTGCGGCATGGGAATATCTTCCATCCAAATTCCCTTTTCGGGTCGAAGTTTTACTAAAGCCTTCATCTATTTACGATTTATCCCGATAGCTATCGGGGTTACGATTTACAATTGCGTTCCACATTCCAAATTTCAAATTCCAAATTTTCATTGGAATATTGACTCATTGGCACATTATCAAATCACCTTCAGTTCTTTCCCGATCTTGGTAAATGCGGCGATTGCTTTATCTAAGTGCTCTGTTTCGTGTGCAGCCGACACCTGTACCCGGATGCGTGCCTGACCCTGAGGAACTACCGGATAGTAAAAACCGGTAACGTAAATTCCTTCCTCCAGCATTTTGGCAGCAAAATCCTGCGACAAGCGGGCATCGTACAACATCACCGCACAAATGGCCGATTCGGTCGGTTTAATATCAAAACCGGCAGCTTTCATACGCGACACGAAATAGTCGGTATTGGCGTGTAACTTATCCTGCAATTCATTGGTTTCGTCCATCATCTCAAACATTTTGATACCCGCAGCAGCTACCGAAGGCGGCAGTGAGTTGGAGAAGAGATACGGTCGCGAACGTTGACGCAGCAGCTCGATAATCTCTTTTTTGCCGGTTGTGAATCCGCCGATAGCACCACCGAAAGCTTTTCCGAGCGTACCGGTAATGATTTCCACCTTGCCGCGCAGATCAAATCGTTCGGTTACTCCCCTACCCGTTTTACCGACCACGCCAGCAGAGTGCGATTCGTCCACCATCACCATGGCATCGTACCGGTTTGCCAGTTCGTAAATCTTATCCATCGGAGCCACATTGCCATCCATTGAGAAAACACCGTCGGTAACCACCAGACGGAAACGACACGATTGCGCCGCCTGTAACTGTCTTTCAAGGTCAACCATATCAGCATTGGCGTAACGAAAGCGCTGCGCCTTGCACAAACGCACTCCATCGATAATCGAGGCATGATTCAGCGAATCGGAGATAATTGCATCTTCTTCGCCCAGCAAGGGCTCAAACACGCCACCGTTGGCATCGAAGCAGGCGGCATATAAAATAGTATCTTCCGTGCCGAAGAACTGAGCGATCTTCGCTTCGAGTGCTTTATGAGTATCCTGCGTACCGCAAATAAAACGAACTGAAGCCATTCCGTAACCTCTGGTATCGAACGCCTGCTTGGCTGCTTCAATCAACTTCGGATTGTTAGCCAAACCGAGGTAATTGTTGGCGCAAAAGTTCAGTACCTTACGTCCATTCACCTCAATTTCAGCTCCCTGAGCCGATTCTATAATCCTTTCATTTTTATACAAACCACCCGATTGTATGGCAGAAAGTTCGTTTCGGAGATAACTTTGAAATTTTGAATACATTGAAATATAAGCATTTAATTATTAGAACCAAATAATATAGATTGATTCAAATTTACAATTTAAAATAGATTTTTGTCACTCAACATTCTTCTTTTTGCGCTGTTTAGGATATTTTTCATTCCACAAGACAGCCAAAAATACGCCTGTAAAAAAGCAGCTTTTGATAAAAATAGAGTTTCGGAAAAATATTTATCAATTTTCTTGGTGGATTTATAATAAATTCCTACTTTTGCAATCGAAAACATAACGATTTTATTGATGACACAATCTTTCGTATATTACTTTTTTTACTTTTACTTTTTTAGCCAAGGTAAGAGCGGGAGTTTGTTGTCTTAACCATAAGTAATCAATTTTAAGGTTGTTCAAAAATCCCGCTCACACAGCGGGATTTTTTTTTAATAATTTCATTTTTATGGTAAAAGTAGCTATACAAGGAATTGCAGGGTCGTTTCACGACATTGCCGCACAGTGTTATTTTGGGAAAGACAATATTGAATTGGTTCCCTGCAACACATTCAAGGATCTGTTTGCCTGTTTGACCGAAAACGCATCCATGGTGGGCATCGTGGCAATTGAAAATACGATTGCAGGCAGTTTGCTTCCCAACTACAATTTATTAAAAGAAAGTAGACTGACCATCATAGGCGAACACAAGCTGCGCATCAAACACAACCTTGTGGCTATGCCCAGCCAAACCATCGACGACATTAAAGAGGTACATTCTCACTATATGGCGCTGTTGCAATGCGAAGAGTTTCTTGAAGCTCATTCACATATCAAACACGTGGAATCTGAAGATACTGCTGCTGAGGGTTTACGTATTTCGCAAGAAAAAGCAATGGGACAAGCTGCCATTTGCAGCAAATATGCCGCAGAACTGTTCGGGCTGAACATTCTGGCAAAAAGCATCGAGACCAACAAGCACAATTTCACCCGTTTTCTGATTGTGGGAAACGAAATTATGCGGGACAAACTAGCAGGAGATAAAGAAAAGAACAAAGCATCACTGGTCTTCTCTTTACCTCACGAAGAGGGCAGCCTCTCCAAAGTACTCACCATTCTCTCCTTTTACAACATCAATCTCACTAAAATACAATCATTACCGGTAATGGGTCACGAATGGGAATACCTCTTTTACATCGACGTAAAATTCGACGACTTCGTCCGATACCGCCAATCGCTTGATGCCATCATCCCATTAACGAAGAAACTGCGGATTTTGGGCGAATACGCGGAAGGAGAACAGACGATTTGAAACGCCTCCCCGACCCCTCCTCAAGAAGGGACAAAAATCGGAATAAAAAGGTATTCTGATCATAGATAATATATAAAATTTCAACCATAATAATAAAATCCTCCTATGCAGATTCAATCTCCTCCCCTTGAGGGGAGGCTGGGAGGGGCTTCTGATTTATGAACACAAATATCAAACCGGCCAACCGGTTAAACACTGTCAGTGAATACTATTTTTCGAAAAAGCTTCGCGAAATAGATGAGATGAACAAAGCCGGCAAAAATGTCATCAGTCTGGGAATCGGTAAACCCGACCTACCTCCATCCGACAGTACTATCAAAGCATTAAACGAAGAGGCATTGAAACCGGATGTTCACGGCTACCAGAGCTACATCGGCATTCCCGAGCTGCGCAAAGGCTTTGCCGACTGGTACCAAAAATGGTTCGGGGTGGAACTAAACCCGGCAAATGAAATTCAACCGCTCTTCGGATCGAAAGAGGGTATTTTGCACATTTCACTGGCATTTCTCAATCCGGGCGACGGGGTACTGGTACCCAATCCGGGTTACCCCACCTATACATCGGTGAGCCGTCTGGCCGAAGCCAACGTCATCAGCTACGATCTGGACGAAAACAACGGTTGGCAACCCGATTTCGAGGCCATCGAAAAGCTCGACCTGACCAATGTAAAACTGATGTGGGTGAACTACCCCAATATGCCGACCGGTGCTCCGGCCACCAAAGAGCTGTTTGACAAACTGGTAGCCTTTGGCAAAAAACACAGCATCGTAATTTGTAACGATAATCCCTACAGCTTCATCCTCAACGAAAACCGTCTGAGCCTGTTGGCTGCCGAGGGGGCAAAAGATATTTGCATCGAACTCAACTCCATGAGCAAATCGCACAACATGTCGGGCTGGCGTATGGGACTGGTGGCCTCCAATCCGCAGTTTATCGAATGGATTCTGCGCGTGAAGAGCAATATCGATTCCGGCATGTTCCGCCCCATGATGGTGGCCGCTGCCGAAGCATTGAAAAATACGGAAGAGTGGCACCACGAGAAAAACATTGAGGTTTACCGGAGACGCCGTGTCATTGCCGAAAAAATAATGCAACAAATGGGTTGTACCTTTGATCCCAAACAGGTGGGCATGTTCCTCTGGGGCAAAATTCCCGACCGGTACAAAGATGCAGGCGAACTGGCCGACAAAGTATTGTACAACGCGCATGTGTTTGTGACACCCGGATTTATCTTCGGCGACAAAGGCAACCGTTACGTACGCCTCTCGCTCTGTGCAACAGAGAAGATGCTGGAAGAATCGCTTGAACGCATTAAAACAAGCCTCCCCTAACCCCTCCTCAAGAGGGGAATAAGAGTCTGCACTAACAAAATGATCAGGCAAACGATAAAAAGATAATGTATAAATAATCAAAACATCCTCCTGTACACAGATTTATTCTCCTCCCTTGTGTTCACAATACAGACATTTATCGTCTGTGGGGAGGTCGGGAGGGGCTTTTAACTAAACAATATGGATTTACAACCTATTTTCGAACCGATTACCGAAGAGAACCGTCCTTTGGTGATTGCCGGCCCTTGTAGCGCCGAAACAGAAGAACAAACCGTAGAGACCGCCAAACAATTGGTTTCAAAAGGCATCAAAATATTTCGTGCCGGCATCTGGAAACCCCGTACCAAACCGGGGGGATTCGAAGGCATTGGCAGCGAAGGTCTTCCCTGGCTAAAAACCGTAAAACAGGAAACTGGCATGTTGACATCCACCGAAGTGGCTACAGCCAAGCATGTGGAAGAGGCTCTCAATGCCGGTGTCGACCTGCTCTGGGTAGGCGCTCGTACCACAGCAAATCCGTTTGCCGTACAAGAAGTGGCCGATGCGCTGAAAGGCGTTAATGTTCCCATCCTTATCAAAAACCCGGTCAACCCCGACCTCGAACTCTGGATCGGAGCGATGGAACGTATCTACAATGCTGGCATCCGTCGCCTCGGAGTTATTCACCGCGGCTTCAGCACCTACGACAAAACCATTTACCGCAATACGCCCCAATGGCATATTCCCATCGAACTGCGTCGCCGCCTGCCGCAGGTACCCATCATTTGCGACCCGAGCCATATCGGTGGCCGCCGCGAACTGATCGCCTCCATCTCGCAACAGGCGCTCGACCTCAACTTCGAGGGGTTGATTATCGAATCGCACTGCACCCCCGACGAGGCATGGAGCGACAAAAACCAACAGATTACGCCCGATATATTGGCTGAGATATTGACTCATCTGGTAGTCCGCAAAACCAATCAGACCACCGAGGATCTTTCAGTTTTACGCCGTCAAATCGACGAACTGGACAACAAACTGTTGGAAGTACTGGCTAAACGTTTCCGCGTCTCGCGCGAAATAGGGACCTACAAAAAAGAACACAACATGGCTGTGCTGCAAGCCACCCGTTACGACGAAATTCTGAAAGACCGTATCTCGCAGGCCGAAAGCATGGATATTAACGGAGACTTTATGAAAACCGTACTCGAAGCCATCCATGAAGAATCGGTACGGGTGCAGCTCGAACTAATCAATAAAAAATAAATCAATAGTGGTAAGTTGTAAGTGATAAGGTATAAGTCGGGCTACAAAACCGTTTACTAATCACTTACCACTTATCACTTATCACTAACTATCATGCGCATTTTGATTCTCGGAGCCGGAAAGATGGGCTCCTTCTTTACCGACGTACTGAGTTTTCAACACGAAGTGGCCGTGTACGATGCCGACCCGAAGCGCCTGCGGTTTGTCTACAACACCATCCGCATGTCGCAATTGGAGGAGATCAACGAATTTGACCCCGAACTGGTTATCAACGCGGTGACCATCAAACACACGCTGGATGCTTTCAACAGCATTATTCCCTATATCTCAAAGAATTGTATCCTGTCCGATATTGCTTCAGTCAAAACCGGACTGCCGGAATTTTACCAGAACTGTGGCTTCCGTTTCGTATCGTCGCACCCCATGTTCGGCCCCACCTTTGCAAGCCTGAGCGACCTCTCCACACAGAGTGCCATCATCATTGCCGAGTCCGACCACCTGGGCAAGGTATTCTTCAAAGATCTCTACAGTTCACTGAAACTGAACATTTTTGAATATACCTTCCGCGAACACGACGAAACCACAGCCTACTCGCTCTCCATCCCGTTTGCCTCCACTCTGGTGTTTGCCTCGGTGATGAAGCACCAGGAAGCGCCGGGGACCACCTTCAAGCGCCATCTGGCCATTGCCCACGGACTGCTGTCGGAAGACGATTACCTGCTGCAGGAAATTCTCTTCAACCCCTACACGCCGGAGCAGCTGACCAACATCCGCGAAGAGCTCGGCAACCTGCTCGACATTATCGAGCACAAGGATGCCGACCGCATGAAAGAGTACCTGAAGAAGGTGAGGGAAAACATTTCGTAATGAAAATACTTCGGGATAGTTCTATTATAATAAATTCAACGCTAAATCACCCTTTTAAACAGCAAAAAGTAACTTTTCCCGAAAAATATCCGATAAATTATTTGTCGGTTCAAAAAATTACTCTACCTTTGCCGTCACAAAACAACGAAAGCATGTCATTTCAAGCAGTAAATAAATTTTGGTGGTGGCGCTTACAACTTCAAAAAAGTCGTGAGTAGCATCGCCGCATATCTGTTTGAACACTAAATATTATTATTAGGTAAAAAGATAAAGCCCGTCGCAACCACGACGGGCTTTTTTTGTTTTTTCCCCAGCAAGCAAACCAAAAACAACATTCCAATCCGATAAAAAAAACGAAACAAAAAAATACGATCAAGATGAACTACAATGTAAACGAAAACGGTTATTATGGTGATTTTGGAGGAGCCTACATTCCCGAAATTCTTCATGCTAATGTTGAGAATCTGAAAAACAATTATCTGAAAATTCTTGGTGATCCTTCTTTTCAAAAAGAGTTTAACGATCTGATGCGCGACTATGTAGGCCGTCCTTCGCCACTGTTTCTGGCAAAGCGGTTGTCGGAAAAATACGGAGCGAAGATTTATCTTAAACGCGAAGACCTCAACCATACCGGCGCTCACAAAATCAACAATTCACTGGGTCAGGTACTGTTAGCTCGCCGCATGGGCAAAACCCGCATCATTGCCGAAACTGGCGCCGGTCAGCACGGCGTGGCCACCGCAACGGTTTGTGCACTGCTCAATATGCCCTGCTTTGTCTACATGGGAGAGCTTGACGTACAACGTCAACACCTCAACGTACAAAAAATGGAGATGCTGGGAGCAACGGTCGTTCCGGTGTACAGCGGCAATAAAACCCTGAAAGATGCCACCAACGAGGCCATCCGCGACTGGTGCTGTAACCCCGAAGACACCTACTACGTAATAGGCTCTACCATCGGCCCGCATCCCTACCCCGACATGGTTGCCCGCCTGCAATCGGTTATCAGCGAAGAGATGCAAAAACAGTTACTGGAACACGAAGGCCGCGACTATCCCGACTATATTCTGGCTTGCGTAGGTGGGGGAAGCAACGCTGCCGGAGCATTTTATCACTATCTGCATAACGAAAAAGTGCAGCTTATCGAAGCAGAAGCTGCCGGAAAAGGCATCGACACACCCTACTCTGCCGCTACCATCCACCTGGGACGCGAGGGTATTATCCATGGTTGCCGCACACTAATTATGCAAACGAAAGATGGACAAATAGAGGAACCCTACTCTATTTCGGCAGGGCTCGACTATCCCGGCATCGGACCGATACATGCTTACTTGTCCAAAACAAACCGTTCTACAGTCCTTGCCATTACCGACGATGAAGCACTGGAAGCAGCTTTTCTTCTCACCCGAATCGAAGGAATCATTCCGGCAATGGAATCGGCTCATGCATTAGCAGCACTCGAAAAGCTGACCTTCAAGCCCGATGATGTCGTGGTAGTCAACCTATCGGGTCGCGGAGATAAAGATATGGAAACCTACATTGCTAATCCCAAATAACGAAACAATATGCAAACCAATATCAAAACTTATTCAAAGAAACTGATGGGCGATCTCCACACTCCGGTTTCTATATATCTGAAAATAAGAGATATTTATCCGGAATCGGTACTACTCGAAAGTTCGGACTACCATGGAGGCGAAAACAGCTATTCGTTTATCGGGTTACGTTCCGCAGCAAAATTCGTAGTCGAAAACGGAGAAATAGTTGAATCGTATCCTAACGGAAAGATCGTCCGTACCGCTATCGATAACGAATATTCATTGCCCGAACATTTCAACACATTCGTCAAATCGTTCGAAATCACAGAAAACAATAATCGCCTGCCTTTCAACGGATTTTTCGGTTACACTTCCTACGATGCCGTTCGTTATTTCGAAAAAGTGGATATTGTACCTGACAAGACCAAAACTCAGGTTCCCGATATGTACTACATTCTTTATAAATACATTATCGTGGTAAACCATTTCAAGAACGAGCTCGAAATCATTGAAAATCTTTTTGATGGAGAACAAAGTGATATTGATTCCGTAGTAGAACTGCTTGATAATCGAAATTTTGCATCCTATAACTTTGAGCCGATCGGTACCGAAACTTCGAATATGAGCGACGAAGATTACCGTCAGACGGTTTCGAAAGGCATTCAGCACTGCAAACGAGGTGACACCTTCCAGATCGTACTCTCGCGCCGTTTCGGGCAACCATTTGCCGGTGACGATTTCAAAGTATATCGGGCACTGCGTTCCATCAATCCATCGCCTTATCTTTTTTATTTCGATTTCGGTTCGTTCCGCATCTTCGGTTCTTCGCCCGAGACGCACGTTCAAATCAAAAACGACAAGGCATATATCGACCCCATCGCCGGTACCTTCCGTCGTACGGGTGACGACGAGAAAGACCGCCAGTTGGCCGAAGCACTGCTCAAAGATCCGAAAGAGAATGCCGAGCACGTGATGCTGGTCGATTTGGCTCGTAACGATTTGAGTCGAAACACTTCGGAAGTCGGACTTGAGATCTACAAGGAAGTTCAATTCTATTCGCATGTTATCCATTTGGTATCGCGAGTCAGCGGGAAACTTCTTCCGGGTGTCAATCCGATTCGCCTTTTTGCCGACACTTTCCCCGCCGGCACACTGTCGGGAGCACCGAAAGTACGCGCCATGCAACTGATCAACGACATCGAACCAACCACACGAGGCATTTACGGAGGCTGCATCGGTTATATCGGACTGAACGGAGATATCAATCAGGCGATTACCATTCGTACATTTCTCAGCAAAAACAACACGCTTTACTATCAGGCAGGCGCAGGTATCGTGGCAAAATCGCAGCCCGAAAGCGAGCGTCAGGAGGTAAGCAACAAGCTCGGCGCATTGAAAACCGCTATTGATCTGGCCGCAACGCTGAAAAACTAAATAGCCTCTCCCTGAATCCCTCTCCACAAGAGAGAGACTTAAATCGGACATTTATAATAACGGATAGCTATTAATGAATAAAAACAACTCACCCCAACCCCTCTCTTGAGGAGAGGGGTTGGGGTGAGGCTCTAAAGAAAACCGCAATGAAAAAACTACTGATATTCGATAACTACGACTCGTTCACGTACAATCTGGTACATGCTGTTCGTAAATTGGGATACACCGACATGGAGGTGATCCGCAACGATAAAATCGCGCTGGAAGAGGTCGATCGTTTTGATAAAATAATTCTATCGCCAGGTCCGGGCATTCCTTCGGAAGCCGGTATCCTTCTTCCTATCATCAAAAAATATGCTCTGACAAAATCTATTTTGGGAGTTTGCCTCGGACATCAGGCCATTGCCGAAAGCTTCGGAGGCACACTCGAAAACACCCCGGAAGTATTTCACGGAGTGAGTACTCCCGTGCATGTGGTCGATCCCGACCTGCTGTTCGACGATATGCCCAACACTTTCGATGCGGGGCGTTACCACTCCTGGATCGTAAGTCGTGACGGATTGCCCGAATGCATCCGCGTGACTGCCGTATCCGACGAAGGAACCATCATGGCTCTTCGCCATAAAGAGTACGACGTACGAGGGGTTCAGTTCCATCCCGAATCGGTTCTCACACCACTCGGCGAAACACTTATTGCCAACTGGTTGAAAGCAAAACCAAACAGCTCACTAATTTGAAAAATTTGAGGATGTACTAAAGAAATGTCGCTAGTTTTCCTCTCTTCTCAATACTTATTTCGTACAACATCAAACACAATACTGATTATGAAAGAAATTCTATATCGCCTTTTTGAACATCAATATCTTGGCAGAGAAGAGGCAAAAACCGTACTGACCAATATGGCCGAAGGCAAATACAACGAAGCACAGATTGCCGCCTTTGTTACCGTTTACCTGATGCGTAGCATCACTGTGGACGAATTGATCGGATTTCGCGAAGCACTGCTGGAAATGCGCGTACCGGTAGATCTGAACGACTACAATCCCATCGACATTGTAGGTACCGGTGGCGATAACCATAACACTTTCAACATTTCGACTTTGAGTTGCTTTGTGTTAGCCGGAGCCGGTTATAAAGTAGCTAAACACGGCAACTTCGGAGCCACTTCGGTAAGCGGAGCCTCCAACGTCATAGAACAACACGGCGTGCAATTCACCAACGATAACGACCGATTGCGCCGCTCTATCGAGGAAACGAACATTGCCTATCTACATGCACCGCTGTTCAACCTGGCACTGAAAACGGTGGCTCCGGTACGGAAAGCACTTCAGGTACGAAGCTTTTTCAACGTGCTTGGTCCGCTGGTCAACCCCATTCAGCCGAAACGCAACATGTTGGGGGTATTCAACCTGAAAATGGCTCGGCTATACTATTACCTCTATCAACAAACTGGCGGCGATTTTTCTATCGTTCACAGTCTCGACGGATATGACGAAATTTCGCTTACCAGTGATTTCAAAGTCATCACCAAATTCGGAGAAAAGATGTATACCCCTGAAGCACTTGGCTTCGAACGGATTCCTCAGGAAGCACTTGACGGAGGTAAAATTCCCGAAGATGCCGCTAAAATTTTCGATAATGTACTCAAAAACAAGGCAACACTGGCACAAAAAAACACGGTAATCGTCAATGCTGCTTTTGCTATACAAACGATTAAACCAGAACTTTCGATAGAAGAGTGTATCGATCAGGCTAAAATTTCGATTGAAAGTGGAGCAGCATTGCAGATATTGAAAAAATTTGTAGCTTTGAACAGTTAAAACATTATCATCGTTCAGTTGTATTTTTTTGTGTTTTAATTTCAAGTTAGTGAATTTTATCAAACAGACTGGCATCCTGAATTAAACATAATTACCCTGAACAGCACCCAATACCAAGCTACAAACACTCAATTATTTTGATTATGAACATTCTGGAAACGATCATCGCAAAAAAGAAATTGGAAGTTACCACTGGTAAGGAGAACAGTTATCTTGAATCATTGGGAAGCATCATGCACCCCACGCTATCACTCAAAGCCGCTTTAGAGCAATCCACAACCGGAATTATCGCCGAATTCAAGCGCAAATCACCCTCCAAAGGATGGATTTATCCTGATGCAGAAGCTACCGTTATTCCGGCAGCGTATGAAAAAACAGGCGCCACAGGTTTATCTATTCTTACCGATGAATCGTTTTTCGGTGGTTCGATCAAAGATGTACAAGCAGCTCGCCCGTCGGTAACCATTCCTATTTTGCGCAAAGATTTCATTATAGATCCTTACCAACTCCATGTGGCCAAAGCGATCGGAGCCAACGCAATTTTGTTAATCGCTGCCGCTTTGAATAAGACGACTTGTGCAAATCTTGCCAAAGAGGCTAAAGCTTTGAATCTGGAAGTCCTACTCGAAATTCATGAAGAATCGGAACTCGAACATATCACATCCGACATCGACATCGTGGGCATCAACAACCGCAACCTAAAGTCGTTTGTAACAGATATTGAAACCTCGTTTCAACTCGGAGAAAAAATTCCATCCGATTATTTGAAAATTTCGGAAAGCGGAATCAGTGATCCGCACACCATCAAAGGATTGAGGAGTGCCGGATTCAAAGGCTTCCTGATCGGCGAAACATTTATGAAAGAAGATGATCCGGCACAGGCATTGGCAAAATTTGTAAAAGCATTAAATTAGCTTACTCTTTCACAAGAGGCATTTATCAAGAGAATGAATGTTCAAATAAAAATTTGTGGAATGAAAATTCCGGAAAATATCACTACCGTAGCAGCTTTACAACCTGATTATATGGGTTTTATTTTTTATTCCAAATCACCCAGATTTGCCGGCAATCTGAATTTCGAAGTAATCAAAAGTCTTCCGGCAGAAATATGCCCGGTCGGTGTATTCGTTAATACCCCGATCGATATCATTTTACAAACGACACACCGATATGGTCTTCGAACTGTTCAACTGCATGGCAACGAAACGCCAACCAGCTGCAAAATACTACAAGACAATAATCTTTTCGTCATCAAAGCCATCAGTATTTCCGATGCCTCCGATTTAGACTTGGCCAATGATTACCAGTCGTGCTGCGATTATCTCTTGTTCGACACCAAAACACCTTTGCGCGGAGGATCCGGGAAACAATACGACTGGAATATACTGCAAAATTACATGGGAGACCGTCCCTTTTTCCTGAGTGGAGGCATAGGATCAGAAGATGCCGAACGCATCTTGTCCTTTGTCCATCCCAAGTTGAAAGCCATCGACATAAACAGCCGTTTTGAAACCGAACCGGGAGTAAAAAACACAGAGACACTCAAAACCTTTCTGAATGCAATCAGAACTAACAATCAAAAAATATGAACAGACTTCAAACTCTTTTTCAAAAAAAACAAAACAACATCCTCTCCATCTATTTTACAGCCGGTTTTCCAAGACTAAACGATACGACTGCAATTTTAAGTGAGTTGCAAAAGCAGGGTGCCGATTTGGCCGAAATCGGAATCCCTTTTTCCGACCCTATGGCCGACGGCGCAGTGATCCAACAAAGCAGTCAGGCTGCTCTAAATAATGGAATGACGCTTCGCGTGCTTTTCGAGCAATTGAAAAATATTCGAAATAAAATAGATATTCCGTTGATAATGATGGGATACCTGAACCCCATTATGCAGTACGGCTTTGAAGCTTTTTGTAAAAGTTGCAGCGAGACTGGTATCGATGGATTGATTGTACCCGACCTGCCTTTCAACGAATATGTAACGGAATTCAAACCTATTGCCGACCAATATGGTATTTCGGTGGTAATGCTCATTACTCCGCAAACAGAAGAAGAGCGAATCCGCTTAATCGACAAACAAACCGACAGTTTTATTTACATGGTTTCGTCAGCCTCAACCACAGGTGCACAGAGCAGTTTCAATGAAAACAAACAGGCCTATTTCCGCCGCATCCACAACATGCAGCTTCGTAATCCGCTACTGATTGGTTTTGGCATATCCAATGCCGAAACTCTGCAAGCGGCTTATGCCAATGCGAATGGAGGAATCATCGGAAGCCAGTTTATCAAAGAGTTACAACAATCACCCGACAATATAGAGAAAGCTGTCAACAATCTGCTCAACAAACTGGAATTGTAAAAGAATAACGGCAAACAAGAAGAGGTTGTCTCAAAACAAAATGAGGCAGCCTCTTTTTGTTTTTTATGAAACCTGATCTCACCCCCGGCTTTACAAATGCCAAAATTCTTTAATTTTTTATTTTTATATGGATCTCCGATTATTCAATAAAAACATAGAATATACGCGAAGCAATGCCGTACTCAATGTCCATTTCTGTCAGTTTATTCCCCAAAAAAGCCGACTTATAGAAACACAGTTGTAATACTAAAGAAATCCATCTACTTTTGCTATCAGAAGAACGTCGATATAATTTAAGTTAAAATATTCTTTTGACTGCTTGGAAAAATGTTATCTAAAAACAGCATTCGATGAATATCATACCTCCGATCTTTACTGAAAATATTGTATGTTATTTGTTTCATTTAATGAAGCTTTTATTTCATCCTCTTTCCAAGCAAACCACTTAATAAAATCAAATATCACGACGTCGCAATACATTCTGTTTAAACTTATATTATATTTGCAAATATTTTTTTAATCGTTTCCCAACATGCAACCACAATCTACTAGAAAAGCCAGACTACTTTTGGCACTCCCTATCCTCCTTTTTTCAGGGATCATTGCACACGGGCAAAGCAGTTCCGACTCAGGAAAACCCGCTTTCGTAACCCACAGTAAGGGAAAAGAAAATAGGATATACATCCCCAACCAAGAGCGATTTTATCAATTTAAAATATACAAAAAAGACACAAGTGATAATCAATATCGCTTGGTAACAACCATAACCAAATCTTCTTCCAATAGCACATCTTCCCCAAACAGTCTTCTCTGGACAGACAAAACATCTAGCACTCAACATATCAACTATATGGTCGAAGCATACAATAGAAATGGATCGAAAATTTGTAATATGAGAGTAATTTGGCAATGCGCTAAATAACGAACAATATGCTTTTCGACGGATTTATCATCGGTTTGGCTTCTTTTCTGATTATCGGTTTATTTCACCCACTGGTCATTAAAGGAGAATATTATTTTGGCATTAAAATATGGCCGGTCTTCCTCGTAGTAGGCCTCATCTTGTGCGTATCATCGTTAATTGCCAGCAATTTCATCATCCGGGCAATATTAGCTGTTGCCGGCTTCTCATCGTTATGGAGCATCAAAGAGATTTTTGAACAACGTGAACGGGTGAGAAAGGGATGGTTTCCAAAGAATCCGAAACGCAATGAGGAATAAGCAACGCATTTGAGGGCACTCCATACAATTTTCCAAAGCATCGCTTCCAATAGAATGGTACCTTGCTTTGGAAATTTTCTTTTGTCCAAACCCGTCCGTTTTTGCGCTTCTTTGCATTATCTTTGCATCGGCTGTAGAAAACACGCTGCAGAACGATCGCTCTTTTGAGCTTCTCCACATGCAGAGAGCAATAAGGCTACCCGAAATCCGATAGTCATTCCCCTTTTGCCGGCGGGAACTGGCCCGAAAGAAAAAGAGATGTTCCTTTTTTAAAAAGCAATGTTCCCGAAGTTTTAGGGCAAGTGTCTTTTTTAAAAAGGAAGATACCCGAAAGGAAAAGGAAGGTGCCTTTTTAAAAAAGGAATCTTCCCGAAGGCTTCGGGAAAGTCCCTTTCACCGAAAGGAAGATGATTTCCGATTTCAGACAAAGACCCCTAACGTTTACACACCGGAAAAACAGAAATATGGCACGATCTCTCTTCTCGGGAGAAAGAGCCGATCTTTGTAGCAACCTATTTTGAAGAGGAGAACAAATCCTTCAACCCATTAATTTATCACTTAAGAGACGATTTTATGCACCAGATAGAAGTAAAAGACGTAATCAAATCATTCAAAGACGTACAGGCGGTACGCGGCGTATCGCTCACCATCGAACCGGGCGAATTTGTTGCCTTGCTGGGACCCAACGGAGCTGGGAAAACCACCCTGGTAGAGATGATGGAAGGACTCAAGAAACCCGACAAAGGTGAGATCCTGATTCAGGGCAAAAACTGGCAAAAACACGAGAAAGAGCTCCGGAAAATCATCGGACTCTCTTTGCAGGAGACCCGCTTCACCGAAAAGCTGACCATTCGCGAAACACTGCGGTTGTTTGCCAGTTTCTTCAAATTGGGCGATGACCGGGTGAACGAGGTAATTGCCCTCACCGAACTTGAAAGCAAGGAGAAATCTTTTGTCGGGACACTTTCGGGGGGACAACGGCAACGGCTGGCACTGGCAGTGGCACTTCTCAACCATCCCGAAGTGCTCTTCCTTGACGAACCGACCACCGGTCTCGATCCGCACTCCCGCCTCGACCTCTGGAATATTCTGAAAGGATTAAAAGATCAGGGCAAAACGACGCTGATTCTTACCACTCACTACATGGAAGAGGCTGAATCGTTGTGCGACCACATCATTATTCTGGACGAGGGTAAAATTCTCCGCGAAGGGCAATTGCACGAGCTACTGGACGAAAATTCACACAACCTCGACGAACTTTTCATCAATCTGACGGGTAAAAAACTAAATGAAGAAGCTCAAATCAAGTAGACAGTACACAGTCTGCAGTACCCAATAACTTGCATTGGCACATTAGCATATTTTCAAATTAGCATATTATTTTATGAAATCAATAAAAACCAACCAACTATATCAACTCACACTTACCCAGCTTCTGGAGACGGTGCGTGAACCATCGGTACTCTTCTGGGGTATCGTCTTCCCCATTCTTATCTCCATCGGTCTGGGACTGGCCTTCACGCAAACCTCCGAATCGAAATTCCACATTGCCGTGGTCGAAAAGCAACCGACCCAATTGGATTCGCTGCTGAAAATATCTGCAAAGCCCACACAGCACAAAGGGCAGACGGTGCAAACCTGGAAAGTTACCGACAAAACCCTTGGCAACACTGAACTCAACTTCTTGTATACAGACTGGAAAAATGCTATCATCTCTCTCAAACGGGGCGAAGCCGATGTGATCATCTCCGATTCACTGGGACAGATATGCTACCGCTTCGATCCACATAACTCACAGGCACAGCTTATCTACATGAAGCTATCCTACCTGATGAAGCATCCCACAACAGTTGCCTCGTCGGATCAGGGTAGAATAGAACCATTGACATTGAAAGGGGTTCGTTACATCGACTTTCTGATTCCGGGGCTTATTACGCTCGGCATCCTCAATGCATTGATGTGGGGTATCAGCTACGCCATCATCGAACGACGCAATCAAAAACTGCTGCGCCGCATGGTGGCCACCCCAATGAAAAAATCGAATTTTCTCATTGCCATGATGCTGGTGCGCTTTGTAATGAATCTAATCGAAGCCGGCATCTTGTTCTTTTTCTCATGGCTCTTTTTCGGCATCACCATTCAGGGCAATATCGGCGCGCTGATGACGGTACTGCTTGCCGGAAATATTGCTTTTGCCGGATTATCTGTATTGGTTGCCTGCCGCACAGCCAAAACCGAGGTTGGTCAGGGATGGATCAATGCCGTTACCATGCCGATGATGATCCTCTCCGGTATCTTCTTCAGCTACCACAACTTCCCCGACTTAGCAGTCAAGGCCATCAAATTATTGCCCCTCACCGCCCTCACCGACGGTGTGCGCAGCATTTTCAACGAAGGTGCCGGATGGATGGACATTGCCACACCTACGCTTGCTTTGTCAGCTTTCGGAGTACTCTGCTTTATCCTGGGTCTGAGATTTTTTAAATGGGGATAAATTGAAGGAAGGCAAATTGCATAAATAACGCAAATCCACCAACAGGTTTGCGTTATTTGCGTATTTCGTGTTTTATGTCTCCACAAAAAAAGTAGTATCTTTGAATTACCGATAGCACTACCAGTTCGTTTTGTCTATCAATTTCATTACTAAGCAATAAATCACACTTCATACATGGAAAAGAAAGCGGTGGAAACACCCTTGATGAAACAATACTATCAGGTAAAAGAAAAACACCCGGATGCCATTCTGCTCTTCCGGGTGGGCGACTTCTACGAAACCTTCTCGGACGATGCTATCAAAGCGTCCGAAATTCTGGGCATTACCCTCACCCGCCGTGCCAACGGTTCGGCTCAATCGGTAGAACTGGCAGGATTTCCGCATCATGCACTCGACACCTATCTACCTAAACTGGTTCGTGCAGGAATGCGTGTGGCCGTTTGCGATCAGCTGGAAGACCCCAAGAAGACGAAGACCATCGTCAAACGGGGAATCACCGAAGTGGTTACGCCAGGGGTTTCTATCAACGACAATGTATTGAATCACAAGGAAAACAACTTTCTGGCCAGCGTACACCTCAACGGAAAAACAGCCGGGGTAGCTTTTCTGGACATCTCTACCGGCGAATTTCTGACCGCAGAAGGCACACCGGAATATGTAGACAAACTCATCAATAGCTTTTCACCGAAAGAGGTGTTGCACGAGCGCAACAAACGCAAAGAATTTGCCGATACTTTTGGAAATAAGCTCTACACCTACGAACAGGAAGACTGGATTTACACCGCCGATGCAGCCAAAGATCGTTTGCTGAAGCATTTCGAGACCTCCAACCTCAAAGGATTCGGAGTGGACAACCTGCCGAGCGGAATTATTGCTGCCGGAGCCATTCTCTACTATCTCGATCATACCCAACATACCAATATCGGCCACATTACGCGTCTGGCCCGCATCGAAGAAGACCGCTTCGTCTGGCTCGACCGCTTCACAGTGCGCAATCTGGAACTATTCTCAGGACAACAGGAAGGAGCCATTTCGCTAACCGACGTGCTCGACAAGACCGTCACCCCGATGGGGAGCCGCCTGCTGAAACGTTGGGTCTCATTTCCACTCAAAAACCTAAAACAGATCGAAGAACGTCACAACGTGGTAGAGCATTTCTTCAAAGACGTTGAGATGAAAGAGATGCTCGGTCAGCAACTGGCGCTGGTTGGCGATCTGGAACGGATTGTATCGAAAATTGCCGTCGGACGCGTCTCTCCCCGCGAAGTGGTGCAACTAAAAGTGGCGCTCTCTTCCATCGAACCGATCAAAGAGGCTTGTCTGGCGACGCAAAATACTACGCTGCACAAAATCGGAGAGCAGTTCAACCCCTGCGAAAAAATCCGCGAACGCATTGCCGGTGAAATTCAAAACGATCCCCCCAATGCCGTCAACCGTGGTGGAGTGATTCAAAACGGCGTCAATGACGAGTTGGATAAATTGAGGGAGATTGCCTATTCCGGCAAAGATTACCTGCTCCACATCCAGCAACGCGAAAGCGAAACTACCGGCATTCCCAGTCTGAAGATCAGCTTCAACAATGTTTTCGGTTACTACATCGAGGTGCGTAACACCCACAAAGACAAAGTTCCTGAAAACTGGATCCGCAAGCAGACGCTGGTGGGTGCCGAACGCTACATCACGCAGGAGCTGAAAGAGTATGAAGAAAAGATTCTGGGTGCCGAAGATAAAATTCTGGCGCTGGAGACCGAACTCTTCAACAATCTGGTCGTCGGCCTGACCGATTACATCACGGCATTTCAGCTCAATGCCAACCTGTTGGCACAACTCGACTGCCTGCTGTCGTTTGCGAAAGTATCAGCTCAAAACAAATACGTCCGTCCGCAAATGAACGACGGCTACGTTATCGACATCAAACAAGGGCGGCACCCGGTGATTGAGAAACAGTTACCCGCCGGCGAAAGTTACATTGCCAACGATGTTTACCTCGACAACGAGCAGCAGCAGGTTATCATTATTACCGGTCCGAATATGGCCGGTAAATCGGCCTTGCTGCGCCAAACAGCTCTGATCGTACTGATGGCACAAATCGGATGCTTCGTACCCGTAGAAAGCGCTACAATTGGGCTGGTAGACAAAATATTTACCCGCGTGGGTGCCAGCGACAATATTTCGGTGGGCGAATCGACCTTTATGGTGGAGATGAACGAAGCCGCCAGCATTCTGAATAATATTTCCGACCGTAGTTTAGTCCTCTTTGACGAACTCGGTCGTGGAACCAGCACCTACGACGGTATCTCTATCGCGTGGGCCATTGTGGAATACATTCACGAACATCCGTCGGCAAATGCAAAAACATTGTTTGCTACCCACTACCACGAACTGAACGAAATGGAAAAATCGTTCAAACGGGTGAAGAACTACAATGTTTCGGTAAAAGAGGTCGACAAGAAGGTGATTTTCATGCGCAAACTGGTACGAGGAGGCAGCGAACACAGCTTCGGTATTCACGTAGCTAAAATGGCCGGTATGCCACAAAGCGTGGTAAAGCGTGCCGACGAAATTCTGGAACAGCTGGAAAGCGACAACCGCAAATCGGGCATTGCCAAGCCGGTAGACAAAATCGCTTCGACCCGCGAAGGCTTCCAGATGAGCTTTTTCCAGTTAGACGACCCCGTACTAGCGCAAATCCGTGACGAAATAAAGAACACCGATATCAACAACCTGACTCCGGTAGAAGCGTTGAACAAACTCAATGAAATAAAGAAAATTATTACCGGAAAACAGGCAAAATAAAGGGAATGAATTTTTCAATCAATCCCTGCACCATTTGGACTTTACCGGCCTTATCTTTGACTTCAGAATCGTTTTGTTAAAAGAACCATTATGTCGGCGTGGAAAAAATATTACCCGGTGATTAAATGGCTGATTTTAATACTCTCGTATGGATTCTTAGCGTATAAGATTTACGAGTTTATTCAAAGTCCCTCTTCAGCTTCGGGTTGGAGCGATTTGTCGTGGCGTAAATGGGGATGGTTGTTGTTAGCGGTCGCGTTTATGCCTGTCAACTTTCTGATCGAAACCACCAAATGGCGTTATCTCATTTCCAGCCTTGAACATTTAAGTTTTCGCAAAGCCCTGAAATCGGTAATGAGCGGTTACGCCACAGGCTTCTTCACTCCCAATCGTGTAGGAGAATTTCCCGGCAGGGCGGTCTATCTCCAAAGCAACAATCGCTGGCAAGCCATCACCTTCGGGATGGTAGGTACATTGGCGCAAACTATCATTATATCCCTGTTCGGCATTTTCTCATTTATGCTGCTGATGGGGCACCAACAAATGCCTTTTCTTGCAGACAAAACCCTTTTGATGGCAATTTTTATTGCGGAAATGACCATTGCTTTTTCCATTTACCTATCGCTCCCGAAACTTTCTCATTTCTTCAGCCGCTGGAATATCTCGGTAAAGGTGAACACCTTGCTCAAATGGCTCAGTACTTTCCGGTCCAAACAACTGGCGTATGTGCTGCTGCTGGCTTTCGCGCGTTACCTTGTCTTTTGCGTGCAGCTTTACTGCATGTTGCGCTTTTGCACCATCGACATTAATTTGTGGCAAGGTGTGGTTTCCATCTCGACCTTCTATCTTTTTCTTACATTTACCCCTTCCATTGCCTTTTCTGAGGCAGCTATCCGGGGATCGTACGCGGTAATTTTCGTGGGAATGTTCTCCGACAACAGCGTGGGAATCGCGCTGGCCGGCGTGCTGGTTTGGTTTGTAAACGCGGTAATTCCGATGATTATCGGCTCCGTTTTTTTCTCAAAGACAAAGTTATAAAACAAGCACACGGAACACACAGCTTTTACAGACAAACAACATTTACGACTACTTTTTCTATCGAAAAAATATCCGTATTGTTCCGTTTATTCAGTGTATTCCGTGTGCTTATTCCGCTATTATTTCTTATTCTTCAAACTTGTTTCGAGGAAGTTGACGAATTTCTTCGGATCTTCGGTAAACGAGAAAGAACCGTTGAGCGGTTTCCCTGTTGCATCCACCACCACGTAGAATGGCTGCGCATTTGCCCCGAATTTATACCGTTGCAGGTAGCTCCACTTATCTCCTATCGTCGTCAACAAAGACGACCTTCCGTTTTCGGACACCTGCATCGACTGCGGCAAAGCCGTTTTATCGTCTACAAAAAGTGAAACCAAAATAAACTTATCGGTCAACAGGCTTTTCACCTCCGGATCGGTCCAGACGGAAGCCTCCATTTTGCGGCAATTCACACATCCGAACCCGGTAAAATCGATCAGCACCGGTTTACCCGTTTGAGCAGAAGCTGCTATCGCCTGATCGTAATCTTTGAATTCGGCATGAATCTCTTTCGTTTCATTCAACTTAAAATCCTGCGTGTAGAGCGGTGGAGCAAAAGCGCTTATCGCTTTCAGCGGAGCACCCCACAAACCGGGAACCATGTAGATGGCAAAAGCGAACGAAATAATCGCTAAAAACAGACGTGCTACCGATACATGTTTCAGGTCGCTGTCGTGCGGCAATTTGATTTTTCCGAGCAGATAAGCGCCCAGCAGAGCAAATATAACGATACTGATCACCAGGAATACCTCACGGTCGAGGATGCGCCAACCATAGGCCAGATCGGCAACCGACAGAAATTTCAGCGCAAAGAAAAGTTCGAGAAAACCGAGCACCACCTTAATCGTATTGAGCCAGCCACCCGATTTCGGAAGCGATTTCAACCAGGTTGGGAAGATGGCAAACAGCATAAACGGAATGGCCAAAGCAACGGCAAAGCCGAACATACCGATTGCCGGTCCGAGAATAGATCCCTTTACGGCAACGTCAACCAGCAACAAGCCGATGAGTGGCCCGGTACAGGAGAACGAGACCAGAGCCAACGTAAATGCCATCAACAAAATGCTCAAAATGCCCGAGGTTGACTCGGACTTAGCATCCATTTTGGTGGACCAGGAGGAGGGTAATGCCAACTCAAAGGCGCCAAAAAATGAAATAGCAAACACCACCAGCAAAGCGAAGAAAAAGAGATTGAAAAAGGCATTGGTTGCCAGATTGTTCAGCGAACTGGCTCCGAAAATAGCCGTAATCAGCAAGCCGAGTGTCAGGTAAATCACAATAATCGACAAACCGTACATAATTGCATCTTTGACTGCTTTTTTACGGTCGCTGGTTCTCTTCAGGAAGAAGCTGACAGTCATCGGAATAATAGGCCAGATACACGGCATAAACAGTGCAAGCAAACCTCCTAACAATCCCCACAGAAAAATAGAAATCAAAGAGCCTCCCGCTTTATTTTCGGCGCCGCCCGACGCAAACGTTTTCATCTGGTCGATAACCGGAACCCAGGTAGGAGACGAAGGATTGGAAGATACGACAGCAGGTACAGCAACCGCAGCAACCGGCGTATCGGTTTTCAGGGGAGCAATAGCCTGCGTAGATGTCGGCTGTGCCGGATTGGAAGGCGTTGAAGCAACCGTAGCCGGAGCTTTTCCGAAGGTAAAGGATTCTTTTGTCGGTGGCAGACAGTTTTCATTATTACACGTCATGTACTCCACATAACCCGATACTCCAAACGATTTAGGATCGGTAACAACCGCTTTCTGGACAAATACAGCCTGCCCTTCGTACCACGAAAGTTTCATATCGAACGACTTGTCGTACTCTTCAACCAGTCTGGATTGAGAAACAGGTTTGCCCACAAGCTTCACTCCCGCTGTTTTATCAAAATGAATGGTAGTTGCAACAGGCCCTCCAGCCGGAATATTCATCCCGTAGATATGCCAGGGATGATCGATGGACGCTTTGAACACAAACTGAACCTCTTGCCCCTTACCATTTTTCTGATCGAATGACCAGGTAACAGGACGTTCAATTTGTCCGAAAGCAACGATTGCCAACAACAATGCGACGAATAATGCGCTGAATCTTCTCATTCTTTATCTGTCTTTGGTGATTTCTAACTAATATAAATTGAGCACAAAGATAATCTGCCAGGGAAACGATTCCTAATCGGGATCGTTGTATTTAGTAACTGTTTAGAAATTAGCTGCTATTTATTGGTCATGATTTCCAGAATCAACCGGTCGGTTTCGCACATACCGTCACGACCTATTGTGGTCAGGTTTTGAATGGTTTTATCCACATTTTCATCGGTAATACCCTCCACTGCCGATACCACCTTATTCTCCATGGCCATCATAGCCGAAAGGGTTGCCGTCGAAACCCCGTTTGAAACTTTTAACGCACAACTGGGTTTTGCTCCATCACAAATCATTCCGGTTATGTTGCCAATCATATTCTTAATGGCATAGCCGATCTGTTCGCGGCTGCCCCCCATCAGGTAGGTGATTCCACAGGCCGAACCGGTAGCCGCAACCACCGCTCCGCACAGGCCCGACAAACGTCCGAGGCTTTGCTTGATATAGATCGTCATCAGGTGACTCAACGTAAGCGCCCGCGCCAGTTCTTCTTCCGACTTACCGGTCTCTTCGGCATAGACCGATACCGGCAAAGTGGCGGCAATACCCTGATTTCCGCTTCCCGAGTTACTCATCACCGGAAACATAGCGCCCGCCATACGGGCATCGCAGGCAGCAGCTGTCACCGACAACATGCGGGTAAATACGTTATTGCCCAGCATCCCGTTAGCCAGCGTATGCGACACACAATGGCCATACTCGCCCTTCATCGACTCCATCGCTGCCGCTTTGTTCATTTCACCGGCCTTAAGGATAAAATGAAGCTCATCGACCGGGGTTTCAAGTGCAAAATCGCACACCTTATCGAATGAAAGTTGCAATTCGGATTCAACAGCCACTGCATCCTCGGTCTCGCGCTTCTCTGCCATCACTATTTCTCCGTTTTTTTCCAGATGAACAAAATGGGTATGTTCATGACTGATAATAGTTTTCGCCGAGTTATCGTCAGCAACAACTAGGACTTCGATATAGAGTTTTTCGCTGATATTCTCCTTCAAATGAACGTTAATCACCTTTTGATTGATCATCAGTTTGCCCTCTTCGAGCGATTCGGGCGTAATGTCACGAAGCACCTCCAGCCCATATTCCGATTTTCCAACCAATGCCCCCATCGCAATGGCGATAGGCAACCCGGCCATTCCGGTACCCGGAATTCCAACGCCCATCGCGTTTTTCAGCATATTAGCACTCAGATACACATTGATTTTTTGTGGCACAACGCCTAATATTTCTACCGCTTTAGCTACTGCCAAAGCAACTGCCATCGGTTCGGTACATCCGATAGCAGGAATAACTTCCTGTTGGATCAACCCGACTATTTCTTTCCGCTCCTTCTGTAATAACATTTCAATTATTCTCAAATTTCACACAAAGCTACTCAATTCCGGGCTTTGCGCCGCAACAGCCCCTCAAAATTCAGATTTACACCGCACGCATGGATGTTTCAATAGCCTGAAAAACAATGGCTTTATATTGCGCCAGCGACTTACATTTCTTAATCTGCTTCAACAACTTATGACTATTTTCAAAAGCCGTCGCGTGATAACCCCACAACTCTTCGAGATGTTTCAGAAAGTGATGGTCGCCCGAGTATTTTTGTTGACAATAGGCAATCAGTTCCGCATGAAAATTTTTCAGCTTCGTCGCTTTTTCTTCCGCAGTGAGCAGTTCGTTTCTTACTTCCGATAGCAAAAAGGGATTCGCCAAAACACCGCGTCCCAACATCAGCCCCTGAATCTCCGGTGCCTTCTGCAAAATACGCGCCGCATCTTCGTAACTATTGACATCCCCATTGTAACAAACCGGAGCTTTTAGTGCCGACGCATAGCGAAGAAAGGCCTCAAAATCAACATCGCCCTTGTACTGTTGCTTGCCCACACGCGGATGAATGATAATTTCTTCCAAAGGAAATGCGTTGAAAAGAGGAATCAGCGCTTCGAATTCAGCGGCAGTTTCCATTCCAAGACGGCATTTGATGGATATTTTTGTCCTCGCCGAACTAAAAATTTCGTTCAACAATCGGGCTATCTCGTCCGGGTAAGGCAACAATCCGGCTCCCATGCGCCGACCGGTAACCATCGGATAAGGACACCCCATGTTGATATTTACTTCAGTATAACCGTACCGCAAGCACAACTCTTCGAACCGAAAAAAGGAAACGGCATCATTTCCCAGAAACTGCGGTACCGGTCGTTGAAAACAGTTATGTCCCGGCAACAGATCGTTGCATTGATTGGGGCGGTAAAATTCTTCGTTTTGAACCCGCACAAACGGCGTGAACGTTTTGTCGAACAATCCGATGTGTTTTGAATAAGCTTCACGAAACAGCCAGTCGGTAAGCCCTTGCAAAGGAGCCAGATATATTTTCATATCGAATTAATTTACAACAATTTGATCTCCTCTGAATAATCGTATTGCAGATCTTCGTGCAACGTTGCTACCGCTTTTTGGATAGTGAGATATTGCCTCAGATAGAGGTTTCCCAGAAAAGTGCTGGCCGATAATGTGATGCCCGTTTTCTTCATCTTCTGACAAAAATAAATGCGCAGTTCAACCTCCGTGCGCTTTGAGCCCGAATATTTTATCTGCTTGTTGACAAAAGTGAGAATTTTCCGGATCTGTTTCTTTGCTTCATACGTCCGTCCTTTTTTCACCTCTTTGAACTGTTCATCCATCTGCTCTTGAATACCTTTTATATAAGCATCTTCGTCCTGAGATTCAAACAGGAGATAAGTCAGTAACTCTTTATTTTCTTTCCTGAACTTAGCCATGCGGGTACACAGCTCCTTCAATTGTGCAGGATGCAACATATCCAGTTCGGTTTTAATCTCTTTCAGGGAAGCCGCTTTCATTGTTTTCTATTTATTTGATATACTGAACCCGGCCTATTTCGCCCGACGTAAGTCTCACTTTAATGCCGTGAGGATGAAACATGCTGTTGGTAAGAATATCCTGCACGATTCCTTCGGTTATACGGCCCGATCGCTGATCTGCTTTCAACACAATGCCGACCTCCAGGCCTGCGCTTATATCATTTCTGTTTTGTCCGGTCATGCTATCTATATTTTTTGCAAAAGTAACGAATATTCATCAGGATAAACCGATCTACGGTATACTCCGTCTACGACGTCTCTATCACTATTAAATTCTAACAATCATCTCATAAACATCCCGACTCGCTCAGGAGAGGAAATACTCTTACCTTGGTTTGACAAAATTTGCAGATTTCATCGGTAGAACAAAGCGAAATTATTACCTTTGTATGATAATTTGCATAACACCTATGGCTAAGACCAATTTTTCCAGAAAAAAAATACAATCTAAAGACTCCCAATCCAATACAACCCCGAATAAAGTGGTAAGGCTTTTGAAAGACGAACGCACGCACTTTATTCTCGGACTGATCGTACTGGTAGGGGTTGTATACGTGACACTGTCGCTCATCTCTTTCTTCTACACGGGAGCTGCCGACCAAAGCAAAATACAGGAGTCGTGGTACTCGAACATGGGAGGTAACGACAAAAACATAGAAAACTGGACCGGAGCTATCGGTGCTCACATTGCCGAGGCGATGATTAACCGCGGATTCGGGGTTGCTGCATTTGCCTGGCTCATTTTTCCTATCGTGATCGGATTGCGCCTGATGTCGGTCAGAACGATCGAACTTTGGAAAGCCTTTATCTACCCTATGCTCATTATGATATGGCTTTCGCTCTTTTTGGGCACTACCCTTTCGTATCTTTACAAAGACTCGTTTCTCTTTCTGGGAGGCGAACATGGATATTACCTCGGCGAATGGATGCGCAGCAAATTCGGGTGGTCGGGAACCGTGCTGGTACTGGCGGTATCCTGTCTTATCTTCTGCATTATCATCTTCAGCGGCACCCTGCCCTTCTTAAGAGGTTTGTTTACGCGCAAACCGAAACCCGATGCGGCGGTTGCTGCGGAGTCCACGGCAGGTGTCATGGAAGCTATTGAAGTAGAGCCTGCAACAGACTCAGAAGCCAAAGAAAACACCCTGACCATTGAGGTGGACGATTTGGATGAAGATGAAGCTTTTGTCGTTAGCACAGAGAATTCTCCTGCTAATGAAGAAGGTGATTTTGAAGTAGTCGCACCACAGCCAGAAGCTTACCAACCGGCTTTAAACAATGCCGAAACGCATCATCTGTTCGATAACACCAAACCGCTTAATGATGAAGAGGAATACGATCAATCGTCGCTTGGCGAATACGATCCGACGATCGACTTGTCGCACTATAAATTCCCGGTTCTTGAGCTGTTGAAAGAGTACAACAACGGAATCACCTCCGTGGACATGGATGAACAGAATGCCAACAAGCACAAAATCATCAACACGCTCAAAAACTACGGCATTGAAATCGACAGCATCAAAGCGACTGTCGGCCCGACGATTACACTTTACGAAATTGTTCCGAAAGCGGGTGTCCGTATCTCCAAGATCAAGAATCTGGAAGACGACATTGCGTTAAGCCTGGCCGCGTTAGGCATCCGTATCATAGCCCCGATTCCGGGCAAAGGCACCATCGGTATCGAAGTACCGAACCGCGATCCGCAGATTGTGTCGATGCGATCGGTGATCAGCTCCAAGAAATTTCAGGAGTCGCGCTACGATTTGCCGGTTGCATTCGGGAGCACGATCACCAACGAAATTTTCATGCTCGACCTGTGCAAAATGCCTCACCTACTGGTAGCCGGAGCAACCGGACAGGGTAAATCGGTGGGTCTGAATGCCATTATCACTTCGCTGCTTTACAAAAAGCACCCGTCGACATTGAAATTTGTGTTGGTCGATCCGAAGAAGGTGGAATTCAACATCTATTCGGGCATCGAAAAGCATTTCCTTGCCAAGCTACCCGACGGAGAAGAGGCCATCATCACCGACGTTTCCAAGGTGGTGCAAACGCTCAACTCGCTCACCAAAGAGATGGACGACCGTTACGAGCTGCTCAAGAAAGCGCATGTGCGTAACATCAAAGAGTACAATTCAAAATTCGTTTCGCGCCATCTCAATCCAGAAAAAGGGCATAAATTCCTGCCCTACATCGTGGTGATTATCGATGAGTTCGGTGACCTCATTATGCAGGCCGGCAAAGAGGTGGAACTGCCGATTGCACGTATCGCCCAGTTGGCTCGCGCGGTAGGTATTCACATGGTAATCGCGACACAACGTCCGTCTACAAACATCATCACCGGTGTGATCAAAGCAAACTTCCCTGCCCGCGTGGCTTTCCGCGTAATGGCGATGGTCGATTCGCGCACCATTCTGGACACGCCGGGTGCCAACCAGTTGATCGGACGCGGCGACATGCTCTTCTCGCAAGGTGGCGATCTGGTTCGTGTGCAGTGCGCGTTTGTGGACACGCCCGAAGTAGAGAATATTGTAAAATATATTTCGCAGCAACAATCCTACCCCACGGCATTTTATCTGCCCGAATATGTGGGAGGCGAAAGCGAAGGCAGCGATCTGTCGGATGTGGATCTTTCGAAACGCGATCCGCTGTTTGAAGAGGCTGCACGCTTGATTGTTGCCAGCCAACAGGGATCCACCTCACTAATTCAGCGAAAATTCTCTATCGGCTACAACCGTGCCGGACGACTTGCCGACCAGCTCGAAGCCGCCGGTATTATAGGTCCGCCCGACGGTAGCAAGCCGCGTCAGGTACTGATTTCCGACGAGTATAACCTGGAGATGAAGCTAAAAAATTTGTAGACACCCATTACACAATTTGTGTAGAATCATTTGTGTAATAATTATTTATTTGTGTAATTCGTGTCATTAAAAGTATGAAGAAATCCAATCTTGTAGATATTATCACTATGGGCTGCTCCAAAAACCTTGTGGATACGGAGCATGTGATGCGCCAGCTCGAATCGAACGGGTATCGGGTAAAACACGACTCGAATAACCCGGAAGGAGGTATTGTCATTATCAACACCTGCGGATTTATAGGCGATGCCAAAGAGGAATCGATCAATACCATCCTGCAATTTGCAGAACTGAAGCAAGCAAAGAAGATCGACAAGCTGATTGTGATGGGTTGCCTGTCGCAACGCTATCTGGAAGAGCTCAAACTCGAACTGCCGGAGGTGGATCATTTTTATGGCAAATTTGATTTCAAGTCGATGATCTCCGATTTGGGAAAAGCCTACCGCCCCGATCTTGAACTCGAAAGGACGTTAACTACACCTCCGCATTATGCCTATGTGAAAATTTCGGAAGGTTGTGATCGCACCTGTTCCTATTGCGCCATTCCCATCATTACGGGCAAGCATCAGTCGCGCCCCATCGAAGAGATTGTAGACGAAGGAAAATGGCTTGTCAGCCAGGGTGTGAAAGAATTTCAGCTCATCGCGCAAGATCTCTCCTACTACGGTTATGACCTGTACAAAAAATCGAAACTGGCCGAGCTGACACAACGTTTGTCGGACATCAACGGAGTGGAATGGATACGATTGCATTATGCCTATCCGGCGCACTTCCCCTTCGATATTCTGCCGGTAATGCGAGAACGCGATAATGTGTGCAACTATCTGGATATTGCCCTGCAACACAGCAGCGACCACATGTTGAAACTGATGCGCCGGAATGTAACGGCTGCCGAAACCAAAGATGTGCTGGCTCGCATCCGCAACGAAGTTCCCGGCATTCACCTCCGGACTACACTTCTGGTGGGTCATCCCGAAGAGACGGAAGAGGACATAGAACACCTGAAAGCGTTTGTCGGCGAGCAAAAATTTGAACGGCTCGGGGTATTTGCCTATTCGCACGAAGAGAGCACGTATGCCTACAAACATTACAATGACAATATTCCGGACGAGGTAAAACAACAGCGTGTAGACGAAATCATGGAGCTGCAACGCCCCATTTCGGCAAAGCACAACGAAACAAAAGTGGGTCAAACCTTCAAGGTCATTATAGACCGGGAAGAAAACGAGTACTACGTTGGTCGTACCGAATTCGACTCGCCCGAAGTAGACCCCGAAGTGCTGATATCCAAGGAGACGAAACTGAAAACCGGCCATTTTTACCCGGTAATTATCACCTCTTTTGACGACTACGACCTATTCGGTAAAACTATTAACCTGCGCGAACCATGAACAACAAAGAACTGACCACAGAATTGACACGCATTCTGGAGCTGCCGAAAGAGAAAATCACGGCTTTACTCGAGGCTACAGCTCAACTGATGGCCGAAGAACTCAGCAAAGGGACTTCTGTCAATATGCAGGGATTCGGGGTTTTCGAGTCAAGACGCAAAGAAGAGCGGGTATCCGTGAATCCCCGCACGAAAGTACGCACGCTGATACCACCCAAACAGGTTTTGGTATTCAAGCCGAGTAATTTATTAAAAGACAAAGCGAAACAAAGTAACCGTCATGAGTAACGACAAGATTTCATCTCTTGAGCTGATTTCAGCCCTTGCAGAACAGACAGGCACCACCAAAAAGGTTGCCACTGCCTTTATGCGACAGTTTAGCGAAACTGTTGAAGAGGCGTTGTTGCGCGACGGTATTGTAAAAATTAAGGGATTCGGCACCTTCAAAATAACCTGGAACGAAAGCCGGTCGAGCATCAATGTAAACACCGGCGAACGGTACGAGATTGCCGGGCACAATAAGATTACATTCACTCCCGACGACGAAGTTTCTGAAATTGTAAACCGCCCCTTTGCCCATCTCGAACCGGTTAATCTGGACGGCTCTTCCGTAGAAAAAACTACCGAACTACCGGAAGAAGATCCACACATGAAGCGTTTCTCGGAGCAGGCATCCGAAATCGTCAACCTGATTGCCGACATGCAAGCTTTCAAACCCAAAAAGAAAGCAAAGCCGACCGTGCAGGAGGAAAGCCCAAAAATAGGAACGGCCTCTGAACAAATAACCGAACCCATTGCGACACCGGAACCCATAGAGGAAGAGCAATCCGAGATCGAAGCAGAACAACCACAAGAGGAAGTTCTGATAGAAGAAACTAAAACAGAAAACGTAAATCCGGAACCAGAACCACAACAAGTGGTGGCGGAATCGGAAAAGCCAGAAGCAGAACCGACACCTGAAGCCCCGGTTCCGACCGACGCACTTGCTGTAGAAGAGGCAGCTCCCGCGACAAAGAGTGCCGAATCGTTGCTAATTGAAAGAATGGAAGAGCAGCCCGCCCGAAGAAGCCTCAAATGGCTCTATATTTCAGCGAGCATCGTCATCTTATTGGCAGGTGCCGGAGCAGCATGTTATTTTTGTTTTCCCGAGCTATTTTCACATACGGCAGAGCCAAAACAAGTTGTAGTGCAAGCCGTAGCAAAACCTACACCTCCGGCTCCGGTTGCACAAAAGAAAGATACTGTGGTGAAACCCGAAACACCTGCGGTTCAAAAAGCAGCACCGGAGAAGCCGAAAGATGTTTTTTCAGAATCACGTGTTTATAAAGAATTTATCGCAACCGAAACAGCCACCGAAGGAACCTGGCTGACCATATTATCGTTAAAATATTATGGACACAAACTTTTTTGGGTCTATATTTACGAAGCCAACAAAAACAAACTGCGCGATCCGGGAGTTTTGCCTCCGGGCACGAAAATACGCATTCCCAAACTGGATCCCCGCCTGATAGACAAGCACGACGGGCGCTGTTTCCGGCTGGCCAGCAAGTTGCAAACATTGTACACTACCAACCAGTAATCGCTCATGGAACCTAAAACATCATTGATAATCTCAACCTACAACAACACGGAAGCGTTGGCGTTGCTGCTCAAAAGCGTACGCCTGCAAGCCGTTTTGCCGGAAGAGGTAATTGTGGCCGATGACGGTTCCGGCGATACGACAAAAGAACTAATTAAAAAGGAAAAAGAGTCCTTTCCTGTGCCCCTGATTCATGTTTGGCAACCCGACGAAGGATTCCGGTTGGCGCATATCCGCAACAAAGCAATTGCTCAGGCCCGGTACGATTACCTGATCTCTATCGATGGAGATATCATTCTGCATCACCACTTTATACGCGATCACAAAGCTTTTGCCGAAGCAGGATGTTTCATTCAGGGCGGTCGGGTTATTTTATTTGAAACCGCGTCGAAAAAAATACTGAAGAGTGGTGAAACGCATATTTCATTCTTCAATCCTGCTATTTACAATCGTCACAATACCATTTCAGTTCCACTTCTGTCCAGAATATTCACCAGGACTCACATTCAGAGCGTCAGACGCATACGGGGTTGCAACGCTTCGTTTTGGAAAAAGGATCTGATTAAAATCAATGGCTATAATGAACGTTTTGTCGGTTGGGGAAGCGAAGATAAAGAATTAGCCGTACGACTTTACAATGCAGGAATCAAACTTAAAGTAATCAAGTTCGGCGCTGTTTGCTACCACCTGCATCATAAATTAAAAATAAGCAACCGGCGGCTCGAACGAAATAATCAGTTACTGAGAGAGGCGCAACGACTTAAGACCGTAGAATGCGAAGAGGGCATCAGCAAATACCTTCCATAGCCTTTCCAGTCTGTTTTTTGTCAACTAATAGAAAAAATCTCATGTCAAAAAATACATATCCAATACTTGATAGAATAAATACTTCCGATGACCTAAAAAAAATACCACTCAATGAACTTCCGAAAGTTTGCGATGAACTCAGGAATTTCATTATCGATGAATTATCGGAGCATCCGGGCCATCTTGCCGCCAGTCTGGGAGTAGTAGAAATCACAGTTGCATTACACTACGTAATGAAAACACCTTACGATCGCATTATCTGGGATGTCGGTCATCAGGCCTACGGGCATAAAATCTTAACAGGTAGAAGAGATCGTTTCCACACCAACCGCCAGTACAAAGGCATCAGTGGCTTTCCGAAACCGGAAGAGAGCGAATACGACTCGTTTGGTGTGGGCCACGCCTCCACCTCCATTTCGGCCGGTTTGGGCATGTCGGTAGCAGCCAATCTGAAACACGAAAAGAACCAGCACATCGTAGCCGTCATCGGTGACGGGTCCCTGACGGGAGGCCTGGCATTCGAAGGATTAAACAATGCTTCCATCAGCCCGAATAACCTACTTATGATACTGAATGACAACCAGATAGCAATAGATCCCATTCGCGGAGGAATGCATCATTACTTGGTAAATATCACCACCTCGCGTACCTACAATCAATTACGTTTCAAACTATCGCAGCTACTGGCCGATATGAACATTCTTACCTCGGGAAAGAAACGAAAAATCACCCAGATAAGCAATCAGATAAAGGCTTCATTCGCCCGTCAGAGTAATATCTTCGAGGGGATGAACATCCGTTACTTCGGTCCGGTCGATGGCCACGACTGCATCAATCTGGTACGCATACTGGACGAGATTAAAGATTATAACGGTCCCAAAGTGCTCCATATCGTAACCAAAAAGGGCAAAGGATATAGACCTGCCGAAGAGTCGGCCACCGAATGGCATGCGCCCGGCAAGTTCAATAAGGAAACCGGAGAACGCATCATCAGCGATCCCTGCGGACAACCCTCACTCTATCAGGATGTCTTTGGCAAAACACTGGTTGAACTGGCGGAACAGAACGAAAAAATAATTGGTGTTACACCGGCGATGGTAAGCGGTTGCTCCCTCAATTTTCTGATGGAGAAGATGCCTCATCGTACTTTCGATGTGGGCATTGCAGAAGGACACGCCGTTACTTTCTCGGCCGGCATGGCTGCCGAGGGAATGGTTCCGTTTTGCAACATCTACTCCTCATTCATGCAGCGTGCTTTCGACAACGTAATTCACGATGTTGCCCTGCAAAAACTACCCGTGGTATTCTGCCTCGACCGGGCCGGTTTGGTTGGCCCTGACGGAGCAACCCATCATGGCATGTTCGACCTTGCCTATTTTCGCTGTATCCCCCACCTCACCATTTCGGCTCCCCTCAACGAACTGGAGCTGCGCAACCTGATGTACACGGCTCAGTTGCCCGACAAAGGGGCGTTTGTCATCCGTTATCCGAAAGGGAATGGTGTATTCTGCCATTGCGAATGGGAACAACCGTTCAGCGAAATAGCCGTTGGCAAAGGCCGTTGTTTGAAGAATGGAAACGATTTGGCAATACTCTCACTCGGCACAATCGGCAATAGCGCTTCAAAAGCAATCACTGCCGTTGAAAATGCCCGGGGAGTATCGATAGCGCATTACGACATGCGTTTTCTCAAACCACTCGACGAAGAATTATTACACTCTGTTGCACAGAAATTCAATAAAATAATAACCATCGAAGACGGCGTTATCAGTGGTGGATTTGGCAGTGCCGTACTCGAGTTTTTTGCCGACAACGGATACACTCCTTCTGTCAAACGACTCGGCTTACCCGACCGGTTTATCGAACAGGGCACTCAGGCCGAGCTCTATCACGAAGTAGAATTGGATGCCGAAGGAATTGATCGTTCAATCAACGACTTTCTGTCAGCTTAAATAATCAGCATGAAAACATGATCGGCACAATCATCAACACCGTAACCGTTCTGCTTGGTGGCACACTGGGAGTTATCTTCAAAAACCACATATCCAAGCGATTTACCGGCATCTTCTTTCAAGCTGTCGGTCTGTTTACGTTGGCACTCGGCATTAAAATGGCACTCGAGGGGCATGAGATCCTGCTGATCATCTTTTCGCTTATTCTCGGCTCATTAACCGGTGAATGGTTAAAACTGGATAAACGCATCGATCGGTTTGGAGAGTGGTGCAAAAAACGATTCAAAGGGAATAACGAAAAATTCAGTGAGGGATTGATTACCTCGTTCCTTCTATTCTGTTCCGGTTCGATGACAATTTTGGGTTCCATACAAGAGGGCCTGGGGCAGGGACACGAACTTTTATTTACCAAAGCGTTGATGGATGGTTTTTCGTCGTTGGTGCTGGCCACCACATTCGGTGCGAGTGTTGCCATCACTGCCGTTCCGCTTTTCATCTTTCAGGGAGGACTTACCCTGATGGCCATGTTCTTCGGAGCAAATATATCGATGGTCATTGTCAACGAACTGACAGCCGTCGGCGGCATTCTTTTAATAGGCGTTGCGCTATCTATTTTGGAGGTAAAACGAATAAAAGTAACGAATATGTTGCCTGCCTTGATCTTCATTTGCCTTTTTGTTTGGTGCAAAATTCATCTTTTTTCGTAAGAAATAGCAGCAAAACAGGCCTACTTTATTCAGAAACAAAAGGTTAAAACAAACATTAAAAAACAGTCATTTTTTACGGTTCGATATTTGCAGATTTCAAAATTTATCGTATCTTTGCATCGCAATTGAGAGCAATAGCAATAACAAAGAAATGGTGTGGTAGTTCAGCTGGTTAGAATACCTGCCTGTCACGCAGGGGGTCGCGGGTTCGAGTCCCGTCCATACCGCCTTAAGCCCAGATAATCATTCGATTATCTGGGCTTTTTGTCGTTAAGTCATGCATTTGCTTTATAAATGCGGCTTACAGCACATCCATCATAAACAGACAATGACTGTGCCCTCTGATATTGAAATAAAGGCTTCCTACGGATCGGTTAATGTGCCATTCTGCGAAATAAAAAAGGCAGTTAGGCGGTTGGCCGGTGAATGTTGTAACGAATAATTGATTAGTTTTGTATTTGCCATTTTGGTGCATCCCGATTGATCGCCCAACCATAAAATCACAATATGCAAAAATCAAATAAAACTACCAACTGGAAAGTAGCTATTCTTTTTTCTGCGATCCTACCTGTATTTCATTTTATTAACAACAGTCAGCATCGTGTGCTTTTTGATTGGCAAAAAACGGCATTGAACTGGGTCATTATTTTCTCATTTTTAATGATATGTTGGCATTTAAACTATTGGTTAATAAAAATTTTAGAGAATAAATGCGCAGATAAATTTCTCTATCGGGTTATCTCAACTATCGTATTAAACATTGTTTTGTTGGCTGGATTTATTGTAATTGGTGTTACTCTTATTTCTGGGCTTGAAGCTATTACAAACCGCGATATCCAAAGTTATTTTTATGTTGCCCTCAAAGGTTTTTTCAGTATTCTATTAATCCAGATTCTTCAGTTTGGTCTAAATTCGAATAAAAAGGCACAAGAAGTTTCAATGCAAAACCAACTATTGAAAACCGAAAATCTTAGGGCTCAGTTTGAAATTCTCCGCCAACAGGTAAATCCTCACTTTCTATTCAATTCTCTTTCTACACTCCGCTCTATGATTCATTATGGGAATGAAAACTCAGAAACGTTTGTTCTAAAACTGTCGGAAGTGTATAGACAACTTTTACAAAAACGGGACAAAGAATTAATCTCATTACAGGATGAATTGGAATTTGTGAGCGACTATAGCTATATGCTCTTCACTCGATTCGAGAATATGTTGACTATCAAGAAAAATATTTCTGAGGATTTGCTTTCTAAACACTTACCGACTTTTAGCCTACAGATTTTAATTGAAAACTGCATTAAACACAACATTATTTCGAAAGAAAAGCCTCTACATATCAAAATTTTCAACTCCGGTACAGAGTGTTTAGTAATTGAGAATAACTTACAACCCAAAATGACCCCACAACAAACTTCCGGTTTTGGAATAATAAACCTTACAAAACGCTATGAACTGCTGGGTAAAAAAGAGGCCGTTTCTGTTTTTTCGGATAATACGGTATTTAGAGTGAAAATTAAACTGATGAACGCATGAATATTCTGATCATTGAAGACGAACCCCAAACCGCCAATATACTGAAGTCAATTATTTTCGATCAGCAGCCTCAATCGCAAATACTTGCCGTACTTGATAGCATTGAAAGCACAACAAACTTTCTGACGGGAAAGACCGTACTCCCCGACCTGATATTTATGGATATCCAGTTGGCAGATGGATTGTGTTTCGAAATTTTCAAACAGGTGGAAGTAAAATGCCCTATTATTTTTTGCACTGCTTATGATCAATATGCGTTACAAGCCTTTAAAACCAATGGCATCTATTACTTATTAAAGCCAGTAAGGGAAGAAGATGTTGCCAAAGCATTTAGCAAAATTAAAACCCTGAAATCAACATTTAAACCCGAAACTGATGTATTGGAGTTGGTTAAAAACGCCATTACACAGAAAAAAACATTTCGCAAATCTATATTAGTCCAATATCGTGAAAGTTATATTCCATTGCTAATGGATGACATTGCCATTTTTCATTTAGTCGATGAGATCCTGTATGCTTATACTTTCGACCAGCAGAAATATGCCATATTCAAACCTATTTCTGAAATTGAAGATGAAGTGAATTCGGAAACCTTCTTTCGTATCAGTCGCCAAACATTAGTCAACCGAAAAGCTGTAAAAGAAATTCAGCCTTACTTCAACCGGAAAGTATGCGTTAAAACTTCCATCAAACTACCGGAGACTCTTGTTGTCAGCAGACTGAAAGTTCCTGAATTTATGAAATGGATGGAACAACTCTGATTTTGTTCAATTCACCCTCCTATTTGTTCACTTCACTCAAAAACCAATTTACATATCTGATTTTCAGTCATATTTTTGCGTTATAATTTATATCCAATTAAAACGCATAAGGTATGAAAAGATTTATTATTGCCACGGTTGCAATATATTTCAGTGCAATCATATTTGCACAAACAAATGTTGATGCAATTAACGGCATTTGGCAGAACGATAAGAAAAACATTAAAATTGAGTTTTTCAAAACTACTATCGGTCATTCTGCAAAAATCACCTGGATGGAGCAAGCCAACGATGAAAATGGTAAGCCAAAATTAGATACTAAAAACCCTAATCCTGCTTTACGCAAAAACCCACTAGTAGGCACCGTAATTATCTATAATCTGAAATACGATAGAAAGAAAACCTATAGTTCAGGTAAGATTTATGCCCCCAAGCGGGGTATAACAGCAAACTGTATGGTCACTATGATTTCAAATAATGAAATTAGCATTTCTGCAAAAAAAGGAATCTTCTCCGAAACAAAAAACTGGACTCGCTGTAAATGAAAACAAGAAATATTACATTGATTTGCTTCGCATCCCTGTTTCTTAAGGCAGAAGCACAACTACGCTTTACCTCTGTTAACGAGGTTCAGCAGTTTGCATTGGAGCACAATCAGGAAAATAAAATTCAGAAACTAAAGACACTTGAAGCAAAAGAAAACAGAAATCTGTCCAATGCCTTTCTTTACCCTAATATTACAGGATCTTTCAACGGACAATATAATATTGATATTTCCGAAACCCCAGTTCCGGGCGATCTCATGGGGAAGCCGGGAGCAACAATTTATATGAAGTTTGGAAAAGAATATACTTATAACGCAGGGATAAATGTAAGCTACAATATATTGAACTGGTCATCGGTATATCAATCAAAGATTTCAAAAGTAAATATTCAGTTAGCCGAAGCCAATAGCATTTATACCAAACAACAGCTGAAAGAGCAAGCCGGACAAATATATTATGCAACCATTACAGCACAACGAGCAGAAGAAATATGGAAACAAAACAAACTGATTGCGGATACGATTGAGCAAATCACTCTTCAAAAATTTAGAGATGGCCTTGTGGATTTATTGGCTGTGAATCAAGCAAAAATAAACACAAATCAAGTATCACAACAAGTACAGAAGACCAGTTTGTATGCACAACAATGCGTAAATCAGCTAAAAATGCTGCTCGCTATAGATGAGAAAACTGATCTTCAATTGACTGAAAAATTAGATACCGGCAAATTGGAGATTTTACCTGTTACTATTCTACCTGATTCACATACAGAGATTTTGAAATATCAACAAAAAATTTCGGAATATGAGATGAAGTCGTCGCTCGCTGCTTTTGCCCCACAAATAAGTTTCAAGGGCTATTTCGGAGCAAATCAATTTTGGAATAGTCTTGATTTTTCATTCAACAAACAGGATTGGCATTTATCCAATTACGTCGGGTTATCAATAAGCATACCCATATTTGCCGGATTTGCAAATAAGTCAAAATACAATGCCGCCAAAATTGAAAAGCAAATAGCTCAAATTGCTTACTACGAAGAAATAACAAACAATGCATTGAAAGACAATATATTGTCCAAAAATTATTTCACATCAATCAGTGTGGTTAATTCTTCCTTAGAAAAAGTTCGGCTTTCAAAAGAAAACATGCGTCTCGCAGAACAAAAATATAATCAGGGCTTAATCAACTTGACCGATTATCTGGAAACATTCAACACCAACTTATCAATTCAAAATCAATATCTTACAGATTTATCAGAATATCTATCAATTAAATCGACCATAGAATCAAGAAAATAATAATTTATTCCTAATTAAACCTATTATGAAAACAAAATTTGCATGTAAATTACTATCTACCATCTTGTTTCTGTCTTCTATAGGCATTTCAGCTAAAGCACAGAGACGCGTAGTTGTTACAAAGCCATCACAGACAGTTGTAGTCACCAGAGTTCCCCGAAGCAGGGTTATGTATATTAATCCCAGAGTAATCACTCCTCCACGTCCAGTAGTGGTACGTACGATACCTGCAACGTCCGTAACCATTGCGTATGGACATTCACGGTACTATTATTATGGTGGAGTTTATTACGTACAACGACCCGAAGGTTATGTCGTCATTAATCCTCCGGTTGGTGTTATTATAACTGTTCCTCCTGCGGGATTTGTACGAGTAACAGCTTATTCGTGCCCTTACCTGTACTTTGAAGGCATATTTTATAAAGAAGTTCCGGAAGGGTACAAAATTGTAACACCTCCGGTTGGTGCTCAGATACCGAAAATTCCAGAAAGTGCAGAAAAAGTAAGTATAGAAGGAAAAATCTTTTACGAATACCACGGAACCTTATATAAAAAGGTAGAAACAGAAACTGGTTTTGCTTACGAAGTAAGTGGTAATGTGGAAAATTAAAACAGCCAGCCTGTCTTTTCAATAAATCGAATCAAGAAAATAATAATTTCAAAGTACTGTTTGTAAAAATGAAAACCAGCAGAATATATGTAATGGTTATATTAGTAAGCATATTACTTACAGCTTGCGACAAAAAAGAAGAAACATTTCCTCAACGCAGAGACATTGTGGATGTAGTGTTTGCGAGCGGAAGTGTAATTATGGAAAAAAATTATCTGATAACTGCACAGGCCGAAGGAAATTTAGTTGAAACTCATTTTACAGAAGGCGATTCGATCAATGCTGGACAATTGCTTTTTAAGGTAAGAAACAATACACAGGAAGCGTTGGTTAATAGTACGGCGGCGGGTTATCAATACGCTTTAAATAATATGAGGTCTAACTCGCCGGTATGGCAAAAATTAAAACAACAACAGGTTCAACTAAACAATCAATTAAAAAATGATTCGGCTCAATATATCCGATACCGGAACTTATACGGCATTAATGCCGTATCGAAGGCAGAATATGATAAAGTGAAATTAGCTTACAACAACACACAGGCAGAACTGAAGATACTCGAAAACACGATGGCTGATACGCATAAAAGTTTACATGTTGAGGCTTTAAATGCAAAAGCAGGATATGTTGCGCAGCAAACCAATAATGAGCAATATATAATCAAATCGGACTATTCGGGTGTTTTATTGAGCTCGCCTAAAATACCCGGCGAACTGGTAAAACATGGAGATATATTGGCTCAAATCGGGGCAGGAAAGTTTCTTGCCAGGTTGTTGATTTCCGAAAATGACATTAATAAAATAAAGTTGGGACAAGAAGTTTTTATTGAATTGAATACAGAAAAAAACACTTCCCATAAAGGCATTATCAAAAAAATATATCCGGCTTTCGATAGCAATGAACAATCATTTGTGGCAGAAGCCGAATTTGCAGAAAAATCTCTTTTAGTGAGGGTTGGCACTCAGCTACAAGCCAACATAATTATTAGCGAGAGCAAGCAAGCCTTGGTTATTCCTAACCGATTTCTGTTATCTGAAAATAAGATTATTTTGGCCAGAACAGGAGAACAAAAGAATGTAAAGATTGGAATAGTAACTCCCGAATGGGTTGAAATAAAAGAAGGATTGAATGAAAATGACAAAATTGTAATGTTAGACAAAAATGCGAAGAAAAAGAAAAAATAACGTCAACAAGCAAATTGCATCCGTACATCTGACTTCAAAAAAATGGCAGACAGCAGTGGCAATACTAGGAGTAACATTTGGGGTATCTATGTATATTTTCATGAACAGCTTCATGAATGGCGTAAACAAAGCACAGGACGATTTAGCATTTAGTAATCTGGCACATATACGAATTGATAATGAGAGCGAAAAAAGAGATTATAACCCGGTATCCGATAAATTTCCGGCATCAACGCTGTTTAATATTCGCGATAAAAAAGACATCCAGTCGGAAAACGACATTAAGAACACAACTGAAGTGATGTCAGTGCTAAAAAAGCAATCTGAAATAAGCAATATTACGGCACAATTGAACTTTAGTGTTTTTTTTCGTAGTGGATCGAAAAAAATCAATGGCAGTATATCAGGGGTAGATGTAGAGAATGAAAACCGGATGTTTGGCTCAGCAAGCAAAGTAATTACTGGCAAATGGGACGATTTGAATTTTCAGAAATCGGGATTAATCATTGGTAAAACATTGGCCGAAAATCTCGGATTGAAACTAAACGATAATGTCAATATTTTGACATCTGATGGCATTTCGAAGAATTTTTCCGTAATTGGTATTATAGAAACCTCCGTTAAAGAAATCGATCGGTCGCGGGCTTATATCAATATAAATACCGCACGTCAGGTACTGGGTAAAAACTTCGATTACTCCAGTGACATTCTGGTCAATTTATACGACAGAAATAAAACGGATCAAATAGTTGCTAACACTAAGTCAGCAATAAAATATAAAATGGAAACCTGGCAAGAAGCAAACCAGCAACTTTTAGCAGCATCACAGCTGAGAAACATTATTGCCATAGCTGTTTCGTTTGCCATTTTACTTGTCGCCGGTTTTGGCATTTACAACATTATGAATATGACGATTAACGAAAAAATAAGAGAGATAGCCATTCTCAAAGCCATGGGATTTGCAGGGAAAGATATACTCAACATTTTTCTTACGCAAGCTTCCATAATTGGTTTACTTGGAGGTGCAACGGGATTAATTCTTGGCGTGGGAATATCGTCTTTAGTCAACCGAGTTCCATTTAAAGTTGCCGGGCTAACTACGTTACCAATCAATTATCATACAATAGATTTTATGTCGGCCATTGTTTTTGGTATACTTACCACTATTATTGCAGGTTATCTTCCTGCCCGCAAAGCTTCGAAAATTGACCCTGTACTGATTATACGAGGATAATGAAGACAGATCACGATCATACAAAAGCATTGGAAGTTAAAAATGTAGTGAAATATTTTCACGATCCTTCCACATTTCAAGTTCTCAAAGGAGTATCTTTTGATGTACAAAAAGGTGAATTTCTATCCATTATAGGCAAATCCGGTTCGGGCAAATCAACATTGCTTTATGTGTTGTCTACCATGGATACCGATTATGAAGGAACTCTTTCGGTAAATGGACATTTATTAACAGGGCAAGCTCAAAATACGCTTTCCACTTTTCGTAATGAGCATATTGGTTTTGTTTTTCAATTTCATTACCTCTTGCCGGAATTTACAGCATTAGAAAATGTAATGTTACCAGCCAAAAAGCTTGGCCGATTCTCACTCGAAGAAATAGAACACAATGCTTATGAAAGTTTACGCTTGCTAGATCTAGAGGATCAGGCGATGAAAAGCGCGAATAAACTTTCGGGCGGACAGCAACAACGTGTGGCTATAGCTCGTGCGCTTATCAATAGTCCTTCTGTCATTATGGGAGACGAACCTACAGGAAATCTGGACAGTAAGAATTCTTTAGCCGTGCAGGACATCTTTCGTAATTTGGCTCATGAATTCGGTCAGACAATTATTTGCGTGACCCACGACAATGACTTTGCACGAAATACCGATCGAACTATCGAAATGGCTGATGGTCTAATTGTGTAGGATTATGAACTTAAAAATAATTATTTCAATCGGAATATCTTTGATATTTACTGCCAACCAACTTCGTGCTCAAGGGAATGAAACTGTAATGTTAGAATACGAGCCATACAGAGCCAGTTCAATATTTAATCAATCGGGTAAAGTATTGTTTGGAGTTCCTGTTTATAAATCAAGCAGGAGCCTATTCTTTATATCACCGGAGTACAAATTTTTTTTTACTAAAAGCAACGAACTACTATCGGCAGAATTCTTAAATCAGGTTAGTTTGAGATTTGTATGGCAATATCAATTTGAAAAAAGTTGGAAAATTCAATGGCTGGGAGTTCCGGTCGTCACGTCTCCTTTGAGCAACAAAACCGGGCTGATTTTGAATAATTTATTAAAAATAGATAAGACCCATCCTATTTTAGGTTATTTTATTGGCATTGCTTACTCTCAAAGGTATAGAAACAATATTATAAGTCCAATGGCTGGTTTTAACTGGAATCCCACAAATGACTGGAATTTAGTCGGCAGAGTTCCGCTTTACCTCAGCCTACGACATAAATTGAATACGAGTCTGTATATGGGAGTCGAATTGTCAGAAAACAACATTTCTTCGTTGTCAAAAAATACCGATTATGATTTCGTATGGTTACACGAACGTAATTTAGGTTTGATTTCTGATTGGAAATTATATAAAAAATGGTGGCTGTCGGGTATGGTGGGCTATAGCTTAAACAGAAGTCTCACTACATATAAACTACCGAGCAAAAGTATTTGGACAATAAAAACAACTTTAGGTGAGCCTGGTAATGAACCTTTAAATCAGCTACATGAAAAAGGATTTATAGTCAACATTGGAGTAAAATACAAATTAAAGAATTAATATTTAACAAGTTGCTTGCAGTCTGAGCACATGAAACGAGCATTAAAACAGGTGTTTAACCCAAAGATCGTGGTCTTTGCAAACCGACTGACAACCAATAATAAATATAGAACAACCTACTACAAAACCGCTGAGTGTAGCAATATTAAATCTATACCAAAGCAATTTACTCCAAAATCAGGCTCTCTCCGCCCCTATTATCGCTCAAAATTTTTGTATTGAGATGGCTTTATCCCAAATTCATCTTGAAAACATTTCGTAAAATAGCTGGTAGTACCAAAGCCCACTTTACTGGCAACTTCTGCAACGGGTAATCCCTCGACTAGCAATTGAGCTGCTCTTTTCAAACGAACCGACCGGATAAACTCACTGGGAGTTTGTCCGACAATAGCTGATAATTTTCGATATAACCCGGTTCTGTCCATAAACAGATCTTTACTCAATTGTTCTACCGAATATGAAGCATTATCAATATTGTTTTCGATATGACGAAGGGCATCTTGTATAAGCTTTTTATCAACGTTGGAGGAGGTGAAATTCTCCGGATCTATACAAACAGTATTTTTAAAAATCGTTTTACGTTGATCTTGCTGCTCTATCAGATGTTGAATACGAAGCATCAAAATATCCATGTTGAAAGGTTTGGAAATATAGGCATCCGCACCGGCTTCAAAACCCTCAATCTGTGCTTTATCGGAGGCTTTGGCTGTAAGCAATATTACCGGGATATGGGATGTCTGTATCTCTTTTTTCAAACAACGACAAAGCTCTGTTCCAGACAGCTCCGGCATCATCACATCGGTAATAACCAAATCAGGCTGATGAGCCAACGCTTTTTCCAGACCTTCCTTTCCGTCATTTGCAACAATTACACTGTATTTGTCAGAAAGCTCACTCTGCAAAAATGAACTAAACTCAAAATTATCCTCAACCACAAGTAATTTCAGATGCTTATTTTTGCGCTTCTCCTCGGTGTCCAAATGAGTGTAACCTTCAGGATGTAAGTCGATAGGTATATGTATCGTAAATGAGCTTCCTTCATTGACTCGGCTTTCAACCTCAATAGTACCATCATGTAATTGAACATATTCTTTAACCAGATGCAATCCGATTCCACTTCCGGTATTGGTCACTGCCTGTTTTTTCACCTGATAAAAACGGTCGAATATCTGACTTACATCTACCTCGGGAATACCAATGCCGTTATCTGTCACCTGAATGGCAAACGTCGGTTCGTCTCGCTCTTTCCATGCTTTCAGCCATATTTTTCCTCCGGCAGGAGTAAATTTAACCGCATTCGAAAGAAGATTATTTACAATCTTCCGCATTTTGTCCTTGTCTACGAAAACACAAATATTTTCGTCGGCACATTCCAACGCGAGTTCGATGCCACTATTAGCTACCATTTCTTTAAATGAAAAGGCAATGACTTCAAGAAAATCGCTGATATTACAATAACTCAACTCCAGAGTTTCGCCTTTCAACTCTAGTTTTCGAAAGTCCAGCAGTTGATTAACAAGCTTAAGCAATTCGTTCGCATTCCGATAGATGCCGCTCAACTGTTTTTTCAAGGATTCATCGTCTATTTTCTTCAAAATAGAGTCGAGCGGCGTCAGAATAAGTGTAAGTGGCGTACGCAACTCATGACTGACATTCGTAAAGAATGAATATTTTAATTGATCGAGATCCTCCTTTTTCTGTTTTTCCATTTTTTGCTTATTCCATCTGATATAGTATAAAACCAGGAAATACAACACGCCGAAAATTAACAATAAATAGAACACATAGGCCCAAGAGGTTTTCCAAAATGGAGGATCAATAATTACGGTAATCTCGGCACACTTATTACCCCAATGACGGCTATTGTTAGCTGCAAAGACTTTCAGATGATATGTGCCCGGAGATAAATTCGTATAGGTCGCATGTCCAACTCCATCGGCTGTTTTTATTTCGTTCCAGGAGTTATCCGCTCCTTCCAACTTATAACGGTAATAAGTTTGTGTCGGATTGACATAATTGAGTGCAGAAAATTCAAACCCCAAAAAGTTTTGGAAATATTTGAGGTGGATTTCCGATGTAGAGCTAATGGCTTGTTGTAATATTTTGTTTCCATCATAATACTCGTTTTGCCTGACTTCTGTACCGGAAAGAAAAAGTTTTGTCAATAGAGGTACGGATAATGCCGGTTCGGGCCGATTAATCTGATCAAGATTGATTTCATTAAAGCCATCGAGTCCTCCCCACAACAAACTATTATAGGACGTTTTCAAAACAGAACGAGGCAAAAATTCAGTTTCAATGACTCCATCAAACTTGTTATAATTAGAAAAAGAATAGTGATACAACCCTCCGTTATTGCTCACATCAATACGCGAAATACCATTCGAAGTAGAGACCCAGATCCTACCCAGATTATCTTCTGTAATAGATCGAATACTGTTATTTATTAAACCTTCTTTTTCCGAAAAACTTTCAGTAATATTATTTACCGGGTTATAAGCATTCAAGCCATCCATTGTACCAAGCCAAATTAACCCCCGACTGTCGGTAAACAGGCAATGGTAATGATGGCAACTATGTTGTAGCAATCCGTTCTTTTTGTCCGGGATAGAAATAATATTCTTGCGACAATCGTACAAAAACAAACCCTCATCGGAATAGCCCAACAGCATATCTTTTTTAAATTCTGTCAATTGATACGTATAGCCAGCAACACCACCCGATGGCGCTACAGACTTCTTATAATTGCCGGTTTTGGGGTCGAAAACGCCGACTCCTTTGTCGGTACAAAGGTACAATCGATCATCTGAATCCTCGAAAATAGACAAGCAACATGTAGGATTATTGAAATGTTTAATATTATTTTTATCAATACAATATAGCCCATTATTTTGCGTACACAGCCAAATGCGTTGCTTGCTATCTTTTAACAACATTTCACATACCGAATTTGTTGGAATGACTCTAAATGGGTCCAAGGTAGGAGAGTTTTTTCCCCTCCGAAACAAACCATTCTGAGTTCCCACCAAAAGATATCCGTCTTTTTCTGCAAAACAACGAACGCTTATTTTTCTTGTATACGGAAGATTAAAGAGCGAAGGTCCAAAATTTCGAAACTTGAACCGATCGGGATGATAATACAACACCCCTCTATCTACAGTTCCGACCCATAATCCCCCTTTATCATCGCTGTACTGTGTGCTTATTTCGGTTTCAAAGACACGTCCATCAACCAAATGCAAAGGTGACACCAAATGCTTATTTTTCAAATTTTTATCTATAACCCACAGGCCTGCAAACGAACTGATCCAACAATTTCCTTTATCATCAATCGTTAAGGTATTCTGCCAGTAATTGGTTTCCAAAACACACTCCCATTTCCTATTACTAACATTAAAACGCAACAACTGACCAATACCATTACCATTACGTACCTGATAAAAATAGTTTTTATAAGAAAATACAGCTAAATTACTTGAATATTTGTTATTGCCATTAAATGGGTCTTCGACATATAATTTTTTGTGGGTACCCATATCATAACAAAGCAAACGTCCCGACTTATAGAACAGAAAAAGGTGTTTATTATGTACAACAATATCGTATAGCCTGTCTTTCAAGCCACCGATTTTTGAAACCTGAGTCAAGAAGAGCATGGTTTTATTTTGTCTGTTATCTCGATAAATCAGTTCATCTTTGTTGGTTACATACCAAAAATTAGATTCCGTATCCATGAAAAAATTATTCACATGGCTTTGCACACCTTGCGCTGCGAATACACTATCGGCATTAGATACCAGCAGTTCTTTACGGATATCGAAAACGAAGAGCTTATGTTGGTTCTTCAGCCACAAATAGTTATTTTTATCTATATAAACACGGTGCCAACCAGAATATTCTCTCAAGTTGTATGCTTTCCTGTCATCATAATGCATATAACTAAAACGGGCTCCATCGTATATATTAACCAGACCTTCGGTAATAATAATCATCCGTCCGTCGGGCAATTGACAAATGGAGCGCACACGGTTGTCCGAAAGTCCATTGCTGCTATTAATCGGAGAAAACACATAATTTTCCTGAGCAGCCAACAGGACGGAGACAAAAAAACAAATAATTATTAACACATTTTTCATGGACTGAAACTTTGGAACAAAAATAAGCAAAATACATGATAGGTGTGGTAGCGTCTACCCTTGTGAGGCTTAATTCAACAGAAACAACATTTTTTTCAACGTTTGTCATTTGTCTGTTCAAAAGAGTAACCTAAATTTATTTCTCAGAAAAAGAGAAATAAAAGGTAGTTATATTCCAACTGAAATACAATAAAACAGACCCATTTCTGCCAACAACAAAAAAAACAATACCTCAAAAACATTCATAAAAGCATCAAGTAACATCAGGATACTGCCATTGCGGATCTCGTCATCATTCTAAGTATAATCGAAATATGAAACTCCTATGAAAAACAACTCCCTCGACGGCAGATTCTCTCCATTGCAGGTCAAACTTTCGGTTAATCTTAAAGATACCGATTTCGATAAACTCGGATTGAAGGGACGATTTATTGTACACACCCTGTGGCGAGAACAAAACATCAGCAATATAAACACGTAATCCGGTTCATTAGCTATCAAAGTCCCCATTCACGGTGTACCACTTTATAAATTCTCTTCCAAGAAACAGATTCGAAATTCACGCAACATACTTTAAACAGATCATTAAAACATTCACTCAGTGCCTAAAAATGGAAAATCTGCTTAGTCGAATTCTACATTTTCAACATTATGAATTTCACTAATGAACTAAAACAAACCGTAAATTCGTCTTTGTTTTGTGATTAAAAATAAAATATGCACCTTTGCAATATCTATTCATTTTTCGGACAGCCATTTTATGAACCTCATATTCTGGCTGTTTTTTAATTTATTATTCACCTCTTCAAACCAAGTTTATGAAAAAACTTCTGATTTTAGCTGCTATCTTGATCACTGCAGCCACCATGAAAGCACAAACAGACGTGCAGGCTCTCTACCATTTCACCAACGGCGAAAAGCACCTTACCTCAACAGTCGAAATGTTTAAGACAGACAATAACGGTAGCAACTATTTCTTTGTTGACTTCGATTATGGTGTAAAAGGAGTAAAAGGTGCAACTTCGGCCTACTGGGAAATTTCTCGAGGCATCAAATTCTGGAAAGCACCGTTCGAAATTCATGTAGAATACGATGGCGGCTTAGGACAGTACGTCTCTACACCGACTAATGGAGCCTACACCATCAACGACGCTTGGTTATTCGGAGGACAATACACTTGGAACACAGCTGATTTCTCAAAAATATTCACACTACAGGCAATGTACAAAACAATGCGCACTAACTATCATGCATCTTTTCAGATTACCGGTGTATGGACATTGAATTTCTTCAAGAAAAAATTCACGGCAAGTGGGTTCCTCGATTTCTGGAGAGAACACAATTATGCTACCAACACAAAATTTACGATGGCATCACAACCTCAGTTCTGGTACAATTTCGATCAACATCTCTCGCTGGGTAGCGAAATCGATTTAAGCTATGGATTTGCAAGCCACAAAGAATTTTATGTAAATCCGACGATTGCTGCCAAATGGACATTCTAAGTCCGGAAAATAGCAAAAAGACTTCATTTCAAAAAACATTTATAATCAAATAATTATGCTAGATCATTTTTTCAAACTAACCGACAACAAAACCACTATCCGCACGGAAGTGATTGCCGGTATCACCACATTTATGACGATGGCATATATCCTTTTTCTGAATCCGAATATACTTTCGGTAACCGGTATGGATAAAAATGCTGTATTCTTTGCCACTGCTGTGGGAGCCGGCATCGTAACTATTGCGATGGGACTAATTGCCAATTTTCCAATGGCTCTGGCTCCCGGAATGGGACTCAATGCGCTGTTTGCCACTGTTGCCGTAGCCGGAGTGGGTATGATGTCGTGGCAAGTAGCACTCGGCGCTGTTTTCATTTCGGGGATCATCTTCATTATACTCACAGTGACAAAGGTGCGACAGATCCTGGTGATTGCAGTCCCAACCTCCTTAAAACTAGCCATCACCGTAGGCATCGGACTCTTTATTACCATTATCGGATTAAAGCTTTCTGAAATAATGACTGTCAGTACAGCAGCTATTCAACCTACAATTGACGCTATGGGCAAAAACGGAGGTCATGCGCTACTGAAATTTTTTGAATGGAATGTAGGTATCGGCTCCTTCAAAAATCCAGCCATGTTACTTTGTATCATCGGACTGACCATTACAGCCATTTTAATGGCTCGTAAAGTCAAAGGAGCTCTGTTGATCGGAATTGTCGCATCTACATTAATCGGAATCCCCATGGGAGTAACCGTTATTCCGGCCAACTTCACCTTCTTTGCCCTACCCGATTTCCATAACCTCGCTGTTGGTGCTCTCGATATCAAGGGGGCCATCAACATGGGTATCTGGACGGTGGTATTCACCTTTACATTTGTTGAATTGTTCGATACTTTCGGAACGCTGGTAGGTACCGCGAATAAAGCAGGTCTGATTGACAAAGACGGTAGCTCTCCGAAAATCGGGAAAGCGATGTTGGTCGACGCTATCGGAGTCTCTTTCGGAGCTTTGATGGGTACCTCAACAATCACCACCTATGTAGAAAGTGCTGCCGGTATCGGCGAAGGAGGCCGCACAGGACTTACTGCTATCACCACCGGATTCCTCTTCCTGTTGGCATTATTTATTGCCCCGCTGGCACAATTGATTCCCGATGCCGCTACCGCTCCTGCACTGATTATTGTGGGTGTTTTAATGGCATCTTCAATCGTAGAAATCGATTTCAAAGACTTCACCGAAGGTTTCCCCGCATTTATGACCTTCACCCTAATGCCTTTTACCTACAGCATTGCCAACGGTATTGCAGGCGGAATCGTTTTCTATACCCTGTTGAAAGTAGCAACCGGTCAGGGAAAGAAAGTGCACTGGATGATGTATCTTTTATTTACCTTGGTAGTAGCTCGTTATATATTCCTTAGCGAATAACCAAAGGCAGAGACCTTTACACAAAAAACCTTTGAATATTTTTGATTCAAAGGTTTTTTTTATGCCTGAATATTTGCTTTTGAAGCATAAATTAATCAACTTTGAGCTTTGTTCTTTTGCACACAATTTTTACCATGGCAACAGTTTTAATAACAGGAGGAACCGGATTGATCGGCAGGCATCTGTCGCATCTTCTGAAGGAGAAAGGTTATACGGTTGGCATATTGAGCCGGTCGGGCAAACAAAAAAAAGACGACTTCCCGGTCTATTATTGGGATATCGACAAGCAAATTATTGACCCGAAAGCCATTCTATCGTCCGACTTCATCATCCATTTGGCTGGAGAAAACATCGGGGAAAAGCGCTGGACGGAAGAACGCAAGAAAGAGATTATCAGTAGCCGCATTCTCCCTACGCAGCTGCTCTTCGATGCGGTTTCGAAAAGCACGCACAAACCGCAGGCTTTCATCTCGGCTTCTGCCATCGGATATTACGGAGCGGTCACGTCCGAACATATTTTCACCGAACAAGATCCTGCCGCCAACGATTTTCTGGGCAACACCTGCCGCCAGTGGGAAAGCGAGGCCGACAAATTTGAGGAGTTCGGCATCAGAACCATCAAAATCAGAACTGGAATGGTGCTCTCGCCAACCGGCGGCGTGCTCGAGAAGATGAAGCTTCCGCTGAAAATGGGACTTGGCACTCTCTTCGGCACAGGAGACCAGTACATGCCGTGGATTCATATCGACGATTTGTGTTGCATCTACCTGAAAGCAATCGAAGATTCATCCATGACCGGAGCTTACAATGCTGTTGCCCCGGAGCCTGTTTCCAACCGACAATTTATGCAAACGATAGCTCTGACCATGCACAAAGAGATGCGTCTGCACCGAATTCCGGCCGCCGTTTTAAAACTGGCATTAGGCTCAATGTCCGAAATATTATTGGAAGGGAGCCGGGTATCGGCAGAAAAGATAATCAATTCCAGCTATGAATTTCGTCATCCCGTACTACAAGATGCACTCAACGACTTACTACAAATTCATCATTCAAAATGAAACACAAAACAATTATTTTCAGCTTATTATTTTCACTCCATTGTACTCTTTGGGGACAAACCAGCAATCACACCATTAAAATATCGAACGATATTGACCTGATCCGCCTATCGCCCAATGCCTACATCCATGTTTCACGGGCAAACATGGGGTCATTCGGCTTAGTATCATCCAACGGCTTGATTTTTATCGACAAAGGACTAGCCTTTCTGTTCGACACGGCTATTGACGATGCCCAAACCAAAACATTAATAACCTGGGTTGAAAAAAACTTACACGTTGCATTCGTCGGTTTTGTTCCCAACCACTGGCACGGCGACTGCATGGGAGGACTGGCTTATCTCAAGTCGCGCCACATTCCATCGTACGCAAACCAGATGACCATTGATCTTGCAAAGAAAAACCATCTGCCATTCCCAGATAAAGGCTTCAGAGACTCCCTGAAATTAAAACTGAACGATAAAGCAATTGAATGTTACTATCCCGGAGCAGCTCATTCGACCGACAATATTGTAGTATGGATACCCTCCGAAAAGATTCTGTTTGCCGGTTGCATGGCAAAAGAGATGCAGAGCACATCCAAAGGAAATCTCGCGGATGCCGATATAAAAGCATGGCCGAATACCATCAAAAAAGTAATGGCAAAATTTCCGTCGGCGCGCATAGTCATTCCCGGACACGGAGCCTTCGGAGGATTCGAGATACTACCCCACACACTCGAAATAGTCAGCAAATAGACCCGATTTATACCTAATTGCAATCTGGTTCGATTTTACTAACTTTGTAAACTATTTCAATTATAAGAATATGGGCAGACTACTCGCCATTGATTATGGCCAAAAACGCGTTGGAATAGCTGTTACCGACGTGTTGCGGATCACAGCCAATGGATTGACGACAGTGCCTGTGGCTCAGATTTTTGATTTTCTGACAAACTATTTTTTAAACGAGCCGGTCGATAAGGTAATTGTGGGATTGCCCCGCCAGATGAACAACCAACCTTCGGAATCGATGCGTTATATCACGCCTTTCGTCAACGGATTCAAAAAGCGGTTTCCCTCCATGGAAATCGAAATGTACGACGAACGATTCACTTCCGTGCTGGCTCACAAGGCAATGCTCGACGGTGGTCTGAAGAAAAAAGCCCGTCAGGACAAAGCCTTGGTCGATCAAATCAGCGCCACCATTCTGCTACAATCTTATCTTGAAAGCCGACAATTCTGAATTATTCATTATAAAGAGTTTATTATACGTGATTTATCCTATTTACACCTACGGACAACCTGTTTTAAGAAAAGTAGCAGAACCCATTGACGCCAGTTATCCCGATTTGAAAAATATAATCGAAAATATGTTCGAAACGCTTTATCATTCGGATGGAATCGGACTGGCAGCCCCTCAAATCGGGCTTTCTATCCGGCTGATTGTAATTGATCTGGCTCCCGTATCGGAATCTAAAGCCGAATTGCGCGATTTTAAAAAAGTTTTAATCAACGCCGAAATTTCAGAACGTAGCGGCGAAGAAACCAAAGACGAGGAAGGTTGCCTCAGCTTGCCCGGAATTCACGAAACGGTACCCAGAAAAGACAAAATAGTAATCCGGTATTGCGATGAGAATTTTGTAGAGCACACCGAAACTTACGAAGGCTATACGGCACGTGTAATTCAGCACGAATACGACCACATCGACGGACATATGTTTATCGACCACATCTCGCCCATACGGAGGCAATTAATCAAAGGCAAGTTATTGGCCATCACCAAAGGAACGGTCAGATGCAACTATAAAATCAAGCCTGTAAAATAAATTCCAATATGTTTTCTTGTTTCAAATATTGTCTTTTAGGCAATCGCTCGATTCGTTTTGTTTCGATTGTTTTAACTGGGATTATTCTTAATTCTTGCTCTATTTCTTACAAGTTCAACGGTTCGTCCATCGATTATACCAAAACACGGACAATCACAATTACCGATTTTCCGAACAATGCCACTCTGATTTATCCGCAATTGGCACCCAAGTTGAATACGGCTTTGAAGGATCTTTTCAATCGTCGCACAAAATTGCAGCAAGTGAAACGCAACGGCGACATGCAAATAGAAGGAGAAATTACTGACTACCGAATCACTCCGTTATCCATTCAATCAAATGCATTGGCTGCACAAACGCAGTTGACAATGAGCATTCGGTTCAAATTTACCAATACCAAAAATTCGAAGGACGACATAGAAACCACTCTCTCGGCATCGCAAACATTCGACAGTTCGAAAATGCTGACCACTGTGCAGGAGACTCTGGCCAACGAAATGGTGAAAGAGCTTACAGAAAAAATTTATAATCAAACAGTAGCACGCTGGTAACCCGGTTATGACAATAGAACAATTTTCACAATGGATGCATCACCCGCAAACGCTCAACAAAGAGCATATTGCGGAATTGAGGGAACTCTGTGAAGAATTTCCCTATTTCTCCATATCTAGATTGTTTTTAACCAAAGCACTTCAAAACGCCAACGACGTGCTGTTCGAAACGGAAATTCGCAAAACAGCCACCTATTGTTCCGACAGACGAAAACTATTTTTTTTACTTTATCCCTTTGCCGAAACTAATATTCAAGCATTTGAATTTTCCACTGCACTTTACAACGAATTGCCAACCGATTATTTCAGCTTGGAAGAATCACCAGAGCCGTTAGACAACTCACAATCGCTCAAAAGTCTGGCTCAAAAATTAAAAAATGTACGACTACAAAAAGCGCAACGAGAACCGGTTGTTGCTGTCGCTCCCAATCAGGAACCGATAACCAAGTCACCCGTTATTACAGAAGAAAACATCCTTTATACTGAAGAAGAAGCTATACGACTTATCAAAGCTAAGAATTTTAAATCCGCATTGAAAATATTACGGGTTTTGCATTTGAATATTCCAGAAAAAAGTGTTTACTTTGCAGACCAAATTCGGTATTTAGAAAAAATTGTCGCAACTCTTAATAAATCATAGCAATATGTATATTTTAGCAACTATCTTGATTGTTTTGGCAGCCATCTTAATGGTGCTCGTCGTACTGGTTCAAAACTCCAAAGGCGGCGGATTGGTATCGGGCTTTTCCTCTTCCAACCAAATCATGGGGGTTCGCAAAACAACCGATTTTTTGGAAAAAGCCACATGGACATTGGCCATTGCAATCGTTTTTCTGAGTATTGTTGCTACAGGTTACGTTGAAAAACAATCGATGCAGGTGGGTTCTGAAGTTACTGAAGGTGCAAGTGCTGCCCAACAACAGGAAGCTTCGAAAACTAAAATCCCGAATTTCAACGAAAACGCCAAGCCTCAGACTCAACCCCAGCAACAACCGGCAAAATAAAAAGGATCAAAAAATTAAGCGCCAGGTACAATTGCATTCTTTTTTTGCAATAAAAAGTGTACCTTTGCAGCGCGAAAATCGGGGTGTAGCACAGTTGGCTAGCGCGCCACGTTCGGGACGTGGAGGTCGGAAGTTCGAGTCTTCTCACCCCGACCATAAAAACCTGCAAATAAATAGTTTGCAGGTTTTTTTATTACCTCAACGACAAAATATCGGCAAAAAAAATAATCTATAAAACGAATATTTTCAGACAAATATATGGATCAAACGGTTATCATCACCAACAATCTGGCACAGGAACTCTCCGACCAAATCGACCGACTCAATCCCGATTCGGTTTTTCTACTCACCGATACCAACACTCGTAACCTGTGCCTGCCATCATTGATCACAGACGGCACACTGGCATCTTACCCCGTCATTGAGATTCCGGCCGGCGATGAACACAAGAACCTGCAATCCATCGCCATCGTTTGGGAATACCTATCCTCGCACGGAGCTACGCGCAAATCGATGCTTATCAACATCGGCGGAGGCATGACCACTGATATGGGCGGTTTTGCCGCTTCAACCTTCAAACGCGGAATTCATTACATCAACATACCGACAACTCTTTTAGGAGCCGTAGATGCCGCTGTAGGAGGAAAAACCGGCATTAATTTCAACGGGCTAAAGAACGAGATCGGCGTCATACAATCGGCAGATGCCGTCATTCTGTATGCCACATTTTTCCGCACACTCGACAGAAAAAATCTCCTCTCGGGCTATGCTGAAATGGTGAAACATGCGTTATTGAAATCGGAAGAAGAATGGAAAGCGGTAATAGGGTTTGACTTTGACAATATCGACTACAATTTATTAGGTGATCTCACACAACGCTCCATTGCGGTTAAAGAGGCTATTGTGGCTCAAGATCCGACTGAACAGAACATTCGTAAAGCACTAAACCTCGGACACACGTTCGGCCATGCTTTCGAAAGCTTCTCCTTTACTTCTGAACAACCTATATTACATGGATTTGCGGTTGCATTCGGCTTAGTGTGCGAAATCTATCTTTCTCGGAAGAAACTCGGATTTCCGGCTCCGGTCGTATCCCAACTGGTTCGGTTAGTCAAAGAACATTACGGTGTATTACACTACAGTTGCAAAAATTACGATGCCCTTTATGAGCTGATGACTCACGATAAGAAAAACGATCGTTCGGGAATCAATTTTACGCTACTGGCGGGTATCGGCAACATTCATATCAATCAACATGCCACTAAAGAAGAGATATTCGAGGCATTCGATTTTTTGGCCGACTGTTTGAGTATTTAAGATTATCCGACCCTTTCCTGCTCTACACGAGCAACAATATCATCGACAAAACCGAAGTCGAGAACGGCTCTCGAATCGACCGTCATCTGAGCCTGTGCGTAAAACGGATCGCGCATCTGCAACATATCCTCGATAAATGCATGAAGCTCTTCGTCCGACTTTTGACTTATCAAAGGACGCTGAGAGCGCCCATATTTGAGCCGCTCGGCCAGAATATCGACCGGGACCCGTAGATAAACCGTCAGCCCCGATTCATTCATCAAAGACATGTTGTCGTGGAAACAAGCCGCCCCACCTCCGGTCGCTATTACCGTATCTTCGAACCCACAAACCTCTCTCAAAAGGGCATGTTCCAGATTGCGAAATCCATTTTCACCCTTTTCATCGAACAACTGAGCAATTGTTTTATGAAAACGATTTTCAATAAACGCGTCAAGGTCTATCAGTTGAAAACCAAGACGAGCCGAAATCATTTTTCCTACGGTCGACTTACCGCTACCCATGTACCCTACCAAAAAAATCGGACGCATTGACATTGAATAACTAACAATTAATAATTCGAATATTACAGAAATAACTTTGCATGTTTGACCAAGCCAAATCTATTCTCCTGCAAAAAAAACAAAAAAAAACGACATTAGCATCCCCTTATAGAGCCTTTTAAAAAAAAGAAGTAAATTTGTCCAATTAATGCGTTGAACGACCTTTTTGTTTAATCATCTGTCTATCATTGGACACCATCTAAACATGCACCGTCGTCAAACATCCATTTCGATAGAACTTCTACTATGCAAAAAAGTTTAGTATCCATTACCGATTACTCCAAAGAAGAGATGCTTCGGATTTTGGACTATGCAGCGGAATTTGAAAAAAATCCCAACCAGCACATTCTGGATGGCAAAGTGGTTGCCACCCTTTTTTTTGAGCCGTCAACCCGTACCCGCCTTAGTTTCGAAACTGCTGTCAATCGTCTCGGAGGACGCATTATCGGATTCTCTGACGCAGCCACTTCCAGCTCGTCGAAAGGCGAAACACTGAAAGACACCATCAAAATGGTAAGTAACTACGCTGACCTGATTGTAATGCGCCATCCTCTAGAAGGAGCTGCCCGTTATGCTTCGGAAGTTGCCAAAGTGCCTGTTATCAATGCCGGTGACGGCTCGAATCAACATCCGACCCAGACACTGCTGGATCTATATTCAATCCGCAAGACGCAGGGACGTCTCAACAACCTGAATATTTTTATGGTCGGCGATTTGAAATACGGACGAACGGTACACTCGCTTCTGATGGCCATGGCTCATTTTCAACCCACATATCATTTTATTGCTCCGGAAGAGTTGAAAATACCAGCGGAATACAAGCAATTTTGCGACGAACAGGGGATCCCGTATATCGAGCACAAAGAACTCAACGAAAACATTAACGATGCTGATATTCTCTACATGACTCGTGTACAGAGGGAACGCTTTACCGACCTGATGGAATACGAAAAAGTAAAGAACGTATACACGTTAAAGAGCAAAATGCTTGAGAATACCCGCGACAACATGCGTATTCTCCATCCGCTGCCTCGCGTAACAGAAATCGATTACGACGTAGACGATAGCGAAAAAGCCTATTATTTCGATCAAGCCCTCAATGGGCTCTATGCCCGTCAGGCTGTCATCTCCTACTCACTCGGATTATTATAATACACGTATACTGAAACTTACATATAATTCTGACACATGAAAATTAAATTCTTATTATTTGCTGTAGCTATCCTAACGCTATCTTCCATTCACGCTCAAAATCGTCAAGACCGTGATCCGAACAAAAACGAAGACTTATATTTAATTCCTGAAATACGTATTGGTTATGGATTTCTAGACACCAATAACCCGATGATTAAGGCAACAGGAACTTCTATCAAATCAACCTACGACAACTACACGCCCATGTCTTATAGTGCTTTTTTGAATTTCGGCTATCATTTTACTCCACTATATTCGGCCGGTATCGGCGTCGGAGTAATGCAATATTCCGATCCAAAATCGACCTCTTTGCCTACTTATGTCGACTTGAGAGGATATTTATATGACACCAAAAACACACCATTTGCCTTTGCAAAAGTGGGTGTCTGCCTCCAGTGGTGGAAAGCCTTCACCCCCGGTTCTTGGACAACGCTAGGAGTAGGCTATAAGTTCTTCTCTGGAAAACAATGCTTTACTGCCTCTTTAGGCTATGAATTCAAACACATTACCCCCTGGAATGACCTTACAACAGAAGAAGGTCATATTGGTGAATACTCATTAAATCGTCACTCCCTCACTTTCACATTCGGGGTGGTGCTTTAAACTAATTACTTTTCATAATGAGTAATACAGAAAATAAGCAGGTGAAAATTGTTGCGGCAATCAAAGACGGGACGGTAATTGACCGCATCCCATCCGATAAGTTATTTAAGGTAGCTTCTATCCTGCATATTGAAGAGTTGTCTGACCAAGTCACCGTCGGCAACAACCTCGAAAGTCAGGAATTAGGTACCAAAGGCATTATTAAAGTATCCGACAAGTTCTTTAACAGCAAGGACATAAACAAGATTGCCCTTATTGCACCCAATGCCAAATTGAACGTTATTAAAGACTATGTAGTTGTAGAAAAGAAGACGTTACATCTACCAAGCATACTCGAAGACATTGTTAAGTGCGGTAATCCCAATTGTATCACCAACCACGAGCCAATGATGACCCGTTTTCATGTAGAAGATAACAAAACGTTGACGCTCCGGTGCCATTACTGCGAAAGAGTAATGAGTGGAGACGACGTGAAAATTTTGTAACCCGATGGATGATCATTTCAAAACAATATGGAAGCCCGGCACCATGGTTTATCCTTTACCGGCTATCATGGTAAGTTGCGGCGATAGTATCGAAGAGCAGAATATATTGACTATAAGTTGGGTAGGGACCATTTGCACCAATCCTCCAATGTGCTATATTTCGGTTCGACCCGAACGGCACTCTTATTCTATTATCAAAAAAACGGGAGAATTTGTATTGAATCTTACCACCGAAGATATGGCATATGCCACCGACTGGTGCGGTGTGCGATCGGGCAAAGACTACAACAAATTTGATGAAATGAAACTAACGGCAGGCAAAGCCACTGCTGTTACAGCACCCATTATCAAAGAATCCCCGTTAAATATCGAATGTCGCGTCAAGGAAGTGATTGCGTTAGGCTCACATGATATGTTTATTGCCGACGTCGTAGCCGTTCAGGCCGATGAACGCTTTATTGTTCCCGCGACAGGACAGTTCGATATGAAAGCCGCTAAATTGATTGCTTACTCGCACGGGCATTATTATAAACTCGGAGAAGAGATCGGTAAATTCGGATGGAGCGTACAGAAGAAGCAGTAGAAAAACTGTTATTCGCCAAAACTCTACCGATAGCCTTGTATACAAATGCCTATGATACCGGAAACTCATTTTTACCTGCCAAAGTATTACAGCGACAAGGCTATTGCTGCTTTTTTTATCGCTATCGCGACCTGCAACATTCTTTTCATTCACAAAATGCTCCCTTTTCAATGGATGCTGACGGCAACCATTGAAGCGGTATGTTTTTTTTATTTCACCAACACTCTTTCCCGTCAGTGGATACGCTACTCTGAAAATCGGTTTCAAAAAAAACTATTCACCACAACACTCGTTCTCCGAATTTCATGGGTAATCATTGCTTATGCCTTTTATTCCTGGATGAATGGAGAACCGTTTGAGTTTGCCGCCGCCGATTCCCATTTTTACGACGAAGCTTCAAGCGACTTCCTCCAAATGATGCGGGAGGGAAATTTCAGCGGCATCTTTAATGTCCCCTCCATTGATATCTCCGACACCGGATATCCCCTATGGCTCGCTTTCATCAAACTGATATTTGGTACTTCGGTTCTACCTCCCCGGTTAATACACGCTGTTTTCAGTGCATGGACAGCCGTGTTACTATACAAACTATCATCGCGTAATTTCGGGGAAGCTACCGGACGCCTCACGGGCATTATGTGCATGCTTCTACCCAATTTTTTCTTCTACGCCGGTATTCATCTAAAAGAAACTCTGATGATTTTTCTGGTTGTTTCCTTTGCCTACAATGCTGACATCCTGCTACGAAGCACTAAAGCTTCGTGGCAAAACATTATCATTACCATAGCTGCCGCTCTTGTTTTATTCTTTTTCAGAACAGTGCTGGGCGTTGTCGCACTATTTTCTCTCTTCACCGCATTAATTCTGACAAAAGGGCAATCCATGAAGAGATGGAACAAACGTTTTGCCATGGCAACCTGGATCGGCATTTTGATTGCCGTGCTGATTTCGGGTAAAGTTATCAGCGAAATAGAAACCGTGTATAACAACCGGGTTGCCAATCAACAAGTCGGTATGCAATCACGCGCCACGCAGGAAGGTGGAAATTCATTTGCAAAATACGGATCATCGACTATTTTCGCGCCTATGATTATTATACTACCCTTCCCCTCTTTCACGAATGCTAATCGGGAACAACAAAATCAACAAATGTTTTCGGGTGGTTATTTTACGAGAAACGTCTATAGTTTCTTTGTTCTTGTAGCCCTTATTCTGCTCATTAAGCGAAAAGAATGGCGTGAACATCTGCTCATTATCACCTTCTTCAGTACTTACCTGATTATTATAGCAATGAGCAATTTTGCGGTTGCTGAACGATTTCATTTGCCTGCCGTGCCCTTTCTTTTATGTCTGGCGGCCTTCGGAATGACTCACATCACGAAAAAAGAGAAGAAATGGTTTCTGTCTTATATCGTCTTTATCGTCTTAGTGGTCATCGCCTGGAACTACGTTAAGATCGCCGGCCGGAGCTAATGCTTTGTAGGCAGATACGGTTAAAAATTGTACCTTTGCCATCCGAAAACAGACGCACATGGATCACAATACATTACTATCACGACTCGACGGTCTATCTGGCCGCTTCGAAGAAGTCTCCACACTCATTACCGACCCGGCAGTTATTGCCGATATGAAACGGTTCGTGAAACTAAATAAAGAATATCACGATCTTGAAAAAATTGTAACTGCACGCAACGAATACAAGCTCGCACTCGATCATCTGGAAGACGCCAGAACGCTTCTTGACACCGAATCGGATGCCGAAATGAAGGATATGGCAAAGGCTGAAATCGATGAGATACAAAGCCGGTTGCCACAAATGGAAGAAGGTATCAAGCTAATGCTGGTTCCAAATGATCCGCAGGATAGTAAAAATGCTATCCTTGAAATTCGTGCTGGCACTGGTGGTGACGAAGCCTCTATTTTTGCCGGCGACCTCTGGCGCATGTACATCAAATACTGCGAAACAAAAGGGTGGAAAACGCAGGTTACCAGTTTTAGCGAAGGCACCGCAGGCGGTTACAAAGAAATTGTGATGGAAGTTTCGGGTGAAAATGTCTACGGCACGCTCAAATACGAGTCAGGTGTTCACCGTGTACAACGCGTACCGGCTACCGAAACCCAGGGTCGTGTTCATACTTCGGCGGCAACGGTTGCCGTACTGCCCGAAGCCGATGAATTTGATGTCGAAATCAAGGAATCTGACATCCGCGTCGATATTTTCTGCGCTTCGGGACATGGCGGACAATCGGTTAATACCACCTATTCAGCCATCCGTCTGGTTCACTTACCAACCGGCATTACAGTACAATGTCAGGATGAGAAGTCGCAAATTAAAAACAAAGCTAAAGCCATGGTCGAACTCCGTAGCCGTATCTACAACATGGAGTATCAGAAGTACCTCGACGAAATTGCATCCAAGCGAAAAACGATGGTATCCACCGGCGACCGTTCGGCCAAAATCCGCACCTACAACTACCCGCAAAGTCGCGTTACCGACCACCGCATCGACCTAACTCTTTACAATTTACCAGCCATTATGGATGGAGAACTACAATCTGTTATCGACAAACTAATCGTAGCCGAAAATGCAGAAAGGCTCAAGGAATCGGAATTGTAAGGGATTGTCCGATGTTAGGAATTTGAAACAAAATTATCTATCTTTGCAGCCCGTTTATAATCAAAAAGGATGATAAACTTTGAAATCTCAACTTAGTGATTATTCCAACGAACATCACGATCAGAGATTAAAAATCACGTCTAACCTGAAAATTAAAACTGAATCAAATGAAATTATTAGAAGGGAAAGTTGCTCTGGTGACAGGTGCCGCTCGCGGTATCGGCAAAGCCATTGCTCTGAAATTGGCTAGCGAAGGTGCCAACATTGCGTTTACCGATCTGAACATCGATGAAAACGCGCTGGCAACACAAAAAGAAATTGAAGCTTTCGGCGTCAAAGCCAAAGGGTATGCTTCCAACGCTGCCAATTTTGAAGATACCCACACCGTGGTTGCCGAAATTACAAAAGAATTCGGACGTATTGACATATTGGTAAATAATGCAGGCATTACTAAAGATGGAGCTTTAAAACGTATGAGTGAAGCCCAATGGGATGCCGTGATTGCCGTAAACCTGAAATCCGTATTCAATTTTACCAAAGCAGTACAACCGGTTATGTGGAAACAAGGTACCGGTAGCATAGTCAACATGAGCTCGGTTGTAGGAGTATCCGGCAACGCTAATCAAATCAATTATTCGGCATCCAAAGCTGGTATTATTGGTGTTACAAAATCGGTAGCCAAAGAATTCGGCACCCGCAATATTCGCTGTAACGCTATCGCTCCCGGTTTCATTATTACAGAGATGACCAACCAGTTACCCGAAGATGTACGCAAAGAATGGGAAAGTAAAATTCCATTACACCGAGGCGGTACTCCAGAAGACGTGGCAAACGTAACACTATTTTTGGCTTCAGACCTTTCGTCTTATGTCACAGGGCAAGTTATCAAAGTTTGCGGTGGAATGAACGCTTGATCGTTTTTCGTCTCTAGACAAACAACCTTACTACGCAGGCCACGCAAAGCAATTATGTTTGTGTGTTCTGCGTTAGTTTTTATGCAACAAACGCCATGTGAATGTTCACACCGTCGACTACGGACTACAAACAACTCGCTTATGACTAATGTAGAAATACTGGACACTACGCTAAGAGATGGAGAACAAACCTCCGGTGTCTCTTTTACCGTTCACGAAAAACTAAGTATTGCGCGGTTATTGCTCGAAGAACTCAAAGTCGATCGCATTGAAATCGCCTCTGCGCGTGTATCGGAAGGCGAATTTGACTCGGTAAAACGCATTGCCGATTGGGCAAAAAAAAACAAACACATCGACCAAATTGAAGTGCTTGGCTTTGTCGACGGCAATCTATCGCTCAACTGGATTAAAGAATCCGGTTGTACGGTACTCAATCTGTTATGCAAAGGCTCGTTGAAGCACTGTAAACATCAACTCAAAAAAAGTCCCGAACAACATATTATCGATATCAAACAGGTGCTCACAACTGCCCGCACAATGGGAATCAGCGTCAATGTGTATCTGGAAGACTGGTCGAATGGGATGCGCGAATCGGAAGAGTATGTTTATTTCATCGTCGACTCTCTGAAAAACGAGCATATCAAACGCTTCATGCTGCCCGATACACTCGGCATTCTGAATCCGACAGAAACCCACACATACTGTAGGAAAATGAGAGAGCGCTACCCGGCGCTGCATTTTGATTTTCATGCTCACAACGACTATGACTTTGCCGTTGCCAATGTATATGAAGCACTCAAAGCTGGCATTAATGGCATACACGTCACAGTCAACGGTTTGGGCGAACGAGCCGGCAATGCCCCGCTTTCAAGCGTCATTGCCGTGTTGCATGACCATTTGAATATTGAGACCAAACTACGTGAAGACAAAATAAATGCTATCAGTAAGGTTGTTGAGACTTACTCCGGCATTCGTATTCCGCCCAACAAACCCGTCATCGGAGAAAGCGTATTCACTCAGGTAGCCGGTGTACATGCCGATGGTGACAATAAAAAAAATTTGTATTACAACGATCTCTTGCCTGAACGTTTCGGACGTGAACGCCAATATGCCCTCGGAAAAACATCCGGTAAGGCCAATATTCTAAAAAACCTTCAGCTTCTGGGCATCGAACTCGACGACGAACTGATGCGCCGGGTAACAACCCGCGTGATTGAACTGGGAGATAGAAAAGAGACCGTTTCCATCGACGAATTACCGTACATCGTAGCCGATGTTCTGAAAAGTGAAAAAGAAGATCAAGCCATTAAGATGCTTAACTATTCACTAGCTTTGACTTATGGATTGCATCCGGTTGCCACAGTCAAAATGGAAATCAACGGGCAAGTGAACGAACAAACAGCTGCCGGACACGGTCAGTACAATGCTGTTTCGAAAGCTATGTGGAAAATTTACAAAAAACTCCACAAACCGACCCCCGAACTGCTCGACTATGTGGTGGTGATTCCCCCCGGAGGTAAAACCGATGCTTTTGTGCAAACCATTATCACATGGAAATTCAAAGAAAAGATTTTCAAAACCAGAGGATTGGATGGTGACCAAACGGTAGCTGCAATCAAGGCTACCATTAAAATGTTGAATCTTATTGAAGAGATGTAAGACTCATAACTCAACTAATACATTTCGCCACAAAACTTTCAACATCAAACTTTTGAACTAATTATATTGTGAATTTTCTAACCATTCTTGCCATTGCAGTCGGTTTGTGCATGGATACCATATCCGTTTCCATTGCAGCCGGGTGTAATAAACATCGTTTCAAACCGACAATTGTTCTGAGGTATGCGCTCATTCTGGCTTTGTTCCAGGCTGCCATGCCAATCATCGGATGGTTTTTGGGAGAGAAGATTACTCATCTCATCTCCGAATTCGACCATTGGATTTCGTTCGCTCTTTTGGCCTTAGTAGGGGGAAAAATGGCTTACGACGGTATCTGCGGCCATCCAGAAAAGAAGAAGCTGAAAATATCCTCCTACAAAGTGGTTACCACCCTTGCAATAGCCACCAGTATCGATGCCTTTGCAGTAGGTTTTACCATTTCTACACTTGGACAAACCATTTGGTATCCAACGATTATTATCGGAATTACTACGTTTCTATTTGCGCTGACAGGAATATGGATCGGGCGGAAAATGGGACACAAATTTCAGAAATCGGCCGAAATCATCGGAGGAATCCTGTTGATTGCAATCGGCATTAAAATTGTCATCGAACACCTTTGTTCATAAAAGAAAAGAAGCTGCATTTTTAAAATCAACTATAATGAAAACCGATATAGATAAAGCACTTGCATCCTTCCGGCATCTCCTGGAAATCATGGATGAATTACGCGAAAAATGTCCTTGGGACAAAGAACAGACTTTTGAAAGTCTCCGTACATTGACCATTGAAGAGACTTACGAATTGGCCGATGCAATAGCTAAAGAGAGCCCTGTTGCCATCAAAAAAGAGTTGGGCGACCTTCTACTTCATATTGTTTTTTACGCTAAAATAGGTAGTGAAACAGGTGATTTCACTGTCGATCAGGTAATCGATGCTCTTTCCGAAAAGCTCATATACCGACACCCTCATATTTTCGGCGAAAATACCGCGAATACGCCTCAAGAAGTAAAAGAGCAATGGGAAAAATTGAAACTGAAAGAAAAGGGAGGTAACAAAACGGTACTGAGTGGCGTTCCCGCTGCTTTACCGGCAATGATTAAGGCACATCGGATGCAAGACAAGGCTCGTGGCGTCGGATTCGATTGGAAAGAGAGAGAACAGGTCTGGGATAAGGTGAACGAAGAGCTGGATGAACTGAAAAATGAAATTATAAACGCAGATACGAAAAAAACAGAAGCTGAATTCGGCGATTTTCTCTTCAGCATTATCAATGCCGCCCGTCTTTACAATATAAACCCCGAAAATGCGCTCGAAAAAACAAATGCCAAATTTATTCGCAGATTCAATTACCTCGAGGAACAGACCATCAAAAAAGGCATCGATCTGAAACAATTAAGTCTGGATGAGATGAATTCAATCTGGGACGAAGCTAAAGCAAAAGGGCTCTAAACACAATTGTCGCTTCAATTTATGAGGCATAAGAAAGGCCTTTCTCTTACGAGAAAGGCCTTTGCTATTTTTTGAAGGTTAACGCCTATTTCTTGGCATTTTTATGATTTTCCCTAATAAAAAGATCCAAAGCAGTAGTCATCGAAGGAGCATCGGGTCTAGGAGCCTCCAAATCAAGGCGCAATCCTGCTTCCCGCACGGCATTCGCCGTAGTAGCTCCGAAACATCCGATCTGTATCTCTCCCTGATCAAATTCAGGAAAATTCTTCATTAAAGATGCTATACCCTGCGGACTGAAAAAGATCAGCATATCGTAATTAAACTCTTCTTCCGGAGTAAAATCATTACTTACGGTTCGATACATAATCCCGACATCATACTTTACTTGGAATTTTTCAAGTAAATTCAATATCTCTTCATTATGGACGTCGGACAAAACTACCAGAAAATTTTCGCTCTGATGTTTCGAAATAACCGTAAATAACTCAGGCAATTTACCAGTAGTTCCGAAAAACACTTTTCGTTTACGATACTGAATATATTTTTGCAAGTAGAGAGCCACTGACTCCGAAACACAAAAATATTTCATTGTTTCAGGTATCGTAATACGCATTTCTTCACAAATACGGAAGAAATTGTCTATTCCCGTCTTAGCAGTAAACATCACTGCCGTATGGTCAAGAATAGACACTTTCTGCTGACGGAATTCTTTCGCAGGTACAGGTTCTACCTTAATAAAAGGACGAAAATCTATCTTCACTCCATATTTCTCAACAATATCAAAATAGGGTGACTTTTCTGATGTCGGCTGTGGTTGTGAAACCAGAATTTTCTTTATCTTCAAAGCACAAATACTTAATTTATAAGCTAATATCAAATAATTGCATCACTCGCAATCCCACCAAGACAGGCAATATTTCGAGTGTGCAAAGATACACAATTATATAGACAATTGAATAATAGTCAAGCCAAAAAATTTGTACAATTTTATAAAGAACCAGCAAAACAACCACCACACAAGCTATTATACTCGTGGTTTGTAACCAAGGAATAAAATCTACGGCAACTAAGGTTTGAAACGCGACAAGCGGTAATAGCAATAATCCCAATCCAAAAATAATAGTGAAATAGGCATGGATAAAAGCTACTGTTTGTTTTCTATCAAAAAAAACAAACGACAATAACAAAAAAATGAGATACTTTATCCATAGAAAAAATATGATGCCAACACCCAATGCGACTAACAATAATAAAGCCATCAAATTATCCGAATGGGGAACCAAATCTGCGACAAACGTATAAGCATACACCGTAAGACCGATCACCCCCAAGATTCTGACTAATGCTCTGAATCGTACCTCTGGAGCCGTAACTTCAGGTTCAAAAATGCTGGAACGTTCTCTTTGTTTTCTGAAAATAGAATTGAGACTACCTCTTACCACCGATCTGGAACGGAAAAACATATACGAATAAATCAACGTAATAAACAGTAGCAATCCGCTTGAGGTATCGTAAGTAAAAAGCCCTTGAGGAGCAACTTTCCCTTCGTAACCCGAGACTTTCACAATTTTACTCGGAGTAGTTTGCGTACGAAGATAAATATTGTTTCCCTGCTTGCCCCAAAGCGTATCGACAGGTGTTATTTTGACCAACGAAGTATCGCTATTACTTGTATATGTAGTTGTTTCAGCCACTCCAAATAAATCTTAGTATTAAACAGCAGCAAAATTTCGGGCATCATCGGGCCATGCCACTGCATTCTTAATTGCAGGAATAACCTCCTCCGGGGTATTCACCACTTGCCAAATCTGACGATGTTCATCGCGCAAGAAATTCTCGGCAGCTGCCACATGAAGCAATTCTATAAAATGACGGTAATAGTTGTTGGTATTGAGAATAACAACCGGTTTAGTAAACAATCCCAGTTGCTTCCAAGTAATGATTTCAAACAATTCGTCAAACGTACCGATACCTCCCGGCAAAGCAACCGCAGCATCGGCCATTTCGGCCATCATCGCTTTTCGCTGATGCATCGTCTCTACCACTTTCAGTTCGGTGAGACCATCATGTTGCCAACCCTCATCACACATAAAACCGGGAATTACTCCGATTGCTTCACCACCCTGCTGCAAAAGACTATCGGCGATGGTTCCCATCAGACCACTCTTACCACCTCCAAAAACAAGATGAATTCCCGCTTCTGCAAAGAGTTTGCCCATGCGTTCGGCAGCTTTGTAATAAACCGGACTTAGTTTACTACTGGACGAGCAATATACACAAACTGATTTTAGCATTATTCCAATCCGTATTCGTTGATTTTTCGATAAAGAGTACGCTCGGAAATACCCAACTCTTGAGCTGCAAATTTCCGTTTGCCTTTGTGTCGTTCCAAAGCTTTTCTAATCATATCTTTTTCCACCTCTTCGAGCGACAAAGACTCTTCTACATACTCTTCGGTATCTTCAATATGATCGTGTTTTCCATTCGTTTTAAAGGAAGACGGCTGATGTTGTGGAGCAACTATGGTTGTTTCATTTGGTTGAACATACTGAGGTCGAAACAACTGCATTTCCTCCATTTTCGCCGCCGTAGCAACATCAACATTTCCACCCTTAGTGATTATTTCGTGCACCAACTGTTTCAAATCATTCATGTCCTTACGCATATCGAACAATACCTGATAAAGAATCTCTCGCTCATTGCTGAACGAACGCTGTTCTTCCGCATGGCTTCCGCCGAATACAGAAGGGAGAGTTTCCATTTCATTATCAGGCAAATATGCTCTAATAACAGAACCTGTCAGTTCTCTATTTTGTTCGATAACCGAAATTTGTTCGGCTATATTTTTTAATTGTCGAATGTTGCCTCTCCAATAGTAGTTGGCAAGAATTAGTTGAGCTTCGTCGTTCAGTTTTACAGGAGGCATCCTGTATTTTTCAGCAAAATCGAGAGCAAACTTTCTAAATAACAGTACAATATCTTCTTTCCGATCACGTAAAGGAGGTATAGAAATGGGAACGGTATTGAGACGGTAGTACAGATCATCGCGAAATTTACCCTGCCGTGTTGCTTCAATCATATTCAGATTGGTAGCCGCCACCACACGCACATTAGTTTTCTGTACTTTCGACGATCCGACCTTGATAAACTCTCCGGCTTCAAGAACACGCAATAAACGAACCTGTGTAGAATGAGGAAGTTCTCCTACTTCATCCAAAAAAATCGTTCCACCGTCAGCTACTTCAAAATAACCTTTACGCTCACCCAAAGCACCTGTAAACGATCCTTTTTCGTGTCCGAACAATTCCGAATCGATAGTCCCTTCGGGAATAGCTCCACAGTTGACGGCAATATACGGCCCATGTTTCCGATGGCTGAACTGATGAATAATTTGAGGAAAAGTCTCCTTTCCAACGCCACTTTCACCGGTAATCAAAACAGACAAATCTGTTGCCGAAACCTGCACGGCTATATCAATTGCACGATTCAATAACGGAGAGGTTCCGATAATTCCGAATCTTTGTTTTACCGATTGTAATTCTGATGGTTGCATAAAATAGATTGAGCTACAAACATTGCAATACTTTTCATGAACAACCCGCCAATATTGTCAGGAAAAGACTGACAAAATTACATCTTTTTTACGATAATTGAGTCTCAAAAAAGGATAAAAGAAAAAGGGACTTTTCCTAACAGAAAAGCCCCCATAATATTTTCAAATACGACTCTATTTTTACAAACCACTGAAATCAACACTATCAAACAAAAGTGTCGGCAATTGCCACGATGAAGATTTCAAAGGATTGTTCCCAATCTCGGCCAAATTGCTCCACAAAGTAAGCATATCACCGGTAATATTCATTTCAGATATAGGTTGTTTCAATTCCCCATTCTCAATCAGAAATCCCTCTATCCCATAAGAAAAGTTGCCCGTCGAACTATTGCAGTTACCACCATTAAAACCCGTAACTAAAATACCCTTCAACATCTTACCGATCAATTCTTGTTGACTGTAATTTCCTTTATCGAAATAGAGCACCGAAGGCGAACCGGTAGTGGGTTCCACGTTCAATTTATTGGCAATATACGAATCAATAAAATAGGTCTGCAACACTCCATGTTCAAAAACATTACGTTTTTTGGTGGCAATACCTTCGCGATCGAAACATTTGGCCCCCAGCGCTTTCGGCAACAGAGGATTATCGACCAAAGTTATCTTGTCTGCAACCACTTTTTGCCCGATTTTATCGAGTAAAAACGAGTTTTTTTGCTGAATAGACGAACCGTTAATAGCTGAAATCAGAGGCGAAAGAAGTGTGCGAACTGCCATATTTTCAACCAGCATCTGATATTTACCCGATTGTATTTTCGACTGCCCCATCTTTCTCAAAGCGCGTTCCAGGGCTTTCTTACCTACACCCTGCTTCTGCAAACCTTCCCATGTCAATGACTCATCGTACCAGTAAGATTCAGGGCGGGCATCGCCATCTCCTTTTACCGAAACACTCACCGATACACCAAACGACGAAGTAGCGCTTTCGCCTTCAAATCCGTTACTGGCCACGATATAGGCAAAATTTTCAGTATCGCCGTATGCGGACGACACGGAGATGATTCGAGAATCGCTTCCATAAATCTCAGTAGCAGCCGACTTTGCCAATTTCAGCTTTTCATCGGCAGAAACAGATTGGAATTTCGGATCGTAAAGCTCCAAAGAAGCTTCGCTACCGGAAAAATAGAGTGAAGGATCGGGCAATTTACGAGCAGGATCTTCGGCCAGAAAACGCACGGAGGTAACGCCGTCTGCAATAAATTTCTCCAGCTCCCGGCGATCCATGCGATTGGTCGATATCGCGCCATAGCGTCCATCAACAAAGAGATAAAGCACCATCTGATTCTCTTCGGCCTGTTGTAGTTTGTCCAACTGCGTATCCCGAACTTCAAACGAGCTTTCCGATCCCGAAAATATTCCGACGCGGCACTCCTGACAACCTTTTTTGAGGGCATACTGCATTGCCCAACGTGCCAGTTCTTTTTGTTCTTTCTTTATCATAACTGCAATCTTGCATTAAGCATTTTCACCACCCACCGTCAGTTTCGAAACCAGCACAGAAGGCATTCCACAGGTCACCGGACAACTCTGTCCATCTTTACCACAGGTCCAGGTGCCGTTATCCATTTTATAATTATTGGCCACCATCGTAATATCGGACAAAGCTTTCGGTCCGTTACCAATGATGTTAATATCTTTTATCGGACGGGTCAGTTTTCCATCTTCAATAAGATACCCAGACTTCACAAAGAAGGTAAAGTCTCCAGCTCCGATCTGCACCTGCCCGTTTGTAAAATTATCAACAAAGATTCCTCTTTTCACCGAGGCTATCATATCTTCTTCGTGCGCATTTCCATTTTCCATGTAAGTTGCGCGCATTCTGGGAATAGGCGTAAAACGGAATGATTGACGGCGACCATTACCGGTTGGAGCCACACCGTAATGCTTCGCACTAATCCGGTCGTGCAAGTAACTATTAAGAACGCCATCTTTTACAATATAGGTTTTCTGTCCCAACACACCTTCATCATCCACATTTACCGATCCTCGGTTGAAAGGAATGGTTCCATCGTCCAAAACAGAAATCGAGGAATCACACACTTTTTTACCCAATTTATCGGAAAAAATAGAGGTATTCTTTCGATTAAAATCAGCCTCAAAAGCATGACCGATCGCTTCGTGCAACAAAATACCTGAGCCTCCGGCACCCATCACCACCGGCATCTCACCTCCCTTGGGTTTAATAGCATCAAACATAAGTGCAGTTTGCTTAACAGCTTCCTGAGAAACAGTCTCCACCAGATCGTCTGTCAAAAACTCAGCACCCATACGGTATGCTCGCGCTGAACGACCGTTTTCTATCTGCCCCTTTTGCTCCATAATGCAGGTAGCACTAAGCGTTCCCATCGGACGGTAATCGTGCATCAACACTCCGTCCGAATTAAAAAACAGAATATATGAAGTTGAATCGGTTTGCGAAACAATCACCCGGGAGACACGCTTGTCAAAACTAAATATTCTATCATTAATTTTTTGAAGATACGGTTTCTTCGCCTTCACTTCGGTTTCTTCCCACGATGAAATAACGTTATAATAATTTTTCTTAAACGGCACTTCATTAATATTCATAGACTTAACCCCTGTGATTCCATTCGCAATCTTAGCTGCAATCCGTGCCGCTTTAATCATATCAAGCACCGTAACATTTTCAGTATAAGCATACCCAGTCTGATCTCCTTTAATCACACGGATGCCAACTCCAAAATCGATATTCGATGAAGTAGAATTCACCTTTCCATCACGCAAAACAAGCATATTATCTAGTGTATGCTCGAAAAAAATATCGGCATAATCACCACCATTCTCCATAGCAATTGCCATTACTTTCCTCAACTCATTCTCCGTCACCTTGAAATGATCGAGAACCCACTGCAAGGTAAGTTCTTTTGGCGAAAAGGATTCGAGAAGGGCGGCTCCAGGAATCAAAGCCGCTCCGGCCAGCATACCTCCGGTCTTTAAAAACGCTCTCCTACTACAGTTCATACGCGATAACTATTTAATTATCAAACAATATAATTAGTTGCATTCTACAACTATAATTTTCTGCAATTTACATATTAAATCCGACAAATAACTTATTAATCAGTATTTATCTGCCGGCAACAAGAGTGAACTATCTCCGTAACTCAAAAAACGAAAATCGTTATTGAATGCGTATTCGTAAATTTTCTTCCAGTCACTACCGACAAATGCTGAAATCAGAAGTAGCAATGTGCTCTTGGGCTGATGAAAATTTGTAATAATCCCGTTCACAAGACGAAATTTATAACCCGGAGCAATGATAATGCGAGTAGCTGCATTCAATTTATCCAATCGATGCTCATTCATATACACAAGCAAGGCAGACAATGCCTCTTCTGTTGAAGGATATCCGGCCTCGCTATCGTAAGGTTCCCATTGTTCTACCTGAAACCGAAAAGCATCCGGAGCCAGAATCAACTGACGGCCCAGAAAATAGAGGCTTTCGAGCGTACGCACCGAAGTGGTTCCCACAGCAATAACAGAACCTAAGTTACGAAGCAGCTCTTCTATGGCTGTTTTCCGCACAGAAATAATTTCGGAATGCATTGCATGATCGCCGATAGCCTTCGATTTCACCGGCTGAAACGTACCGGCTCCGACATGCAACGTCACCTCCAACGAACCGACACCATGCTGCTCCAAATCGCGAAGCACAGCCTCCGTAAAGTGCAACCCGGCTGTTGGGGCAGCCACCGAGCCTTCTATTTTAGCGTAAACCGTTTGATAGGTCTCTTTATCCGACTCTTCCGTCTCCCGGTGCAAATAGGGTGGAATAGGCAACTCACCCACCCGATCGAGAATATCGGCAAAGGTCAATGCCGTTGAATTCCACGAAAAGCGAACGATATGCGACAATCCATGGGAAGATATCCTTTCGGCTGTTACGGTCACGGTTTGATTGCCCGACGGGAACTCTCGGGTCAACACACCCTCTTTCCACTTTTTCAGGTTACCGATCATGCAAAGCCATTCGCAGCTTTCGGTCTGTTGAAATGCCAGCGTATAATCGAACGGTTTGTGAGGCTCCAGGCAAAAGACTTCAATACGGGCTCCCGTCTCTTTAAAAAACAAAACACGGGCCTGAACAACCCGCGTATTATTGCGTACCAAAAGTGTTTTTGCCGGCAAATACTCCACCAGATTCCGAAATTTCGATTCGGAGATATTGCCTTGTTGATATACTAATAATTTTGACGCATCCCTTTCGGCCAGAGGAAATTTCGCAATACGTTCATCGGGCAGCAGGTAGTCATACTCATCAATATCTATTTGTTGTGGACGCTTTGTCATCGATCCGTCTATTTCTAAATTCAGCATAAAAAACAAAATGTGGCACCAGCGCGCCACATTCGTTTTATTATTTTTATCAATCGCTTTTAATTAGCTGTTGAGCAACATCGGCATCAAAAGCATCAGTACATTTTCACTTTCAGATTGGTCGAACGGAAGGAACAAGCCGGCACGCGAAGGTTCCGACAATTCGATTGTCACTTCGGTCGACGACAGGTTATTCAAAATATCGATCAGGAAAGAGGACTTGAATCCGATCTCGATCTTATCGCCTTCAAACTGACATGCGATGGTCTCTTCTGCCGAGATGGAGAAGTCGATATCCTGCGCCGAGATATGAATTTGATTGTTCGTAATCTGCAATTTTACCAAACTTGTTCCCTGATTCGAAAATACCGAAACACGTTTTACCGCATTCAATAAAGTAACACGATCGGCAATAACACGAACCGGATTGTTGACCGGAATTACACCGGCATAGTTGGGGTAACGCCCTTCGATTTGACGGGCAAACAATGTATAGTTTTGCAACTTGAAGCAAATATTCTTTTCATCGAAACTTACGGCCACGTCACCGGTCTCTTTCGGCAAAATGTTTTTCAGCAAGCTGGCAGCCTTCTTCGCCAGAATAAAAGAGAAACCCTCTGTACCTTCGGGCGCTTCGGTCTGAAAACGAACCAACTTATGAGCATCGGTAGCTACAATGGTGGTGTGTTCTGTGGTAATATCAAAGAAAATGCCATTCATCACCGGACGCAATTCGTCGTCGGCTGTTGCAAAAAAGGTGGTTTGAATACCGTTATTCAACACAGATGCGTCAATTGCAAACGTATTGGTACTTTCAGAAAGAGAAGGAATACGGGGATATTCGTCTCCTTTTTGTCCGATAAAATTGTAGGTTCCGTTATCGGACGAGATGACAAGGGCCAGATTTTCATCATCCAAATCGAATGTCAACGGTTGTTCCGAGAACTCACGCAGGGTATCCAGCAACAATTTGGCTGTCACGGCAACACTACCCTCACCTTCCACATCAACTACTTCCATCGAAGTAATCATCGTAGTTTCCAGATCGGAAGCCGTCAGTGTCAACGTATTTCCTTCAAGTTTGAATAAAAAATTATCAAGAATAGCCAGCGTATTTTTACTATTAATCACGCGGCTAATAGCCTGTAAATGGCTTAACAATGCTGTGCTGGAGGCTACAAATTTCATACGTGTATTATTTTATGAATAACAAATTACAAAAAACGCCCCTTGGTCATGGGGAGTTCCAATTCTGTTGCAAAAATATTTAAATGTATTTTTTTGCAACAGACAAAGTTAAGATTTCAATTTGATTCCTCCAAATGATTTTTTCAACAACCGGAATGACGTCGAGACGCGGCCTCTTCGTTCAATTTTCGTATCTTTGCACCCTTAAATTTTCAGTGTAAAAATGATTTCTGTAGAACAACTTACGGTCGAATTCGGCGGGCATACGCTCTTCGATTCCATTTCTTTTCTTGTCAACCCGAAAGACCGCATTGCTTTAGTCGGTAAAAACGGAGCCGGAAAAACCACTATGCTCCGAATCTTTGCCGGCCAGCAAAACCCCACGTCGGGAAAGGTTGCTATTCCCTCCGATGTCTCTATCGGATATCTTCCTCAGCACCTTCTTCCCAGCGGCAACCTCACCGTTATTGAGGAGGCCGAAACGGCTTTTGCGGAACTGCAACAACTTCAGGCCGGCATTGACGAGATGAACCATCAATTAGCCACCCGCACCGACTACGACTCGCCCGAATATAATAAGTTGATTGAGCAGATGACACACGACACCGAACGGTTGCAACTACTCGGAGGTACCAATTTCAGGGCTGAAACCGAAAAAACGCTGATCGGACTGGGCTTTGAACGAAGCGATTTCGATCGTCCCGTAGGTGAATTCAGCGGAGGATGGCGCATGCGTATCGAACTGGCCAAACTGTTGTTGCGCAGACCCGATATTTTACTGCTCGACGAGCCGACCAACCACCTCGATATCGAATCGATTCAATGGCTGGAGACTTTTCTGGCGACACAGGCCAATGCGGTGCTTCTGGTTTCGCACGACCGGGCTTTCCTCGATGCCGTCTCCAACCGCACCATCGAACTCTCGTTGGGCCGCATTCACGACTACCGTGTACCCTACACTCAGTATGTCGGGCTGCGCAAAGAACAACTCGAGCAACAGCAACGCGCCTTTGAAAATCAGCAGAAAATGATTCAGGACACGGAAGATTTTATCGAACGTTTCCGCTACAAAGCCACCAAAGCCGTACAGGTACAATCGCGCATAAAACAACTGGAAAGACTGGATCGCATTGAGGTGGAAGATGTCGATAATTCGCGACTCAACCTGAAATTCCCACCCGCGCCCCGTTCCGGAACTATTCCGGTAGAAATTGACGGACTAACCAAGCAATATGGTGAGCACACGGTGCTCGACAACATCGGACTCATTATCAACCGTGGCGAGAAGGTGGCGTTTGTCGGTAAAAACGGAGAAGGAAAATCGACGCTGGTGAAATGTATCATGAACGAGATAGAATACAGCGGCACGCTTCGTTTGGGACACAATGTCAAGATCGGTTACTTTGCACAAAACCAGGCCGCCCTACTCGACGAGAGCCGCACCGTTTTCCAGACCATCGACGACGTTGCCGTTGGCGATATCCGTACCAAAATACGCGATATTCTGGGTGCCTTTATGTTTGGAGGCGAAGCATCCGACAAAAAAGTGAAAGTACTTTCGGGAGGTGAACGCAGCCGCTTAGCTATGATTCGCCTGCTACTCGAACCAGTCAATCTGCTGATTCTCGATGAGCCCACTAATCACCTCGATATGCAATCGAAAGATGTACTTAAAGAAGCGATTAAGTCCTTCGACGGCACGGTCATTGTGGTTTCGCACGACCGCGAATTTCTCGACGGGCTGGTAACCAAAGTGTACGAATTCGGACATAAAAAGATAAAAGAGCATTTGGGTGGAATTTATGCTTTTCTCCAAAGCAAAAAAATCGAAACCCTTCAGGAACTGGAACGCAAAACAGCGGCTCCGGTGGTCAAAGAGAATACTCCCAAGCCCGCGACCGACAATAAGGCAGATTATGCCGCCCGCAAAGAGCTGAGTCGCCAGATAAAGAAACTGGAACGTCAACAACAAGAGTCGGAAGCGCTCATCGACAAGTTAGAAAAGGAACTGGCTCTGCTCGAAATAAGCATGAGCGACAATCCCACTCCGGATATTTTTACTGAATACGACCGGATGAAACAACAGTTGGCTGCCGAAATGGAAAAATGGGAAAACACATTGACACAAAAGGATGAATTAGAATCTACCGAAATTTAAATTGTTTCTCACAACAATCGCCCTTTTCCTTATCCGAAAGGTGACAAAGTTCATATCATTTCGTATATTTGCATTTCAATCAACAATTTTTCACATAAAGAGTTTCGATTCGGATGGAGGATATACAACAGGAATGGACAACCGTCATTAAGCCCAAAGGACATTTGCTCGACATCGACTTCAAAGAGATTTGGCGCTACCGCGATCTTTGGCGAATGTATGTCAAGCGCGACATCATCACATCCTACAAGCAAACCATTCTCGGGCCTCTCTGGTTTTTTATTCAACCGGCCATGACCACCATTATGTATATGGTTGTCTTCGGCGGCATTGCAGGCATTTCTACCGACGGTCTGCCCCAGCCCCTTTTCTATCTGGCGGGCATCTGCATGTGGAACTATTTTTCGGAGTGCCTCAACCGCACCTCATCCACCTTTACTACCAATGCTGATATTTTTGGGAAGGTTTATTTCCCCCGTTTGGTAGTACCTATGGCAACCGTCACCTCCAGCCTTATCCGGATGGCAATTCAACTGCTTTTATTCATCGTAGTATACGTTTTCTATCTTATAAAAGGAGTCCATGTGCATCCCAACCTCTATCTGTCACTTTTCCCGTTGCTGATTGTGATGATGGCAGGCCTTTCGCTCGGCTTTGGTATTCTGATCTCTTCGCTCACAACCAAATACCGAGATTTGACGCTGCTCTTTAGCTTTATCGTTCAACTCTGGATGTATGCCACCCCGGTTATTTACCCGTTAAGTGTAATGTCAGCCAAGCGGCAATGGATCATGGGCCTTAACCCACTTACCTCCATTGTAGAAACATTCAAATACGGTGCGCTGGGAACCGGTACTTTTAGTTGGGGAATGCTTGCCTACAGTTTCGGCTTTATGCTTGTACTGCTGGTTATAGGTATCATCGTATTCAATAAGGTACAGAGAAGCTTTATGGATACGGTTTAACTGCCAGAAATTAGACGAATTAATGCTAATTACGCGAAGAGCACATGACTGAAATAATCTACAAAGAGGAGAGTTATAAAATAATCGGAGCGTGTATGAAAGTGCATGCTGCATTGGGAGCCGGGTTTCTGGAATCTGTCTACCAGGAAGCGCTTGAAAAACAATTTATCAAAGACCAAATACCTTATGCGCGTGAAAAAATTCTGAAAGTTCATTTCGACGGACAAGAACTACGAAAAACATTCAAAGCCGATTTTGTTTGTTATGACCAAATTATAGTAGAATTAAAATCAGCATCGTTTATCCATATTGACAACATTGCCCAAACCAAGAACTATCTAAAAGCAACTCAATATAAATTAGGCTTGTTAGTAAACTTTGGCGAAAAATCTTTAACTTACAAACGCATTCTCAATTCGTAAGATTCGTATCATTCGCGTTAATTCGTAAAATTAGTATCATGCCAACGGCAATCAAATTTGAAAATATATCCAAACAATACCGTCTCGGTCTTGTCTCTACCCGCACCCTTTCTCACGATCTGAACCGGTGGTGGCAGATGAATATATTGAGGAAGGAAGATCCTTACCTGAAGATTGGAGAAGTAAACGACCGCGCCCACAAAGGGAGCAGTGAATATGTTTGGGCGCTGAAAGATATCAATTTTGAAGTGGAACAGGGCGATGTGGTAGGCATTATCGGCAAGAATGGAGCCGGTAAGAGCACTCTTTTAAAAATTCTCTCGAAGGTAACTACACCTACCACCGGAACAATTAAAGCCAAAGGACGCATTGCCTCTTTACTGGAAGTCGGCACCGGCTTTCATCCCGAGATGACGGGAAAGGAAAATATCTATATGAACGGAGCCATTATGGGAATGACTCGTAATGACATCAACCGTAAGTTTGATGAAATTGTAGACTTTGCCGGAGTAGAGCGCTACATTGACACCCCCGTAAAACGCTACTCTTCAGGGATGACCGTACGCCTCGGTTTTGCAGTAGCCGCTTTTCTGGAACCAGAAATCTTAGTGGTAGATGAAGTATTGGCAGTGGGCGATGCCGAATTTCAGAAAAAGGCTATTGGTAAAATGCAGGATGTCTCTCGGGGAGATGGAAGAACGGTGTTATTTGTAAGCCATAATATGGGGAGCATTGCCTCGTTGTGCAACAAAGGAGTTTTTTTTAACAAAGGAAGTATCGCTTATATTGGTGATATTAACGATACTATTTCATTATATATTTCAGAAGGGGCAAGGGAATCTGTAATTTTAGGAAAAAATCCTCACAATGATATATATCTACAAGAAATCCGCATCATTAACATGCAGGGTAAGACCACAAACAATATTGCCTACAATGAAAAAGTCGGAATAAAATTTGAATTAGGAATCAATAAATTTATATCCAATGCAACATTAAGCTTCATCTTGTATGATGCAAAACTTAATCCCATTACAACTTCTCATTACGCCTTAAGCTTCAAAAGTAAAACAATAACGGCTTATTTACCTGCCCAGTTTTTACTTGCAGGGAATTACTATCTTAAGCCCGTACTTCATATTCCCAATGTCCGTTTTTTAGATATTTGTGATGATTATCTCTCTTTTAGGATAGAAGATAGCGGAAGCATCTATTCTATTTATAATCGTTCTGAATTTGGCTTTGTAAATATAAATACATTATGGTCAGAAAATTCATAAAAAAATGTGGTTATAAGCTTTTAAAATTTATTATCCCAGAAATAAAGATTCTACGTCAAAATCTGAATTGGGATTTTATCAGTTATTCCCTATCTGAGAATAAAATTGGCAAAACTGTAAACATAGGTATACCTGCTCATATAAGTAATGCTTCTATTGGAGATTATTCTTACATCGCAATAAATTCATGGATTTCACTGACTGAGATTGGAAAATTTTGTTCTATTGGGCCCAATTTTCTGTGTGGTTGGGGCATACACCCAACAAATGGAATTAGTACATCTCCAATGTTTTATTCTACTTTGAAGCAAAACGGCATGACTCTCTCTGCTGAGAATAAAATAGAAGAAAGAAAAACGATTAAAATAGGCAATGACGTTTTTATTGGTGCTAATGTCACTGTATTAGATGGAATAACTATTGGTGATGGTGCTGTGATTGGTGCAGGTTCTGTTGTGTCAAAAGATATTCCTCCTTATGCTATTGCTGTAGGTTCGCCAATCAGAATAATACGCTATCGTTTCAATCAAAACCAAATTGAAAATTTATCAAAAATAAAATGGTGGAATTTCGATATTAATCAATTGAAAGAAGTTGAAAATGACTTTTTTCAAGTTGAAGATTTCATTCGCAAATACAAAATCGATTGAACTAACATATAACTTCAGCTTCAAACAAGGACATATAACAACTGTAATTATTTAATATTCGAAAAATAACACAACACAAAAATCAAATTATCACCCATAATATGCATTAGCTATGATTCTAGTCTCTCTACATTGTCAAATGGGCAATCAGATGTTCCAGTATGCTTTTGCTCGTGTTGCGGCCAAAGAGTTAAATACAGGGTTTCTTCCATTTGTAAGTAATTCTTATTATCCATTCAAACTAAACTATTTTGAATTGGATATTGTTACCCGATTGATCTATTCTCAGAGAAGAATTGCCAAACAATTCAAACGGATATGCCGAAGATTAAGAAAATATGTATTCAAAGAAACAATCACCGATAATGATTGGCAAGTAGGCATCAAACTGAAAAATAATACTTATTATGATGGATTTTTTCAGTCTGATGTTTATTTTGATCAACAGGAAAATCTAATCAAGAAAGCATTCACTGTAAAAAAAAAATACACGAAAGAATTTGAAATTATATATACAAAACTGATTCAAAATCGCAAAATAATAGTGGTGCATGTCCGAAGAAGCGATTATGATATTGTAGAATTTGATGGTTTGGGAGGCCCTGGGATTGCATTACCGATGATATATTATAAAAAAGCTTTATCAATGATCACAGATATCAGTCAGTATCAAGTGCTCTTTGTTGGTGATGATATCAATTATATCAAATCACATTTTGATCAAAAACCCAATTATCATTTTGAGACTAATTCTCCAATTATAGATTTTCAATTAATTCAACATGCAGACATAGCGATTATAGCCAACAGTACTTTTGCATGGTGGGCGGCGTATCTTAATCAAAAAGAAAATAGCCGGATTATTGCCCCCGAATATTGGTTGGGGCACAAAGTAAAAAAACTATTTCCGGCAGGAATTAAAACAGATAAATTTGAATGGATTGAATTCTAAATAGATGCTAAAAAAGATTCTATTACAATATAATTTTCGATTTCGAAAAACAAATCGACTGAAAGTATTACTTTCGCTTTTATTTTTCTTTTTCCAGGAAAAGGCATGGAGGATAAAAAAAAATAGATCCGGAATTAAGAAACCTGTCATTCATCTTTATACAGTATGTTGGAATGAGTCTAAAATAATTCCTCTTATAATTGATTATTACAATCAATTCATAGATCATTTTTATATTTATGATAACTATTCCAATGATGGATCAGATGCACTTTTATCCTCCTATTCAAATGTCTCTATACATAAATTTGATACCAAAGGAACATTCAATGACATAATTCATCAGCAAATCAAAAATAGCGTTTGGAAGCAATCAAGGGGGAAAGCTGACTGGGTGATTGTTATTGATTTAGATGAATTGCTATATCATCCTAATCTACTCCTTATACTAAATTCTCAAGCGAATAAAACTACCATCTACAAACCTATGGGATATGATATGGTTTCATCTGAATTTCCATGTTTATCACTGCCGATAACCGAAAGTATAAAAACCGGAGTACGGACATTCGGTTTTGATAAATGTGTACTATTTAACCCATATAAAATAGTAAATATAAACTATATAGCCGGAGCTCATGAATGCAATCCAGAAGGTATTATCATTTATGACGAGCATACTCTTAAATTACTTCACTATAAATATTTGGGATTAAATTATGTATTGGAAAGAATCAATACATATAGAACCCGTATTTCTAAGGAAAATATCCAAAATGAATATGGGTTGCAATACTTGGATGAAGAAAAAATTACAAGAGAAAAATTTCATCGATTACAACAACAGGCTAATACGGTAATATGAACAAATTATTTCTTGACATAGAATTATCACGAGTGAACATATATCGATATTCACTATGTATGGTTATTTTCTAAGAGCTTGGGTCAAATTCAAATAATTCGCAACATCAAGTAATTGACAATATTATAAGCATCTATCCAATCATGACTATAGCTTTTTTAATTAGCAACACCTCCTTAAGTGGGGGACTAAATGTTATTTTCGAACATGCAACCAGAATTAGTTTTAGAGGAAATGCGACTGTATATATGATTATGGATCATGAGGTCAACAATGCAGATTTATTTTGGTATCCTGAGGCTAAAAGATTAACTTGGATTTCTTATAATAAAGCTCAAGACATGTTATTTGATGCTGTTATCTCTACATGGTGGTATACTTGCTTCCTAGCTTATCAAATTAAAGCAAAATCATATTTTTATTTTAATCAATCAGTTGAATCCAAATTCTACCCCAAAGAGGATCTCATCCACATAACCCATTCAAATTCAGCATATTTATTAGGCTTTCAAATAATTACAGAAGCCACTTGGATAAAAAAGCATATTTCTAAAAATTATGGAATAAACTCAGACCTCGTACTAAATGGAATTCGCAAAGATATTTATTATGAAAGTGGTTCTGTAATATCAAAAAGAGAAGAGGGTCACCTTCGAGTTTTAGTTGAAGGTCCTCTAAACATTCCTTATAAAAATACAGAAAAAGCCATTGAACTATGCTTAAAATCAAATGCCGATGAAGTTTGGTTAATGACGAGTTCAAAAATTGATTCATATAATGGAGTTCACAAAGTCTTTTCTGAAGTTCCTATTAGGGACACAGCTAATATCTATCGATCTTGCGATTTATTAGTCAAATTAAGTTATGTTGAAGGCATGTTTGGTCCTCCTCTTGAGATGTTCCATTGTGGAGGAACTGTAATTGTATACAATGTAACTGGTCATGATGAATACATTATTAATAATTACAATGGATATGTTATTAAAATGGATAATGAGGCTGAAGTTATTCAGCGCATCAATAAGTTAAAAGAGCAGACAAAAGAGCTCAAAAGACTAAAAAACAACGCATTAAGAACAGCCTCCACATGGAAAGATTGGGAATCAGCGTCATTAATATTTGAGAATATTATCTTAGCAGAGAGAAAAGATGCTCTCTCATTTGAACAATTGAAATATAAAACAGAATTATTTAATGATTGGTATAAGTTATCTACAACACAAAACATATATAACCTTCATCTTCAAGAATTAGAAATCATGCAATCTCGTTTTAATTCAATTAAAAATTCAAAGGCTTATAAGCTTGGAAAGTTACTCTTGCATCCAATTGCATTTCTAAAAAGATCTTTTTTAAACAAAACCTAATATGATCTCTATTATAATTTGTTCCCGCAATGCTTATATACCTAAGAAGTTACACGACTGCATAAAAGAAACTATTGGGGTTGAACACGAATTAATTATAATTGACAATTCCAAAAATAGTCATTCTATCTTTTCGGCCTACAACGAAGGAGTAAGACGGGCTAAATACCCTTATTTATGCTTTATGCATGATGATATCCTATATCACACCCTGGGCTGGGGTAAAAAAGTAATAGATCATTTTCAGCAAGCAAAAACAGGCATAATCGGGGTTTTAGGTTCTCATTTTTTACCGAAGACTGTCTCATATTGGACATATACCAATGTATACAGCGGCATTTATATTCAGGATAAGAAAATTGGGAAAGAGATTCAAAGAGAATTGGTCCAACATAATGAGTATTTACAGAATGATTGTTCAATTAATGCCGTCGTAATTGATGGGTTATGGTTTTGTATTCCCAAACACCTTTTCGAACACATCCGATTTGACGATAAGCTTTTTAATGGTTTCCATGGATACGACATGGACATCTCGATGCAAGTGAGAGAGAATAACTATGAAGTAAGAATCGTATCGAATATCTTAATAGAACATTGCAATATCAACGGTATAAATTCATATGACCAACTCCTAAACAGCATGATTCTGTTCAATCAAAAATGGAAAGAAAAACTTCCTCAAATAGCCGGAGTTTCTATGACCGAAAAAGAATGGCAAATTAGAGAGTCTTATTTGAAAAGCTATTTTGAACTGATTATTGAATACAATAAATCACTAATGGAAATTTCTCATCTAAGTCACTCAAAAGCTTATAAAATTGGAAAAATTATTTTACACCCTTTATCCTATTTACGGCATACACATCGTAAATTGACATAATCAGCGTTTCAATAACTCAAATAGGCGAAATGGATTAACTCAGCAAACCAAACCAACTACCATAATGCTATATATCAAATATTTACAACGACGCGCAATAATAACAAATAGCATTTACATATACGATATCCCATTACCAACAAAATGTTATCATTAATTATCTGTTCACGGAATCAAGAACTTTCGACTCAACTGAAAGAGAATATTCATACTACGATCGGTTGTGAATATGAACTGGTAATGATCGATAATTCACGCAATACTTATTCGATCTTTGAAGCTTATAACGAAGGCGTAAAACGAGCAAAATACCCTTATCTCTGTTTTATGCATGAGGATGTGCGGTTTCACACTCAAGACTGGGGAAATAATTTGATTAAGCACTTCCAATCTGATAATTCAGTCGGACTCATAGGAGTTGTCGGCACACATTTTATACCCAAAACTTTATCGTATTGGTGTGATACCACTTTACTGTCTGGAAGGCTTATTCAAGGACAGACTATCAATAACCGATACACTCACACATTGGTTGAGCATACTCAATATACCCTTGAGAAAAATTTTATAGAAGCTGCCGCTATAGATGGATTCTGGTTTTCAATCAAGAGAAATTTATTTAATGAGATTGCGTTTGACGAAAAACTCCATGAAGGATTTCATTTTTATGATATGGATATTTCTATGCAGGTCATTTCAAATAATTATAAAATTATTATTGTAATGGATATTCTTATTGAACATTTTTCATATGGAAACGGAGGAACCGGATTTAAATCTGCTCAAAAACGATTTTTCAAAAAATGGGAACGAGAACTTCCTGTTATCAAAGGCATCAATCTCTCCAACCAAGAAGCTCGAACCATAACCGATAGAATAGTTCGACGCAAACGGAACCAAAACACTGTCTATAAGTTTTTTAAGAGAATTTACCTAACCCTAAACCAAACAGCTAAAAATGAATAATCAAATATTTAAAGTTTCAATTGTTATGGCTACGTATAATGGTAGTATATATATAAAAGAACAATTGGAATCAATCGTCAATCAAACTTATCCTATTTTTGAGATTATCATTCAGGATGATTGTTCGACGGATTCTACCTGGGAAATTCTGCAGGAATACGAAAAAAGATATTCCATGATCCGTTTAGACAGAAATAGCCAAAATCTGAAAGCTCATGATACTTTTAAAATTGCAATTAAAAAAGCAAAAGGCGATTATATTGCCCCTTCTGACCAGGACGATATATGGGAACCGAATAAGATTGAAACATTTATAAATGCAATTGACAATAAATTAATGGTATATTCCCAATCACAGATTTTATATCCGGACAATGATCGGCAAGATTCTTTTGAATTATATAATCCGTACATTACATTTGAAAAGTTGGTTTTTGACAACCCTTTTCTTGGACATGCCTTGATGTTTCATAAATCATTGCTCCCTTTATTTCTTAAAAACCACAACCGGTATATTTCTTTTGATCATATGATCGCATTATATTGTGTTTGCAAAAAGTCATATAAAATTACCAATAAAAAATTGCAAATATGGAGAAGACATGATAATGTTTGCACGCAATCTGTGAAGTATAGCGAAAACAATAGCGTATACTCACCACTTTCCAGCTATCACAAATTCTTTCATGCAATGAGAATGCTCCTACAAGGGAAGAAATCGCCGGCTATTGCAAAAGCATACGAAGCCAGGACTGAATTTTTGGCAACTATCCTACAAGATAAAGAGACCAACTATACACATTCCTCCGTATTGACAAAACTTACACATTCAATCTCCCGCCAAACCTTTCTTAGTTATTGTTACGCAGGCATTCTATGCATGATATTAAGAAAGAATTTGACGGAACCTTTGTCTGATAGAAATTTAAAGAATTTATTAGCCAGTTATTTTTTTGTATTTCGATACCCTTTTATATACTGGTATGATGTACATGCTTTAGACTGCTTATAATATGACATACAAAATATTTGTAATTATTGTAACACATAATGGAACTCTGTGGTACGAACGTTGCTTCAATAGCCTGCGTTTATCAACACTTCCTGTGCATACGGTAGTGGTTGACAATGCCTCTACAGATGATACAGCAAACTATATTACATCAAACTTCCCGGAGATACAGTTAATCCAGTCTGAAGTCAATTTAGGATTCGGTCAGGGAAACAATAAAGGAATTCGCTATGCTGTAGAGAATGGTGCTAATTATGTATTTCTATTAAATCAGGATGCATGGATAGAACAAGACACAATAGAACAGCTTGTTGACATATCGAAACGGCATCCCGAATATGGCATTCTAAGCCCCCTTCATCTCAATGCATCCAAGACCGGAATTGAAGAGGGGCTGATGCATTATATTGCAGATTATAAAACTACATCTCCTCAATTCATTGAGGACTTATATTTTCAGCGATTATCTGAAATTTATCCTACAAATTATGTCAATGCTGCCGCCTGGTTGTTGCCTCGCAATACTTTAGAAATCGTGGGTGGCTTCGATCCCATCTTTTTCCATTACGGAGAAGATGATAATTATATGCAAAGGGTACGATTTCACAAAATGAAAATCGGTCTATGTCCTCTGGTAACTATCTGTCACGATACCGAAAGAAGGGAAATAAAAAAGCATTTTAAGAATATATCATCTCTGACCTGTTTATTAGTAAAACTGGCTGATATCAACGCAAAATCAAGCTCCCGTCATTTCATTTTGTTTAGCATTAGAAAAGCTATACAAAAGGCTCTGAAACTGAAATTAAAAGAGACAAGTATATTGTTTATCCAAGCCTCTTTCGTCTTCAGGGTTAGAAAAAGAATCCATGCAAGTAAAGTTCAAAATAAGAAAAGAGTTTCTTCCTGGTTAAACTAGCAATTACTATGACAATCCATCTTGCCCCCATCATTCTTTTTTCCTTCAATCGTCCACTACACACTCAAAAAGTATTGGAAGCATTGCGACAAAATGAACTGTCAGCATCTAGTCATCTGATTGTTTTTACAGACGGGCCAAAACCGGATGCATCTAGCGAACAATTAGAACAGATTGAAACTGTTCGCCAGATTGTACAAAAGGAGAAATGGTGTGGCAGTGTGGAATATCATTTTGCCGATAAAAACATTGGCTGCCGCAATTCGATTATACAAGGATTAACAGAAGTCTTCTCACGCTTCGAAGCAGCCATTATTTTGGAGGATGATATCGTAACTGCACCCTCCTTTCTCACGTTCATGAATAGATGCCTGACCTTTTATAAAGACTATGAGGCAGTATTCTCCATCAGTGGAAGAACTCTACCCGAAGAGAAGTTTCATTTGCCGGAAGATTATTCCTACGATGCCTTTATTTCTCTTCGTCAGTTGAATTCCGGATGGGCAACCTGGAAAGATCGATGGAAAAAAATAGACTGGAGTCTCTCCTTTATAGATGAACTACTGGCAAACCCTGCTATGTGCAAAGCCTATTCAAGAGGTGGAGATGATTTGATTCCGATGTTGCTGGATCAGAAAGAAGGACGAAGTGATGCCTGGGACATACAATTCACGTATAATCAATTCCGGCAGCATGCAGTTTCCATCATCCCCCGGTATTCGTATACCGACAATATAGGAGGAGACGGTAGCGGAACTCATCATCCAAAAGATGGAGACCAACTCCATTTCGACTTATCAAAGGCAATCTCGAATCCTCATTTGCCGGAAGTAATCTACGAAGATGACCGTATTATCAATGCCTTTTACAATGTGTATTGTGCAAAAAAGCGACCGGTCTGGAAGAAAATGATTAACCGAATTTGCCGAGTATTGGGAGCAAAGAATCTGTTTATTATCAAAAAAAAGATCTATGCCTGAAGATTTAAAAATACTATTCCTTAACCATTCAGACACCAATGGAGGCGCGGCAAAAGCAGCCTACCGACTGTTTTGCGGTTTACGGGATAAAGGACTTCGCGTACAAATGCTAGTTCGCGAAAAACACTCGAATGATCCGGATGTATTCTGCTGCTTTGATTATAACCGAACGGGTTGGCTGGGAAAGATGGATCGCTTCATTTGGAAAATTAAAAACCGGATACAAAAAGAGAAATGGAAGAAATATCCCGATCGCGAAGCTGCATTTCTAAATGATCTCAACAACATTTCTCTGCAACGAGCCCTAAGACAACTCGATTTCGACATTCTACATCTTCACTTTGTTGCCAATCGATTTCTTAATCTGAAAGAACTTCCCAAAATCGGCAAACCGGTGGTATGGACTCTGCACGATTGTTGGCCTTTTACGGCCATCTGCCATTATTTTGATACGTGCAACCGATATCAGCAACAATGCGGAAAATGTCCGATGCTTCACTCGACAGAAGAATACGACTTTACACATACCATTTGGGTGCAGAAAAAAAAGATATATGGTCATCTCCGGATGCATATCGTGCCCCCCAGTAGATGGATGGGCTCTTGTGCTGAAAAAAGTTCTCTTTTATCAACCTTTCCCGTCTCCGTAATTCCGAACTGTATCGATACGGATCGTTATCATCCCCAGAATAAGGAAAAAATCAGGATAGAGTTAGGTTTGAATCCATCAAAGACATATATCCTTTTTGGAGCATACAATGCAATTGAGGATATACGCAAAGGGTATCATCTGCTACTCGAAGCATTAAGCCTTATTCACAACAATCATACAATTGATTTTGAGCTGATAATTTTCGGCGCAGAACAATTGAATCAAAATGATATTCCATTTCAAATTCATAACTTTGGCGTGGTAAATAATGAATCTCAACTGATAAGACTATATCAAGCAGCCGACGCAATGGTAGTACCGTCTCTCTCTGAAAATTTATCGAACACCATTCTGGAAAGTATGGCCTGCGGAACTCCGGTTGCGGCTTTCAATATCGGAGGAAACGGAGATATGATTGGACACATGGAAAATGGCTATCTGGCAACCCCCTTTTCTACTACCGATTTGGCAGATGGGATTTGCTGGTGTATCGAAAACGAAAAGAAAATAACAGAAATGGTTCGCCATAAAGCAGAAAAGCACTTTTCTATTGAGCGTATAACCCAGAACTACCTTCAAATATATCAAACAATAGCGACGTGAAATATTTAAATATTCTTTTGCTCTCTTTGATTACGTTCTCTATCTGCGAGGCCGAACAAATCAACATCGTGTTTCGTTACGATGATGTAGTGCTTCGTAATGACTCTACGGATATAAAAGTGATTCAACTTTTCCAGCAGCATAACATACCGCTTGTTCTGGGAGTGATACCTTGTGATATTAACGAAAAGACAATACTCGATCCTCTAAGCTCATTTTTATTAATGCTAAAAGAGTCTGTTCGCAAAGGAGACATAGAAATTGCGCTGCATGGATTAACCCATCAAAAAATGACGCCCTATGGAGAATTCAAAGGATTGAGCTTTGAAGAGCAAAATCGAAGAATAAAAAAAGGGAAACACTTTTTGGACTCAATTTTTAGAGAACCGGTCATTACCTATATTCCCCCGTGGAACGCACACGACGAAAATACAGTAAAGGCTCTGAAGGAAAACGGAATCTCTATCGTCTCCTCCTCCATCTACGATGTCTGGACTGAAGCCACTTACTATCCCATGAGCACGGCAGATTTTCATGAAATGGAGGGATTAGTCTTGAATAATCAGATATTTGGTGGTATTGGAGTCGTAATGATGCACAGGTATGACTTCACGGAAAACAAAGCGCTAAATGAACTTGACAAGGCGCTTACTCTCCTAAAACAAAATCCATCGGTACGTTTTTATACCTTCCGGCAATTAAAAAAAGAAGGAATCTTTATCAACTCTATTCAATCGAAAGACCTGATGAGGCAAAATTTGCTGAGCAAAATTCTCCATCAAAAGGGCATCTTTATTTCGCCGAAAGATATTACCATGATCAAATTGTTAAATGCACTGATCTATCTGTTACTGTTTTACCTAGTATACATGATCGCGCAAGCAGTAATGTTAAAGAAACATCGACACAATAGTATTCAGACAGTAGTCTTAACTTGTGCCGGCATTTTGGTCTTTTGTTCCACTTGGTTCTACTGGTGGGGTCCGCTAAAATTGGCACTGTGCACTTTGCTGTTTGCCGTGATCTTAACCTGGATATTTCGGTTGTTCAAGGTATATGATTTTGTGGTCAATATCACTATTTCAAAGAAAACTCTGTAATACTCACAAAGACATCCATTGGAGGATTCGGTGGTAAAAAACTGATTTGTAAAAACGACAGACAAAAGTATTGCAGATAACACATCAAAATAAAAACCATAATTGGATGAAACTACTGATATCAAAGACTAATCGCCTATTGTCGATTTGTTGGATACTATTTGTACTGATAGTGTCAGTATTACTCTTTTTTATTGTATATCGTGCAGCTTGGGGACTCGGAGATGACATGCAATTACTGAAATCAACGGCCGTTGGCAAGCTCATGCTTTATATGCATGGAGATTCTGGACGTTTTTCTCCTCTTGCGCTGTTTGACTTTAATGTTCTATTATTGATTCCAAAAGGCAATACACTCATAGCTCATTATCTATTAATGGCTGTCAGTTATATTGTGTTTATTTCTTTATCATTATTGTTTTATCATCGGATTATATCAGAATGTATAAATTTCAAAGCACCAAAAGAGTTGCTTCTTCTTTTATTTGGCCTTTTTATTCTATTGAAAGTATATCCGCTATTTATCAGCATTGTATTTCCTGAGAGAATGTTGATCATTTTACTGACTGCATTTATGATTTCATACATCTATTGGATAAAAACCAATAAATTTATTTACGCCATCTTGATTATCGTCTCTACCTTATGTTCAACCTATACCAAAGAACCCGTTTCTATTGCATTATGTGTTTTTGGAACTGTAATTTTATTATTTAACTATAAAGCATTAACCTTACAACAGAAAGTCCTAAATTTGTTTTTGTGTATCAACATGATTATTTTTTTATTGCTTTATTACTTTATTGGATATCGTCATGCAGACATAATCTACTACCAACAATTAGACTTCAGTGCTTTACCCTATATCGAAATAATAAATCGGGTTTTTCGGAGTCATAAAATTTTGTTCCTATTTTATGGCATATTCTGTATTCGAGCGTATTATTTTATAGTTAAGAAAGAAAGAAATCAGGTATACTACGATGCACTTCTTGTAAGTGGCATCACATATTCTCTTATACTTATATACCTAAAGCTTCATTTTTCGCATTACTATTTCACGGTAATCGTACTCTGTATGCCTTCTTTGATAATTAATGCATTAAAATATTACAAACTAAAAACTGGAATTGTATTGATTTTATCCACCTGCATTCTGATCATGTTTACATATACATATCACTATATCAAAGAGAGTCAAACAGAAAGAGCTACATTTACGGCTTGTACATCGCGTTTAATCGATGATATTGAAAAGGGATATGATGTTATCTGGTATAATACTGCAATTACTACCAAGTCTTCAGTTCCAACAGTAAATGATGCAAAAAAAGCGAGTTTAGAATACTATATAAATTATAGCATGAAGAACAATAGGCATTATCAACTATTAGCAGGTGATGGTCAAAATCAATCGACCAATCATTTTATTTTACTTTACGCTATCGAGAATAACAATGTTGCTGAAATTAAAAATGGGTTTGAGGCCTTGGTTCACAACAACAAACTTTATTTATCGGATAGTTTTGACGGCATTAATGTCTATAAGCAAACACAACCATGAAACTCACCATCATCACTATCAACCGCAACAACGCTTCCGGTCTGCAAAAGACCATAAAAAGTGTCTTCTCCCAGACTTCGCAAGAGTTTGAATACATTGTGATTGATGGCGCCTCAACTGATGGCAGCAAGGAAATTATAGAACATTTTTCTTCTCACCATCTCACTTCCTCACCATCTCACTTCCTAAGATGGATTAGCGAACCCGACAATGGCATTTACAACGCCATGAACAAGGGAATCCGCATGGCTAAGGGAGAATATGTCCAGTTTTTGAATTCAGGAGATATTTTGGTAGCCAACAATGTTACGGAAAAGATGCTACGTCAATTGTCAATTGTCAATTGTCAATTGTCAATTATTTATGGGAATATGCTAAAATCACTACCGAAAGGTATTTTGCGTGACCGGGGATTTGCAGGACGACAACCCACCCTACTTGATTTTTATATCGGAACATTAAATCATTCACCGGCCTATATCCAACGCTCCCTGTTTGATAAATACGGTTTATATGACGAACAGTTGAAAATCGTTTCCGACTGGAAATGGTATTTGCAAGCAATTATCTTTGGAGGAGAACAAATTGCTTATGTTAATATCGACGTAACGCTGTTTGATATGAACGGTATCAGTACCATTAATGTCGCCCAGGACAGATCGGAACGTCAACAGGTACTACAATCCTTATTGCCTACAACTATTCTGGAGGATTACGAAAAACATGCATTCTCGATCGAACAGATGCAACGCATCAAACGCTATACATTTGCAAATAAATTAGTTTGGTGGATAGAACGTGGCTTATTCAAATGGGAGACATGGAAACACATTAGATAAGAAGATGATTTCCTCATCCCTTATTTTTGATTTCTAATCTCTGGTACCTGATCCCCTGCCCCTAATTTTAAACAAAGCCGTCCCCACCCTGCGGCAGAAACGGCTATAAAATAGTTGCTTTGTGTTTGGTATAATGTTTGAGAGAAGAGCTGTCACAGACACGACGTATCACTAATCATTCAACTACATTTTTTATTCGTGTAGATTCGTGAAATTTGTGTCCCTGATTTCAGATTCGTGTCTGAGACCTCTCTGAGTACCCATTATCAGGAGACGTAGCAGCTTACCACTTCCACGCTCCAGACACGTCGCGGATCGGAACCGACGCCTGCCACCTGCAGCGAAAAGGTTTGTCCCAAATCCAGTCCGCTCACAACAGCCTTGCTCTTGGTTGTCGTTGTAATTTGATACACACTTTCCGTCGTTTTTGGATTCTTCGTGCAACGTACTTCGTACGAATGTGCATGATCTACCACGTCCCAGCTTAATTCCAACGAACCGGAAATCTTACCTTGCTTTACCTGCACGTTAATCGGTTGATCGAGCAAACCTACCGGAGAAGGTTTCTGAATCACATCAAAACCTGTGCTCAAAATTTTCGATTCGTCACCGCCGCTCAAATCCTGCACTTTATAAGCTACAGTATGAAGTGTATTTTCCAAAGCAGCTCTGGCGTTTCTTTTTTGTACCGTCAGTTGCTTGTTGCCCGAATTCATTTTAGTCAGTAGATCAAGCAACGCATTACTCTCGCTCCGAATCTGCGTAGCCACTGTGGCTAACGAAGCAAAATCGGGATTGTCTGTTAAACCATCGGATATGGAATTTGCTTTTACACACAATCCATTATCCGTGAAGTTGTGACTCGAAAAATCAGTACTAACTTTTGCCATAGTAATAAAATTTTAAATGATTCAACGTTTCAAAGCAACTATGTAGACTATACAGAAAAACCAGTATAACGATTGAACGTTCAGTTGATGCAATGCTCATAAGCCCAAATTAGATCCAATTCTAATGAATTGCCGATCGGCTTTGCTTCATTACGGGTCCGTAATGCTCCATTACGGATCGGCTTTGCTTCATTACGGATCCGTAATGCCCCGTTACGGGTCGGCTTTGCCTCATTACGGGTCGGCAATGCTCCATTACGGGTCGGCTTTGCTTCATTACGGATCCGTAATGCTCCGTTACGGGTCGGCTTTGCTCCATTACGGATCGGCATTTTGCCAATACGGTATGCTTTCTGGTCAAAAACGATCGGATTTATAGCATTACTTATCAACCGACACAGTATTCGCATCATCAAAACGTTAAAGAGCTTGTTTTATCGTATAACAAAGATGAGGCAGATTTAATTTATAAACAATGGCCCTGCGGGGCCATGATTATCAAATATATTGGTATTAATTCGATAAGGGTTATTACAAAACGTAAATTTGAAGTTTATATTTGTTGTAAATTAGTCAAATGTGTTGATATTAAAGACAATGCAATTATATTCGATGACATTTTCTGCAACAGATCGTCATCGTACTAAACTTCAAGCTTATGAGATCATTCGATGAATGGCAAAAAGAACGGGATGCTATGTTTCAGCTACATCCTTGCATGGTGACTGATAAGATGAGACAAGAATGGAAACTAATGCAACAACAGATGGCAGGATTGCTCGATGCCAAAGACTTCAGCATTACCGTGATCGACCTGACATCCGGACTGTTCATCTACCATCATTCTAACCATTGGTCCAAACTTGGTATTGAAAAAAGTCTGACGGTGGAACAACTACGAGCCATTACGAATGCAAAAACACAGCATTTTCTTTTTGAGACGGAGCAAATTGCCTATGAAGAGATGATGGCACTTTCGCCCCTGAAGCGGACTAACTTTGAGGTACGATTTTTTCTTGAATTTCAAGAGAGTGAAAAGCAGTCGGTCTACTATCAACTGGTGTGTAAACCATACACCTTCGATAATGCAGGGAATCCATGGTTGGCATTGATTACTACCCATCGGTTACCCGCCAAGCATAAACCACATGAACCCCAGATCCGTACATTCTCGCATACACCCATTGTACTGAAAGAGAAAAAAGTGCGTAAAACGACACTCACTGACTTTCAATCGGATATTTTAGAGCTGGCTCACGACGGTTATGCTACCAAAGAGATTGCAGTCAGATTACATTCGACGGAAGGCACTGTAAAAAACACTCGCAAAAAGATTGTTACCAAACTGGGCGTTGAAAACATGCATGAATCGTACGAGCTGGCACGCATTCTCGGATTACTCCATAGCCACACTCCAAAATCATAGTAAATTTATAAACAAGAGAATAAAGCATCATGTAAGTTACTACACACTATTACTTTAAGCCTGCTATATATTGGTTATATACGCTCTATATCCTATCATTTTTGTCCCTTGTAATTGTTCATTACAAACAGGCACATAAACTTACCGGCTGGGAGTACAAAATCTAAAAGAAAAAATTAACTTTGCATACGGACGCAAGCAAAATACGCCTGATTGAAGAAGAAAACAGCTTTGTATAACTACAATTCCAATTATTAATCATTGCTATCATGTTTTCCGTTATTATTCCCTTATATAATAAAGCCGGCCATATTGAAAAAGCCATTCGCTCGGTATTGAACCAATCGTACCACGAGTTCGAACTGATTATAGTGAACGACGGTTCGACGGATAATAGCATGGAGGTGGTCAACCATTATCTGCATGCACAGGAAAAAGAGGGGAATAGCTCCCTGCTGCAACATGTACGCATTATCAATCAGCCCAATGCAGGTGTGTCGGCAGCCCGCAACAGCGGAGCGGCAGCGGCAACGCACAACTATATAGCCTTTCTGGATGCCGATGACTGGTGGCATAAACACTATCTGGTAAATCTTAAAGGCTTGATAGAAGATTATCCCGAAGCAGTGCTCTATAGCACAGCCTATTATCAGATAAAAAGAGGAAACATAAATCCGGCACCTATCGGCGTGGAACCTGGATTCAAAAGAGGATATATAAACTATTGCAGGGTGTATGCCCGGATACTCTGTATGCCGGTATGGACCAGTGCTACCGTGATTCGCAAAAAAGTGTTTGAGGAGTTTCGCGGTTTTAATCCGAACCTGAAAATGGGTGAAGATTTCGACCTGTGGATCAGGGTAGCGCTCAAGTATAAAGTGGCTTTACTTAACGAACCGTTGGCTTATTACAATCACGACCAGAACGAAGATGAACGAGCAGTCGTCAGGGACCGGATTTATCCGTCGAGCCAACATGTTATTTTCAATTTGAATTACCTGGAAACGGAAGAACAAAACAATCCCGATCTGAAAGAACTACTCGATGCATTGCGGGTATATACTCTGCGGCCTTACTACCTCAACAAGCCGACACGTCGTGAAGCGCAAGCCGAATTGGCTAAGGTAAACTGGAAGATGCAGCCATTCAAAGAACGATTTCGCTATAAAAGTCCGGTGATGCTTGCAAAAGCACAATACCAGGCCATGATATGGGGCTCAGAAATCAAACAATATATTTTAAGGCACAGCGGACATTGAGTAATTTCAACGTTCACGATTTGCATGGCAAAATGAAAAAGATACGATCTTGCAATCATATTTAATTATCACAAACATACACGTTCTCTCATTTGATCTCAACCATCATTTATACTACTTGCTGAAAATAATCTTTATAAATGTCTGACCGACACCAACAACAAACAAAATCATTGAAAATAGCTTACCTGCTGGGATCTTTGAACCGGGGTGGCACTGAAACACTCCTGCTCGATTGCTTCCGTAACGGTGACGATGCAGATTTTCCATTTATCGGAATTTACAGGAAAGATGGCGTCCTTACGGAGGATTTTAAGCAAACGAAGGTTCCTCTTTTTCATTTTGTTCCTCAATCAAAAACAGATATCGGCTATTTATTCAGGTTGCGAAAGCTACTCATGCAAGAAAAAATAACGATTGTGCATGCTCAACAACCGTTGGATGCCCTTTTTGCTTATTTTGCCTGTTACGGTACCGGCATCAAAATAGCCCTTACATTTCATGGTTATGATATGGGCATGACTAAAATAGAAAAAGCTTTGATCCGCCGGATTATACGACGTACAGACTTGAATATATTTGTCAGCAATGCGCAGAGAGAATATTACCAATTACACTACCTGTTTCCACTCTCTAAATCAGCTATTGTACATAATGGAATTGCATTTGACAAGATGGAGAACAAAGCACAGTCAACGTCCATTCGAAACGAATTGCAACTATCAGAATCAGCTTTATTATTCGGAAGCGTTGGAAATTTTGGAGATGTTCGCGATCAGTTGACCATCTGCAAATTCATCAAACTATTAGCCGCCACAGGCCTTGATTTTCATTTTGTATTTGTGGGTCGCAAAAATCCGGCAGAAGCATGGAGATACGATCAATGTGTGGATTTTTGCAAAGGAAACAGGTTGGACAACAGAGTCCACTTTCTGGGTTCACGCACGGATGTACCTGCTATTTTACACCAGCTAGATGCCTTTCTGTACGCTACCAACCACGACTCTTTTGGTATTGCTGTTCTTGAGGCAGTCGCCAGCGGAATACCGGTCTTTGTGAACGACTGGAACGTGATGAAGGAAATCACAGAAGGTGGTAAATATGCTCATCTCTACAATACCAAAGATTCGCAAGACCTGCTACGCGAGTTTGAACTTTATCTCAACAACAAAGAACAGTATCAAACGAATGCTGCTACGGCAGCATTATGGGCAAAAAAACAATATAGCATACAGCAACACCTGCAACAACTAAAAAGCAAATATGTAGCTATCAATCAAAAACCTGAATAACCAAAGCAACCAATAACTTACAGTAGAACGCCAGCATTGCACACAATAGAAAAGTTTTTCTTATTCTCAGCTCCACTAAATCAACTTTTCACTCCTATTCAACTCATTTTATCGTCACTTTTCTACGCTCGTTCTGAATAAAAATGGCTACCTTTGCGCTTTCCTTTCAAAGCAATTTCTAACCTCACATAATTCTTTTCTGACATGACACGCGACAACGCAATTTTTGAGATTATCGAAAAGGAACACCAGCGTCAATTAAAAGGTATTGAGCTGATTGCATCCGAAAACTTTGTAAGTGACCAGGTAATGCAGGCAATGGGCACATGGCTTACCAACAAGTACGCCGAAGGATATCCCGGTCACCGTTACTACGGAGGTTGCGAAGTGGTTGACCTGAGCGAACAACTTGCCATCGACCGTTTGAAACAACTTTTCGGTGCCGAATATGCTAACGTTCAACCCCACTCCGGAGCTCAGGCCAATGCCGCCGTTTTCCTCGCAGTATTGAACCCCGGCGATAAATTCCTCGGACTGAATCTGGCCCACGGTGGTCACCTTTCGCACGGTTCGTTGGTAAACAGTTCGGGGATTCTCTATCAACCGTTGGCTTACAACGTAAAAGAAGATACCGGTCGCGTTGATTACGATCAGATGGAAGAGGTTGCGTTGAAAGAACGGCCGAAACTGATTGTGGGTGGCGCTTCTGCCTATTCCCGTGATTGGGATTATGCCCGCATGCGTGCTATTGCCGACAAAGTTGGCGCCCTGTTAATGATCGACATGGCTCACCCTGCCGGTCTGATCGCTGCAGGCTTGCTCGAAAACCCCTTGAAATATGCTCACATCGTTACCTCTACCACCCACAAAACATTGCGTGGTCCGCGTGGGGGTATCATCTTGCTCGGAAAAGATTTTGAAAATCCATGGGGCAAAAAAACACCCAAAGGAGAAATCAAGAAAATGTCTGCATTGCTCGATTCTGCCGTATTCCCGGGCATTCAGGGCGGTCCGCTCGAACACGTGATTGCTGCTAAAGCCGTTGCATTCCACGAAGCATTACAACCATCTTACGTTGAATATCAGACACAGGTAAAGAAGAATGCAGCTGTAATGGCAGATGCCTTTATGGCAAAAGGATACAAAATTATTTCTGACGGGACCGACAACCACTCCATGCTGATTGATCTGCGCACCAAATTCCCCGATCTGACGGGCAAAGTGGCAGAAAACAGCCTGGTAAAAGCCGACATCACCGTCAATAAAAATATGGTTCCGTTCGACAGCCGTTCTCCGTTCCAGACATCGGGTATCCGCGTAGGAACCCCAGCCATCACCACCCGTGGTGCCAAAGAAGCGCTGATGGGCGAAATCGTTGAAATGATCGATACCGTACTGCAAAATCCGGACAGCGAAGCAACCATTAAATCCGTTCGCGACAAAGTGAACAGCGTAATGGCAGGTTACGAACTGTTTGCATACTAAAATAAGGTATAAGGTATAGGGTAAAAGGCATAAGAAATATGACGTAAAGTTTCTTTCCTTTTACCATGTACCTTTCACCATTTACCGTTTTCTAACTCATGATCGAACGCACCATTCTGCTTAATGAAACCGTTGACCCGGTAGTCTTTTTCGGAGTCAACAATGCCAATATCGCCCTGATCAAAAATCTTTTTCCCAAGCTGAAGATTGTAGCCCGGGGAAATGTATTACGGGCATTGGGCGACGAAGAGATTATGGTGACATTCGACGAATCGGTGCAGAAACTGCAGAACTACTGTGCCGAATACAACCTGCTGAGTGAAGAAGTTATCATTGACATCGTCAAAGGCAACTCCCCTACCGAAGTCAAGCTCGACAATCTTATCATTCACGGTATCAACGGCAAAACTATCACCGCACGCACCGCGAATCAGCAAAAGTTAGTGAAAGAATTTGAGAAAAACGATTTACTTTTTGCCATCGGACCGGCCGGTTCGGGAAAAACCTACACCGCCATTGCATTGGCAGTTCGTGCTTTGAAAAACAAGGAGATCAAACGTATCATTCTGAGTCGCCCTGCCGTGGAGGCCGGCGAAAAGCTGGGATTCTTACCCGGCGATATGAAGGAAAAGATCGATCCGTACCTCCAGCCACTCTACGATGCGTTACAGGATATGATTCCGGGAGCCAAGCTGAAAGAGTTTATGGAAAACGGAACCATTCAGATCGCACCGTTGGCATTTATGCGTGGTCGTACCCTAAACGATGCCGTGGTCATTCTCGACGAGGCTCAAAACACCTCCACCATGCAAATCAAGATGTTTCTTACGCGCATGGGTATCAATAGCAAGGTAATCGTCACGGGAGACATGACACAAATAGACCTTCCACCATCACAAAAATCGGGATTAATAGAATCTCTGGACGTTCTGCGGAATGTAAAGGGAATTTCAAAAGTAGAATTTACGGTAAAAGACATCGTACGACACAGACTTGTGCGCCAAATTGTGGAAGCCTATGACAAACACGCAAAAAAGAAAAAAGCGTTGGAATCTAAAAAACTGAATGCGACGACAAACAATCAACCACAAACCGTTGGCCATTAACCGTTTGCTGTTTTTTACACTTCAACCCGTTTCACGGAGCTCATCCCTTTAATTTTCAAAAGTTTCATACACAAGTTGTTCACTTGTTCGGTACCAAAAACGAACAAATGCAACCGTCCGAAGAAGATCCCATCTTTTGTTTCGATATTGATACTCTGTATATTAATAGAATATTCGTCGGTAATCACTTTAGAGATTTCGCGAAGCATTCCAAGCCGATCGATACCGTTCATCTCAACAGTTACCGCAAAAGAGAGTTCCTTGTGCATGGCCCATTCGGCCGTCACAATGCGCTCACCATGACTTGCTTTCAATTTAAGTGCCTCTGGACACTGTCGTTTATGAACGATGACCACCTCATCTTCATCCACATATCCGAACACATCATCGCCCGGAATCGGTTGACAACAGGGAGCAATCCGAAATGATTTTCCCGACTTTTCATCCGTAAGGCGAAACGTCTTTTTACGGTCTATTTTATGAACTTTTACAGGAAGAGGCTCCTCCTCTTTGTTTTTTTTGCCCTCGGAATTACCGAATTGCAACGTCACAAATTTTTTCAGCAAGTTCTGCTGCCTCGGTTTGAAAACTTTCTTAGAAATATCTGAAAGATCGATATATTTTTTGCCCGCCTGACGATACAATTCTTTTTTATCTGCCAGTTTGTAATATTCTACCAAGCGCTGAATGGTATCGGGCATTGGTGACAGATTAACTTTTTTAAGTTCTTCCTCTATATTTTTCTGACCGATTTGAGATACCGATGTCAATTCTTTTTTCAGCGCCGACTCCAGCTTGGTTTTCGCTCGAGCAGTGACCACAAATCGCAACCAGTCGGCCTGAGGTTTTTGCATTTTAGCGGTCAGAATCTCCACCTGATCGCCACTAGAAAGGACATGACTCAAAGGCACCAACTTATGATTCACCTTCGCGCCGATACACTTGAAACCCAGATCGGAGTGTAGCATAAATGCAAAATCGAGTGCCGTCGCTCCTTGCGGAATGGTTTTAATTTCACCTTTGGGAGTAAATACAAAAATTTCGGAAGCAAACAAATTGAGCTTCACATTATCCATAAAATCGACTGCACTCGGAGTAGGATTCTTCAACTCTTCTTTAAGCTCTTTCAGCCATTTATCAAGTTCAGTCTCATCGTCACGTTGTTCTCCCGTTTTGTACTTCCAGTGTGCAGCAAGTCCTTTTTCAGCCACTTCGTTCATGTGCGTACTTCGAATCTGCACCTCGATCCAACGTCCATGCGGTCCCATTACCGTTACATGTAAAGCCGAATATCCATTTACTTTGGGCGTACTCACCCAATCTCGGATACGTTCGGGATGTGGGCGATACAACTGAGTGATAGCCGAATAGATAATCCAACATTGCTCCTGCTCGGTCATCTCAGGTTTTGGGTCAAATACGATTCGCAATGCCAACAAATCAAAAACTTCCTCGAACGGAATATTTTTTGTCTGCATCTTGTGCCAAACAGAATAAACCGACTTCACCCGTTCCACCAACTCAGCCTGAAATCCCAAGGCCTGCAGTTTAGCCTCGATAGGAGCTTTGAATTCGTTATAAATCTCTTCATGCTCAGTCGATTCAGCTTCGATCTGAGCAGTAATTTGAGCAAATGTTTCGGGATGTTCGTACTTGAAACTAAGATTTTCAAGTTCGCTTTTGATGGAGAAAAGGCCGAGGCGATTGGCAAGAGGAGCGTAAATATAAAGAGTTTCGCCTGCAATTTTATACTGCTTGGCCGGAGGCATCGATCCGAGAGTACGCATATTGTGAAGACGGTCGGCAATTTTAATCAGAATCACCCGAATATCTTCCGACATGGTGAGCAGTAACTTCCTGAAATTCTCAGCCTGCTCCGAAACTCTTTCGGCAAATACGCCTCCCGAAATCTTGGTCAGTCCGTCGACAATAATCGCTATTCGCTTATTGAATTGATTTTCAATATCTTCAACCGTAAAATCGGTATCCTCTACCACATCGTGCAACAAAGCAGCGCAGATTGATGTAGAACCAAGCCCGATCTCTTGTGCCACAATTTTCGCCACTGCTATCGGGTGCATGATGTAAGGCTCCCCCGATCGTCGCCGAATTCCCTTATGCGCTTCGTTGGCAAATTCGAATGCTTTCTGGATAATTTCCACCTTCTGACGATGAGGTGAATGCCTGTAAATATCCAACACTTCATCGAAAGCCTGTTGAATCATCATCTGCTCATCCTGTATCTGCTTTATGGGATCAACTATCATGGCATCTTTATTTTTAACGGTCACGCTTGAGGAACAAATTGTCCTTTCTTGCGTTTCAGTTCAAAGTCGCGACCCAGATATTTTTCTCGAACAACAGGATTCTCTGCCAACTCTTCGGCAGTTCCCTGAAACAAAATTTTACCTTCGAACAACAGGTATGCGCGATCGGTAATTGAAAGAGTTTCGTCGACGTTATGGTCAGTAATAAGAATCCCGATATTCATATCTTTCAGATGCCAAACGATATCCTGAATATCCTGAACCGCAATCGGGTCAACACCGGCAAAAGGTTCATCCAGCATAATAAATTTCGGCTCGATAGCCAAGCATCTGGCAATTTCAGTACGGCGACGTTCCCCGCCCGAGAGACGGTTGCCTATATTTTTCCGGACATGTCCCAAACTAAACTCTTTAATGAGCGTTTCGAGCTTATCTTCTTGTCTTTCTTTCGAAAAACCGGTCATTTCAAGCACTGCACGTATGTTATCTTCAACCGTCATCTGACGAAATACCGAAGCTTCCTGTGCCAGATAACCGATGCCTGCCTGTGCCCGTTTATATACAGGAAATTTCGTAATCTCCTGTTCGTTCAAAAAAATCTTTCCTTCGTTCGGAGTAATCAGTCCTGTGGTCATATAAAAAGTTGTCGTCTTACCAGCACCATTCGGGCCAAGCAATCCAACAATTTCGCCTTGCTTTAAATCAATAGATACATGATCAACTACCGTCCTCTTGCCATAGCGTTTGACAAGATCTTCGGTACGTAACTCCATAACACTGTTTTGCGACATAATCCGAGAGTTTTAACTACAAAAATAGCAAAACTTCCCAAAAATCAGGCATTTTAAAGGTAAGGAATATGTTAATATTGACAAGTCATTGACAATGAACCGAGAAAACAGGAACAACCCGCTTATTGAAATCGATTTCTGCAATGCATCGCTTTTCAATTCAACGGTGCAACGATCATCAAAAATCGGCAGAAATCCGGACATTGAGCTGCCTGCGGGTAAGATAGTTCGGTATGGCATATTGCCTTCCGTAAATATCGGACAGCCACATATATGAATTTACATTACTAATATCCAACAGATTAAACACATCCAAATTAAGCCAAACACTCTTCAGGTGAGATAAAAAACCCGATTGAGGGCGATGTTGCTTATCTATCAAAGCATAAGAAGCTCCGATGTCTATCCTGCGATAATCCGGTGTGCGAAAAGCAACCTCATACGGATTATGCGAAGCCGCAACTGGCAAACCATCGGACCAGATCAACTTCAAACTCACCTTCAAACGCTCATTATCGGGCACATAATCCTGAAAAAACATGGTAACACTATACCGTTGTTCGTTCGGACGCGATATGTATCCTGAATAGATGGGTCGACCGGCATTATCGACTCCCATCCGAATGCTTTGTCGCGACTGCATCAATGAAAGTCCGATCCACGAGTCGGTGCCAGGGACAAATTCGCCGAATAGCTTCATGTCGAGCCCGGCCGAATAGGCTTTGGCACAATTACCATCGAAGTAGGTTATTTTTACATTATCAACCACGTAGGGAATCACATTGGTTGCCGGTTTATAATAAGCCTCTGCAGTAAATTTAAACGGACGATTCCATTGTGTGAAATGATAATCCGCACCTAACACAAAATGAAGCGAACGTTGCGATTTTATCTTTTGGTTGAGACTGGCAACCGCATTGCCTCCAACAACAGTAGTATCTCTCAATTCTTTATAAAACGGAGTCTGATAATACACTCCTGTAGCAAAACGCAATGAAAGATTGCTCGACCGGGGACAAAAAGAGACCGTAAAACGCGGACTCGCCAGCCGTTCTTTATTAAAGGACCAATAATTCATCCTGACACCTCCGGTAAAAGCCCAGAGCCCACCATCAGTTCGTAATTTATAGGTATCCTGCAAATAACCGCCCGACCGGTACGACTCCGAATGCAGATCGGCGGTAAGATTATAATATATTTTCAGGCTCGAGGTATATGGCAAAGAATAGCCCGCCGAATCGCGATATTCCCATTCTCTCATTTTATTGCTTACACATTCTCTCTGAGCATTTATCCCCCACTCCAGCAAATGCCTACCCACATTCCATTCTCCGGTATGATTTAATCCGGCCACAGTAGCATTAAGCTCATTGCGTGCATGTTGCAAATACGATCCCACACCGATAGCATTGGATACCTCCGATTTGCCTTGTCCACTCATCGACAATTCATAGAGCCAGTATTGACCCAATATATCATAAGTCTCTTCCTCTTCGGTATTAAATGCCGAAGCCGACACTTTCAATTTCAGATTTGTCTGTGGCTTATAAGTCATCGCCAATGCACCCGTTTGCGTTTTGAACACATCTTCCTCTTTTCCATTAAAATACACACGTAAATGTAACGGAGTCTCCAATGTACCGAAAGAGGTTTCCTGCTCCTTAGGTGTAAAACGGTAATTGTTTTGAGAAATATTGCCAAGGAAGCTAAGTTCTAGTTTGGAATTGATGGCATAGGTAAGGTAGGTCTGATAGTCGAAAAAGGATGGGTCGTATTGCCCTTTTGTATCCAATGTCCCCAACAGAGACGAGTTGCTCTTATAACGCAAACCATGCATTTGACTAAATTTACGGCTGGAACTGCCCACATAGGCCGATGCTCCCAACAAACCGATCGAAACAGATCCTTCAAAAGTCGAGGGACGTTTGTAGGTAATGTCGAGTACGGATGACATTTTATCGCCATATTTCGGCGCAAAACCTCCGGCCGAGAACGATACGCTTTGAACCATATCGGGATTGATAAAACTCAGACCTTCCTGTTGACCTGCACGAATCAACAATGGGCGATAAATTTCTATTCCGTTGACATACAAACTATTTTCGTCATAACTCCCGCCCCGCACCGAATATTGCGAACTCAACTCGTTGGTAGAATGTACTCCAGGCAATGTCGCAATCAACGATTCGATCGATCCACCCGAAGCGTCTGGCAACATCCGCCATTGCGAAACATCGATAATTTCGGAGGTTGAAGTCTGCAAACGGGGAGCCTTCACTTCGATTGCAGACAACTCGTGAGCCTCCATCTGAAGCGTGATATTGAGTTGTGCCAGTTTGAAACCAGCCATTATTCGCCGGCTACACGGTTTGTATCCCACACAAGAGACAACCAGTTCTACCGAGTCTTTTTCGTCCAACTCCAAGTCATAAAATCCGTTTTTATTAGTGATGGTACCTACCGTTTTTCCTTTAACCGAGACAGCAGCAAGCTCTATCGGATGCTTATCCGCATCGTTCACATAGCCGAATAACCGCGATTTATGTTGTCCATAAAATGTAGTTGTAGCATAGACCATCAATATCAGTAATGCTGCTTTCTTCACAAACCAATGCTCTTATAATATCAATTATCAAAAATCAGAATCGGAAAGTTTAACACATAAAACCAATCCCTTTGGCATAACAAAGTTAATATATTAACGCAAAGATAAAAAGTCTATTGTTGAGTCTTCGTCTTTATATTCAGTTTTCCATTCCGTACTACGTCAAAGTGATATTATAATAATTTAATTAGTGATATTATTGTAATTCGATCATTTTGTATATATCTTTGCACCATATAAATAAACAAAAAGCAACTTATGATAGATGTACTAAAAAAACTATTGGGAATTGCACCCAAACCTGATTTAAGCGAACTGGCGCAACAAGGCGCCATCATTCTGGATGTCCGCTCGAAAGGCGAATTTGCAGGCGGCCACATCAAAGGCTCCCTCAACATTCCCGTCGACCAACTTAGTACCAATCTCAACAAACTCAAAAATAAAAACCAGCCCATCATCACCTGTTGTGCCTCGGGTATGCGAAGCGCGACCGCCAAAGGCATCCTCTCCTCACGCGGCTACACCAGCGTACACAACGGAGGCAGCTGGATGCGATTAAACAGAAAACTCAATCCGTAAGCCGACTATGGAAAAAATCATCATCATTGGAGGCGTTGCTGCGGGAGCAACTGCAGCAGCTAAAGCGCGCCGGATCTCTGCCGACGCACAAATCACCCTGCTGGAAGCCGGGCCCGACATTTCGTTTGCCAATTGTGGCCTACCCTACTATATCGGCGGCGACATCCAAAGCCGTTCGAAGCTGATACTGCAAAGTCCCGAAAGCTTCAATCAACAGTACAATGTCGATGTGCACATACATACCACGGTTACCACCATCAACCGTGAGGCACATACCGTCACCACTCACAATACCCGAACAGGTGAAACCTTGGAGTTCCCCTATACCAAACTGATATTGGCACAAGGCGGCCGGCCGGTCAAACCAGCACTGCCCGGAGCCGACCAGAGTCATGTTTTCACCCTATGGACACTCGAAAATATGGATGCCATTTTCGGCCATATTCAACAACAAAATCCGCAGCACGCCATCGTGGTGGGCGGAGGTTTCATCGGTCTCGAAATGGCAGAAGCCCTTACCAAACGGGGTTTGCACGTGGATGTGGTGGAGATGATGCCACACGTGATGTCGGTGATGGAGGCCGAAACGGCAGGCTTTATTCAAAACGAGATGCTCGCGCACGGCATTGGTATTCATACCGGAACGGCCGTTGCCGAGATCACGCCCGATACTGTTAAGCTATCAAACGGCACTGCACTCAAAGCCGATATGGTATTGCTCTCCATTGGCGTCTCTCCCACGTTGCAACTGGCTAAAGATGCCGGACTGACCATTGGAGAGGCTGGAGGCTTGCTGGTAAATTCGTATTTGCAAACCAACGATCCGGATATTTTTGCTGCTGGCGACATGGTGGAGATCGAGCACCGGGTGAATGGCAAAAAAGTGCGCATTCCCTTAGCCGGACCGGCCAATCGCCAGGGACGCATTGCCGCCGAAAACGCATTGGGCGGTCGTCATCCATACAAAGGAGCCTTAGGCACTTCGGTCGTCCGGGTATTCGATGCCGTTGCCGGCACCACCGGACTATCGCTAAAGCAAGCGCTTGCTCAGGGGATCGATGCCGATGCAGTAGTTGTACACAAAGAACATCACACCAGTTATATGCCCGGAGCAGAAACCGTAAGCGTGATGCTGATTTTCGACAAAAAAACAGGCATTGTGCTCGGTGGGCAAACCTCCGGTTACAAAGGAGCCGACAAACGGTTGGACGTGATTGCCACGGCCGCCGCCGCAAAACTAACGGTAAGCGATCTGTCGGATATCGACTTTGCCTACTCGCCACCCATCGGTACCGCCAACGACGCCCTGAACATGGCCGCTTTCACTGCCGAGAACAAACTATCGGGTTTCAGCCCGTCGGTTACGGCTGCACAATTAGACGCTTTCGTAGCAAACCAGCAGCCACTTTTTATCGACGTGCGCGATGTCTTTGCGTTTGAAAAGAGTCATGTTGAAGGTGCGCTGCATATTCCATTGGAACTGCTACCGCAACAGCTTCCTGCCGTCTCGTCTGATCAGCTGATTCTGGTATACGACGAAACGGGGAAAAAGGGACATCAGGCCTTACGCACCCTCAAAGGTGCCGGATTTAGCAATGTAGTCAACCTTTCAGGCGGACACACCTCGTTGCAACGTCAAGCCCGTACCGTAGGATTTCAGCAGTTACACCTCGACCTGTTGCCTATTGAGGACAAAGCAACAGAAAAGGCAGAAGAGAAACCAATTGAAAAAGCAACAAACCAACCGGTCGATAACCATTCGACACTGATTGTAGATGTTCGGACGCCTGAAGAGTTTCGCACGGGAGCCTATCCCGGCGCCATCAATATTCCGTTAGACGAAGTAACGATGCGTAGCAACGAGTTCGGCGACCAAACCGACCGGGAGATTATTGTCTATTGCGCTTCGGGAGGCCGATCGGCTTATGCACAGAAAATATTGATGCAGCTTGGTTATACAAACGTCACCAACGGAGGTGGACTCTCCACAATGATGGCCCGGCGTCCTATTCAGAAGCCGGAAACCCAGAAAACCGTCTCGTCACCACTGGTTGTCGATGTTCGCACCCCCGAAGAATTTGCCGGAGGAGCCTATCCGGGAGCAGTCAACATTCAATTGGACGAACTGCCGACGCGAGTGGACGAACTGGGCGACAAATCGCGCGACATCACGCTTTATTGCGCTTCGGGAGCACGTTCGGCTTATGCACAGCGCATGTTGTTACAAATGGGATTTACCAATGTAAAAAACGGAGGTGGCATTATGCAGATGATGATGCGGAGATAAGCTGCAGTTTAAGCTTCTGAAACATTATTCAAACTCAATCGAGACTCTACTCCTAATAATAAAAACCTGCTTCCAAAATCATTGGCAAGCAGGCTTTACTATTTTGATCTACCTCAGTATCAATTAGCGCGATTCGAACATTTGTCCCAACCGTATCAAGAGATTCGGTTTCTTGCGGCGCACATATTGTTGTTCGGGGTTTTCCATTGCTTCGGTCCAGGATTCATTGTATTTCACCATGCGATAAATCACGCCCCAATCGGGCAGTCCGCCCACGTTACGGTCGTCAATAAACAAATCGACTTGCAGTTTGCGGCTTTTCAAAACCTCAGGATAAGTATCACCCGGATAATCGCTGTTGACGGCATAAAACTCGAGACCGCGCTCGCGGCAATATTCCACCGCCTCGTCCAACAGAGCTCCTTCGCGCACGGTCCACAAAATCAGTTGATGAAACTCCTCTTTTTGCAATCGTTTAAGCACTTCAAACGCAAAGGGAATCTCACGTCCGATCTTCGGATATGCGTGTTCTACTATCGTACCGTCAAAGTCAACCGCTATTACCATAGGTATACGTATTTCTACCAGTTACCGATCGTTTGTATTCATTGCCGCCTCTTCATCGTCGGGCTCTGCATCGGCAATCCCGAGATCTGTCTCAATGTTTTGTTGGTTGGGACGGCAAAACAGCAGTACAATAGCCGCAATGGCCGCACACATAAAAAAAGATTTATCGGCAAAGAGAAAAAACAAGAGAATATTCAACGCCATGTTGAAATCGACCACAAAGAGACGAAGCACTACCAAACGTTTGTATCGGCTCTCTTTCTCATCGTCCCGACAATCCCGCATCTCTTTCGCCTTGCGGTGAAACCACCACAGAATGCCCGGCAAACTACCCAGCATCAACAAAAACACAAACGACTGAAACGCTATTCCCGATTCGGAACTTTTGTCGAGATGAATAAACCGTGAGGAAAAATAGCCGGCAAAAGCAGCTACAACCACCAGTAAAAAACTCAGGTAATAGCCCCATTGCGAAAAACGAATAACTCTCTCTATCATTGATTCTGTTTAGTGTGTAATGTTTACCAATCCTGTTTCCAGCACCATTTACCGTTAACCATTTACCGTTTTACAACGCGCCTTTGGTACTGGGCAGATCGCTACTGAAAATATCGCGGCGAATAGCCATGCGGATGGCACGTGCCAGGGCTTTGAAGATGCCCTCTATTTTGTGGTGTTCATTCTCACCTTCGGCCTTGATATTGAGGTTCATTTTGGCCGCATCGCTGAACGATTTGAAGAAATGGAGAAACATTTCGGTGGGCATCTCGCCTATTTTTTCGCGTTTGAACTCTGCATCCCAAACCAACCAGGGACGGCCACCAAAATCGAGCGCCACCTGACACAGACAATCGTCCATCGGCAGGCAAAAACCATAACGTTCAATGCCCCGCTTATCGGCCAATGCTTTGGCAAACGCTTCGCCCAACGCCAGCGCCGTATCTTCAATGGTGTGGTGTTCGTCCACTTCGAGATCCCCTTTCACCTTCACGGTCAGGTCGCAACCCGAGTGTTTACCGATCTGAGCCAACATGTGATCGAAGAAACCCAATCCGGTGTCAATATCGCATTTACCCGATCCGTCGAGATCGAGTCTCACCTGAATATCCGTTTCGCTGGTCTTGCGTACCACTTCGGCAACACGGGGCGTAGCCAGCAAGAAGTCGGAGACCCGATCCCAGTCGGGGGTAACCAGCGCACAATACTCCTCAAGCTGTTTATCTTTCAACAACACGGACACTTCGTCGTAGTTGCGCATAAAAATGGCTTTGCAACCTAAGTTTTTTGCCAGCTGAACATCCGTCAACCGATCGCCGATCACGTAGGAGTGTTCAATATCGGTATTGCCGTCCATGTAGCCGGTCAGCAAACCGGTACGGGGCTTTCTGTTAGGTGAGTTATCTTCCGGAAAGGAGGTGTCGATATGAATATCTTCAAAAATAATTCCTTCGTTTTCAAACGCTTTCAACATCTTACCCTGAACCGCATCGAATGCCTCTTCGGGGTAATCTTCCGTTCCCAATCCATCCTGATTGGTAACCATCACCAGCCGAAAATCGCTTTTGGTAGCAATTTTATAAAGATTGCGGAATACTTTGGGGTAGAATTCAAGCAGCTCGAGCGAATCTACCTGAAAGGTTACGGGGGGTTCGACAATCAACGTGCCGTCCCGGTCTATGAAGAGTACTGGTCTCATTTTACAACGTCAATTTACAACCAACAACCAATCAATCGGTTGCAATATTGAGAATTAGAGTTTACAAATTGGAACAACATTGGTTTTGCGCAAAGGTACAAAATTTGTCGTACATTTGCGGTTAAATTCATTCACACTATGATGGAACTGCTGCTTCGTTATTTTCCTCAGCTAACAGAAACGCAACAACACCAATTCTCTCAACTACAGGCACTTTATGCCGATTGGAACAGCAAAATCAATGTCATTTCGCGCAAAGACATCGACAACCTGTACGAACGTCACGTGTTGCACTCGCTGGCCATTGCCAAAATCATCACCTTCCGACCGGGAACATCGGTGATGGATATTGGCACCGGAGGCGGTTTTCCGGGAGTACCACTGGCCATACTCTTTCCCGAAGTACAATTTCATCTGATCGACTCTATCGGCAAAAAAATCAAAGTTGCCACAGAAGTATCTACCGCCATCGGACTGAAAAATATCACCTTCCGACACTGTCGCGGACAGGAGGAGAAGGCTCAATTCGACTTTGTAGTAAGCCGCGCCGTGATGCCGCTGGGAGATTTGGTGAAGATTGTGCGCAAAAACATCGCGACCAAACAACAAAATGCCCTTCCCAACGGATTGATCTGTTTGAAGGGAGGAGAGCTCGAACACGAAGTTCTGCCATTCAAAAACGATGTCACGCTTTATAATCTGAGCGACTATTTTGCCGAAGAGTTTTTTGAAACAAAGAAAGGAGTCTACCTGCCGTTGCACAGATAATTTAGGTAAAAGGTGTAAGGGAAAAGGTATAAGGTAAAAGGTCCAAGAGAATGATATACTCCTTTATAAATCGTTAAGTCCGAAGACTTAATTGCTATTTATTATCAACACAACTTATTATTCATCACTATGATTTCGTCATTGAAAGATCGCGTCTCCGTACGTAAATATAAAGATCAGGCTATCTCTGCCGAACTATTGAACGAACTGTTGGAAACCGCATGCCGCGCCGCCAACACCGGCAACATGCAAACATACAGCATTGTAGTAACACAGGATCAGGCTATAAAAGAGGCTTTGTCGCCATGCCATTTCAACCAACCATCCATCAAACAGGCTCCGGCAGTCATCACTTTTTGCGCCGACTTCAACCGCTTCAACAAATGGTGCGAACAACGCAACGCAACACCCGGATACGACAATCTGCTATCGTTCACCTCGGCCATGATCGACGCCACCATCGTGGCCGAACATTTTTGTGTAGCAGCCGAAAGCGACGGACTGGGAACCTGCTATTTCGGGACAACCACCTACAATGCTCATAAAATTATCGACGTTCTTAAACTTCCGAAATTCGTAGTACCCATCGTTACATTAACAGTAGGCTACCCGGCCGAAACGCCACAACCGGTAGATCGTCTACCACTGGAAGGGGTGGTTCATTTCGAAACCTATCAGGATTATTCGCCCGAAGACATCGACCAGATATACGCCTACAAAGAGAGTCTGCCCGAAAACAAGAAGTTTATAGAAGAGAACAACAAAGAAACACTGGCACAAGTCTTTACTGATGTACGCTACACCAAAGAGGCCAACGAAACCTTCTCGGGATTCTTTATAGATGTACTTAAAAAACAGGGCTATTTATCCGATTAATCAGATACAACAACAATGTTACGAAAAATAATTCTTGCGGCACTCTTTGCCTGTACTGTCGGCACCATCGAAGCGCAAAAACTGAACTATTTTGTAGAGTTCAGCCACTTTCTCGACAATCGGGAGTATTCAGGCAATGGCGATAAGTATGCCCTCTCGCAAACCATGCTCGGCGCCCGGCTCAATACGATGTTGGGAGCTAAAATAGATTCCGCGCAAGGCATCATGGCCGGAGTCAATTACCTATACGAATATGGCGATAAAATTGATGGTAACACGCCTACGATAAACCTGTTCTATCACTACCAAAAAGACGGCCTTACGGGACTTTTGGGATCTTTTCCCCGCAGAGGACTGCTTGACTATCCGCTGGCTCTGCTCTGCGATTCGCTCGACAACTACCGCCCGGATATTCAGGGAGCCTACCTTGAAACAAGAGGAAAATGGGGATACGAAAACTTTTGGTGCGACTGGACCGGCCGCCAACGCACCGACGTAAAAGAGTCGTTTTTGGCCGGATTTTCGGGACGAATCAATCTTTCGTCTCTCTTATTTTTCGACCATTATTTTTATATGTACCACCGGGCTCTCTATGCCGGCCACCTCGAAGACGACCATATCCGCGACAACGGAGCTTTCGCCTTACTTTTCGGAGCCGACTTTACCCGCAAAACGAAATTGAAAGAGCTGTCCTTCAAACTGGGAACGCTCGGATGTTACGACCGCGATCGACCCGATCCCTCTCTTCACTTTCTGGCAGGCGCTTTTGCACAGGCTCACATCTATTCAAAACGATTCGGGATAGATGCATCTTATTACCGTGGAGGGAAACTCCGAATTGTCAATGGTGATGGTTTGTATCGGTCGGGCGATTATGGTAGAGTCGACTTTGCCTTTATTCCGGTCGAAAACAAATATGTCAGCTCAAGAGCCGCAATTTGTTTTCATATAACAGAAGGATCTCTTGTAAACTCACAACAGTTAAGCTTAATCTTAAAATTAGGAGCATTTTGTAAAACCTACCATGATAATCTATCAAAATAAAATCAAAACGTAAGCACCAATGCCATATATTTATTATTTTGATAGCAATATGCAACATTCAAACCATTTTGATACAAACATCAATGTTTTAACATTAAATTGATATTTATTAACCATAATAATTTGCTCTGTGCTCACACAGCTTGTACCTTTGCAGTGTGATTTTTTCATAGTATTAGATTTTAAGGTTAACAAGGATTGGGTAGTCGTGAGACTGCCCATTTTTTATACTTTGTGAAAAGTGCCATACCTTAAATAAAAGACAGAATATAAGAAAAAAAACAGGAGACGGCAACAAAGCCGTCTCCTGTTCGTATATTTTAAGCACACAATCAAAATCTTTCATACCACACAACCTGTCAACTCCGATACAAACCGCAGCACACTATTTTCATCATCAGGATTAAACCATCGAATCGTCTTGTCTCGATTGAACCACGACAACTGTTTCTTTGCGTAGCGACGCGAGTTCTGCCGTATCATATCCACCGCAAATTCTTTTGTCCAGACTCCATCGAAATAATTAAACAGCTCTTTGTAACCAACCGTTTGCAATGCGTTCAGATTTTTCCAGGGAAGAAGCCTATGTGCTTCATTCTCCAATCCCTTGGCCATCATCTCGTCCACCCGGGCATTGATCCGACTATATAACTCTTCACGCGGACGATTCAATCCGATCTTCACAATATCGAACGGACGTTCTTTTACCGCATTGGTTCGCATCGAAGAATAGGGTTTACCGCACGTAACACACACCTCCAGTGCGTGAAGAATTCGCTGCACATTCATCAAATCGACCTGATCGTAATAAACCGGATCAAGCAATTTAAGCCGCATTCGGATGCCTTCCAGACCGTCCCTGTCATAGAGATTCCGTATGTCCGTTCTGATTTCAGGCGATATGGTCGGAAGATCATCAATCCCGTTACACACGGCATCGATGTAAAGCATCGAACCTCCTACCATAAGAGCAAATGGATGCTCTGCAAAAAGAGATTTCAACAAACAGACAACATCCAGTTCAAATTTACCTGCATTGTATTGATCCCAGATAGAATGAGTACCCACAAAATAGTGTTGCACTTGCCGGAGCTGTTCCTCCGTTGGAGCAGCAGTACCGATTCTCATCTCTTTATAAAATTGGCGAGAATCACACGAAATAACAGGACATTGCAACAAATCGGCCAATTTCAAACTTAGCATTGTCTTACCTACGCCGGTAGGGCCAAGCAGCACAAACAAAACAGGTCTTTTTTTTCCGGATTCGTACATAAACAGGCTAATTTGATAAGAATAACAAACAAAAGTAATCGTTTTTTTTCAACCATCATAGAAGCTCCGAAACAATAAAAAAAGTTAACTATTATATATTCATTAAACGAACTCCGCCTCCTTTCGTCTTATTTATTGTAATAATGTTACTTAACACAGGCAGCACTGCGGAAGTGGTATTGCCAATTAACTTTCATCAAACCAACAAACACATGAAAACAAACAAAACCGTTATGATGACGATGCTCTTTATGATAATGAGCATGGTAAGCGTCTTGGCTCAGGGACAATGGGGTAATAGCAATGCAACCCCAGAAGAACGGGCTACACAAATGACTGAAAGAATGAAAACATCGCTCAAACTGACCGACGATCAGGTAGCAAAAGTACAGGCTGCCAATCTTCAAATGACGAAAGACATGGCGGCTGCACGCGAAAGCGGAGAAGATATGCGCACAAGCATGCAGTCTGTTATGGAAAAATACAATGCAGCTCTGGAAAAAATATTGACTCCTGAACAGTTCAAAACATATCAGGACAACAGACGTCAACAAAGATCTAACAGGTTCAATGGTCCTGGAGGTGGAAACGCTTCCAATTAAGTAGGTGTTATTTAAGGTGAGAGGTCGCTTCGTATGGTTACGGGGTGACCTTTTTTTATGTCCTATTGATAGCACCGAATCCTTCGCCTAAATAGGATTCGTCTCTTACCGCTTCTCTACGCACTCAATTTATTTAGAGTTGTCATAAGCGAACTTCTCGCCGAATAAGATACGCAACTGCAATGATTCTTCACTCTTTCTCTATTGATATAATATAGATATATCATAGATGTTACATAGATATTATATAGTATTAATAATATATGATATCTATATTTTAATATTATTGTATAGTTAGTTTAAATACCTGTGAAGAATAGAGACAACTACTATCGAAAGGATACAATCTGAGATACCCGTTTTTATTGCACTAGAAACAAGCATCGGACAAATTGGGGGAACAATGCAAAATTGTCACTCTCCTATCATGCACGAAAATTGAGACAAAGTGATTGTCCGTCCAAGAAGTTATATGGCGACAAACCGTAACGAGACTCCGCCAAAAAGTAGCGGCACAAAAAATCCATCTTACTATTTAATATTTGCAAAAAATAATTTTGTAGCTTTGTATGAGCAAATACGTTAATCATTCAAATTCTTTTTCTAAATTTTCATTATGCAACCGGTAGTACTAATCAGTGGTGCATCGTCGGGCATCGGTATGAAAACAGCCCGTTTACTGGCAGAGAAAGGCTACATCGTGTACGGAGCCGCCCGCAGGGTGGAACGGATGGAAGCTCTTAAATCGTGTGGAGTAAAAACCATCCGAATGGATGTGGTGGATGACAAATCGATGACTGGTGCCATCAAAGAAATTCTGGCAAACGAAGGTCATATAGACATTCTGATTAATAATGCCGGCTTCGGTTCTTATGGAGCGATGGAAGATGTGTCAATGGCTGATGCTCGCTACCAGATGGAGGTCAATGTATTCGGAACTGCCCGCCTCGCGCAGTTGGTGTTGCCCGAAATGAGGGAACGCTGTTACGGAAAAATCATCAATATTTCGTCCATCGCAGGAAAGGTGGCCACACCTTTCGGAGGATGGTATCACGCCAGCAAATTTGCGGTGGAAGGATTGAGCGATAGCCTTCGCAACGAAGTCAAGCCGTTCGGTATCGATGTTATCCTGATCGAACCCGGGGGTATTAACACGGAATGGGGTCCTATCGCTTTTGACAACTTGGAAAAAAGCACCGAAAATTCGGTTTATAAACAAGCTGCTTTCAAATTCGCTACTGTTTTCAAGAAAACGATGAATAAGCATTCCGATCCGGCTGTTATTGCCCGGTTAATTCTGTATGCAATAGAGACAAAACAACCCAAAGCCCGTTATGCAGCAGGATACATGGCAAAACCTACGCTTTGGATGCGAAAATTACTGAGTGACAGAATGATCGACTCATTATTTTTGAAAATATTAAAATAAATCCACCATGTTTAGTTTTCCTTTATATCAGGTCGATGCCTTTGCCGAGACACTCTTTAGGGGCAATCCGGCTGCTAGTTGTTTTTTGCCAGAATGGCCGAACGATAAGATAATGCAATCGATTGCTGCCGAAAACAATCTGGCAGAAACCGCTTTTTTGGTTACCAACGGTAGTGGTTATGATATCCGTTGGTTTACTCCGTTAACAGAAGTCGATCTTTGCGGACACGCCACGCTAGCGTCGGCCTATGTGTTGTTCAAATGTCTCAATTATCCGGGCAACGAAGTGGTTTTTCATTCACCCCGTAGCGGAGAACTGCGAGTGAGCCGGCAAGGAGAAATGCTCTTTCTCGACTTTCCAACCGATGTATTAACCGACGGTGATTACAAGCTAGACATAGAAACTGCCACTGGAATGAGACCGGTAGCGACATGGAAAGGCAAAACAGATATCATCGCACTGTTTGAAAATGAAAAACAGATTCGGACAATGCAACCGAAATTGAAAGAAATTGCCAAGCTCCCTTGTCGTGGCGTAATCGTTACGGCTCCCGGAGATGAGGTTGACTTTGTATCGCGTTTCTTTGCACCGCAATCGGGCATCGACGAAGACCCGGTAACCGGTTCGGCACACACTTCACTGACGCCTATATGGAGCAACCGACTGAAAAAAACGACCATGACAGCGCTTCAACTTTCGGCAAGAGGAGGCAAGTTGCAATGTACGTTTCTAGGCGATCGGTGTAAAATAGGAGGATACGCACAATTATATCTTACCGGGACAATCTTTCTCGATCAATAAACTATATGAACCGAAACATACGAACAAGGATCTGGAGGCAGTTTCTGGTTCCGATAACGGCTCTTATCCTGATTCTGATTATCGGCATTCTGGGTTATATCTTTATCGAAGGATATACTCCACTCAATGCCCTCTACATGATGGTGATTACCTTTGCCACCATCGGTTATGGCGAGCCCCAGCCATTGTCGGCTGAGGGGAGAACATTTACTATTCTGCTGATAATTGCCGGATTTTCGGTCGGTTTGTATGCTATAGGCAAACTCTCCTCTTTTTTTGTGGAAGGCGAACTATCAAAACTATTAAAGATCAAACGCATGAATACAGCATTGGAAAACATGAGAAACCACTACATCGTTTGTGGTTACGGCAAAACCGGCAAACGCGTGATGGAAGATTTGTTGCGCACAGGAAAGAAGGTGGTTATGATTGAGAGTAATCCCGAGCGAAACGAAAAACTGAAAGAGGTGTACGACAAAAATTTGGTTCACATTGTGGGTGATGCTACCAACGACGACGTGTTGATACAGGCAGGAATCGATCGAGCCAAGATTTTGATTGCCGTGTTGGCCACCGATGCCGAGAACTTGTTTGTAACTCTCAGTGCAAAAGATCTGAACAAAGATATCAAGGTAATCACCCGTGTGGAAGATGCCAGTTCGGCTGCCAAGTTCAAAAAGGCCGGCACCGACTTTATCATATCGCAAATCGATCTGGCCTCCGACAGGATTGTATCTTTAGCCACCTCTACCACCGATTTCTTCAGTTTCGTAGAACTGACAGACGGCAAGGAAGAGCTACGCGACTATAAATTTCGTCTGGTAGAAATCCGTGAAGGTAGCAACCTTATCGGAAAAAGCTACCGCGAAGCCAATATTCCGCAACGCACCAATCTGGTGGTAATCGGCTGTTATTCTGCCGACAGCAACCTACAGGTCAATCCGAAGGCCGACGACTTGATCAGTCTGGGCGACCGACTTCTGGTATTCGGAAAGGACGAAGAAATTACACAACTAAAAAAAATAGGTAAAGGATGACTATGATTGATGCCAATAGGAAAAATTTCATTTCAGACAGGCAACGTCAATACTACCCCAAAAACGGAACATTGGTGATTTCTTGAAATAATATAGTATGTGCCATTCCAGAATAAAATTGTTATCATAACCGTAGCTGCCCAAGGCATTGGGTAGAAGTATAGCTCAGACACCGTGGTATGACAAAAAAGATAATCCACGAACCGCAAATCAGCCCTTTTTTTTTAACTTTTGCCAATAGAGAATTTCATACCGACCATCACATTGGTCGGTGGCATGGGGTATCCTTTATTGATTTGATATTTCTGATTCAGCATATTATTGACTGACAGATTGATTTCCCAAAAAGAATACGGTTTGCAAGCTGCGTGCAAATTTACAAGCGTATAATTCTGAGTAACAGCAGGAGTGGTTTGAATATACAAATCTTCTATGCGCTGCACACTCAAACCAGCCGTCACATTGTTTATCGGTTTGTACTGCAATGTACCGAACAATTGATGCTTCGGTGCTGCCAGAACCGGCGTATCCATGTACAGATAACTGTAATTGACTGTCAACCGAACTCGTTCCGACACTTTATAATCTCCCATCAGTTCAATACCTTTGTTCAGAAATGAGCCGGTGTTGAGATATTGCATCGCTACCTGACGAATCAGATTCGTTCCTTTTGCGATAAACGTTGTTAGTTCGGTGGAAAGTCGACCCTGTAACCAAGCTTGCTGCCACGAAACTTCATAATTCATCATCTTCTCCGGCTGAAGGTTTTCATTGTGAGGCGGAAACATATAGAGTTCCTTTACCGTTGGACTGCGAAATCCCTTCGAAACGGAAGCCTTCAATACCGTAAATTGTGACGGACGAACCGAAACGCCACCTTGCGGAATCCATTCACCACCATAGACACTATTTTCAGAGTAACGAATTCCAACATTCACCGACAGATACCGTCCGAAGAAGTCCTGCTGCAGACTGGTATATCCGGCTGTTTCATGAATGGATTTCCGAACCGGGAAGCCCATCAAATTCTGAACAAAAGAGTTCAAACTGTTATTTTCGGCAAAACCTCCGTAATTTTCATAGTCGATACCAGCAATAATATTACCCTGAAACAGATCGAACGACTGATAGAGATTGAATCCAGAACAGTGATCGCGGGAGTGATAACCATCGTAAATATGATGATTCCCGAAATTCCAGAACAACACCATACTGCCCGAACTGTGTTGAAACCGATTCTCGAGGCTTAACGATGTAACTCCCCGAGAAATATCCGCCCATTTTGCCGGATTGACAGGAGCCCCAACCGTGTCAGGGTCGTATGCTTTGTATTTGGTCAGATTGAGATCTCCACTCAGATTGAAATGGTCGGAAAGAGCATATCCTATTTTGGCATAACCACTGTTATTATGATACTGCGAATTAGTACGGGCTCCATCGGTTTGTTCGTGTTCCAGCGAAACCACTCCATTCCACTTTCCCGATTTCATCATTGAGTTGGCCGAGTATCGCAGGGTATTGTATGAACCGTATGCCATGTCGAACGAGCCGAAATATCCCTTCTGCTGTTGCTTTTTGGTAATCAGATTGACCACGCCCCCCATAGCATTGGAGCCATACAACACAGAGGCCGGGCCTCGGATTACCTCCACCCGCTCAATATTGTCAGTCAGATAACTATCGGCTAAATGGTGTCCCATCAGCCCCATAAACTGCGGATGCCCATCAATCAGGAACAACACCTGCGTGTTGGTCAGCGGATCGCCGGCTTTTCCGACAGTACTACCGATACCACGAATCGTAATGGCCCCGGCAGAACCATTTGCCACCCCATAACCGGCAATACCTCTTTCGGTAACAAACAACCCGGGCACATACTGCGAAAGTACCGGCATTACATTTGAATAGCCGCTATTGTCGATATTTTGCTGATTGACAACCGAAATGGTAGATGGAATATTCCGAGCGGAACGTATGACTTTACTCCCAGTAACCACTACCTCATTCAATGCCACCGAATCTTTAATTTCTGCATTTTCGGACCAAGCGCACATTCCCGAAAAGAGCAGACATGCAAGAATAATATTTCTTTTTTTCAACCTACTATATGTTAATGATGAAACAGAACAAACGATATTATCGCACTAACACTTATTTAGAGACCACGACACTTTCCTTAAGTTTAAAACACTTTCGAAAAGAGATACAACATTTCCGATACGCCTGCAAAGATACGATAAAACAGAAAGAGGATCGAACACAACAAAATATTTGCATCCATATCCGAAATGGGCTATTTTTGTACGTTACAATTGAATCGGCATCATTTCCAGTAACCTTACCCAATATGATTCACTTTTATTCCGAAAACATACCACAACCGAAACTCCGCAAACGAATAATCTCCGCCTGGATAAAAGAGGTAGCTCAATTTCATGGCAAAAAAACCGGCGAAATTTCGTACATATTCTGCAACGACGAGAAAATTCTGGAAGTCAACCGGCAATACCTACAACACGATTATTACACCGATATTATCACGTTTGATGACAATGAAGGAGAGATACTTAACGGTGATATCTTTATCAGTCTCGATACGGTGGCCGATAATGCAAAAGAGTTTAATGTAACTTTCGAAAACGAGCTACACCGTGTCATGATTCATGGCATTCTTCACCTCTGTGGACAAAACGACCACTCCACAGAAGAACGGACGGAGATGATACGGCAAGAGAATGAAGCACTAAACCTACTTGAAAAATAACCGAACAATCTACATTGCTTCCGAAACAGAACAGATAACTTACAGCCTTCCTGCAATATAATGAGACATACATAGTCTTGCCATAAAATGCGACCAACCATTTGACGCATTGAGAATACACATAACCCTTTTCCTTTTTATGTGTATCTCCAAACACTAAATCGGGTTGCAAGCTTACTCCCACTGAATTTCTCAATATTATTGTCTGTTTTTTGACAAAAAAAAGAGCACATTCCGCAAAAAGAATAAATTTTGAAAAAAAAACAGTATGTTTGCGAAAGTAATCTTATTAAACTGTTGCAACATAAAAATATCATAATGCGATGTTGCAATAAGTACAATTCATGAAAATTCACACAGGATGAAAGAACAAGCCTTTCTTCCCATAACTTCACAATCGTTTCGCAAGTTATTCGACTTGTATTACAAACCATTGTGCACTTCTTTGAACTACTACACAAGAGACGAAGCGGCCATTGAAGAAATTGTGCAGGAGGTATTTGTCAATTTGTGGGAAGCTCGAGACCAATTACAGATTGAGCATCTTAAAACCTATCTTTTTTCAGCAGCCCGTTACCGGGCTCTAAACTACCTTCGTAACAAACAACGCCAGTTTGAAATACTTGAAAATTGGGCCAAAGAAGAATCGGAAAATCGTCAAAGCCGGAATGTTATCGACATGGACGAAATGCTTCCTCGTCTTCAAAAAGCAGTGGACATGCTACCCGAAAAGTGTCGCACCATATTTGAACTAAGCCGTCAGGAACACCTTACCTATAAACAAATTGCCGACCGTAATAATATTTCCATTAAAACAGTTGAAAGCCAAATGAGTATTGCTTTAAAAAAAATTAGAGAATATTTCAGCAACATCAACCATTGCGGATAGAGCTAACTCTCTGTGTATTAAATTAAATCAAAATTATTTTTCAAAAACTACAAAAAAATCACATTTCATTTAAGGGTTTTATGGATTTTACGTGTCTATTATAAACAGGTTTTAGAACAATCGACCTATAAATTTCAGAAAACACTGTATACTGAATGGATACTCCTTATAATCTGATACTAAGATTTTTCAATAACGAATGTACTGTCGATGAGGTGCAAATGCTCATGACATGGAGACAAGCTTCTCCTGCCAATGAGACCACCTACCAGGAGTTGTTGAAGACATGGCGTATCCTTGAACCTTCTACGCCAGAAGTAATTATCCCCAACAAACATAAAGTTTGGAACAACATTCAGAGCCAAATCAGAGATCAGGAAGTAAATTTTGATTGCTCCCCGACTTATTCACGTAAAAACATCTACACCATTTCCGGATTTGCTGCATCCATAGCACTGATTTTGGGGATAGCCTTTACCTTATTACTGGTTTACAAATCACCGGCTCCTATTTCGTATGCCCATTTTGAAACGATGAAAGGAGATAAATCGCAAATGACTTTACCCGACGGGACTAAAGTTTGGCTCAATTCCGGATCCCAACTAAGCTATGGAAGCGATTATAATCAACACGTGCGTACAGTTCAACTTTCGGGAGAAGCTTTCTTTGATGTAGTCAAAAACCCAAACCGCCCTTTTATTGTCAAAAGTGGAGGAATTGATGTCAAAGTGTTAGGAACGGCTTTCGATATCTGTGCCTATCCGGAAGACAATAACATATTTATAAGCTTGTTAAGAGGGAAAATCAGTATTGAATCGCCGGTAGATCAAAATCGACTTGCAATTCTGCATCCAAACGAAAAAGCAATCATCAATAAAGCAAATCTACTCTGTAACGTAACACCTTGTGATGCCACAACCGAAAGCATCTGGATAAATCACAAGCTTCGATTTGAAGGGACAACTCCCGATACACTTTTCAAACAACTCAACCGCTGGTATGGGGTTAATTTTGCCTTCAACAATACACCCCGGAATGTACGTTACTGGCTGACGCTAAAGAGCGAATCGCTTTCCGAAACATTACAATTAATCAACAAAATAACACCAATAAATTATTCAATTAAAGGAGAGGAGGTTACCATAATATACAAATAAAAGAGCATAGGGAACGGCCATTCTCTATGCTCTGAACAAAACAGACAAGCTATTTCTTCGATCAACATTTTTCTCTTTTTTCAAGGAGACAAACGTTTGTTGTCATTTTTGCAACTACAAAAATAAGCAAAAAAGCTAATACTTCTACACCTTACAAAAGATTTGTAAACATGATGTTAGCCAGCTCATTTTACTTACCGCAAAATAACAGCAAGGCTTACCGATTGTTCCGGAAAGCTTATTTGTGAAACCAACCACAAATAACTGATTATCCTATTGATTATAGACAGAAACACTCCAATTTTAAAAAGGGATTAACGCGTAAAAAACAAACAGTATGACTCTGCCAACCTGTTATGCTGTAGCGACCTTATAAAGCGTTGGCGACTCTATTTTAACAATTAAATTTTAATCACATGAAGAAACAAATCGCTTTGATCGTAGCGTTTTTGTCAATGTTTGGCGTCATTTTTGCACAAACCACCAAACTTGATTTATCGCTAAAAAATGTCACCCTAAAGGAGTGTTTCGCAGCAATTGAAAAGAAATGCGACTACACCTTTATGTATGACAATTCGATTGATGTAAATCAACGGGTAAGCGTAGATGCTAAGCAGGAGAACATCACTGCGGTTCTGCGCAAAGTATTTGAACACACCAACATCCGGTATGAAATTGTAGGAAAACAAATTGTGTTGAAAGAAGAGTCCTCTTCTCATCAAACCTCTGTATCGGGAAACGTTACGGACGCTCAGAAAAATCCCCTAATCGGCGCTACCGTCACCATTAAAGGAACTTCACGCGGTTCCATCACTGACGTAGATGGAAGATTTTCGTTGAGTAACGTCCAAAAAAATGCCATTCTACACGTTTCCTACATAGGATATACCGTAAAAGATGTACCCGTTACATCTTCCAGTGTAAACATTGTACTTCAGGAAGATACCAAACAAATTGAAGAAGTAGTGGTAATGGGCTACGGAGTTCAAAAGAAAAAACTAGTAACCGGTGCTACTGTATCCCTGAAAGGCGAAGATCTTCAGAAACTAAACACTACTAATGCCTTACAAGCCATGCAAGGACAAACGGCAGGGGTGAACATTACCTCCACTTCCGGGCAACCCGGCGGCGGAATCAAAGTGAATGTTCGTGGTGTTGGTACCATTGGAAACTCAAATCCGACGTATGTGGTCGACGGTGTAATTACAGGCGATATTACATACCTAAACAATGCTGACATCGCTGCTATCGATGTATTGAAAGATGCAGCATCTTGTGCCATTTACGGTGTTAACGGTGCAAATGGTGTCGTTTTGATTACTACACGAGGTGGCAGTCTGGGTGCCGGTGGAGCAACCAAAGGACAGATCTCCTTTGATTCGTATTACGGCATACAAAACGTTGCCAGCAAAGCCAACTTATTAAATGCCCGCGAATATGCCACTATTATAAATGAAGCCGCTGTCAATTCGGGAGGATCGCCCTATTTTACTCAAAATCAAATTGCTGCCATGGGATCGGGAACAAACTGGATGAATGAAATGTTCTCCAAAAATGTTCCGACACAAAATTACAATATTGCAGCAAACGGAGGCAATCAGACCTCCATTTATTCGCTTGCATTTTCATATACCCAACAGGGAGGTATTCTTGGTGGTTGCGATTTATCTAATTATCAACGTTACAATTTTCGCGCAAACACAGAACATAAAATGTATGGCAATTTCCTTAAACTTGGAGAACACATTACCTATTCTCACATCAATCAGAAAGGAATTAGAGATGCTGGTATTTTTAGCAATACTTTACGTGCCGCCTTACAAGTCTCTCCATTTCTCTTAAATCAAAAGGATGCCAGTGGTAATTATTTGAGTAGTGCAACCTCAGCCGCTTATAACGGCTATTATAACGGATCTTGGTACAATGTAGAATCAAATCCATATGCTTCAATGATATATAATAACCAAAACGAAACAAAATCAGATAAGTTATTGGGAGATGTGTATGCCGAAATACAGCCTATCAAAAACCTGAAAATCAAGTCAACGTTTGGTTTAGAATATACGGGGAGCAGTCTTCATAGTTATCTTCCTATTTATTCTCTTTCGGCTTATGACTACAACACGGCTGAAAGAATAACACAAAATAGCACAAAAGGCTATACCTGGAATTTGGATAACACAATCAATTATATTTTCAAACTGAATAAACATACCTTTGACGTGCTGGTTGGTAATTCACTTCGAAAGTATCAGGGTAGTTATATAAACGGGGTAAATCAGGGTACTACTCTCTTTGGTGACCTTACTCATGCCTATCTGAGTAATTCAACTACAACTTCTGTAGCATCCTCTTCTACACCACAAATTATCACCAATTCGATGAATCTAACAGGTAATGCCTACTCGGTGGTTGCACATGCATCTTTCTTTGGACGTATCAATTACAACTACAACGAAACCTATATGGCCACTATGGTTTTCCGAACCGATGGTTCTACCTATTTTGCCAAAGGGAATCAGTGGGGATATTTTCCTTCTGTTTCGGCAGGCTGGGTTGTATCTAATGAAAAATGGATGGAGCCTACCAATAAATGGATGGACTTTTTGAAACTTCGAGCCAGCTGGGGGTCCAATGGTAACGACAATATTTCTTCTGCATTCGCTTATCAATCGTTAATTACGTTATCAAATGCCACTTATAACATTGGGGGAACAGACGTTGCCGGTTCTTATCCATCCACTATCGGAACTTCAAACCTGAAATGGGAAACATCCAAACAGCTTGACTTCGGCCTCGATGCACGCTTCTTTAGCGGAAAACTGAATGCCAACTTCGACTGGTACAGAAAAACTACCAATAATTGGTTGGTACAGGCGCCTGTTTACGGAACGACAGGTGTATCTTCTGCTCCTTACATTAATGGCGGTAGCGTAACTAATTCCGGAATAGAAATTCAATTGTCATACAACAACAAAATTGGGAAAAATTTCAAATACACTGTTACGGGTACGTATACTTACAATAAAAACAACGTAACCGACATCCCCACTTCAGATGGAATTATTCATGGTGGAACACAAATTCTATATAATACCTCCACCGAATTCTACCGAGCCCAGTCAGGTCATGCTATCGGTTATTTTTGGGGATATAAAACAGCCGGCGTTTTCCAGAATGAGTCTCAAATCAAAGCTTACACAAACAACAAAGGCATTGAATTACAACCAAATGCGAAGCCTGGTGATGTAATATATGTGGATATCAATGGTGACGGAAGCATCAATGCAAGCGATAAAACAGATATTGGCGATCCCAATCCTCATCATCTGTTCGGAGCAAGCTTTTCATGCTCTTATAAAAACTTTGATTTTGCGGTAAATGCCAGTGGAGTTGCTGGAAATAAAATCGTTCAATCGTATCGGGAACTTACAAACCATTATACCAATTGGACAAATGCAATTCTCGGACGTTGGCATGGCGAAGGCACCTCCAATTCGATGCCAAGAGTGACAGAAGACAATTCCAACTGGACTAATTTCTCCGATCTTTATATCCATAACGGGGCCTATTTACGCCTTTCCAATATCACCCTTGGTTATGACTTTACCAATTTAATCAAATGTAAATACATCAGTCAATGCCGTTTGTATTTGTCGGCCGAAAACCTTTTTACCTTAACTAAATACAATGGTATGGATCCTGAAGTCGGCTTTAGTGCTCAAGGATCCAATTCTGTCTACAATTTCGGTCAGGGTGTCGATATCGGATTCTATCCACGTCCACAAACCTATCTGATAGGCCTCAATGTTAAATTCTAAATTCAAAAACACATGAAAACATATAACATATTTATCACTGCGGCTATAGCACTGTTCACTCTCGGATCTTGCAGTAATTTTTTAACAACTGAACTGACAGATCAAAAAACCAGTGACAGCTACTATAAAACGCCCTCCGATGCATATACCGCATTAGTCGGATGCTATAACGGACTTAACCTGATTTGGAGCGACAACAGTTATGCTTTCCCTGTTGCCTCCGAAGTTTATTCGGATAATTGTTTCGGTGGTACCGGAACTTCCGATGGTCACGATTATGATGTACTCGATCAGTTCGACATAACTCTGGCTCCATCGTATGTTTCGCTCTACGAAAATGATTGGAAACGTTACTATCAAGCCATTTATCGCTGTAATGAACTATTAGACAAACTCGACCAGGTTGAATGGGGCTCTAGTTCATCCCTCAAAAATCAATACGAAGCAGAAGCAAAGTTCTTACGTGCTTTCTTTTACTTTGATTTGGTTCGTTTGTTTGAAAAAGTGCCGTTGATTACAACTCCAACCAGCGAACTTGTTGCCCAAGCAGATCCGGCAGACATCTATAAACAAATAATGAGTGATCTTCGATTTGCAATTAATAATATGCCAACCACAGCCTATTCGAGTAGCTTGACAACTGTAGGGAGAGCCACCAAATGGGCTGCAGAATCGTTGCTTGCCCGTGTTTATCTTTTCTATTCAGGTTACTACAGCGCCACATCAATAGGCGATGAGACTTCAGCTACGGCTTTGGCAGCTGTAGAAGATGTTATCAGTAATAGCGGACATGATTTACTTGCCGATTTTACTACTTTATGGCCAGCAGCTTCAGTAGCAAAAGGAGTTACCTATGCCGGAGAAGATAACAAAGAGGTGGTGTTTGCCATCAAATATACTGGAAACGGAACTTCTACGAACAACAACATCACTGGCAATAAATGGCTGATAATGGAAGGCATTCGTAACAATGGAGTAGGCATTTATCCTTATGGTTATGGATGGGGTGCTTGCACTGTCGATCCTAAGTTAGTAGCTCAGTTCGACAAGACCAACGACAGCCGTTACTTTGCATCAATTACCTCCATTAATGACGAGAAACTGGCATTTTCAAATTCATCCGATTGTCGCGAATATACCGGATATTACTTGAAAAAATATAGTCCACAAAGCGATGTTGATAATAATTCGTTACCAACAACCGATTATCAATATGCTCAAGCTCAGGATTATTATGTTATCCGTTATGCAGATGTATTGTTGATGGCGGCAGAACTTGGCAGTACCAATGCAGCGACTTATTACAACAAAGTGCATCAACGCGCAATTCCTACTGCTGCGACGGTATCTTCAGTAACGAAGTCCGATATTCTGGCCGAACGCAGACTGGAGTTTGTGGGAGAAGGTATTCGTTATTGGGATTTACTACGCCAAGGACTGGCCACCGCAGCAAGCACTATTGCCAATAACACTACTTGGACGGTAGCTACCGGTACACCATCGGTTACGAAAATAACCACTAACATCACTACTACCCGCGGATTTCAACAGATTCCGGCCGATGAGATAACACTTTCGGGTGGTGTGTTGAAACAGAATGCCGGATGGTAATTTATTAACTGTTAAAATCATATCATTATGAAAAAGATATTATCATTTTTTGCAATTGCCATTGGAGCGATGCTTTGGGTAAGCTGCCAAAGTGATTTGGCATTGGAAACATTGCCTGCTACAGCCACGTTCCAAGTTACGCAGGATTTAACAACGGATCCTGGAGGTAACACGGTAATACTAAAAAACACGACCCCTAACTCCATCCCCCATTTTGATTATGGATCGGGAACTTCTACCAGTCAAACGGATACTATCCATTTTCCATTCGCTGGTAAATATGCCATCAAATTTTATGCTTGCGTACAGGGGGGTATCGTTCAAGGAGTTACCGACACTGTTGTTGTAACGGCCAACAACCTCAATTACGTCAACGACCCGCTATGGACAAACCTTACCGGAGGAGTAGGAAAATCGAAGGTGTGGATCCCAGACAATGGTAATTACGGTTTTTGTGCAGGGTTTATGTCGTATGCTGACCCAAGTGCAACACAGGCTTTTGAAAACTATACCATCAACTGGGATCCGGGAAACAGCAATGCCGGAGCAACCAACACCGATCTGAGCGGAACCATGACATTCGACTTGATAGGAGGTGCTCATCTAAATGTCGTAAAACCGAATGAACCTACGGCTTCTACCAGTGGAACATATTTTTTGGATGCAACCAACCATACGTTGTCGACCACGGATGTTTCGATATTGAGAATAGCATCCCTGATTTCAGGTGTTACCAACTGGACCAATAGTGTCAAAATTCTAGAATTAACGGCAAATCAATTGCGCATTGCCGTCTTAAGAACAGATCCGACACAAAATGTTTGGTACGAAGTGTACAACTTTGTTTCAAAAGCGTATGCTGACAGCTATGTTGCTCCTGCCGTAACCTATTCCGAACCTATTAAAACCAGTTTTACCAAAGACGATCTTGTCGGAACTTGGAAATACAGTCTCAATAGCGAGAATTGGGTTGGATGGGAAGTAACCGGCTCAAAAAAAGGAGGTTCACTCTTAAATAACTGGACAACGCGAGCTGCCATGGTTTCTGATCTAACCAGCTGGGGTGCAAGTAACGCAGCCGCCACATTTGCAACTGCCGATAACAACGTGTACACTTTCAACTCAGATGGTACTTGCACATTGAATGGAATTGCAAATTCTTATACCGTAACCAATGGAGTAATCAGTTTTGGAACACCTTTGACCGGTAACGAATGGAGCCTGATCTGGATAGCTCTATCCGGCTCCAAAATCAGCGTTCTAAACGTGACAACAATTGGTACAACGGCATATAAAAGCAATGGCATTTGGATTGGAATCCAAAACGGAACAAAACAGGAAGATCAAGCTGTCCAATTAATTAAACAGTAAAAAATAGGCTTTTACATTTGAGAAATAAATAAGGGTGTCCAAACTATTGAACACCCTTATAAAAATAAAAATCGACAAAATGTCTCAATTTTTAGATGTCAAATGGAATGTTATGTTGCTACAAATTATCTTCATTTCTATCTAGTGCAACTTTACAATTTCAAGGCATCATCCAATTAGGTGCATCATCTAAATGCAATAGTCAAATTATCCCCTTTCCTGATTTTTATGTCAATTCTTTTGTCAGCCAAGCAGGATGGGATCTGTTTACATCTGGCATATCAACATTATCAACATAAAATGTAAATTATTATGATCCTATAAATATATCAGGATCTGCTCTAAGATCTATAACACAAAGCGTCCTTACAGGAGAACATCACCTTGGATTTAGTATTTTAGACCAAAATGAGGCTTATGATAGCATAGAATATATCCTTGATAATGTGTTATTTATACAATCAGAATCAATACAAAAGACAATGAGATTGTCAAGCAACAAACAGAATTGGTATTAGTTGAAAATTAGGTAGAGGCTGGTTGTTCCAGCAAGAAGGACACAGCCAGCCTTTTCTATTTCCAACGTTGCACAAAGCAAACTTGTCTCGAACTTTTACAGATGTTCTAAATCTCCGATTCCCAGATTATTCACATTACACAAGTCATTCTCCCCAAAAAACAAAACATTAGCAATTGCAAAAAAAGTATCATTATTCATCTCTTCCATTCTCTATCTTTGGATCATGAAGATTGAGAACAGACAGTCACGATTGGGCTTAAAAAAGAACGACAAAGAGCATATTTATAAGTACTTTATCTATCTATTTTTAATAGCAATGCCTGTCCTGATTGAAAAATATCTATAATTTTACTATTTCATAAAACTGATATTACTCATCACACCGATACTTTTCATATCGTCTTTTCCGGCAAAAGCAACACTCTTTGAGAATCTATAAACCGATTATTTCGGATAAAAAAAACTTTTCTCACATAGAGCTGTGCGTTGAGCGACAACCGGATTAGCATCGGTAACGACAAATGGAGGTTTCGGATTGACAAACAGAACAGATGTCCTGTTTGCCGCAATCGGTTCTTTGGAGTGCAATAATAAGGGGAGTTTCACCAGATAAAAACAGGACATATCCCGTCTGAATTTTGATTGATAATCGTTAGAAAAAGCTGTAATCATTATGGGTTTAATATGTATCTTTGGTGTGGAAAATAGACAAAACGTTTCGAAACGTGCACTTTTTCATTCCAAATATATTAACTCTTTCATAATCTGTTCCAACTATGAAAATGATAATGCGATTTTTTAGTTTAACACTGATGGTAGTGCTGATGTCATGCAATGTGGTAAAAAATCCCCGTTTGACAGACAATTTTAACGATGGATGGAAATTTCATCTGGGTGATACCGTCAGCCCTCAGGCTCCCGAGTTCAACGATCAGTCATGGCAAATGCTCAATCTGCCTCATGACTGGAGTATCGAAGGTTCATTTGACAAAAGAAGCAAAGCCGAATTCGGCGGTGGCTACCTCAACGGAGGCATCGGCTGGTACCGCAAAACCTTCATTCTTGATAAAAATATCTACCGGGACAAAAACATCTTTATCGACTTCGATGGCATCTATTGCAACAGCGAAGTATGGATCAACGGCCATTACCTCGGCAAACGTCCCAATGGTTACATCTCATTTCAATACGATCTGACCAAGTATCTGAAGCTGGGCAGAAAAAACGTAATTGCCGTCAGAGTGGATAACTCGCATCAACCCAATTCGCGCTGGTACTCCGGCTCGGGCATTTACCGCAACGTGTGGTTGGAAGCAGTTTCTCCGGCACACTTCAACCACTGGGGCATCGCGGTAACCACACCCAAAGTTACACCGCAGAAAGCGGCCATCAGTACACAGTTTCAGATTACGATTCCCAATGCCGACACCAGCAAGGTGACTATCGAAGCTAAACTGTACGATGCCGACGGCAAGTTGGTAGCTCAAAACGGGCAGGTCTACTTCAAAGACAAAAGCTACAGCAGTTTGCTCGAATTGGTGGCTCCTCATCTGTGGAGCACCGCAGATCCTTATCTCTACAAACTGGTTTCGCAGCTATATATCAACAAAAAATTGACCGATCAGGTGACAACCAACGTCGGTATCCGGTATTTCAATTTCGATGTCGACAAAGGTTTCTCGCTCAATGGGAAACCACTGAAAATTGTAGGCGTATGCAACCACCATGATTTAGGATGTCTCGGTACAGCCGTCAACAAACGTGCTATCGAACGCCAGTTGGAAATTCTCAAAAGTATGGGTTGCAATGGCATTCGCACATCGCACAACCCGCCTGCTCCCGAATTGCTCGACCTATGTGACAAAATGGGATTCGTAGTGATGGACGAAGCCTTCGACATGTGGGAGAAGAGCAAAACCACCTACGATTATTCGCACGAATTCAAAAAATGGCATGCACGCGACCTGCGCGACCAAGTATTGCGCGACCGCAACCACCCGAGCGTTATTCTCTGGAGCGTGGGCAACGAAATTCCCGAGCAGTCTCCCGATTCGCTTAACACCGGTGCCCGCATCATGAATGATTTATGCTCTATCATCCGCAAACTGGATACAAGCCGTCCTATTGTGACGGCCAACAACCACCCGAATCCACCTAACGCCATTATTAACAGCGGCGCTACCGATCTGATCGGGATCAACTACCACATCGAAAACTGGTTGAAATTCAAACAGGATTATCCGGGCAAGAAACTCATAGTCACCGAATCGACCTCGGCACTGCAAACCCGTAGCTGGTACCAGATGCCCTCCGACAGTATTTTGCGCGTTCCACAAGAATGGGATATTGCCTACTCCACCCCACATCACAACTGCTCGGCCTACGACAATTGCTCGGCTCCATGGGGATCGACCCACGAAGAGACATGGAAGGTGGTGAAGGCCAATCCGTTTATTTCTGGCATGTTTGTCTGGACTGGTTTTGACTACATCGGCGAACCGACACCCTACACCTGGCCTTCGCGCAGCTCCTATTTCGGCATCGTCGATCTGGCCGGATTTCCGAAGGATGTCTACTACATGTACCAAAGCGAATGTACAACCAAAACAGTTTTGCATCTTTTCCCGCACTGGAACTGGAAACCGGGTCAAACCGTCGACATGTGGGCGTACTACAACAATGCCGACGAAGTGGAACTCTTCCTTAACGGTAAATCGTTGGGCAAACAGCATAAAACAGGCAATCAGTTGCACGTAATGTGGAAAGTGCCATTCGAAGCAGGAACGCTACGTGCCGTATCCTACAAACAGGGTAAACCTGTCACATCTACCGAAATAAAAACGGCGGGTGCTCCTAATCGTATCCGATTGACAGCCGACCGGCATAAAATTACCGCTGATGGAAGCGACCTTTCGTTTGTAACCGTCGACATTGTGGATAAAGATGGAAATCTGGTTCCCGATTCCGAAAATTTAGTTCAGTTCAAACTCGAAGGTCCCGGCAAAATTGCTGGCGTAGACAATGGCAGCCCAATCAGCATGGAGTCGTTCAAAGCCGATCACCGCAAAGCATTCCACGGGAAAGCACTTTGCGTGGTTCAATCGAAACAAAGAAGCGGCATTATCCGCCTGACGGCCACATCGGCAGGGTTGGCAACCGCCGTGGTGGAGATCAGTAGCAAGTAGTTCGGAGAACGCAGATTGATTGCCTGAAAGGCATACTTAATTCAACCCGACGTGAAACGTTGGGGATGCAGCATAATACGCAATCAATACAACAGCAACAATGGCGATGTCATGACCAACAATGGCGATGTTATTGATGACAATGGCGATGTCATGACCAACGGAGGCGATGTTATTGATGACAATGGCAATGTCAAAGCCGCCGATGGCAATGTTATTGATGACAATGCCATTGTTAGCGTTTACAGCGGCAAAATCAACAATTATTTCGGCTTTGTTCCCTTTGAAAAGGTAAAAACGGAAATTCAAATATCATCATACATTATGCAATTCGGACATTTCGACGACAAACGACGTGAGTACGTTATCACCAATCCACGTACGCCATGGCCCTGGATCAATTATCTCGGAAACGAAGACTTCTTCAGTTTGATTTCCAATACAGCCGGTGGCTACTCTTTTTATAAGGATGCCAAGTTTCGCCGAATCACCCGTTATCGTTACAATAATGTGCCGATGGACAGCGGGGGAAAGTATTTTTATATCAACGACGGGGGGACGGTATGGAGTCCCGGCTGGAAGCCCTGCAAAACCGGGCTCGACAGCTACGAATGTCGCCACGGGATGAACTATACCACTATCAAAGGTTCCAAAGACGGCGTCGAGGCGGAAGTGCTCTACTTTGTTCCGTTGAAGACCTGGGCCGAAGTGCAGAAATTGACGCTACGCAACACCTCATCCGGGGTAAAGACGCTCAAGATTTTCTCTTTCGTGGAGTGGTGCCTGTGGAATGCCGCTACCGATATGGAAAACTTCCAGCGCAACTTCTCTACCGGCGAGGTGGAGATTGATGGTTCCGTTATTTATCACAAAACCGAATACAAAGAGCGTCGCGACCATTATGCTTACTACTCGGCAAACGTTCCCCTCAACGGCTACGAAACCGACCGCGAAACATTCTTCGGGCTCTACAACGGTTTCGACGAACCGCAAACCGTACTCGAAGGGGCACCCCGCAATTCGGTGGCGCACGGTTGGTCGCCCATTGCGTCGCACTACATCGAAGTGACGCTGCAACCCGGCGAGTCGAAAGATTTTGTCTTTGTGTTGGGCTATGTGGAGAACGCGCAGTATGAAAAATGGGAGAGCAAGAATAGTATTAATAAAACCAAGGCAAAAGCCACCATTGCCCGTTTCGATACGGCTGCGAAGGTGGACGCGGCTTTGGTCGAATTGAAAGCCTATTGGGATAATCTCCTGAACGTTTTCGCCGTGAAAACAGGAGAAGAGAAGCTCGACCGGATGGTCAACATCTGGAATCAATACCAGTGCATGATCACCTTCTGTTTCTCGCGCTCGGCTTCGTTTTTCGAAAGCGGCATCGGTCGTGGCATGGGCTTCCGCGACTCCAATCAGGATTTGGTGGGCTTCGTGCACCAGATTCCCGAACGCGCACGCGAACGCATCATCGACATTGCCTCCACGCAGTTTCCCGACGGCGGTTGCTACCATCAATATCAACCCTTGACCAAGAAAGGCAACAACGAAATAGGGCAGGGTTTCAACGACGACCCGATGTGGCTGATCCTCGGAACCACAGCCTACATCAAAGAGTCGGGCGACTTCTCCATTTTGGATGAACCCGTACCTTTCGACAACGAAGCCGGTTCGGAGGTTTCGCTTTTCCACCATCTCACCGTTTCGTTCAACCATGTGGTGAACAATCTCGGATCTCACGGATTGCCCCTCAGCGGGCGTGCCGACTGGAATGACTGTCTGAACCTGAACTGTTTCTCCAACGACCCCAACGAAAGTTTTCAAACTACAGAGAATAAGTCGGAAGGGAGTCAGGCGCAGAGTCTGATGATAGCGGGACTTTTTGTGGTATATGGCCGCGATTACGTGGAGTTGTGTAAGGTAATCGGGAAAACCGACGAAGCATCCCGCGCTCAGAAACACATCGATGCCATGGTGGAAGCTATCAAAACGAATGGTTGGGATGGCGAATGGTTCCTGCGTGCTTACGACTATTTCGGCAACAAAGTGGGCTCTGTCGAAAATGAAGAGGGAAAGATCTTTATCGAATCCAACGGTTGGTGTACGATGGCCGGCGTCGGTCTGGAAGAGGGCATGGTGGCCAAAGCACTCGACGCGGTGAAAGAGCGCCTCGACTGCGAGCACGGCATTGTTTTGAACAATCCCGCCTTTACCAAATACTATATCGAATACGGCGAAATATCCAGTTATCCTCCCGGTTACAAGGAGAATGCAGGTATCTTCTGCCACAACAATCCCTGGATCATCATCGGTGAAACCGTGCAGGGGCGCGGCGACCGTGCATGGGACTATTTTCGCAAGATATGTCCGTCGTATACCGAGCACATCAGCGATCTGCACAAGGTAGAGCCGTATGTCTATGCCCAGATGATTGCCGGAAAAGATGCCTTCAAACCGGGCGAAGCCAAAAATTCGTGGCTTACGGGTACCGCAGCGTGGAACTTTTACGCCATTTCGCAATACATTCTCGGCATTCAACCCACCTACGACGGCTTGCGGATCGATCCATGCATTGCCCCCGAGTGGAAAGAGTACAGCGTTACCCGCCGGTTCCGCGGTGCAACCTACGAAATTGTGGTGAAAAATCCGAACGGAAGCATGAAGGGAGTCAAAAGCCTCACCGTCGACGGCAAAGCTATCGACGGCAACATCCTACCGATACTGGCGGCAGGCGGCAACTACAAAGTAGAAGTCATTATGTAACTCATACGTACAAAAAAACATATTCGATGCAACACAAAAACTTACTCTTCGGAGCAAGCGTCCTTATTTTAGGCGCTTTATCTTTGAGCTTTACTCTCCCTAAAGAAGCGTCTCCTTACGAAGCTCAGATATCTCAGTGTTTGTCTAAGATGACACTGGAAGAGAAGGTGGGACAGATGGCACAATTCAGTGTCGATGCCGTATTGAAAAGCAAAATACCCGGAGTTCCCGATCTCCCCGTCGCAGTGGATGAAGCAAAGGCGACACACATTTTAGGCGACCTGAAAGCCGGTTCATTACTTAACACGCCTGCCGGCCTGGCTCAAACACCCGGCGTTTGGAATAAACTTGTCGATCAACTGCAGGAGATTGCACTCAAAAGCACCCACATTCCAATGATTTTCGGCGTGGATGCCATTCACGGTGCCAACTACACCGATGGTTCTATTCTTTTTCCGCAGGAAATTGCTATGGCAGCCACATTCAATCGTCAGCTGGTGTATGAAGGAGCCAAAGTATGTGCTTACGAAGTACGTGCAAGCGCTATTCCATGGACATTCTCGCCGGTACTCGACATGGGTCGCAATCCCAATTGGCCGCGTATATGGGAAACCTACGGAGAAGATCCGTTTCTGACATCGGAAATGGGAATCGCGTGTGTCAAAGGGTATCAGGGTAACGACCCCAACCGGATTGGTTTGTATAACATAGCCGCCTGCCTCAAACATTTTTTGGGCTACGGTGTTCCGGTGAGCGGACAGGATCGCACTCCGGCTATGATTCCGGAAAACGAATTGCGTGAACGCCATTTGAAGCCCTATGCGGCTGCCATCAAAGCCGGAGCCTTGTCGGTAATGGTCAATTCGGGCATCATCAACGGCGAACCTGTTCATGCGAGCCATTACATCCTTACCGACATTCTGAAAAATGAACTGAAATTCGACGGTGTAGTAGTAACCGACTGGCAGGACATCAACAACCTCTACAAACGCGACCGGATTGCCACCAGTGACAAAGAGGCGATCAGGCTTTCCATCAATGCAGGCATAGATATGGCAATGGTTCCTTACGATGAAAACTTCTGCAAGGATTTGGTGGCTTTGGTCAAAGAAAACAAGGTGCCGATGAGTCGTATCGACGATGCGGTACGCCGTATTCTGCGAATGAAATTCCGTTTGGGTTTGTTTAGCAAACCTACATGGAACGTAGCGGAGTATACCGGTTTTGCCTCGCAGCAAAGCCAAAAGCTGGCAAAAGCATCTGCCGATGAAGCCATTACTTTACTGAAAAACAAGAATTATTTATTACCATTGCAAAAAGCCTATCGCATTTTGGTAACCGGCCCCAATGCCAACACCAAACGCGGATTGAATGGCGGCTGGAGCCGCAATTGGCAGGGAGACAAAACCTCCGAGTACGAAAAGCTGGGAGCCACTATTCTGGAAGCTTTGCAGCAAAAAGTAGGCAAAGATCACGTCGTGTACGAACCGGGAGTAACCTACAACGAAAAAGGAAAATACTATGACGAAAATATACCTGAAATAGAAAAAGCTGTTGCCGCCACCAAAGGTTGCGATGTAATTGTCGCCTGCATCGGAGAGAACTCGTATTGCGAAACTCCGGGAAATCTTACCAGCTTGGAACTGTCGAAAAACCAGCAGGCACTGGTGAGCGATCTGGCAAAGACCGGCAAACCCATCGTGCTGGTGCTCAACGAAGGCCGTCCAAGGATATTCTCCGACATCGAACCGCTCGCCAATGCCGTTGTTCACACGTATCTACCAGGAAGTTATGGCAGTTATTCGTTGGCCGATATTCTTTACGGCGACGTCAACCCGTCGGGCAAATTACCTTACACCTACCCGAAATATACCAACCAGCTGACTACTTACGACTATAAACCGTCGGAAAACCGTGAAGTAATGGACGGTAGTTATAACTACGATGCCAATACTTCCGTACAATATCCGTTCGGCTTCGGTTTGAGTTACAGCACCTTTAAATATTCGAACTTAAAAGTAAACAAGACTCATTTCAATGCTGCTGATATTCTCGAGTTCTCCGTCACGGTAAAAAATAACGGCAAGATGACGGGTAAAGAAGCCGTTCTCCTCTACATTTCGGACAATTACGCATCGCTTACTCCCGACAACAAACGCCTGCGTGCCTTTGAAAAGGTGAGTTTGCTGGCAGACGAAGAGAAGACCGTCACACTAAAAGTACCTGCATCCGAACTCTCCTTCATCGGCCTCGACAATAAATGGCATCTGGAAGCCGGGAGCTTCACCGTTCGTTGCGGCAACCAAAAACTGTCCATCAATGCCGACGAGACCAAGGTGTGGGAGAGCTATCTGAAATAAGACGTTGCGAAAGACGATAAAATAGATTGAATCACATATTATTAACCATTAAGTTCATACAAGATGAGACACATTAAACACGCTCTGATCGGCTTGTTGTTAACAGGCTTAGCGATCCCGATGCATGCCAAGGTTCTGTCGTATCAAAAAGATGCCGACGGAGTGACCTTTACCCTGAATAAAGGGTTGATGAAAGTGAAAGTTTGCTTCGATAATATGGTGGAAGTGAAATACACCACCTTACCGCTCTTTATCGAAAAGCCTTCGCTGGTCATTACCAATCAGTGGAAGACGGTTCCTTCGTTTTCGGTTGCCGATAATGGAGATGCTATTGTGCTTACCACTCCGAAAATGAAAATGGCAATCAACAAAGCATCCAACGCAATCAAATACTTCGATTTGTCGGGAAACCCGATTCTTGCCGAGGATGATTCGCAAAACAAATCCATGACCGAAGCCACCGTTGCAGGCATTGATGTGTATAACTGTACCTCGCAGTTCCAATCGCCTGCCGACGAAGCACTTTACGGTTTGGGTTGCCATCCGGAGGATTCGCTTTCCATCAATTATAAGGGTCGTAACCAGGATATGGCCATCCATTACATGACGGGAGCTATTCCCGTCATGCTTTCCACCAAAGGTTATGGGCTCTTTTGGGACAACTATTCGGTGTCGAATTTCTACGGAGCTGAGGCCGGTAATACCAAATACAAATATGTGTCGGAAAGCGGCAACATGGTCGACTATTACTTTATTTACGGTCCCGATTTCGATAAGATTATCTCTACTTTCCGCAACGCTTCGGGCAATGCACCGATGTTCCCCAAGTGGGCTTTCGGTCTGTTCCAGTCGCAGGACAGGTATAAGAGTCAGGCCGAAGTGTTGTCGGTAAAAGACGGTTATCGCAATGCCAAGATTCCTGTGGATGCCATCGTGCAGGACTGGTTCTACTGGGAGCCCAACGTAATCGGCTCGCACGTGATGTGGCCCGAACGCTATCCGAATCCCAAGGCGATGGTGGATGAGTTGCACAATGCTAATATCCACGCTATGATTTCGATTTGGCCCGTATTCTCCAAAGGCACCGAACCTTTCAAACAGATGACTCACTCGGGTGGCATGACCGACATTCAATGGCTTAACGTGATGACTAATATTCTTGATTATTACTACGATGCGCATAGTCCTCAGGCGCGCGATTTGTACTGGAAGCAGGCCAACGACAGTCTGCTCGGCCGTTACGGCTGGGATGCATGGTGGGTGGATCAGTGCGAACCCGACAATGGCAACGTAGGCAATCCTAACTACATGGATCTGCGCCGTAAGAGCCATTTTGCCATCGGTCGCGGTATCGATTATATGAATACCTATTCGCTGATGCACTCCACGGGACTCTACGAACACTGGCGGAAAGATATTCCCGACAAACGTACGGTGCTGTTGATTCGTCAGGCATTTGCCGGACAGCAGCGTAACTCGGCCATCCTTTGGTCGTCCGACATTACCTGTACCTGGAACGCCTTCCGCAATCAGGTGCCGCAAGGGATCAACGCCTGCGCTTCGGGTATTCCTTACTGGACTTCCGATATAGGCGGTTACCATTTCCATTGGCAGGCTCCCGACTGGACGACACCCAGCAATCGCGAGTTGTTTACCCGTTGGTTCCAGTTCGGCACCTTCAGTCCGATCTTCCGCATTCATGGCAAAGGCGAGCGGGCCGTATTTTCGAAAAATTGGGACGAAGCGACCCGTGCGATTCTGTTAAAGTACGACAACCTGCGTTATCGCCTGATGCCATACCTCTATTCGCTCTCGTGGAAAGTGACTAACGAAGGCTATACCATTATGCGTTCACTGGGGTATGATTTCCGTAACGATGAAGGAATCAAGAATATCCCCGACCAGTATATGTTCGGTCCGGCATTCCTTGTGAATCCTGTTACGCAACAGTTGTACAGTGTGCCCGACAGCAAGAAGATTGCCAAAACCCGCAAAGTGTATTTGCCGAAAGCAACCCAGTGGTACGATTTCTGGACAGGAAAACAGATTGCCGGCGGAAACACCATCAATGCCAAAGCAACGATCGAAACATTGCCGCTTTATATCAAAGCAGGATCGATTGTGCCGATGGGGCCTTACCTTCAGTATGCCACCGAAAAAGCTGCCGATCCGATCGAACTGCGTATCTACCCGGGTGCCGATGCTGATTTCGTGATTTACGAAGACGAAAACGATACCTATAATTACGAAAAAGGAAAATATGCTACCATTTCTTTGCTCTGGGACGAAGCAGAAAAGACATTGACCATCGGTAATCGCAAAGGCGAATTTACAGGTATGGTAAAAGATCGTACTTTCAATGTGGTTTGGGTAACGCCCAATAACGGAATCGGAGTTGAACCGGCAAAAACATTCAAAGCCGTGAAATATTCCGGTTCAGAGGTGAAAGTGAAGAAGTAAATTCTCCCAACCGAATGCAAATCAGAATTACAAAATTCCATATCAAATGATTAAAAAACTTTTATTTATTGTGTTGATTCTCCGAATTTCGTCGAGTTTGCAGGCACAACAAGTGACTCCGGTTTACCTCGACGTAAACAAACCTCTTGAAGAGCGAGTGGAAAATGCACTATCGCAGATGACCACAGAAGAGAAGGTTGCCTTATGTCACGCGCAATCTAAATTCAGCTCGAAAGGAGTTCCCCGCCTGGGAATTCCCGAAGTGTGGACCGACGACGGACCGCACGGCATACGTGAAGAGGTTTTATGGGACGAATGGGGCGGAGCGGGATGGACAAACGATTACTGCACCGCTTTCCCGGCACTCACCTGCCTCGCAGCCTCGTTCAACCCTGAGTTATCGCTGCTTTATGGGAAGTCGATCGGAGAAGAAGCGCGTTACCGCAATAAGAACGTGCTGTTGGGACCTGGCGTAAATATCTACCGGACTCCACTAAATGGAAGAAATTTCGAATTTCTGGGAGAAGATCCCTATCTGGCCTCCCGTATGGTGATTCCCTACATTCAGGGTGTACAATCCATCGGTGTAGCTGCCTGCGTAAAACATTTTGCATTAAACAATCAGGAAACGTGGCGTGGACACATCAATGTCAACGTAAGCGACAGGGCTTTGTATGAAATTTATCTGCCTGCGTTTAAAGCTGCCGTACAAGAGGGGAAAGTGTGGTCAATCATGGGCTCTTACAACCAATTCAGAGGCGAACATTGTTGCCACAACAATCTGTTGCTTAACAACATTCTGAAACAGGAGTGGAATTTCGACGGAGTGGTTATAACCGACTGGGGCGGGACACACAACACAGATCAGGCAGTAAAAAATGGCCTCGATCTGGAGATGGGTACATACACCAACGGCTTGACTAGCCGTAGTAAATTACCTTATTCTGAATATTATCTGGCCAATCCGTTCCTGAAAGGGATCAAAGAGGGTAAATACGATATAGCTCTGCTCAACGATAAAGCGCGCCGTATCCTGCGTTTGATTTTCCGTACAACGATGAGTGCCAACCGCCCTTTCGGACGGTTTGTATCGCCGGAACATAGCGAAGCCGGGCGCAAGATTGCACAGGAAGGTATCGTACTTTTGAAGAATGAGAAACAACTTTTACCCATTCCGGCAGGCAAATACAACAAGATTGCCGTTATCGGAGAGAATGCTGTTCGTAGTCTGGTAATCGGTGGAGGTTCTTCGTCGCTGAAAGTGGCCTACGAAGTTTCGCCTTTGGAGGGATTGATAGCAAAATACGGTAAAGACCACATAGTGCAAAGCCTCGGATATGCTTCAGGACCGTCGATGTATGGTCGCGAAGCAAAATCGAAACTGAATGCCGACTCGTTGGTTGCCGCGGCTGTCGATGTGGCAAAAAATGCCGATGTGGTACTCTTTGTAGGTGGTCTCAATAAAAACCATTTCCAGGATTGCGAGGGTGGCGACCGCAAATCGCTCGATCTGCCTTTCGATCAGGATAAACTGATTGAAGCATTGTTGAAAGTAAACAAAAACGTCGTCATAGTGATGCTTAGCGGCAACGCAGTGGCCATGCCGTGGGTTGATAAGGTTCCGGCTATCGTGCAGGGCTGGTACCTCGGATCGGAAGCGGGTAATGCGCTGACCGATGTGATTTCGGGTGATGTAAATCCGTCGGGTAAGCTACCCTTCTCGTTCCCGAAAAAATTGGAAGACAATGCCGCCCACTTCTTCGGCAAGCTCTCCTACCCCGGTGACAGTGTCAATGTGTATTACAAAGAAGATATTCTGGTGGGCTACCGCTGGTTCGACACCAAGAACATCGCTCCGCTGTTTCCCTTCGGTTACGGTTTGAGCTACACCTCCTTCGCTTACTCCAAACCTACCGCAGATAAAGCGGAAGTGAACTCCGATGGTACCGTAAAAGTAAGCTTCACCCTGACCAACAGCGGCAAAACAGACGGTGCGGAGACGGCTCAGCTCTATGTAAGCAAACCGAAATCGGCAGTGACGCGTGCCGCCAAGGAGTTGAAAGCCTTCAAAAAGGTATTCCTCAAAGCCGGAAAGAGCACGACGGTAACGCTGGATGTTCCGGTCAGCAGTTTTGCCTTCTACAACGAAGCGAAACACAGTTGGGAAGTAGAATCCGGCAACTATACATTATTGCTGGGTAGCTCGTCGCGCGATATAAAAGGGAAAGTGAACATTCAAGTAAAATAGAATTGTATTTTAGATTATTGAGTCAGCAAAATGAAGGATCTGCATTGCCGGATTCTTCATTTTTCATTCCTGTAATATCCGAAAATCCGTCCCGGAAATGCAATGCCCGTTTCCGAAAAATGGCAAAAAAACGGATAAATCGGCGAAGAGATATGCCGGGATTGATAAGACGAGTGCCGGAACGAAAAGGTTATCATTTATACTGTCATTTCATACAAGATGAGATATGAATAAAGCACTGCTATTAATCGATATTCAGAACGATTACTTTGAGAATGGAGCCAATCCGCTGACAGGATCGCTTCAGGCATGTGAGAATGCAGCTAAAGTATTGAAAGCTTTCAGAGAGCAGAAACTACCCGTGATTCATGTGCGACATCTTACCACGCGAGCGGATGCCACCTTCTTTTTACTGGGCACACGAGGTGCTGAAATTCATTCCAATGTCGAGCCGCTTGCACATGAGTTGGTGATAGAGAAGCATTTTCCGAATAGTTTCCGGGATACCGGTCTGCTGGTTCATCTGAAAACACTCGCTATTGAAGAACTGGTCATTTGCGGCATGATGACCCACATGTGTGTGGATGCCACTACGCGTGCAGCCAAAGATTTCGGGTTCGGTTGCACACTGATTGGCAATGCCTGTGCTACCAAAGCACTCGAAATAAACGAACAACGGATGGAAGCCGAAGCTGTCCACAATAGTTTTCTGGCTGCACTGAATTATTTTTATGCGCGGGTGATAAATACGGAAGAATATTTAGCAGAACTAAATCATTCGCTATCAATTACATTTCAAAATCAAACACAACAAATCGAATCTTTATTGTGACGTGTAATCATTGTTACAATTTTACGGTTGATTTCAACACTATCTTTGCTAAACAAACACCAATACAAAGTATCAACTATAAAACAGAATAACAATGTATACACCTTTTGAAACAGCCGTAGTCTTCCCGTTGGAAAATTCTGTGGAATATACCGCAGGCGGCATAGTAAGTAAGCAAATAATTAAAAGAGAAGCAGGCAACGTTACGCTCTTTTCGTTCGATAAAGGGCAAGGATTGACCGAGCATACCGCACCATTTGATGCCATTGTACAGGTGCTCGATGGCACTGTGGAGGTTCGTATTGACGGGAAGCCACACACAATAAAGAAAGGAGAATGTATCATTATGCCGGCCAATCATCCGCATGCACTATCGGCAATCGAACCGTTCAAGATGTTGCTAACCATGATAAAGGGATAATATTGATCGGGCAATGAATTGAAAGCAAAGGCTGGTTCAAAGAAAAACAGTGAACCAGCCTCTGGTATTTTTGTATCTTATAAACAGAGTTTTCAGCCTCTATGCTGCACCTTGCCGTGTCCTGTATGTGACAAGTCTTGCAGTTCTCCTTCGCCATAGTAGACCACATCGCCATGACCCAGGTTCTGAATTTTAATGATATGCGAGGCGTACACGCTGGTATCGCCATGGCCGATACTCTTCACGTTTACATCTTTCGTAATTAACTCATAACCAGAAATATCACCATGACCTTCATTACAAATCGTTAACGCATCGCATGAGCCGGTCAACATCATATCGCCCCGCCCTTTATGATTCACCTCTACGGCAACACCCTTCATCTCCAGATTAATATCTCCTTTACTAGCATTATTGACAACCAAATCGTTTGTTTCGCATTTGAGGGCAAAATCGCCGTGATTGGTCGACATCACCTTAATAGACGGAGCTTTGAGTTCAAGATAAACATCACCATGGGTAACGGTTTTAATGACTATGCCAAATTTCGACTCAATAGGTTTCACCGATCGGACATCGGCATGTGAGGTCACATAAAGTGCTTCGAGGGCATGGCAATAAATGGTGATTTTGCCATATGTAAAAAGAGGAATTTTTTGCTGTACATCCTGGGTAACAAAAAGAGTTTTGATGGAATTATCGACCCGAACGCCATCAATGAGATTATCGTCCATCTCAATTATCACCTTTTCTTCATCCGACTGGATGATCTCGACATTGCATTGGGTACAAAGATGAAGCTGTAAAAATGGGTTGACCAGAATTGTTTTACTAACAACATTTCCACTCCCTTTTTCGTTAAATATTCTCCTGAGTTTTTTAAATGTCACCATCTCACTGATATTTAGTATTTAGATTTCGTACATTCAATTTGTTAATTTTACAAAGTTAAATCAGTTTGGCATTCAATTTTTATATTTACAGAATTAATTTTTATATTTACAGAATAATATTCTAGCTCGAAAACCATGGAAATTACCATCGACAGTCAATCATATTCACTACCTGACAGCAAATTAGACACCGAAACTATTCAGAAAGTAATAAATTTCTGGGCAAAAAACAGAGCAAAGTTGTCAATCGTCGAATCAGCCGATCTTTGTATTCTCTGTCTGCAAAAACCGACTCTCGTGAAAAACACGTATTGTCACAACGACTACGACAAAGGGCGCCTGCTGTTTGCTCACCAATATTTGCTCGAACACCTCGCCATGCCGCCCTCCATCGACGAACTTGCGCGCATTGCAGGCATCAATAGTTTCAAACTTAAAAACGGATTCAAAGAACTTTTTGGCAATACCATTTTTGGTTATTTGAATAGTTTTCGTCTCGAAAAAGCCTTTTACATGATCGCCTTAGGAGAAAAAAACATGACTCAAATTGCTTTTGAGCTCGGATTTTCCTCTCTTCAACATTTTAGTACAGCATTTAAAAAAGCGTACGGGTGTTCGCCAAAAAAAATTAAATCTACCCCAAGCTCTAAGCTCAAAATGTAGTCAGGCAGGAAAAAACCATTATATTTGTTGCATCATTTTTCCAAAACAGAGAGCCTTCAGTCGTTTTTTGTGCAAAAACGATTATTCTTACGTCAGGCATACAAGACTGTGTTTACCTCCGTCAACCAACAAGACGGACGGTTCTATTAACCAAAAACCAATTACTAACCAAAAATGAAAACCTGTATAATATCCGCTGTCTTTTTGTGCACAAGCTCTTTGTTGTCAGCCCAAATTATTGAACTTCCGCAGCCTGTTCGCACAGGTGGAAAACCGTTGATGGACGTACTAAATCTACGTCAGTCGGCTCGACAATTTGATTCTGAAAAATCCATTTCAAATCAAACACTCTCCAATTTGTTGTGGGCTGCCTGGGGTTTTAACCGGGAAAAGAAAAGGACGGCTCCCTCGTCAATGGATCGTCAGGAGATAGATTTATATGCTGTAACCAAAGAGGGAGTTTACCGATACGATGCGGCTGGCAACAAACTGATACCGATTGCTACCGGAGACTATCGCAAAGAGACGGGAACGCAACCGTATGTCGGCAACGCCCCTCTCAATATTGTATTTGTTTGCAACAAGTCCAAAATCAATTCCAAGGGCGAAAGCGGACTGATTGAAGCCACTTATGCCAATAGCGGTTTTATCTCGCAAAACATTTATCTATTCTGCGCATCGGAAGGATTGTCTACCGTTATTCGCGCAAGTATCGCTAAAGAGAAGCTGGCAAAAATAATGAATCTGACCGACGATCAAATGATTACGTTAGCACAAACTGTCGGTTACCCTAAAAAGTAATTACGAATTGATGTCTCTTCCAAATTTTGAGACCTAAAAAACATCTAACCCAATGCGCTATTTTGTCTTTTTATTATTACTCTCGATAAATGCCGTCTCACTTTCTGCCCGAAGCAAGACTCCGCCTGCCGGAGATCTGCGCGATTCACTCGTCAGATACGCCAAAACGCTTATCAACACGCCATACCGATCGGGAGCGAAAAACGGAAACGGATTCGATTGTTCCGGTTATACCAGCTATGTTTATCGCAAATTCGGCATGACCCTCAACGGATCTTCCGGTTCTCAGGTTGCAAACGGCAAAGAGGTCGATATAGACAATCTAAAAAAAGGCGATCTGGTTTTCTTTAAAGGACACAACAGCAAAACTTCGCGCATAGGACACGTTGGTATCTTTATCGACCGCAATGCCGACGGTAGCTTCAATTTTATCCATTCGGCCAACGGTGGAGGCGTACGTATCGACAATAGCAACGCCGATTACTACGCCAAACGTTACGTGACCGGATGTACGGTTATACCAGAAAAAAAGAAGTTGTACAAATTCGATCCGGTACAGGTGAAATCATTCTCCGAATTTGATAATTCCATTCAATATGCCTCCACCAGCAAAATACATAAAGTAAAAAAGGGAGAATCGCTTTACACTATAGCCAAAGAGTATAATGTATCTGAAAATCAGTTGAAAGAGTGGAATAAACTGAGTGGTTCCAAGTTGAAACCCGGACAAAAACTATCGATAAAATCCGACAAGGACTCGGCTATTAAAAACGACAACAATAACGAAAACAAAACCACACAAAACAACCGCAATAGTAAAACACATGTGGTAAAAAAAGGAGAATCGTTCTATTCTATAGCACAAAAGTATCGTATTTCGGAAGAAGAACTAATCAAAGCCAATTCAAAGAATGACGGCAAATTGAAACCCGGAGACAAGCTACGAATCATTACCGGATACTCCGCACTTGCAAACAAAAACGACAAAGACCAATCGGAAAAAATCGTAACAAAAACGGAGCTTTCCCGTCAAACCCACAAGATCAAGAAAGGAGAAACTTTATCGGAAATTGCCGAGAAATATCATACAACCACCACTCAATTAAAACGATGGAACAAATTATCGGGAGACAAGCTTAAACCGGGAGCCAGTCTGACTGTACAAATAACCAAAAAAGAGGCACCTATTAAAGAATCCAAAAACGAAGTCACTGCAGAAGCCTCCCAAAAAGAGGCTATTACGAGTACTGAACTGACAACAAAAACAATCACTTCTAAGAAATCTCATAAAGTTCGTAGAGGCGAAACACTTTCGGGAATTGCAGACAAATATGGTGTATCCGTAACTCAACTCAAACGATGGAATGGCATTTCGAAAAACAAGCCCAGAACGGGATCTTACCTTATCGTGCAAATGACAGAGAAGGAAGTACCCGTAAAAGAGGCTAAAAACGAAATCGCTGCAAAAGCTTCCCAAAAAGAGGCTATTACAAGTACTGAACTGACAACAAAAACAATCACTTCCAAGAAATCTCATAAAGTTCGTAGAGGAGAAACACTTTCAGCCATTGCTGACAAATACGGAGTTTCTGTAGAACAGTTAAAGCGATGGAACGGACTTTCGAAAAACAAGCCCAGAACGGGATCTTACCTTATCGTGCAAATGACAGAGAAGGAAGTACCCGCAAAAGAGGTTAAAAACGAAATCGCTGCAAAAGCCTCCCAAAAAGAGGCTATTACGAGTACTGAACTGACAACAAAAACAATCACTTCTAAGAAATCTCATAAAGTTCGTAGAGGAGAAACACTTTCAGCCATTGCTGACAAATATGGAGTTTCTGTAGAACAGTTAAAGCGATGGAATGGACTTTCGAAAAACAAGCCCAGAACGGGATCTTACCTTATCGTGCAAATGACAGAGAAGGAAGTACCCGTAAAAGAGGCTAAAAACGAAATCGCTGCAAAAGCTTCCCAAAAAGAGGCTATTACGAGTACTGAACTGACAACAAAAACAATCACTTCCAAGAAGTCTCATAAAGTTCGTAGAGGCGAAACACTCTCAGCCATTGCTGACAAATATGGAGTTTCTGTAGAACAGTTAAAGCGATGGAACGGACTTTCGAAAAACAAGCCCAGAACGGGATCTTACCTTATCGTGCAAATGACAGAGAAGGAAGTACCCGTAAAAGAGGCTAAAAACGAAATCGCTGCAAAAGCTTCCCAAAAAGAGGCTGTTACGAGTACTGAACTGACAACAAAAACAATCACTTCTAAGAAATCTCATAAAGTTCGTAGAGGCGAAACACTTTCGGGAATTGCAGACAAATATGGTGTATCCGTAACTCAACTCAAACGATGGAATGGCATTTCGAAAAACAAGCTCAAGCCGGGATCACGCCTCACAATTCAGGTAACTGAAAAACAGGTTTTTGTTGCGAAATCTACCAAAACGCAACCTGAAAATTCAAACAGATCCGAAACGAAAGCCAATCCTTCCGACAAAACACATATTGTCGCCAAAGGGGAAACATTATACTCTATTGCGAAAGCACACCACATTTCGGCTCTTAAGATAAAAGAGTGGAACAACCTTACCAACTACCTCGTACACGAGGGAGATACGTTATCGTTCGAGCCCAAAACAACGTTAATCCCGATAAAAGAGCACAAATCGGTTAATGACACGTCACATGTACAACAAGCAGAAAGTCAAACACAAACAAAAGAGCAGAAAGAACCGAATATCAAACCGGTCTTTACCAATACCCAGCCCACAGTCAAAATCGACACGCTTTCTACTACCTACAAAGTAAATAAAACACACATCGTACAAGAAGGAGAGACTCTCGAATCAATTGCTGAACTCTATCAGGTAACTCCTGCTCAAATAAAGGCATGGAACGGTATATCCAGAAGAAGAAGCAAAGTCTCCACGGGACAGAAGCTCATTATTGAAACCGTAAGAAAAGAGTATGTTTTGGTAGCAGCCAAAAAGAAACGTCCGGTAGCCACCAAAGGGAAAACCACATCTGAAACGATCAAAACAAACGAGCCGGAAGTGGGATCTTCGACACCGACTAAACCGGCTGAGACCAAATACACGGTAAAAAAAAGAGAAACACTCTTTTCTATCGCTAAAACAACTAACCTCACCGTTGACCAGTTGAAAGAGTACAATCATCTTTCATCTACCGATGTAAAAGAGGGATTGGTATTGAATTTGATTCCCGATTCCACAACGACGATTACTTCAAAAAAAGCAGAAACAACGACCAATCAAACAAAACGTATTAGTTACACGGTGAAACCCGGGGACACACTTACCTCCATTGCAAAAGCACACAACGTATCTGTTGATGAACTGAAAGCGGCCAATGAAATGGAGTCGGGAGAGGTCAATATCGGGCAACAATTGCAAATTCCAGTACAATAGAATTCGTGAAACAAAGATATTTCATCTGGCTTTCGTATAACGGAACTCACTACCACGGATGGCAAATACAACCAAACGGAATATCCGTGCAAGAACAACTTCAAAAAGCTATTTCGTTGCTGTTGAGAAAACCGACGGATGTAATAGGAGCCGGACGCACAGATGCCGGAGTACATGCACGAACGATGGTGGCCCATTTCGATGGCGAAAAGATAGAAGACCTTACTCTATTTGTAAAAAAACTGAATGGGGTTCTCCCAAATGACATTGCAGTCAGAGAACTAAAGAGAGTCAAATCCAACGCACATGCACGCTTCGACGCACTGAGCAGAACATACGAATACTGGATTTCACCCGAAAAAGATCCGTTTCATCTCGAATCAGCCGCTAGGATACACAGTTCCCTCGATTTTGAAGCGATGAATAAAGCGGCTGCAGTTCTGAGCGAATATCTCGATTTTACCAGTTTCAGCAAACTCCATACCGACGTCAAAACCAACAACTGTACCATCACACAGGCATATTGGAAAAAACGTGGCGATCTTTGGGTCTTTACCATTACGGCCAACCGCTTTTTACGAAACATGGTCAGAGCCATTGTGGGCACGTTGTTGAAGGTAGGAAGAGGACAACTTGACACCAACGCTTTTCGCGCTATTATTGAAGCCAAAGACAGAGGACAAGCAGGCACCTCGGCCTATGCTCATGGGCTATATTTAATAGATATATCCTATCCGAAAACTATATTTGAGCAGGACGAATGTACCAATCCGACTCTTTCAAATGTGCAACCGGAATAAAAACCTGATAACGAATATCCTAAAAAAAAGTTCAATTTTAGCACGAAAAAGAGAGCCGAATATTTGCTGGTTTCAAAAAAACAATTTACCTTTGCATCACTTTTCCGAGAGACATCAAGGCTAACAAAAGCCGATGAATAAAGGAAAGTAACCTTCTTCAGTAGCTCAGTCGGTTAGAGCACCTGACTGTTAATCAGGGGGTCGTAGGTTCAAGTCCTACCTGAAGAGCGAAAGCCACTCAAATGAGTGGCTTTTTTATTTTTTTGCACTCGATAAAAGTCGATTCAGATCAATAACCTGATCAAACCACGGAATCAGACTCTCCCGGTGAGTGACAAAAATAATCGTAATCTCGCTCTTGAGTGCCGACAGACATTGCAAAATAAGCGATTCGGTATGGGGGTCGAGTGCCGAAGTTGCCTCATCCAGCAAAAGTACTTTCGGAAAACGGAGCAATACTCGGGCGAGAGCCAATCGTTGCCGCTCCCCACCCGAAAAATGATACGGGAAGTTTGTTATAATCGCATCAAGACTCTCTCTTTCGCGCGTAACAATTTCCACCGCATTCACTTTAGCCAGCACCTTCATAATCTCCTCATCGCTTACCTCATAAGGCGTATCCCACGTAAGATTTTCGCGCATAGTACCATCGACAAAGTGCGTTTCCTGAGTCAGATAGCCTATCTGCTGTCTCCAGAGCGCCCCCTGTTCTCTCGAAAGTACACTTCCCCCAATCGACAAAAAACCGGTTTGCGGGTGTAGTAAACCTGTAATCAAATCAAGCAGTGTAGTTTTACCTTTGCCCGACTGTCCAATAATACCGGTAACAGAATGTGCCGGGATCTGAAGATTGATCGCCTTGAAAACGAGATTACCATTGCTATAAGCAAAAGATATATCCTGCAGCATAATGTCTCCGCAAAAATGATTGTCAGTTACCAGAGTCCCTGCATCAAAAATAGTATCCGATAACGTTTTATCCATAGAAATAACAAGGTTGGCCGACTGAAGATTGGAAACAATCATATCGAGATACGTGTTGCAACTCGTAAAAAGCGGGAACAGACGTCCGAACAACAGAATCAAGACAAAAATAGAGGTGAGCGGAAGTGTATCGATGCGATATCCGACATAAATAACGAATACCAATCCAACAATTCCGGCTGTGGTAAAGATTAATTGTGACAGAGCCCGGTTTTTGTTTTGTTTGCGTTGCAAATGAAGCATCCTGGTATTCATGCCATTGTATTTTTCGTAATAAAACTGTTCGGCATTATGAACCTTAGCTTGTTTAATCATTGTCCAGAAATCATCTATCTGTTTGGTCATCTGGCGAAAGATACCGATGTTTGAGCCCCCAAAAGCAAGGGATTGCAGAATGAACTTTTTGAGTAATAAAAAACTAACAAGACCAACCAACAGAATAAGGCCGGTAAACTTAACCGAAACAAGCAACGACAAAGCCACATTGGCTGCGATCAGAATAACAGATGTAATCAGATTCATCAAAGCAAAATAGTAAGTCGACACTTTGGGTATTTCATTCGACAACACCTGAAGATGCTTATGCCTACTTTTACTGGTCAACAACTCCCAATCTGACATAACGATTTTACGAAACAACCGCCCCCGCAGAGTATGAATAAAACGCTGCTCATACTCCGACTGCCATTGCGATTTGTAGTAGCCAAGCAGAGCAATCAGTGTCAAGAGCACAACAAAACACACAAGAATGGATTCGAGTGAAAGTTGAAATCCCATGCGATCGGTGACACCTTGCAACCAATCGACAATTTTATTGTGTGCAGCCGACGGCTGAGTTTGATCCAGCAAACTCAGAAGAGGAATCAACATCACAATAGATATACCCTGATTGAAGCCCAATAATAGGGTAAGCAGAAATACACCAACCAGTTTCACCGGATTGTTCCGGTAAAAGAGGCTAAAACTTTGTATAATTTGGCGGCTACTACGCATGAACAATTCTTCGTTTAATGTAACTATAGGGACGATAGAGCAGATACACGATTCGGGAAGATGAGCGAATGCAAAACAGATCGCCCGTCGAAATAGCCATTGATTGCAAGACTCTCAGCTTATAGACACACGACTTGCAAAGCAACAATCTGTATCGAAGATCTGCAAAGCTGCTCCAAACAGAACCCTGCTGTGGAATATCTTCGTTTATAATTTTCAATGGATACGTTTTCAAAAAGAGTGGCATCTTACCGACTGTCAATAGCGGCTGCGAAATATTGAAAAAATGGTGCATAAGAAAACCCGCTTGCGACACCATTCGCTCGGCTTTCAACCGCATCATCAACTCCTTCCATTTTGCAGGATCAATTGTCTCAAAAGGAAAATCTTTGATATCAATCAACCATTTTAACCGTTGCCAGCCATGTTTGGAACCATGAAGAACAAGATACAACAGGTTCAGCTCCGGAGCAAAAACCGTCACTTCACGTCCCAAAAATGAGACTTGCTGTCTGTTATTTTCCACGATCCGCCAAAACTGTTTCGCTCGGATAGGAAACGAAGTATAAACCGACCAGTGAATTTCCACCATAAATTTATGGATTTGATGGACATACGCCAAATGATGTACCGAATCCATCAACAACTTTTGACGGGAGCTCTCTTCCGGCCACGATAAATTATCGACGCCCAAATAACCCTGCGACACCAATAGCCGATTCACCCGATCCATATCCGCACGATCAGACAACAACAAATCTATATCGTGCGAAAGACGCACCGAAGGGTCGTTGTAGAGTTGCTGCGACAATACAGGCCCTTTCAGGCACAAAAATGGGATATCGTTCTTTTGCAGCAGATCAATTATCGGAATAAAGTACTTGATTTTGTCGAGAATTTGCATTTTATCCGCCAAAAACTCTTTTTGACCGCCCTCTCCCAACAAACAATCAATTTGCTGATGACTCAGACGATGTCTGGAATAAAGATATTCTCTGCTCAAAATTCTGTTTATCATTCCGTATTAAATAAAAGTCAACAAAATCCTAATTATAACATTTTAAAAACACAAAGATAACGTCACATAGACTTAAATTTTGTTTATTTATTCTTTACATAATTAAATTAGCCTATATTAATCAATAAATAACTAATACATAATATACAAATAGTTAATTTAATTTAACCAGGTTAATTTACCCTTGATTTACGCATAAATTTTTCATATATTTGACAAAGCTTTATATAAAAAATGCATCAGTACTTTGGATTCGGATTAAAGATTGAATCGGAGCTCGAATTTCCGGAGCTGTTAGAAAGTACGTTTGTTCAGGCAGACGTTACTATTTCAGTTGGTGATCTGAGCCAACGTAAAACAGCTACCATTGAACAAAAAGACGACGAATTCTTTTTTTCGGTAAAAGAGGTCGCCTGTTATCTGGCTGTTCAGGGAAAACAACTGATTATTGATTCCGAGAAGGGAGGCGCAGATCCCCGAAGCATCCGGCTGTACGCGTTGGCCACCGTAATGGCAGCCATCCTGCTGCAGCGGCAGACCATTCCGTTTCATGCTTCGGCTATCTCCGTCGACAATAAACTCATCCTTATCTCGGGAGAGTCGGGTGCAGGGAAATCGACGGCACTGACCGGATTAATCTTGCGGGGGTACAAGGTCTTTAGTGATGATGTGGTTGTGTTAAATCGCACCGAGCCGGATGGCGTTTCGGCTTTCGCCTCCTACCCGATGATAAAATTGTGGCACGACTCCATTACGGCCATAGATCATCCGCAATTCAGCGATTGTTCGTTTCGGATTCGGCACGATTTGGATAAGTACGGATTCTTTTTTCACGATACGTTTGTAAAGCAGGCCCGACCGATCTCCTCGCTGATTATTATCAAAAAAGGAGAACAACCGACCTGCACGATGCGAAAATTAGAAGGGACAGAAGCCTTCGCCGAAGCGTACCGTCAGCTATATCGGCCGTCGTTGATTCGGGGCAAAGAGCAAAACACAATTTGTTTCCGAACCATATCGGCATTGGCAAATACAGCAAGAATCGTTGAAGTGACCCGTCCGGCAGTGTGTCCACCGGAGCAGTTGGTCTCATTTATCGAGCAGGAGTTATTGCAACCGACTGCTTGCCTAGTTTAGGGCATATGACTTGAGACGTAAAAAAACATATTATAGAAATCTATCAATCCATCCAGTATCATGAGCGCCATCTGGGGTATCATTAACAAAAAAGGAAAACCTATCGGTCAGCAACTTGTCGATGCGGTCTTCACTTCTATTGCACACCGCGCAACCGATGGCAAGGGATTGTGGATAGAACAGAATATTGCTTTGGGACACTGCCTTTTGAAAGTACACCCCCAGCAAACCTTCGAGAACCAACCGGAACAATTGTCGGACCTTATCATTACTGCCAATGTCCGTTTGGATAATTAATCCGAATTAGCTATAACTAAAAATATCTATTTTTGCTACATTTATTTAAATTAAAAACGTGAATTATGAAAAACAACGAAGAAAACAAACTTAACGAAGTTTGGGAAAAGCCGATGCTTACCGCACTTAATGTAAACAAGGATACAAAAAACGGTGTTGGTGATACTTCAGATTTTGATGATGGCAATACCTATAGCTAGGATGGTAATCGTTGAGAGTCCACGTCCATCCTAAATTAGGATAGACGTGGATTTTATTTATTCAGATTGAGAACGTCTTTTCTTTGGTAAGATTAAATTATGAGTGTTATTTTCGGGCTATTTTATAGAGACGGCAAGTCTGTTTATGGAGAACTTGAGACAATGTATTCGGGGATGAAACACTTTCCTCACGAACGGCACGCTTTTGCTGTTGAAGGTAATTGCGGATTCGGGCATATATTGACTTATAACACGCCAGAAGCAGTGAACGAATCCATGCCGAAGTGGGTCGAAGCGGCACGGATTATGTTTGTCGCAGAGGGTCGCCTTGATAACCGAGAGGAGCTTTATAATGCACTCCATATCCCACCAAATGAGCAAAACGGAATACCTGACGGTGACCTGATGCTCAATGCCTATCTAAAATGGGACGAAAATTGTGTGAACAGGTTGATGGGCAAGTGGTCGTTTGCCGCTTTCCATGCTGACGAGCAGCGGCTCTTTATTGGCCGTGACAAGTGGGATTATTCCGATATTGACTATTATGAAGACGAGAAGGTTTTCGCTTTTGCAACATCCGAGAAAGGGCTTTTACCGTTACCGTTTATTAAAAAGGAAATAGATGAGCTAACGATTGCTAGACTGCTTATCGTCTGGCCCGGCGATTTCGACAAATCATGTATCAAAGGGTTAAAACATCTGCTACCGTCCCATACGCTGCGTGTTACACGGGAGAAAGCGGAATTGCGCCGCTATTGGAATTATGCAGACATTCGTGTGCGTGAGGGACTGAAACTTGAAGACTATGTGGAAGACCTTCTTGACAGTTTCAACAAGGCGGTAGCGTGCAGGTTGCGTTCGTACAAGCCGGTGGCGGCTACGCTTAGCGGTGGCATGGATTCAAGCTCGGTTTGTATTCTTGCTGCGGAACAACTTGTACAGCAAGGAAAGCGTCTTAAAACTTACAGCCATATTCCTCAATTTTCACCATCCCATACGCTTTCAGAACAATACCAATGCGGAGATGAACAACCATTTATTGAGTCTGTTGTTGATGCCGCCGGCAATATAGATCCGGTGTTTCTTGACTCTGCGGGAATATCACCACTGGAAGGGATCAAAGAACTGATCCTGATGTGTGGAAAGCCTTTTCACGGTGCCTGTAATGCCTATTGGATACTTGATATTTTTAAAACTGCTGTGAAGGAGAACTATGGAACGATACTCATGGGAGCATTTGGCAACGCAACTATCTCTTGGAGCGGGATTGAAGATGCCCTTCCTGCGGGCGAAATTTTCAAGCATTACGGTTTAAAAGGTCTTATCAGGAAAAAGCTAATCAAGCCTATCCTTTTCGGAAATACGCCTTTTGCTTTTATTTATAAGCGAATGGCTTTCGGCGAACAGCCATGGGATAGTAGATCCTACTGCTCAAAAACGTTTGAAGAGTCTCTGAATCTTACAAAACGGATCAAAGCATCTGGTTTCGACCCAACTTTCAGATGTCATTACCCGGATCCAAAAAAACAAACTATGCGGATTTTTGACACAAATATTACAAGGCTCTCTTTTGGATCAACCATCGGATGTGAAACAGGGCTTGAGCTACGTGACCCAACCGGTGATCCCCGCGTGATAGAAAGTGCACTATCCATTCCTCACGAGCTATTTTTTGGCGAAATGGACAAATGGGTTTTGCGTACAATGATGAAAGGCAGACTGCCCGATGCAGTACGCCTGAACACGAAAAAAGGGAAGCAAAGCTCTGATGTCCCAGCAAGGCTTTTTGCACACCGCGACGAGATGGATCATGTTTTTGCAGAGATGGAAGCATCAGGCTTCGGCAGGATTGTCGACATGAAGCGAATTCAGGCAGAGTGGAAAACGTTGAAGGCCGATTGTGACAACTATCCCGTTAATCAGGCCGCACACTTACTACGACATATTGCAGCGTTTGTGATGTATAGGACAAATGACATCAATTCACTTTGATTTATCACCATAAAAGAGTACCAGAAAGCAGCTCCAAGACAATATTTTACCCCACACTCTCACCTTCCTTAATCCCCTGAAGACTCGCTGTATGAAGAAATGTCATAAGATCTTTAGTCGAATCCACTTGTCTATGGCTAAAATAGCATTACAGAGGGCAAAACTAATACAATTAATAAGATAGTTGTCGGCAAAGTCGGCGACTATCTTATTGTTGTGTAGACGTATTTATATGATAAACCGGAATATGTCATAAGACTTCAAACTGAAGATGCATATTCACAACTACCATTTCGTATGATCTTCAAACATAGAATAAAAACTTTACAAACATCCACTTCGGCATGGAATCGTTTTATTTACATCTCCGCTAAACAATTATGGTCTTGTTTTTGCATTATAATAAACGCAGAACTACGAAACTGTTTTCTAACAAAAGTCCGCTTCGGACAAGCATACTATCAACGTGCCATCTTTACAGCTTTTAATCGGTATCCTTCATTATTTCGAGCCTGTGCGGACTATTTGAACTCAATAGAACATCCAAAAATACTCTCATTCGGATGTTCCACCGGCGAAGAAGTTTTCTCTATTGGCCAATACCTCCCACACGCAACCATTATGGGTATAGATATCAATCTATGGTGTCTGAAACAATGCTGGAAGAGAAATCATAATTCCAATTATACTTTTGCTCATCGTTTTTCAAAAGAATTTGAATGGGCATCCAATTTTGATGCGATTTTCTGCCTGGCGGTATTTCAACGCACAGAGAACCGGACAAATAAAAACGAAAATAGATCCGTTTTCCTATTTGAAAAATTTGAATCAGATATTACGCTGTTAGACAAAAAGATAAAACCAAATGGATTGTTAATCATAGATCATTCAGACTTTAATTTCGAAGAGACTTGTGTTGCATCTGCATACAAACCATTGAAATCGTTCGAGCAGAACAAATGCCATCGCAATCGACCTGTATTTGACCGGCACAATCTTAAAATTGCGAACGAACATGAGAATTACAGGGTATTTGTAAAGATGCGCACGTCCTAGGACAACTATCACGAACCATATCTATATTTTCAACATACAGCTACAAACCAACCATCTGCCCCACCGTAAAGCTCCATCGTTTACATTGATATGTAGGAATAAAACATTCGTTGTAATACACCATATTAACCTGTAGTAGCTTGCCATCCCGACAGTAAATTTGCATGGTGTTTTCATCGGAAACGATAGTCCCTGCCGTAGTCTCCGATGTTTTATTTTCGACAATAAATCCATCCATCAACTTTAGCTCCTGCCCTTTGAATAAAGTAATTGCACCCTTATTCCAGGGGTTGCACGCCCGAATCAAATCACATATTTCTTTGGCGGTCATACGATCCCAGTCAATCAACACATCTTTCCCTTGAGGACGGCTGTAGTAAGAAGGCAAAATCGTTGTAGAGGGTGATAATGCGATAACCGGAATACCGGAGGCCATCATGTTAAGAAGAAAGAAAACCCCCTCCGCACTCATATTACTCAGATACCTACTGGCCGTTTCATACGCAAAAAAATCCTGATTTGGATACTCCTTCTGCCATACAACAGGACCTTCATCGTATTTGTCCGACAACCGATGAATGGAGATCCCTAACTTTTCCACACCATGCTTCAATTGCCAGAATAGAGGTATCGGTCCTTTGTAACCGGGAAGCAAACTAAAATGGATATTAAACAGACAGGAATGCACCTGGGGTGTAAGCCTACTTACATCGATTAAGCGCCCATAGCCCATGATGAAATATGCATCGCAATTCGTCTCTCTTATCCAAGAGTAAAGTGTTTGCTTATTGTTCTCCGTATCTAATGCTATCTGCATTTGCTTGGCAAACATCGTGGTATTTTGCAAGCACGACGTCGATCCACCATCTGCAAAAAAGATATACACTTGCAGCTTTTGAGCTGCAAGTGTATATGCCAAAGGAATAATAATATCGGATGTCGATATAATGCCTATTTTCATTTCCAACTACTATTTCGAGACTGGATACAATCCATTTATCGAGATTATAAAATTGATGGTAAGGCAAGGCATAAGGTTATTGTGTGCCAATCCGCTTCCTACTGGGGTTATAGCGATTGGATCGAGAGGAGAATCCGGTGTTCCTCCGGATGGAACAGAAGAATACAATTTAACATCAGAGTACCCGGTGCCCTGAGGAACCGATTTTGCTAACATATGGGTACCTGACGGATCACCTGTAGTGGCATTGTCATTGTATGCCAATAGATTATGATTATGAATCGGCATGTTCGCACTTAAAAGAGCAACAGTTGCATTTCCGCCAAACATTCCGGTTGTATATTTAATCTGGTTAAGTTGCCCTTTTCCAATAGCAACCCTGGATCGTAAATCCGGAATACAGAATGTTGTTTTACCGTCACCTCCATATTGTGTCCCCAAGAGGCCAAATAAGACCTCATTTCCGCTAATAGGTAATGCTGAACCATCGCAAAAACGCCAACCTACAGGAGCATATGTTCCTGCAAACATTTTTATTTCGCCCAGATATGATGTAACCATTTTTGTATACGGTTTTTAATTAATACTAATAAGGCCTTGGAGGATAATATCCCTGAGTTGCGATACAATAAACGAGCGTAAGAAACGGCTGCCTGTTATCGTGTGGAACAGATGCTCCTGTCAATCCTATACTCGCTGGATGGAGAGCTACGATCTTACTTCTATCAGGAACACTACTCACATAAAATGACGCATTGAACGCATTTTTTTTCAGTTGGTTCGGATCGGTAGGAATACATGGATTTCCTAAAATATTGGTTCCAGGCAATGAGGTATCATAAGAATTATGTACAACCATTGAATGGGAGTGGACAGGCATGGTAGCTGTAGTCAGTTTTACAAAGTCTTCCCCACCCACAGCCCCTGTCTGATACCCGGTTCCTGAAACAGGAGAGACACCGGTTCCAATAATCACTCTACCGTTTAGGGTTGGCAGATTGAACGTTTCCTGTCCATCACCACCGAACTTATTTCCAATTAATGAGAATAAGGCCATATTTGATCTTACCTGTAATTGTTGCCCATTGCACAAAGCCCACCCATCGGAAGAGGGTATTTGATCTGATGCGAAAAGTCTGATTTCGCCGACATAACAATCCATAATATTAAAATTTTAGGTTTTTAATCGTGCGCGGGAAAAGCGCCATCTGTAGCGCAAATACAATACTGAATTGGAACATAAGGCATCATATTATTGTGAGGTAATCCATTCCCCTGCGCATCTATCATTGCGGGATTTTGAATAAAATCGGTTGACTTATCATTCACATCATAATAACTATAAACACTTGGAGTTTTACTATCTGGTGCTGTTGCGATAGTATTCGACAGAAAGACAGTAGAACCGGGGGTATTGGTTGCCAGACTTTGTTCTGTTGCTCCATGTTTGTCGCCGACGGCCTGATGGGTGTGAGTCGGCAAATTATTCTCCGTTAATGTAACAGTTTCATTTCCGGAAAGTTTACCCGGGACGTGATTTGGACTATACACAGGAATACCAACAGGAACAATTCCTTGAAGATTAGGAAGAGTGAAATAAGTTTGCCTATCACTATCTCCAAAATTAGTCCCAATAAGAGCAAAAAGCGCCTGGTATTCACGAATCGAAACACGCGTACCATTACACGGCAACCATCCTTGCGGAAAAAAACTGTAGGGAAAAGCCCTAATTTCTCCAATAAAATTAGAATCCATAAAGTTTGTGTTTGAAATTAGAAATAAAGTTTTTGTAAATATAATATATAAAAACTCACATAAAGAATCATACAAGTGATTTATTTGTATAATTTAATAAATAAAGCATTTCAAAACAGCTATTTCGTAGCGCATTTAATTTTTTTTGTATATTCACAAAAGAAATACTATTCCATAATCGACAGATCCATACCAACTGTATCAAAGGATAATTCGAATTAAAAAGGGAGCACCCGACTGCACAAGCCGGTTATAAGACAAGAAAAAAAGAGGTTGATTATCGGAAGAATGAACTATTTTGAAAATCCCAGAGAGAAAAGAGACGATTAACATTGAAAAATATTGGTCATTTTTGCACCACCCCTGGGAGTTACCCAGACATCGTCGACCATGAGCCAGGCATGAGCTTGCATTTTGCGCTTTGCATTGAAAAGTAGCCCGAAATACATAACCGATCCAATTCCTCTACGTTCGAGCATAAGACGTGCAGCAAACGAACTGACCAAGCACCTGTTTTTCCAGCACGCCAGTTTGTTTGCTCTTGAAATTGCTATGCGAACTGCAACTGCCGTTTTTATCTCCGTACTTTTGGGAAATTGATTGGCCGGCTTAAGACGCCGGATACATTGCCGAAACGGGAAAACAGCAAGTAACACCTTCGCATAAAAGAGAAGAGACACAGCCTCCATCAATAATTTTTTATCCGAATGCGATAGCTGTATAATTTTTTTAATCAAGCTTTTGTTTTTCAATTATTTCGCATTTAACTGCATTATCAAGAAAAGCCTTCACCTCCCGTACGCATACCTCTTCTTCAACTTCAAATTCATGAAGCAAGGTGTCGATTATTTCGTCAAAACTTTTAGGCTGTTGTATCATATCCCAGATCCTTTTCCCAACCGGATTCAAGCCAAAATACTTTCCCTTCTCCAGATGCATCATAACCTGATTATCATCCAGTTCTCCATCAATAATTTGCGAATTTCTGTAGTATTGTTCCATTTTGCAAAAAATAAAGGTTAATATGACAATGCCCAATTTTCTTCATCGAAAAGGCTTACGCATTGCAAATTTATAACTATTTTCCAATAATTCGCATTTACCTTTATCACAAAAATTATCAAGTTATTAATTTAAAAAAAGTGGTTAGCATAAATCTGCAATCACCGACATTGAGGGAGGATATGAAAGTTAGTTTGGGCAGGATAATGGAGAAAAAGCTCCCAAAAGAGTTATATAGCCTTGACCGGAAATAAATTGAAGTTTCCGTAAAGACTATAATTTCAACATTCAGATGTAAAAGCTATGGAGGGACAAACAAAAGTCGAATACAACGAACGCACGGCACGAATCATTGGCTAATTTTCAATATTTTCTGCAATGATCTGATAACAAAAAAGGAGCGCACTTTTTACAAGTACGCTCCTTTTGTATAGGTTCAGGATAGGATTACCATCTATTGTTGTTGCGACGATCGCTATAACCGCCACGACCACCTCCGTTATTGCTGAACTCACGACGAGGACGTTCTTCGCGTGGTTTTGCAATGTTTACATTGATAGTCATACCATTAACTTCCGATTGATTCAAAGCTTCAATAGCTTTGTTTGCCTCAGCTTCATCAGGCATTTCAACAAAACCAAAACCTCTTGATTTGCCAGTGAACTTGTCTGTGATTACTTTAGCTGAATCTACCTGTCCGTAAGCTTCAAAAACTTCTTTTAACCCGTTGTCGTCAACACCATAACTAAGGTGCGAAATGTAAATGTTCATTTGAAAAAATAATTAAATAATATAAAACCGCAATTATGCCATTGAAAACAACTTGGTAAAAATCAAAATCGCTATCAATCATAATCGACGCAAAGATAGTGTTTTTTTATGAACTCCAACATTAGCACCTATTTTTTCGGCTAATTATACATAAATTTAGCGTTAAATATTATTAATTTAATTCAATCTATTTGCAGAAATCGGACAAATGAATTACAATAATCAATAAAATTCATATTTAGAGGACAAAAGTAAAATCAATTTTGCCGAAAGGCTCCGGTGCCATGTATTTATACAACACACCATAAACCCCAATTCCGAACTCTATACGTTCGCCTATCCAACGGTTCAATCAAAGTAAAACTCCGTAAATTACAATCATCGGCACAAACAGAATATTTTCCTTATTTTCATGCTTAAGAACAAGCAAAATCGGTTGTTTTTATTAAAAATAAATGATAACTTGCAACGGTTTTCATGCGAAAATTATTTTATCCCGAAAACCAGAATCGCAACGTCATCGCTATTTCAGAGGGTAACGGTTGCGCAATTTTTATAGACTAAAATTTTGATTGACAGGTTTCAAAGCTCAAAAATACAATTACTATGAGTTATCTGAAATTCGACAAAACACTGCTAACCAATCTGCAAAAATCGTTGCGGAAAGAGATTCTGCGCACCAATAAATCGGGTGCTTACAGCGCGAATACAATTACAGACTGCAATACCAGAAAATACCACGGACTTTTAGTTGTCCCGGTTCCGGATCTGGACGACAACAACCATGTACTCCTCTCATCGCTTGATGAAACGGTAATTCAGCACGGAGCGGAATTCAATCTGGGTCTGCATAAATACGAAGACAACCATTTTAGTCCCAATGGACATAAATATATCCGCGAATTTCATTTTGATGTTGCGGCACGAACCATCTATCGGGTAGGTGGTGTCATCCTTGAAAAAGAAAGGATTTTTATCTCGCACGACAACCGCTACCTGATCAAGTATACGCTATTGGACGCTCATTCGCCCACTACATTACGCTTACGCCCTTTTTTAGCTTTTCGAAGCGTGAATGACCTTTGTATTGCCAACAACAATGCAAATACCGGGTACACCGAAACTGAAAATGGTATTGGGATGTGTCTCTACAACGGATACCCGACACTTTTTATGCAAACCAACAAACGCAATGATTTTAGTCATCAACCCGATTGGTATCATGGCATCGAGTATCCAAAAGAGCAGGAACGCGGTTATAACTACAAAGAAGACTTACTGATACCCGGTTATTTCGAACTTTCCATTGCCAAAGGAGAGAGCATTATCTTCTCGGCAGGAACGTCTCCGATAAACACAAAAGAATTGAAGGCGTTGTACGATGCTGAACTTGAAAAACGAACCGTCAGAAACAGTTTTTTCAATAGTCTCAAAAATGCGGCGCAACAGTTCTATCTCAAACGCAACGGCGACTACTACCTGTTAGCCGGATACCCATGGTTCAAGAGTCGTGCGAGGGACGAATTCGTTGCTCTCCCCGGATGTACCCTCGCCATAGACGACATTGCCACCTTTGAGAAGATAATGGCAACGGCTCTGGTAGCCGTCAACAATTTTATAACAGGGAAACCAGTCGAAAAAGCAATTTACGAATTGGATTCCCCTGACGTATTGCTCTGGTTTATACGTACCGTTCAGCAATACGTAAAGGCAACATCCATCGAACAGACAGCACAGCTTTATGGCGAAACGGTTTTGCAGGTCATTTCGTTTATACGTAAACAAAACCATCCGAATCTATTCCTGCACGAAAACGGCCTTTTATATACCAACGGCATCCAAACCGCCGTCTCATGGATGAATGCCGTTGAAAATAATCGTCCGATTACGCCCCGAACCGGATATGTGGTGGAGATAAATGCGTTGTGGTATAATGCATTGAAATTCGGTGCCGAAATTGCCAAAGCCAGACAGGACGAATATGCTGCCGACCTGATCGATTATCAGTCGGAAATGACCCGGCAATCGTTTTGCCATTTGTTCTGGAACGGAACCTATCTGCACGACTATGTGGACGGAGACTATAAAGATTGGGAAGTTCGTCCCAACATGATATTTGCCGTAGCATTGCCCTACTCTCCGCTAGAAAAAGCACAACAAAAATCGATTGTAGATATTACCACACGCGAACTACTTACGCCAAAAGGACTACGAACGCTGAGTCCGAAAAGTCCATTCTACAGTCCGGCTTATGTAGGTAGCATGCTCGAGCGGAACCGAAATTATCACAACGGGCCGGTATGGCCATGGCTGACAGGAGCATTTGCCGAGGCATACCTCAAAATATACAAACGTAGCGGAGTCTCTTTCATGGAACGGATGTTGATCGGCTTTGAGAGTGAAATGAGCGAACTCTGTCTGGGAACCCTTTCGGAATTGCACGATGGTAACCCTCCTTTTGCAGGACACGGCGCCATGTCTTTTGCCATGAGTGTAGCCGAAATATTGCGTACGCTCAAGTTACTCGAAACGATTGAACAATCTATAGAGCAAACACAACAACCCCAAGTCTAACTTTTCTTCGAACGATATACAACATGAAAGCATTAATGTTTGGATGGGAGTTTCCTCCGCATATTCTGGGTGGATTAGGTACTGCGAGTTACGGTCTGACCCGAGGAATGGCGCTACAGCCCGACATGGAGATTACCTTTGTCATTCCCCGTCCGCATGGCGATGAAGATCAGAGTTTTCTTAAAATCATAGGTGCATGCAACGTACCTGTCGTTTGGCGCGACGTCAATTGGGACTTTGTCAACGAACGCATCGGCAGCATCATGCATCCCGACGAATACTACCACCTGCGCAATCATATCCGTTACGACTACAGTCGCATCGGCACCAACGAGCTGGGCTGCATCGGCTTTTCGGGACGCTATCCGGATAATCTGTTGGAAGAGATCTCCAATTACGAAGCCGCAGCAAGCGTCATCACCCATGCTTATCAGTTCGACGTTATCCATTCGCACGATTGGCTTACCTATCCGGCCGGCATTTTTGCCAAACAAATCACCGGCAAGCCACTGATAATCCACGTTCATGCTACCGATTTCGACCGAAGCCGAGGAAACGTGAACCCGACCGTTTACGGCATTGAAAAACGGGGAATGGATGCAGCCGACCATATTATTACGGTAAGCAACCTTACCCGGCAAATCGTCATCGAGAAATACCACATCGACCCGAACAAGGTTACCACCGTTCATAATGCCGTAGAACCGCTTGCCGATGCCGATACATTCGCCAAGGAACCCCGGAAAGATAAAATAGTTACCTTTCTCGGAAGAATCACCATGCAAAAAGGGCCCGAATACTTTGTGGAAGCGGCGGCTCAGGTACTGCAAAAGACCCGCCACGTACGCTTTGTGATGGCCGGAAGCGGCGACATGATGAACCAGATGATTCATTTGGTAGCACAACGTGGCATTGCCGACCGATTTCATTTTACTGGTTTCCTGAAAGGACCTGAGGTGCACAACATGTTGGCTCAAAGCGATGTTTACATTATGCCCTCGGTATCCGAACCGTTCGGCATCTCTCCGCTCGAAGCCATGCAGGTGGGCACGCCGACTATTATCTCCAAGCAATCGGGATGTGCCGAAATTCTGACCCATGCCATCAAAACCGATTACTGGGATATCGATGCTATGGCCGACGCCATCTACTCCATCGTGAAATATCCGGCCATGTACAAAAGCCTGCGTGAAGAGGGGCGTGCCGAAGTGAACAGCATCACCTGGGAAGATGCCGGAAAAAAAGTACGGGCTATCTACAATCGAGCACTGGGATGGTTCTGATTAATCAAACAAAAAACGGGAAGCACACTTAGCCGCTTCTCGTTTTTCATTACACGTCATTCAATTTCAACCAACATTTTCACCATCCAGATTGTACAGGCGGTATGACCCGAGTTGCCAAGTGCATGCGAAACAGAACGAAAACCAGCCTTCTCATACATACCGACAGCTGTAGCCAGTTCGGGGAAACTTTCGAGATAAAGTTGGTCGTATCCCAGTGCCCGGGCAGAGTCAAAACATTGCTGCAACAGTCGCTTGCCAAGTCCTTTACCCCGATAGGAAGAAGAGAGATAAAACTTCACCAACTCCGCGCATCCGAAAGGTAAGCCTTCGGTAGGATATACCCCGCAACTGCCAACCGGTATGCCATCGTCGACCGCCACCCAGCAAACCGAACCGGGTGTTTCGAACAACTGATAAAGCGCATCGGTGGTCGGGTCGGTATAAACCGTTCCGGGACGGTCGATGCCGTATTCGCGAAACACCTTACGAATCAATGCTGCCAGCAGCAGATTGTCTTCCGGTTCTATTGGTCGGATAACAACGTTACTCATTCAGATACGAATCTTTAAAGCCGAGAAAATAGAGGATACCGTCCAGCCCGATCGTGGAGAGCGACTGACGGGCATTTTCCTTCACCTTGGGCTTGGCATGAAAAGCGATTCCAAGTCCGGCTACGCCCAACATGGGCAGGTCGTTGGCGCCATCACCCACAGCTATTGTCTGAGCAATATCCACCTTTTCCACCTGGGCAATCAGGCGCAGCAGTTCGGCTTTGCGCTTGCCATCCACGATATCGCCCACGTAGTTGCCGGTCAGTTTGCCATCCACAATTTCCAGTTCGTTGGCATACACATAGTCGAAGTTATATTTTTGTTTGAGGTAATTCCCGAAATAGGTAAATCCACCGGAGAGAATCGCAATTTTAATCCCTACGCGTTTCAACACACTCACCAGGCGATCCAGCCCTTCGGTAATCGGCAGGTTTTCGGCAATGTTCTGCATCACCGATTCGTCCAGACCCTTGAGCAACTTCACGCGGCGGGCAAAACTCTCGGAAAAATCGATCTCGCCTCGCATGGCCGCTTCGGTAATAGCCCGCACTTCAGCACCCACCCCGGCACGTTCGGCCAACTCGTCGATCACCTCGGTCTCTATCAGCGTAGAGTCCATATCAAAGCAGATAAGGCGGCGACTGCGGCGATACATGTCGTCCTCCTGAAACGATATGTCAAGTTGAAGGCGCATACTCAACTCCATAAACATGCGCTGCATCTCCTCTTTGTTACGCGGAGTACCACGCACCGACAGTTCCACGCACGACTTGGAGCTACGCACATCTTCCTTGAGGGGAATACGTCCGGTAAGACGCTGAATCATATCGATATTCAGCCCCTGATCGGAAACAACGCGCGTCACCTCGGCAATCTGAACTGCGGTCAGTTTCCGACCGAGCAACGTCAGGATGTACCGGTTTTTGCCCTGAAGGCCTACCCAACGTTCGTAGCGTTCTTCGGTGATAGGGGTAAACTTGATGCCCACACCCAGTGCGTACGATTTGAAGAGCAGCTCCTTCATAATTTCGCCCGAGTTGCCGCTTTCGGTTTTATAAAGAATACCTAATGCCAGATGGTTATGAATATCGGCCTGTCCGATATCAAGAATAAAAGCGCCGTAACGCGCGAGGATTTCGGTAAGTGCCGAGGTCACGCCCGAACGGTCTTCTCCCGAAATGTTGATCAGAACAATTTCGTCTGTAGTGGTCATAAGTGTAAAACTAATCCTTTTTTGCGGTTGCAAAAGTAAGGAAAAAGTTTTAACAGCAGAACGAATTGGATAGAAAGTGTATAAAAACACGCCCGATCGACCAAATAGTTGAACAATCACACCTAACTATGTTGTTAATTTAAAAACCTTTTTATACATTTGCCCCGTCCGACAGATGAACATATCCGACCTATACGGTCAAAAGACCACACTAACCAATTCTATTACAACTTCTCGCGAAAGGAGTTTACCCAAAGAGACCGGGAATCATCCCGAATCCTTCGGGTAAGTGCCCGAAGCCAAAAGGAACATCCCTTTTTCGAAAAGGAACATTCCCGAAACCGAAAGGAACTTGCCTTTTTAAAAAAGGCACTTGCCCGAAGCCAAAAGGAATGTTCCTTTTACAAAAAGAGACTTACCCGGAAGCAAAAGGCTGTTGCCCGAAAAGAAAAGGCTGATGCCCGAAGGTTTCGGGTCGATACCTGCGAACAAAAGGACGAATACTATCCGACATACTGATGTGCCTATGGGGGCAAGGTACATACAGACGAGAAAATGCCTCCGATTTTTTAACCTTCAATACCATATTTCTATGGCAACACTTACTTATGCCGAGCAAATCAGCAATGCTCAGGTGATGGCAGCCGGCTTGAAAAACAATGCCGCACAAGTAGCACGTCGCGGGCTCGATGCTCAGTTCATCACCGATCTGGAGAGCAACCGGACGGAAGTTTCTACACTGAACGACCAGCAGGAGAAGCTCAAGTCGGACTTGAAGCAAAAAACTGCCGATCTGGAAGCCAAACTGGCCGAGCTCGACAAGAAAATGGCAGAAGCGAAGAAAGTAGTCAAGATGGACTTCCCGAAAGAGCAATGGGCTCAGTTCGGCATCACCGACAAGCACTGATTCGCACTAAAAAGCCGAACCTCCGCAAGGGGGTTCGGTGTCAGTTCCTTACTGAGGCCTTAACTTTGAGGTACGACCTCGGCATCAAAAATCAAAGGCAATCATCCACTCTATACTCAATAATATGAAAATAAAGAATATCGTAGAAGAAAGAATCAATGCGCTATGGCAAACATATAAATCCCGGGATTTTTGTAAATATCCTCCTTTATCCGTTTCTGAAGTACCAGATGAAGGCATTATCTTTATCGGTCTTAACCCATCATTGGATAAAAACGTCAAAAATGTATCAGTCTCCCCAGATGCAAACATTGAGTTTTATCCTTTAGGAGTGCACAAAACAGAGAACTATGCCTATTTCAAAAAATTCTCTGATATAGCAGATAAAGTTCAGTTACCTTGGGGTCATCTCGATTTGTTGTATATGAGAGAAACAAAACAACAAGGAATTAGACACCTTTTAGAAGTAGAAGATGGAATTAATTTTATTTACCAACAACTTATGGTAAGCAAAGATATTTTAGTCAATCTATTAAATGAGAAAAAGCCTTTAATTTTTGTCGTAAACAATACTCTATCCCGCGACTTCTTAGGCAAAGATAGGCCTCTAGATTATTCAGACGACCAACAGCACTGGATGGATTTTCGATTCAAGTGGAGCAATGAACTAGGCACTTATCTATATAACGGGCACCCATTTTTCTTTTGCAGCATGCTGACCGGTCAACGCGCTCTAGATATCGGTTCCTATGAAAGGTTAATATGGCATATAGATTTCGTAAAGCAAAAAATGAATTTTAATCAACCAAAAAATAATCTATCATGAAAATCAGATTTTTCTTACTTCTTTTGAACGTAGCAATAATATGTCAAGCTCAGAAATTATACACATATGCTGATAAAGAAAAAACATACACTTACTATTTAGATTCAGCTGGAAATAAAGTCGGCCACGGCAATTATGTCAATTGTTATTCAAGTAAATTTTCCGAAGGTTGTACTTATGGACATTACAAAAAAGGCTATCGAGATGGCAAATGGAGTGCAACAAATACTCTCAAAAATGAACGATTCTATAATGATCCGAATATTCTCATCACCGGAACTAATTCCGCTATTTTTGAATATGACAATGGAATTCCACATGGCACATGGGCTTTTGAAGCTAATAACAAGATGGCATACTATAAGTTTAATTACAGAACTAACAAAAAGGAGATTGACCATTATTCGGTCGAACATTATAAACTATCTTTCCAGTTTAATCACAATAATATTACAGGATACTTTCATTTTATTGATCACGCTTATGACAACAAAATTGTAACTCCATCCCTCTTAAAAAAGACGGCTTTCCCTGAAATTCTAATATTGAACAGTATAATTAAGGCACAAGGTGTTTGTGATGTACATGGCCGATTTTCTGACAAAGGACAAGCCATAGGACAATGGTTCTTTGACAAAAATAATACTATGGTAGAATTCCAGAATGGCGTATTAATTACTCAAAGAATTAAAACAATTGCAGAACCTCAAAAATGGATTGAAATAGACAATGATGCTGATTTATTACATATGCGTAAACAATACAGCACTGGCTTAATATCACAAGAGCAACTACTATCTTCGGGGTATAATATAGAATATATCAACTTATTTAGCAACAGCTCTTTCTCAAACTTTGATGCTTTTGGACAAAAGGGAGATGCTTCTTATCCCACTGATGCTTATGATGCCAATGATTATGACAACATGGATATTTTGAATAAAATTTGTACTAGGAACTATGGTCAATTCATCTATATAACCAAAAAATAGATAGCTCATCTCTCAAGGAACAATTCTCAAAACAAGGATATTATTGGCTAAAGCCAAAATCTTACCACTTCACCAGCCCTACCGTTTGCAACAGCAATGTCAGATTGAGTAGAATCACTATCACCGCAATGCCCGAAATAAGGAAGATAGTTCGTTTTTTGTTGGCATATTTGCCCATCACTTTCTGGGAAGAGGTGAGATATACCTGAAGAAGCACTGTTATGGGCAACTGAATACTTAGCAACATCTGCGAAAGCAACAATCCCTGAAACGGATCGGAGATAAAGAAGATAACGGACACAGCACCCACGATAGAGATCAACACACCCCAACGGGAGTGGTTATCTTTGATGTCGTACGGTTCGGCAAAGAGGCCGGCAAAGATGGAGCCACCCGCCATTCCTGAAGTAACACTGGAGGCGACACCCGCCATCAGCAAAGCCACCGCAAAAATAACCGATGCATTGCTGCCTAACAAAGGTTGTAACAACTCGTGCGCTTGTTGCAATTCTGTTACCGATTTACCCACTTTGAAGAAGGTGGCCGCCGCCATAATAAACATGGCGCTGTTGATGGCCCACCCCACAAACATGGAAAGCAGCGTATCGGCAAATTCATACTTCAGCAACTTGCGAATGGAGGTATCGTCGCGCTTATGCAACTGACGGCTCTGAATCACTTCCGAATGGAGGAACAGATTATGCGGCATCACCACGGCCCCCAACACGCTGAGCACGATCAAAAGCGATCCATGCGGTATCTGAGGCATAACAGTGCCGACAGCGACTTTTCCCCACTCCACATTGACCAAGGAGAGTTCATATATAAACGAGATACCGATGAGCGATACGAATCCGATGATCCAACGCTCAATTTTACGATAGGAGTTGGTGAACAACAGTATCAGCACCACGACAGCCGACAGCACAGCTCCTACCTTTAGCGGAACGTTAAAGAGCATCTGCAACGCAATGGCAGCTCCCAATATTTCGGCAAGCGAAGTAGATACCGAAGCAATCATGGCCGTGCCCAACACCGAACGGGAAACCACCGGGCGCAGGTGCAAGGTAGCAGCTTCGGAGAGGCACAACCCGGTAGCAATGCCCAGATGCGCCACGTTGTGTTGCAGCACGATCAGCATCAGCGTACTGAGCGTTACCACCCAAAGCAACGTATAGCCGTAGCCCGCTCCCCCAGCAATATTCGTCGCCCAGTTACCCGGATCGATAAACCCCATGGTAACCAGCAATCCCGGCCCGATGTATTTCAATACCTCAAGCCCTCCGAATACCGGATTGTGTCCGACTTTACTGAATATATTTTTCAACATGAATCAAGAACAAAGAGAAAAGAGCAAAGAATAAAGACAATTGGATGATCATTTACCCAATTAAAATTGTATTTAGAAGCATCACACTGAGAACTGAAGACTGCGTACTGGGTACTTTTTATTTTCCTTCGCACTCCTTAATCAGCGCCAGCAGTTTCTCCACGGCTTCTTCTTCCGGGATATTCTTCTCCACGCACTCTTTGCGGCGATAGAGACTTACTTTGCCTTTGCCGGCTCCCACATATCCGTAGTCGGCATCGGCCATCTCGCCGGGACCATTCACGATGCACCCCATGATACCGATTTTCAATCCGGTAAGGTGTTTGGTAGCAGCCTTAATTTTGGCAACCGTACTTTGCAGATCGAACAGGGTTCGTCCGCAACCGGGACAAGAGACATATTCGGTTTTGGAAGTCCTGACGCGCGATGCCTGCAGAATACCGAAAGCGGTAGAGACGACATCATCATCGGAGAGCATCGGATTTTCAAGCCAGATACCATCACCGAATCCATCGATAAAGAGCACTCCCAGATCGGCAGCTGCCGACACCTGGAAATTTTCCTTGTCATCATCCACATACTTACAGTAAAGAATCACCGGCACCTGACAGTTGTTCGTCATCAACGTATGAAAGAATGCCCGCATTTCACCCACCGGATTGGCATGATCGGACGAAAGGATAACGACAATATTTTCGGCAACCTTCAATTGTCCGATCATCTCATCTGTCAGATCGCGATAGGTAAGCTGCACAAAACGTACAGGGACAGGCGATACAAGAGCCGCTTCGATTTGCTTGGCAGTAAAAAGAGCCAAATGATTTTTGAGATAATCGGGTTGCAAATCGCCGAAATCAGTTCCCGTACCAATTACAACCGGCACATAGCTATTTCCGATATTACCCACAGGTAGTGACTCGCGCCGTTGATATACATAGGGATTGAATAGTTCAAATGGCTTTGCCTTGATGGGCAGATGACACGCGCAGTTCACCACATGCTTCATCAGTTTCAACGCCACCGGAATCTCCTTTTCGGGCTCTTCGCTCAACGAAACGCGAATGGTATCCCCAATGCCGTCGGCCAGCAATGCGCCGATACCCACGGCCGATTTGATGCGTCCCTCTTCGGCATCTCCCGCTTCGGTAACACCCAGATGGAGCGGATACGACATTCCCTCATCGAGCATGGTAGCCACCAACAAACGTACGGTTTGCACCATCACCACCGTGTTCGATGCTTTGATAGAGATGACGATATTATCGAAATTTTCCTCACGGCAAATACGCAGGAACTCCATGCACGACTCCACCATTCCGGCCGGTGTATCGCCGTAACGACTCATAATACGGTCAGACAACGACCCATGGTTCACCCCCAGACGTAAAGCGGTGTGGTGACGGCGACAGATCTCAAGCAACGGAATCAGTTTTGCTCGAATCTTTTCCAACTCCTGACGATAGCTTTCGTCGTCGTATTCCAGTTGTTTGAATACACGGGCGCTATCGACAAAATTTCCGGGGTTGATGCGCACCTTTTCAACATATTGTGCAGCTACTTCGGCAGCAGCCGGATTGAAGTGAATATCGGCCGAAATAGGCTGACGGTATCCCCGCTCGATCAATCCGAAACGAATATTTTGCAAATTTTCCGCTTCACGCACTCCCTGAGCGGTAAGGCGTACCAATTCTCCACCGGCATTGAAAATGCGGATGGCCTGATCCACGCTACGTTCGGTGTCGAGTGTGGAGGTATTGGTCATCGACTGAATGCGAACAGGATTAACCCCGCCCATCTTCAGTGCTCCGATAGTCACTTCGTGTGACATGCGGCGGCGATAATTAAATAAATCGGGACAATATTTCATGTAATGATGAATTATAAATTATGAATTATTTACGGAATTCTTGTTTGTCTTGACCGTTAGAATAATACTTCGTATGATTTTCATCAGTTCCGTAGCATCATTCTGCATGGACACAAATTCCGGCTCCGACAAAAAATCCGTTTCTGTTAAAAGCTCCAACCAATATAAGGTTTCATCGGTTTCTTTTTGTGCAATACCCAGTTTATGAATAAAATCAGCTCTGCTTTCCGCATTTTGAGCTTCTCTCACATTAGCGCCAATAGAAGTTCCACTCCTCAATAATTGTTTAGACAAGACATACTCTGCCTTATTGGCTATAATGTACTTATACAAATTCACCGTGCGAACCGCAAAGGTAAATGATTTATCTCTCAGTACATTTTTCTTATCATTCATAACTCATCATTTATAACTGGGTATGGTATCTGCACCATTGCCGAATGCCGCACTCTTCGCATTTCGGTTTGCGGGCGACGCAAACATAGCGCCCATGCAGGATGAGCCAGTGATGTGCTTTCGGAATCAATTCCGGTGGAAAGAGAGCAACCAATGCCTTTTCCGTTTCAAGCGGTGATTTGGAATTGGTGGTCAATCCCAATCGCTCGGAGATACGGAACACGTGCGTATCGACAGCCATGGCGGGTTTGTTGAAAATAACCGAAGCCACCACGTTGGCCGTTTTGCGCCCCACGCCCTGAAGTTTTTGCAACTCTTCGGGCTCGGAAGGCACCACACCACCGAAATTTTCTACCAACTGACGTGCCATTGTAGCCAGATGCTTGGATTTATTGTTCGGATAAGAGACACTTTTGATATATTCAAAGATCACTTCGTGCGTGGTGGCCGCCATCGCTTCGGCTGTCGGAAAATCGGCCAGCAGTTTCGGTGTCACCATATTGACACGCTTATCGGTGCACTGCGCCGACAAAATCACCGCCACCAACAATTCAAACGGATTATTGTAATGCAGCTCGCTCTCAGCTACCGGCATATTTTTCTGAAACCATTCTATCAAATGGTTACAACGCTCCTGTGGTGTCATTTATTTTTCAATTCAGATGGTATCGCAACCGTAAACCGTGCGATACAACTCATTTTTTACTCGTTCGAAATTCTGTTTAAGCAGCTCTCCTCCCCACTCCATCAATCGCAACTCCACCCTGTTTTGGCCCGGCGCATACGGGGGTTGAATAAATGGTTGCGAACATAACTCAAATCCCGCTTTCCCGTAAAACCGGATCCGGCGGCAGTTTATCCCGGTTACCGGCGGCTCTACCTCCAACACAACAGGAAGCGTACTTTGAGCTAAATAGCTGCATAATATCGTTTCTCCTATATGTTGTCCACGCAATGCCTTTGCTATGGCAAAATGTTCTATGTATCGAAATCCATCCAGGTTCCATGCATAGAACAAACCGACCGGTTCTCCGTCCGTCAACAGCGCATTACAAAAATAGTCATTTCGCGTCAGTAACCTCTTCAGGTCAGCCAACGGCCGACGCTCATCGGGAGGAAACGCCTCCGTGTAACAATCCACCATAAACTGCCAATGGGGATGTTTATCACTGGTTATGCGATCAAAAACAAACATAAAATACACGGTGAATGGTGAACGGTAAATGGCAAACGGAACAACAAAATAAATTTCCACATACCCTTTACCACGTACCTTTCAAAATTTGTTTCGGTGAATCTTGTCGTACGGGAGTTTTGTTTCATCGTACGGACGGCGTTCTTCGTTTTTGTAACCGATCGCTATCACATTCACCATATTCATTGTGTCGGGTATCTGCAAAAGCCCCCGAATATATTGTTCGGCCGTCACCTCATCGTTGTGAGGACGGCGGGCAACCTGCACCCAGCAACTTCCCAGACCCAGCGATTCGACCTGCAGCTGTAAAAACGCCGACGCGATGGAAGCATCTTCGAGCCAGGCGTCGCTTTGTGAAGGATCGGCAAGCACCACAATGGCCAACGGCGCGTTGGCTATCAATGTGCTTCCCATCGGACGACTGACGGCTAATTGTTGCAAAAGAGCAGTATCATCCACCACCACAAACTGCCATGATTTTGAATTTTTGGAGGTTGGCGCCATCAAAACAGACTTGATCAGCACGTCAACTTTTTCAGGCTCCACAGCCTGTGGTAAGAATTTCCGAATGCTACGGCGTTGCTTTATCAATTCAAAAAGAAAATTCATATATTTCTTTATATTTCAATATATTATAAACACTAATCTTATTTATTACAATCTCAAGAACAGTGTTACAAATATAAGGCTAATCGACGGTTTTTCCTACCGCATCACCTATTTACAACCAAGGAAGACTTACCTTACATTTGAAAAGATGTTGATAAATATTACCCAAACATACTGATGCTATTGAAATTATCCGTATTTTTGTAAACTTATGGTTTTGGATACCTGCCACAACCATCCCTAATTCCGATTAACTGACACTTTGCATGGAGAGATTAATTCGACATTTAGAGCAGCTCATTATTCAGCACGACTACGCCATTCTACCAGAGTTTGGCGGGTTTATTGTGAACTATGTTCCGGCCAAAATGGAAGAGTCGAAAAATTTAGTCTCTGCTCCACACAAAGAAATATTTTTCAATCCGGCGCTGAATTACAACGACGGCTTGTTGGCCGGCTTTATACAACGAACAGAAAATATCACATTCCGCAGGGCCAACCTCATTGTGCGTGACAGTATTGAAAATTTCAAAAAGCAGTTAAAAAAGGGAGAGACCGTTACACTCGGAAAAATCGGATCTCTACGTCTGGACGAAAACGGACAACCGGAATTCTTGCCTGCCGATTCTTACGATTTTCTGCCCGATAACATCGGCAATTATGATATCCGATTCGGAACGCAAAAACCTGGAGAAGAAGAACCCAGACAAATTGTATTGCAATTACCATCCAACAGAAAGCGACTCTATAAATATGCCGCAGCTATTGGAATTATCGTGGCACTGGCTATTCTGGCTCCTGTGTTGCATCCGCATTTTTCACCCTATCTGGCCAAGTTGAATCCGTTGGCGCTCTTTGCCGCCGACTCGCTACCATCGTTCGACTCCCTGCCGAAACGTTACACCGAAATCGACAGTACCAAAGTAGCTGTAGGCGATTCTCTCTCGGCCGATAGCGGCAAGCATTGCATGGCAACAAACAAGTGTAAAACACCGTGGCACATTATTGCCGGCTCTTTTCCGACTAAAAACCAAGCGATCGACAAGGCGCGCGATTTGCAAAAACAGGTACCCGACAAAAACATCGCTGTAGCTTATAGCACTGTACTCAAAAAAATCACAGTTCCGGTAGCGGCTCAAACAAACCCGACTGTTCAATCCATCCCTCCCAAAACCGCTTCATGGCATATCGTAGTCGGAAATTTTGAAACAGCAAAAAAAGCCGAATTATTCGCCTCTCAAATGAAAAAAGCGCATAAAATCCAACTTTCCGTCTATGGGACAAACTCCGTATACCGCATTGTTGCCGCTTCATGCACTACAGAGAAAGAGGCTTCAACCAAACTAGCTGAAGTAAGAAAAATTGCCGACTTTCACGGTGCATGGCTACTGCACAACGCCACATTACTAAGCCATCCAAATCATCCGGCACCCACTACATCATTGCCAAGCGTGACAAAAAATTCTAAACCAGCAATAGCAATTACTGCAGGGCCTACCGCTATCGCAGGCAATAACACACCGGAGCTAAAACCTGGCTTATGGTACGTAATAATTGGCAATTACAACATCCGAAAACAGGCGCAAGAGTATGCCGACGCCACAAGCAAGAGGGAAAAAGTTGTACTCAGCATAGTGAAAGACAAAAAATTCTATCGCGTCATTGCCGGATCATTCAACAGCCAGCAGTCCGCGACCGCAAAAGCCAGGGAGCTCCACAAACACAAAGAGTTTGCAGAAGCATGGGTGCTGTACAAACCGCAAAAATAAGTAGATAGTAGCAAGTAGTTTGTAGTCAGTAGGTGCCTCGCTATAGTTCTATATCTTCCCTGCATTTCTATCCAATTTACCTCCCGAAAATGCCGGTTTTATTAGCACATTGGCATATCTTCAAATTGACACATTGATTTATTACAAATCCACCACGGTAATTCCGGCTCCACCCAACTGCACATGCTCATCAGCAAAATGAGTTACTCCTGGAATGGTTCCCAGATACTGGCGGATCAGCTGACGCAGAATACCGGTACCCGTTCCGTGAAGAATACGCACCCGCTCCACGCCCATCATCAGGGCATCGTCGATAAAATACTGCACCGCTTGTAGCGCCTCATCGCCCCGCATTCCGCGCACATCGATATCTTGTTTGAAATTGAGTTTACGCTGGCGCATCACCTCGTCGCTGTCGCTGCCGAGAGCACCCTTGTGACGAACAATCTCTTTTTCTTTGTTACGACTAATCCGTTCCAAACGATTGGCTTTGACAGTCGATTTGATATTGCCGAACGCCACCGTGACATTGTTTCCGTCCACCTCCATCACATCGCCCACCGAATCGTGCCCGTTGAGTTTCACCCGGTCGCCGGCCTTGATCGGTTGAGGCTTGGGTTTCTCCTGCACTTTCTGCGGCTTCTCGTGTTTGGGTTTACGATTGTCTTTGGGCTGCTTTTCGGGCTTCGGTGCTTCGTCCAATTTGCTGCGGAAAGTTTCAAACTCCTGACGCACTTCGCGGGTCGCATCCCGTTCGGCCTGGGCCTCTTTGATGCGACGGATGGTATTCTCAATCGTTGCATTGGCTTCAGACAACAACTGTTGCGCTTCGGCCTTTGCCTTGTTGATCATCTCTTTGCGCTGCGCCTTCAGGTCGCTCTGGTCGGTTTCGTAGCGAATGGTCAGTTCGTCGAGGCGTTTCTCTTTCTGGCGGATCTGTTGCCTTTTGTTTTCCCAGTAATGTTTATCGCGAAGAATATCCTGCACGTACTTGTCGAGATCGACATGTGCCGAACCGGCCTTCTCGGATGCTTCGGCAATCACCTCCTCCGAGAGTCCTATCTTACGGGCAATTTCGATGGCAAACGAACTGCCGGGAATACCGATTTGCAATTTATAGAGTGGTTGCAGGTGTTGACGGTCGAACAACATGGCACCGTTAACGATTCCATCGGCCGAATCGGCAAACTTCTTCAGGTTGGTATAGTGCGTGGTGATCACCCCGTAAGCACCGTTGGTATTGAGTCGGTTGAGCACCGCTTCAGCAATGGCGCCCCCGATCTGCGGCTCGGTACCGGTACCGAATTCGTCGATCAACACAAGGGTCTTCCCGTTACTGTTGCGGATAAACTGTTTCATGTGCAACAGATGGGAGCTGTAGGTCGAAAGGTCATCTTCGATGGACTGCTCATCGCCGATATCGATAAAGAGATTGTCGAAAATACCGAAACGGCTGGCATCGCTCACCGGCACCGGAATGCCGCATTGCACCATGTATTGCAATAAACCCACCGTCTTCAGGCAGACCGATTTACCACCGGCATTCGGTCCCGAAATGAGCAGGATGCGTTGTTTTTCGTTCAGCATAATATCGAGCGGAACAATGGCTTTCCCCACTTTTTTCAACGCTCGGTTGAGCAAAGGATGCACCGCCCGCTCCCACTCCACGCGGCAATCGTTGTCGATGCGGGGAACAATGGCTCCGTTATCGAGAGCAAAAAGCGCCTTGGCGCGGATAAAATCGAAAATGCCCAGCACACGATAGGCCTCCTTCAACTCTTCGAGATCGGGACGGACGTAGTTGGCAAACTCGGTAAGTATGCGAATCTTCTCCCGCCGCTCTTCCGACTCCAGTTCGCGTATGCGGTTGTTGGCCTCCACCACCTCGGCAGGTTCGATAAACACCGTCTTTCCGGTGGCCGACTCGTCGTGCACAATTCCTTTCATTTTACGTTTGAACGAAGGCGAAACGGGAATCACCAGGCGACCGTCGCGCATGGACGGTGCCGCATCTTTCTCCACAAAGCCTTCGGCCTGCGCCTTTCGCAGAATCGATTGCAGGGTACGCGAAATGCTACCCTGCACCTGAAACAGGTCGCGGCGGATCTGAGCCAACGCAGGCGAAGCGTTATCCTTCAGCAATCCGTGGGCATTGAGCAGGGCATCGAGCCGTTTGAGAACCTCAGGGAAAATCGCGGTACCTTCGGCACAAGCACGCAGCGCCACATAGCGGGTCTCGTCGCGCCGGGCAAAAAACTGTATCAGATCGCGGATGGTGCTCAGCGAGCGTTGCAGGTCGAACAGTTCCGACTCTTGCGGAAAAGTTCCCTCCACCCGCAGCCGCGATAGCATGTCGCGCAAATCGAAATAGTAGCTCACCGGCCAGGCATCGGCCTCTTCCATCAGGATGTCCATCATTTCGCGTGTCTCGGCAAGGCGGCGCACCACCTCATCGTAAATCGGAGAAAAGACGGTCATCTCCACCTCTTCGCGCCCGATGGCGCTGAGACAGCGTTCCTGCAGCAGGTTGCGAACGGTATCGAACCCCACTTTATGCTCAAAATTGGAAGGATATATCATGCCAATGTGCCAATATGCTAATTTGAAAATGTATCAATTAAATCGGAATCGGAATACAAAAATACGCAAACAATTTGATACGGGAGTAGTAGAGCGCAACTCCATCCTGCATCAGCCTTCTGCCCTGTTTTTCAACCTTACGATCAAAAACCACCTCAACTGTTTGTTTTTTAAGAATAAATAATGATCTTTGAACGATAAAACATAAAGCTTTCCGGCAGCCAGAACACCGTAAGACTATATCTGGCTTTTTCAAACAGGCTTAGAAATGACATTATTTTCTATCTATAATAAGCAATTTATCATCTATGATAAGAAGTTAGCATACTATGACAGATAATTTTTATACCAGAAGCAGATAATTATTATTGGCGAGAAAAGATTTATATGATAAAATAAGAGCTAATGTTACCATAATAGATTATTTTTAAGCGGTAATAAGTAATTTTTATACGAAAATAAGAAATACTTATTCAATGATAATAAATATCTCTAAAATACAAATTATAAACCTAAAAAATCCGGAACCATGCTCACATTCAACTTCGACCGCATTCTGAAAGCAAGAGGAATTTTCAGACCCTATAACTTCCTGCTTAAGCAAGGATATTCGAGCAATACCGCCTACCGTATTTCGCGGAACATTGGCGATGAACTAAACCTGAAACGTATCGAACGGCTCTGTATCTTGTTCAAATGCACGCCCAACGACCTGCTGGAGTGGACACCCGAAAAAAATGATACGGATATTGAAAATCATCCGTTGCTTTCGCTAAAAAGGGAGAATAAGGTAACGGAACTGAATAAATTGCTCTATTCCATCCCGCTCGACAAGCTCGAAAATATCAAAGCAATGATTCAGGAGGAGATAAAGAAGTAAGCTTAATGTTGTCGAATCAACAACTATCATTACAACTAAATAATCATTATATTATTATGGGACAAAAGATACAGACGACATTGAATTCCTGGGAACAAATCTTTCAAATCAACAATCGTTTTCTACTCCCATTTATTTTCAGGGGACATAGTCAATCTGATATGATTCTTGAAACTTCAATTGAAAGAACCATTAAAAAATTTATATCTCCACCATTGAATGACAAATACACTACGCAAGAAAGATGGATGCTTTTTGAATTCAGCAGAAGATATCATTTATATTCAAACCTTAGTAATCTAATAAAGGAAGAGGATAAATTTGAATGGCTTGCAATCATGCAACATTATGGAGCTCCGACTAGATTATTGGATTTCACTTATTCATTTTTTATTGCGTCTTTTTTTGCTATTGTCGACAGCACTTGCGAAGCTTCCATCTGGGCATTAAATCGACATATTCTCCGAGATAATCTTGCTGATAATTATCTATCGTACAAAAAAAGAGAAATTTTGAAAGATGAGATCAACCTCAAACATATTGCATTTGCAAATCAATTTATTGCTCGAAAATTTGATCCTAATTACGAGTACCCTTCAACTATAATTCCATTAGAACCCAAACTACTAAATGAACGATTATCAAAACAACAAGGGTTGTTCTTAATGCCCACAAATCCAGAAAAATCATTTTCAGACAATTTAAAATCTGCACTTAAAACCGATAAGATAGACCTTCAAGAAATCACAATTGAGAAACTGATTGAATTATCTCTAAAACGAGATCAAGAGCCAATTGAGATAATTAAATTTATTCTTCCAAAACATACTCATAAAGAAATCATAAGACGCCTAACGGGTATGAATATTACTTATGAAACATTATTCCCCGGATTAGACGGCTTAGCAAAATCTCTAACACAAACACAAATAGAAAGAGATTGATGGATATATATTTTTTGTACCATATATTCTCAAAAAAATATCTGATAAAAAAATATTCGTCAGGGATGACAGGTTTATAGAAATTCCATGAATAAAACAAACAAAGTCCCGTAGGTACGACACTTCTTGCTGGTCATTCAATAACAAACAGGATATACTGCAAACGGGAGGTATAATTTATAACAGCTCATTACCGGGGCCTACCTTCACCGCCCGGGAATCCGCCTCCACCGGCAGGACGATCACCTCCGCCCGGCATCTGCGACGGATCGAAATCGCCACCGGAATAGCCGGAACGGAAGCGATTACCACCCCTTCGATTACCACCGACATTGTTGAAACGATAGGCAAAAGTGACCATATAATAGCTGGTAAGTGCAGTGTACTGTGTATCGGTAATGGAGTTGGTAGTAATGCTACGGCTCAGATTCAACCTCTGATGGAGAATATCGTTGAACTGAAGGCGTAACGAAGCGGCTTTATTGGCCAGAAAGGACTTGCTCAACTGCGCATTCCACATCACTTCATCCTGATTGTATCCGGCGCTAAGCCCCCGGTTGGCCGTGTAGGTTATATCGGACGAAAGAGAGGTCGACCAGGGAAACGTCAGCTGTGTATTGTAGGTAATATTGTATGTATTCGATTGCCGAGCCGAAAGTCCCGACATGGAATAGGTGGACGAACTGTAGCCCAGCCGTCCACGAAACTGCCCATAGAACCAATCGTTTTTGTAGCTGATCGACAGACTGGGAGTGACAGTCGCCGTATGGGTAATATTGCGCTCGCTTTGTTTCTGAAGCAGTGTGTAGCCCACCTGATTGCTGTATCCGGCAACGGTTTGAAAATTTAGATTAAAGTGCATCTTTTCGTCGAGGGGACTGGCAAATAAAAGATTGGCTTGCGAATTCCAAGTTCCGTTTTCGTTGACCGGCTTGGTGTATTGTACTCCCGTTCCCGATTCATACGTCGTGTAGTTGACAATCGAATTCTGAATAAACGTATGGGTCAGTATGGCACTGAATGAGTGTTGCGAAGTGCGATTATTACTGTTGTATTCGAGTGAAATATTGTGACTGAACGATGGCAACAGATCGGGGTTACCGCTGGTAATATTCAAAGGATTGGTAACATCCTGCGAAGGATCGAGTTGCGAAACGGAGGGCTGAGTGGTACGCCCGTTATAACGCAAACGCATATATTTACGTATCATTTTACTATTACCGAAACGATAGGTAAACTCGAACTGAGGGGCATAATTGACCGTTCGACGAGTAGGTATCCGATTATAAATAGAATCGATTCCATTGCCATACCAATCTTTGATGTAGCCTATGCTGCGTGTGGAACTCGGAACCACCGAGAGCCCTATGTTGTAGGTATATTTGGTCTGTACCGACCGGAAATTGGCACGAATATTCTGACTGATCGAATGGACAGACGAACTACGACTATAATTGGCGTTCAAATCGTCATACAAGCCGGTCGCGGAGTCGTAATCGTACGTCTCTTTTTCGTTGACGGTGTTGTTGTACTGAATATTATAGAGAAAATCGACAAAATAGTTTTTGGCAATAGGCTCCACATAGGTAAAACGCAAGTTGTACGAATTACGGTTGGCCGAATTGGCCGACTGCTGATTGTAGAGCGTGTTCCGATCCGTTGCCTGATAAAAGATATTGTTCGAATTATTGGTGCCTGTACCCTGACTGTCGCTGATATTGAACGAACCGCTCAAACTCACTCTTCGCCCTTTGGCCGATAATTTACGCGAAATGTCCAACTCGGCACCCAGATTGGTTCCGTTCGAATTCAGGGTATTGGCAGAAGTACTTTCGTTGACGGCTGTAGAATCGATATCTCCTGCCATTGTTTTCTGATAGGACTCATTACGCGCAAGCGACGAATTGTAGGAAAACGTTGGAGTAAACACAATGGTGGTGAGGGAATCCATCTGATATTCCATTTTGCCTCCGGCCGAAAAATTGTGGCTGAAATTGTGCGATATAGAGGAGCTGCGACGGTACGAAACGCTATCGGTGAATATATTTTCGCGAAAACTCTTGCTATTGGTATAATTATCGCTGTAATTATACGATACATTGCCGCCCCATTTGAGCTTATCGCTGGCAACTTTCGCTATATTAAATCCGACAGTGGAAGAACTAGTAATACCGCCATTACCTGTCGTACTGCCACCTCCGCCTCTACCCGTTCTGACATTATTTCCTCTGTCGGTCGAGGCTCTTTCATTGATATTATTCGAGTTGGCTACCAACGAAACCTGATCGGTTTCCGTAAAACGGTTAAGCATTGATGCGGTAGTATACCGGGCACTCTCATTATTTTTATTGTCGAAAAGCTGTCCGGCGCCTCCCGACAGATTACCCATCCAGCCTTTCATCATTCCCTTTTTTATGGTCAGGTTGATAATGGTTTCCGGATCATCATCATCTACTCCGGTCAGTATGGCCAGATCCGATTTCTTTTCAATCACCTGTACCTTGTCCACAATATCTGCCGTCAAGTTTTTAGTAGCCATCTTCGGATCGTCGCCAAAAAATTCCTTCCCGTTGACTCGTATCTTGGTAACCTGTTTTCCTGCCGCCGTAGTTATCTTACCATCGGCATCCACCTGCACGCCCGGCAAACGTTTTATCAAATCCTCCACCACGGCTCCTTCCGGAGTTTTGAAAGCTGCGGCATTGTACTCCACCGTATCCTCTTTCACCACCATCTCCGGCAGTTTTCCGGTTACCGTCACCGTTCCCAGCATCACATTCGAAGTGCCCAACTTTACATTTCCCAAGTTGACAATACTTCTTCTGAATTGTTGCTCACGAATAGTAAGCCGCTTGGTGTTGTAGCCGGTAAACGATATCAGAAGGTAATAACTACCCGGCTTCACATCTTTCAGTTCTATTTGTCCGCTTTGAGTAGTGACGGCACCCTGTACCATTTGATTTGTTTTCGCACCAAACAACCTTACCGAAGCAAATTCGATCGGTTGATTATTCACCGAATCGACAATAGCGGCTCTGATGGTTGCTACCGTTACCACAGAAGCGGATGCTCCCGAGCCGGCACGATTGGTCACTTGTGCGCAAAGAGTTGCGGAAAATACCGCCAAACTAAGGGTAAAATACAAATTCAACTTCATCTTTTGTCCTTCAAATGGTTTGTAAATAAGACCATTCCATACTCCGAAAGTTTAAGTAGCCAGCAACTGTTTTTGTTTTATTAAAGCAACGGTCAACGAATGCTAAAATCTGTACTCTTGAAAACAACGTATATCGATTATTCCACATTCAAAAAAGTCATTATCTTTAGGGTTGTTTTTGCCCCGGCATTACAAGAACGGAACTGGTCAAGTTCGACACCAACGTGAGTTGCATCTTTCACCTATATCTAACAACTCTTTCAAACAAATATATTCATGAACAAGCTACTATTAATCATCTGTTTATTTACATCAATCGCAAACACGCAGGCCAGAGAATATCTAATCACCGATTTCGGAGCCTGTACCGATAGCACTCAGCTCAACACCACCTTTATTCAGCAAACAATCGACAAAGCCAGCACCGAAGGTGGCGGTATCATCGTTATTCCGAAAGGGGTTTTTCTGAGCGGGGCACTCTTCTTCAAACCCAACACCTCGCTTCGGTTGGAGGCCGGCGCCGTGTTGAAAGGTTCGGATAACATTGCCGACTACCCCTTGATTCCGTCGCGCATGGAGGGACAAAACCTCGACTATTATGCCGCCCTGATCAATGCCGACAATGCCAATAATTTCAGCATTACCGGACCGGGCACCATCAACGGCAACGGGCTGAAATTCTGGAAAGAGTTTTGGGCTCACCGCGAAGAGATGAAAAGGATAGGTAAATCGAGCACTAATCTGGAGGTGCACCGTCCGCGACTGCTTTTTATCCGGGGATGCAACAACGTCGTTATTCGCAATGCCACGCTTTGTAACTCTGGATTCTGGACAACCCACCTCTACCAATGCAACAACGTGCTGATCGAAAACTGTACCATAAGAGCGCCCTTCAAACCGGTGCCCGCCCCCAGCAGCGACGGCGTGGATATCGACGTTTGTAAAAAAGTGATTGTGCGCGGCTGTTACATTTCGGTGAACGATGACGGTGTATGCATCAAGGGAGGTAAGGGTCCGAATGCGCGTAACCTACCGGAAAACGGAGCGGTAGAGGATATTTTGGTGGAGAACTGCACCTTCGGTGATACGCACGGCACCCTCACCATCGGCAGCGAGAGCCTCTGGGCGCGCAACATCACGGTGCGCAACTGCAAGATGAACAACAATTGCCCCATTCTGCGTATCAAAATGCGCCCCGACACTTATCAGACATTCGAGAACGTTAAAATAAGCAACATCACCGGCAAGTGTGGTAACATTATCGAAATGCGTCCCTGGAAACAGTTTTTCAATATGGAAGGACGTACCGAAAAACCGTACGGCATTGTGCGCAACATCATTCTGGACAACATTAACGTCTCCTGCAAGAGTTTCGGTATCATCGAAGGCAACCCAACCGATCAGGTATCGAACATCATCTTCAAAAACATAACAGCAACTGCCGAAGTCCCCGAGCTGACCACCAAATATCAGAACATTAAAGCCGTCAATGTGACGGTTAACGGCAAACCGTTGATAATAAAATAAGATACGAACCGAACAACAATGTGCGCACAAAAAAAACGATTCGGTTCTGAAAAATAAATCAAAAGATATTTCGCTCATTTAAAAAACCCTTATCTTTGAAGACAGATTTGGCAGACCAATATGCAACCCCAAAAAGTTGACCCTGTTGTCGTGCCAACCACAATTGTCCATACTCAAAAAGAATAAGTAAGAATGAAAGAACTTGTACGTTGTAAACCTTGCGGCTATGTGATGGAAGCCGATAAGCTGGGCGATGTATGCCCCGCTTGCGGAATGCCCCGCAAGGCTTTCGAACCCTATCGCGAACGGGTTGCTGCCAATCGCCTTTTAGTGCTCAGCCTCGATATGCACCCTATAGCTATCCATCTCTCGCAAACATTCGTTATTATGATTCCGGCGCTGATGGCCTTTCTATGGCTCTTCCCGAATATATTGAACGAGGTATTTTCGAATGTACTGATCTTTACGATCTACGTCTACCCGCTCACCATTCTGGCGTCGATCGCCACCGGCATTATCGACGGATTGTTTCGTTTCAAATCGCTGACACCGCCGCTGTTGAAGGCTAAAATTCTATACAGTTGCCTGATTCTTATCAGCTCCGGACTCACCTTTGCGCTCTCCTATCAGGGAGAATATAACGTGTGGGGATTTATTTGTAGCCTCTTCAGTCTGGGTTTTGCCGTCCGACTCGGCTTGCTGGGTAAGCACCTTATCGACGTAATCCTTCCGGGCTCTTATCCGGTAAAGAAAGGGAAAGCAATGGCAAAAGAAGCATAAATGTCAGAATAAGGAAAGTGAATGTAAGCAAAAAGGCATCCCGAATGATTCGGGATGCCTTTTTCGGATTTATCTTTGCAAAGCTGTTAGTTCATTTTCCAGCCACAATTACATCTGATGGATAAAAAACAGACAATCTACCTTTCGCTGTTGCGGGGAATCAATATTGGCGGACACAAGAAACTGAAAATGTCTGACCTGAAGGCATTGTACGAATCGCTCGGATTCGGGCAGGTGACTACCTATATTCAAAGCGGCAACGTGTTGTTCTCAACCGATACCAACGAATCAGAAGCGGAACTTGCTAGCCGTATCGGCAACACCATTGAAACAAAGTTCGGTTTCGAGGTGCCGGTGGTACTCCGAACGCAAGAGGAGATGCAACAAATCGTAACACAAAACCCTTTTGCCGAAGAGGCGGAACTAGCACCCGATAAGTTAGTCGTGATGTTCTTAGTTTCGATTCCCGACTCCGCTACCCTGGCTAAAGTACGAGCCAAAATTGACGACAACAGCCGTTTTGCCTTTATCGGCAACACGCTCTACTTTTTCTATCCCGATGGCTACGGACAGACCAAATGGCACTCCAACTTCTTCGAGAAGCAGCTTCGCACCACCGTCACCGCCCGTAACTGGGCAACAACCTGCAAACTGGCAGGAATGGCAGCCGATTTAAAATAGAAGCACACGGCATAAACCGGAAAATCGGCCTACCCGTGTGCGGAAAATATATGGAGGAGTTATTTCAGTTTCTTTGATATCCAGTTATCGACGGAGAATTTACCGCTACCGCCAATAAGAATCGAAATTGCAAGACCCAGCACCAGAATAAAATACTCCATTCCTTCGCCTTTCTGTGCGCCAAACCAGTTCATAAAGAAACCGTTGTCAACATGTCCGCCCAGAAACATGGCACCACCCAGCGTAAGTGCAATGGAGAAAGCCATAAAACGGGCTCCGGCACCCAGAATCACTCCGATACTGCCGAGAAATTCGGCTGCGATCACCATCAATGCCAGAATCACCGGCATTCCCATCTGTCCGTGCATAAACCCGACGGTTCCGCTCAAACCATATCCACCGAAAGCGCCTAACGCTTTTTGCATACCATGAGGTAAAATCACTGCCCCAAGGGCTAATCTGCTTACAAGTAACGACCACGATTGTGTGTTCGTTGCAAAAAATTGTTTGATCATAATTTTGAGTTATTTATTGGTTAAAAATACATTGGAACTTCCATCAATAGAAGTTGTGTTTGTTTGGTTGCTCTGATTGAAATAGTGTCGGTTTCCCAAACCCCGAAGCCATCGCGTCGGTTTAGTGTTTGTCCGGCCACCTCTGCTTCGCCCTCTATCACGAAGAAGTAAACGCCATCGCCGGGATTTTTCAATGCGTACTCGCCGCTCCATCCTTCCGACAGATCGCCCAGATGAAACCATGCGTTCTGATGGATCCATACACCCTGATCATCGGAATTCGGAGAGAGAACCTGATAGAGTTCGTCTTTCTTTGCCACGTCGGCCAGCGAAATCTGACCGTAACGGGGTGTCACATTTTTCTTGTTTGGGAAAACCCAGATTTGGAGCAGCGAGGTATCGCCAAAACCGTCTTTGCTGTATTCGCTGTGAAAAATACCGGTTCCGGCACTCATCACCTGAATTTCGCCCGAACGGATAATCTCGCTGTTGTGCATACTGTCTTTGTGTTCGACCGCGCCATGCAACGGAATGGTAATCACCTCCATGTTGTCGTGCGGATGGGTATCGAAACCTTCGCCCTCTGCAATGGTATCGTCGTTGAGCACCCGAAGCGCCCCGAAATGAACCCTTTCGGGATTGTAATAGTTGGCAAAACTGAAAGTATGGTAGGTATTGAGCCAGCCGTGATAGGCATGCCCCCTGCTTGTTGCCGTATGAAGTATTGTTTTCATTGTCCTGATGTTTTAGTAGTTGTAACGCTAAGCGAACTGGAAGTCGCTTGCCCCATGTCCCGTGTTGTTTGATGTGACAAAGGTACGGCAACAGAAAAGCGGTCGAAGTACGTAAATCAGGGGAATAAGTGCAAAAATCAGGACTAATGCACCGAAGCGCGGAATTCGGAAGGAGTCTGCCCCGAAATCTTCTTGAAGAAATTGTTGAAATGAGCCGCCTCTTCAAAGCCGAGAGAAAAGGCCAACTCTTTGTTGGATACCGGAGTAAAGATCAGCGCGCGTTTGGCTTCGGTCAGCAGCTTGCTCTGAATCATCTCTTTGGCCGACTTGCCGGTAAGCGCTTTCACTGTTTTGTTTAGGTAGTCGCCGGTCACGGCCATCTCCGCAGCATAGTCGGATACCATGTGCCACGAGGCATACTGTTCGTCGAGCAGTTTTTTGAAGTTACGCAACAAATGGTTGCTTGTCTCCACCATTTGGGGATTATGCAGCTTGTGCAGGGAACAGTGGTTGTTGCTCTGAATAAGAAACAACTTCACCAGCGAACCGACCGCTTCCAGCTTGTAGTTTTCTATCGCCTGTGCAAAATGAAACATCTGCGCCACCAGACCCACATAGACCGCCATATCCTCATCGCGAATGGGCAGCGGAGGCGACTGTCCGTAATCGTTGAAAAGATAGAGATCATTAATCATCTTATCGGGAATAGCATTCCGAATCAGGAATTGCTCAGTAAAGGTAATAGCCCACCCTTTCGGTTCGCTCTTCATAATTACCTGATGCATCTGCTGCGGCAACAAAAAGTAGATGGTCTGGTTTTCTACCTTGTAAGTGGTAAAATCGACCACATGTTCGCCTTCTCCTTTTTCAATAAAAATAATGGAATAGTAGTCGTGACGGTGCGGCATATCGGGAGCTCCGTTGTTCTTTCGATAGATCTCCTCCATCCGTTTCAGCGCGAAACCGGAAGTTTCGAAGAGATGATCGTCGATCAGGTGAGTTACTATTTCGGGAGTCTGTTCCATTGCTCTGCAAAAATAACACCATTCTTTCGGATTCCGATGCACGGCACAAAAATCTTCCCGTTGTAATATTGGTTACACTTTTCAAACGCCGAAGCACTCTATCTTTGCATCGGAAAACAAACGAAACACCCTATAACAATGAAACGGACAATTATCAAAATTGACGAAGAAAAGTGCAACGGTTGCGGACAATGCGTCACGGGCTGCCACGAAGGCGCGTTGCAACTGATCGACGGGAAAGCCCGCATGGTAAGCGAACTCTTTTGCGACGGACTGGGAGCCTGTATCGGAGAATGCCCGGTGGGAGCCATTGAACTTGAAGAACGCGAAGCCGAGCCCTACAGCGAAACGGCCGTAATAGAGCGCATTACCGAAAAAGGAGAAAAAACCATTCTGGCGCACCTCCGTCACCTCAAAGAACATGGCGAAACGGGCTACCTGCAGGAGGGCGTTAAATACCTTCAGGAACACAATATCCCGGTCGATCTGAGTTCGATCCGCAATAAACCGACTGCCGCAATGTTGCAGGTGCATGGCCATCATCAGGGCTGTCCGGGCTCAAAGAGCTTTGCATTTGCCGGCGCCGAAACAAAAATCTCGCAGGGAGACACTGCCTCACAACTCCGTCAATGGCCGGTACAGCTACACCTGCTCAACCCTCACGCCGGTTATTTTCAGGGAGCCGATGTGCTGCTGGCTGCCGACTGTGCTGCTTTTGCCGCAGGTAATTTCCACTCTGCCTATCTCAAAAATAAGGTTTTGTCCATTGCCTGTCCGAAACTGGACGATGGCAAAGATTCGTACATCGCCAAGCTGACGGCCATGATCAACGAATCGAACATCAACACGCTAACTGTGGTACGGATGGAAGTTCCCTGCTGCGGAGGGCTCACGCAACTGGCTCAGATAGCCTTGCAACAAGCCGAACGAAAAGTCCCGTTGAAAGAGATTGTGATCAGTGTTCAGGGAGAACAACTGACAGAACGCTGGCTCTGATCCGCAGACACAAAGCGAGAAGCTGCAAGCGCAATCGGCAGCTCCTCCCGAAAGAAAATTTTCATGTTCCGGCTAAAATAAGTAACTTGCATTCTCAAAGAAAAGGTGCCAAAATCCTTTCAAAACACAGCATTTCTGGTGTTTGATGTTGCATTTTTTATCAAAAACCACATAAAGTTCACTTATTTCGTTCAATGGAATCACAACTTCTTTTGGGAGCCGAAGCAATTGCGCTTGCCGCGATCGATGCGGGTATTTCGGGTGTTTATGCTTATCCCGGCACTCCCTCCACTGAAATCACCGAGTATATTCAACAATCGCCCGTTGCCCGCGAAAAGAGGGTGCATTCTACCTGGGCCACCAACGAAAAAACCGCTTACGAAGCCGCTTTGGGCATGTCGTATGCCGGTAAGAGATGTCTGGTGTGCATGAAGCATGTCGGCCTGAATGTTGCCGCCGATGCGTTTCTCAATTCGGCTATTACCGGAGTAAACGGCGGTATGGTTGTGGTTGTTGCCGACGACCCCTCCATGCACTCTTCGCAAAACGAACAGGACACCCGCATGTATGGTAAGTTTGCTTTTCTACCGGTTATCGAACCCTCCAACCAGCAGGAGACCTACGATGCCGTACGGTATGCTTTCGATCTTTCGGAACAACAAAACCTTCCGGTGCTTCTCCGCATTACCACGCGTCTGTCGCACTCACGCGCCGTTGTCAAACAACAGCCATCGCGCGACGAAAACAAGCTGAACCCTTCACAGGAGAAACGGAAATGGATATTGCTGCCAGCCAATGCCCGTGTCAATTACCAACAGTTATTGGAGAAACAGGCTACTTTATCTGCCATCGCCGAACAATCGTTTCTCAACAGAACCATCGCCGGAAGCGGTTCTAAAGCCGTTATTGCTTTCGGAATAGCCTACAACTACGTGATGGAGGTGAAACAAGCGGAAAATTTGGATATTCCCGTATTAAAAATTTCTCAATACCCACTACCCGACAGCCAGATCAAGGCATTTGCCGAAAAATACGACGATATCTTGATAGCCGAGGAGGGTTATCCGGTATACGAAGAGTATTTGAAAGGCTACTTCGGAAACAAAAAATTCCGCGGTCGTCTCGACGGAGCACTTCCCCGCACCGGCGAACTGTCGCCCGATGTTGTGGCCAAAGCGATGGGCGTCGCCACAGATGCCGCACGCACTATTCCTTCGATTGTCGCCGGCCGACCGCCCATGTTATGCCAAGGATGCAGCCACCGCGACGTATTCGAAGCGCTGAATGCCATTTTCGCCGAATATCCCGAACATCATGTCTTTTCCGACATCGGATGCTACACACTTGGAGCGTTACCTCCTTTCAGCGCCATCAGCACCTGCGTGGATATGGGCGCTTCGGTTACCATGGCCAAAGGAGCTGCCGACGCGGGACTTCATCCTGCCGTAGCGGTCATCGGCGACTCAACATTTACCCATTCGGGCATTACCGGATTGCTGGATGCCGTCAACGACAAGTCGGCTGTTACCATCATCATTTCCGATAACTCCACCACCGCCATGACGGGAGGACAAGACTCGGCAGGAACCGGCAAACTGGCCGACATCTGCAAAGGAGTCGGCGTGGAAGAGGTGCATATCCGCACTTTCGTTCCGTTGAAAAAAAATCTGGATGAAAATGTTGCCATTCTGAAAGAAGAGATGGAATACAAAGGTGTCTCCGTAATCATCGCGCAACGCGAATGCGTACAGACTGCCAGCCGCAAAAAAAGAGAGCAAAGTAAAAAGTAAAAGACCGAAGCCATGCAAACGAACATTATAATAGCCGGTGTGGGCGGACAAGGAATCCTCACCATCGCATCCATTATCGACTTAGCCGCCATGCAACAGGGATTGCAGGTAAAACAGGCCGAAGTACACGGCATGAGTCAACGTGGGGGTGCCGTAGAGTCGCACCTGCGCATTTCCGACAGCGAAATTTATTCCGACTTGATTCCCAAAGGCAAAGCCAATCTGATTCTTGCCATCGAACCGATGGAATCGTTGCGCTACCTGCCCTTCCTCGCACCCGACGGAATAATTGTAACGGCTACCGAACCATTCAAAAACATCGGTAATTACCCCGAAGAAGCGAGTATCAAAGCGGCAATTGCCAGCAGCGGCAAACATCTCTTTGTCGATGCGGAGGCTTTGGCCCGCGAAGCAGGAAACCTCAAAGCATTCAACACCGTAATGCTGGGAGCTGCGGCCGAATACATCGGAATCGAAAAAGCGGCTCTCGAAAAGGCAATAGAAAGTTATTTCTCCGCCAAAGGAGATGCGGTAGTTCAACTCAACCTCAACGCTTTCAGACTGGGAGCTGCGGCTGTTTAATCTCTGCCAATGGATAAATACCAACAATATTTCACCGCCGACCGTTTTGCTATGAGCAACAGTATCGAGCTGGAAGAATGCCGTCCGGGGTATGCCAAAGCCAAAGTGAAAATCGGAGCCAACCACCTGAACGGTGCCGGTGTGGTACATGGAGGATTGCTCTTTACGCTTGCCGATTTTTGCTTTGCTGCCGCCGTCAACTCGTACGGGTTCGTCACGTTATCCATCAACGCCTCCGTATCGTTTTTTGCCAAGAGCACCGAAGGCACCATTATTGCCGAAGCAAAAGAAATTGCGCGCAGCAATAAGTTGTGCAGCTGCGACATCAACATCACAAACGAACAGGGACAACTGTTGGCCAACTTCAAAGGCACGGCCTACATCACCAAAGAAACCATCGAGTTCTGATCGAACATGGCGTTAAAACTCCTCACATATTCCAATCTCAACCGTTTCGACAGTCAAATAGGCCACTTCAACTCTACCCGTTCGGGTGGAGTAAGCGCCGGAGAGTATGCTTCGTTGAATCTGGGAAATTTTTCGGATGATAGCCGCGAAAATATTCTGCACAATCGCCGGTTGCTTTGCGACGAGCTGGGCATTCCCTTCGATCATCTGGTTGGAGCACATCAGGTACATGGCACGGCTATAAAAGTAGTAGACGAATCGTTGCTTACAATGGGAGAGAACGAACGCGAGATCGCATTGAATGGCTTTGATGCCTTGATTTGCCAAACCCCGGGCATCTGCATCTCAGCCACGACGGCCGATTGCGTTCCCATTTTACTTTTCGATCCAGCAACACACAGCATTGCAGCTATCCATTCGGGGTGGCGCAGCACCCTGAACAACATCGTCGGATGCACCATTGATGCCATGAAACAACACTTCGGATCGAAGCCTGAGAATCTGATTGCTGCCGTTGGCCCTTGCATCGGCGGAGCGGTATACGAAGTAGGAGCCGAACTCGAGACACAGTTTCATGCCAACGGATTCGACACCCCACAACTCTTTACGCCCCAAAACAACGAAAAATACCTTTTCGACATTCGTCTGGCTGTACAAAAACAGCTGGAAACTTCAGGAGTTTGCAACATTGAAGTCTCTCTGCATTGCACCTTCAGCGAACCCGAACTTTTCTTTTCGGCTCGCCGTCAGGGCATCCATTCCGGACGCATGTTGAGCGGAATCGTTTTACAATAGTTCTATCAACAGAAGAGCCAACCCGTTTGCAAAACTGCAACGAACTGGCTCATACATTACACTTCCGATAACTATTATTTTTCTCTCTACATCTTTGGTTCTCTACGGCGCAGGAAAGAGTTAATCTACTCATACCTACAATTTTTCTAAAATACAAAAACTCGGAATACTATCATCAACTTGTAATGTATCTGTTTTTCGAATTCAAAGTTAGCTTTTTCAATCGTGACAACACTTATCAAATCATACAACTTTATCGTACGTATTGACAAAAACAGCCACACAGAACTATTATTTGGAAGAAAAACAAGATTATTTAATAATATGAAAGATTACACCAAAATACGTTTCTGAGGAGAGCATTCAAATTAAAATTTTCTCCATCTGCAAAATATCGATCCACAATCAGACTCGCTACATATTTTGCATTTATTGACACATAACGTGCATTTATTTAACCATTTCGTAATACCTTTTCCTGTTTTCGGAACTATATTTGTAATATAGAAAAGATCCCCCACTGCGAAACTCTCGTTTAAGCCGATTGTTGTTTATCAAAACATACGCGATGTATACAAACAACACTCCGCTGATATGGCTCACTTCAGTTATAACGGTTAAATTCTCTTTCAATCATGAAATCAACGGCTTTAAATCATCAAAGTAAAGGTGTCGGAAGGTCATCTTCTATTTACAAAAAATCTCATCCGGATCAAAAAGAGGTCAGAACTCACAAGTTCACAACAAACGGCACGCCACCCCGTGATTCCGAAAAAGAAACGGTAACTCTTACAATTGTCCACAACGGTGTTGTATGGTTCGATTGGGGTTAAAATGAGTATAGGGCATTCACCATTTACCATCTGATCGGCATGTAAAACATACGATCACAAAAAATGGTACCTGTCTCCCCTTTTGTTTTTATCTCCAATTGCACTGCAAGGGGCAACGTTTCATGAACTACTCTGTTATTCCTGCCTAAGGGACTAATTAACAGATCACAGGATACTTCTATCTTACATTCCTACAAGTATCGTATCTGCATTACTTTGTGCAGATATAAGGTCTCGTACTCTCTAAATCCGATCTACACTCATGAGACGTAACATCCATATCAGCCACGACAAACATCCCACAATACGTTTCAACGGGATTAATTCCAGATCGACTGCTATCGCATTAATTCCATACCGGAAAGATAACAAATGGGGATTTTGTAACCTAGCACGACAAACAGTCATCCCCTACAGGTACGATCAGGTATGTCTGTTTTTTGAAGGTACGGCAAGAATCAGGCTAAACAAGAAATGGGGTTTGATAGACAAAACAGGAGAAGAAATCATTCCTTGCAAATATGAGTCTATCGAATATCTGAATGAAGGAAAAATAATTCTTAGAATCAACGACAAATGGGGATTAGCCGACAATACGGGAAAAAAACTTACCACTTGTAAATACGAATGGATAGGAGACTTTCTTGGCGGCTTTGCGGAAGTGTGCTTAAACGGGAAATGCGGAATCATTGATGCACAGGGTCACGAAATTCAGGTTTGCATCTACGAATGTATCCAGAATCTGGGAGCCGGGCTCTTCAAAATCAAGACAAGCAGGAAACTGGGCCTTATTGAGGCATCCGGACGCGAAATAATTACCTGCAGGTGCTCTGAAATAGAAATGTTCGGAGAACAATTGCTAAAGGTCAATATAAATGGGCTATGGTGTATTTTAAATCAAAATGGGAAAGAAACGAGTATCTGCAGGTATCAGATTATCGATTCTTTTATCGATGGTATTGCGCGCGTAAAACGAAACGGCAAATGGGGATGCGTCAATGAAACAGGCACGGAAATCATACCCTGCCGTTATCAATTTATCGACCGGTTTATAGAGGGCATTGCCCGATGCAAACTCGACTGGAACTGGGGTTTTATCGATACAAAAGGAGATCAAATCATACCTTGCTGCTACGATATGGTCGGTGCCTTTCATGAAGGATATGCTGCCGTTCAGCACGATTTCCGTTGGGGCATTGTGGATGCCAATGGAAACGAAATTATACCCTACCGCTACGAATTTATCGGACATTTTGCCGATGGTATTGCCGAAGTCTCCCTCAACGAAAAATCGGGATTTATTGATCGCCACGGCAAAATCATCATTCCGTGCCGATACGAAAGGGTGAAAATTCTCAGCAAAGGATTGGTTGGAGTGTACCGAGAAGGATATTGGGGCATCTTCGACACGAACGGAACCGAAGTTACATCCTGCCAATTCGACGAAGTAACCGGGTTCAATCCTTTTATGGCGGCTGTCAGATTGAAAGATAAATGGGGTGTCGTCGATTTCACCGGATGGGAAATGGTAGCCTGCCAATATGAGTCGATAACCAGGCTGGTCGATGGACTGGCGAAAGTGCGGAAAAACGGCAAATACGGATTTATCGACATCACCGGGAAAGAGACAACTCCTTGTCTGTACAGTTTCATCGGTTCATTCTCCGAAGGTGTAGCATGGGTAGAATGCGACGGACTATCGGGCTACATCAATAAAACCGGAAAAATTGTCATTCCATGCAAATATCAAAGCGCAATGGACTTCCAAGAGGGATTGGCAATGGTCGGTACCGACCATCAAACAATGGGTTATATTAACACAAACGGACTTGAATACTGGAACCGGACATCAAAATAAAGACAATCCCGGAATGCAACCTGCAAACCGGGATATTTTCTGATAAGAGAGAAACGTCTTATTTGCGAATCTCTTTCACCTTCATGTAGATCCAACCGATATTGACTGCCGACAGTGCCACCACGATATAGACACCCCACAGGATGTAGTTCCATGCCAGATTATCGTCGTCGATATGGATACTGGTATTGAAACTGGCGGTATATTTGCCCCGGAAATAACTAACCAACACCAGCGAAACAAGCAGAATGATTACATTGAGCACCACCACCAGCCATTGATATGGTTTCGCCATCGTTTCTGTTGAGAACCCCATCAATGAAAGGTTCTCGATTTTGGCATGGTTTTTCTGAATCAGCAGATTGATACTGAGTAACATCAACCCCAAGGCCAACAAAGTGATAATCACACCTACCCCCATCACAATCAGAATCAACGTACGCAGGAAGGACGAAGCCTCTCCCGCCGATGCTTTGTCGTTAGCTATTTCGTATTGATGCGAGGCAAAGTATTCGCCCAGCTTCGGATCGGAAACATTATGAGGTTCGATAATCACCCTTGAGGGCTGCGCGCTGCCGGTCCCGAATTGAACATTGGCCCACTCCATAAAGTCTTGAGGCACCAGAATAGAGTTGATTCGGTCGGTAAAACCTACGATACGGCTTTGAAAAATGGCATCTTTCCCGTTGCCCGAGAGTTCAATATTCAGATTAAGCAGTCCAATGGTTTTTTCCGACAATTGCGGCAAACCCTGGCTCGGAGCAAACCCGAAGTTGTAAAGCGTCAGGTACGAACGGGGAATGATGATAGGAATAAAATTATTCTTTTGATTCCACCGCCAATCGGTGGAGTTGATATCGAGAAAGGTATCGGGCACCGATTCGAAGAAAAGCATAGTACCGAAATTGGCCACCTTACCCGAGATGGCGGTAGAGGCATACACCCGGAATGTCGCGGCAGTGAAGCCGGCCATCCGTTTCACAAACGGTTGCGACTCTATTTGCGACATTTCGTTTTTTGAGAATTCGGTAGAGCTGATCTTGAGGGTTTTGAGCACAGAAACCTTCTTGCTCACCACCAGATAGTCGCGGGCAAAAACGCCCTCTTTGGCACTGAAGACCGGTTGCAAGTCGTTGTAAAATTGCAGGGAGAGCAGCACAATAGTGAGACCCAGCAACGTGGCGGCAACATATCCGAGCAATTGCCCTGCCGCAATATTTTTACGTAATAATTTCCAGAGTAACATAATCCAGATTTGGGGATTTGAGGATTTAGAAATTTGAGGATTACAAATGAGCCAACGAATTGATTCAATTTAATTTCCACATCCTCAAACCTTCACATTCTCAAATCATATTATTTTTACATATTCAGTTTTTCGTCGTATTCAAAAAAGTAGGGGTCGCCGAGGGAGCAGAGCATAAGGCTTGCACCACGTTCTTTCAGCTCTTCGCTTACCAGATTGCAAATGATACGCTGATTCACCTCGTCGAGGTGGCTGAAGGGCTCGTCGAGCAACAGAAAGTCGAAAGGCTGACACATGGCACGAATAAGAGCCACGCGCTGTTGCTGTCCGTAAGAGATAAACCGCAGCGGAATATCGCGTTTCTCCGGAATGCCGAGTGTTTCGAGCATCTGCATCATCTTCTGATCGGAGAGATAACCGGTTTGATGGTTCTTCAACTGAAGATTTTCCCAAACGGTAAGTTCAGGAAAGAGGCGAAAGCCCTGGAATACCAGACTGATATTGTGCTGGCGGATTTTGTTCCAGTCTCGCACTTTGAACGAATGAAGAGAGGCTCCGTCGAAGGTGATGGAACCCTGGTAATCGTGGCGCCTACCGTAGAGAAAATCGAAAAACGAAGATTTACCGGTACCCGACTCGGCGCTGATCAGGTAGTGTTTGCCGCGTGTAAACGAATGATCCTTAAACCACACCTCCGACGTTTTGGATGCAACCTCGGCAATAGGATCGGGAACAATGTCGTGTATTTCTATTGTTTGCACTTTGTATAATGAATAATGAATAATTAAAAATGAATAATGTAAGAATAACCGGCACACAACGGCATAGTCATCAAACATTCGATGCAATGAAGAATCAATTTATCAATCAAACGGTTTTAGCTGTTAATTATTAATTCTTCACTATTAAACTCGTCTTGACTTTTTCTTGATAGCATATTTTATTCTCAATTTTGCCTACTGACCCCACCTAACCTCCCCCAAGGGGAGGAATTTGGTCACAAAATTTAGAAGATTTTGTTCGTGTCACAATGTTAAAGCCCTCCTTTGGAGGGTTGGGAGGTCAAAAAATGAACAGTCAAGATGACTTCATTAATTACTTCGCCGCAACCAGTTCGTCCGCTTTTTGTAAAATCACCGCCAGACTGTTTTTGCTGCTATCTTTCAGCCGCAACACCACTTTTCCCTGAGCCGTATTCGGATCGTAGGTTCCCTGAAGGTCTTTCAGAAAGAGCATCGACTTGAATTTTGAACCGGCACCACCGAAGGTATCGAGCAGACTCATAATGGCCTGCGGATAGCTGTCGGGATCGAGGTTTAGATAGAACGCGCCGGGAGTGGTGTTCAATCCGGCAACAGGCGACGACTGCAAGAGGCTAACCGGTTGCGGACGTCCGGCCACAAATGCTTTGATAGCATCCTCGCTATTGGCTGCCATCAACAATTTCCCCTTTTGTGCCAAAAAGAAAGCATACTGATCGAACTTAAGAGTGAGATAAGCTCCCGTTGTCTTCTTTTCAACCATGGCTGGCAATTGCTTCAGAATATAATTATACAACGACTGATCTTTTACACCAGCCACCACCGCCAGTTGCGGCGTAGGAATAACGCCGGTAGTAAAATTGAAGACAGACAAGGCCACATCACCGCTAAACGAGTCGAGAGCTTTGCAATTCTCGGAAGTCATATACTCTTTGTAGTCGTTACTTTGCGCCAGATATTGCGTAATAGCCGGCATATTAAGCGCCAGACGCCCCATCAGGAATGCCGTACCCGGGAAATATTTCAGCAGATCGTTGTCAGGACGGGCATTGAGGTATTTCGCGTCGAGCTTTTTGGCAAGTTCCACCGGTGTTGTCTCGGAGGTGCAGAGCACTTCGCCCTCTTTGAATTCCACATTGACATGCGTAAAGGTACCCTTCATCAACTCCGTTTCGGCTCCCATCGCGGGAATTTGCAAAAGAGTGCCGATGCTGCTGGTTAAACCATCGTTTTTCGTCCATAGAAAGAGGTCTTTCTTCTGCTTGTAGGCATCGGCAAAATCCTTCACAGCCACAATACCCGACTCTTTGGGCGTGGCAAATATCTTTATCGCCTGCTCTTTGGGCGTGTTGGCCATCAGCAGGGCTTTGTGTTTGTCCCACACCAACAGCGTGCTGTCGTTTTGAGGCATGGTGACATACTTGCAATCGTCTCCTTTCTGCACTTCGAGCGCGATACCCGACTGCTCGGCAATCTTTTTGAGCATCGACTCGAAGTCGGAGGCATCATCCAGTTCGAGCGTTACGCCCACGTTTTTGATTCCACTAAGGAAGAGAAACACCTGTTTGAAGGCGACACCGCTTTTGGAGGGATCGTCCAAAATAGCCTTGAGTGCCGGTTGATCGGCAAACATATCCTGACTGAGTGATTTGAACGTATCCGACTTCTTCAGCGCTTTCATATCGGCTTTTTCGGCCAGCGCCTTCAAATCGATACAGGCCACCAACGAACTCTCTTTGGGAATAAAGGTAAGATTATCGGGATACTCCTTTTTGGAACAGGAAGAGATTACAAGGGCTGCAGTAAGCAGCAATAATGCAGTCATTTGACGTACACCGGCAGAAAATACAGTTTTCATCGTCATAAAGATTGGATATTATACCGATTATATAAGTACCGATTCATAACTCCGTCCTTCAGGGCGGAGGAAAAGAAGAAAAACGTCCGGTCGGCTTCAGCCTTGAAGAATTCACATCAGGGCTAAAGCCCATTCTCGGAGAGTTGACCTGCTACTCCGCCCTGAAGGACGGAGTTATACAAACAACGCCTCCGAAGAAGAGGCCTCCGTGTAAGGATCAAGCCAATCCGTAACTTTTCCGATTTTGGCTGCAAATGTACTCTTTTTTGATATGAAACGAGCATGATTTTTGCAAAAACAGAATCTCCCCGCAGAAACAATTATCAGCAAAGAAATAAACCATTTACAGAATTCAGAATTTCCCTACCTTTGCAAACCATGCAATCCGAAGTTTCTCACGAACGCAAATCGCCGCAAATAAGCGCAAATTGAATTTGTGGAAATTCGCGTTCAAACCGATTCGGATTTGCCTTGATTCTTGATTTCAAACGCATTTAGATTATTACAGTTCAATCGTATACCATCCCGATGTCTCGTGAGCCCGAACACCGACGCAAAAATATCCGTCTGCAAGGGTACGATTATGCCCGTGCCGGATTGTATTTTTTGACCGTTGTGGTACAAAATCGGTTGCATTTGTTTGGACAGGTGGCAAATGGCGAAATGATATTGAACGATGCAGGACGAATGGTTGAAAAATGGTATCGCGAAATCGAAAACAAATATCCCGATAAACGTTGTCGTGAAATGGTGGTAATGCCCAATCACATACATTGCATTATCGAAATTTTGGATACGGGGACGAATACGGATACCCACGTTATGGGTACGGACACACACGGAACGGAAACGGACGCCCACGTAGGGGCGCCCCAACGTGGGCGTTCCGCAACGCAACCCCACGCACATTCCGACATGGATTCCCAAATAAATCCCCATACAAATACCGATAATCCGTACGGTATGCACAACAAAAAACACGGGGCAACCATCGGCGATGTAATGGATTGGTTCAAAACGATGACCACCAACGAATACATCCGTGGGGTGAAAAACGACGGATGGAAACGATACGATGCTAAATTATGGCAACGCAATTATTACGATCATATCATCCGCGACTGGCAAGAGGATGTCCGGATATCGGCCTATATCATCGACAATCCCGCGAAATGGGACGGTGACAAATTTAATCACGTATAATAATCGAAAATATTCACACATTTGGACCGTTTTTTCACCATAGCGCGCCGCTCCGAAGGCATTTACAAAGAGAAGGGGAGTAAATTTCTCTCGTTCGCCATCCCCGTATCCGATGCAGAGGAGGTGAAAGGCATTGTAGCTGCTTTCCGCAAGGAGTATTACGATGCCCGCCATGTCTGCTACGCCTACGTGCTGGGTGCCGACCGCACGGAATTCCGCGCCAACGACGACGGCGAGCCCTCGGGCACTGCCGGCCGCCCCATCCTCGGACAGATACACTCGGCCAACCTCACCAACATTCTGATTATCGTGGTGCGCTACTTCGGCGGCATCCTGCTGGGCACCGGCGGACTGATTACTGCCTACAAAGCCGCAGCGGCCGATGCCATCGTCCACAATGAAATCACGGAACAGGAGGTAACCATCGCCATAGAAATAGAGTTCGACTACCTGACCATGAACGATGTGATGTCGCTGCTGAAAGAGACCGACACCGCCGTCACCGAACAACAGTTCGACATGATCTGCCGCATGAAGTTATCGGTACGCCAAGCCATCTACCCGATGTTTATCGGAAAATTGGAAAAGATAGAATCGCTACGGGTGATCGGGGAAGATTGATAGCACACGGAAGACACGGATAAGACAGAATATCACCGTTTTTGTTTCATCGCACACGGATAACACGGATCAAACAGAAAATCACGGAATTTTATGGCATAAAAAAGTCAGAGCCTCGCATGAAGTGAAGCCCTGACTTTTCTGTGTAGTTCCGTATCGTCTGTGTATTCCGTGTGCAATAGGTTACATATTGTGTCCTTCCGTATAATCCGTGTTGTCCGTGTGCGACGTAATCTATTTCTTACTCCTGCGGAAAAGTTCTTTCTTCTCCTTGGTCATCTTTTCGCAGGCGTACTGGAAAATAAGGCGGGCAGCCGTCTCTTTCCATTTCAGCAAGAAAGCTTCGGTAGGCTCGGGAGCCAGTTTCCACGCCTCGCGCAGATACCAGCCAATGCCCTGATGCACTTCACGGATAGGATCGCTCATCAGCGGCTCCAGAAAAGCGAAGAAAGGCTCAATCGCTTCGTGATGCTTTTTGATATGCTTGATAAAGGTGACCGGCACCGAACGGCGCTGAAAAGGGTTCGCGGCCGAGAGCCACGGGCGGAAATCGTCGGGAGTCACGATGCCTTTTTCGAGAAAAACGGGCAAAATCATCATTCCCAAGATATCAGCATGTGCCCAATTGCGGATGCCCAGGTCGTACCAGGAGGCAATCGTATCGAACAGCTCGCGGCTGTACTGCTTTTTATATTTATCGGTCAGCATCAAAACGAACGACGGCTCTTCGTATTCGGGAGCTGCAAGCAACACCGGAGCCGCCTCCGTAATCACATTTAAGCTTACCTGCTGCTCTACCAACTCTTTTACCTTCGCCTCAAACAACGTCCGGTCGATGCCATAGGCACAATAATCGCCTTTGAAATAGCGACTGTATTTTTTCACCAACTCGTCATTGGCATTCGCCCGACAAAACGCGCGGATATCTTCTATCAGTTCTTTGCTGGTCATAATGCAGTTATTTATCGGCTGGCGTCAATTTGGAATCGGTAACGATATTGAAGAAATCGGCCGGATTGGAAGAGCCCTTCATCGCATCGCGCAACTTCTGTTTCTGCTCGGGAGTGAGCACCGCCGTAATCTTCATCAACACGTCGGTTACCGTTCCAAGTAGTTGAGAAACGACACCGGTCACTTCGGCATTATACTGTTTACTCAAACCGGCATCGGGCTTATCGACCAATATGTTCGTCGCTATTTTCTGCACAACGACCAACAACTGCGGCACTACGGGAGCCAGACTTTGAGTCACGGAATCTTTCAACTGCATCATCTTCTTTATCTGATCCTCCGTCAACATGCCCGAAAGCGGATTTTGCGGCACCTCTTTTTTGGGTGCCGGTACATTCCAGGCAGCCACCGTATCTTTAATCTTCAGCTTTTTGGCAGAAACAAATTTACGATTAGCAACATCTTTACCGTCGGCCGTCTTTTCAACATGCTTTTTGCCGCCAAGAGAGTATTTATATTCGTAGTTTTTGCCGGTAAAACAGGGCACATCGAGCGTGTAGTGCGTACCGTCGATTCGTTTCATGCGGTAGTTCTCGTCCTGGAAACTCCATCCGTTGAAGCTACCGGCAAGATATACCGCCGAATCCTGAGAGATTCCCTGCCCGGGAAGTTCCACCGTAAAACGAACCACCGTCGTCTGCGCACTTACCATCTGATTGTACAAAATACAGAAGGCAAAACAGCTAAAAAACAAAGCAAGCTTTTTCATACGATAATAATTTTTAAATAGATGGTGTATGGAACTCCATGTTGCAATTCCCGATAGTTACCGGGACATTTTCTTGGATATTTGGCAGAACTTGTTCGTTTCATGGAGTAAAATTTAATTGGTTACCTGACTGTCAGGTTATTTATAGAGCAAAGCTACATCATTTTTGTCTCGATTGCTTTTGCTCCGGCATATTTTTGCAACAACTCCACCGACCAATCGACTGCCTCGCGCATGCCATCACCACCGGAATAACCGTTGATAATCATCAACAGATGGTTTGATTTCACCGAAAGCTTGGTACGTTCGTGGTCACTGGTGGGCGTCCCAATTCCACCAACCGCGTCTTTGTACACCGGCAAACCTTCGATATTGAGCACTCCCCGACCGATCCCCTCGAACTCGTCGTCGGCAGTACCCGCCGTAAGCAGCAGATCACCCTGAATTTTATCGGCATCGAACCCTCCGATGGAATATCCCGTACGAATTGAGACCAAATTGATCAGATCTACCAGCGTATTGATTTGATAAAGGGGCAGATCACGCAAAATACGACGGCACAACGCCTCTGCCGACGGCCGGTAACGATTCGGATCTTTGCCCAAAGCCTTGTAAGCATCACGAGTTGCCTTGATAGCTGGAATTTTATTGATCTGCTCAATCGTATATTTTGCTTTGAATTCGCCATCAGCCGCCGCGATTTTGCTCCATAAATCTTCGCAATGCGCTGAGTTTGTCACCTCGCAATAAATCAAGCCCAACGTTAGGTTCGGGCAAGCCGTTTTTACTTTTTCGTCAATAGTTATCGTAAGCATATTTTCTTTGTAGTCAGTAGATAGTAGTTGGTAGTCAGTAGCGGTGAGGTCAAAGATTAGGAAAAAGATAGCAACATGATTTACAGCAACCTATTCCAAATCCTCAAATCTCCACATCCCCAAATCCTCAAATTCATAATTTGTCTGACAAATTTAGCAATTTAGGCTATGCAACACTCTATCGCTCACAAACTTTTTCTGTTTGGCAGAACAAAAAAAATGCAGTATCTTTGCCGCGCTTTTAAGATAACATAAAGTCTAACCTTATTAACGTCAAAAATTTATTATGTCAGAACAAGACGAAAACATCGTGGAAGATGTAAAAACTCCCGCCGCTGAAGAAGTTGCCGATGCTCCCGTAGCAGAAGCTGTTGCTACACCGGCTCCCACACCAAAAGCCGCACCCACAGAAGATTTCGACTGGGATGCTTATGAAAAAGGCGATCACATTATTGAAGATCGTGTCGCTCTTACCCAACAGTATGACGCTACCCTCAACACAATCAAAGAAAAAGAAGTTGTTGACGGTACTGTTATCTCAATGAACAAACGCGAAGTCGTAGTTAACATCGGCTTCAAATCAGACGGTATTATTCCGTTGAACGAATTCCGTTACAATCCGGACCTCAAAGTAGGTGACGTTGTAGAAGTTTACATCGAAAACCAGGAAGACAAAAAAGGTCAGCTTTTGTTGTCTCACAAACAAGCTCGTACCTCTCGTTCTTGGGATCGCGTAAACGCAGCCCTCGAAAACGACGAAACAATCAAGGGTTTTGTAAAATGCCGCACCAAGGGTGGTATGATCGTAGACGTATTCGGCATCGAAGCTTTCTTGCCGGGTTCTCAGATCGACGTGAAACCTATCCGCGACTACGATGTATTCGTTGGCAAAACGATGGAATTCAAGGTTGTTAAAATCAACCACGAATTCAAAAACGTTGTTGTATCGCACAAAGCGCTTATCGAAGCCGAACTCGAACAACAGAAGAAAGAAATTATCTCGAAACTCGAAAAAGGACAGGTTTTGGAAGGAACCGTTAAGAACATTACCAACTACGGTGTATTCATCGACTTGGGTGGCGTTGACGGTCTTATCCACATCACCGACCTTTCGTGGGGTCGCGTAGCTCACCCGGACGAAGTGGTTCAACTGGATCAGAAACTGAACGTTGTAATCATCGACTTCGACAACGAAAAGAAACGTATCGCTCTCGGTTTGAAACAACTTACTCCGCACCCATGGGATGCTTTGGATACCGAACTCAAAGTAGGTGACAAAGTAAACGGTAAAGTAGTTGTGGTTGCCGATTACGGTGCATTCGTAGAAGTATTGCCGGGCGTAGAAGGCTTGATCCACGTTTCGGAAATGTCATGGAGCCAGCACCTGCGCAGCGCTCAGGACTTCCTGAAAGTAGGGGACACTGTAGAAGCTGTCATCCTGACTCTGGATCGCGACGAACGCAAAATGTCGTTGGGTATCAAACAACTCAAACAAGATCCGTGGGAAAACATCGAAACCAAATATGCTGTTGGTTCGAAACACGCCGCACGCGTTCGCAACTTCACCAACTTCGGTGTATTTGTTGAAATCGAAGAAGGTGTTGACGGTTTGATCCACATCAGCGACCTCTCTTGGACCCGCAAAATCAAACACCCGTCAGAATTTACTCAGATCGGTGCTAACCTCGAAGTTGTTGTTCTCGAAATCGATAAAGACAACCGTCGTTTGAGCCTCGGCCACAAACAACTCGAAGAAAACCCATGGGATGTATTCGAAACAATCTTTACCGTTGACAGCATTCACGAAGGTACTATCGTTGAAGTTCTCGACAAAGGCGCTGTAATTGCATTGCCTTACGGTGTTGAAGGTTTCGCTACTCCGAAACATCTGGTAAAAGAAGACGGTGCATCGGCTAAATTAGACGAAAAACTTCAGTTCAAAGTAATCGAATTCAACAAAGATGCTAAGAGAATTATCCTTTCTCACAGCCGCATCCACGAAGACGAACAAAAAGCTGCATCGGGCGTTTCGACTGAAAAGAAAGAAAGCAGTCCGAAAAGAGCTAAGAAAGTTGAAGAAACAATCGTAAACCAATCGTATGAAAAAACCACTTTAGGTGATATTCAATCATTGGCTGATTTGAAAGATCAACTTTCGGAAGCTGAAAAGACAGAAGCTCATCAAAAAGCTGCTGCCGCTGAAGCAAAAGCTAAACGTGCCGCTAAAAAAGAAAAAGACGCTGAAGCTGACGAAGCTGCTGCCGAATAATCTTTTTTAGGTTCAAATATCAAAAGCCGTCCGATTTTCGGGCGGCTTTTTTCATTAAAGCCCCTCCCGACCTCCCCACAAGAGAGGTGAAAACGACGGCACAATCTTCAACACTATTTTTTAGGGATAGTATGTACCTTGAAAATTATCATATAACTTTGTAACAATGTCGGAAGTAGAAGGTTGCACGATTTAAGTGACTAACAACTTATCACTTACCACTAACAACTTATCACTAAAATTTATGTCACATCATATCGAAAACGACGACTGCTATGCGGGACTGAGCGTCAACAGCGGCATCGAACAGCCACCCATCGTCAATCCGTACCTTCAGAAACGGAAGAAAAAACAAACCTACACGGCAGTCGAATATGCCGAAGGAATTTTAAAGGGAAACCGTACCATCCTCAGTCAGGCAGTAACCCTGCTCGAAAGTATGAAACCCGATCATCAGGCTGTGGCTCAGGAAGTAATTGAAAAATGCCTCCCTTACACCGGCAATTCGATACGTCTTGGCATTACCGGTGTACCCGGTGCCGGCAAAAGTACCTTTATCGAAGCAATGGGGATGAATTTGGTCAACGACAACCATTGTCTGGCAGTATTGGCCATTGACCCGAGCAGCGAACGCAGCAAAGGAAGTATTCTGGGCGACAAGACACGCATGGAGCAGCTTTCAAGCCACCCTAACGCCTTTATACGTCCTTCGCCATCCGCTGGCTCATTGGGAGGCGTGGCGCGCAAAACACGCGAAACGATCATGCTTTGCGAGGCCGCAGGCTTCGACACCATTTTCGTAGAGACAGTGGGCGTGGGACAATCGGAAACGGCCGTGCACTCCATGGTCGATTTCTTCCTCTTCTTGCAAGTTGCCGGAACCGGTGATGAATTACAGGGAATCAAACGGGGGATAATGGAGATGGCCGACGGCATTACCATCAACAAAGCCGACGGTACCAACGTAGACCGTGTTAACCTGACCAAAGCACAACTAACCAGCGCTCTCCATTTGTTCCCGTTGCCCGAATCGGGATGGTCGCCCAAGGTGTTGACCTGTTCGGCACTGAACGGTATCAATATCGACGGCGTATGGGAGATGATTACCGAGTACATTGCCTTCGTGAAGGAATCGAAATATTTCGATCACAAACGCCTCAGCCAGTCGAAATACTGGATGTACGAATCGATCAACGACCAGCTCAAATCGCACTTCTACAACAACGAAAAAATAGAAACGTTGCTAACCGAGTACGAACAGAAGGTGGTAAACAATAAAATCAGTTCGTTTATCGCCGCCAAAGAGTTATTGGATAGCTATTTTGGAAAATAACACCGAATAGAAATATTCATTACCTGACGCAGATACGTTCAGCTTGCGTATTTGCCATGCCAGAACAAAGTAGTACGACATTGACATCAATCAGTGTGTCATCGCAGTATCGGTGCATCATCACAGCAAATCATGCCTATTCGGCGGCAAACGGTGCTGTAATTTCATAATCACGAATTGTTTTCTTACTTCCTAACACTCTTACTCCATCGCTGATATCTCTTGCCAACACTATACTTACAGAACCTGGTTTCGTATCATACCCGGCACAACAAACAAAACGGGATTGCCTCGCTCAGAGACAATCCCGTTTTTAAGGTTATGATGGGAAAGAATTACATCATGCCGCCCATTCCGCCACCCATCGGAGGCATTGCAGGAGCAGGATTGTCTTCTTTCTTTTCGCCGATTACACATTCTGTTGTCAGCATCATGCCGGCAATAGAAGCGGCATTTTCGAGCGCTACACGGGTAACTTTTGCAGGGTCGATAACACCGGCTGCATACATTTCCTGATATTCATCGGTACGAGCATTGTAACCGAAGTCAGCTTTGCCCTCTTTTACTTTCTGAACGACAACAGCACCTTCTTTACCGGCATTAGCCACGATCTGACGCAACGGTTCTTCGATAGCGCGTTTTACGATTTCGATACCGGTTGTTTCGTCTTCGTTATCACCCTTCATGCCTTCGAGAGCTTCAATAGCACGGATGTAAGCCACACCACCACCGGGAACAATACCTTCGGCAATGGCAGCACGGGTTGCACTCAACGCATCATCAACGCGGTCTTTCTTCTCTTTCATTTCAACTTCAGAAGCAGCACCTACGTAAAGAACGGCAACACCACCGGCCAGTTTAGCCAAACGTTCCTGCAATTTTTCACGATCGTAGTCGCTGGTTGTTGTTTCGATCTGCGCTTTGATCTGAGCCACACGGGTAGCAATAGCCTCTTTAGCGCCAGCACCGTTTACGATGGTTGTGTTATCTTTGTTGATCGTGATTTTTTCGGCTGTACCCAACATTTCAAGGGTAGCACCGTCGAGTTTCATTCCTTTTTCTTCGGAGATAACCACACCACCGGTCAGGACAGCGATATCTTCCAACATCTCTTTACGACGATCGCCGAAACCCGGAGCCTTAACGGCTGCAATCTTCAACGAACCGCGCAGACGATTAACCACCAAAGTACCGAGAGCTTCGCCATCAATATCTTCGGCAATAATCAACAAAGGACGACCGCTTTGTACGGTAGCTTCGAGGATAGGAAGAATTTCTTTGAGATTGGATATTTTTTTGTCGTAGATCAGAATGTATGGTTTTTCCTGTTCCACTTCCATTTTTTCGGTGTTGGTTACAAAGTACGGAGAGATATAACCACGGTCGAACTGCATACCTTCCACTACTTCGATCGTAGTTTCCATGCCTTTAGCTTCTTCGATGGTGATAACACCCTCTTTTTTTACTTTCTTCATTGCATCGGCAATCAGTTTACCGATAGTAGCATCGTTGTTGGCCGAAACAGAAGCAACCTGTTCGATTTTGTTGAAATCGTCGTCCACCTCTTTCGCCTGAGCTTTAATATTGGCAACAACGGCAATAACAGCCTTGTCGATACCACGTTTCAGATCCATCGGATTGGCACCTGCAGTTACGTTTTTCAAACCTACCGAAATGATCGATTGTGCCAAAACGGTTGCGGTAGTCGTACCATCACCTGCATCGTCACCTGTTTTGGAAGCAACTTCCTTTACCAATTGAGCACCCATATTTTCATACGGATCAGACAGTTCAACCTCCTTAGCAACTGTCACACCATCTTTTGTGATGTGAGGAGCGCCAAATTTTTTTTCGATAATCACGTTGCGGCCTTTCGGGCCAAGAGTTACTTTAACGGCATTTGCCAATTCGTCCACGCCTTTTTTCAGTAAGTCGCGAGCTTCCGTATCAAATTTAATTTCTTTTGCCATAGTATTGGTTATAATTTAGATGTTTACAAATAAAAGAGTTCTTTTATGCAACCGGCTGATCAGATTACAGCCAAGATATCGGATTGGCGCATAATAAGATATTTCACACCATCCAATTCAAGTTCGGTACCGGCATACTTGCCATAAAGAACCTGATCGCCCGCTTTAACTACCATTTCTTCGTCTTTCGTTCCTTGTCCCACTGCCTTCACTTCACCTTTCAACGGTTTTTCTTTTGCAGAATCAGGAATAATAATACCACTTGCTGTTTTTTCTTCGGCTGCTGCCGGTTGAATCAGCACTCTGTCTGCTAATGGTTTGATTGTCATAACATCAACTATTTTAAATGATTAAACAAATAATTTGTAGATTGTATTAAATTGGCATTTGCCGCAAATGCAACAAAACACGTTGCTGTTTCTTGCATATTGCGTGCCAACAAGAAAAAGCCAAACAACAAAATCAAGGCATAGATAAATATAAAATCTTATTATCAAGCCCTTACGCCACAACATTTCCCGTAAGGTGACAATAAGACCTGTAAGTGCAGAAATTCATTCAATGTCAAAAGTTCCATTTCGTTGTAACTTTCACCACCAAAACTCTGACAGCTTGTCAGTCTCTGGAGATACACCTGAAATAAAACAGTCAAAGGCATTATAGATTATCATCGATGTTTCAGATATTTTTCATAGCGATTCATCACATCCGACACATAGCGAACGGTCTGAGCAGCATTAAAAAAGCCATACCGACACACATCATCATTATAATATTGCGATTGCGACTTAAGCTTTAGAAATTTTTCCACATTGCCTTGCCACAAATGGCCGTTCTTTCCATATTTCTTGGCCAACGCCATGGCATCCTGTACATGACTGGGACCGGAATGATAGGATGCCAGAATAAATTTTATCCGCTCCTCCTTGTTCGAAATCTCGTGAAACATCATATTCAGCATCTTGATGTATTGCACGGCCGCTTCCAGATTTTTTGCCGGATCAAAAATCTGAGCTCTGCCCAACCCGTAATGTTGTGCCGTATTAGGCATCAGTTGCATCAAGCCCGAAGCACCCGACCAGGCAACACATGCCGGATCGAAATTAGATTCGGCATAAGCTTGCGCGGCCAATAACTGCCACTTCCAGCCCAATTGTTTGGCATATTTTCTAAAAAGATGATCGTAGGGTGAAATTGCACCTCTCGGAATCTTCACGACATTGGTTGCAAAGAACTTATTTTCAAAGAAGTATTTGTCATTAATCACATTTACAGTATTCATATCCAACGCAGCAGCATACCACCGATTGATTTTATCGAACAACGACCGATCGCTCCCGGCTGTGATCCACGATCCTTTTTGTTCGAAACTGACATCGACGTGGATATCGATACCGGCCATGTTCTTTTGACTCATTTCAGCTACGGTATTCGAGGCAACCGTATAACCGATCGCTCCTTCAGCAACCATCCCGATCAACTGATCAATGGTTACGGAATCTCCGACTTCATGGATGAAAACACCTCCACCCAATTCCTGATTGAGATGATACATCCGGTCGGCATAGCGCGAATCGGCCTTTACATAGACCTGTTTGCCGATCAGTTCAGTCACGTCGTTAACCATTGTCGCTCCGTTGTGCTGTACCAGCAACTGCTTGCTGACCTCCGTTACATCGGTAAACAAAAAATTTCGGGTCGATTGTGTCTTGTAAATCGGATTCGCAATCAGATCGGCTTTCCCGCTTTTCAGAAGATGATATGCCTCCTGAATATTTTTTGCAATGATAACGCGAAGGTTGACGCCGAGTGTGTCTGCCAGATTGGAGCACAAATCGTAATCGTAACCCATCGGTTGATCTTTATAAATAAAATAGGAAGTAGAACCATACAGCATAACCGCATTCAACGTATCGCGTTCAACGATACGGTCAAATAGCGTTTTTACCCGGGGAGATTTCTTCCATGTTTTGCAGCCCGATAAAAACAACGAAACAGCAACGAGTAAGAGTAAAAAACGATATGTCGATTTGGTCAACAAGAATATAGTGTTAGATTTTTCTCAATATTATTTTACAGACAGATCTGTTATAATCAGACATGCTCTATGCAATTTTCATCTATCAGAGGCAATCCATTCAAACGCAACCACAGTTGTGCCGTGGCTACCACATCTTTCTGGCAATAAATCGAAATACGATCCACATCTTTCTCTTGGTAATACACCTGAGCTACCTGACTGCCGTTAATATCATCTTTGGGAGTTGGAATATTAAAAATAGCCGTCAGTAAATTGAGCGAAGTAAAATTTTTATAATCTCCGAATTTCCACATCTCTAGGGTATCCAGAAAAGGCACATCCCATGGTTTTCTAGAGGCAACATTCAATACCTCAGGTAGCGGAAGTTCGTTCACCAGCAATCTACGGCAAATATACGGCACATCGAATTCTTTAATGTTATGCCCACACAAATTTATTTCAGAAGGACGGCCAAACAATTCGAGCATGGCGCAAAATTCGATCAACAGTTTCGACTCGTCATCGCCATAAAATGATTTCACTCGAAAATGTTCTTGCCCGTTTTTTCGATAAATAAAACCAGCTGAAATACACACAATCTTACCGAATTCGGCAAATATGCCGGCTCCGTTGGCAAATACAAACTGAGGATCCGACTCTGCCGGGTAGCGATCGGGCATCCGTTTTTTCAACGATTCGGCTTTTTCTTTCCACAACTCCGGCAATCGACCCGGCAATTGTGTATAGTCAACCGTCTGTGGAACGGTTTCAATGTCAAGAAAAACAATCCTTTCTTTATTTATATTCTTCATTTTAAGGCATATTAGCGAGGCAAAGATAAAATATAAACTCAACACCGACAAATATTGCTGATTTCAGGCCTCAAGATTTCAAGTCTCAGAACGCAACTTTATCATCTCATAACTTAGCGATTCATTCTTTTTGTATGTGGAAATTATCATGTAATTTTGCACTCCTAAACTATTTTTGAGTGCAAACAGGAGAAATATCTGCCATCGGAGTAGCTGTATGCTGGACATTCAGTGCATTGTTTTTTGAAAAGGCAGGCAATCGCATCGGGTCGCTGGCCGTCAACATTATCCGTTTGGCAATGGCCATTGTCTTGCTTGGTATCGGAACGTGGATCACGCGTGGAATGTTTGTTCCGCTGGATGCAACGCCCGATCAGTGGTTTTGGCTTTCGTTATCCGGGTTTATCGGTTTTTTTCTCGGCGACCTTTGCCTGTTTTACTCCTACACACTAATCGGGTCGCGCATGGCACAGCTTGTAATGACCCTCGCACCACCCATTACAGCTTTAATCGGTTTTATTTTCTTAGGCGAACGCCTGATGCTGCTACAAACGACAGGTATTGCCGTCACGGTGTTGGGAATTGTCATTGCCATGTTGGGAAAAGAGAAAGGCGAAAAGCTCAATTTCAAAGTGCCCTTCAAAGGATTTCTGTTCGCATTGGGTGGCGCTGTAGGCCAAGCGATTGGTTTAATTATCAGTAAAAAAGGTATCGGTCATTACGATGCGATGGCTGCTACCCAAATACGAGCTTTTACCGGGGGATTGTGTTTCTTTCTGCTGGTGACTTTCCTGAAAAGATGGCACACTATTCGGAGTGCATCCAAAGATCGTGCCGGTATCGGCTCGGTACTGATCGGCTCTTTCTTCGGTCCTGTGGTAGGAGTTGCGCTTTCGTTGTATGCCATTCAGCACACCGAAGCCGGCATTGCTGCAACACTGATGGGTTTAGTACCCATTTTTATTATCGTCCCGTCAGCCATCATGTTCAAGGAGAGAATTTCGATATACCAAATAATCGGAGCTTTCGTCAGTGTCGGAGGATGTATTCTTCTCTTTATGAAACCCCAATAAAAATTACACCTCATGCACGATTACATAGTAATACTCACGGACATAAACCATTTTCCACAGAAAGCCCTTCGATTAGCCTCTTTGCTGGCCAAAGGATTTAAGAGAGAGATCTGTTTTTTAAGTTTTGCTTCGGACAAAACGGAAAACCAGCTAACAGAAGAGAGGCACCGACAATGGATCAAAGAATCCTTGTATCCTGCAATCAGCATTATCCGACCTGCAAGTACAATGCTCCATGACACTTTATCCCAAATCGAAGCAGCATTTTTAGTAATCGAACCCGCATCCGGATCCGTTTACAACAAAATACAACCGATATTAAACAATTGCAAACCACTTCGAATTCCATATTTCTTTGTAAATCAAAACTCAAAATCGATAAAACTCGATAGAGTGCTGGTTCCAGTTGGCTTTTTAACCGAAGAAAAAGAGAAGGGAATTTTTGCGTCGAAGCTAGCCCGATTTTGCGACAGTGCGATCACATTACTGAAAGCCAAAGACTACGGTTCCCGTGCCGGACGGAGCGTGCAGCAGATAAAAACTCTATTTGAGAAACTCGATATAACCTGTTCAATAGAACAGGCCCGCAGAGATAGCTTCAAAGTACAAAATGAAGCCTCGTTACGAGCCTGTAATGGAGATACCGATTTAATTATTGTCACCGCTTCCCGGGAATATGGTTTGGATGATGTAATTTTCGGTCCTCCCGAACGTAAAATCATTCAAAATACCACTGTTCCGGTAATGGTTATCAATCCACGACCGGATCTATACGTATTATGCGATTGACTTAGCCGTGCCTATTTGCCACCGTATATATAGTTCAATACACAAGCCAAATGGTCGCCGGCCAGTGAAAGTCTCTCCTCCAGAAGTGAGACATATTCATAATTATATTTATACTGATTCTCGGTTTTCGAAACAGAGTCATACACTTTCTGAGCGGCTTGGTAAGTTTCCCATGCCCAATCCAAGACCAAAGAGGGTTGAAATGTCACGGTTTTTGCAGTATGTGTCCGAAACAAATAATTGGCATATTCCGTATAGCTTAATTTCTGAAAATCGATCAATCCTTCGTCCCACAATGAGTGAAGTGACACTTCGCGCCCTTGCCATTTGAATCGGATAGTGTTTCCTCCTTTATCTTCAGGATGCCCCATGTGGAGCGGTTGGTGCATATCGCCAAGCAGATGAATCAACATCTTCAAATTTTCTTCATTATTAGGCTCTTTTTTGAGTTTTGTTATAAGCTCCTGAACTCTAAAAACCGCTTCGCCATCATTTTTGGTAACAGCCTCTTTGTTGAATGCGTCCCGATTCAGTCCCGACGCAATATCTTTGTAGTGCCATACCTCCCGACCTTCATATTTTTCATCACTTCGGACAAAATCGCCCCAATTGGCCACCATTGCTACACCGGCATGTTTCAATACTGCATCAATACGACGCTGAGCTGTCTTGTTCAATTTCTTCTGTGCCAATTCACCAATCACACGATGTCCTATCAATCCCCAGCCCCAAGCCAATTGAGGCATAAAACACAAAATACCTAATAAACAAATAGTTATATTTTTCTTCATCACTAAAAAATTTTGCTCAAATATAGCTAATTTTACACGCCGGTTCAAAACACCCTGTTCAAAAATGTTAAATAAATCAAACCAACGTAACCTTTCACCCTTCCCGATCGTCATTTATTTTGTACATGGATTTACAGCAATTTGAAATAAAAATCCTACCGCTAAAGAATAAAATCTACCGATTAGCAAAAGCACTGCTAAACGACGCAAGCGAAGCAGAAGATGCAGTGCAGGATATTTATTTAAAATTGTGGTCATCACGCAAAGAGCTTGAAAAAGCGAATAATGTAACGGGGCTCACATTACACATTGCTCGTAATCATTGCATCGACAAACTCAGGATACGCAACCGGGTTCAATTCAGTGGATTGATAGACAATGACGAAAGTTTGTCTGCTGATCTTTCGCCGTACGAACAAACAGAGCAGAAAGACCTTGTAAAGAACGTAAAGCAATTAATAAGCACCCTACCCGAACAACAACGCATAGTGATTCATCTACGGGATGTTGAAGGGTTGGAAATGGATGAAATTGCCACCATTACCGGAATGACCGAAAATGCCATCAAGGTATATCTTTCGAGAGCGCGTCAAAGCATCCGAAAGTCATTTTTAGGAAGATAAAACAAATTGTCAATCACAGATTGTCATGAATAACATACACGAATTATTGCAAAAATATTTTGACGGAGCGACTTCCCTGACAGAAGAGAATAGCCTGCAAGAATATTTTGCACAAGCTGAAATAGCAGAGGATCTGATGCAATACAAACCGTTGTTTGAATGCTTTGCCGGTCTGGAAACTGAAATATTACCGAATGATACATTCGAAGAAGATTTCAGACAAAAAGTAAGTTCACACCGGAAACATCACGGGCTTGTATACCATATCTCCTTGTGGAGTTCGGCGGCTGCTGCCTGCGTCGTTTTGGCAATGGGATCGATTTACTATATCGAACGCCAGAACAACTACATGATTGTCAATGGGAAAAGAATAAACGATCCTGAAAAGGCTTTGATGATTGCCGCCGATAAATTGCACCTTGTAACTGGAAAATTCAACAATAGCGTCTCTCATGTTCAACAGATCAGACGAGTAGGCAAGCAGTTAAGTGTAATGGAAATATTTAATAAACACGACCACTCAACCGACTCTTTGAACACAAACAACGCAATAAAGACCAATGAAAACTAAACTGATTCTTTTGATGATCGTGCTTTCATCTGTCGGACTTCAGGCACAGACCATCGACAAATTGATTGAAAAATATTCAACAAATAAAAATTTCGAGTACGTATCTATCAGCAAAGGGCTATTCAATCTAACACAATGGTTGGGTGGCAGTAACATCGACAAAGACACTAAAGAGGTGCTAGGACGAATTAAGAGCATGAAGATATTGACTCTTAACACGACAATAAACAGTCAGGCAAAGGTAAGTTTCCAAAGAGAATTAAACAGCTTCCTTAAACGGGGTTGTTATGAGCAAATGATGGAAACGAGGAATAAATCAGACAAATCGACCGTATACGGTTATACTGACAATAAAGGGGTTGCACACCTGTTGATTGTCGTAAAAAACGATGCAGAAATGAGTCTGATCGTAATGAAAGGTAACCTGACTCATGCAGATTTAGAAAAAATAGCAAAATAACAACAGAGCATATAACTTGACATTCACTTTTTCATCTTTTTACCTGAAAATTGATTACTTTTGCCGGTGTTTGTGAAAACCCCGGCAAATTCTTTTTAAACAGGGTCACCAAACTGATTTATAAATCATTTTACCATTTTCACTCATGAACATAGTCATCATCAAATACAACGCAGGCAACATCCGATCCGTGATTTTTGCACTTGAACGTATCGGAGTTAATGCAATAGTAAGCGACGACCCCGAAGTGATCAAAGCCGCAGACAAGGTCATTTTCCCTGGCGTCGGCGAAGCTTCTTCGGCAATGTTATACCTAACAGAAAAAGGACTGGATAAAGTGATCCGTTCGCTACGGCAACCCACCTTGGGCATCTGTCTAGGAATGCAATTGCTATGCTCTCATTCCGAAGAGAATGATGCAGCCTGCCTCGGACTGATTCCTCAGGAAGTAAAAAAATTCACTGCTGAAGCCGGGAAAGTTCCTCAAATCGGTTGGAACGACATCTACAATCTCAAATCTCCACTGTTTGAAAATATTCCGGAACACAGCTATGTATACTTTGTACACGGTTATTACGCCGCTTATGGAGATAATACGATAGCCTCCTCCACTTACGGCCCGGAATATAGCGCTGCACTGCAAAAGGATAATTTCTATGCGGTACAATTTCACCCGGAGAAATCGGGGGATGTAGGACAAAAAATTCTGGAAAATTTTTTGAAATTATAAGAGAAAAGGCCGACTATTAAATGCCTGCACTTCGTTTAAGATCTTCTATCTGCTTTTTCCAAAGCATGATGCTATCATGCTTTTCGTCCGGCTCGGCAAAATCGGTAACTACCAACCCTACAGCCGAAGTCAACTCATCCACATTGATCTTGAATTCGAAATAGATCTTTTCGCTTTCATCATCCAACCAATGGAAACGAATAAAGGAGCCATTGTGCAATAGAATCAATTCGGCTTGTTGGCTATGATCGCCCCAGGTAAAGGTATATAAACGCCCATCTACTTTTACTTTATCAGCAAACCAGCCTGCAAGACCCACCGAAGTACTGAGACTATTCCATAACACAGAAAAAGAAATGTTTTGAAAGACATATTCAACTTGAAATTTTTCTTTTTCCATAACCTTTAAATTGTTTATTCGGGTGCAAAATAGAGTTTTTTAGTGAATATTCCAAATATAACCCGAACTTTTTGCAAGCATTATGTTTTTCAAAATTCAATTTAATTCTTAAATCACACCACAACAACAGGATCTGATCATATCTTCGAAAGAATAAAATTCAAATTCATCCGGGACCCCCTCATTTTGATGTCACAGCATAATAAAATACAAAAAAATACAATAGCACCCGGGTCAACAGACGGGACATCTGTGTAAAAAACAGCATTTTACAGTACAACCTGATTTTTCGCTATTATTTCTTCGGCAAATACATAGTAAATAATAGCATAAATTATTACCTTTGCGCTCTAAAACTATAAATACTCATATATGGGAAGCGCATCACTTATAGCTCTGCTAATCATTGCAATAGTTATGGCTGTTGTCATGATTTACATCGGGAAAATATTCGGTATTTCTTCCACTAATCCTCAAAAAGGAGAACCCTACGAGTGCGGAATTGAAACCAAAGGCGTTACGTGGGTTCAGTTTAATATTGGATATTATCTCTTTGCCTTGTTGTTTCTAGTATTCGATGTGGAAATTGTGTTTTTGTTTCCCTGGGCTACGGTGGTTCGGGAATTGGGCATAGTTGCCTTTGTCGAAATCCTCTTTTTTACCGGTTTCCTTTTCGTTGGACTGTTGTACGCATATAAAAAGAAAGCACTCTCATGGATGTAAAAAAAGAATATATTCCCGAATTCGACGGGGATTTGTACAAGGATGAATTTGGACGTACCAATTTCATCGTGACAACTATTGACAAGATTGCCAACTGGGGCCGTAGCAACTCGCCATGGCCTTTGTCTTTTGGAACAAGTTGTTGTGCTATCGAGCTGATGAGTACCGTGTCGGCCAAGTACGACTGGTCTCGTTTCGGGTTTGAAGTAATGCGTGCCAGCCCGCGTCAGTGCGACGTGATTGTAGTTGCCGGTACCATCACCTACAAAATGGCTCCGGTACTGAAACGTCTTTACGACCAGATGCCTGATCCGAAATATGTAATTGCTATGGGTGCCTGTGCTGTTTCCGGCGGACCGTTTTATTATAATTCGTATGCCGTATTGAGAGGGGTCGATAATATTATTCCGGTCGATGTATATATTCCCGGATGTCCTCCACGCCCCGAATCGTTGATTCACGGTATGATGACTCTGCAGGAAAAAATCCGGAAATCGAAAGCATACGTTATTCAGAAACCCAAAAAGAATAAGGAAGAAGACAAATGATAAAAGAGGAATTAAAACAGTATCTCGAACAAACTTTCCCCAGTGCGAAAGTGGATGAGACATTTGATTTTCCGGTATTGTTTCTTACCAAAGAGGAGCTTATTCCTGTGATGAAACAATTGCGGGATGCCCCGGAAACGAAGTTCAACTTTCTTTTCTGCGAAACAGCCGTAGACCGCAATCCCGAATTTGAAATGGTGTATCACCTCACTTCCACCTATTATCATCACGATATGATGGTAAAAGTGATACTCGAGGATCGTGAAAACCCGGAAATCGAATCGGTTTATTCTGTATGGGAAGCTGCCGATTTGTACGAAGACGAAATTTACGACCTGTTCGGCATCCGTTTCACCAATCATCCCAATCTTCGCCGTATCTTTTTGACCGACGAGTGGGTAGGGTATCCTCTCCGTAAAGATTATCAAGACGATAGAATCATTTCTTTGTAAAATAGAATGGAAAACCAAACAGTAACCCCATCAGAGCTGAAAACTGAAGAATTTGTAGTCAATATCGGCCCTCAACACCCTGCCACTCACGGGGTTTTGCGTGTCGAAGTTACATTGGACGGCGAAACCGTCAAAGACGTTCTTCCCCATCTCGGATATATCCACAGAGGCATCGAAAAAATGACCGAATCGCTTGGTTACAAGCAATCCATTTTTTTGACCAGCCGTATGGACTATCTCTCGGCTCATATTAACAATCATCTTTGTGCACTGGCTATTGAAAAAGCTGCTCAAATAGAAGTTCCTGCCCGTGCAAAAGCAATTCGTATCATCATGGACGAGTTGCAGCGTTTAACCTCTCACGAATTGTGGTGGGGTTCCTGCGCGATGGACATCGGGGCAGTAACCCCTTTCTTTTTGGGATTCCGCGATCGTGAACGCATTCTCGAATTATTCGAACAAAATACCGGCAACCGGCTCACGATGAGCTATATCATTCCGGGTGGTGTAATGAATGATGTTCGTCCCGACTTTGTGCCGAAGCTCAAAGCGTTGCTCAAAAGCATCAAAGATTACCGCAAAGAATACGACCAATTGATTACCGGAAACTATATTTTCCAACACCGTACGCAAGGTATCGGAGTGCTGTCGAAAGAACAAGCCATTTCGTTGGGTTGTACAGGGCCTACCGCACGTGCTTCCGGTCTTAGCTGCGACATTCGTAAGCTTTATCCGTACGACGGGTATGAAAAGCTCGATTTCAAAGAGGTGATCGATTACGGTTGCGACAACTGGGCCCGTTATGTTGTTCGTATGGAAGAGATGAGTCAATCGATCCACATTATCGAACAACTGCTCGATAATCTTCCCACCGGAGACTACCGAACCAAATTGAAAGGTGTACTGAAATTGCCGGCTGGCGAATACTATCAACGCGTCGAATCTGCCCGTGGCGAACTGGGTGTGTATATCGTAAGCGATGGCGGAGCAAAACCTTACCGCATGAAGTTCCGCACCCCGTGCTATTCAAACCTTGGTGCTGTAAAACCGATTTCTGTAGGGATGAAGATTGCCGACCTTATGGCAAATATGGCTACGATAGATTTGGTAATCCCTGATATGGACAGATAAAAACAGAGATATGATTTCAATGATACAATTTTCGGATGTTACAACCTGGATTCATCAGCTGCTTTCAAGCTGCATGGCTCCCTGGCTGGTATTTCTCATTGAGTTGGTAGTTGCCGCTGTGGCTGCTGTTGTGGCACTGCTGGTTTGCGTTATCATCATGGTGTACATGGAACGTAAGGTTGCCGGTCACATGCAATTGCGTCACGGACCGAACCGCGTAGGTTGGCACGGACTCTGCCAGCTGTTTGCCGACATCATCAAACTGCTTTTGAAAGAGAGTTTTACACCTACCCGTGCCGACAAACTTTTGTTTACCGTGGCACCGGTCTTGTCTCTTTGTGTTTCGTTACTGGCGCTTGCTCCCATTTCGTGGGGGCCGGGATTGGTATTGTGGAACACCAATATCGGCGTTCTGTTTGTTACCGCAATTTCATCGATGGGTGTAATCGGCATTCTGATGGCCGGATGGTCGAGTAATAACAAATATGCACTGTTGGGTGCAATGCGTAGTGGCGCTCAGATTGTCAGCTACGAATTGTCGGCCGGATTGTCCATCGTAACCATTGTAGCCCTTGCAGGCACACTGAATACCGGTGGTATTATCGAATCGCAGGCAAACGGCTGGTGGGTTCTGAAAGGACATCTTCCCGCCATTTTTGCTTTTATAATCTATATTATTGCCAGTACCGCCGAATGTAACCGTGCTCCGTTCGACCTTGCAGAAGCAGAGTCGGAACTTACAGCCGGATACCACACCGAATATTCGGGTATGCAGTTCGGTATTTTCTACCTGAACGAATACATCAACATGGGTGTTGTGGCAATGATTGCTTCTACCTTGTTTTTAGGTGGATGGCAGCCATTCTATCTTCCGTTTGATTTTCCGTTGGCACATGCCTTCAACGATATTATGGCGCTCAAGTTCATGGAAACATGGCCTGCCTGGATTTCATGGGTTTCGCTGGCCTGGCCGTTGGTTTGGTTCTTCGGTAAATTGTTCCTCATCATCTTCTTTATGATGTGGTTCCGCTGGACTTTCCCCCGTTTAAGGATCGACCAGTTGTTGAAACTTGAATGGAAATATCTGTTACCGTTGAGCATCGTTAATCTGGTAATCGTTGCACTGTTTATTGTGTTGGGATTACATTTTTAATCGTGAGTCATTCGATAGTCATTAATTCGTAATTAATAATAGAGTGAAAGCACTATATAACTATTTGAAAGAGGTCGCATTTGCGTTTGTATCGCTTGCAAACGGACTTTTGCTGACCCTGAAGTATTTCGTTACCCCGTGGAAATCGATCATTACCGAAAATTATCCGGACAACCGTGACCATCCAAGCGTTGCTGATGAGTTTGCCGGCGAAGTGATTTTGATTCACGACGAGAACAACGAACATAAGTGTACCGCTTGTACGCTTTGTCAGATGGCATGTCCGAACAACTCCATCCAGATTATTTCAAAACAGGTGGAGACGGAGGATGGAAAGAAGAAGAAAGTGCTTGATCAGTGGGTATATCATTTGGAAATGTGTACTTTCTGTAAACAGTGTATTGACGCTTGCCCGCAAGACGCCATCAAAATGATTAACTCTTACGAATTAAGCTGTTTTGATCGGAGTACGCTGACCAAGGTACTTAACCGTCCTGGATCGAAATTGAAAGAAAAAGCAAAAGTAACTCCTAAAGTTCAAGAATAATGAGTGCATCGACAATTATATTCTATATCCTGGCAACCTTAGTGGTTGTGTTCGGAGCGCTGACAGTGTTCAGCCGTAAGATTTTCAGAGCTGCCATCAGCCTGTTGTTATCGTTGACTTTTATTGCCGGCATCTATTTTCTGTGGAATGTCGATTTTATCGGTGCCCTGCAAATCATCATTTATGTGGGAGGTATTGTTGTCCTGATTATCTTTTCTATTTTTCTTACGCACCATTCGGGACAGAGTTTGCCGAAGGCGAAAACAGGCAAGAAGCTGCTTTCCGGTATAATGGCCGTTGCAGGATTGGGTTTTACCACCTGGGTGGTTTCGCAATATGTTTTCAAACCGGCGCCCGGTGTTGTACCGGTAGAACCATCGGTTCATAATATCGGTATACAAATGCTCAGCTATAGCGATTATGGTTATGTATTTCCGTTTGAAGTCATCAATATTCTGTTACTGGCGGCTTTGGTGGGTGCAATCGTTATTGCAATCAAAAAGAGTCAGGATACGGAAGAATAGAATCAAAAGCAGATCAATAAACTTCTTTTAGAATAAATATAAAAGATATGGAACAAGTCCCCTTATCGCACATTCTGATATTAAGTTCCACTCTCTTCTTTTTGGGAGTGTACGGCTTTTTCTCGCGTCGTAACCTGATTACGATGCTCATGTCGGTGGAACTAATACTCAACAGCGTGAATATTAATTTCATTGCGTTCAACAAATATCTTTTTCCGCACCAATTGGAAGGCATTTTCTTCACCATGTTTATCATCGTGGTTGCTGCGGCAGAGGTATCCATTTCCATCGCTATTATCATTAATCTGTATCGTCGATTCAAAACTATTGACATTGAAGATACTACAACAATGAAGTACTAAACTATGAATAGCTACGATTTATCTGCTCTCTTAATTGTAATATTGCCGATACTCAGCTTTACTGTGTTGGGTTTGTTCGGTAATCGCTTCAGCAATCGTACCTCCGGTTTGATTGGCTGTGCCTCTTTAGTAACAACAGCTATTCTGGCATTATATGTTGCTGCCGGTTATTTCTTCGATTTCGGATTGGTGAATGGCGAACATGTAAAACATATTGCTCTGCAGTTCCAGTGGTTGAAATTCACCGATAGCCTTTCTATCGATCTGGGTATCGTTCTCGATCCTATTTCGGTAATGATGCTGCTTGTAATCACTATCGTTTCGTCGATGGTGCATATTTACAGTTTGGGTTACATGAAAGGCGAAGATTATTTTGAACGGTATTACGCTTATTTATCCCTCTTCTCTTTCTCGATGCTGGGTTTGGTCGTTGCCGTCAATATCTTCCAAATGTATATTTTCTGGGAGTTGGTTGGTGTTTCATCCTTCCTGCTGATAGGTTTTTACTTTACGAAGCCTTCGGCCATCGCGGCTGCCAAGAAAGCATTTATCGTTACCCGTTTTGCCGACCTCGGATTCCTTATCGGTATCCTGATGTTGAGCTACAATACAAAATCGCTCGATTTCTTTACCATTATCGATCGTCTGACACAGGTCGGTTCTCCCTATCTGGCTAATTTCACAGCCACAAGCTTTATGGGAATGTCGGCCTTGTCGTGGGCATTGTTACTCGTGTTTATGGGAGGTGCCGGTAAATCGGCCATGTTCCCGTTGCACATTTGGTTGCCCGACGCTATGGAGGGTCCTACACCGGTTTCGGCATTGATCCATGCGGCAACGATGGTTGTAGCCGGGGTATTTCTTGTTGCACGTCTGTTCCCGGTATTTGCCATCTCAGCTCCCGATGCTCTTTTGATTATTGCGTATATCGGAGCGTTCACCGCACTGTTCGCTGCTGTGATTGCCTGTACGCAAACCGATATAAAACGCGTTTTGGCTTACTCTACCATCTCTCAGATTGCATACATGATGTTTGCTCTCGGTGTTGCCGGTTGGGGTGAAGGCAAGATGGAAGGATTTACAGCATCCATGTTCCACCTGTTTACTCATGCATTCTTCAAAGCATTGTTATTCCTTGGTGCCGGAGCTGTTATTCATGCCGTTCATACCAACGAAATGGAAGGTATGGGAGGCCTGCGGAAATCATTGCCAATTACACATTTTACATTTTTGATTGCCTGTCTGGCTATTGCGGGGGTTCCTCCTTTTGCCGGTTTCTTCAGCAAGGAAGCTATTTTGTCGTCGGCTTTACAAACCCAACCGTTGATTTTCTACGTCGGTTTGTTCACCAGCGGTTTGACTGCATTCTATATGTTCCGTTTGTATTTCCGCATTTTCTGGTACAATCCGGTTCCCGAACACAGCCACAATCACGAAACACATACCTGGGCAATGAATATTCCGTTGATTATTCTGGGTGTGGGTGCTGCCTTTGCAGGTTTGATTCCATTCGGTTCGTTTGTTAGTGCCGATGGTAAAGCTCTTGAACTTCCGTTCCACCTGACATTCTCCATTGCGCCTGTTGCTGTCGGACTTATCGGTATCGGCATTGCTTATTTGCTGTATGGCAAGAAGAATGAGATACCCGATAAAATTGCATCGGCTGTCAGCGGTTTTTATCAGGCTGCTTATCATAAATTCTACATCGACGAAATATACCTGTTTATCACAAAGAAAGTGTTATTCAATTTGGTAGGACGCCCTGCTGCCTGGTTCGATCGTACGGTGGTGAATGGTCTGTTCATCAATGGCTCGGCCGAAACTGCCGTTGCAACTTCCAATGCGATTAAGCCGATGCAATCGGGTCGATTGCAATCATACACCATGTTTTTCCTTGGTGGTGTGTTGTTGCTCGCAGCTTTGTTAATCATAAAATTCATGTAACGCCCAATGGATATTTTATCATTATTACTCGTTTTACCCGTCATTACAGCACTGGCAATTCTTATTGTAAAGAAGGATCAGGCTGTGAGATGGATTGCCCTTTCGGGAAGTATAATCCAATTTGCTTTGGCGATTGGTATTACAGCTTATTATGTAAGCCTTCGTCAGGCTGGCGCAACAGGCAATATGTTGCTTGAGAGCAGTTATGAGTGGTTCGCTCCGTTACAAATCTATTTCAGCACTGCGGTTGACGGCATCTCGTTGGTAATGATTCTGATGACTGCCATGGTGGTAGTTGCCGGCATTCTGGTGTCGTGGCGCATTACCAAGCAGGTAAAAGAGTTCTTTTTCCTGATCGTGTTGCTTAGTTTGAGTGCCTACGGGTTCTTTACATCGACCAATTTGTTTGTCATGTTTTTCTTCCTCGAACTTGCCGTTATTCCGAAATATCTGTTGATCGGTGTATGGGGAAGCGGGCGTAAGGAGTATAGCGCAATGAAGCTGGCTCTGATGCTGATGTTCGGATCGGCGTTGGTTTTTATCGGTATCTTAGGCCTGTTCTACTTTACCGGAGCTCAAACCTGGGACTTTCAGGAAATTGCTAAAATGCACATTCCTATTGAAACACAACGTATTCTTTACGTTTTGCTGTTTACCGGTTTCGGCGTATTTACCGCCATGTTTCCGTTCCATACCTGGGCTCCCGACGGTCACTCTTCGGCACCTACGGCAGCTTCAATGTTTCTCGCTGGTATTTCAATGAAACTGGGAGGTTACGGTTGTTTGCGTGTCGCAACCTATTTGTTGCCGGATGCAGCGGTCGAACTTTCATGGATATTTATTATTGCGGCTTCAATAGCGATTATCTACGGTGCTTTTGCTACCATGATGCAAAAAGACCTCAAATATATGAACGCATACTCATCCGTTAGTCACTGTGGATTCGTTATTCTTGGTATTGCAATGCTTACCAAAGTGGCGGTAACGGGAGCTGTGATGCAGATGGTATCGCACGGTATTATGACAGCCCTTTTCTTTGCCAGTATCGGTATGATTTATGATCGTGCCCATACCCGTCAGGTAGATGAGTTGGGTGGTATGTTGAAACAGGTTCCATTCATCGGTTCCGCGTTTATCATTTCGGGTTTGTGTTCTCTCGGACTTCCAGGATTCAGCGGATTCGTTTCCGAAATGACGGTCTTCGTCGGTTCGTGGGAACGTACGGGGGTATTCTACCGTGTGGCAACTATTTTAGCGTGTGCTTCTATTGTGGTAACTGCGGTCTATATTTTACGAGCCGTAGGGTTTGCCATTTGGGGAACAGTTACCAATAAAGAGTACCTGAAGTTCAAAGATGCAAGCTGGAGCGAACGTTCGGCTGCCGTTTTGTTGATTATCGGTATTTTGCTCATCGGTTTGGCTCCGTTCCTGCTGACCAACCTGATTGACATTGATACGACTTCAATTGCACAACGTTTTATTGCTGTGGTAGGAAAGTAATCCTATTGCTTTATCACTGAAATTGTAATACAGTAAATTAAAAGATACATGGATATAGTTTTGATGTTTCGGTTCGAGATTATCCTAGCAGTGCTCATTCTGGCTATTTTTATAATGTCACTGCGTGGTTTTGATACGAACGTAAAGTGTTTCCTTAACACGATGAACGTGCTGTTGTTGCTTAACTTCATTGCCGGTTGGTTACCGCTAAGTGAAGGAAGCTACTTTTCGGATTTCTTCCGCACTAACGGTCTGATTGTTTTGCAGAAAAACATTATTAACCTTGGCCTTTTGCTGATTTCGTTAACCTCGTATGTATGGCTTACCCAATCGAAATACCGTTTGGAATTCTATATCCTGATGCTCAGTAGTATTTTCGGCGTGTATGTCATGCTTTCAAGCGGACATATCCTGATGCTTTATCTGGGACTTGAGATGTCGACCATACCCATTGCGGCCATGTCGAACTTCAATCTGAAAGAACAACGCTCTTCGGAAGCCGGTATCAAGTTGATTCTGTCGTCGGCATTTTCTACAGGTATCATGTTGTTCGGTATTTCGTTGTTGTATGGCGCAGTCGGCAATCTGTCGTTTGCTTCTGTAATTGCCAACCTGCATCCGAACGTTCTTACCCTGTTTGCATTTGCTTTTATTCTTGCCGGTTTTGCATTCAAAATGTCTATCGTGCCGTTCCACTTGTGGACAGCCGATGTTTACGAAGGCTCTCCGATCGGAGTAACCAATTTCCTCTCCGTTATCAGTAAAGGTTCGGTTATTTTCGTTTTCCTTACCGTTTTATATACGCTTTTCGGCGGATTGAAAGAGGCTTGGTTGTTGGGAATAAGCATTCTGTCTATTCTCAGTATGACAATCGGTAACCTCTTTGCCTTACGTCAACAAAATGCCAAACGATTTCTTGCATTCTCTTCTATTGCTCAGGTCGGTTTCGTTTTAGTGGGTGTTACGGCAGCATCAACCATCGGATCGGCATCTGTTGTCTATTTCGTTTTAATTTATCTTCTGAGTAATATCGCTGCATTTGGTGTGATCGGTGCTGTAGCCGATAGCACCGGTTCGGAATCGCTTCAGTTATTCAAAGGTCTTTATAAATCGAATCCTTTCTATGCTTTGATAATGGCTGTGGCTCTCTTTTCGTTAGCCGGGGTGCCTCCAATTGCCGGTTTCTTTGGCAAGCTATTCCTATTGACAGCCGGTATGAAGAGTGGCTTGTACGTACTGATGGGATTTGCCGGGGTTAATCTGGTGCTTTCTCTCTACAACTACCTACGTGTTGTGAAATATATGTTTATTGATGACGCTGAAAAGCCATTGGCTCCGCTAAACAGAAACAGGCAACTGACTACCGCTTTGTACATTTGCCTGATCGGTTTGATTGTCATCGGTTTCGTAACTCCGATCTATCAATACATCGATTCTCTTTGCGGAATCTGATCAATATGCTTGAACATGAAAACAAAGACCCGGACACTAATGCCCGGGTCTTTGTGCTTTTAGTATGTCCGAATAAATATTTTTTATGATTGAGATAAAAACAAAAGTTCTCTTTTTTCCTAACTTTGCGATAGGTTTTGAATCTATCATAAAAAAAGCCTCCCCCTTATCCAACTCGATACTATAATTTGAATAACGATAAACATTAAACATTTCAGACATGAAAAAGATCTCTTTTGTAGCGTTAATGCTATGCTTTACAGCAATATGTTTTGCGCAGAATGCCAATAAACCCGTATTGACTTTCGCTGAAAAAAGCTTTGATTTCGGTACTGTAAAGGAAGAAGCTGGTAAAATTACCCATGAATTTACGTTTACCAACACCGGAAAAGCGCCACTGGTAATTCAACAAGTTACTGCTTCTTGCGGCTGTACGACTCCAGCTTGGACCAAAGAACCGGTTGCTCCCGGCGCTAAAGGCATAATTACAGTGACCTATTCTGCATCAGGTCGTCCGGGTTCGTTTCAGAAAAGCATTACCGTAACGAACAATTCGGCCGAGAATCCGATAATCTTGATTATCAAAGGGCAAGTAACCCCGAAAGCTACTGCGCAGAAATAAAACATAATCCGATGTTCAGGAGTATTCTGTTTAGTCTATTCTTGTGCTCTGTGATGACAGGCTTTTCCCAAATCAGAGAAAAGCCTGTCATCTCTTTTGCTACAAGAATCTACGATTTCGGCACCATTAGGGAAGAAGTCGGCAAGGTATCGCACGATTTTGTATTCATCAATACAGGCAAAACTCCGCTGGTTATCCAGCAAGTCACCGCTTCGTGCGGTTGCACAACCCCCAGCTGGACAAAACAACCGATCGCGCCTGGAGCTCAAGGTAAAATCGCCGTCGTTTATACGGCTACCGGTCGACCGGGTATTTTTACAAAGACCATTACCGTAACCAATAATTCCGAAGAAAATCCGGTGCAATTGACAATTCATGGTTCTGTAACACCGAAACCGCTTTCGCAAAGCCAGGCTTTCCCTGTCGATTTCGGAACCGTAAGACTTAAATCCACACTAATTCCAATAGGAAATATTCGCAAAGGAACAATCAAGAGTATTGTAGTTCCTGTGCTCAATGCTTCGAATACAAACATCACCCTATCTTTCGGCTCGCTGCCCCCCCATATCACGGTAACTACACAACCCACCACTCTTGCTCCCGGCAAAGAATCTTTGCTTAAAATCAGTTACAACAGTGCATTAACAGACGATTGGGCTTTTCGAAATGATCCGATCAACTTAATAGTGAATAGCGATACCAAAGGGTCGAAGAAGAATGTATTGCATATTGCCGCCTTTATATCCGAAGACTTTTCGAAGCTAACTCCGATACAAAAAAGAGTGGCGCCGACGGCTACATTGCTTACGAAAGAAGTAAAACTAGGGAAAGCAAAAACAAACGGAACACTTACCGGAAGCTTTGCAATAAAGAATACGGGAAATTCCCCGTTGCTGATTCGGAAAATATTTTCCGACTGCAATTGTATCTCTTATCAATTACCCAAGGCGGGTATTGCTAGCGGACAGACCGATAATATCCGTTTTGTAATAAAGGCCGGCAAACTTACCGGGCTTAAAATAGAGAATATCAACCTACTGACGAACTCTCCCTCTACTACCGACCTCCAATTGCCGATTAGCTGGGAAACCGTCCGATAATTTACTATTTGCAAGGTCAATTCTCATGGTTGAAGCGGTCTCTCAATAAACTTAAAAAAGAAAGAAAACCTCAGGGATCTCTCAACTAATTATACTGCGAAATAGGTTTCGAGCTCTTTCAAGGTATCTTCGCCGGTTGCAATATCTTTCACCACCAACCCTTTTTCAAGCACGACAATACGGTTGCAGACTTCGGTTACATGATTGAGATCGTGACTGGAGATTAGCATGGTCATGTTGCGATTGGTTTGCAAATCGTTCAGAAGGCGTTTCAGGCGGATCTGCGACGACGGGTCGAGTGCGGTGAAGGGTTCGTCCAGAATCAGTATTTGAGGCTCGCTGATGAGCGCGGCTGCAATCCCGATCTTCTTCTGATTGCCTTTCGAAAAGTCACGGATGAGTTTTTTACTGCCGTTGATCTCGCCGTTGAAAAACTCCTCCATCGATTCGAGGAACAGGGCTATGTCTCCATCCGACTTGTTATAGAGTTTGCCGACGAACTTGAAATATTCACCGGGAGTAAGGAAATCGATAAGGAACCCTTCGTCGAGAAAAGAGCCGGTAAAGGGTTTCCAGCTTTCGCTGCGAGCCACTTTCTTCCCTTCAATGAGCACCTCACCTGCGTTGGCTTCGATCAAATCGAGGATAAGGCGGAAAAAGGTGGTCTTCCCTGCCCCATTATTACCTACCAACCCGAAGCTTTCGCCTTTGGGAATATTCAGTTCTGGAATATCGAGTACGGTAACTCCGTTGTATGCTTTTTGAAGATTGGAAACTTGAATCATAATAGTTGGATATGTAAAGTTTAAAGTTCAAAGTTTAATGTTTAAGCGTTACCGTTAACCGATAACTGTTGACTGTTAACTGTTAACTGTAGACTGCTAACCGTAGACCGTCTCATCACTCTCTTTCGCGGAAACCCTGCGCAATGACATATTTGCGGTTGTTGAATTGCCGGATACAGAGATTAATCAGTTGTTTGCGGAATAGTAGTCCGGCCAGACCCATGATTGCCAGCGACCATAGCGCAACGGTGAGCGAGGTGAGCCATGCCAAAACATTGACCCACAGTATGGGGAAAAACATAATAGGCAAAACAATAAGAAAGCTCTTGTAGGTGGTTCCCTGATAGTTCATTGCCGACGACTGCGACAAATCGATCCGTTTGCTGTTGAAGGTGGCGCAAAACAAAAAAAAGACAATGTTGCATCCGCTATTGAACAGGAATGCCGTCAGGTGCATATAGATGATCTTCGTTCCGAAAAGGAAGTATGGGGTGGTCAGAATAAAACAGATGCCGTTGAAGGCCAGCAACAGGTAGTAATTGGCCAGAATATAGGTGCGGGTAGGAATATTTTTGGTCAGAATGCCGTCGAAATGGGAGCTGTCCCAACTGATAACCCATTGCCCGTATAAAAACATCAGGATGCCGGTCACAAACATGGCGCAGAAAAAGACCATACCGTCGCCATAATGATTGCTGGTATAAAACAGCAGGCCGTACAAGAGGAAAAGCACCGACAGAAACAGGAGCGTACGCGTGCGCTTGTGACGCAATATCAGCTTCAACTGTAGGGAGATGAGCTCGCCGATAATGCCGAAGCGATTGAGAAACGACAGATCGGCAGTTGCCGTATGCGAAGTCTTCAGTTTGCTATTGAACCTTTCGGGATAAAAATTTTGTGCAAAAAACCATCGGTTGAGCAGAAAGGCTACCACTACCGCAGCCACCGGCACCAACAAGCCCGCAGGGTGCAGCACCACGAACAGAAACAACGCCTTCGAAACGGCAAACAATGAAAACAGATGCAGGTACTCGAGCACAAAAACGGCGGCTATGGCAACAAGCACCAGAATAAACGAAAGGAAACCCGACCCGAAACGACGCTTGAGAAACGAGGCCAGCAGCGAATTGCACCACACCATCAACTCGAATGCCACCACAAAACGGAGTGCCACCCCACCGCTGTAATAGGCCGCCACCGAACGAACGGCAAAGGGTACGACCACCAACAGCAGCAAATAGTTGGCCGGACTGAACAGCGGTTTGAGCAACAAAAAATGGATCAGCACCGACCGATTCACCGGCAACACCTGATACGAAGAAAGATTCACCGTGTTCAACTGCTGCATCACAAAACGGAGCGCCAGCCCTGTGAGCAAGAGGTAGAGCATCGCCCCGTTGAACAGCTCCATCGGGGTACCACCCGGTACCTCTTCCAGAACTTTATTGAGCGAATAACCCATGAAAAGCAAAATGCCTCCCATGTAGAGCGCAAACACGCCCAGAAAAATTCGGACAGTAAGATTTTTATAAAATCCCGATGAACGGACACTTTTCAGCCACTCCTGCTTTACCAGATCGAATAGTAACATATATTTTGTCTATTGTAAGATTACAAAGATATGGAAATTTATTTTATGTCAAATTTCGGCTTAGTACTCTTTATCTCATTAGTCGTAAAAATGCAAAAAAAATACAGGATTCTCTTGCATTTTGCAAATAAATTTTACATCTTTGACTCCGATAATTTAAACAAAACGTATAATACAAATGATACAAGCTATTTACAAAGACATTTGTTCTGTTCGCTAACCGCGAAAAGCCCGCCAGCACTGCCGCAACGGTTTCGCGAACTGCGAAAGCTCCGTTTCAACAGAAAAATGGGTTGCACGAATGGCGAAATGTCCGACGCAAGTGATCAGAAGCTTTCACAAATGGAGAACGGATGTTTTCGATGTAAAAGAAGGTTTCGCAAACCGCGAACGGTTCTTCTGCATACAAATAAAGGTTTCGCCGTTGGCGAACAGCATGTTTGAACAAAAAAGGGGTTCACGCCTATAAATAACGCCTTATTAATCATTTAGAAACACAACGTATGGAAACAAAATCCTTCTCTACGGTTCATCTGAACCACCTGAGCGTCGACAATGCCTACGCGCTGTTTCAAGCCACCGTTGAACTTGCCACGCCTGTTCAAACGGTACTCGGCGAGGTGGCAAAAGCCACCTTGGCCCGCCTCACAAACGATACCAACACCATGAGTATTCCCATCAAACAGGCGCAAAGGAGTGAGTTCACCAAACAGGTCGACCTGCTGGATGCCGACCGCGACGAAGAGCTACAGGACATTAAACGCGACATCGTCTATTTTATCAAAGGACGCGACGAAGCCAAACGTAGCGCTGCCGAACGGATCAAAATAACGTTTGATCCCTACTGGCATACCGAAACCGAGCCGTTGAACACCGAAACACAATCGATCAATACCCTGCTGACGAAGTACAATGCCTCGGCCAACATTCAGGCCGATGCCAAACTGATAGGCATCGACACCAAAATAGCAGCGTTGGCAACCAAGAATGCAGCTTTCGATGCACTTTACAAAACACGTACCGCCGATCAGAGTAGTAAATCGGCCACCGGCACCGCCAGCGATTTCCGTCGCTCCGCCACCAAAAGCTACAACGACTTTTGCACCTCCATCGAACAGGCAACCACCTACCTCACCAACGATACCACCACCACGCTCTTCAACTCGATGGAACAACTGCGCGTAAAATACAATGCACTGGTCACCATAAAAAAAGATGAAAAAGATAAATAAGGATCATGATAAGGTCAACCTTCACCGTTGACCTTATCATTAAATAGTACTAAAATGAAGCGATGCAAATACCAACATCATAAACCTATCGTTAAATTTACGGTCAGTTAAGAAACTTCATTAAAACACTCTGATATGAAAAAGACATCTCTATTTGCATTTTTGGCTGCTGCCATGATAACTTTAAGCAGTTGTGCCGGTACCTATCATCTCGAACACAGTGCCACATTGAACAAAGCCGAGATTGCTAATTACAGGACATTTTCAATCGCTCCGTTCGAAGAAGCTGCCCGTATGTCGAAAAAAGGAAAAGCTCAGCTTTCGGAAGATGAATATAATCATCTTGCAAATGGCCTCCGCAATGAAATGATTGCCCGTGGCTATTCCGAAGATCCGGCATCTGATCTGAAGGTCAATTTCAGTCTTTTCGTGGAACGGAACGCCGACATCACCACAAACCTCTATCCCGACTACTATTACGGACGTTTCGGCATGTATCATCCCTACGCATTTCGTCGTCCGTATACAGGCTACACCTCGACGCGTATCTACAAAGAAGGCATTTGGGTAATCAATATCGTTGCGGCGCAAAATAAAATGCTACTCTATTCGGCAGCCGTCAGCGCCGAGATGAGTCCGAAGACCCTGACACTAAAAAGCCCCGACGAAATCGCCAAGGCCAGTGCGGTATTGTTTAAGAAATTTCCGGTAAAACCGGCGAAGAAATAAAATTCGAATGCGGCAATATGCCAATTACGCTATTCTGAAACATTTAAAAATACGATGTACCAATGAGACTGCAGTCCGCAGCTTCATTGGCACATTTTCAAATTGGCATATTTTCAAATTGAAGCGGCTTCCCAAGCCTCGATTTTATCTTTTTTACTCAACAGGTAATCGATATCGTCGAGTCCGTTCACCAGACACTCTTTTTTGTACGAATTAATATCGAACGATTCCACAGCACCGCTGGCATTGTTGATGATCGTCTGTTTTACCAGATCGACAGTAACGGTCGTTTTTGCATCGCTGTTGATCGCAGCAAACAAATCGGCAAGAAATTTTTCCGATACAACTACCGGAAGAACGCCATTATTGAGCGCATTTCCCTTGAAAATATCGGCAAAAAAACTCGACACAACCACTTTGAAGCCATATCCGGCAATCGCCCACGCAGCATGTTCGCGACTCGAACCGCTGCCGAAGTTTTTACCGCCTACCAATACCTGCCCGGTATAAGTCGGATTGTTCAACACAAAGTTACTGATGGGCTGACCGGCTTTGTCGTAACGCCAGTCGGCAAAAAGATTGTCACCAAAACCTTCGCGGGTAGTCGCTTTCAGGAAGCGGGCCGGAATGATCTGGTCGGTGTCCACATTTTCGATAGGAAGCGGGACACATGTAGATGTGATGGTTTGAAATTTTTCCATTTGATATAAGCCCCACCCGACCTCCCCTCAAGGGAGGAGATAACGAGCCATCGGGGTAATTTATAGTTTGAAATTTTGATTTGCTTCGGATCCCTTTTCGCTCCCTTTCGAGGGAATAGAAAAGGCTATTTAATAATCAATTGCTCCCCTTCGTGTGCAATAATTTGCCTGCGCCAATGGTCGGGAATCACCCGGCTTTGTTGTGTTTTAACATCGAAACAGACTACCACGATGCTGCACGTCGAAAGAAGCTCCCCATTTTCGCTGTTCACCAGAATGTGTTCCATCGTGAAACTCTTATGGCCTAATATCGATATGCGCGACTCTACATAAATTTTGTAGCGCATAAATATAGGTTTCAAATAATCTATCTTGATGGAAGCTCCCACAACACCGATAGTGTTATAATCCAGATCGGGCAATATATGATCGAAATAGTCCATTTTGCCGGTATCATAATAGTTCTGATACACGGTATTGGACACATGCCCCATGACATCGACGTCGCTGAAACGCACCTGAATGGGAACACGAAACTTATAAACAGGCTCCATAAATCAGTTTCTCGGATCGGTGATCTTGCCGGTCACAGCGGCAGCAGCAGCTACCAGCGGACCTGCCAAAATGGTACGAGCACCCGGACCCTGACGACCTTCAAAATTACGGTTAGAGGTTGATAAGGCATATTTTCCGGCAGGTACCTTGTCATCGTTCATGGCGAGACAAGCCGAACATCCCGGTTGACGCAATTCGAAACCGGCTTCAACCAAAATCTTATCCAAACCTTCTTCGCGAATCTGTTTTTCGACTGCCCATGAGCCGGGAACCAGCCATACGATTACATTAGCGGCCTTCTTTTTACCTTTTACAAAAGCGGCAAAAGCACGAAAATCTTCAATACGACCATTAGTGCAACTACCCAGAAAGACGTAATCTATTTGTTTGCCTTCGAGTTTTTCTCCTGCTTTGAAGCCCATATAGTTCAACGATTTTTCGAACGAGATACGACTTGCATCATCTATCTGATCGATAGTCGGAATAGCACCACCGATGGCCATTCCCATTCCCGGGTTGGTTCCATAAGTGATCCACGGTTCGATAGCCGCAGCGTCGAACGAAATTTCGCGGTCGAACTTAGCATCGTCATCCGATTGCAGGGTTTTCCAGTAAGCCAAAGCCTTGTCCCAGGCTTCGCCTTTCGGAGCAAATTCGCGACCTTTTACGTAAGCGAAAGTGGTTTCGTCGGGGGCAATCATACCGCCGCGAGCGCCCATCTCGATACTCAGGTTACAAACCGTCATACGTTCTTCCATCGACAGATTACGGATAGCCTCGCCGGCATATTCCACGAAATAGCCTGTTGCACCACCGGTTGTCAGTTGCGAGATAGTATAAAGGGCAATATCTTTGGCAGTAACGCCCGGTTTCAGTTTGCCGTTATAGTTGATACGCATCGTTTTAGGACGCGGTTGCAGAATACATTGCGAAGCAAGTACCATCTCCACTTCGCTGGTACCGATACCAAATGCAATGGCTCCGAATGCTCCGTGAGTAGAGGTATGGCTATCGCCGCACACAATGGTCATACCCGGCTGTGTCAAACCGTTTTCCGGTCCGATCACGTGAATAATGCCATTCTTTTCGTGTCCCAATCCGTAGAGTGTCAGACCAAAATCATTGGCATTCTTTGTCAATGTATCCACTTGATTTTTAGAAATCGGATCCTGAATCGGCTTATCCTGATTCAATGTCGGGATATTATGGTCAGGAGACAAAGTTGTTTTCTCCGGACGAAATACTTTCAGACCGCGCTTACGAAGGCCATCGAACGCTTGCGGACTGGTTACTTCGTGGCAAAAATGCCGGTCAATGTAAATCTGAGTGGGACCGTCGGTAACTGCCGTCACCACATGTGCATCCCAAATCTTGTCAAATAAAGTCTTAGACATGAAACTAATTATAAATTATGAATTGTTAATTATTAAAGGTCTTTAATCAGCACATTTGCCTTGGAAAACTGAGAGTCATACTCTTCCAATATCTCTTCCAACTGATTAGCTATTTTAGCATCACGCAACGAGCCGTGTTCGTCTATTTTCTTTTCAATGGTTTCCATCAACATGCCGAGGGTCATCTGCAGAATGGCAAAGGCCGGCTGATAGCCTGTGTTATCGGAAGCAGGGATAATCATCTCTCGTAATACGCCTGCATCCACAAGCTTGGTCAGCATCGATTGTACAACGTGTTCGGGCAACTTAATGGCTTTTGCCAGCGTTAATACCATCGGAGGATCTTCCCTCCGTTCAAACCCTTTGACAATATAATGCACCAGAAAAAGATAGGCAATCTTCTGCTTGCGTATCGATAGAGAAATAACACTTCTCTCAATTTCAATACGTTTGATATTTTCAATGGTATAAGCAATATTTGCCCCCAAAAGAAAGATGATCCATGTGTAATACAAGAAAATCAGCAATAAAGGCAAGGCAGCAAAACTACCGTAAATGGCGTTATAATTGGCAACTTCCACCTGAAAATTGATATAAATGAATTGCCACAGTTGAAATGCCGTCCCGGCAATAATACTGGCGATGATGACCGGCTTCACCTTCACTTTGATATTGGGCATGATGGTATACATGCAGGCAAATAAAAACCAGCTCATCAAATAAGGCACAAAAGAAAAGAACGCTTTGAACAACCAGTTGATTTGAGCCTGATCGGTTACCGACTTCAACGTATGCGACAGATAAATCATCGCACTTGACGATGCAATAAGGAAAATAGGCGTCAGGATCATCATGGCCAGATAATCGGTGAATTTCCGAACCCATGTTCGTTGCTTCTCGATATGTCGAATATCGTTCAGTGCCTTTTCGATATGACTGAACATTTGTACTACCGAATAGAACAAAAACAGCGATCCGACTCCAGCTATTACTTCTCCTTTGGTGTGAGCCAACAACGATTTGGTAAAATCAAGAATCGTCGGCAGAGCATCACCTGCCCAATCTAAATGATCTTGCATCCATTGCGTCAGCAACGCATCCAGTCCAAAGCCCTTGGCAATACCAAACAACAAGGCAAATACCGGTACAATAGATAATAAGGTAAAATAGGTCAACGCCGAAGCCCGGTAAACCAAGCGGCCTTTCACCCACTCATCGTAGGTCACCGACCCGATTTTCATCACCGTGTAGCCAAACGCCTTGTATCGGGGCAACAATTTGGTATCCGCGTGCCAGAGGTCGTGGAAAATAAACTGGTTGAATCTCCCCGCCAAGGGCTGTTTTGGCTTTGTTTGCATACTCCCGGATTTTAATTGAACAGAGCCCCGAAAGCCGGGCGGTTATATCCGGCCTACTGGTTTTATTGAATGAATTTATTGATAGCGTCGATATACGCCTCAACCGAGGCAGCCACAATGTCGGTATTGCCCGAGAATCCATAGTACATATTGCCGTCATACTCGACCTGCATGTGTACTTTTCCCACATCGTCGCTTCCTTTGGTAATAGCCTGAATAAGAAAATCATGCAAGGTCATCTTGCGGTTGATAATCTTTTTCAGCGCATTGATACCGGCATCCACGGGTCCGTTTCCTGTTGCAGCTGCTTCAAAATGTTCACCGGCAATACTCAAACCGATACTGGCAACAGCACGGATACCAACACCCGAAGTCACTTGCAGATATTCCAACTTGATACGTTGTTTCGCCAAACGTTCTTTGCCGGCAAGCATCAAGATGTCATTATCGTTAATATCCTTCTTACGGTCTGCTAATTTAAGGAACTCTTGATAAAGTTCGTCCAGACGTTCATTATCTTTAACATCCACGCCCAGTACATGCAAACGATGTTTCAATGCAGCACGACCGCTACGGGCAGTTAAAACAATAGAGTTTTCATCCAGACCAACATCCTTCGGATCAATAATTTCGTAGCTTTCTCTGTTTTTCAATACACCGTCCTGGTGAATTCCCGATGAATGCGCAAAAGCATTACGACCCACGATCGCTTTATTCGGTTGCACCGGCATATTCATCAGGCTCGAGATCATACGGCTCATCGGCGTAATCTTCTGCGTATTGATATTGGTATCAATCAACAACTCTTTATGGCTCTTCAGTATCATGGCTATTTCCTCCAGTGAAGTATTACCGGCACGTTCGCCGATACCGTTGATGGTAACTTCCACCTGACGGGCACCGTTCATCACTCCGGCCAACGTATTGGCGGTTGCCATGCCCAAATCGTTATGACAATGCGTAGAGATGATTGCATTCTGAATGCCGTTTACATGCTCGAACAAATATTTGATCTTAGCAGCATAATCTACCGGAAGACAATAACCCGTTGTATCTGGAATATTTACCACCGTTGCACCGGCTTTAATCACCGCTTCCACCACTCGAGCCAGGTATTCATTATCAGTCCGTCCTGCATCTTCGGCATAAAATTCCACATCTTCCACATAGCGTTTGGCATATTTCACAGCGGCTATGGCGCGCTGCAGAATTTCATCCTGCGTCGAATTGAATTTATAACGAATATGATAATCGGAAGTACCGATACCGGTATGGATGCGTTTATTTTTGGCATATTTCAAGGCTTCGGCAGCCACTTCAATATCTTTTTCCACACCACGGGTCAAGGCACAAATGGTCGGCCAGGTAACAGCCTTGGATATTTCGACCACGGAATTGAAATCACCAGGACTGGAAATAGGAAATCCGGCCTCAATCACATCGACTCCCAAGCCTTCAAGTGCCCTTGCTACCTGTATCTTTTCAACTGTATTTAACTGGCAACCAGGAACTTGTTCGCCATCACGAAGTGTTGTATCAAAAATAAATAATCTATCCATTCTAATTTGAGAATTTGAGAATTTGAAGATTTGAAAACGAAGCCTATTGGTATTATCACTACATTTTTCCTACAACGGGATTCTTTCCTAAATTTCAGATTCAATTATTAATTATTACTTGTCAATTATACATTAAAAAAGCCTCTCCACACCAAAGTGAGAAAGGCTTTTCATTTTTCTGAGATAATGTTTTTATAATCACATGCCGACTCACTTCTGCTTTTGGTAGCACAAGAGTAGTAGGCTTAATAGTATCGAATTGAATGTTGTCATTTGATCGATTTTGTGAGTGCAAAGATAAACGGTTTATTTGAAATATCCAAATGATTTGTAACTTTTATGGCATAAAAAGATAAAATCCGCAATTTTTAGCGCCACATAATTGATAAATTCAAAACAATTCCAGAATATCCGATCTATTTATTTATTAAAACTCTTCAGTTTCACATTCGTAATCACCTTTTTGGTATGCAGTGTAAAATCACCCTGCAAAATCCATCCGTAATAACCAGGATCACGTTTCAGTACATCAGCCACTTTCTGTCCTTTGTATTTTCCAAAATTGAAAATTTCTTCATCGTTATCGTCGAAAACAATCCGTCCGGCAAAATCGGCATTGCGGTTGAAGGATGAAAATTTAGACAAATAATTAATATCATTTTCCAGATCATCGTACCGATCGAGTTGCGCCTTCAACACTTCGTAAGTGGCACGGGTATCGGCTTCGGCACTATGCGCATTCTCCAAATCTCCGTCGCAGTAAAATTTAAACGCGGCCGAAAGCGTACGAGGCTCTTTTTTGTAGAAAATAGTCTGAACATCGATGAACTTGCGTTTCATCAAATCGATGTCCACATCGGCACGGATAAACTCTTCGGCCAGCAACGGAATATCGAAACGGTTAGAGTTATAACCGGCTAGATCACAGCCTTCGATATCTTTGACCAGATTCTTAGCCACTTCCGAAAATGTAGGGCAATCGGCCACATCGGCATCCGTAATTCCATGAATCTCTGTAGACTGAACCGGAATTGGCATTTCTGGATTAATCCGCAAAGTTTTACACTCTTCTTTTCCATTCGGAGAAACCTTGAGATATGAAATTTCTACGATTCGGTCGGAAGCGATGTTCATACCGGTTGTTTCAAGGTCGAAAATGACCAAAGGATTTTTTAGGTTTAACTGCATTATAATGAGATTAGTATTATTGTTTATTCTTTTGCACAACACCTGCCAGCGATCGTTTCAAATCATCGACAATCAACTTACTATCAGGATATTTCTTAACATAGGCATCCATATCAGCAAATAGCTTTTCGCGCGGTTCAGAATACATTTTTAATGAAAAATAATCCGAAATACCATCTTTGTCTTTCGAATGAATTTGCAGATAGGTCTCAACACTGAAAATAGCTTTTTTCAGACTTGCATCCCGTTGTTGATAGTCCTGTTTTTTATTGTAAATCAACGCATCAAAGAAATTCACATACATCTCTTTCAAATACGAGCGGGGAAACAAGGTAGCATCGACATGCTCGACATATTGACGCCCTTCTTCCATTTTTGCCCGGTAAAGAAAGATCGAAATCTTTGGAACCACAGCAAATTTGAAAAGATTTTTCTGCCGGAATGCACTATCGATATAATGCTCGGCAGCAAACAATTGTGTCGAATCGTGCGTTGCATTAAAATTGTTTAAGCTATTGATTCCTCGTTGAAGATACATTTCGTAAACTGTGTGCTTGGAGTGAACACGTTTCACTTTTTCTTTTTGAGAACATCCGGCACACAAAACCAGCACCATTGCTAATGAAATAAATACACGAAACATGACAACTATAAATTTATCAACTATTTTAATATCAAACGATTATTATTCAATCTCAACTTCTGTTCTCCGGTTCAAAGCACGGTTGGCATCCGAATCGTTTGGAACCATCGGACGAGTTGCACCGAAACCTTTGAAACCGATCCGATCGGCAGCAATGCCTCCGGTTAACAGAAAATCGATAACGGCTTTGGCTCTTTTTTCCGAAAGCTCCTGATTATAACCGGCAGAGCCAACATTATCGGTATGTCCCTCAATCACTACTTTCAGCGAAGGGTATTCGAGCAAAAAACGGCCCAAACGTTTCAACTCGGGCATCGATTCAGGCTGCAACTGCCAAGAATTAAAGGTAAAATAGACATTTCGCAATGTAATTTTCTTGCCTTTTGCAATCTTTTGTAGCAAGACTTTCGTGTTCCGAGCCGAATCGCCAAGTTCATACGACTCAAAAAGGTAAGACTTTGCAGTCACCGTAAGTCCGTATTTTTTTCCAACCGGATAACACACCGAGAATTTTCCGGTAACATCATCCGCATACATACTCTGGCACTTCTGTCCCGTACTCAAATCAATCACCTCGACGACTGCCCGCAACGGATCTTTCGTCTCTGCATCAGCTACAACGCCTTCAAAACAAACAACAGGCCGGGGCCGGACTTCTACAGGAAGTTCCACTTTGAAAATCTCACGCCCATTGCCATTTTGCTCCAATCCGTTGGACGAAAAATAGCCATATCGCCCTCCTGTTTCTACAACAAAACCGGCATCATCGCCCGGAGTATTGATTCCACTGCCCAAATTAACCGGACGTTGCCACTGCCCTTTCGCATTTTGTCGGGCAACAAAAATATCATTTTCTCCCACTCCGTCGTGTCCGTTGGACGAGAAATAGAGCGTTTCATTATCGGGATGAATAAACGGCGACATCTCATTTTTGGCAGTATTGATGCTGTCGCCCAGATTTTCAGCATCAAAAAAGCGCAACAAGCCGTCGGATTGCAGCGCCACCCGACATTTCCATATATCCATTCCCCCTTTGCCGCCGGGGCGGTTGGATACAAAAAAGAGCGTCCGTCCGTCAGCCGATAGCGAGGGGTTGCTTTCCCAGAAGCGGGTATTCAACGGAGCTCCGGCATGAATCGGTTGCGACCAACGGTTACCGTGCCGAATCACATAATAGATATCACAGCTACCCAGTCCGTCTCTACGGTCGGAGGCAACAAAAAAGAGGTAACGTCCGTCAGCCGAAAATGCGGGCGATCCCTCATTATAAGATGTATTCAAAGGTTTTGTCAGTACGGAGTCCGGATACCAGTGTTCTGCCGAATCTTTACGAAACACCATCAGATCTTCCTGAGTTGCGTACTCTCGCCGGCGACTCACCGTTGTGGCAAAATAATGACCGTCTGCCGAGATGGCCGGCCAATAATCATCAGCAGAAGTATCGACCGTTGTAACGTTTACCGGCACGAAATTCTGTCCTAAAACGATCTCACATCCTGCCTCCATAACAGATAAACAGGCAATAATCCAATATTTAAATATCCGTTTCAACTTCGGTACGCACCTTTTCAATTAACAACTGCCGGTTTTCATCAAATTCAGCAACATAAGGTATTGGCTTATGAATCACCAATAACAGTCGGGTCGGACAAATATTATAACTCCATATCGGCATCGCATGGAAAGTTCCTTTGATCGTAAGCGGAACAATGGGCAACTTAATTTCGGAAGCAAGGGTAAAAGCTCCGCGTTTAAACTTACCCAACTTGCCATTTTTGGATCGGGTACCTTCCGGGAAGATAACCACCGACGAACCGTTAACCAGTTTACGACTGGCAGCCTCAATGCTCTTCATCGCCGACATCGGGCTGCTCCGGTCAATAAAAATATGTCCGGCAGCTTCGCAGGCAGCACCCACCAACGGAATCTTGCGAAGCTCTTTCTTCATAATCCATTTGAAACGCGAGTCGAGCCAACCGTACACCAAAAAAATATCATACACACTTTGATGATTTGCGGCAAAGATATATGACTCCTCTTTCGCGATATTCTCGGCACCTTCCACTGTGACGGTAATAAACATGCCGTAGCAGGCAAAACGCGACCATGCACGTGCCGGCAGGTAGGTGATTTCTTTATCGCGAAACAGCGCAGCAAAGAGCATCGTAAATAATGCTGTTAACACAGTAGCAACCACAAACAATGGCAAAAATATCAGCCATTGATACAAAAAAAGAATCGGATTGATGTTGCGTTTCATCTGAATCTACTGATTAGATCAATCTATTTTTTAGGTTCAAGCGTTGCCAGATAGTCAAACAACAGACCATAAACCTGATCACGAACCGGCTTGCGTGAAAGCACTAAATCGTGCATTCCTCCGGTAATGCCTATTATCTTCACATTCGTCGAAATGGTTCGGGCATATTTATGAATATCTTCCACATTGAGTACGGCATCGGCGTTGAAAAGGTCATCCGTCCATTTTTTTGGATTAATGGATCGATCGGAATGCATCACCAAAACGGGTTTCGCAATGTGTAAACCGGCTTGTACCCGCTTGATGCCTTCATTCACGGCATGAATCCAACCGTAAGTAATATCGGGAGCCATCAAGGGTTTCAGTGCCAAACTGTAGTTCCACTCTCCTCTGAAATTCTTATGCAGACTTTCGCCATAAAGCCCTAAGCCAGGACTCTTCCGGGTACCTTCCGGGCGACTTTCGCCCTCTTTGGCAGCCACCTGCAAAATGGTAGCCCGAAGGATAGGACTCATATTCCAGGCAAAAAACGGACTGTTCAGAAAAACAACATCGAATTTTTCTTTTCCGATGCGGTCTTCGGCATAAAGCGCTGCAATCAATCCACCCATGGAATGTCCGTTAAGCACAACAAACGTATCCTTCTCGGCACGAATAATATTCAAAGCTTCGTCTATTTCGTTATAATATTCCACCAGATTACGCACATCTCCCCTTACTTGCCCAGGAAGAATAGATCGCCCGTTTTTCCTCAGATCGAGAGCATAAAAGTTATACCCATGCTTAATATATTGATCGGCCATCTCCGTTTGAAAGAAATAGTCGTTAAAACCATGAATATACAGTACTGCTTTACGGGCATTGGTATCGGGTACCAATTTGCGAACCAACGTGGCCACCACCTGACCGTTGTAATCACGACCCATATTTAAGGTAGTCTTCTGAAATCCCTGACACAAACTATCAGGTACGTACTCGTGCTTCATTTGCGCATTTATTACCACGCAAGACAAAAGTAGCAATGATGCTGTCAATAATTTACGAATCATATATAATATACTGTTATGGATTTAATTAACTATAATTGCTTCCGTAATTGAGCCGTTGGCAGACCCAGCTGATCGCGATATTTGGCAACCGTCCTGCGGGCAATATCGAAACCCTCCTTGGTCAATAACTCTGCCAGTTTTTCGTCCGAATAAGGCCGTTTTTTATCTTCACCATCGATGATATTCTGCAGCATATTTTTCACCTCATGCACCGAGAATTCCTCTCCAGATTCGGTTTGAACCAACTGCGAAAAGAAATATTTCAACGGAAACGTACCAAACTCGGTCTGCACATATTTGCTGTTGCTTACCCTCGAAATTGTAGAAAGATCGTAACCGGTTATCTCGGCCACATCTTTAAGAATCATCGGTTTAAGCAGAGCCTCGTTACCATCCAGAAAAAATGGTTGCTGAAGCCCGATAATAGCCCGCATGGTAGTAAGCAACGTAACGTTCCTCCGGTTCAACGTTTCAATAAAAATTTCTGCCGATTCAATCTGCTGCTTCACATATTGCACGGCTTCTTTCACATTTTTATTGGCCGATTTTTCCGACGCAAACTGTTGTTGCATTTGTTGATAATCGGGATTCACCCGCAAAGAGTGTTGATTTCTGTCGTTCAGGGTAACTATCAGTACCCCGTTATCGTTTTCCACAATAAAATCAGGGATCACTACCTCTTTGTTTTTCTCGAGCAGCGTGCTCCATGCATTACCAGGTTTCGGATTGAGATGTAATACTTTGTGCACAACTTGCTTCATCGCCTCATCTGTAATCCCCAATTCCGACATTATTTTCTGGTAATTCTTACGTGCAAATTCCTCAAAATAACGACCAATCACTATTTTAGCCAATTTACAGGCTTTCGATTCCGTTTCATGCCGACCGAGTTGAAGTAACAGGCATTCCTGCAACGATCGAGCACAAACCCCGGGAGGATCAAACTCCTGCACAGAGGCAATTGCTTCGCTCAAATCTTTCTCGCTTACATCTTGCCCGAGCTGAAACAACAGGTCGTTACTCATGTCGTCAGTAGACCGACGCAGGTAGCCGTCGTTATCGATATTGCCGATAATGTATTCCACCAGAGTTCGTTCGTATTCCGTCATCGCACGAAGTCCGACCTGTTCCTGCAAAAATTCATGAAAAGTAAGATCGGCCGAAAACGGAATATCTTCTTTCTTTTCATCCCTCGATCGATTATTTGCAATTAACTTATAATCAGGAATTTCATCTTCATTCCGATAATCGCCCAGATCGGCATCTCCGTTATCTGAATCCGATCCGAATTCATCCTGATTATCCATATCGCTGGATGATTCATCCCCGGACGACTCTTCCAGCGCGGGATTGCTTTCCAGTTCCTGAATGACACGCTCATCCAACTCGATCGTAGTAGCCTCGAGCAACTTCACCAACATCAATTGTTGAGGCAACAGCTTAAGTTGTTGTTTTTGTGCAAGTTGTTGTTTAAGCATAGATCAAAATACGATAAGTCTTTTTTAATATCTAAAACTACTTCCTCCCAAAAATTCTCGCAAAAGCGATGTGGGAGGAATTTCACGGTCACGAATGGGTGTAAAATAGCGCATGAACTTAATTAAACGGTGCGCTTCGGTATATTCGTCACAATTTTGCGGCACCTCGGCCAGAATAGGTTCCACATGTTTTTTCAGTACTGCCAACTCGAAAATCAATGCCGAATTGAACATCACATCCGCATTTTCCTGATAGGGAAAAATCCATTTGTCCTCACCGCGACGCACACTCGGCCAACGGGAAATGGTTTCGCGCGCACTGTAATTTCGAAATCGATAGTCACGTACTATCCTTCGTATCAAACGATTGTCCGTTGTCGAGATCCAGTTATGATCGTCGAGTGCAATAGTTGTGAGTGCCGAAACGTAAATTTTGAATTTATTTTCGGCAGGAATAGCATTCGTCAGCTCCGGATTCAATGCATGGATACCTTCCAACAACAAAACGTTGTCCGGCTTCAATTTAATTTTATCCCCTTTATAATATCGGCTACCGTCATCAAAACTGTAGGTCGGCATCTCTACCTCTTCACCCTTCAGCAAGCGACGAAGATGATCGTTAAACAAATCCAGATCTAGAGCAGTCAGCGCTTCATAATCGTAATCTCCGTTTTCGTCCTTTGGTGTTTGGTCACGACTTACGAAATAATTGTCGAGCGAAATACTGATGGGATGAATACCCGACACAACCAGCTGCACTCCCAATCGTTTACAAAACGTTGTTTTACCCGACGACGAAGGCCCGGCAATAAATACAAAGCGAGCCGTATCCTTCCGGTGGGCAATCATATCGGCAATCTGCGACACTTTCTTTTCGTGAAGCGCTTCTGCCACGTTTATCATGGTGTAGGTCAGATTCTTCTTACAGGCATAATTCAGATCGCCAATATTACGCATTCCCATCAGAGCATTCCAGGCAATAAACTCTTTGAAAACATTGAACATGACCGGTTGATCGACAAAATCTTCGAGTTTTACCGGGTTATCCCGGTTTGGAACTCTCAGTAAAAAGCCATCCTGATAAGGTTCTATATCAAATATTGACAACTGTCCCGTTGACGGCAAAAGGGCACTGCTGTAATAATCGATGAAGTTACCGATGCGAAAATAGCGCGCATACGGAATTTCCATTGTTTCGAGCAAACGCACTTTATCCAGCTGTCCCCGTTGACGAAACATTTCAATGACTTCCGGAGTTTGACGTTCTTCCCGCATCACAGGCAAGTCGTCGTTAACAATCTCCTTCATTCGATCTTTAATGGCTTGCAGATCCACGGCAATCACCTTCTTATCTTGCGTTACATTACCATAATAACCTTTCGAAACCGGATGTTCGATATGAAGTATTGCATTGGGATACAAATCATTAACCGCATTTGCCATTACCATCGATAGGGTTCGTACATATACCCGCATGCCCGACGGGCTACTCAGATCAATAAAAAAAATATCTTTGGGTTTAAAAACCAAATAATTAAGACTTTCAACCTTATTATTCACCAACGCGGCCACTACCTGAAACGGCAGTTTTACCTGTAATTTGCGATAAATCTCCAAAAGTGAACTCCCCGCCTGAAAATGGTGATACGAATTGGTATTTTTACAATAGATGGTGATTATTTTTTCCATAGACAGATGCGTACTTTTCATTAACAAACTGGTAATAAGACAGCGTGAGAGATTTCGATTATGGCTATAAATGTAACGAAAAAATGGGCTGATTATGCCATTTTAAGCCTTTTTACAGCAATAATTATGCCAATTGTTGCATAATGAGGTCTGTAGCTCCTAAATTTTGATCGACGAAGTTGGCTGATTTCTCACCACACAAAGTTAAGTAATTGACATCCAACATTAATTTATCCAGCAGTTCCGAATATTGTTCTGTATCCGAAATTGAGAACCCACCTCCGGCATCGATTAAACCGCAAGCTTCCCTGAATTTATGATAATTGGGACCGAAAATCACAGGCACGCCATAAACCGCAGCCTCCAGCACATTGTGAATTCCCACGCCGAATCCACCACCGATATAGGCTATCTGTCCGTAACGGTAAATCGAAGAAAGCAGCCCGATACAATCAATGACGAGGCAATCGGCATTGGCTGCATCACGTTCGTCTGTTTTCGTATAGCGCGCATACGGTCGCTTCAGTTTCCGACAAATATCCTCAATATGCAACTCGCTTGTAACATGGGGAGCTACAATCAGGTACAAATCTTTATGCGTATTGAAATAATCGAACAAAATATCCTCGTCCAGTGGCCACGAACTACCGGCAACCAAAACCTGTCGTCCTTTGGCAAATGCTTCGACCAGAGGCAAATTCTTTGCTTGAGCTGCAATTTCGGACACTCTGTCGAAACGGGTATCACCGGCAACGGTTACGTTGATTATTCCGATGGTTTTCAACAACTCTTCAGAAGTTTTATCCTGTACATAAAGGCGCGTAAAAGCAGAAAGTAATTTGCGGTACCAACCACCATACCATTTGAAAAAGGTCTGTTGCGGACGAAAAATGGCCGAAACAAGATAGGTTGGGATATTTCGTTTTTTCAGCTCTGTAAGGTAGTTTGCCCAAAATTCATATTTGACAAAAACAGCTTTTTCAGGATTGACAATGTTCAAAAAACGAGCTACATTTCCGGGCGTATCCATTGGCAAATAGACAATAACATCGGCTCCCGCATAACTTTTCCGCACTTCGTAACCCGACGGCGAAAAAAATGTAAGTACGATTTTCACCTCCGGCGTGCGACGCTTCAATTCTTCCATCAAAGGACGTCCCTGCTCAAATTCACCCAACGACGACGCATGAAACCAGACATATCTTTGCCCGGCAACAATTTGCTGTTGCAACAACCCCATACTCTGTTTTTGACCACGAGCAAGCAATCTTGCTTTTTCGTTCCATCTGCCCGCCACGTTTATACCCGTCTGGTAAAACGAAATCGCCGCATTGTAAATTAAAGACATATATTTTAGGTATTGATCAAGGCTGCAAAGATAGCTTTTTTGAGGCTAAAAAGTAAGTTCGAAAGGATTATTGACACTTTGCCTCTTATTGCCGCAAAATAAACTCAAATATCTTATTATAAATGCGTTATACCACACAATCCGTTCGTTTGTTTTTTTTAACTTTATTTTATATGCAAGAAAAGTCATCAAACAAGAAGTTGCCATATATTTGTAAGGTTGTTTATGCAACTATAAGCCAATTAACTATATGGTACAAATACAAGAAGATGAAGTATTTAGCATATTAACAGGAAAAGTATCGACAGCCATAAATCGTACATTTCTGCGCTCCTTTGCCCAAGAAGGGATAGATATCACAACGGAACAATGGTCGGTGCTTGCCTGTCTGTGGAAGAAGGACTGCGTAACCCAGCAAACGATTTGCACATTAACATCAAAAGATAAGCCCAGCATGACTCGCCTGATAGACAATTTGGAAAAAAGGAATCTGGTTCAACGCATGCCGGATAAAAACGATAGGCGCAACAATCTTATTCATCTGACACAAGCAGGTTCGGCGCTTCAGACGAAAGCGACCGAAATTGTGCAAAGTATTGCAACCAAAACACTAAACAATATCACGGAAGATGAATTGAACGTCAGCCGAATTGTGTTGAAGAAAATCATGGAAAATCTGCAATAATTTTTATACACTATTAGTTGTTCAAACAACTTTATTTCACATTCAAACTTTACAATCATTGAATATTATGGCAAAAAAAATCTGCATTTTAGCTATAACGGCATTCGTGACAATGCCTCTTTTTGCTCAAAAGACTCTTCAATTGGAAGAATGCAGGCAGATGGCATTGGCTCACAACAAAAGCATACAGATAGCACAAGAAAATGTAAAGGCGGCTCGCCAACTCAAACAAGCAGCTTTTGCCCAGTTTCTACCCAATTTTTCAGCAAATGCAGCCTACACCTGGAATCAGAAAAATATATCTCTGTTGTCCGAAGATGCCTATCTTCCCACTTATGCCTACAATGCCAACGGATCTATTAACTATGCAAATTCATGGAACAACTCGTGGACAGTAGTCAACAATACTCCGGTACCGTTGGATGCTAACGGCAATCCTTTTAATCCATCTACCAATCCCGAAAAAATTCAATGGAAAAACAAGGCGTTGCTCCCCAAAGAGGCAATGGAATATGATATAAAAAATGTATTTGTCGGTACCATCGGCTTTACGCAACCCATTTTTATGGGCGGCAAAATCAAAGCGCTGTACGACATTGCCAAATACGGAGAACACCTTGCCAACGCTCAACAGGAAAACAAAGCAACAGAACTCATGCAGGAAGTGGACGAAGACTATTGGCGGGTAGTTTCGCTGGAAAGTAAAGTCGCTTTAGCCAAAGAATACAAGAGTTTGATTATGAAAATGGATTCCGACATCCGCATCATGGTAGACGAAGGTGTAGCCACGAAAGCCGATGCCTTAAAAGTACGGGTAAAACTAAATGAAGCCGACGTCTCATTAACCAAAGCCGAAGACGGACTAAATTTATCGCGTATGGCGTTGAATCAGGTATGCGGAATGCCGTTGGACGAAACGTACCGCCTTGCCGATCAGAATCTGGAAGCTAAAATCATTGAAACGAAATTAATACCACTGGATCAGGCATTGGCAAACCGACCGGAAATCAAGGCATTGACACAAATACAAAATATTGCCAAAGCAAGCGAGAAAGCCATGTTCTCACGTTTCTTACCGGACATTGCTCTGACAGGAAATTACCTCGTTTCCAATCCGAATTCATTCAACGGATTCGAAACCAAATTCGGCGGAATGTTTACTGTCGGCGTGGTTGCCCACGTGCCTTTATTTCATTTTGGAGATAAAATCCACACGTTGAATGCAGCAAAATCGCAGTACCGCATTGCGACGCTCGAATTACAGGAAGCCAAAGAAAAAATGGAGCTACAGATCAAACAAAGTTCGTTCAAAACCGTCGAAAGCATTAAAAAGCAAACAATGACACAACACAACATCAATCAGGCAGAAGAGAACCTCCGTTATGCAACAGAAGGTTTTGAGGCCGGCGTAATCACATCGACAGATTTACTGGCAGCTCAAACAGCCTGGCTCTCGGCAAAATCAGAAAATATCGATGCAATCATTGATGTCAAGTTATGTAATTTATACCTCGAAAAATATCAGGGCATACTCAAAATTACACCAACAAAGACTGTCACGAAGAAATAATAAAAATACAACTATCTAAAATACAGACAGAAATGAAAAAAGAAAACATCAACAATAAAGATTTGAGAGTCGGATTAATCAGTCTTTTGGCAGCTCTTGTTATTCTCTTTATCATCGGATTATTCGTATTCCGGCCCGAACCCATCACTATTCAGGGTGAAGCCGACGCAACGGAAGTCAGAATCTCAGGAAAAGTACCCGGACGCATCAAACTCTTCCTGACCGAAGAAGGAGCCAAAGTAAAAGCCGGCGATACGGTTGTCATCATAGACAGCCCGGAACTGAATGCCAAATTGGAACAAGCGACTGCAGCCGAAGATGCTGCTTTGGCACAAGACCGTAAAGCAAAAAAAGGTGCTCGCAAAGAGCAAATTGCCGGTGCTTACGAGATGTGGCAGAAGGCAACAGTTGGTGTCGATATTGCCAAAAAATCATACGACCGTGTACAACGGTTGTTCGACAAAGGAGTGGTAACCGCCCAAAAACATGACGAAGCCGAAGCACAGTATAAAGCTGCTGTTGCACAAGCAAATGCTGCAAAAACGCAGTACGACATGGCCATAAACGGCACCGAAAGCGAAGACAAAGATGCCGCGCTGGCCATGGTTAACCGAGCCAAAGGCGCTGTGAAGGAAGTAAGATCTTACCTGCACGAAACTTGTCTTGTATCTCCGATTGATGGCGAAGTATCCGAAGTTTTTCCGAAACGCGGCGAACTGGTAGGCACTGGTGCTCCAATTATGAGCATCGTCGATTTGAACGATATCTGGTTCGTTTTCAACGTACGCGAGGACCTGCTTGCAAACATGAAAATGGGGAGTACATTCAACGTACAAATCCCGGCGCTTGGTAATAAAATCGTTCAGGTAAAAGTCACCTATCTTAAAGCAATGGCATCGTACGCCACTTGGAAGGCTACCAAAGCAACCGGACAATTTGATGTAAAAACGTTTGAAGTTCACGCTCGTCCAACGAGCAAAGTAGACGGATTACGCCCGGGTATGAGTGCTCTGGTGGACAAAATCGTAAAATAAAAATCTCAAAACTCCATATTTCACAACTATGATTTTTTGATTTGTATCAAAGACCTGAAGCAAAGCGACACTCACATTACAGATTGAGCTGCAAACATCAACGATTTAACGCATAAAACACTGCTTTAATTTCCAAATTTCAATCACGAATGCCCGATAGAAAACAGATATCACCCTTTGGCTCCACGTTGCGCCGTGAATTGGCACGAATGAAAAGCCGACCGATGTATTTTATACTGACAGTCGGAATCATGAGTTTTTGCATCATTTTCTTCATTTCTCTTTTCAACGAAGGTCAACTGCTTAAAATGCCGATCGGGATTGTCGATCACGACAATTCGAAGATTTCACGCCAATTCGTACGCAACCTCAATGCTACACAACAGGCTAAAATAGCAATGAAATTGGGGAGTTATCAGGAAGCCCGCACAGAAATGCAGAAAGGGAATATTTACGCATTTGTGGAGATCAAATCCGGGTTTGCCGAAAATCTTCAGGCAAACCGAAGACCGCCACTGACATTCTACATCAACGATGCTTATCTGACCGCCGGATCGCTCCTACTGAAAGACATCACGGCAATGAGTCTGTTAACATCGGGAGGTGTTCAGCAGCAAATACTAAGCGCCAAAGGCATCGACGAATCGCTTATTTCAGGCATCATCCAACCGATTGCGGTGGACACTCACATGATTGGAAATCCGTGGTCGAACTATAGTTATTACTTTTTGAACGTATTTTTCCCTGGAGTTCTTGAATTTGTCATCCTGATGACTACCGTTTTTGTGATCGGCATCGAATTGAAAGAGAAAACTTCACGAAAATGGTTACGAACTGCCGACAATAACTTCATAATCGCATTATTTGGGAAACTACTTCCTTATACCGCCATGTTTATCGTTTGGGGATTTGTATGCAACATTATTCTTTATGGATTTCTCTATTTCCCTGTACAAGCCAGTATTTTCAGGATGTTGCTAGCTACCGTTCTCTATGTAATTGCCTGTCAGTGCGTAGGCATTCTCATCATCGGGATTCTTCCCGTACTTCGGGATTCCGTATCTATTGTTATGATCTTCGGTATGTTCGGATTTACTTTCACCGGATTTACCTTCCCCATCGAACAGATGAATTATCCTGTCCGCATTTTCAGCGAAATGTATCCGATACGACACTTTTTCAATATATACACCGATCAGGTAGTGCATGGCGTCGATTTCAGATATTCCGTCGTTTACTATTTCATTCTACTTGCTTACACTTTGCTTCCTTTTCTCATCTTTTTCAGGTTGAAGAAAGCTGCTATTTACCAGAACTATCCTATCAAATAAATCAAAATCAGCACAATGAGATTAGTCTTACAGTCTGAAATAAAAAAGCTACAGGTCAATTGCAAAGAGACATTCCATATATTTCTCAACGAACTGAAGGTAGTGTCACGTGACAGGGGAGTTGTTGTCATCTTCATTCTTGCCGTTCTGGCTTACCCGTTACTTTACAACGTGGTTTACAAACAAGAAACGCTCAGCAAACTTCCGGTTGCTGTAGTCGACAATGCGCTTTGTCACGAATCGACGGAATTCGTCCGACATCTGAACGCCACACCGGAATTAAATGTATACGGCACGTATCCCACCCTTTCAGAAGCTCGGGAGGCTTTCGCATTACGACAAGTTCACGGCATCATATACATTCCGTCCGATTTTGCCAGAAATGTCAACACCGGTCAGAAAGCCACGCTATCGGTCTATTGCGACATGAGCAGTTTTTTGTACTATCGAACCGTACTGCAGGGCACCAATCATGTTGTACTCGATCTCGGCAAGAATATTCAGCTTAAACGTCTTAGCGAACAGGGGATTGCGGGTGAGGCTGCCCAAATAATCGCCGAACCGGTACCGTACAACGATGTCGTTTTATTCAATGAAACAGGTGGTTATTCAAGTTTTCTGGTGCCAGCCGTACTTATTCTGATTTTATATCAGACATTATTCTTCGGCATCACTATTCTGGCCGGTACCGCTCGCGAAGAAAATCGTTTTCATGTACTGGTAAACACGTCGGAACACAAAGGAAAAATTCTGCGGGTGGTTTTGGGTAAAAGTGCGGCTTATTTTATGATCTATCTGGCGTGGAGTATTTATGTTTTGAAAGTCATTCCGGTACTCTTCCAACTGCCACACATTGGCAATTCAATTGACTTAATCGGCTTAATCATACCATTTTTAATTGCTTCCATCTTTTTTTCGATGACCATTTCCGTATTCTTACCCAATCGTGAAACCGGAATGCTCATCTTCGGTATTTTCTCTCTCATTCTTTTGTTTTTGGGAGGAGTTTCGTGGCCGCTTTCCAATATGCCCGGATTCTGGAGAGCTTTCGGATGGATCTTCCCAAGTACACACGGAATACAGGGCTATATCAAAATCAATTCCTTAGGGGCTGATATTCAAACCATATCCAGCGAATATCACAGCCTCTGGATACAAACAGTGATCTATTTGTTTTTATGCGTATGGGCCTACCACTGGCAAATCAAAAAAAGTTCGGCAAAAGCCCGATTGCGCCAAATGGCATCTCGCAAAAAAGAGCTGACAATCGACAAAACAGCGCCTCTGACGAATAGTAAAAAAGATCACACTCCGGAAGCATAAATAATCGATACTCAAAATTAAAACATGATTACAAAAAATACATCGAACATAAGAAACCTACGTCTCTCAAAATATTTTGATAAAGATCCTTAGCTCTGTTTACATCTCAACCCAATGCATACACAACGCACCGGCTGACTGTAGCAAAAATGCTGAATAAAATCGTTTTATCATTGCCCGTAGCAATAATTGACATTGTAATATCTTAACTTATAATATACTATGTCGCACTCATTTTTCTCAGCCGTCACAAAAACCCTCCGACGCGAACTACAACGGATGAAGAGCCGACCACTCTATTTCATTTGCACAGTTGGAGTTATGTCGTTTTGCTTCCTCTTTTTTCTGACTCTCTTTTCTCCGGGACAACCCACCGCTATGCCTATTGCAATTGTCGATCACGATCAAACCCCATCAACCAGAAGCTTTATCCGAAATCTCAGCGCCACCCAACAAGTCAAGGTAGTGATGCAACTCAACAATCAGGCCGAAGCACGTAAAGAAATGCAAAAAGGTAATATTTATGCTTTTGTGGAGGTCAAACATGGTTTCACAGCCGATGCAATAGCAAACCGCAGACCCACGATTGTCTTCTACGTCAACGACACTTATCTAATTGCCGGATCATTACTCTACAAAGACATCTCATACATGAGTGCTCTTGCATCGGCTTCGATGCAGCAAAAGGTGCTGCGTGCCAAAGGTGTCAACGAATCGCAAATTATGGGAATCATTCAGCCCATTATTTCGGATACACATCTGATTGGCAATCCGTGGGCTAATTACGGCGTTTATCTTATCACCCTGTTACTTCCCGGTGTTTTGCAACTCATGGTGCTACTCATGACCATCTTCCCTATCGGAGTAGAATTAAAAGAAAAAACATCGAGAGAATGGCTTCGCACGGCCAACAAATCGATGGCAGCCGCACTGATAGGCAAATTGCTGCCCTATACTGTTATCTTTATTTTACTGGGTATTATAAGCAATATCTTGCTCTATGGATTCATGCACTACCCTACCCAGGCCGGCATCGGGGGGATGTTTTTAGCTACCATTATCTACATACTGGCCTACCAGGCAATAGGGATTCTCATCATCGGCACACTACCGGTTTTGCGCGATAGTGTAGCCATGGCTGCCCTCTACGGCTTGTTTGCCTTTACTTTCGCCGGGTTTACCTTCCCAATCGAACAAATGCCTTATCCGGTGCAGATATTCAGCGAAATATTCCCGATACGGCATTATTTCCGCATTTATGTCAATCAGGCTCTGCATGGAACCAGCATCAGCTATTCTTATGCCTATTATCTGATAATGCTTGCCTTCACACTATTACCTGCATTGGTGTTTTACCGACTAAAAAAAGCAGCCATTTACATGAATTATCCCACAAAATAAGATTGCTCATGAAAAAAATTTACCTTAAAACAAGGTTCCGGCACACACTTACCTTAAGCATAAAAGAATCATTTTCCATCTTCATGCAGGAGTGTAAGACGGTTTGTACAGACAAAGGGGTAATTATCATTTTTTTAATCGCCTCATTTATGTATCCGATACTTTATTGTTCGATTTATAAAAACGAGGTGTTGGTAGATGTTCCGGTAGCCGTGGTCGATCAGTCTCACAGCAAACGGTCAGCAGCACTTTTGCGTCAAATCGATGCCTCGCGCGACGTGAAGATTACTTACCATTGCACTTCGCTGCAAGAGGCACGCAAGGTTTTCAATACCAGAAAAGTACACGGAGTCATCTTCATCCCTTCCGATTTCGATAGCAAAATCGTTGCCGGACAGCAAGCTACTTTGGCTATTTATTGCGACATGAGTAGTTTTCTATATTACAAAGCATTACTTACATCAACCAGCTACATCATACTAGACAATAGCAAACAAATCAAGACTGAACGTCTGAATGCGCAGGGAATAACCGGCGAAGCGGCGAAAATGGTAGCCGATCCGATTCCTTACGATGATATTATACTGTATAACAGCAGTATGGGTTTTGCAAGTTTTCTGATGCCAGCTCTACTCATTATTTTCATCCACCAGACGCTTTTCTTCGGCATAGGCATGTTAGCCGGCACAGCCAGAGAAGAGAACCGCTTTCATGTACTGGTCAGTTCTAAGATACACCGGATGGGTATCTACCGCATAATATGGGGAAAAAGCCTATGTTATTTCGTGCTCTATTTTGCATTATCTTTCTACACATTAGGATTAATACCCCGCATCTATAACCTTCCTCACATAGGAAATCCGGTCGATATCGTTTATTTGCTCATACCCTTTCTCTTTGCCACCATCTTTTTTTCCATGACCTTCTCCACTTTTTTCCGAAACCGGGAAACAGGAATGGTACTTTTCCTTTTTTTCTCACTTATTCTTATATTTTTAAGTGGCATTTCGTGGCCGCTTAAAAACATCCACGGATTTTGGAGAGCTTTTGGTTGGATGTTTCCTTCCACACAGGGGATTCAAGCCTACGTTAAAATCAATTCGATGGGAGCCACCATACGCGAAGTTTCATTCGAATATATCAGTCTGTGGATTCAAACCGGGGTCTATTTTCTAACAACAACACTAACCTACTATTGGCAAATAAAGAAAAACAAAATAAGATTCAGAATCCGGCAAATAAAGGGGCACAAGAGAGTGCTGACAATAAATAACCCGACAAAACAATCCGACAATACAGCCGACTACAAATCCGAATCATAAGTTTGCCGATAAAAAATGAATATTTCTTTCATTTTGAATGTTATAACTTGTTTTGAAACAAAAAAACACCTATATTTGCACGCTCAAAATAAGATCATTAATTCACAATAAAATAAAGGAGGAACCAAGCCATAGCAGCGCCAAGGGTATCAAGAGTCGAAAAAAAAGAACTACACCGGATTAACGAACGCATCCGTGAAAGAGAAGTGCGTTTAGTAGGCGAAAACGTCGAACAGGGCGTTTACTCTATTGAAGTAGCTTTACGTAAAGCCGATGATTTGGGGTTGGATTTGGTTGAAATATCCCCTAATGCAGTTCCTCCGGTATGCAGAATTACAGATTATCAGAAGTTTCTTTATCACCAAAAGAAACGCGAAAAAGAGATGAAATTGAAAGCCTCGAAAGTGGTTTTGAAGGAAATCCGTTTCGGGCCGCAAACTGACGATCACGACTATAACTTCAAGTTGAAACATGCTCAGGAATTCCTGAAAGAAGGATGCAAAGTAAAAGCCTACGTATTCTTCAAAGGTCGTTCTATTCTTTTCAAAGAGCAAGGGGAAGTGCTTCTACTTCGCTTTGCCAACGACCTCGAAGAGCTGGCAAAGGTAGATTCGTTACCGACGCTTGAAGGCAAACGCATGATCATCATGTTTTCGCCAAAGAAGACAGCAAAGTAAAAGACAAATGTTTTTTACGCTCACTGAAAACGACCCAATTATTCAATTAAAATAAAAACAGAACATGCCAAAAATGAAAACTAATTCCGGTGCAAAAAAAAGGTTTACCCTTACCGGAACAGGAAAAATCAAGAGAAAACATGCTTTCAAAAGTCATATTTTGACTAAGAAGACCAACAAACAGAAACGTAACCTCACCCATGCCGGTTTGGTTGATTCGACAGACTTGAACAACGTTAAATTTTTGTTGTGCCTTAAATAAGCACGCTCTCTTCATTCCATTTTAGTAACCGAGTGTTTAGCTTTAAGTTCGCAGTAAAATGCGACGCTACCATTCACAAAACATTTTATTATGCCAAGATCAGTAAATCATGTCGCCTCAAGGGCAAGACGTAAAAAAGTATTGAAACTAACCCGTGGTTACTTCGGTGCACGCCGCAACGTATGGACCGTAGCAAAAAATACATGGGAAAAAGGGTTGCAGTATGCTTACCGTGACCGTAAAAACAAAAAACGCAATTTCCGCGCATTATGGATTCAGCGTATCAACGCTGCCGCACGTTTGGAAGGTCTTTCTTATTCCAAACTAATGGGCGCACTCCATAAAGCAGGCATCGAAATGAACCGCAAAGTACTAGCCGATTTGGCCATGAATCATCCGGAAGCTTTCAAAGCTATCGTGGGAAAAGCCAAAAACGCTTAATTTAAAACTTATATAATTGGGAAAAGCCGCCTATACGGGCGGCTTTTATTTTTGACTGCAAATCACATGCAATATCAGACACATATCCTACCGAACGGACTCCGCATCGTTCACATGCCCGACGCATCGCCCGTATCGTACTGCGGATTAGCCATCAATGTAGGCACCCGGGACGAACTGCCTCACGAACATGGGATGGCACACTTTATCGAACATCTTATTTTCAAAGGCACAACCCACCGAAAATCGTGGCATATCATCACTTCGATGGAAGAGGTAGGAGGAGAACTTAATGCCTACACAACCAAAGAGGAGACTTTTCTTTATTCTGTTTTTCTGGAACGTTATTTCGAAAAAGCCATTGATCTCATTGCCGATATGGTTGCCCATTCAACTTTTCCGGAAAAAGAGACACTGAAAGAGACGGATATTGTGCTCGATGAGATAGAGTCTTATAACGACACTCCTTCCGACCTCATTTTTGACGAGATAGAGGAGATTTTGTTCGATGAGTATCCGATCGGGCGCAATATTCTGGGCAGTGTCGACTCGTTAACAAAGTTTACTCGCGACAACATTACCGCATTCCATCAACGCAACTACACTGCCAACAGAATGGTCTTTTTTTCGTTAGGCAATACCGATTTCAAAAAAATAGTCCGGTTGGCAGAAAAGCACCTGAATGATATCCCATCATGCTCAACGGCTCTTGTACGGTTGATTCCGGAGCTTTACAAGCCTCAATCCCGAAAAGAAGACAAAGATACCCATCAAGCACATTACATGCTTGGCAATCGTGCCTACACGCTTTATAATCCCGACAGAATTGCACTCTCCCTACTTAACAATATTTTGGGAGGACCCGGCATGAACAGCATCCTCAATCTTTCTTTACGGGAGCGGAGTGGCTTGGTTTACAACGTAGAATCGAATTACACCCCACTAACCGACACCGGAGTTTTGACGATCTATTTCGGCTCCGACCCGAAGGATATGCAACGTTGCGTCAAACTAATTGAAAAAGAGCTTGATAAATTAAAAGCAGCGCCACTAACCGACCATTATCTTGAAAAAGCAAAAAAACAACTACTCGGACAGATGGCTATTTCGGCAGAAAACAAAGAAAATATGGCTCTGAGTTTAGGTCGCAGTATGCTTCATTTCAATCGGTTTGATTCTCTCGAAGAATCGGCCGAGAAGCTAAAGTCAGTGACTCCCGAAAAGATACAACAGATTGCGCAGGAGGTATTTGATAAGAATCAATTAAGTAAACTAATTTATACAAAATAAACCTTGGCTTTATATATAACAAAAAAGGCATCCGATTGGATGCCTTTTTTTGTCGTATATCAAATTATTCTTCTACAATAGAAACATTATTGATTTCCCAAGTACCAGCTGCACTTGTCGTACTTTTATACTTAAATGCAATCGATACGGAAGATCCAATATAAGCTTTGAGATCTACTTTCCCCGATGATACAAATGTATAATCTGTATTAGTCACATTTGTTGGAATTGTGATTTGAGTCCAAGTCACGGATGTTGCAGTTGGATCTCCTGATACATAGTTCTTCGACACCCAAAGAGTAGTCTCATCAGCCAAGGTTCCGAAGTATTTACCTGCATGGCTAAAAGTCAAAGTAGCCGCCGAGCGCGTGGTCAAATCAATCTTTGGCGAAATAAGCCAGTCTTGATTATCCAAGTTCCCTCCAGAATATCCAGACATCTTCATACAGAGATAACTATTATCCCAACCCCAAACTTGAGTACCAGAAACACTGTATGTAGTAAAATCCTTAATACCTGTTGTCAAGCCAGAATAAATAACAATATCTTTCCATGCGCCATTTTTGTATACAAAAGTCTTTGTCACCGCATTAGTCGTTTTATATTTTATCCAATTCGTACCATCATACACAAAAACATCTGCCAGTTGAATAGTTGAGGTTGAATAATATTTATAGCGAATCAGCATCACAGTTCCAGCCTTTGCATATGGGTTTTTAACCATTTTCAACCAAACTGGGATATATTGATTGGGATCAATGGAGGATGAAAAATTATCGTACTTACCAGGTTGGTTAGTAGCCGTACCCATCGCATCATAGTCAGTGGCTACAAGCGTGTATTTATTTGCTGTTGCAATGGTCGTTGTATCATATGCTGCATCATAATTATACGTGACAGCAGCCATAGATCCCGCATCAGCATACAAATACTTCGTTTTCAAAAAGGCACCAATAAGAGAACCTGTCGCTGCACTGCTTGGAAAATATTTCTTCGTACTAATTACTGTTGCTTTTGTTGTATCAGACGAATTGGTAGCTGCTGCCAAAGCAATTTTACTTATTGTAACATAATCTGCATCAGTCAATGTGTCCGTATAACTCACCACATTGGTAGGTTTAGCAGCTTCATCAAATCCAGGAAAGTTGGACTCATTGAAATCTTTACAAGATCCTAATATTAGCACTGATATAAACAGTGATATGAAATATATTTTTTTCATCGTTATCTATTTAAGTTGTTTCTTGCATTAAAACCGTACTTTCAAATTTACAGACCAGGTACGACCAAAGCCATAAAAAACCGTTGCTGTTTTCCATGTATGGTCACTACCATCGGTAGCATCTGAAATATATGTTCGATTAAAGAGATTTTCCACATTACCCGTCAAAGTCGCGTCATAGTCACCCATTTTGAAACGATAGCTCCCGAAGAAATCAAACGTAACATAATCAGGTATTCGCCAAGGTTGCGCAAACGTCGTAGATGACAGACTCGTTCCCACTGACGAAATATTATAATAAGAATAGTTTCTACCATAATAATTTCCATCAAGTCCCAGTTTAAATCCTTTCACGATATAATAACTAACTCCGGCAGCTCCTGTTGTTTGTGCTGAGTTACCCACTTTAATCCCGGCAAGATTGACATCCACCTTAGCATGACTCGCACTCAACATTTCTACTACATTACCATTCTTATCTACAGGCTGCCCCTGGCTATTATACAGATATCCGCTCGCATTCTTTTGCCAATGCCAATCGCCTAAAGAAAACATTCCTGTCAATTCCAAATCTCGAAGTGGCTTCGCTACAAAATCGAGCTCCACTCCTTGATGCAAAGCATTAACTCCCTGCATATTAACAACCAAACTATTCTGACTATTTGCATTGATCGCACGCACAATAGTCTTATCTATCCAATTTGTTCTATACAAGTTAATATTCGCTGAAAAGTATCTGGATTTAAATCCATAACCGACTTCTGCTGAAAATGCTTTTTCATTCACTGCATTCGGATTGGTCTGATTGCTTGTGGTCGATTGTAAGAACGCGCCACCTGAAAAGAATGGAGCTCTTGAAATATAGCCAATATTGGCAAATACGTTATGATATGCATTCAAATTATAATTAGCCCCACCTTTTACAGAATAACCCCAAAAGCTAATTGTCTTTGAACGAGCATTAGCTGCATCATAATAAAATCGATCATAACGCCAGTTTGAATTACTCGAACCTGAAACTGCCACAAAAGCACTCAATCCGTCTTTATTATATTCTGCTTGTCCAAAAAGACCTTCATTTGTAACAAAGCTGTCATAATCACGATATACAACATCACCCACTTTCAACTTTCTTGTCATCCAGCTCTGGTCACTAAGCAAGGGGCGTAATGATGTGGCATCAATAAAGAAGCTACCTCCATAAAGATCTGTTATCTTATTAGTGTGTGTACCCTTGTAGTAGCGCAAGTCGAGACCTCCATACATATCAATATATTTCCCAATACGGGTTGTGTATGTTGACAATAAACCATACCACATGTGATTATTAATAGCACTGGACATAACCATTTTCGACCCCACTTCACTAGCTTTATTTAAAGCATAGATTGCCCCATAGTCAAAGGTTCCATCTGCAGAACGAAATGCTGTTGTTGGGACACCATTGGAAGAACCATACCAATTAGACCTATCAGTACTGGTGTAGCCCTGCCCCGACCAACCACCACCTCTACCAATCGACATATAGAGTGCTGTTGACAGGCTGGATTTGTCATTAATCGTCCAAAAATGGTTCAACGAAATTTGTGGTTTATTGTAATAGTTATACGATGACACTTTCCGTTGTCCATTCATATCAAATCCATAAGAGGCATTGTACTGATACTTCAATGGTTGTTTCTCCCATTCTGATATCAATAACTTATCATTGACATTACGTTGATTATGCCATTGTGGTGCTGCAAATGCAGTCAAAGACAATTGATGAGAATCATTAATCCGTTTTGAAATATTAATAAAATAGGAATATGATTGAAATTCTGTGCCTTGAATATAGCCTGTCCCTGTGGCTTTAGATCCCATTAATGTAATGGCCCACTTTCCGGGTGTTAAACCAGTAGAGACTGAAAAACCCATTTTTGAATATCCATCATTCCCAATACCATAAGAAACAGAACCACCTCTTTCCATATCTGTGGAACGCGTTACAACATTGATAGATCCCCCTAAAGACGGAGCTGCAACTTTAGAAGCTCCTAATCCACGCTGTACTTGCATCGAACGAGTCACATCGCTTAAAGCTCCCCAGTTAGACCAGTAAATACCACCCCATTCCATGTCATTCATCGGAACGCCATTAATCATAACAGCTGTATTGGCAGCTTCAAAACCACGCACATTTACACGAGAGTCGCCAAATCCACCTCCTTGTTTTGTTGCGTAAATACCAGGGGTAGATTTCAAGATTTCAGGAAACTCCTGCGTACCTAATTTATTTTCAATAATAACAGGATCAACCACAGACAGAGCAACTGGCGTTTTTCTACGAATAGCGACCGATGACGTTACAGTAACATCATTAAGACCAATCGCTTGAGTCTGAAGAGCAATTTCTCCAAGATTCGCTCCACTTTGAGCCTTTACATTTTGAGTTGTATAACCCACATACGACAACACAAGCTCGTGTTGTCCCTTCGGGAGCTTCAAGGCAAAACTACCATCCAGCTCGGTACTGATACCTCTCTTCAAATCAGTACAATAAATCGAAACTCCAATCAAAGGTTCTTTAGTTGACGCATCAACCACTACCCCTTTAATTGCATCTTGCGCATATGATAATGAGGTTATCATAAGCACAACAAGCACAAGCAAACTCTTTTTCATAAAAATAAAATTAAATTTAGACATCACATTAGTTCTTATACGAAAGCTAATTCTCTCTAGCATTATTTTTAAGGAACGGATTTTCAATAAACTTAACCCATTGAAAATGGGGAAACAAATCTTAATATGCGGAAGATCAATAATACGAGACAAAAATATTTATAATTATTCATTTTTTACGCATTCGCATTAAGAAGTTTTCAACAATTTATGCGTTGTATATGTTAACAAGAAAATGTATACCATTAAAATTGGGAGTACAAAAGTACGTAAGCAATTCAAAAAAATCATTACAAAGATATGAAGAATGATAATTGCAAAAGTGCAATTATTTTAAGATTTAAATTTGCTTGGAAGCCTATTGCCCACGAAAGATATTCTTTTTACTTTTGTCTCTAAATAGACTTCACACTTGAAGAATGACAAACCGTTTTGAATGAAGCATATACGAAATTTTTGCATTATTGCACACATCGACCATGGTAAAAGTACACTGGCTGATCGCCTGCTGGAAATCACCAATACAATCGCTCAAAAAGATTTGCAAGCTCAGGTGCTCGACAATATGGATTTGGAGCGTGAGCGTGGTATTACCATTAAAAGCCACGCTATCCAGATGGAATATCTGCTTAATGGCGAAGAATATATACTCAATCTGATCGATACTCCGGGGCATGTCGATTTTTCGTACGAAGTATCCCGCTCCATCGCCGCTTGCGAAGGGGCTCTGCTTATCGTTGATGCCACTCAGGGCATTCAGGCTCAAACTATTTCCAACCTGTATATGGCGATCGAACACGATCTGGAAATCATTCCTGTAATGAACAAGATGGATATGGATAGCGCCATGCCCGAAGAGGTCGAAGATCAGATTGTTGAACTGCTCGGATGCAGGCGGGAAGAGATTATCCGTGCCAGTGGCAAAACAGGACTCGGCGTAAAAGAGATTCTGGAAGCTATCGTCACACGGGTAAATCCTCCGGTAGGAGATCCTGAAGCTCCGCTACAATGCCTTATTTTCGACTCTGTCTTTAACTCGTTTCGTGGTATTATAGCCTATTATAAAATCATTAACGGAACCATTAAAAAGGGCGATCTGGTTAAATTCGTCGCTACTCAAAAGGAGTACGAGGCCGACGAAATCGGAGTGCTGAAATTGGATATGTCGCCACGCAGTACGCTTAGTGCAGGCGACGTAGGGTACATTATATCAGGAATTAAAACCTCCAAGGAGGTAAAGGTGGGCGATACTATCACTCACGTCAAACGCCCGTGTGAAAAAGCGATTGACGGTTTTGAGGAGGTTAAACCGATGGTTTTTGCCGGCGTCTATCCTATTGAAACGGAAGATTTTGAGGATCTTCGTTCTTCGATCGAAAAATTGCAGCTCAACGATGCTTCGCTCACTTTCGAACCGGAGTCATCCATCGCGCTGGGATTCGGATTTCGTTGCGGATTTTTAGGTTTGCTCCACATGGAGATCATTCAGGAGCGCCTCGACAGGGAGTTCGACATGAACGTGATTACCACCGTTCCGAACGTAAGCTACCGTGTCTTTACAAAGAAAGGTGACATGATTGAGGTTCACAACCCTTCCGGACTACCCGACATTACTCTTATTGATCATATCGAAGAACCGTACATCAGAGCCTCCGTGATCACGCAGACGAATTTTCTGGGTGCCATTATGACCCTTTGCCTTGGCAAACGAGGTATTTTGATAAAGCAGGATTACATTTCGTCGAACCGGGTGGAACTGATCTATGACATTCCATTGGGTGAAATTGTGTTTGATTTTTACGACAAACTCAAAAGTATCTCCAAAGGCTATGCTTCGTTCGATTATCACATGCACGATTTTCGTGAGTCGAAGTTAGCCAAGCTCGACATTTTGCTGAATGGAGAACCTGTGGATGCCTTATCGTCGCTTACGCATATTGACAATGCCTACACGCTTGGGCGTAGAATGTGCGAAAAGCTGAAAGAACTGATTCCACGCCAACAATTCGACATTGCCATACAGGCAGCTATCGGGGCGAAAATCATTGCCCGTGAAACCATAAAAGCGGTACGTAAAGACGTTACGGCCAAATGTTATGGTGGAGATATCTCCCGAAAGCGAAAGCTGCTTGAAAAGCAGAAAAAAGGGAAGAAAAAAATGAAACAAATCGGCTCTGTAGAAGTACCGCAAAAAGCTTTTCTGGCTGTACTGAAACTAGATTAGATTGCTTCTGCTCATTATTGTCAGTTAAAATAATAGATATATGACCAAAAAAGAGATCACGCCACAGGCCAGGAAGATGTTGAAATGGTTTTGGCTAAGTTTTGCAGGTTTTTTATTGGCTGTTGTGTTGCTGTTTATTGCCATATCGTTCGGATGGATCGGCTATTTGCCTCCAATCAGCGAATTACAAAATCCCCGCAACCGATATGCTTCCGAAATTTATTCTTCGGACATGAAACTGTTGGGCAGTTTTTCTCTCAGTTCGGGCAACCGGATGAATGAAATTTATCAAAATCTTTCGCCTGGTCTGATTAATGCATTGGTTGCCACCGAGGATTCACGGTTTTACGACCACTCCGGAATTGACGGATGGGCGTTGGCACGCTCTCTGGTGCTGCGGGGTATTTTTCAAATCAAAAGCGCCGGTGGTGCCAGTACACTGACACAACAGTTAGCAAAGCAACTCTACTCGCCCCATGCACCGAATTTTCTCACCCGTTTGTTGCAAAAGCCAAACGAATGGGTGATTGCCGTCAAGCTGGAACGCTTGTATACCAAAGAGGAAATCATCAATATGTACCTGAACCAGTTCGATTTTCTGAACAATGCGGTAGGAATTCGTACGGCAGCTCAGGTGTATTTTAGCACAACTCCAGACAAACTTACCTTAGAACAAGCAGCTACATTAGTCGGGATGTGCAAGAATCCAGCATATTACAATCCGCTACGCTTCAACGAACGCACCCGTGGACGTCGAAATACCGTTTTCCTTCAAATGGAAAAAGCCAATATGCTGACTCACGAGCAAGTCGATTCATTGAGTAAGCTGCCCCTCACGCTGAAATACCAACGGGTTGACCACAAAATTGGAGCCGCTCCTTACTTCCGCGAATATCTCCGAAGAATTCTGACGGCAGACAAGCCCGAACGATCGGACTATGCATCGTGGCAAAAACAACAATACGTAGATGACTCTATCTCTTGGGCAACCAATCCGCTGTATGGATTCTGCAATAAAAACCACAAGTCGGACGGTTCGCCATATAACCTCTATACCGATGGTTTGAAGATCTACACAACGATCGACTCTCGTATGCAGAAATATGCCGAAGAGGCGGTTCACGAGCAAATGACTTCGTTGCAAGCGAAATTTTTCAAAGAAAAGAAAGGCCGTAGTTATGCCCCATTTTCACGCACGTTGCGTCAACAAGACATCAACGATATTATGAATCGTTCCATGAAATTGACAGATCGCTATCGCAACATGAAACATGCCGGAGCAACCATGGCTCAGATTCAGAAAGCATTCAATACGAAGGTATCGATGCAAGTGTACTCTTATCGCGGACAGATAGACACTGTGATGACTCCGATGGACTCTATCCGCTACCTGAAATATTTCCTTCGTTGCGGTTTTATGTGTATGGATCCGAACAACGGGCATGTCAAAGCCTATGTCGGTGGCCCTGATTATAACATGTTCCAGTACGACATGGCCACCATGGGACGCCGGCAGGTAGGCTCTACTATCAAACCGTTCCTCTATTCGCTGGCGATGGAAGAAGGATTTACCCCTTGTAGCGAAATCCTCAATGCACCCATCACCATGAATCTTGGCAATGGAGAGACATGGACGCCTCGTAACAGCAGCCAAAGCCGTCTCGGAGAGATGGTTCCGCTCAAATGGGGTCTTGCACAATCGAACAACTACATCACAGCCCGCCTGATGAGTAACTTTACTCCGGCGGCCATGGTAAAGATGATGCGTTCATTTGGTATTCGGGGCTACATTCCATCCGTATGGTCGCTCTGCATAGGCCCGGCCGAAGTTTCATTGCAGGAAATGGTGGATGCATACACGGCATTCCCGAATAAAGGAGTTCGTGTCGATCCGATGTATGTAACCCGGATCGAAGATAACAACGGAGCCGTAGTAGCCACTTTTGAACCGAAAATGAACGAAATTCTGAGTGAACAGACTTCTTATAAAATGCTGACATTGCTCCGTGGAGTTGTCGACAACGGTACTGCCGGCCGTTTACGATACAATTACCGTTTCACTGGGCAACTTGCCGGAAAAACCGGTACGACGCAGAACAACTCGGATGGTTGGTTTATCGGATTTTCGCCAAGCCTCATTGCTGGCGTATGGGTCGGAGGAGAAGATCGTGCCGTTCACTTCGATTATACAAACGACGGACAAGGAGCCAGTATGTCACTTCCGATCTGGGCACTATTTATGAGGAAGGTCTATGCCGATCCGATGTTGGGCTATTCGGAAGCCGAAAAATTCAAGATTCCACCAACCTTTGATGCCGGAGGATGTGGTAGTGGAGGTGATGGTCAGGCACCGCCCGATGAGTCTTCACCATCGACCGCCGTTGAAGAATTTTGATTAGAACGAAATAAGACAATCATGCCAAAGCGAGAATCTTCGTTTTGGCATGATTGCACTCTTTTTATAGATATAACAATTGATTCGAAAACCACACCTTGGAGAATTCAATGAATAAATAGAAGTATGAAAAAAAAGATTGTATCATTTGTTGTTGTCCTGTTTACTTGCTGTGCTTCGTGGGCACAACTCAATACCGACAGGGTAATGGCCATCGCTCAAAATGCACTCTATTTTGAAGATTACGTCTTAGCCATCCAATATTTCAATCAAATAATTAGCGTAAAGCCTTATTTGCCTGATCCTTACCTATACAGAGGGATTGCTAAAATTCAGCTGGGCGATTTTGCCGGAGCAGAAATCGACTGTTCGTCGGCATTAGCTTTGAACCCATTTATTCCCGGAGCCTATTATGCCCGAGGTTTTGCCCGTGTCAAACAAAAAGAGCTTGACGGAGCAGAATCCGATTTAAACAAATACATTGAATACAACCCAGTCAATGACGAATTGCTCCGTCTGCGTATCTGGATTTATGATCTTCAAAAGAAATACGATCTGGCACTGAAAGATATCGATGAATTGATGAAGAAAAATAAAGACAGTGACCTATTGATGGATAAAGGCCAAATATTGATGGAAAAGAAGGATACCATCGGTGCTATGGCCTATTTTCAGGATGCCATCAAGGCTGATAGTACCAAAGCGAATGGCTGGAGCGCACTGGCGACTCTCAAATTGATGCAGCACGACAATGCCGGAGCGTTGCATGACTTCGATAAAGCAATTACGCTGAAATCGAAATATGCCGGCGACTATATCAACCGGGGATTGCTAAACTATTGGAATAAAAATTACAGGGGCGCTTTTGCTGATTATGATAAAGCCATCGAACTGGACGATAAAAGCACGGTAGCTCACCTGAACAGAGGCATGCTTCGTACGGAAGTAGGTGATTTGAACAATGCAATACTGGACTTCAATAAAGTGTTGACAGCCGAACCCGAAAACTACGAAGCGCTCTATCAACGTGCTCTTCTGACAACCGAGGTTGGCGACTTTCATCAGGCAACGCAGGATTTCAATAAAATCATAACCCGTTATCCGAACTTTTCACCGGCTTACTGGGGCCGAGCCAAGATAAAGCAGCTTCAACACGATGCCAAAGGTGCCTATCTCGATCAGATGGCAGCACAGGAAATCGAAAAACGAAAGCCGAAAAACGGGACTAAAAAAGAAGAAGAACCCAACACCAAAGCGCAAATGGTCAAAAGCACCAAAAGCAATGAAAACAAGGCATCTATATTCAACGATGTGCTGGCACGTGGTGGCAACCCCTCCGACGAAGCTCCCCAAAAAGGAGGTTTGCGAGGTGCTATTCAAAACGTCAATATCGAAATCTCGAACGAGCCGAACTTTGTGCTGAGCTACTACAGCAAAGAAAACGAACTAAAACGTCTGGGTTATTATTTCTCCGTAATTGACGACTACAACAAGCAACACAAGCTTAATGCCAAACTCAAAATTATTAACGACGAAATTTCGCTGACTCAGGAAATGATTCAGATGCATTTCAAAATTGTGGATAATCTGACCGGCGAAATCAATAAAAAACCGAGTGCTGATGCCTATTTCATTCGGGGAATCAACTATGCATTGGTACAGGATTATAACAATGCCATTCAGGATTTTTCGAAGGTAATCGAACTGAGATCCGATTTCACAATGGCTTATTTTTGCCGTGCCAACACACTATTCAAACTGCTTGATTACAAACTGAATAATCCGGATAATAAAAATGCGAAATCCGATTTCAAAGACGACAAACTCTACCGGCATGACTTTGAAGTGATTATTAAAGACTATCGAAAAGTGATTGATTTGGCTCCCGACTTCTCGTTTGCCAAGTTCAATCTGGGAAATCTTTATTGTCAGGAAAAAGATTTTCAAGCCGCTATCGATATTTATACTGAAGCCATCAAGAGCCAACCCGATTTTGCCGAAGCATATTTCAATCGGGGGCTGGCCTATCTGTTTCTCAACGATGCAAAAAAAGCCAATGCCGACCTGAGCAAATCGGGAGAACTAGGTATCTATCAAGCATATAACATCATCAAGAGGCTAAACGACAATTAATTCTGTAATAATTCTACGATTCGTTCTCTTTTTTGTAATTTCGCAACTTAATTTTTGAATGGCTCTACAAAAGCCATAACCACCGAATAATATTACAAAAGAACTTCTGTATGAAGACAATAAAGATAAAAGATAAAGAATTTTCCGTTTCCATCCCCGAAGAAAAAATTCAGGAAGCGGTCAAAAATGTTGCAGAACGAATCAACTGGGATTTGGCAGGAAAAGATCCTCTCTTTCTGGTCGTGCTGAACGGAGCATTTATGTTTGCTGCCGATTTGATGAAAAGCGTCAACATTCCGAGTGAAATTACATTTATCAAATTGTCGTCATACCAGGGAACATCCACAACTGGTGTTGTGAAAGAAATTTTTGGTTTGAATGAAAGCGTGGAAGGTCGCACCGTTGTGGTAGTCGAAGACATTGTGGATACCGGTTTCACCATGCAAAAAATTATCAATTCGCTGAAAGAGAAGAAAGCTGCTGATATTCGCGTTGCCACCTTCTTCCTGAAACCGAACTCGTTGCAATGCGACATCGAACTCAATTATGTAGCAATGGAAATACCCAACGATTTTATTGTAGGGTACGGACTCGATTACGACGGCTATGGCCGCAACCTTAAAGAAATCTATACATTAATACCGGACAAAGCACATTAAAAACTAATCAATTTTAATGAACTGTCTCCACGAGAGTGAAGGCGCAAAAGGATTTACATCATGCTCAACATTATCATTTTTGGAGCTCCGGGCTCTGGTAAAGGAACTCAAAGCGAACGTATCACCGAAAAGTATAACCTGCTTCACATCTCCACCGGCGACATGTTGCGTGCCGAAATTGCAGCAAAAACCGAACTGGGAGAGCTGGCTAACAGCTATATATCAAAAGGTCAATTGCTCCCCGATCAGGTAATTATCGATATGCTTGCAAAGAAACTTACCGACACGGCCGCCGGACGCAAAGGTGTTATTTTTGATGGATTTCCCCGCACGGTAGCTCAGGCCGAAGCGCTTGACGTTCTGCTGAAAAAGAACAACCAGGATGTTTCCATCATGCTTGAACTCGATGTTGAAAAAGAGGAACTGATTACCCGCCTCCTGAAACGCGGACAGGAGACCGGTCGTTCGGACGACAACCTCGAAGTAATTCAAAACCGTCTCGAAGTATATCACAGCCAAACCACTCCTGTAATGGACTATTACAAGGCTGCCGGCAAATACACCCATATCAAAGGTACCGGCACAATTGATGAAATTTTCGGACGTATTTCAACTGCCCTCGACAAGGCAGCTAACTAAGAAACCGTTTACAAACTCAATACAATGAAGACTTCCAAAGAAATTCGCCAATCGTTTCTCGATTTCTTTCAATCCAAGCAGCACCACATTGTGCCGTCGGCGCCGATGGTTATCAAGGATGACCCCACGCTGATGTTTACCAATGCCGGGATGAACCAATTCAAGAATATCATTCTGGGGAATGACCCGATTCAGTACCCGCGCATCGCCGACTCGCAAAAATGTTTGCGCGTGAGCGGAAAACACAACGATCTGGAGGAAGTAGGACACGACACCTACCACCACACCATGTTCGAAATGTTGGGCAACTGGTCGTTTGGCGACTATTTCAAGAAGGAAGCCATCGGATGGGCATGGGAATACCTCACCGAAGTACTCGGTCTGGATAAAAACCGCCTCTACGTTACCGTTTTTGAAGGATCGCCCGACGAAGGGCTGGAGCGTGACAACGAAGCTGCCGGATACTGGGAGCAGTACATCGCTGCCGATCGCATCATCAACGGCAACCGCCACGACAATTTCTGGGAAATGGGTGATACAGGCCCTTGCGGTCCCTGCTCCGAGATTCATATCGACATCCGTCCCGACAGCGAACGCGCTAAGGTGAACGGTCTGACGTTAGTCAACCAAAGTCACCCGCAGGTAATCGAAATCTGGAACCTGGTGTTTATGCAATACAACCGCAAAGCCGACAGTTCGCTCGAACCGCTGCCAGCCAGGGTAATCGATACCGGTATGGGCTTCGAGCGTCTTTGCATGGCTCTGCAGGGCAAACTGTCGAACTACGACACCGACGTGTTCCAACCGATTATCATCGAAATTGGTAAATTATGCGGCATCAGGTATGGCGCTAACGACAAAACGGATATTGCCATGCGCGTTATCGCCGACCATATCCGCACCATCGCGTTTTCCATCACCGACGGGCAATTGCCGTCGAATGCAAAGGCAGGTTACGTTATTCGACGTATTCTGCGCCGCGCCGTACGTTACGGATATACTTTCCTCGATCAAAAACAGGCATTCCTGTACAAACTATTGCCTGCATTGATCGACAGCATGGGCATTGCTTATCCTGAATTACAGGCTCAACAATCACTCATTTCGAAAGTGATTAAGGAAGAGGAAGAGTCGTTCCTGCGTACGCTCGAAACCGGTATCCGTTTGTTAGACAAAGTTATTGACGAAACGAAAGCGGAAGGCAAAACCGAAATCAGCGGGGTAAATGCATTCACACTTTACGATACGTTCGGGTTTCCTCTCGATTTGACTGAACTGATTTTGCGTGAAAACGGCATGACGGTCAATATTGACGAATTCAACACCGAAATGCAGAAGCAGAAGGAACGTGCCCGCAACGCTGCTGCCGTGGAAACCGGCGACTGGGTGAGCGTTCGCGACGGAGAAACTGCCTTTGTAGGTTACGATTTGCTGGAGACCGAAGCTCACATTCTTCGCTATCGTCTTGTAAAACAAAAGAATAAATCATTCTATCAGATCGTGCTTGACCAGACTCCTTTCTATGCCGAAATGGGTGGTCAGGTTGGCGATAGCGGCATCATGGCCGATGGCAACGAGACGATAGAAATTTCCGATACCAAACGCGAAAACAACCTACCCGTTCATCTGACGGCTAAATTACCTTCCGATGTTACGGCTACGTTCTGCGTAAAAGTAAACGGCGAAAAACGTCAGGCTACAGAAAACAACCACTCGGCGACTCACTTGCTGCACGAAGCATTACGCGAAGTATTGGGAAGCCATGTGGAACAGAAAGGTTCGTTCGTTTCGCCCGACACATTGCGTTTCGACTTCTCTCACTTCCAGAAAGTGACCGACGAAGAGATTCGCAAGGTGGAAGAGCTGGTGAATGCCAAGATCCGCGAAAACCGTCCGCTTGACGAACATCGTAACATGCCGATTGCCGAAGCACGTGCTTTGGGTGCCATGGCGCTGTTCGGCGAAAAATACGGAGATCATGTCCGCGTGGTGAAATTCGGTTCATCTGTTGAGCTTTGTGGTGGTACTCACGTGCAGGCAACGGGCGAAATCGGATTCTTCAAAGTGGCAGCCGAAAGTTCTGTAGCTGCCGGGATTCGCAGAATTGAAGCTGTTACCGGTGTTGGTGCCGAAAAATTTGTTCAGAATCAACAAGACCTGTTGAAAGGCATTCACATGTTGTTCAATAACGCGCCGAACATGATCCAATCAGTACAAAAAGCATTGGACGAAAATGCAGCCCTGAAAAAGCAGATAGAAAGCTTCATGCAGGAAAAAATGCTGCAATTGCGCGACATTCTCATACAACGTGCGGAAGAAATCAACGGTGTGAAAGTGATCCGTCATCAGGGCGACGAAAACCCCGATCTGGTACGTAGCCTTGCTTCACAGTTCAAAGGTAAATTCAGTGAAGTGAAATTCCTGTTTGTAGCCGGAACCGTATTCGACGGCAAACCGTCACTCACGATTTTCCTTAGCCAACCGATGGTTGATGCCGGATACAACGCCTCCAACATGGTGCGCGAAGCTGCCAAGTTTATCAACGGCGGTGGTGGCGGACAACCGTTCCTGGCAACTGCCGGCGGTAAAAAACCGGAAGGACTCGATCAGGCTGTAGCTAAAGTTATTGAGTTGATTTAATAGCTCATCAAACCATAAAAAAGCCCCTTGAACAGATTATCCGTTCAAGGGGCTTTTCGTTTGCAATAAAACAAATTACAACTTCACTGTCAAACCAATTTTTCCATCGGAGAAAGCATTGCCTCCGCCGAATTCGAGATTAAGAGCAACAGTTCGGGAAATAAAATAGCGTCCTCCGATCTGCGCTCCAAGACCAAGCCCTGACGTATGCGAACCATGGTATGTGTCGGGCGAACTCCAAACGAAGAACCCGAGATTGAGCCCGGCATAGAGGTCCCAGTTACGGGGAATATTAAAAAGATTATTGAAATGATAGTTGACATTTCCCGAGACTCCGACTATCGAATGGTCGTAATAATAATTATCCCAATCTTCCCGGTAAGAACGATAAGAGAGCTCTCCACCCAGCGTTACATCCCGGCTTACGGCATGGTCGAATCCAAAATAGACAGGAACGCCCCAATCGGAGAAGCCGACACCGCAATTCAACTGAGTACCTCCTGTCGCCAACGAATTCTGGCTGAAGGAGATTACTGAAATAAATGCGAATGCGGTAAGTAAGAAATATTTCTTCATTTTTTTACTGTTTTAATTGGTCATCATTGGTTGTTTTTTATTCTCTTCCGTGAGCATACCCACTATATTGCGGATAATTATCATGGTCACGACCACGATCTCGATCAAAGTCATTCTCATGCCGGCGATCCCGGTCTCTCTTTTCCCAACCCCGGTGTTTTCCGTTATCGCCTCTGAAATCGCGCCAGCTTTCCTGATGCATATTTCTGTAGTCGCGGTAGTGCTTTACGTAATATCCATGACGCATATAAGGTTTAGGCTCGTTTACCACCACTTTGTAAGTCGAATAAAGATCAAAGTGCCGGTAGAGTCTTGGAAGTTTTCGGCCAAACTCCCATCCGTTTCCGCGAGGATAGATAAACACGCGATCGGGAACCGAATAATAGACTCCCAACTCGGGAAGAAAATAGTATTCGGCATAATCGTACGATGCCGGACCCCATTTGGGTTGAAGATTGAGATTGACATTGACCCGAACCTGTGCGTGGAGTGCCGAAAAACAGGCTACAAACACAAAGCAGATCACGAACGGAATTCTATTCTTTTTCATAGCTACAGATGATTAAATTAAGATTGACAGCCATTGTAATTACACTCTTCAATGGCTGTCTGTTGTTGAATAATCAATAATCGTACCATTATTAATAAAGCATTGAAAATCAATTCAAAATAACTTATTGTATTTGTGTAATATTGTGGAAAAATGTAGAAGAAGCGAGGAAGATTGCCATCCGGAATGGCTATATAATCAGTTATGGATGGAACGTTGCACGACCCATAACCAAGACATCGTTTTCGGACGCAGAAATCTTATAAAGCAGGCAATTCGGAAGGCGTAAATTGACTGATAGTGCCCCAAAATTCAGCCTTTTTAACCCTTCCTTAATAGGGTTAGTGCAAAACAAGTGGTATATTTGCGCCCCGAAACTAATTTCAAGTGCCAGCGAAGACCGTCTGTTGATTGGCAAATTTTAACAAATCATAAGCAGACACCCTTGCTCTTACAAATTCACTTAAACCCAACATCTATAAAAGTATGGCTAAAAATAGAGGAGCCGTTGTAATCGACATTGAACGATGTAAAGGATGCCAACTTTGCAAAGAGGCATGCCCGTCGAAAGTGTTGAGCATGAACATAGAGGCCAACTCCAAAGGATATCATTATGCTTATATGGAAGTAACCGAAGCTTGTACGGGATGCGCTTCATGTGCTTATGTATGTCCCGATGCCTGTATTACGGTTTACCGAGTAAAAAACGATTGAAAATGGAAGAAATAAAATTAATGAAAGGTAACGAAGCGGTTGCAGAAGCTGCCATCCGTTGCGGATGCGACGGTTATTTCGGTTACCCTATAACTCCCCAGTCGGAAATATTGGAAACATTGATGGCGCTCGAACCTTGGAAAACAACCGGCATGGTAGTTTTGCAAGCCGAAAGCGAAACCGCCTCCATCAACATGGTTTATGGCGGAGCCGGTTGTGGCAAAAAAGTAATGACCTCCTCTTCAAGCCCGGGCATCAGCCTGATGCAGGAAGGATTGTCTTACATTGCCGGTGCCGAATTACCTTGTGTGGTTGTCAACGTCACCCGTGGGGGGCCTGGTCTGGGAACCATCCAACCGAGTCAGGCCGACTATTTTCAAACAGTCAAAGGTGGCGGTCACGGCGACTACAAACTAATTACCCTAGCCCCTGCTTCGGTTCAGGAGATGGCCGACCACACAGTGCTTGCGTTCGATCTGGCATTCAAATACCGTAATCCGGTCATGGTACTTTCGGACGGCATTATCGGACAAATGATGGAAAAAGTGCAGTTACCACCCCATCAACCCCGTCTGACCGACGAGCAGGTTCGCGAAAAATATCCATGGGCCACCACCGGCAAGCATGGTCGTGCGAAACAGAACGTCATCACTTCGTTGGAACTACGTTCGGAAGAGATGGAGAAGATAAACAATCGGTTACAGGACAAATATCGTCAGGTAGAACAAAACGAAGTTCGCTTCGAAGAGTATTTCTGTGACGATGCCGAGTACCTGATTACAGCTTTCGGTTCGTGTGCCCGTATTTGCCAGAAGACAATCGAACTGTTGCGTGCAGAAGGCATCAACGCTGGCTTGTTACGCCCAATAACGCTATACCCCTTCCCGACCGAAACGATTGCCCAATTTGCAAAACACGTAAAAGGGATTCTCTCCGTTGAATTAAATGCAGGTCAAATGGTGGAAGATGTTCGACTCGCTGTGAATGGTGTTACACCGGTTGAGTTTTACGGACGTCAAGGCGGCATGACCCCGACTCCCGATGAAGTAGTAAAAGCTTTGAAATCCAAATTGGTTAAATAAAACTTAGTCTGGCAGAAAAGCTTTTTTCACTCAGTAATTTTTACTACTATGACATTAGAAGAAATAATTAAACCCGAAAATAGAATATACGGCAAAACCCCGTTATTGACTGAAACCCCGATGCACTACTGCCCGGGATGCAGTCATGGTGTGGTGCACAAACTCATCGCCGAAGTGATTGAAGAGATGAATATTGCCGAAAAAACAGTCGGTATTGCCCCGGTTGGGTGTGCCGTGTTTGCTTATAATTATATTGATATCGACTGGCAGGAAGCTGCTCACGGACGCGCTCCCGCACTGGCCACTGCCGTCAAACGCCTGAATCCTGATAATTGCGTATTTACCTATCAGGGAGATGGCGACCTTGCGGCTATCGGAACTGCAGAAACCATTCATGCTTGCAACCGTGGCGAAAACATAGCCATCTTTTTTATCAATAATGGAATCTATGGCATGACAGGAGGGCAAATGGCACCCACCACACTCGAAGGCATGAAAACCGCCACATGTCCTAATGGACGTGATGTATCCATGGAAGGCTATCCGCTAAAAATCAGCGATATGTTAGCGATTCTAGACGGAACATGTTATGTTACACGTCAGGCTGTACATACAGCGGCTGCTACGGCCAGAACAAAAAAAGCCATCCGCAAAGCATTGGAAAACTCGATGAACAGCAAGGGAACCTCTGTTGTTGAAATTGTTTCCACCTGCAATTCCGGATGGAAAATGACTCCACATCAGGCCAACAAATGGATGGTGGAAAACATGTTTCCGGCTTATCCTTTGGGCGATTTAAAAGACAGATAAATATTCATAACCAGAACCCTCTGGATCGGAGTTTCTGGCATTGATTAACAAAGGTAGAAAATACAATGAAAGAAGAAATAATAATAGCAGGCTTCGGCGGTCAGGGCGTTTTATCGATGGGTAAAATTCTGGCTTACTCGGGTCTTATGCAGGGGAAAGAAGTTTCGTGGATGCCTTCGTATGGACCCGAACAACGCGGTGGCACAGCCAACGTAACCGTAATTCTAAGCGACGAGCGTATCAGTTCTCCCATCTTGTACGAGTACGATACCGCCATCATTCTCAATCAGCCATCGCTCGACAAGTTCGAAAGTCGCATTAAACCCGGTGGCACACTGATTTATGATGGTCATGGATTCGTACGTCAACCCAAACGCACCGACATCAATATTTACCGAATCGACGCGCTTGAGCAATCCATAGCACTGGATATGTCGAAAACATTCAATATGTTTATACTCGGAGGTTTTCTTAAAGTACGTCCGATCGTTAAAATTGAGGATGTTCTATTAGGTCTTAAAAAATCATTACCAGAACGACACCATCATCTTTTACCTCAAAACGAAAAAGCACTGCGTAAAGGGATGGAAATACTTATTCCCATGCAAGTTATTGCATAATAGAATGTTGATTTTCTCAAAAAAAGCAGAAATAAAACAAAAACGATTATAATCAATAAAAAAAACATTACTTTTGTCTTATAGTTCATGTTTGTATGCGAAATAAGAAGCAACCGTGAATTTTAGCCTCAACGTAAAATACAAAGCCATTCGGCAAATCAAAAAACAATTGGCAATAATAATGCAAAAGTTTGGAAAGTACATCTCGTTTGCGGTAGTTAGCATGTATTTTGTACTGGGAATCTTACTGTTGACAAATCCGCAAGTTATCATTTTTAAACATCAGTTTTATCTTGGGGACATTCAACCTGAACTCCGAATTATCATTGGAATAATTTTACTTTTATACGGTAGTTATCGTTTAGCCAGGCTTCTGACAAAAAAGGACGAAACCAATTCGACTCAAGAGAAAGAGTAATTGATCAGTTTATTATTTGACAACCAAACTAAAATTCTAAAGATCATGAAATGCCATATCATCCGGACTGTTTTATCTATCACGGCTACCCTCATTTTATCCGGTCTTATCATCACATCATGCGGACAACGCAAAACCGATAAAAGTATTGATACGCCCACATCCGGTAAGATTAAAGTTGGAATTGACGATTCGTATAAACTAATGATGGAAGCTCAATTCGATCTTTTTACTCATTTCTATAAGGATGCGCATTTTGATACCATATATAATGCCGAAACCAATATAATCAATATGTTTTTAAAGGATTCCATTGAAACCATGGTTGTTAGCAAACAGCTGACAAAAAAACAGATGGAAGACCTGAGAGCGAATCTGATTGTTCCGACATCAACCCTGATAGCTCACGATGCAATAGCTTTCATTCTGAACAAAAAAAACAAAACCAATCAGTTTTTATACGATCAGATACGAGACATTTTCTTGGGAAAAATCAAAAACTGGAATCAAATAGACTCAAAGTCCGGGTTAGGAAGTCTGAAAATGATCTTTGACAAGAACGGTTCTGCAAACGTACGTTATTTCAAAGATAAATTTCAAATAAAAGAGTTTCCTTCCACCTTTTCAGCAGCTGAATCGAACGATCAGGTCATTAGCTATATAGAAAAGAACAAAAATGCAATCGGTATCATCAGTGTAAACTGGATTAGCGACCCACAGGATTCGATCTCCCATAACTTCTTGCAACGAACTCAAGTTGCCGGCGTTACAGCTTTTGAAGGGAGCACCGGATCCGACACCTACTACAAACCATATCAAGCATATATTGTAGATCAGAGTTATCCGTTTACGCGAGAAGTATATTTTATAAACAGACAAACATACAACGGGTTGGGTTTAGGGCTAGCATCTTTTATTGCCGGAGAAAAAGGACAAACAGTCATCCTTCGTTCTGGAATGGTACCAGCTGCAGCTCCTGTCAGAGTAATTGAACTAAAAAAATAATCAATAAAAGCTACTTAACAATCAATTCTAAAATCTATGTTATCTAGAACAAAAACAATCGGACTATTTATTTGCGTAGCCTTGTGGGTAGCAGGAGTGAGCATAACAAAAGCTCAAACCTTACAGGATGCGATTCGCTTTACGCAAAGTGAACAATTTGAGAATGCCAACAAAGCTTATCAAACACTCATCGGCCAGCAACCTCAAAACGGGACCAATTATTTCTATTACGGAGAATATTACATTCGTAAATATTTGGCCGATACGCTTGCGGTTAATATTAAGAAAGCAACAGCCGATGCATCTAAAACGTTCGAGAAAGGCGCCAGTGTTGACGCCACTAATCCATTGAATTTTATCGGTTTGGCCGAATCCGCTTTATTCTTGAGAAATACGGCTAAAGCAAAAGACTACATCGCACAGGCAAAAGCATTGCTTCCTAGCAAGCAGCATAAAGTGAAAATGCCCAAAGAAATACAGGCTACAGCTTATGTCAAAATCGCAGAAGCCTATGTAATTAGTATGACAAACGATACGGCAGCTATCTTTTCGGCGTTGCGCCAGGCTGAAAAGTTAAATCCGAAAGACATCAATATATATTTGGTGCAGGGAGATGCTTATATCTATCTGCTAAACGATGGCTCGAATGCTATCAAAAACTACAATCAGGCATCCCGAATCGATCCAAAATCACCTGCCGCTCAAATACGTATCGGTCGGCTGTGGGTTCGTTCCAAAAATTATCCAGACGGCTTAACTGCTTACAAACAAGTGGTTCAGTTGGATGCATCTTATGCTCCGGCCTATAAAGAACTTGGGTTTCTCAATGCCCAATTAGGCAATGCCAATGATGCAAAACAAAACTTCCAGAAATTTTTGGAACTCTCGTCCGGTAATACCGATGCTCAAATGCAATACATCAATACGTTATTTGAATTGAAAGATTTTGCCGAAGTCGCTAAGCAAGCTCAAAATGCACTCAGCTCCAATACCAGCAATGTCGATTTGTATCGAGCATTGGCTTATGCTGATTACGAAACAGGCAAATATACCGAAGCCAAAGAGGCTCTGGAGACATTCTTCAAGAAAGCATCTGAAGAAAGTGTTCGTCCTGCCGATTACGCTTATCTAGGTCGTTCTTTTTCCAAACTCAAACAAGACACTATTGCCGGTTCTTATCTTATGAAAGCATACTCGTTGGATAGTGCTCGCATCGAATATTTATCGGAAGCTGCAGCTGCATTTACCACCGGAAAGGCTTATTCAAAAGCCATCGATGCTTATAAGAAAAAACTGGCTACTCCGTTCAAAACAGTTCAGGATTACTACTACTTGGGTACTGCATATTATACCACACAACAATTTGCCCAAGCAGACAGTACATTCACAATCCTAATAGAAAAAGTACCTACTTACATGGGTGGTTACTTATGGAAAGCCAGAGCTTTATCAATGACCGACCCTGATAGCAAAACTGGAGCTGCACTGAGTGCTTACCAAACTTTACTTGAAAAAACGCAAGCCGAACCCGATAAATACAAAATAGAACGGAAAGAAGCCAACTCTTACCTAAACTATTACTACTTTATGCAGTTCAATACAACAAAGTCTCACGAAATTGGTCGCAAAGCGATCGAATTTGGAAATAAAGTATTGGAAATCGATCCTAACGATGTCAATGCCAAGAAAATCAACGAAGCTATTGATAGAATCATGAATCGTCCGGCTCAGCCTAAAAAATAATCTTCTTTGAAATCATTAATTTTCCATCCTTATCGCGGACAAATCGGATTAAGGAAAGGACAATTTACGAAATTAACAGGACGAAAAATAAAAAAGTAATTTTCAAAAGACAAAAACAAAGTCACGTGCATTGGGATAATAAATAATTTTTTACCTTTGCACCCGTAAGAAAACAAATTATCAACTCAAACCATTAAATTTTTTTACAATGAGCAAGACAAATCAAAAAAAAGAACAGAAATTGGGGGATGCTTTGAGATCCACCATGACTATCGTCGCCATTCTAGTAGCATTGGTGGTGTGCGTATTAGTTTATCATTTTGTTATGGGTAACCCCATTAACTTTGAAGGAGGAAATCCTGAAGGAAAAGGTTTACCTGGTAACTATTTAGCTATTATCTACAAAGGTGGATTTATCGTACCTCTGTTGATGACCATCAACTTGGTATTGATCATCTTTACAATCGAACGCCTTATTTCATTAGGTCAGGCTGCCGGTAAAGGTCGTGTAAACGTATTTGTCAAAAACATTCAGGAAGACCTGAAAAACGACAAAATTGAAGAAGCTCTTGTTCGTTGCGACAAACAAAAAGGTTCGTTAGCTAACGTATTGAAAGCCGGTTTGCTTCGCTACCGTGCATTGCAAGCAGAGACAACACTTGCAAAAGATCAGAAAATTTTGGCTTTACAAAAAGAATTCGAAGAAGCTACTGCACTCGAATTGCCTATTCTTTCTCGTAACGTTGTAATTATCTCTACTATTGCTTCTATCTCTGTGTTAACAGGTTTGATGGGTACTGTAATGGGTATGATCCGTGCATTCGCCGCTTTGGCAACCGCAGGTTCTCCTGATGCCGTTGCTTTGTCAACCGGTATCTCTGAAGCTCTTATCAACACAGCATTCGGTATTGGTGGTTCTTTGTTGGCTATTGTATTGTACAACTATTTCTCAACCCGTATTGATAACTTTACCTATAAAATTGACGAAGCAGGTTTTAGCTTAGTACAATCGTTTGCAGCTTCCACAAAATAAAGAGGGAATAAGCAGGCGGACTTATTAAAAGATTAACTACAAAGAACAATTAAATAATAATTCCATGCCAAAAATAAAATCAATTGCGAGATCACCGCACATCGACATGACGCCGATGGTGGACTTATTTTCGCTGCTGCTTACTTTCTTTATTTTAACTGCAACATTTCGTCCTGTTGATCCGGCAAAATTAACAATACCTAATTCAGTATCGGAAAAAATAGCTCCCGATAATGATATTATGACTATTTTTATTTCGCCCGATAAAAAAATCTTTTTCAATTTCGATAATGGTAAGGATACTTCCCGACATTTTCGTGCAGAACTCATCAAGGCGATGGGAGAGCAATACAAAATCAGCTTTACGCCGAAAGAGATTAAAGAGTTCTCCAAAAAAAGTGCATTTGGAATGCCTATTGCTTACATGAAACAATGGCTAAGCATCGAAGATCAGAAAGAAGCCGATAAATTACAAGTTGGTATTCCGACCGATTCTATCGACAACCAGTTTGCATGGTGGCTTAACAAAGCTCGCTTTGTAAATTCTCAGGCTCAAGTAGCTATCAAAGCTGATGGAAACGTTCCTTATCCTGTTGTAAAAAAAGTATTGGATCTCATTCAAAAGAATGGAATTAACAAATTCAATTTTGTTACGACATACGACAAGCAAGAAGTCGGAATAAAAGATATTCCTAAACAATAGGATTGACTGAGAAAAAGATTTATCTAACAGATATAAATATAAAAAATTATGGGTGAAGTAGTTCAAGAAGAAAAAGCGCAGAAAGGTGCTAAAAAACGCCCCAAAAAACATCCTGGCCGCATCGACATGACGCCGATGGTGGATTTGATGTGTCTTTTGTTGACGTTCTTTATTCTTACCGCCGCATTCAGCAAACCCAAAATAATGACGATTACCATGCCTGAAAAGGATCCGAATGCGCCGGCACCAAAAATTGATGCTCGTCGTACATTAAACATCCTGTTAACAGACAGTGATCGCGTATATTATTATGTGGGTGCAATTGAACCCGGTAAGCCCCAACCTCAAATTGTAAAATCGAATTTCAGTAAAGATGGAATACGTAAAGTTCTTTTGTTGAAAAACAAAGATTTGTTTACAAAAATATCGGAATTCAATGAGAAAAGGGTGAAAGGTAAAATACATGTATCCGATGCTGCTGCAGAGGACTTCATTAAAAGCTTGAAGAAAGACGATAATGTTGGTCCTATCATATTGATAAAAGCAGACGAAGGTGCCAGATACAAGGACATCGTCTCGATTGTAGATGAAATGGCAATTACAAACATAGCTAGCTATGCGATTGTTGATTTAAGCAAAGCTGAAAAAGACCTGCTTAAAGCTCAACCGAGGTAGTTGTGTATTAATACTGAAATAGAATGGCTATGACTAATGAAAAACAGTATATAGAATCACTTGAGGAAATGGTCTTCAAGAACCGTAACAAAGAATACGGTTCCTATCAGCTCCGAAGAAAGTACAAGAAATATGTACTTATTTCGCTGGCTCTTGGACTTTTCCTGTTGGGAGCTGTAATTGCTTACCCTTTGATTAAAAGTTTTCTTGCAAAAGAAACCTTTGGAAAAAAGACTCAGGTAGAAGTAAGTGTCGACTTAAAGAAAATGGAGAATGCACCACCACCACCTCCTCCTCCTCCTCCTGCAGAGAAGATCGTAGAACAGGTGAAGTTTGTGGCTCCTAAAGTTACGACAGATACTACTCAGGTTACAAAAGACTTTGGTAAACAATCCGTATTAGTAGAAACTGGTGGACCTCCTCCTACTATCGAACCGGTCAAAGTAGAGCCTGTGGTTGAAGTAAAACAAGCACCTGAAGAAGTATTTACGATTGTAGAAGAAATGCCTGCTTTCCCGGACGGCGATGTTGCCAGTTATTTGGCTAAAAACATTAAATATCCGGTGGTTGCTCAGGAAAATGGTATACAAGGACGTGTTATTTGTCAGTTTGTGGTTAACAAAGACGGTTCCATCGTTGACGTACAGGTTGTACGTGGTGTTGACCAGAGCCTAGACAAAGAAGCTGTACGTGTGATCCAAAGCATGCCTCGATGGACGCCTGGTAAACAACGTAATCAACCCGTTCGTGTAAAATATACTCTTCCTGTGAACTTTAAATTACAGTAGTCTTTACACTTGATATTAGAAAAAACCGTTTGGCATAATGTCAAACGGTTTTTTTTACTTGTTACAATATATGATTGAAACAACCGAAATTTATTCCGAAAAAACCGTTCTTGTAGGGTTGATTACCCGGGAACAAAACGAACAACAGGCAACAGAATATTTGTCTGAATTGGCTTTTCTTGCCGAAACGGCAGGAGCCATTCCCGTCAAACAATTCTTTCAGCGACTGGAATACCCAAATCCCAAAACTTTTGTAGGACAAGGGAAACTGGATGAAATCAAAAAGTATATCATTGATAACGAAGATGTTGGAATGATTGTTTTTGACGACGAATTAACACCGGCTCAATTAAAAAACATCGAAGATGCGCTTAATATCAAAGTATTGGACAGAACAAATCTGATTTTAGACATCTTCGCCAAACGAGCTCAGACTGCTCATGCAAAAACGCAGGTAGAACTGGCTCAATACCAATACCTACTGCCTCGACTCACCCGAATGTGGACTCACCTCGAACGTCAACGAGGAGGTATCGGTATGCGTGGTCCGGGAGAAGCTCAGATTGAAACCGACCGACGGATCATCCTCACAAAAATATCGCTCCTGAAAGAGGAGCTTAAAGCAATTGACAAGCAAAAAGCCTCTCAACGCAAAAACAGAGGTAAAATGGTACGGGTTGCTCTGGTCGGTTATACAAACGTCGGCAAGTCGACACTGATGAATCTGCTGAGTAAATCGGATGTCTTTGCCGAAAACAAACTTTTTGCCACCCTCGATACTACCGTACGGAAGGTCATTATCGACAATCTTCCGTTCTTACTCACAGATACCGTTGGCTTTATCCGAAAACTCCCCCACCATCTCGTCGAATCGTTCAAATCGACACTCGATGAAGTACGAGAAGCGGATCTGCTGGTTCATGTGGTTGACATTTCGCATCCGAACTTTGAGGAACAATACGAAGTCGTCAATAAAACATTGCTCGAAATTAACAAGGAAGAGAAACCTACTATTGTCGTATTCAATAAGACGGATGCTTTTACCTACACGCCCAAAGCTGCAGATGATCTGACTCCGTCCACCAAAGAAAACATCAACCTTTCCGATCTGGAACAGACCTGGATGGCCAAAATGCATGATAACTGTATCTTTATTTCTGCCAAGAACCGCACTAACATCGACACTATGCGATCGCTTTTCTATGGTAAGGTGAAAGAGATTCATATCACACGTTTCCCTTACAACGATTTCTTATACCAAAATTACTCGGAAGAAGACTTTGAATAAGCCATCTCTCACAAGAAACTTCTAAAGATATTATCCAATGAAACCACCCTATCTACAATACGGCGATAAAATCGCTATCATCTCTCCATCCGGAGATATTGATCCAACTTTAATTGATAATGCTGCCAAAATCCTCGAATCGTGGGATCTTGTTCCTGTAATTGGGAGAAATGCAAAAAATAAGTACGGAAGATATGCCGGCACCCCTAAAGAGAGGCTTGAAGATCTGCAATGGGCCTTCGATCAAAAAGAGATTAAAGCTGTGATTTGTAGCCGTGGAGGTTATGGATTAGTACAGATTATTGACGAGGTCGATTTTTCACATTTTGAACTTTACCCCAAATGGTTGGTCGGGTTCAGCGACATCACAATTCTGCACATGTCCATTGCCGCTTACGATATTGCCTCCTGCCATGGCATTATGGCAAAGGATATTAGTGCCAACGGAAAAGCGGCAGCAGCTCTCAAAAAATTGTTATTTGGAGATCTAACAGAATATGCCGAAAATGGACCCCACCCTCTTAACCGCACCGGAAATGCAGAGGGAAAGATTGTTGGAGGAAATTTATCCGTCATGTGCGGTATGCGGGGAACTCATTTTGATCTAGATCCACAGGGAAAGATCCTATTTATTGAGGATATAGGAGAAAAACCGTACCAAATCGACAGGTATATCTGGAACCTTAGAATAGGTGGTATTTTAGAACAAATATCCGGACTTATAGTTGGACAATTCAATGAATATGAAGAAGATGAAGATATGAAAGCTAGCGTTTACGAATTAATTGCAAATGCTGTGGCCGACTACAATTATCCGGTGGCTTTTGGATTTTCAGCCGGTCATATCGACAATAATTTATCACTTCCTTTTGGTGTAGACACCGTCATGAGTGTCGCTAATGAAGGAGTCTCCCTCCGTTTTTTCTAAGTCATAATTTATCTGGCAAAGAAAGAGAGTTGGAACTCATCATTGAGAAAGCGAAATCTGAATAGTCAATCGAGTATTCGGATTTCGCTTTCTTGTCATTTTGTCCATAAAATAAGAAGTAATCCGCCTTACCTTACAATCAGATATACAAAGACAACAACGGAAATCTGTTAACATAACTTTCATTCTCATCACATTCCTAGCGACATAAACTGGTATTCCAATTTATTTATCTGTATAACAACTGAATAAATCATACAAGAACATTTCGGTCCTTATATCATATTTAACATTAATAAAGCATAAAGACCCGCTGTTTATCCAAACATTTTGTTACTTTTGAAACTATCATTTTCATGAAAAGCTGATGATAAGTAAGTTGTAATATATCAGAATTCTGTATTTCCAGAATATGTTGTTCTGAAACGGAAACGATCATCTTCAGCTTTTAATACTATAATAATTCAAACGATACAAAAAAAATGTATTGTCAAACTAATTATGGTATACTTATGTTGCTCATTTGAATTTTTAATCTTAATCAATACTTTCTAATTATCACAAACACATTATTATGAGTACACAAAATGTTTATTTCTTTGGCAACAAAACCGCCGAAGGTGATGGCACAATGCGCGATCTGCTTGGAGGCAAAGGCGCCAATCTGGCAGAGATGAATTTAATAGGGATTCCTGTACCACCCGGCTTCACCATTACAACTGAAATGTGTAATGAATATTTCAGAATCGGACAAAAATCAGTTGTTGAACTAATTAAGCCAGAAGTAACAGCAGCCATGAAACGCGTTGAAGAAGCTGTCAGCGGCCCGAAATTCGGTGACAATACCAATCCCCTTCTCGTATCGGTTCGCTCTGGAGCACGCGCTTCGATGCCTGGAATGATGGATACCATCCTCAACCTTGGCTTGAATGACGCAGCGGTGGAAACATTAGCGATTAAGAGTGGCAATCCCCGCTTTGCATGGGATTCGTACCGCCGTTTTGTACAAATGTATGGCGATGTTGTTCTCGGCATGAAACCTGTCAGCAAAGAGGATGAAGATCCTTTCGAGGTGATTATCCACAAAGTAAAACATGCCAAAGGGATCGTAAACGACACCGATCTCACGACAGAAGACCTCAAAGAACTAGTAGCTAAATTCAAAGCTGCCGTCAAACAAAATACCGGAAAAGATTTTCCGACCGATCCATGGGAACAACTTTGGGGTGCTGTGATGGCCGTATTCGACAGCTGGATGAATGAACGAGCCATCCTTTATCGTAAACTGAACAAGATTCCTGCTGAATGGGGAACTGCAGTAAACGTGCAGGCAATGGTATTTGGCAACATGGGTAACAACTCAGCCACAGGTGTTGCTTTCACCCGCGATGCATCTACCGGCGAAGATATTTTCAACGGAGAATACCTTATTAATGCTCAGGGAGAAGACGTTGTTGCCGGAATTCGTACGCCACAACAAATTACTATTGAGGGATCACGCCGCTGGGCTGCCCTGCAAAATATCACCGAAGAGGTACGAAAAGAAAAATATCCTTCTCTCGAAGAAGCGATGCCAGCTGCATATGCCGATCTGAACGAGATACAACAAAAACTCGAAGATCACAGTGCCGACATGCAGGATATTGAATTTACCATTCAGGATGGCAAACTCTGGTTACTCCAAACCCGTAACGGGAAACGCACCGGTGCTGCCATGGTTCGCATTGCCAACGAAATGCTGAAACAAGGCATGATTGATGCAAAAACAGCTTTGCTGCGTGTTGAACCTCAAAAGCTGGATGAACTTCTGCATCCTGTTTTCGATCCGAAAGCTATCAAATCAGCTAAAGTGATGGCCAAAGGGTTGCCTGCGTCTCCGGGCGCTGCAACCGGACGCATTGTCTTTTTTGCCGACGATGCTGAGGCTTGGGCCGAAAAACGCGAAAAAGTAATTTTGGTACGCATCGAAACATCCCCCGAAGATCTCCGAGGTATGCACGTTGCACAGGGCATTCTCACTGCCCGTGGTGGCATGACCTCTCATGCTGCTGTTGTTGCCCGTGGCATGGGTAAATGTTGTGTATCCGGCGCTGGTGAGATTAAAATAGACTACAAAACCCGTACTATCACCATGCGCGGAACCACCTATAAAGAAGGCGACTGGATTTCATTGAATGGATCCACCGGCGATGTTTACGATGGAAAAGTAACCACGAAAGATGCTGAAGTGAGCGGCGATTTTGCAGAAATAATGAACCTCGCCGACAAATACACAAAAATGGAAGTCCGGACCAATGCCGACACGCCTCACGATGCCATTGTGGCCCGTAATTTCGGAGCCAAAGGCATTGGGTTATGCCGAACCGAACACATGTTCTTCGAAGGTGTACGCATCAAAGCTATGCGCGAAATGATTCTTTCCAAAGATGAAGCCGGCCGTCGCGAAGCGTTGAAAAAACTCTTACCGATGCAACGTAGCGATTTCGAAGGTATTTTTGAGGCAATGGATGGATTTGGCGTGACAATTCGCCTGCTTGATCCCCCACTCCACGAATTCGTACCTCATCAGTTAGCTACACAAAAAGAACTGGCAGAAGAGATGGGTCTGACGTTGGATGAAGTGGTTGCCGCCTGCAACTCGCTCGAAGAATTCAATCCAATGCTCGGTCACCGTGGATGCCGTTTGGGTAATACTTATCCCGAAATAACCGAAATGCAGGCTCGCGCTATTATCGAAGCTGCACTGAACACACAGGAAAAAGGCATTGACGTTCATCCCGAAATTATGGTACCACTTGTGGGTGTAATTGAGGAATTGAAACTTCAGGCTCAGATTATCAACGAAACTGCCGAAAAAGTTTTCACAGAGAGAGGCAAGCGCATTGCGTACAAAATAGGAACCATGATTGAAGTCCCGCGTGCAGCGGTTACCGCCGGTAAGATTGCAGAAGTAGCAGAATTCTTCTCGTTCGGTACCAATGACCTTACCCAGATGACATTCGGCTATTCGCGCGACGATGCCGGTAAGTTTCTAAAAATTTATCAGGATCTCGGCATTCTGAAAAACGATCCGTTCGAAGTGCTCGATCAGGAAGGCGTGGGAGGTTTGATGCGTCAGGCTGTAGCCAGCGGCCGTGCAACCAAACCTGGTCTGAAAGTGGGTATTTGCGGCGAACATGGCGGCGAACCTTCATCGGTGGAATTCTGCCACACACTAGGCATGAATTACGTGAGCTGTTCTCCGTTCCGGGTACCTATTGCGCGTCTGGCGGCAGCTCAAGCGGCCGTGCGGTAAAATACGCTATAACAATCAGAGGCCGTCTCACCAAGAGATGGCCTTTTTTGAACCCTTGACCTGAAACCACAAACCGGAGCAGAAACTTTACTTACTAACATAATAATTTCAGAAAAAACGATGAAAGAGAATGATGAGTTGATTATTTGTGAGGTGGATATCTATAAATCGCCAATTAAACTGAAAGAACCGTTTGTAATTTCGCTTGGGCCATTGGCTTATGCACAAAACGTTGTGGTGGTGATTCATACCGATCGGGGAATTACCGGTTTCGGAGAATGCAGCCCCTTTATGTCCATCAACGGCGAAAGCATGGATACCGGATTTATTGTCGGACAATATCTTGCCCGTGCATTGAAAGGAAGAAATGCACTCGATATTGCGGCTTGCACACAAGCTATGAATAAAACGATTTATGCCAACGCCAGTATCAAGAGTGCCTTCGACATGGCGCTATACGACGTTGCTGCACAACATGCCGAGTTACCGCTTTACAAATACCTGGGAGGCGCTAAAACCAAAAAGCTATTTACCGACTATACCGTCAGCATCGGAGATCGGCAAAAAATGGTGCAAGATGCACTCAAAATCAAAGCTCAAGGCTTCACCGTGATTAAAATCAAACTGGGAGAATCGAAAGAGACCGATGTGGAACGGATCCGACTGATTCGCGAGTCCATCGGGATGGAGCTTCCCATGCGCATTGACGCCAATCAGGGATGGGCGGTAGAAGAGGCTATCGAAACATTGAAGGCCATGGAGCCCTATAATATTCAGCTCTGCGAGGAGCCTATTGCCCGATGGAAATTTATGGAACTGCCTCACATTCGCAAAGAGAGCCCGATACCCATTATGGCCGATGAGTCGTGTTGCGATCATCACGACGCGCAACGATTGCTGCAACTCGGTGCCTGCGATTTTTTCAATATCAAACTGGGGAAATCAGGCGGAATTTTCGACGCGTTGAAAATTATCGAAGTGGCGAAAACCAACAGCACCCGCATTCAAATCGGAGGATTTCTGGAATCCCGCCTTGCTTTTACCGCTTCAGCACATCTGGCCCTGACGAGCGATTTGATTATTCACTACGATTTCGATACTCCGTTGATGTTTGTGGAAGATCCCGTCATCGGGGGAATTACTTACGGAGATCATGCCGAAGTAACCGTGCCCGAAACTCCCGGGCTCGGAGCTAGGATGGATAGCAACTATCTGGCAAAGCTAGAAAAAATGACTATCTAAACAGATTCGCTTTACACAAACGACGCACTTGCATAAAAAAAACAGGGATATCCGAAATTCTCGAATACCCCTGTTTATCATAACTAAACTTTATCCAGTCTGGCAACGCCAGATCAGGACGATCTTTATACCTCATAGCTACTTATTTTTCGCTTAATGCCAATTCTTGATATCTGTTTGTAAGAGTCAGATTAATCATCGACAAATACTTGATATACTGAGAACGGGTAAGAATGTTCTTTGCATTTGCAAGGTTGAAATTAACCGCTTTGCTATAGGCTGCGTCGTTACCATCTTTTGCTGCCGTTTTCAACTTACTGGTGGTTGCCTCAAAAATGTACTTCAGGTTCTCACTCTGTTCTCCATCTGCATCAAGATACCTCATCAAACGATTGAACACCGGTTCATTGTTAATGGTATAAAACACACCTGTTTCTACCGGACTAACGGCATAAACTGAAGTTGCGCCTGCAACTAACACTGCTAAAACTAACATCATCTTTTTCATAATCTACACAATTTAAAAATTACACAATCCTTTTTTTACTAACCCTAAAAACTAAATACAACTAATACCTAAAAAAAAATACAAAGTCTTCCCCATGTTTTTCAGGTAAGCTTTGTATCAGATTTGTCATTAATAATTTTCCTCCTAATGACAATGCAAATTTATATGTTATACAACATGTTTTGCAAATTATTTAAGTTATATTCGCTACAAATGCAATTATTTAACTTTTATAAACATGTACAAATGTCGGATATCGCTCTGATAATCAGCACAATAATTAGAATATCATAAGTGTACAAAATACGCTTAATCAAACTCTTCAAAATCTATATCTGACAGAAAAACGGCCAAAATGTTACCATTTTATTACAAAAAACAGCAATAAAGCAGATTCTCCCGCCACATTTTATCGGAATATCGATCATTTTTCCACAAAAAGAAAACGGAGCAACCGTTGTTGCTCCGTTTAGGTAATCTAAAGAGAAAAAATAAAGAATGTCTCATTTTCACAAACTAAACACCCCAAGGTCAATTCAAAATTGTTTCTTTTATATACTGCTTTTCTTTGAAGATAGGGAGGATCCGCCCCGCCTTAATAGAATTTGGTCAGTGAAAACCAAATATCAAATCAATAGTTTCAATTAAAATGTCAGACTAAGTTCAACCCCGTATTGAGCCGGTTTGCCTTTCTGAGCAAACTCATTCCCCATGGATGTAAAATAAAACACCTGATAATCTGTATTCAATACATTCTTCGTCCAGAATCCAAAGCGAACATTGCCCTTTTCTGCGGTTACACGCCCATTGACTAATGTATAAAAAGCTTGCGAAACGCTATTGCTTTCATTCCAGTAGATACGCCCTACTCCGGTTCCCTGAGCACTAATTACCAAACGGTCTATCAACGAAGCATTGACAGGGATCGAATAGTCGGTCGAAAGAGCTACGGTATGCTGCGGAGCAAACGGGATGCGATTACCCCGATAACTTACAGTTTGTCCTGCTTGGTTAGTTACCTTATATTGAGTAAAAGTGGCATCGGTATATCCGTAAGACAAGGATGCAGAAAGATTGTCGGTCAGCAAAGCGCGTAATGAAGCTTCCGCCCCTTTACTTTGCGAACGACCTGCATTTTGCACCGTACGGCCTCCGATACTTGTATAGGTCACAATCTGCTGATTTCTGGAATCGATTAGAAAAACCGCCATATCGGCAAACAATCGCCCTTTAATCGGCTGACTATGTACGCCTATCTCGTAGTTCCAGTTAGTCTCCGGTTTGAAGGATATATATTGGTCAATATTACTTGGAATGGATTTGTTGCTCATTTTCAACTGAAGGATATCGGACAACATCGTATAATTGTATCCTCCGGCTTTAAATCCTTTAGATACTGAAGCATAAGCGTTAAAGCGATTCGTAAAATCATACTTAAGAGCAAATTTCGGGAGAAATTGCCAATACTCGTGCGAACTCTTTCCCTGAATTGTGCTGTAAGAGGAGATAATTGCAGGAACTCCCGGCATTGTCAGCAACATTGTTGCCGAGGTTGCATAATCAAGCGAACTTTTTTCATAATCAAGACGAACTCCCGCTGTTGCCGTTAATTTACCGACACGATAAGACGATTGGTGATAGAGTGCCGCTCCCTGTGACGGATTATCAAACAAACCGGGAACCTGCATCGATGGGTTTACAATGGTAATACCCTGCATGGCATTCTGCATAATATCTAATTCACCCCTCTCGAAAGTCATAGGAGAATCGGTTGTAAAACCCTGATGAAAACCAAACAAACCTGCCACCCATTGATATTTATCTGCATTTTTCGATTTGAAAACAAACTCCTGAGTCCAGGCATTCATTGTCTGCTTCTGCGTTAAATTGAATAACGAGTCAGAGGTAAAATCCTGATCGAGGCGCATCCTGTCTTTCATGTACTGATAGCTCGTTGTGGAACTCAAAACAAACTTATCTCCCTTATATTCAACAAAAAAACCATTGGTCAACAGTTTACGATTGTACGAACCAGGATCGTTGTAATTGACATCGCCGGCCACACCATTCGTCAATTTTGCATAAGGATAACCGTTCTGGTCACTGTAATCGTAAGCAACGGTATATTCGGCTTTTAGTCGGGCTGTCGGATGCCATTCGAGATGCGCTCGTCCTCCCGACGAACGTGTTTTATCGGCCTTCTGTCCATTGAACTGGTTGGTAAAGAATCCGTTGGAATTGCTAAAATTACCGCTTAACGAAAGCGCAAGTTTATCACTAAACTTCGTATAATGCGACAATTGGGCTTTATACTGTCCGTAAGTACCTGCCGAGAGTAACAGCTTTGTGCCCTGAAAATTAAAAGGAGACAATGTCTTTATATTGACAATACCGCCGAGCGAATTACGACCGTAAAGAACACCCTGCGGACCGCGAAGCATCTCTATATGCTCAATATCATAAAAATCGCAGTCGAAGGCACTCTTATCCAGATAAGGGATGTCATCTACATACAGTCCCAGCGTAGAACCGCTCATACGGGTTCCAACGCCGCGAACATATACCGCCGAAGTAAGTTTGGATCCATAATCGGGAATGTAGAAATTGGGGACGAATGCAGAAATATCTTTCAGCGAATTGATGTTCCGATCCGAAAGTGTTTGCGCCGAAAGCATGGTTCCGGATGCGGGAAGCTCTTTAAGAGGAAGTGTTTCGCGGGTAGACACCACGGTAACCTCATTCAGATTGTAACGTTTGCTGATAATGGTGTCGGAAGAAGCATTATCGGCATTGACGAATTGAAATGCAGTTAAAACTACAAGTGCTGCAATTAAAAAGTAACGTTTTTCCATTATAAAGTATTTGTAAAGAAGAGTCAAACGCGGGAATAAAACCGAGGCAAACAGTCAATCGACAAACCGGATTAACCCCGAATAATTTTTCCGGTGCAAAGGACGGGTAAAAAAATGAAAGACAAAATCCCCAATTATAGGGATACAGAGAGGATGTTCGAGTGGAACGAATGGGCTAACGATTCATCAATAGTCTGAAAATAAACAAACTAAACAAACCAAGGCTCCTGGGAATGATTAGTAGACCGTGGTAGTTGAAGATCAACTCAAAGAAATCAATCCGTTCATAGCCGCATACATGGTAAATCCCGAAACCGTTTTGATGCCGAGCTTGGACGCAATATTTTTACGGTGAGAGATAACGGTATGCAGACTGATGCCCAGTTGATCAGCAATTTCTTTATTGAGCAAACCCTGAGCAACCAAAGTCAGCACCTCCGTTTCACGAGCTGTCAATCCATCACTGTTTTCCTGATGAACAGAAGCATCGAGCAGACTGCAGATTTGCTCTGTCACATCAGATTCCGACGCATTTGTATTAAGAAAAGGCTGAGAAGCATGTTGCAAATCAGAAGACAAGGTGTGTCCGAAAACAATCGCCTTATTTTTTCTCGGCAAAAAATAATCATAGTGAAGGATGAAAAGATCGGTTGAGACAAAAAACAGATCGTAGCTGTTACTTTCATTTTCGCTCAATTCGGATGGAGATGCAAAAAGCGTAGCGCCTGTCCCCTCAAAATTTTCTACCAACAGCGACAGCAGCCCCCTCCCTTCGAGAAAATGGCTGGTAATAACAGCTATATTTTTATCTTTCAGCATTCTTTCTCGAGGTGATGAATTGCCGGATTAAGTAGTTTTTTGCAAATCTTATTGTACTGACGAATATCATTTTCGAGGGTAAACAGCGCAAAGAACACCGCGTAACAGAGATTTTGATCCGCTTCGCCCGTAAGGTATTTCATCAACATACTGCGCAAATCGAAAATTTTCTCATCCACCGTCTCTTTTATCGGCAAATCGTCCGGTCTTGCAGCATTCGATTCCGGAAGTCCGTTACACAAACGTTCGATATATGGAAATCGTTGTTCATTGTCATAATCAATTCCGGCCAGCAATTCGGCTTTAATCTCCTGAAAAAAATTATTGATAATGCCGATGGTTTTATTATGTTCAAAATTACTAGCCATCAGGGCATGCAGATGCCGCTCTACGTTGGGCAGTTGTGCCTGTACAATCTGGGCATTGGTATTCTTCAGGTAATCAACGGTCGCCGCGATCTGATTAATCATCAACGGACGTTCGAGTGTATACGTTTGTTGAATATATAGATTGATGACCGCCAGAAAAAGATCAGCATCAAGATTATACTCCTCACACACCTTTTTAATGGTCTTTTCTCCAAAACCAAGTTTTATATTAAAGCGACGAATCACCGGCATCAACACATAATGCTGAAGGATAACCTCGCTGAGCTTCATATCGGATAATATCAATGACATATCAATTTAATTTGCTTGCAAAGTTAATGAATGGTTTGGATTACAGCAATGCTGCCGCTTCAGTGTCCAATAACCAAAGCAGTCTACCGGAGGTCGGAGCCACTTTGGCCGCCGGATATTTATTCAAATTTTCTTTCCTGTGTAATATAATTTCTTTAACTTTAATTGCTTTACTGTCACCAGTGACAAGAAAAGCCACATAATTGGCCGAATTAATCACTTTCCCGGTTATCGTGATTCGCTTCATTCCGCTATCAGGATGCAGGTTGACGACGCAAGGTTTGGAACTTTTCCAGAGCTTGATAGACGATGGAAAAATTGAAACGGTATGTCCGTCATCACCCAACCCGAGTAAAACCAGATCGAAGAAGTGCTCCTCTTTTTCAATTAATTCGCCATAACGCACCGCCTCCTGCTCGGGATCATTTTCGCCCACGATGCGGAAAATATTTCCGGGAGGAATGGGTATTTTGTCAAGTAGATGCTCTTTGGTCATGCCGAAATTGCTCATTTCGTCATTGGGAGGCACACAACGTTCATCGCCCCAAAAGAGACGAATGCGCTTCCAGTAATCGAATTCACACTTCGCTTTTGACCAATAATCGAACAATGCTTTCGGAGTAGAACCTCCTGAAAGGGCAATATTGATTGTTGACTTGGATTGCAACAGATAATCAATCAGATTGATGACCTCACGATTCAGGTCATCCCTGGTTTCAAATATGGAAATTTGGGGCATCATAGTTCACAATAAATACCGTCATCCGACAGATTTTTACACGGATAACGCCAAGTTTGATTTTCTCCCTCCACTAATTTATCGGCACAATCGGGGCCCCAGGTCCCGGCGGGATAGCCGTAGAGCGGCGCATTCGGATTGTGTTTCCAGAAATCGAGAATGGGTTGCACGAAGCACCAGGCAGCCTCCAGCCCATCGCCACGGGTATAAAGAGTGGCATCACCCATCATTCCATCAAGCAACAGACGCTCATAAGCTCCCGGCACGTAGGTTGCCTGCAAATCTTTGTAATGAAAATCCATATTGACCGTCTTCACTTCAAATCCGGCTCCCGGGATCTTCATCCCCGTTTTCAGCAAGATGCCCTCATCGGGATGAATGCGCAGAACCAACTGGTTGCCCATCGTCCAGAAATCGGGGTTGCTAACGAAAAGTTTATGAGGAGTAGGCTTGAAATGAATCACAATTTCCGAAACACGCGTCGGCATCCGTTTCCCGGTACGGACATAGAATGGCACCCCGCCCCAACGCCAGTTGTCGATATAAAACTTCAGGGCCACATAGGTTTCGGTGCGCGACATCGGGTCTACACCCTCTTCTTCCCGATAACCTTTGAAATGGCCTCCGCGAATGTTCGACGACAGGTATTGCCCGCGAATCACACTACTGAACAGATCGGTCTCTTTCAGCGGTCGAAGCGACTGAAAAACTTTCATCTTTTCGTTGCGGATAGCTCCGGCGCTAATCTCGGTGGGAGGCTCCATTGCAACCAGTGCGACCAGCTGCAGCAAATGATTTTGCACCATATCGCGAAGCGCCCCAGCATGATCGTAATATCCGCCACGACCCTCTACGCCCAGACTCTCGGCGGCCGTTATCTCTACGCGGTCGATATAATTCCGATTCCAGAGAGGTTCGTATATTCCATTGGCAAAACGGGTTACGAGCACGTTTTGTACTGTCTCCTTACCCAGATAGTGATCGATTCGGTAAATCTGTTCTTCTTTGAAAAAGTCGAGAAGCAGTTTGTTGAGTTGGAAGGCCGAATAGACATCCTCACCGAATGGCTTTTCGATAATCAGTCGTGGAAAGCCGTTGTGCCCTTTATTAAGTCTCTGTTGTGCCAAAAACTGAGGAATCAGGCCATACAAGCTGGGAGGCGTTGAAAGGTAAAACAGATAATTACCTCCGGTATGATGATCGCTGTCAATCTTTTTGAGTTTGTGAACCAATTTGGCATACTCCGTAGCCTCTTTCGTTTCGATAGAAAGGTAGTGCAACTTTTCATCAAAAACAGCCAGTTTCTCTTTGTCAGGATTTTTGAAATAGGCAAACTGGCGAATGCCGTCGTTCATTTTATCGCGGAATGCTTTATCGGTAAACTCACTACGACTGACACCCAAAATGGTGAAATTTTGGGGCAACAGATCCTGCATAAACAGATCGAATAGTGCAGGAATCAGTTTGCGGTAGGTGAGATCGCCCGAGGCTCCGAAGATAACCAGTACCTGGTCTTGAATTTGTGCCATAGCAATATCCTCCTTTACGATTTCTTTACCTCATGACCGCCGAACTGGTTTCGCATGGCAGCCAACAGTTTCATGGCATACGAATTCTCCTGACGCGACTGGAAACGGGCAAAAAGCGACGAGGTGATGACCTGAGCCGGCACGTCGAAGTCCATGGCCGTTTGCACCGTCCAGCGACCCTCGCCACTGTCGGCCACCCACGGTTGCAGATCGGTGAGTTCCTGATCTTTTTCCAGCGCATTTCCAATCAGTTCGAGTAGCCAAGAACGCACCACCGAACCATTCATCCACACTTTAGACACCCTTTCCAGGTCGATATCGTAAGGCGAATTTTTCATTATTTCAAAGCCCTCGGCATAAGCCTGCATCATTCCGTATTCAATGCCGTTGTGCACCATCTTGGTCATGTGACCGGCACCGCTTTCGCCGCAATAGATGTAGCCGTTTTCGGGAGCCAGACTTTTGAAAAGCGGTTCCGCGAAATCGCAAGCCTCTTTCGTACCGCCATACATCAGGCAATAGCCGTTTTGCAGTCCCCACACGCCACCGCTGGTACCGCAATCGATATAGTCGATTCCTTTTTCTTTGAGTTTTTTGCCACGGGCCACAGAGTCGCGCCAGTAGCTATTGCCACCGTCGACGATAATATCACCCTTTTTCAGCAGGTCAGACAGCGCGTCAAGATTCGCGTCGACAGGTTTCCCCGACGGCACCATCAGCCACACCAGTTTCTTTTCATCCAGCTTTCCGACCAGATCGTGAAGGTCGGTTGCCGCCTCGGCTCCTTTTTCTACAGCCTCATCGACCTCTTTCTTGGTGAGATTATACACTACGACCTGATGTCCGTTATTGAGAAGGCGTTCCACCATTTTCCCGCCCATTTTTCCTAAACCGATAAATCCTATTTTCATATTTATTGTTGCTTTTAATAAATCAATGAACGCCGGACAAGTTGCCCGGTAAAAAAGATCCGGTATTGCCTATCACAATCCGGACGAGTGATACAAAGATACGTTACAGCGGAGCGAAATGCAATTGCAGCTATCAAAAAAATAATATTTCCAAAAGCAGAAAAGTTCGGGTCGGGGGCTTTGTTTGCGGCCATAAAACGGTTACTTTTGTGAAAAAATATACAGAATGGATTCAATTACCGAACTCTACCGGATAGGATACGGCCCCTCAAGCAGTCACACCATGGGCCCGTCCAAAGCAGCAGCTCAATTCAATGCAAAACATCCCGAAGCACACCACTTCAACGTAACGCTTTACGGAAGTCTGGCAGCAACCGGTAAAGGACACCTCACCAATATCGCCATTCTCGAACAGATCAAAGAGAGGCCTGTTCATCTCAACTGGGAACCGAAGATTTTTTTGCCTTTTCATCCCAACGGAATGAAGTTTGAAGCGGTAGACGCAAACGACAACATTACCGATACCTGGGTGGTGTACAGCATTGGCGGTGGCGCTTTGGCCGAAGAGGGAGAGAATCACAGTAAGACATCTACCTATCCGCTCAGCACCATGGATGAGATACTGGCCTATTGCGACAAAGAGGGGCTGGCATTTTGGCAGGTGGTTGAACAATTTGAAGATGAGTCCATCAACGACTATCTCAAAAAGGTATGGAAAACCATGTGCAATGCCGTAGAAAGGGGCATTGAAAATGAAGGAACACTTCCGGGCGTTTTAAAACTACAACGGAAAGCTCCCAACTACTACGTAAAAGCAAAAGGTTACAGCGACTCCCTGCAACGACGCGGTCTGGTGTATGCCTACGCCTTAGCAGTGGCCGAAGAGAATGCTGCCGGAGGGTTGATTGCCACCGCCCCGACATGCGGAGCGTGCGCCGTGGTTCCTGCGGTGTTATACCAATTACGCCAATACCACCATTTTTCGGAGGCGCGCATTTTAAGAGCTTTAGCCACGGCAGGATTGATCGGAACCTTAGTCAAAACTAATGCCTCCATATCGGGAGCCGAAGTGGGATGCCAGGGCGAAATCGGCACTGCCTGTTCCATGGCAGCTGCTGCCGCAACCCAACTGCTGGGCGGAACCAATACCCAGATCGAATATGCCGCCGAAATGGGGATGGAGCACCACCTGGGTCTCACCTGCGACCCGATAGCCGGATTGGTGCAAATACCCTGCATCGAACGAAACGCAATGGCAGCCGACCGTGCGTTCAACTGCTGCACTTACGCGCTGTTTTCGGACGGAAATCACCGCATCTCGTTCGACCAGATCTGCAACACCATGCTGCGTACCGGACGCGATCTGGCATCGTCGTATAAAGAAACCGCCACCGGAGGATTGGCAACTCTCTAAATCTCCAGATTTCTTAGTTCAATGCCGTTGCTTTGTACCCCGCTTTTTGCAAAACAGCGACGACATCGTCACTTTCAAGGCTATTGGTTTCAACAATCAGGATTTTTTGCGGATTTGCCGTATCGACTTCCCAGTGTTCAATTCCATCGGCGCTATTGAGAAATGGCGTTACTTTGGCTATGCAGCCCTGACAATTGATGTTGGTTGTAAATTTTAATATTTTCATCATGAGTTAATTATAAAGTTTATTTGTCGTTATTGCTCAATATTTTTCGATTTTAACCGGAGGCTGTTGCTCACCACCGAGACCGAGCTCAGCGCCATGGCTGCTCCGGCGATCATCGGGTTGAGCAGGAATCCCCAAACGGGATACAACACACCGGCAGCAATGGGAATTCCGATTACATTGTAGACGAATGCCCAAAACAGATTTTGCCGGATAGAGCGAACCGTCAGCGCCGACAACCGGATCGCTTTGACCACCGTTTGCAGGTCGGACGAGATAATGGTCATTTTCGCCACATCCATCGCGATATCCGAACCGGCACCCATGGCAATACTCACGTCGGCCTGAGCCAGGGCCTGCGAATCGTTGATGCCGTCACCAACCATTGCGACCACTTTACCCTGTGCTTGTAACCCGTGTATAAAGTCCGCCTTTTCGGAAGGCAATAATCCGGATTTATAACTCGTCACACCCACCATTCGGGCTACTGCCTGAGCCGTATGCTCGTTATCGCCGGTAAGCAAACAGACCTCTATGCCACGACGTTGCAAATCGGCAATGGCCTTTGCCGAGGTACTTTTGATTTTATCTGCAATTCCGAACAACGCCACCAACTCCTTGTCGCGGGCAAAGCAGACAACCGTTTTTGCCTCACGCTGCCACTGCTCCATCAACGCCAATGTCGACGTCGGAATCTCCACTCCGCCATCATCCATAAGCTTTTGGTTCCCTACCGAAAAAACTATTTTGTCATAGGTTGCCCGTACCCCTTTCCCCGGAATACTTTCAAACGCGTCGGGTGCCGTATAAGGCTCCGTGGACTTGCCCAGCGACGCAACAACGGCCTCTGCCAACGGGTGTTCGGACTGGGTTTCAATAGCGTGAAGAATCGGCTCCAAATCCAACTTCTCTTCTTCGGCGACAACCCATTCCGCATTCGTCACAACCGGTTTGCCTTCCGTCACCGTACCGGTTTTGTCCAACACGACGACATTGATTGTATGTGCCAGCTCCAGACTCTCCGCGTCTTTTATCAGGATTCCATTTTCGGCTCCTTTGCCCATACCCACCATGATAGCCGTGGGCGTGGCCAGCCCCAAAGCACACGGACAGGCAATCACCAACACGGAGACCATCACGAGCAAAGCCTGTGGCAAGACACTCTCGCCACCGATCGTCATCCAGACGACAAAACTTAGTACCGCAATCGCCAACACAACGGGGACAAAGACCGACGCGATTTTATCGACCAAATGTTGCACCGGTGGCTTGCTCCCCTGAGCAAGCTGTACCATCTTAATGATTTGCGACAGCAACGTTTCGGCGCCCACTTTTTTCGCCTCGAAAACAAAACTCCCTTTCTGATTGATCGTACCGGCAAATACGTTATCGCCCTGCGCTTTTTCAACCGGAACCGGTTCTCCGGTGATGGTACTTTCGTCGACAAAAGAGGTACCCGACACAACTTCACCATCCAGCGGAATTTTATCGCCGGGTTTCACCAGCACACTATCACCCACATTCACCCGCTCCACAGAAACTTCCGTAACCTCGCCATCCGGCTGAACGACACAAGCCGTATTGGGCTGCATCCCAATCAGTTTCTTGATGGCCGATGACGTATTCGATTTCGCCCTCTCTTCGAGCATTCTGCCCAGCAAAATAAAAGCAATAATGACGGTCGAAGACTCAAAATAGACATGAGGTTCCTGTCCCCGGTTTGTCCAGAATTGCGGGAAAAGCGTGCTGAAAAGGCTGAACAGATAGGCAATTCCGGTACTTAGAGCCACCAATGTGTCCATATTAGCTTTCCCATGTTTTGCCTGACGAAAAGCATTGATAAAGAAGCTTCGCCCATACCAGGCAACCACGGGAGTGGTAAGCACCAGCATAATCCAGTGGGCATACGGCATGTGCATCAACAGCATTGCAATAATCACCACAGGCAGTGCCAAAACGGACGCGCCGATCGTATTGTGCCTGAGTTCGGAAAGGTGCGTTTTTTTAATCTCTTCCTGAACGAGGCGGCTCTCCTCTTCGACCAGCATATCGTATCCTGCCGATTGTACGGCCGACTTTATTGCGGAAAGATCGGCGACTTCGGGTTGAAATTCAATCCATGCGGTAGAGTCGGCAAAGTTCACCGACGCGCTTTTTACCCCGGTCTGCACCTTCAACGTGCTCTCAACATTGGCCGCACACGAGGCACAACTTAACCCGATAACCGGGAAACTCTTTTTTATTGTTGTCATTAGCTCTGTGTTTCGTCATTTAACTTCAAATTCATTTCGTTACAAAGGTACTTATGTTGTCGTAAATCAAATTAATAGGTAAAAAAACGATTTATCGTTTTTTTCTGCGACTTATATTCTCACGCAAAGGCGCAGAGGCGCAAAGTACTCATAAATAATTGAAATACATCATATATTACGACTTAAGACGCTACAAAGAAAAACTTTCGGTTTTTCTTTGTGACTTTGCGGCTTTGCGTGAGAAACGTATTTTATAACGAATCATTGCTTAACAAGATCCATGCCACACTTCGGGCATTTTCCCGGATGATCAGACACAACGTCGGCATCCTCCTTCATCGGACAGACATACACCACCTTTTTATGGTGTGTTGTTTTCTCTGTTGTTGTTTTTTGAGCTGCGGTTGCAGGGGGCGTTTCGGCATGATTCATCATACTTGGCTTGCCGGCCAGTTGTGCCGCAGCGTCCACACTAAAAACCCCATTGGTTACTACTTGCTCTCCCTCCTGCAAGCCTTTTGCCACCACAATACTCTCGCCCAGATCGGCACCAAGGGTTACCTCCCGCATTTCAAAAGAGGGAGTAGCCGTACTCTGCAATTTCACGTAAACTACCGAGCGCCGGCCCGTCCAGAGCACAGCCGAACGAGGAACCAGCAGATCGCCGGCACTCCCTTTGAGTCTGGCTTTCAGCACTCCCATCGCCAGCATTCCGGGTTTGAAAAGTGAATTACGGTTGGGTGCCTCCACCCGGATTTTAACCGTACGCGAACGGCTATCGACCATAGGTGCAACAAACGAAACCCTGCCGGAGAACCCTTTGCCGGGCATCGACTGCAGTTCGTACGAAAGGTTATCTCCGTTTTTGATCCAGGACAAATCGGTCTCATACACATCGAAGAGCACCCAGAGGCGCGATAAATCGGTCACCTCGTACAACGGGGTACCCTGCGATACATAATCGCCCTGATTCACCAACTTCTTTGTTACGACACCCGAAGTAGTCGCTTTGACGGCAAATTCGGTTGCCGGGCGACCACCATTCTCCAACGCATCGATTTGCGCCGAAGAGAGTTTCCACTGACGGAGTTTTTCGCGGGCGGCCTCCAATGCACCGGGCACACTGCCGTTCAGTTTCTTCGCTTCCAGCAACTCCTGCTGCGCCTGAATCAATTCGGGGGAGTAGACTATGGCAATGGTTTGTCCTTTCACCACCCTGTCGCCGGTAAAATTGACCAACAGTTTGTCTATCCGACCCGGCAGATGAGCCGGTAAAACCGATACTGCACGTTCATCGCTTTCGACCCGGCCATACAGACGGATCTCTTTCGAGGCCGAGCCTTTCATAACGGGTGAGGTTTGAATATTTGCCGTCTGCATCGCCTCCTCCGACAATGTAATTGCTGCAGTATTTTGATTTTCATTACTTTGTTGTAATGGAATCAGATCCATTCCACAAAGCGGACACTTGCCCGGATGATCCTGCCGGATCTGCGGGTGCATGGAACAAGTCCATATCTGTTTGACACTTTCCGATTTTTGACCTTCGGCTTGCTTGCCGGTCGACGAATGAGAAAAGAAGAGCCATCCCAATCCCAGACCGACTACAAAAATCAGCGTCCATTGAAAGTATTTATTATGTATCATAATCTTTTAGATAGTTAGAAGCCTCACTCCCTGCCTCTCCCCAAGAGAGGGGTGGAATCGGCTGTGAAAAATGGTTTTCATTTTGCATTGCTTTGTGTTGCATATTCATTCTCCCCTCCCTGTGGAGGGGTCGGGGGAGGCCACCAATTTCTGCAATGCCGCGTAGGCAATTCGTTTATCGGTTTCGGCCTGCAAAACAGCGATCCGGTAATCGAGCAATACCTTATGTGTACGTACTAAGTCGTTCAGACCGCTACCGGAAGTCGCAAATTGCGTTCGCTGCAAGTTGAAACTTTGTTGAGTCAACTCCCGGTTTTGTTTCGTGAGCCGGAGATTCCGGTTCGCTTCATCAATAGCCAACTGCGTATCGGTCAATTCCATAAAAAGCATATTTTGTACATTGACAGCATTCTCCGTAGCCGATTGTTCCAGCAATTGCGCTTCGCGTATCGATGCCGTATACTTTTTCCGGTAAAGCGGCAGTTTGACCGATAACATTGGCATTACCATATCCTTGCCGTTCATCATCGACGTACTCATTTCGCTTTTACCAACCACCGTGTAATTCAATCCGATACCAACCATCGGATAACCCATTTTCCGGTTCATCACCTGTCGGGCACGAAAAGCCTCGATGTCGGCTTTCGACATTTTCAGCATCGGATTATTTTGTTTGATAGAATCGAACAACGCGACGCTCTGGTAATCGTCATCGGGAACCGGCAACTCTCCTGGGAGAGTGACCGGAATATTCGGTTCACGATTCAACAACAGATTAAACTGGGTTGTCATCACCTGCCGACGCTGCTTCAACGAAGCAATCGTGTTGGCAATAGTACCGGTTTCTATCCGCAACTGCAACAAATCGTTCAGAGCAGTTCCTGATTTACTCATAGCGCTACCACTTGACATAGCAGGAGCCTGACGCAGACTATTGTCGCGATTATCACCGGGATTCATGCCCATAGTTGTCTTTTGCGGCGCCTCGCTCATCGCCGATCGCGAAGCGGTTGCGGTAACGCTGCCGTTTTCACTACCAAGTTTTGCCAGCAACAATTTCTCTATGCTCTGCAAAAGCACCAGTGCCGAATCATTGACAGCAATCTGCCGGTCGGTAAGCCAGAGCTGAAAATAGCTCTTGCGCACGTTGTAAAACAGCTCCTCTTTTTCGGCCCGAAAAGCTTCAAAATCGGCTTGTGCCATCTGTGCCGCTTCCTTTTTGGCAGCCTTCAATGTACCTGCCCAGGGGAACATCTGCATCAACTGAATTTGTGCCCGTTGCTTGCCGCCAAGTACCTCCATCGGTTCGATAAAATAGCCGAACGAAAGATCGGGATCGGGCAAGGCGCCTACCTGCGGCACCTTTTGCAGCGAAGCCAGATATTTGGTGTACTTAGACTTCAAAGCAGGATTGTTTTGAGCGGCAATCTCAAGATATTTTCCTAAACTATCCGTTTGAGCAAAGGCAGAAATAGATAGAAATAGTAGAAATATATTGAAATATATCGCAACATTTGATCTTCGTTTATTTTGATTTACCTTCATCTTTGGTTTGTTTGATGAAATTATTGAGTTTGATCTGCAACTCTTTCGATATTGTTTTGTATTGATTAAAAAAATCCTGAGAGATTTTATTCCGGCTCAAGAGCAATTCCAGCCAATGATCCGTCGATTCAGATTGCGAAGCTCTTGCATTGTAATAAAAACGTACTTTATCCAAATAATAGAACCGGGCATACCCTTCTGCAATATTAGCTCCGATTGAATCGGTGGCCCTCAGAAACTGATCTCCAATCAATTTTTTATCTTCAAAGGTCATGCCAGCATAAAGGCTCCATGCCATATCGGAAAGTTGACGTGCTAATTTGTAAACGACTAACTCTTGAATGGGAATAAATGCATTAGCCATAATAATTGATATTAAAAGGTTTGTTTTTTGAAACATATTAAGATAGGGCGGACACGTATTTCTATATATTTCAACTTATTTCTATGGTATGTCAATTATATTTCTGTTTTTCACTTCCCGTTCTCTCCAGATCGACTGCAAAACCGGCACCACATACATGGTCATGATCTGGATAATCATTCCCCCGAAAGTCGGAATGGCCATCGGTACCATAATGTCGGCGCCTTTGCCGGTGGAGGTAAGAACAGGCAGCAGCGCAATAATAGCCACAGCCGCCGTCATCATAGCAGGCCGCACACGCTTTTTACCGGCTTCCACCACCGCTTCACGAACAGCAACCACAGAGGCGGGTTTGCGCTCTTCAAAGATTTGATGGATGTAAGTTCCCATAATCACACCATCGTTGGTAGCCAATCCGAACAGGGCAATAAAGCCGACCCAGACCGCCACGCTCAGGTTGATCGGGTGCATCTGGAACAGATCGCGCATATTCACTCCGGCAAACGAGAAGTTAAGGAACCACCCCTGACCATACAGCCACAGCATGATAAAACCTCCCGCAAAAGCGACAAAAACACCCGAAAAGTGAATGCACGAGGCGGTAATGGTTTTGAACTGCCGGTACAAAATCAGGAATATCAGCAACAAACTGATCGGAATAACAATCGACAACCGTTTGGTGGCACGAATCTCCTGTTCGTAATTTCCGGCAAACTGATAGGTAACGCCTTTGCCGAGCCTGAGCTTGCCTGCGTTGATCTGTTGCTTCAGAAATTTGTCGGCCTGATTGACCACATCCACCTCTGCAAATTCCGGCTTGCGGTCGAAGGTGACGTACCCGGTCAGGAAGGTATTCTCGCTCCGGATCATCTGCGGCCCGCTGGCATATTCAATTTTAGCCAGTTCGCCCAACGGAATTTGCGAACCGTCGATCATAGCCGGAACCAGAATATTCTTCAAATCTTCGGGCGTAGAGCGCAACTCGCGGGCATAACGCACCCGAACCGGAAAACGTTCACGCCCTTCTACGGTTGTAGTGAGCGACATGCCGCCCACCGCCGACTGAATCACATCCTGCACCTCTTTTACACTCAATCCGTAACGGGCAATCGCTTCGCGGTCGATATCGATCAACAGGTAAGGCGCAGCCACGCCACGTTCGGCAAACACCGAAGAGGCCTGCACTGATGGCACCTGCTTCAACTGCTGCTCAATGGCAATCCCGCTCTTTTCTATCGTCTCCAGATCGGGACCATACACCTTGATTCCCATCGGCGCGCGCATACCGGTAGAGAGCATCACCAATCGCGTCTCGATCGGTTGCAATTTCGGAGCCGAAGTCAGTCCCGGCAACTGCGTCACCTTTACAATCTCCTGCCAAATGTCGTCCGGTTTATGAATCTGCGGCCGCCATTGCCGGAAATAGTCGCCATACTTATCCTCAATCAAAAACTCTTGAATATTTGTAGAAATAGATTGAGACACATTGAAATAGATAGAACTATTTTTCAAAGCATTACGCCTCTTTTTTTTATTTTCTTTCAACGAAATATCCACTTTTTGCTCTTTGTAATTAAATTCAATAGACTCAATATCAGATATTTCTATTTTATTTCCATTTATTTCAACAGTATTTCCATGCAAACCAGACAACTCACCGATTGTCTTGCTTTTATCCAAAACAAAATTTCCCTGTCTGTCTGTTTTGAATCGTTTCCGATGTCCGTCCTGATCCAGAATGTATTCCGGCTTGTAGTTGATCACATTCTCAAACATCTGAATGTTGGCCGGATCGAGCGCGGAATTGACACGCCCCCATTTCCCGACGGCAATCTCCACTTCGGGAATAGAGGCCAGCCGCTGATCGAGTTGTTTCTCATACCCGATATTCCGTTCCACTCCCGCATGGGGCATACTGGTGGGCATGAGCAGGAAGGATCCTTCGTTGAGCGAGGGCATAAACTCTTTGCCGATGCCCGGAAAAACGGACTCCGCCTTTTGCCAACCACTACTCTGACGAATATTCCATCCCGTTTTTTCCATTCCATCGGCAGCAAAGCTGAAAATACGATCCACGCCGAGCCAGATCAGGATTCCGAACAACAGTGTCGCCACCGGAATGGCCAGAAACTTTGTTTTGTTTGCCAGACACCAGCGCAATACCGGTTCGTAATAATGCACCATCAACGAGAGCAGGGTCAGTACAAACCCAACTATCAGTACGATAAAGATAAAATTGAGTCCAAAGTGGTTTTGTGCTCCTAACGGCAACCACTCTTCCGTGAGGTAATAGAGAGCAAACAAGAGCGCAATAACCAGATTCACATACTTTTGATGCCGTTTCCACGGCTCTTTCCACAAGTGAGCAGTTAAATTGTTAGCACCAACCGATGACAATGCCAATGCAGGCCAGCTTCCCCAGACAATTGTAAAAATGAGTCCGGCTCCGATCAAGATGCCATTGCCGATTTTTCGCGATTTGGTGGTATTCAGTTTCAGAGAGAAGATCCATTTGGCAAGCGTCGGGAGTACCATCAAACCCAGCAGCATGGAAGCCACGATAGCAAAGGTCTTGGTGAAAGCCAACGGTCTGAAAAGTTTCCCTTCGGCAGCCTCCATGGCAAATACCGGCAAGAAACTGATAATTGTCGTAAGCAAAGCCGTGATAATGGCCGGAGCTACTTCGATGGTTGCTTTCAGAATCAGGTCGTCGTACTGTTCCTTCGAAAGATTTCTGTTCTCGGGTAGTTCGAGATGGCGGACAATATTTTCGGTAAAGACAATGCCGATGTCGACCATCACCCCGATGGCAATGGCAATACCCGACAGGGCCACGATGTTGGCATCGACCCCTACCAAACGCATCACGATAAAGGTCATCAGTACGGCAATTGGCAGCAGGCCCGAGATGATTGCCGATGCCCTCAGGTTGGTCACCAGTACGATGATAACGATGATACAGATCAGAATTTCGTGCGTCAGCGCCGTTTCCAGCGTACCGATGGTTTCGCGGATCAAACCTGTGCGGTCGTAAAACGGCACAACGGTCACCTTACTCACCGTTCCGTCGGGCAGGGTTTTCGATGGCAATGACTGCTCCATTTCCGCAATCTTCTTTTTGACATTTGAAATCACCTCCAGCGGATTCGATTTGTAGCGTGCCACCACGACACCACCTACCGCTTCCACCCCGTTCTTGTCGAGGCCCCCGCGACGTGTTGCCGGACCGAAAGCGACGCGTCCGATCTGTTTGACGGTAATCGGCGTATTATCTTCGCTGACAGCCACCACCGCTTTTTCGATATCAGCCAGCGATTTGACATAGCCTAAGCCGCGCACCACATATTCCACCTGATTCATCTCCATGGTTTCGGCACCGATGTCGAGGTTGGAATTTTGCACCGCCTTCATCACATCCATCACCGTCACGCCATAGGTTTTCATGGCATCGGGGTTGAGATCGATCTGATACTCTTTGACAAAACCTCCGACACCAGCCACTTCCGACACTCCGTCAGCCGACGAAAGGGCATATTTCACGTAGTAATCCTGTAAGGTGCGCAACTCCTGCGGATCCCATCCTCCGGTAGGCTTACCGGTTTTAGGATTCCGGCCTTCGAGCGTGTACCAAAATACCTGTCCGAGTGCCGTAGCATCAGGACCCAAAGCCGGTTTAACCCCTTCGGGCAAAGTGCCTGGCGGCAGCGAACTTAACTTTTCGAGCACCCGCGAACGACTCCAGTAAAACTCCACATTATCCTTAAAAATGACATAGATAAACGACATACCGAACATGGAGGTGCTCCGGATGGTTTTTACCCCCGGCATTCCCATCAATGCCGTCGTCAACGGATAGGTGATTTGATCCTGAATATCCTTGGGCGATCGCCCCATCCATTCGGTGGCTACAATCTGCTGATTCTCTCCGTAATCCGGAATGGCATCGACCGGAACCGGATCACGCGGGAGAAATAAGACGTTCCAATCGAATGGGGTAGTAATTATTCCCCACACTACAAAAATGACTAACAGCATAGCCGTTATCAGTTTGTTATGAAGAAAAAACCGTATAATCCGATTAATCATAAGATCTATTTACAATTGACATGATATAAAACAAGTGTGCATAAGCTTCAACCTCAGACCTCTCCTCCTAACCTCCTCCCCACAAGGGAGGAGGAACCGGTTGCGAAAATCAGCATGGGGATACCCCTCTCTGGTGGGGAGGGGATGGGGAGAGGCTTAGCACATTTATTTTCCTCTCGGATATTTGCAGCAACCGGGCAACGCGTTGTAGACTTTCGGGTCGGCTTTGTACTTTTCGGTATCGTGACCCACGGCGGCAAGGGCTTTGCTCACTTTATCGATATTGGTTTTCGAAGCATCGAAAGTGATTTTCAACATTTTGCTCGATTCGTTCCAGTTGGCAGTGGTTGTACCTGCCGATTTAGCCGCTTTTTCAATGCGGGCTTTACATGTCGAGCAGTTTCCCCACACCTTTATGGATGCGGTTTGTGTTGACTTTTGAGCACCGAGTTGGGTTGTAAATGCCACAATAATGGCAACGAGGATAAATTTGATTGATTTCATGACTTCTAAATTTGAAAATTTGGGAATTTGAAGATTTGAAAATGACAATTGCATATGCAAATTTAATTGGCACATGGATTAATTGTCATATTTTAGTTTCGCTGATCTTCGATGCAAATTGAAATTTACTTCGATGTATTATACGCGAAGATACAACGAGAACTTGCGGATCGGGACAATCCGAAACAATCATTCAATCAAATCAAAAGGACGGATTTCAGGCTAAGCAGGTGCCTGGAGGAGTACAAAGGGGGTGGATAAACGTGTTCTGCCAATACGGTTGGCTCTTCTGCAAACGCAGTGAGCAACTGATTGTTCGGCAAATCGATATGCCATGTAAAATCAGCATTAACGGAAATCTGGACAATCTGGTCGTTAAGGTCTATCTGCAGGCGGGTAATCTTACAGCAATCCTGCTTTGCGGTTTGCATCGTATGCCCGCATGTCATCGATTTCGGGGTTTCCGGTTTTCCGGCACAACAGTCGTCAGTTTCGGACGAATGTACCGGCGCAACAGGCAGATTCGCCAGATTAAGCTCTTTCGCCACTTCGCCAATACCTTTCTTGCTACATTCGGAACAACAGTAGTGAATGTAGTTTACCCCGCTGCCCACCAGGAAAACCACAAGGGCAAGCAAGATAATGGAAAAATATCGGAGAATTTGTTTCATCTGGTACAAAGATACATTCTGACGAGAACGATTTGCCAGAAAAGATCTGTTTTTTTAGGATTTTTAGAGAGAAGAGTGCTGCAAAATAAAAAAGTCCCGAAACCGGGACTCTCTTGTTATAATTCTTCCAAACGTTTCAAATCGTAGTACATGATGCGGGCATCGGAGTCTACGTCGTCGTTGGTAATGTAGTAAAAACCATTTTTTTCGTAGAAAGGAAGCGACTCTTTGATTCCTTCTACCGTCAGGAAACGGCATCCGGTAAAGCGGTTGGTCATCAGCCAGCGTTTCACATAATCGACCACAGCGGTGCCTACCTGCTGATTTTGATAATATTTGGAAACACCGAGCTGCACCATTTTCACGGCCGGATAGCTGATATATTTCTTGCCGATAGGCAGGTATTCAAAAAAATATTTTTTCCACCTTCCGGTAATCGGAGTCGATTCCAGTATAATGCGGTCGTTGGTCAGGGCTACGAAAGCAATGGTTTCATCTGCATTCTCAATAAGATACGTAACCGAAAGCAGCTGCTTGTCGTACGATTTTGCTCCGTCAAAAAGATATGAATTTACATCTTCGCGACCACAATCGAAAGGTTTCAATTGCAGATCCTGCGAGAGGCGGATCATCTTACAAGTAGAAAAATCCATAGCTTATCGGAAATTGGAAATGGCAGCTAACTGAGCAAAGTGATTGAATGTACGTTCTTTTTCTACGCGACAGGCTTTATTTACGTCAGCCTCTTTCATCTCATTGATAAAGTTAATCGCATCAATCCCTTTCAAAACGGGAGTTTCTTTGTTCGGCTTAGTCATATTTTGGTTAGATGTAACAGTCGGACAAAATTACAGCAAATAGTTTACAATGGTATTCCATTCTGAAAAAAATAGAGCTACAAGATATGCAAAAAATATTAACTAATTCAAACTGAATTAAATTTCTTGCCGGATGTAAGCCCGAATGATAAAATTTAAACAATTGACAATTGGATTATTAGAAATTTGGTGATCGGGAGGCATTTATCTTTTTTAGTAGCAGAGGCATTTCTATTGTTACAGATCATTATCCGTCACAGGTTTCGTCAACTCGTTAGGCATGGCTAAAACAAATGCGTAACTTTGCATGTTTCATACTATAATAATTTTTTCATCTAAGGAAGTATGGAACTCCATTGTTGCTGTAAATTATTTTCCGATAGCTATCGGGATCTCTTGGGCGTTATGCAGCAACATGTTCGTTTCATATATTAAGCATCTATGTCCAACAAAGGAAATATTATAATCAAAGGAGCCAGGGTCAATAATCTCAAAAATATTGACGTAGAGATACCCCGCAACTCACTGGTAGTCATCACCGGGCTCTCCGGTTCCGGCAAATCGTCGCTGGCATTCGACACACTGTATGCCGAAGGGCAACGTCGATACGTAGAGAGTCTTTCGGCTTATGCCCGGCAGTTTCTGGGGCGCATGAACAAGCCCGAGGTCGATTACATCAAAGGGCTGCCTCCTGCTATTGCCATCCAACAAAAGGTAAACACCCGCAATCCGCGTTCCACGGTGGGAACCTCCACCGAAATTTACGAATACATCAAACTGCTTTATTCGCGTGTGGGTAAAACCTACTCGCCGGTATCGGGCGAACCGGTAAAGAAACATACGGTGGAAGATGTGGTTAACTATTTTACAGCTTTGCCGGAAGGAGCTGCAGTCGTGGTTATGGTTCCGTTTCTTGTACCCGAAGGAAGAACAATAGAGAAACATGCCGGGATTCTCCAAAAAGAGGGTTTCAACCGGTTGAAGATCGGAGAAGAGTTTATGCGTATTGGCGATGCTCTGAAAAACGGAGCGCTGAGTGCGGATGCCGAAACCTTTGTGGTAGTCGACCGCCTGACGGTACAGACCGATAAGGAGACCCTCAGCCGACTGGCCGACTCGGTAGAAACCGCCTTTTTTGAAGGGAAAAACAGTTGTGTGGTTGAGGTACAAACCGAAGAGGGCTGGCACCAACAACTCTTCTCGAAATCGTTCGAGGCAGACGGCATTATCTTTGAAGAGCCGTCGGAACAGCTGTTCAGTTTCAATAGCCCGGTGGGAGCCTGTCCCCGTTGCGAAGGGTTTGGCAAAGTGATCGGCATCGACGAAAATCTGGTAATCCCCGATAAGCAGCTATCTGTGTATGAAGGCGCGGTAGTTTGCTGGCGCGGCGAGGTGATGGGCGAATGGAAAAATCAGGTGGTGGCCGGAGCCCGCAAAGCCGGTTTTCCTATTCATCATCCCTACATCAACCTGACCAAAGAGGAGAAAAAATTACTCTGGGAAGGGTGCCAATATTTTGAGGGCATCGACGCTTTCTTCCGTTTTCTGGAAACCAATCAGTATAAAATTCAATACCGGGTGATGCTGGCGCGTTACCGGGGAAAAACCGTTTGTCCCGAATGCCACGGCACCCGTCTGAAAAAAGAGGCGCAGTGGGTAAAGATCGGGGGAAAATCGATCTCCGAACTGGTGGATCTGCCCATGTCGGAGCTCAAACAGTTTTTTGATACCCTCAAGCTGACCGAGCAGGAGATTCAGATCACCAAACGACTGCTTATCGAGATCAACAACCGCGTCCGGTTTCTGCTAGATGTGGGCCTGGGATACCTCACACTGAACCGACTCTCCAACACATTGTCGGGCGGAGAGAGTCAGCGTATCAACTTAGCCACGTCACTGGGCAGCAGTCTCGTGGGTTCGCTCTACATCCTCGACGAACCGAGCATCGGGCTGCATTCGCGCGACACGGCGCTGTTGGTAAAAGTGCTGAAACAGCTGCGCGATCTGGGCAATACGGTGGTAGTGGTGGAGCACGACGAAGATATTATCCGTGCCGCCGACTACATTATCGACATCGGCCCCAATGCCGGTCGACTGGGTGGCGAAGTGGTACTGGCATCATCCTTTCCCGTACCGCAGAAGACCATTGACACGACCAAACAATCGCACACGCTCAATTACCTTGCCGGAACGGAGAAGATTCCGGTGCCCGCCAAGCGCCGTAAATGGAACAACTACATCGAAGTGACCGGTGCCAACGAGAACAACCTGAAAAATATTTCGGTACGCTTTCCGCTCAACGTGATGACGGTGGTTACCGGCGTGAGCGGTAGCGGCAAATCGTCGCTGGTGCGCGATATTTTGTACCCTGCTCTGAAAAAACATTACGGCGGCGTGGCCGAGCATGTGGGCGTGTACGGCAAACTCGACGGCAGTATGCACTTAGCCACCGACATCGAGTTTGTGGATCAGAACCCGATCGGTAAGTCATCGCGCTCCAACCCCGTGACCTACATGAAAGCCTACGACGAGATACGCCGTCTCTTTGCCGAGCAACAGCTGGCCAAACAGATGGGCTTTTCCGCATCGCACTTCTCGTTCAACGTGGAGGGCGGACGCTGCGAAGAGTGCCAGGGCGAGGGAACCATCACGGTAGAGATGCAGTTTATGGCCGACATCACGCTCGAATGCGAACATTGCCATGGCAAACGGTTCAAATCGGATGTGTTGGAGGTGATGTACAATGGCGTCAACATTTTCGACGTGCTGGAGATGACTGTCGACCAATCTATCGAATTCTTTTCCGAAGGCAAAGGGCTCACCGAAAAGAAAATCGTGAAACGGCTGAAACCCCTGCAAGATGTGGGACTCGGCTATATCAAACTGGGACAGGCATCGAGTACACTGTCGGGTGGTGAGAGCCAGCGCGTGAAATTAGCTTCGTTCCTCTCCGAAGAGAAGACATCGCCGATGCTCTTCGTGTTCGACGAACCGACCACCGGGTTGCACTTCCACGATATCAAGACATTGATGAAGGCCTTCGACGCGCTGATCGACCGCGGACACACGGTAATCATTATCGAGCACAACATGGAGGTGATTAAATGCGCCGACCACATCATCGACCTCGGTCCCGAAAGCGGTGCCGGCGGCGGTGAAATTGTCTTCGAGGGAACCCCCGAAAAACTGGTGCTGTGCAAGAAGTCGTATACGGGAAGGTTTTTGGAAAAGGAGTTGAAATAAGCGACAGACACGGAAGGTACCGTGACAGACACGGCTGATAGAAAAACAGTTCCGGCTGGCAGCAAAACAGGCACAGAGGGGATCATGACAACTCCGGTTGGTACCATGACAGTCACGGCTGGCATCGTGACAACTATCAACCGAACCGAAACAACTATCAACTGAATCAGGGAAGACCTCAACCGAAGCATGACAGGTATCGGAGGCATCGTGACAGCCATCAACAGAATCAAAACAGTTGTCGAACGATAGCGGCAAGATCAATTAACGAAAACTATGGCATACTACATCATCAAGGTATTGATTTCGGCCATCCTGATTGTGGCCATCTCCGAAATATCGAAACGAAGTTCGCTGGTGGGCAGCATCTTTGCTTCCATCCCGCTCCTCTCGCTGATGGCTTTCGTGTGGATGTATATCGATACCAAGGATGTACATAAAATTGCCGATCTCTCGTCGGGCATCTTCTGGTTGGTTATACCATCGCTGAGTTTTTTTATTCTGTTTCCGGTACTGCTGCGCAAGGGAATGAACTTTTACCTGTCGCTAACGCTGTCCACCCTGGCGATGGTATTGTTCTATTTTGGAATGATCTATCTTTTGAAAAAGTGTGGGGTGAATTTGTGAGAAAGCTATCTTTTCGTTTCAATATTAAAAGACCAAGAAAAAGCACAATAAAACATTCACATCAAACCAATCGCCATGAATTTAACTGACGCCTTAAATTGTTACTGTGCTAAATATTTAAAAGATAAGAATTGGTATCAATGGAAGCTTCAAGAAAAGTACTTTCATACCCATTTCGGAATAACCCTTGACGGTACAACTTGCTTTGACAAAACCATGGAGTTGAAAAATAAATTGCATGACTTATGGCAACGCGATAGTACTAAACGCACAAGTATCATTAAGGCATACATATCCGTCTGGGGCGGAATTAGGAAAAATTCGGATGAAACGATGGCTAAATACATGCAGTCATGTCCAAAATGTCTGATTAATCTTGGCAAGAAAGGGGTGCCCTCGTGGTCAAAAGCGTTGGTAATACATAATCCACAGCAATATGCTATTTTCGATGCAAGAGTATCTCTAAGCTTGAATTGTTTACAGGAATTATACGGCATCGAAGATAAAACCTTATATCCCATCTTAGGCAGTAGAAACAAAAGGGTGCAAGAAGGAAATAAAAAAATCAGCGATATATCGGGTAATTGGGAAAAACCAGACGATTCGAAATTTTATACAAAATACTTATCCATGTTAGTATCCGTTGCAGAACATAATCACACCGATATATCAACTGTTGAAATGCTATTGTTTGCAAAAGTGGAAGCAATTTGGAGGTGCCTAAAAATTAAATGTAATAAGAAGAACTACAACCTTCAAACCGAACAGTTACATTAAATCTACCGTATGAAACTTTGTAGTGCGTGCCTGTTGGGACTTGCCTGCCGTTACAACGGAGAGAGCGTTCCCCATGAAAAAGTGTTGCATCTGGCAGAAAAAGAGGTATTGATACCGGTCTGCCCCGAACAGATGGGTGGCTTACCCACACCACGTCCGGCGGTAGAGCTCAAAAACGGCCGCGCAATTACCATCGATGGCAAGGACGTGACCGAAAATTTTGAAGCTGGAGCGCGTCAGGTGTTGGAAATTGCACGGCTGTATGACATCGACACGGTAATCCTAAAGCAACGGAGTCCCTCGTGCGGATGCGGACAGGTGTACGATGGAACCTTTTCGGGAGGATCGGTCGTATCCGGTAATGGAATCACGGCGAAACTACTTTTGGAAAACGGCATAAAAGTGCTAACCGAAGAAGATTTGTAACAATTCATTTCAACCATTAAGAAATTAAGACACTAACTTAATCACCTCAATTTCTTAATGGTAAAAAATGGCAACAACATAAACCTCACTATATTATGAAACTGAAATACGGAATGAATCCTTATCAGGATTATGCGGAAGTAATTGACCCGAAAGGCGCTTTGACGCTGAAAAACGGCAACCCGAGTGTAATTAACGTGCTGGATGCCCTCAACTCGTGGCAACTGGTAAAAGAGGCCAGCGCAACGCTGAACACCGAAGCTGCCACCTCGTTCAAACACGTAACGCCATCGGGTGTAGCAATTGCGAAAGCGCTGACCGAAGCCGAAAAACAGGCCTACCTGATCAAAAACGAACTCTCACCGCTGGCATCGGCATACGCCCGGGCACGCGGCACCGACCGTCTGGCATCGTTCGGCGATTTTATTGCCCTCAGCCATCCGGTAGATAAGGCAACAGCGTTGCTTATCAAGTCGGAAGTATGCGACGGCATCGTGGCTCCGGGCTACGAACCCGAAGCGTTGGAAATTCTTGCCGCCAAGAAAAAGGGAGGCTTCGTGGTATTCGAAATCGATGCCGCCTACGAACCCGAAGAGGTGGAATCGCGCGAAGTGTACGGCATCACCGTAAAGCAGAAGCGAAACAACCTTCGCGTGTCGGATGAGATGTTCTCTAAAGTGGTTACCGCCAACAAGAACGTACCGGCTAAAATCCTGAACGACCTGAAACTGGGTTTCATCACCCTGAAATATACCATGTCGAACTCCATTTGCGTGGTTAACAACGGACATGTGATCGGTATCGGCTCCGGCCAGCAGTCGCGCATCCTCTGCTCGGGACTGGCACTGGGCAAAGCCAATATCTGGTACCAGAAATCGCAACTCGACTACTCATTCCTGAACGAGCAGACCGACCTGAAACGTACCGACCTCGACCAGTTGATCGAACAAAAGCGCGAAGAGGCTTTTGGCAATCAAATCATGTTGAACCAGCTTCCCGACTCTTGCCTGTTGTCGGACGGATTTTTCCCGCAGAAAGACAACATCGAACTGGCACACAAATACGGAGTAAAATATATCGCGACGCCGATGGGTTCCATCCGTGATCAGGAAATTATCGACACTTGCGATAAGCTGGGCATTACGCTCATCAATACCGGTGTGCGGTTATTCCACCATTAATTCTATAAGTGCCGGGTTGCGTAAGTAAACCCGGCACCCTTTTTCATAGAAACAAAACTTATGGAACAGCTTACAGTCTATCAGGTTGATTCGTTTACCAAAGAGAAATTCAAAGGAAATCCGGCAGGAGTTGTCGTGAATGCCGATGGGTTGAGCGAAACACAGATGCTCGCTATTGCAAGAGAACTGAACAACTCCGAAACGGCCTTTTTGTTCTCTTCCGACGACAGTAACTGCGACGGAAAGATTCGCTATTTCACGCCCACCCGAGAGGTTCCCACTTGTGGACATGCAACCATTGCAGCCATGTATGCCAAGGCGTTGGAAGAAAATATCGACTCATGTGTGCTGAAATACAAAACACAGATCGGCATTCTCCCCTTTGAAATTATCCGAAATAAAGAAGATTATCAGATCATTATGACCCAAGGAAAATTCGAATTGAGTCCTTCGTTTGATTTCCAAACAACTCAACGAATTGTAACCGCATTGGGACTAACCGACGATGACATCGACCGCAGATGCCCAATACAAATTGCCTCAACCGGACACTCCAAAGTGATGATCGGTATCAAAAGCCGAAAAACCCTGAATCGCCTGACTCCCAACTTTAATGATCTGGCCAAGTTGAGCAAAGTAATCAATTGCAATGGCTTTTTTGTATTTACCTTTGATTCGGACACCGAAAATATACTGACCCACGGTCGTATGTTTGCTCCTGCTATCGGGATTAATGAAGACCCGGTAACCGGAAATGCCAACGGACCATTAGGCGGCTACCTTATCGCCAACAAACTGGCCAAAACGGACAACTCTATTTTTGAATTCAACGGAATGCAAGGTGAACAGATCGGCAGACCGGGCATCATTACCGTAAAAGTAATAGCTACCGATGACGCTCCGTTTTCGATACAGATCAAAGGCGATGCAACCGTAGCTTTCAAAACGACAATCGAAATATAAGACTCATTTTCTCATCAAAATAAATACCTTGTGATATGACTATTCATTACTTTCTGGTCTATGCTGCCATTTTACTGGTTGCTACGATAACACCGGGACCCAGTATGCTGTTGGCGATCAATCACGGAGCAAATCATGGCATCTCTAAAACGCTCTACAGCGGATTTGGAAATTTACTCGGCAACCTACTAATGGCATTGGTATCGATTTTGGGGTTAGGAGCCGTATTAATAGCCTCCGGCATTATTTTCAATATTATTAAATGGATTGGCATTCTTTACCTTATTTTTGTAGGGTTGAAACTGATCTTGGAACCTGTTCGGAAAGAGGAAGCAGAAGAGCATTTCACAAATAAAAAATCGAAAAGCAGACACCGGTTATTTATTGACGGCTTTATTATTGCCATTGGCAACCCAAAAGGAATCCTGTTTTTCACGGCCCTTTTCCCGCAATTTATAAACATCAGTCGTTCTACCCTGAGTGAATACTGCATCCTTATCTCGACTCTGGGCGTTGTCGCTTTCGGATGTTATATGCTATACGCTTTTTCGGGGGCGAAACTAAACAGACTTTTTCGCAGCTACTCGTTCCGAAAAATTTTCAACCGCATCACCGGAACCATTTTTATAGGCACCGGAGTGGCGATGTCGTTTTCAAAAAAATAATTATGAAAATTCCGGCATCCTATCAAATCAAAGCCATCGATGCTTACACCATCGAACACGAACCGGTCTCATCGGTCGATCTGATGAAACGGGCAGCGACCACTGTGGCCGCCTGGATTGCTGAACATGCGCCTTTTGATGCTTCGGTCAAGGTATTTGCCGGAAGCGGAAACAATGGAGGAGACGCTCTGGTGGTAGCGCAGCTACTGGCTAAAAATGGCTTTCACGTAGAGTGTTTTCTCTTTAACCAAACACAGAAGCTCTCTCCCGATTGCGCATTTTACAAAGAACAAATCGAAAATGGCACGTCGCTCCATTTCAAAGAAGTGACCAATGCCGGGTTTTTGCCGGAAATAAAAAGCAGTGACTGGGTAGTCGACGGACTCTTTGGTACCGGACTAAACCGTCCGATGGAGGAGCCCTTTGTTTCGCTGATACGGCATATCAACACCTCGGGCGCTACAGTCGTTTCCATCGACATTCCTTCGGGCCTATTCGGCGAAGATAACCGGCAAAACAATCCCGAACACTGTATCCATGCAACTTATACCCTGTCGTTTCAATTTCCGAAACTCGCCTTCCTATTTGCCGAAAACAGCAAAGTGGTCGGCAATTGGCAGGTATTGCCTATCGGGTTGCATCCGCAGGCAATCGAAAAATGCCAGACACCCTACTCCTTTACAACCGGAGAAGAGATGGCTCTACTGCTGAAACCCAGAGACAAATTTGCTCACAAAGGGACATTCGGCCACGCGCTAATCGCAGGCGGCAGCAAAGGAAAAATGGGAGCAATGGTGCTGGCTGCCAGAAGTTGCCTGCATAGCGGAGTCGGTTTGCTGACAGTGCAAGTACCCGCTTCGGGCAACGATATTCTCCAGATCAGCGTCCCCGAAGCGATGACGATCCCCGATGAAGGGGAAAATACCATCACTTCGGTGCAAATAGCAGAGAAGATGAACGCCGTGGGAATCGGTTGCGGCATGGGGACTTCGGCCGAGGCTGCGCAGGCTCTGCACCAACTATTGCAAACCTGCGACAAACCGATGGTGATCGATGCCGACGCATTAAACTTGCTGGCACAACATCCGGAATGGATGAAACTGATCCCCGCAAATTCCATTCTGACACCCCACCCTGCCGAGTTCGATCGCCTCGTGGGAAAATCGGCATCGGGCTACGAACGGATGGAGAAAGCCCATGAATTTGCCACCAAAAACAAAGTAACAATAGTTCTTAAAGGAGCTTATACCGCTGTTGTAAGCACAGACGGAGAAGTCGGTTTCAATAGCACCGGAAATCCCGGCCTGGCAACTGCCGGAAGCGGAGACACTTTAACGGGAATTTTAGTAGCTTTGCAGGCGCAGGGATACGACGCTTTCGATGCCGCTCGGTTGGGTGTTTACCTGCACGGATCAGCCGGTGATATAGCAGCCCGAACCGTTGCTTTTGAAAGTATTACGGCAAGCGACATCGCAGCCAATCTTGGATTTGCATTCAACGAATTAAAAAATAAAACGTCAAACAAACATAGTTGAAATGATAAAATATTATTTGTTAACTGCAGCAATGTGCGTTGCACCGTTTCTGTTTGCTCAAACGGAAGTGGTAAGCAGTCAGGAGAGAGCAAATTTCACGAACGGAGTAGCCTACAATCTACCAAAAACCGTATTGGTTGTAGAAGTGGAGGCCGTCAAGTCCATCAAACTGGCAGGACCTTACTACCGCTATTCGGAACGGTATCTCGGTACCAAAGATGTCATTACCGAAAACAGCACCAACTGGTCAGTCAGTTCCATTAAAGTATGCCCGAAGGCCATCCCCGATCCGGCCAACCGTTACATTGTGAAACTGGATCCGGCATCGGCAGCTTCGTTTATCACGCTTACTCCCAACGGAATTTTATACGGTGTAAACGTTCCGTTCGCCCCAGCGGCAAAACACCCGGCACATAAACCTGCGGCAACACCCGCACCCGAACTCACCTTCAGCGGAGCCGTACTCAACGAAGAGGCTTTGCAGGCCAACTCGGTAGCAAAAATGGCCGAACTGTCGGCCAAACAGATCTATCGGATACGCGACAGCCGCCTGAACCTGATTACCGGTGACAACGACAAATTGCCCGATGGTAAAGCACTGGAACTGATGTTGAACAATCTCGACAAATCGGAAAAAGAGCTCACCGCACTTTTTGTTGGCAAAACGGTAAATATGCCAACAACACTCACTTTTGAGGTCACACCCGAAAAGGAGTTGAAAAACGAAGTTCTCTTCCGTCTTTCGTCGCTCGGAGGTGTAGTGTCGAGAGACGATTTGAGCGGTCAACCTTACTACATTAACATCAAGGACATATCTGACAAGAACACCATTGGCAAAGAAAAAACGAGTCAAAGTGGTCTCTTTTACCGCATTCCCGGCCAGGGCGAGATTTCAATTAGCGACCCGAACGGGAACATTCTGGCACACGAAAAATTTGATGTGGCTCAATTCGGACAAACACAGGCATTAGCGGCATCCATTTTCAACAAAAGCGCTATCAAACTGAAATTCGATCCGATGACCGGCTCGTTGATTTCCATTGAAAAATAGTAGATTTACAGACATCAGAACAGGCGATTTTCGATATCGAAAATCGCCTGTTCAGTCTTTTACCAAAGTAAAGTACGCTATTTTTTCACAGCTTCTTTGGTAGCTTTTACTTTCTTATCTGCTCTTTTCTTTACTTCAGTCGCCTTTTCTGCTTTTTTACCAGTTTTTGATACAACAGCTTTGGCTTTTACATTTTCCTTTGTAGCCTCGCCCGCTTTTTTAGTGTCGGCTTTCTTAACTTCTTTGACAGCTTTCATCTCAGTTTTAGCAGCTTCTTTTGTTGCTTTAGCATCTTTCGTAGTTTTCACACTCTGAGCATTAGCTGCAAAAATAAAAGCAGCAGCAACCATCACAGAAACAATTACTTTCTTCATTCGATTCTATTTTAAAGGTTAAACATGACGGACAAAAATACATTCAAAAATCGCAAATTGTTTTACCGATAAAATTTATTTTCTCCAAGAGCCGGCTGATAAAAGTAACATTTACAATGTCATACTAAGTTTATTATTATGCTGCTTTATTGCAAAATATATTTCCACCTCCCATCTGACTTTACCAGTGGGACAATTTCATCAATTGAAGTTCCATTTTTAAACCAATAACTGATTCTTACATACGCTTTAGATTCGTCCGGAGTAACAGCCTCACCAATAACGCGATAATTTACTATTCCTCCATTTTTTGCAAACTGTTTCTCAACTTTTTCTTTGAGAAAAGCTACAAATTGTTGCTTGTCTCGTACAATTTGAATCGTATCCGCATCGGAATCGGATGCCAGATTCTCCGCCAGCTTATTATAATCACCTGATTGAATACATTTTGCCATATCTTCGGCAACCGAAGTCGGAGTCATTCCTCCGCATGCAACAACAAGCGTAACCAACACAAAGATTGTAACAAATCCACACAATCGTTTCATAATCAAAGATATTTTCTTCTATTTATGCTTCAACAAATCCCGTATCTCGGCAAGTAATTTTTCTTCAGCACTTGGTTCCGGAGAAACCGAAGTCGGAGCATCCTGTTTTCTTTTAAGAGTATTAATGCCTTTGATTAACAAAAAAATTACCAACGCCAAGAGCAAAAAATTGATGGTAATAGTTACAAAATTACCATACGCAAAAACGGATGAACCTACCACTTTTCGAGCCTCGGCCAAAGGCGTGCCAGGCACAATCTCGCCGCGCAAAACGACATAAAGACTGCTAAAATCGGGCTTACCAATAATAGCCGATAGTAAAGGCATCATTAAATCATTCACTATCGAATCTACAATTTTGCCGAAAGCACTCCCAATGATTACACCAACTGCCAGATCGATGACATTGCCTCTCATGGCAAACGCTTTGAATTCTTTTATTAATCCCATACCTTCACCCGATTTAAATGTTTTTATTCAAAACTACATAAATTAAACGAAACAGTGCTACACTTATTGTCTCCGCCTACATATAAATATCAATTCAAGCCAATAAAACAAAATATTTTCACAGAAACTGCTATCGTGATTGAGACAGTACTCGTATTTGCGTGTACTGTTTGGGAGGTCAAAACGGCAAAACAGCAGAGTGATCGGGGCAATTACGGAGAAGGTCGGTCACTGTTTTCTGAAAAACGGGATGAATAATCTGCGGAGCAATCTCGACAAGAGGAATCAAGACAAACAACCGAAGGTGAAGGCGTGGATGTGGAATAGTCAGTTGTTCGGTTGCTACAACTCTATCGTCATAAAAAAGGATGTCAATATCTACCGGACGATCCTGATATTCTGTTTTGGTTTTGGCTTGCCGTCCGGCATTGAGTTCAATATCTTTTAAAATAGCTAGTAAAGCAGCCGGTTCCAGCGTAGTTATCACCAAAATGACGCTATTGATAAAGTCGTTTGGCGAGCTAAATCCCCAGGGAGTGGTAACATAAAAAGAAGAACTGATATCTATCTCACCGCAACGTCGTCCGATCTCCCCGATTGCGTTTGCCAGATTACGTTTCCTGTCTCCGAGGTTGGAACCCAGGCTAAGATAGACGTTGCTCATTGGGTAGTAGTGCTAAAAAAGATAGTGAACGAACCGACATTCGACCGATTGTTCACTATCTGAGGATGTATATCAATGATTATTCGACATTATGCTCCAGTTTCAATGTGCGGGTCGGTTGCTCGCACACTTCGGCAGGACCGTAATACTGAATAGGGCCAGGATAGACAAAGCTTGTAGTAGAAGCCCATGTATCGCGTTTGGAAGCAAAATACAGGAAAGGAGCTCCATCCAAACGCACCAGAGCTTTCTGAATTACCGGCTTCATGGCTCCGTGACGGCGTTCCATATTCATCATCATAGTGATTGGCACACCGCCGGCAATCCACTCTTCGGCTGGAGCCGTCAAGTTACGTACCGATGACATGTAGCCTGTTTTACCCGCAGAAATCAGAACAGCAGCCGTATAACCCAATGAATAGGTATAATTGGCATCAAAGTTAGAAGGGATAGCACAACGTCCTTCATAACCGAAGAAGTGGTTGAGCGCAGAGAATTTTCCTTTGAAAGAACCTTCAGCTTTGAGCTTTGCCAAGCGCTTAGCCACCATTTCGATCAAAAGTTTTTCCGTTTCGATCAACGATACCTGAACGTTACCATGGGGGTCACGGTCAAGTGTCAGCTGACGGGCAATGCCTTTGGGCAAATCACGATACACCTGACTACTCTCCGGAGAAAGCAATCCTTTCACATACTGCCGTTTTTCATCATCCGTTTCCAGCGCGTTAAAATCATCGTTATGAGCCAGCAAGTCATTCAATTCGGCAATCAGTTTTTTCATAGCCGGAATAAACTCTATCAAGCCTTCCGGAATTAGAACCGTACCGAAATTAACGCCCTGATTAGCACGATCAATAATCACATTGACAATATGTTCAACTATGTCACTTAATGTCTGCTCTTTTGCTTCAACTTCTTCTGAAATGATGCAGATATTCGGTTGGCTTTGCAAAGCACATTCGAGCGCAATATGCGACGCCGAACGCCCCATGAGGCGGATGAAGTGGTAATATTTTTTTGCCGAATTGGCATCACGCTGGATGTTCCCGATCAATTCCGAATAGACCTTACAGGCTGTGTCGAAACCAAAAGAGGTTTCAATCATTTCGTTTTTAAGGTCACCGTCGATAGTCTTCGGACAACCGATTACCTGAATACCGGTTTTCTTCTGTGCGTAATATTCGGCAAGAACACAAGCATTTGTATTCGAATCGTCACCGCCAATAATCACAATCGCATTGATTCCCAATTCTTTGCAAATTTCAGCTCCTTTGTCGAATTGAGCCGTTTCTTCCAGTTTGGTACGACCGGAGCCGATAATATCAAACCCCCCGGTATTGCGATATTCATCTACAATATCAGCCGTCAACTCAACATATTTATGATCCACTAAACCACTCGGACCGCCCTGGAAACCATACAACTTACTATCGGCATTAAGCGTTTTGATACCGTCGAACAAGCCGGAAATAACATTGTGCCCGCCAGGAGCCTGACCTCCCGAAAGAATAACACCGACATTGACAGATGGAACAGCTATTTTTTCAGCAGCAGGTTCAACGGTAATCAACGGCATACCATAAGTATTCGGAAAAAGCTCTTTAATCGCAGCCTGATCGGCAACCGATTCGGTCGCTTTGCCCTCTTTCAGCACAACAGAACCACTCAATGCCTTTGGCATTTTGGGATGATAAAGTGACCTGGAAATCTGTAACGGACTCTTCTCTATGGATTTCATCATAAAATAAATTTAGATAACCGGCAAAGTCATACCTTGAAACAGTCAAGATCATTGATTCTCATTCGGTTATACGTTTAAAGGTTAGTTTGAAAAATGATGGCTAATTTACTAATTTTCCCACAAATAACCGTTATAACCATCCATCTTTTTCACATTGACAAGGCAAGGCTTTTCTAGATTCTACTTTACTATCATTTGGTCACGAATGAGTCGGTTATTATATTGTTGTAATACAGCCTTAATTTTGAGCGTCATGCGGGATGCAATATCCGGACGGTGCAATAGAATATTATTTTTTAGGGTCATATCCTTTCTGAACTGATAAAGACCAATGGGCTTTTTCCCATCAAAACGAAGCAGATAATCACCCTCCATGTATTGCATCACGCCTGCATCATCATTCACTACAAAAGGCACTATTTTCGGATTGGACATATCGGCACCAAAGGCAAAGTACTTTTTGGGATAGTGCAAATAGCCCAACAAGGTAGGCATGATATTAAGTTGCTGCATAACGCGGATATCCTGCACAGGAGGCAACGAATGATCGGGAGTAAAGAAAATAATAGGAATGGCAAAATCGCCCAATCCATTTTTATATTCATTATGAATCACTGCTGGCAACGAATGATCCGCTGTTATGATAAAAATAGTATTTTTATACCACGGCTTTTGCGAAGCCGTTTTAAAGAAACGCCGCAAAGCATAATCGGAGTAGCGGATACACTTGTGCAATGGAATTTTGCCTTCCATGAACACATGTTGATATTTTTCAGGAACATGAAATGGATGATGTGAAGATAACGTAAAAACAGTCGTTAAAAAGGGTTGACGGAAACTCCCCATTTTACGTGCAAAATATTGCAGAAATTCTTCGTCTTTGATTCCCCAGAAACCATCAAAATCAGCATTGTTGCCATATTCGTTCATTCCATAATAAGCATTATATCCCAGCAATTTTGACATGGCATCAAATCCCATAGAACCGTTGGGCGCTCCATGAAAAAATGCCGTCTGATAACCCTCTTCCCTGAGCAGTGCCGCAAGTCCTTTTATGTGATTGCCTGCATATCGACTAATGGCAAACGGTTGGTAAAGTGAAGGAATGCTCGCCAAAACAGAAGGCATTGCTTCAATGGATTTCCGCCCGTTGGCAAATGCATCATAGTAAGCATGACTAACTGAAATCAACGAGTCAAGAAATGGAGTATAGCCTTTGTAGGTACCATTGTCAAGATATTGATTCATAGAACCAACATTTTCGCGGGCAAAACTTTCTAGAATCAGAATCACCACATTTTTCTTCTGAAATTGGCCTATACTATCATTCTGATGAACAGGAGTATATATATTCTCGACCTCTTGATTGGAATAAAAATGCTGTTCTTCCAGTACTTTGTTATGAATAGTACGCAACATCGAGAACGGAGTGTTGAGCACGAGTCCCATTTCGGCAGGATTATTCACCCCCGCACCGGCATCAACTAATGTAATCGGACGAGTAGTCCGGGTAAAACCTCCCCGTATGCCCGCAACGGATAAACCGATAATGAGCGCAAGTAATGCTAATGTTATCGGGTAAAATAACCATGGTTTCCTTGCAATCTTCGATGGCTCGGCTTTGCCGTAGCTTTTCCACATTACAGCCATCAAGAAAACAAAGGCCACAACCAGATACCAATATTGCAGACAACCAGCACCTAATACTGCCAACATATTGTTGTTATGACCAAACTCCGTAAAAAACGTCCAATCGGTACGATGCAGCGTATATGGGAAGTAGGCAATATCCGCCAGATTGACCACAATAGCAAGCCCGTTAGTAATAAAAAACAACCATTTGGTTACTGACTGGTAAATGTTGTGGTAACGAATTCTCAAAGGCAATGCCTGCAACACAATATTGAGTACATTAACATAAAGTGCCCCTGCCAAATCGAAACGGAGACCCCGCAACATCAACTCGCCCAGATGCGCGTTACTCATGTCTACAAACAGATCTCTATTGAAAATATAAAACAGGAACCGGCTTAGAAAAAAAATAACCATCACCACAAAAAAACGCCAGACAATCATTATATTGGCATTGCTGGTTATCAACGGTGTTGACCAAAACCGTTTCCAGAACTGTTGATTTTTCATCTTTAATTCAAACGTATTTTCTTCGCCTTCACGGCGTGATTAATGTTTTTGCCTAAAACTTTTTTTCAATTTCTTCGTTGGTCAGAACCACCACGATGCGCTTCCCGTCGGGGGTGTAATTGGGATTTGAACAGGCAAATAGCTGTCCTACCAGGTGATCCATCTCCTCAAATGTCATCTGCTGTCCATAGCCTACGGCCGATGCTTTTGCCAGTGTAAGGGCAATGTTTTCATGCAACACCTCCTTCACGTTGGCATCTTTGTTTTTGACACAGTCGATAATATCGCCCACAATAGACTGAATGTCTTTTCCTTCGAGTCCGGCCGGAATTCCGTTGATGGAAAAAGTATGTTTTCCGAATAGCGCGATGTCGAGGCCAACGCACTCCAGCTCTTCAATGGCATTTTCCAAAACCAGCGCATCGGCTGCATTCAGTTCCACAATTTCAGGAAACAAAAGTTGTTGAGATATCCCCCGACGATAGTTGAGCTGATCGATAAATTGTTCAAACAGTACCCGGATGTGTGCCCGTTGTTTGTCGATCAGCATAATGCCCGATTTGCCACCGGTAATGATGTAACGTCCTTTGTAGAGGAGGTAGTTGCTGTTTTCGGGCGCTGCGTCGGGCTGATCGGCAATAGCCGAAAGTTGGCTGGGGGCAACTGCTATTTCCTGATTGATTTCCGGTGGTGCGAAATAGGCAGGCTGCATGGCCGGTTTTTCAAAATCCTGATAGAGTGTTTCCCAGTTCATGGGCGGACGGGAGTAGTGCTGCGATCGTTCCGAATTGGTTTGGAACGGATTGTAAGTCGGGTCGACTGTTACCTGAGGTTGCACGGCTGGTCGCGATCGATCTATCACCGGTATGTCGATGGCTCCTTCTACATCGAATTCGATGCTGGGCACGGCATTCGATTTTCCCAACATCTCCTTTACGGCAGCGGTAATAATGGGCCAGATGGCCGCTTCATTCTCAAACTTAATCTCCGTTTTGGTGGGATGAATATTCACATCGATACTTCCGGGGTCGATATCGAAGTAAATAAAATAGTTGGGGCTGACGTCGTTGCCAATGAGCCGATCGTAGGCCTGCATCACCGCCTTGTGAAAATAGGGATGGCGCATATACCGTCCATTCACGAAGAAATATTGGTTGGAGTTGCGCAAAGCCGTTTCGGGAGTTCCTATGTAGCCCGAAATATTGACCAACGTAGTCGATGTTTCGATGGGGAGCAGTTGTCGGCTGAAATTGTTGTTTTTGCTGCCGAAGATGTGCGCAATGCGCTGGCGGCGGTTTGTGGCGGCCAGTTCGTAAATCTCGGTATCGTTGTGTGTCAGCGTAAAGTGATGCTCCGGGTATACCAATGCAATCCGGATAAACTCCGTGATGATATGGCGTAGTTCCGTTTCGTTCGATTTGAGAAATTTCCGGCGCGCAGGGACATTAAAAAACAGGTTCTTGATAAAGAAAGAGGTGCCTGCCGGGCAATTCGAGGGCAGTTGGCTTTCGACCTGCGAACCGGCAATGCAAATCACCGTACCCAGTTCGTCCTCGGGGCGACGTGTCCGGAGTTCTACCTGTGCCACAGCTGCAACCGAAGCCAGCGCTTCGCCACGAAAGCCCATGGTATGGAGTGCGAAAAGGTCGGCTGCCGATTTGATTTTGGAGGTGGCATGCCGTTCGAATGCCATCCGCGCATCTGTCTCCGACATCCCCTTGCCATCGTCGGTTACCTGAATCAGAGTACGACCGGCATCTTTCAGTATTACCTGTATGTTGCGGGCACCGGCGTCGATGGCATTCTCTACCAACTCTTTGATGACTGAAGCCGGGCGTTGAATGACCTCGCCAGCCGCAATCTGGTTGGCAACCGAATCGGGTAAAAGGTGGATAATGTCGTTCATCAATCGGCTGATAAATAGACGGGTTTAGCTATATATTCTGTTTTTTTGAAAACGCTGCAAAGGTAGCTAAAATTTGAATAGGATATTAAGGTCGCTACTCTGCGGATAATAAAAGAAGCATAAAAACAATTACCGAAAATAACTGTATTTATGCTTCTTTTGAAAAGGAAAAAGTAGCGGAGTCGGGAATCGAACCCGGGTCTCAACCGTGAGAGGGTTGCGTGCTGGGCCACTACACTACACCGCCAGTTGATTTGAGAGTGCAAAGGTATGTTTCCTTTCTAAGTTTTCCAATTTTTTTTCGTCTATTTTTTATGCTGAAATTCCGGGCTCCGGAATCAGGGCGTAATTAGGCGATTTTTGTATCTTTGCACCACTTATGGAACTGTCTGAATTTCTATCATATTATGCCACTCATCCGCAGTTGGCAGCGATAGAGAAATGGAGCACATCAGGCGTGCCCAACCTACAAATCGGGGGATTACTCGGTTCAGCACGGGCGCTTGTTGTGGCTTCTCTCTATTTTAAACGCCCCTTCCATGCCTTGATGGTGCTCGATGATGCAGAGGAAGCCGGCTATTTATACCACGATCTGGTGCAGCTTTTGGGTAACGAACCGGTCTATTTTTTGCCGTCGTCCTACAAAACAGGTGTTAAATACGGACAAATAGACTCGGCTAACGAAATACTCCGTACAGAAGTGCTTAATTATGCCGCCCGGAAAGAACCCGGAATTATTGTAACCTATCCCGACGCGCTGATTGAGAAGGTAATTGCCAATAGCGCTCTGAATGATTGTACATTGACTCTGCATACCGGTGAACGGGTTAACACCGATTTTGTGATCAGCGTATTGATCGAATACGGTTTTTCGCGTGTTGATTTTGTGTACGAACCGGGTCAATTTTCGGTGCGCGGAAGCATTATCGATGTGTTTTCTTTTTCGTTCGAATATCCGTATCGTATCGACTTTTTCGGCGACGAGGTGGAAACGATCCGTACGTTCGACATTGAAACCCAGCTCTCTAAAGAGACGAGAAGCGAGGTCTCCATTGTGTCTGACCTGAAACAGCAGGATGCTATCGGCAAAGTGTCGATGCTCGAGTTTATCTCTCCCGAAACGTTGTTGCTCTTTACCGATTTTCGATTTGCCTGCAATCGGTTGTCGGATCTCTACGACGAAATGCTGGTGAAAGCGAACGATAGCAAAGAAAACGTTCCCAATCTGGAGCAGACGTTAATGACGTCAGATCTCTTTCTGGAGCAGGCCGCCGCTTTCCGGAAAATGGAATTCGGTAAGAAAGCGGTTTTCTCCGACAACGAGAAGATTGAATTCAGTACGTCGATCCAGCCGTTGTTTCACAAAAACTTCGATCTGGTGGGGCAGAGCTTTATTCAATCGTTGAAGGAGGGGTACCGCATCTATATATTGAGCGACAGCAAGAAACAGACCGACCGTATTGCCGGAATTTTTCACGACCGGGGCGATGAAATTGCATTTACACCGGTGCTGAAAACGCTCCACGAAGGATTTGTCGATCATGACCTGAGACTTTGTTGCTATACCGATCACCAGATTTTCGACCGCTACCACAAATATTCGCTCCGTTCCGACAGCGCGCGTGCAGGCAAGGTGGTGATGACGCTCAAAGAGCTTAATCAGCTCAATCAAGGTGACTACGTGGTGCATGTCGATCACGGCATCGGGCGCTTTGCAGGCCTGTTTACAATGGATGTGAACGGTAAAAAGCAGGAGGTCATCAAGCTTGTCTATAAAGACGATGATATTATTTTTGTCAGCATTCACGCTCTTCACCGTATTTCGAAATACAAGGGCAAAGAGGGCGAACCTCCGAAGATCAACAAACTCGGTACCGGGGCGTGGGAACGTCTGAAGGAGAAGACGAAGAAAAAGGTCAAGGACATTGCCCGCGAGTTGATTCAACTTTATGCCAAACGGCGTGCCGAAAAAGGGTTTCGCTATTCACCAGATAGCTACCTTCAACACGAATTGGAAGCCTCTTTTCTTTACGAGGATACTCCTGATCAGAGTAAGGCGACGACCGATATTAAGCAGGATATGGAGTCGGATTTGCCGATGGATCGGCTTGTGTGTGGCGATGTGGGTTTCGGAAAAACGGAGGTTGCCGTGCGCGCTGCATTCAAGGCAGCAACTGACGGAAAACAGGTGGCTGTGCTGGTTCCTACCACCGTATTGGCTCTTCAGCATTTCCGCACTTTCAGCGAGCGATTGAAAGATTTGCCTTGTACGGTCGATTACCTGAGCCGTGCCCGCACAGCTGCCGATACCAAAACGATTTTAGCCCGATTGAAAGAGGGTAAAATCGACATTCTGATCGGTACGCACAAGCTGATCGGCAAAAATGTGCAGTTCAAAGACCTGGGTTTGCTGATTGTAGACGAAGAGCAGAAATTCGGTGTCTCGGTGAAGGAAAAACTGCGTCAGATAAAGGTGAACGTGGATACGATGACCATGACTGCGACCCCTATTCCCCGTACCTTGCAGTTTTCGCTGATGGGGGCTCGCGATCTTTCCATTATCAACACGCCGCCGCCTAACCGCTACCCGGTGCAGACGTCGCTCTATGAATTCAATGAAGATGTAATTCGCGAGGCGATTACCTTTGAGATGGAGCGTAACGGTCAGGTGTTTTTTATCAACAACCGCATTCACAACATCTACGAGATGGAAGCGCTGGTCAAACGCCTGGTTCCCGGTGTGCGTGTAGTCGTCGGCCACGGACAGATGCCTCCCGACAAATTAGAAAAGATTATTCTCGATTTTGTCGATTACGAATACGATGTGATGATTGCGACCTCTATTCTCGAATCGGGTATCGATATGCCCAACGTCAACACAATCATTATCAACAGCGCGCATCAGTTCGGGCTGAGCGACCTGCACCAGTTGCGGGGGCGAGTGGGGCGTACCAACCGGAAAGCTTTTTGCTATTTGATGACCCCGCCGACCAACCTCATTACACCCGAAGCGCGTCGTCGCTTGCAGGCCATCGAAAATTTTGCCGATCTGGGTAGTGGATTCAATATTGCCATGCAGGACCTCGACATCCGTGGAGCAGGTAATATGTTAGGTGCTGAGCAAAGCGGTTTCATTGCGGAACTGGGTTACGAAACGTATCAGAAAATTCTGAACGAAGCGGTGCAGGAGTTGAGAGACGAAGAGTTTGCCGACCTTTACCGCGAAGTGGAAGCTGAAAAGGGTCCGAAAACAATAGAGTATGTCACCGATTGCCAGATCGAATCCGATTTTGAACTTATGTTCCCGGTATCGTACATCGAGAGCATTCCCGAAAGGATGAACCTCTACCGCGAGCTCGATAATATTACCAACGAACGTGATTTGAACGAATTTGAACAACGGTTGACCGATCGTTTCGGAAAAATTCCGCAGGAAGGCGAAGAGCTCATTCAGGTGGTGCGACTCCGTTGGCTGGCAAAAGAGTACGGTATCGAAAAGCTGGTTTTGAAAAACGAAAAGTGGATTGTCTATCTCGTCTCCAACCCTCAATCGCCTTATTATAAATCGAATAACTTTGGAAAAGTACTGAACTATATGGCCAAATATCCACGCAAATGCCAGTTGAAAGAGAATAAAGGCAAACGTTCGGTAATTGTTGCTCCGGTACGCAGCGTGATGGAGGCTTACAACGTGATGACCACCATTGCACAGGGAGAATAAGACGGTTTTGGCGGATTTGAATGTATCTTTGTACTTCCGGTGTCAAAAACCGGTTAATTATTTAATTATATAACACTATGAAAATAAGATATATTTCGATTCTTTTGCTCTTTGTTTTGAGCATGACAGAGGTGATTTACGCGCAAGCCGCAAAACCAGTTTATCAGTTCAAAGTAACCGACCTGTATGGTAAAACTTTCGATTTTGCATCGCTGAAAGGGAAGAAAGTGATGATTGTAAACACTGCTTCCAAATGCGGATTAACACCGCAGTACAAACTCTTGGAGGCGTTGTACGAGAAATACAAAGATCAGAATTTTGTCATCGTAGGTTTTCCGGCTAACAATTTTGCAGGGCAAGAGCCCGGAAGCAACAGCGAAATTGCCGAATTTTGTCAGCAAAACTATGGGGTCACTTTTCCGATGATGGAAAAAATATCGGTGAAGGGCAACGATCAGCATCCGATTTACAAATACCTGACAACAAAAGCAGAGAACGGTTTGCAGGATTCGGAAGTGCAGTGGAACTTTCAGAAGTACCTGATAGACGCCAACGGGTACGTAGTGAAAGTAATTCCACCGAGAACATTGCCGGATAGCCCTGAGATTATTAACTGGATAGAACAACCCTGAACAAGTGAATGGCATCAGATAAGATAGAATGCGAGGCCGAGACGCTCCGTACAATGATCGGGATTTATTGCAAGCAAAAGCACAAGCAGTCTGAACTTTGTGATGCGTGCCGGTCGTTACTTACCTATGCGGAGCAACGGCTCTCGAAGTGCCCTTTTGCTCCCGATAAACCCTTTTGCAAGCACTGCACAATTCATTGTTATAAACCACAAGCGAGAAAGGAAATTCGCCGGGTAATGCGTTATGCCAGTCCGCGAATGATTTTTCACTATCCCTGGTTGACAATCAAACATGTTCTGAAAATAGGTTAAGTATTATTACACACGTAGGTTTTTATAAAAATGCCCGACAAAACACTGATTTTACTTACAGACAGTTTCCCGTTTGGTTCCAAAGAGACTTTTCTGGAATCTGAAATGGTTTTCTTAGCCAGTAGATTCTCCTCTATTCATATTTTTCCATTACACGGAACCGAATCGTGTCGTCCGCAAGCAAGTCATGTGACGGTACATGAACCGTTTTTGTCGTTTCATGCCAAAGATCAACGGAAATTACTCGCGGCCGGTCTGTTTAATCGTAGTCCCATTGCATTTATATGCAGGGAGTTTTTGTTGAAATCGGTATATAAACATCCGAAACAGATCCGTGTATGGCTTGCCGCTTTGTTGGTTTTCAGAGCCGCTTTTGCCAATAAAGAGAGGCTCTCCGAACTCAGCTCTTTACTGCACGAGAAATCCATTGTATACTCCTATTGGGGAGATAAACTTGCGGTACTGATTCCGTTTTTACGAAAAACGACACCGAGTTTTACCAGCATTGTGCGCTTTCACCGAACCGATTTGTACGAGGAGTTCAAGCATGGATATATTCCGTTTCGGTCGGTTCTGTTTCCTTCAATCGACCATTTTGTCTTTATTTCCGAGGATGGAAAGAGGTACCTGACTCGGAAATATTTGCAGTGGGTGTATAATCAGCATCTATTCCGATTGGGCGTTCCCGATCAGGGTGTCAATCCACAAGGAACGACGGATATGCTGCATTTGGTCAGCTGCTCGTATATGGTGCCTGTTAAACGCATTCCGTTGCTAATTGAAGCGTTGATGCGGCTGGATATCCTCGTGAAGTGGACACATATCGGCAGCGGTAGCCAGTGGAAAGAGATCAACCGGTTGATAAAAGAGTTGCCTCGGAATGTGGAGGCGGAGTTGAAAGGTGGCTTGACGAATAGCGAAGTGATAAACTACTATAAGCAAACGCCAATCGATCTTTTTATCAATGTCAGCGAGAGCGAAGGGGTGCCGGTGTCGATTATGGAGGCGCTTTCTTTCGGGATCCCGGTTGTAGCTACCGATGCCGGAGGCACCGGCGAAATTGTGGATAATGCAGTAGGCTGTTTGTTGCCGGTCGCGACCAATGCACCTGATATTGCTTCGGCAATCAAAAACTTTTATATGCTAACCGACAAAGAGGCCTTGCGTCAGAATGCCCGCAAGCGATGGCTGGAGCGATGCGATGCCGAACAGAACTACACTGCTTTTGCCGAATTTCTTCAAAACCTTACCGATTAATTTCTTGAGTCAGTATTGCTTTTTATCAGCTGCTGTTTAATAGACGTTGCCTTATCCAGTGCATTCGTCAGAAGATAAATCAGAAAAGCTTGTTTTTGCCTGATAAGCCGGTAAAGCAGGTTGTCGAAGGTCGACAGCCGGAGCACCTCACTGCTGTCGATAGAATCTATTTCAGGAAAGAGTTCGATGATGCGCTTTTGCAACTGCCGGTCGGCATGTTTCACATTGTTGATCTTGGTCATGATCTTGAATGCACTAATCGACCGCGTATACTTGTCGCCATCTTCTACCGCACGAAAAAATGATTCCACTACTTCGATCGCTTCACACACATTGCGCATAAATTTTTCATTGCAATTTTTCGTGTAAGCATTTTCGTTGAACTGAATATAGTGATACAACGGGACATCTATCTTCACAATTTTTTGAGCATGGTAGGCCAGGCGCGGTAACGTATGGTAATCTTCCAACACATTCACACCTTCTTTGCAGCGGATGTCATGTTCGCGGTAAAGAGCGGTTTTGATCAGCTTTCCGCAGTTGTATGATGGAGACTGGCTAGACAAAACAAGGTTGATATAAGCGGTTTTATCCTGACTGAATCGTACCTGCTGAATTACAGTTTCGCTTGCCCGTTCACGAAATATGTCGGAGACCACGATGTCGGCATGTTCCTCTTCTGCTTTACGCAGCAGAATTTCAGCGCACTCTTTTTCGAGATAATCATCACTATCGACATGCAGAATATACTTTCCGGTGGCGTGCTCTATCAGCGTATTGCGTGCGGCAGCCAACCCCCGGTTACGATCCTGACGAAGGATGCTTACCCGGTCGGCTCTTTCGGGATAGCGTGCAATGACCGAACGCAGTATGTCGATAGAGTTGTCAGGGGAGCAGTCATCTAGAAAAATGTATTCGATATTCTTCAGGCTCTGCTCGAAGAGAGAAACAGAACACTTCTCTATAAACCGGACAACGTTATATACCGGAACTAAAATGGATACATCAGGACTCATAGCACTCCCAGAGTTTTGAAGGCGTTATTGAAACGGACACCCCATGTATGTTCTTCTTCGGCGCGTTTTCGCGCTTTTTGCTTCATCTCCATACGTAACCGGTCATTTCCCGGTCGGAGGTAAAACTGTGCCTTCGATACAAATTCTTCATCGCTTTTACACAAAACGATCTCTTCGCCATCAGTAAAATATCCGGCGAGTTCTTCCACGTACGGGGCAATTTGCAGCCCACCACACATCGGTATTTCAAAGGTACGCAGATGCAGTTTGTGCACCGGATGCTTCAGATTGAAAGTATTTCGGAGCTCGGAGATGCCCAACGACAACGCGTGATTTGAATAGACCGCGCTCATGTCGGCAAACGGCACCGAGTGTTTTAATTCCAGAAAACGGTTTCGGTCCAAACTATTTCCATGGGGAAACAATTTGTTTTTGATGGTACCGGCAGCCACTTTTCGTCCGATAGAAAATTTGGAAAGATTCAGTAACAACGTCAGCGTCTCTTTGTGCGAGAGCGCTTTTGACGCGCCACCGCCTTGGGCAAAAAAGGCATCCGAGTAAAGAGTAGTGGTTATGCCATTTTGTGTCAGCATATTGACCCGATTCACCCTGTCATCGTAAAGTGTACCGATAAATCCGATGGAATATATTTCAGTAGAATAGGATGGAATAAATTGATGCGAATTGGCTGCGTAGGGTTGAAAAATTATTTTGCATCCCCACTTCTCGAACAGGGGTTGTGTCTCCCACGAGGTTAACCATACTAAATCGAACAACGGAGCCATCTCCTGATGAATAAAAGGAGCGTGTAGGTTGTCAAAGCAAATCAGCAGCGACGGAATACCCATTTTCTTTACCTGCTGCATTGTCTCTTTATAAAGAAATTTGCGCGGAGCCGCATTCATAAAAAGATCAATGGAGTCTCTCTCTTTTTGAAGTACTACCGGTAACTGCTCGTTGGCCTCTTCAATTGTTCTATACGACAAAGGATTGAATACCCTGATGGTGTGCCCGGCTCTTTCCAGTTCATCAAAAATATGCACGCGTTGCCATTGAAGCATGTACGACGAAGTCTCAGGGAAAAAATAAAAAATATTCATTTACTGAAATTTACAAACATTCAATAGTCACTAAACGGCTGTTTTAATTCCGTTCCACAATCCTGAAGCCACAGCTTTTAACTTGGAAATCCGGTCCTGCTCAAATACCATCTTTAGCATCCTATAGACCACGTGATACTTCAAAAAATTGAATTTCGTCCTAAGTGTAAAATCGTGAGGATAGATCTTCCAAAGCAACAAATTGTTTCTGATATAAAAGTAGGTGCTTTGGGCAGAGTAATTATTAATGGTAATGCCCAAAATGCCTTTTGTTTTATAACCTTCGGAATGTTCCATAAAAACATTGGGAAACATAACAATCCGATAACCGTGCTTACGAGCTCGCATACAAATTTCCGTATCCAAACAATATATTGCCAAATCATCACGAAACCCGCCAATACAATCAAATAGCTGCCTTTTATATATCGCACCTGAAGAATAAACACTTCCCTGCTCAACGTAAATAGTTGTAGAATTTTGCACCAAACATCGATTTGTAGACGGAGCAAAAATAGCAACGGAATTGTCGTTACAGGATGCCACTCTATCTCTGTATTTTGCAAAATGGTTTGCTTCAAAACAACTATCCTGATCCATCGTCAGAATATAATCATAATCATTTTCGCGAGCCCATTGGATACAATGATTGAAAGGTGACGCCAAATAGTCATTTCTTCCGTTAGAACGCAGCTCTATTTTCACACTCAGCGTTTCTATATCTCTCAATACACTTTTTTCTTCTGGCGTATTTTCCCACACAATAAGATGATCGATCCAGGGGAGATACGAATTAATATTTCGCTTTATAATCTCAATATTAGGATTATACAATACAACTATAGCTACTATCTTCATAACTTTATTTCACATCATACGGTCCTGTTTTCCCAATGAAAGCATGATATAGGCCAAGAAACAGAGCACGCAATTTGGATAATCTATCAGTCTCAAAAATCATTTTAGCTATGCGAAAAAATACATTGTATTTAAAGAACTGATATTTAGATCTGAATGTGTAATACTCGGGATAGATCTTCCAGATAAGAATGCCATTCCGAATATAATAATAGGTATTCAGAGGTGGATAATTGTTTACCATCAACCCGTTTTTCGATTTCATGGCATATCCTCTGTGATTCATCAACACATCTGTACATACCACTATAGTATAGCCCATTTTTCGTGCTTTCAGGCACATATACGGATCCAAAAAATAAACTGCAAAATCTTCCAGAAAGCCACCATCGTGAAAAAGCTCCATGCGATACACAGAGCCAGAAGTTACCACCCCTCCTTCCGGCAGGTATTTGATTCTTTCCGGCAAGATTGGGTTGGCATATACCACATGAGGAATGCGCATCACTATATTTGGTCCAAAAACGCCGATTGACGGATCTTCATTTTTTTTAATCTGATCGAGATAACATTCAAAATGGCCATCCTCAAACCGGCTATCCTGATCCATGGTGAGAAAGTGCGTACATCCCATTTTTCGTGCCTCTTCAATGGCCTGATTAAATGGGAAAGCCAGATATTCATTCTTCCCAGTTGTTCTAACCTCCAACTTATCATTCTGAATGGATAATAAATGCAAGCGACTATCTTTGGCAGGCGTATTCTCCCACAAAATTAACTTATCAAGATAAGGAAGGTACGAAATAACATTTGCTTCGAGTTCCTCTATCTCTGGATAATACACTGAAACTATTCCTAAAATCTTAAATATTTTGTCCATTGATCCAACATTCGAAAAATTATCTCTGCATAACATCTAACTTACACAAAAGAGGCAGAATCCGATCCTAAATATCCTCCAATTCAATCCCTCTAGAAAACCGTTCGGCCCACATTTCAAAAGTATACAAATTTTCCAGATTACTTTCTGCTTGTTGATATGGCGTACTTAAAAAACCAGTCAGATTAGCCATATCGTCCTCTCCAAGCACAAAAATATTATGCTCGTTATATATCCGATATTGCTTTATACTTTTATTGTTCGTAATCAATTTTTGATGATAAAACAAAGACTCCATCGTACGCAATGTTACTCCACTTTGTCCATTTTGCAACAGTTCTACAATAGAACGCGATTGAGCATTCAATACCAATACCTCTTCATACGACAATCGTTGTTTTTTATTGTCCACTATCTTAAAAAATGGGATCAATCCTTGATGCTTCATTTCATTTTCCAAAAGGGTTAATGCAGTTTCTCTCCCCTTGTTCAAACCAACAAAAACAGCATCATACACATGTTCTTGAGTTGCAACATTCATTTTACAATATGGTGCCGGATTGTATTTCAACCCATATTTCACACAATCCATTTTATCAAAAGACCAGACTTCCCAATGCTCCGATAATGCTTCGACATGACCATTAACGATGGGATTCACATAATAATATACAAGTCTACATTGTTTATTATCAATACTAGATTCTAATGCTCTGACGAAATTTTGCGGAGTATCATCGGCAACAATAACCATCTCGTATGTATTAATATCCTTAGGAATATTAAAAAGATGCTTATATAAGGGTAACTGTTGGCGATTATAGTAATTTCTGAATAAACGTAGTCCTATAGGCAACGAACGGAAATGAGGCAAAACAGTTATATCACATTTTGCAATCTCACGATTATAGCGTGTTGACTGATTAAAATTATAGCAATACCTCAGAATCTTCATTTCAATGCAATTTCACTAAATAACTTTTCACAACTTCAACGAAATCATTTGGTTGAAGCTTTAGCCGTTTATATACTTCAAGAGGCCAACGCCAATTTACGTAAAGACTCAGAGCAATACCCGATGAAAGTATCATACTTAATATGCCTAAATGCGTAAATTTCAACATTATCCAAAAAATAAGCACGGTATTAATCCCGGAAAGTAATGCTGATTTAAAGAACGGAACCTCATTTTGTGCCAGCAAAATATTTGTTGCGATGCCTTGATTTTGTTCCAAGAAAGAGAATATTAACATTAGCAACAGATATGATCCACAAAGCAGAAATGTTTTGCTTTTGATTAAAACAAGAATTGGATTACCAAAAAGAATCATTCCGCATCCCAAAAGAACAAAAGCCGCAACAGATACAAGCATTGATTTAATATACAATCGTTTAACATCATTCATTCTATCGCGTACGATGTATTGAGAAAGCTGTGGATAAAAAGTAATAAACCACGTTCCTCCCAACGAAGTAATTACATCGACCATTGTACGTGAAATACCAAAGCTTCCCAAATCGGACAATGTAATATAATAAGGAGCAATAAGTACAATTGCTTTTGAACGCAAAAAACCACCAAATACGTTCAGCCCTATCTTTATAGAATTTGGAGCTATAATTTTGATGACATCAATAGCTTTACCAGACTGGGCAATCCGCAGATTTTGTCTGATAGATCTATCATAAAACGCATTATAAGAAAGAATCCTGTTAATAAGATCTCCTATAAGCATTCCCAACACCAAAGCCAGTAATCCCATGTTTAGCAACAACAAAACAATAGTCACAATAATCCGGATAGATTGTGTCAGCACTGTAATTTGCTGCATCGTCTTAATCTTTCCACACCCGGTAAGAATATTTCCGTAATAATACGTATAGAGTTCATATGCCAATACAAAGCCGAATAAAAACCATGCTATTAAAACAGGTGCATGATCGCCGCTAAATTTTTCGAGGATAGGGAGAAAATAGAATGGACTGGCAACTAAAAAAATCAATAAAAAAATTAAAGCTATAATGCCGTAAAAAAACTTCATCGAGCTAAGCAGACTCTTTAATAAACCATAATCGACATGCCCTTCCTCGACTTCTCCGTAGCCATTGGCTTTCAACTCTTTTACTCCGCTAAAAACATAGGTGACATTGCGTGAAAATGAACTGGTAAAACCAAAATCGAGTAAACTTGTAATGGTCGTAAGCGACAGAAAGATAGCCCATAATCCCATCTCTTCAGGAGGCAATAAGCGCAACGTAATTGGTAAAATAATAATACCAGACAACACCCGCATTATCGTTGCCGCATAATTCCATAACAAATCTTTCCTCCCTGTTTGCATACTACTGTTTTTGTACGTTTCGAATCGTTCGGGCTATGATGTCCGAAGCATCGCCTTGTCCGTAGAGGTTAGCAGAAAAGTCTGCTGCGATAGCTTGTACTTCATCAAAAGTCTTTATCAAAAGAGCCTTGTCGGTACCGACGAGAGTATTGAATCTGCCGGCGACAAGCTCTGTCCATTCGGTCTGTTCGCGCAGCGTGATGCACTGTTTGCCAAAGAAGAAGGCCTCTTTCTGTACGCCACCACTGTCGGTAACAACCAATTGGCACTGTTGCAGGAGCCGAATCATATCGAAATAGCCCACCGGATCGATAACACGGCATTGTAATTCAATTCCGTTTTGTTGTAAAATGGCTCGTGTACGCGGATGCAAAGGCAATACCACCGGAGTTTTCCGGTTTATCTCGTTCAATCCTTCGATCAGTTGACGCAACTTCTGCACATCGTCGGTATTTTCTTGCCGGTGGATGGTTGCCAGCACAAATTCTTTGAGAGTCAAATCTTCAATGATAGTCGATTTTGCAGCCGCTTTCTTTGCATAAAAAAGTGCTGCATCGAGCATCACATCGCCGCTTTTGATCAATTGTACCGGGAAATGACGGAAACCTTCGTTCTCAAGATTCTGAATGGCCGTATCGGTGGGGCAAAACAGAATATCGGAGATGCGGTCGGTCAGAATGCGGTTGATCTCTTCGGGCATCTGCCTGTTGAACGAGCGCAGACCGGCCTCGACATGAATTACCGGAATGTGGAGCTTGGAGGCTGCCAGAGCACCGGCCAGCGTAGAGTTGGTATCGCCGAAAACCATCAGGGCTTCGGGTTTTTCGTTGAGCAAAATGGTTTCGATTCCTTCGATCATACGCCCGGTCATCGCTCCATGATTCAACCCATGAATGTCGAGATTATAGGCCGGTTTCGGGATCTCCATCTCTCCGAAAAAAACCTCCGACATGTTGGCATCATAATGTTGTCCGGTGTGCACCAGAATCTCTTCAATGCCATGTAGCTTCAGCGACCGCGAAACGGCTGCCGCTTTCACAAACTGGGGTCTTGCCCCTACAATGGTTAGAATGCGATTCATGGTCGACTCCTCAAATTAAAGCGTTTCCAGAATAGTAACGATACGTTGCGCCGTTTTGCCGTCCCAATATTTGGGGTTGTTTCCGGTTTTGCCTTCGCCCCTGACAATCGCAGCGGCTTCGGCTTCGATATCGCCGATCTTAATCAGCTTGTTGCTCCCTTCCCACACGGTCACAGGACGTTCGGTATTGGGACGAACTGTCAGGCAGGGAATGTTGAGGTGGGTGGTCTCTTCCTGAATACCGCCTGAATCGGTCAGGGCAAACTTGGCACGGCTCACCAAATGGATAAATTCCAGGTAACCGAGCGGTTCGATCAGATAGAGGTTCGGAAATGAGGTAATCGTTTCCAGCAAACCGAACTGCTGAATGTTTTTGTAGGTTCGAGGATGAATGGGAAACACAAGCGGAATTTGTTGCGATACCGCTCCCCATATAGTTACCAGGCGTTCCAGCGACGCTTTTTCATCCACGTTCGACGGACGATGAAAAGTCATTACGCCGTAACCGCTTGCCGATAGGCCGTTGATATCGATCCTGCCCGGTTTGTTTATCAAACCGAACACTTGTGGAGATCCTGCGGCTTTCGCCAGATTCGCTTCGAGGGTATCGATCATCAGGTTGCCCACCATAAAAATCTTTTCCGGAGCAACGTTCTCTTTCAACAGATTTTCGTCGGCATCGGCGCTGGTGGTGAAAAAATAATCGCTGATGGAATCGGTAACCAGACGGTTGATCTCTTCGGGCATGGTGCGGTCGTTGCTACGCAGGCCGGCCTCGTAGTGTATCGTTTTGATATTCAGTTTCGCGGCAACCAGTACGCAGGCAGCTGTGCTGTTCACGTCGCCTACCACCAGTACAAAATCGGGCTTCTCGTCAAGGCAGACCTTCTCAAAGCCCGTCATAATGCGGGCAGTCTGCTGGGCATGCGATGCCGAACCGACTTCGAGGTTGATATTGGGAGCCGGAATGCCGAGTTCGTCAAAGAAACGGCCCGACATTTGGGTATCGTAATGTTGTCCGGTATGCACCAACACAGCCTTGAGCTGAGGATGATTTTTCAGTTCATGCATCAAAGGCGCTATTTTCATAAAGTTGGGACGCGCACCGCAGACAAGGATGATCTTTTTTAAAGCCTCCCCCTGCCCCTCCACAAGAGGGGAGAAAGAATCTGCTTTAGTATGATTTGTCATTATAAATAAATTTCTAATCTTACGCACTACAAGTCCCCTTGAAGGGGATTTAGGGGGCTGGAAATGTCGTCGAGCAAACCGGCCATGACGCCGCATTGTGCCCGGCGCGAATATTGTTCGTAACCGTTTGCCGAAGAGGCCAACGTTCCGTTTTGGTATTTACTGAACAGATCGAGCAACATCTTTTTCATACCCTCTACGTCGTCGAAATCGACTATCGTGCCCGAACCGGTTTCGTTTAATACACGAGCAATATCGCTGCCTGATGGCCCGATGGCCAGCGTAAGACGACCCGACGCCATGTATTCGTAGAGTTTACCGGTAAGAATTCCGTTGGCGTTGGGCGTGTTGTTGACAAGTAAAAGAAGAATTTGCGCTTTCTGCTGAAACGCTACCGCTTCTTTGTGTGATAAATACCCCATTTCTTGGACATATTCACCCAATCGGTATTTCTCTATATCATCAAAAACCACTGCCTCAATATTACCGACGAACTTGATTTTAATTTTGGAGGCTAGTTCCTTGTTTTCGGGCAACAACTCACTCAACGCTTTCCATAATACGTTGGGATTACGAGCCGCATTGACGCTTCCGATATGTACTAAGGAAAACTCCTCATCGACAACGACATCCTGTACGGCAACATCCGATTCGTCGTATCCATTATGAACAAGAGCAATCTTTTTAGGACCTTTCGCTTCAAATTCAGTACACCAGGTCGGCGTAACACTCACCACGCAATCGGCCTCAGAAACTACCTGCTGCTCCCGACGATGATGTAGTTTATCGGCCAGCCAAGTAAGGTTCAACTCCTTATAAAAATCGATATTGGTCCACGGATCACGAAAATCGGCAATCCAGGGCAGCCCTGTTTTGCGGTGCAATTTCAGCGCGATCATGTGCATGGAATGCGGAGGTCCGGTCGAAATGACTGCATCTACAGGATTGCTTTTGAGATATTCCGACAGATATTTCACCGAAGGGTTGATCCAGAAACAGCGGGGATCCGGGATCAGCAAATTACCACGTAATGCCAGCGCCAGTTTATGTACAAATCCACCCTTTTTTCCCCCAGCAGCATACGCTACATTGACTTTCTTTCCTTTATTGCCGGTCAGAGCCTTATAAATTTCGTAGGGTTCCCATATTTTTGTCTTCAGCACCTCGGTGTCCGGCGCCACATCCTGCAACAAACTCTGATCTTCGATAGCAAAATCAGGATTTTCGGGAGTGTAAATCACCGGTTGCCAACCATACTGAGGTAAATATTTGGCAAGTTTCAACCACCGTTGCACCCCGGAACCTCCTGAAGGTGGCCAATAGTATGTAATAATAAGCACTCTACGCATCGCACCTTATTTACCTAGAATTTTATTGAATGCACTCATATTCCTGAACAATTCTTCGGTCTTAAGCAGTACTTTATCCTGTGGCAATGCATAACGCACCACCCCTTTCTGATAATAGTAGCGCTTGATAATCTCGGCATTAATCAGATTGGAAATGTCCTTTTGAAACGTTTCCAGATCTTTATCAATATTTGGTATCAATTTAGACTGCAAAGCTTTAAAATCTGCAGCCGTTGCTTCATCATATCCTTCCATTTTAGCTGTAGCCATCAAATTCTTAAGTAGTTTGTCACTTTGCAAAGTATAGGTAAACTTCTTTGACTTGACAAATTGCTTAAATTGATCGTATTCGGCATCGGTTATTTTGAATTTCTCGGGCTCGGCAATAGTTGCATGGGTTTGCGCATACTGAGTGGCAAAATCAAAAATGACATTTTGACTTATCAAATAGTACACAATACTCATCTTCATAGAATCGCGTACCTCTACGTCGGGACGGATGCCGCCGCCATCACGCACCGTGCGTCCGATTTTTGTTTTGAATTCATGAGTCAGACTATCAGCCACATGAATCGGATTACCATCGTTGGTACGGTTGGAGTAATCGATGGCCTGAATACAACGTCCACTTGGAATATAATACTTGGCAATGGTAACCTTAAGGTGTCCTTCGTAAGGCAATTGGCGAATTTGCTGTACCAAGCCTTTCCCGAAAGTACGCACTCCTACAATCACAGCTCGATCCAAATCCTGCAACGAACCGCTCAAAATTTCAGATGCCGAAGCTGTATTTTGCGAAACCAAGATTGCAAGGGGCATATCGGGCAAAATCGGTTCGTTAATGGTACGATAGGTACGATCCCATTGTTTTAGTTTTCCGCGTGTCGACACTACTTCGGTTCCTTTCGGCACAAAGTATCCGACCATTTTAACTGCCTCATCAATGATACCACCACCGTTTTCACGCAAGTCGATCACCATCGAAGTGACATGATATTTATTTTTCAGTTCCAGCAAAGCAACGCGCATTTCTTCGGCAGCATTACTGGTAAATTCATTCAACAACACATACCCGGTGTTGTTGCCTACCACGCCATAATAAACCACCGGATTAATGACAATTCTCTCTCGCATGATCTCAAAGCTACGCACTTTGGTCTCTCCCGGACGTTGAATTTTCAGTTTGACAATCGTTTTCGGTTGTCCTTTGAGCAAAGCACTCACATCCGATGTCGATTTGCCTTTCAGATTCAGCCCATCGAGTTCCACCACGACATCTCCGGCTTTAAGACCTGCTTTTGCAGCTGGTTTTCCTTCGTAGGGTTCGGAAATAAACACTTGTCCTGACTTCCCTCCTATCAAAGCACCAATGCCGGCATATTCCCCGGTGGTCATCATCTTGAGTTCATCCGTCTCTTCCTTAGGCATGTAAACCGTATAGGGATCAAGCCCATCCAACATGTTATCGATGCCCGACCGTATTACTTTTTCATAATTCAAGGTATCCACATAAAAAGCATCCAGTTCTCTGACCACACTGTTGAACACATCCAGATTTTTGCTCATGGAAAAACGTCTTTCATTGGCATCTTGTTGAGCTAATACCCAAACAGATACTACAATCAGACTTATAATCAGCAAGTAAAATTTGCGAAATCGAATCATATAGTGAGTTTCTATAAATTTGTGCAAAAGTACGGATTATTTTCGGGAAAGTTTATTTGTTAAAAGTAAAAATGGTTAAGTGCTAAATACCTAACGGAAAGAGCTTTTGTCTATCTTGAAAATAATTTCAAGATTCCAAAGTTTCAAGATTTCAAAATGGGTGGATACCTGTGATTTTGAAATAATTGGAATCCTGCAATTCAGGAGTATACCACTCATTTGACGATTCGTAGGTTTAATGTCTATCTTTGCACTCTCTAATAAAATTGTTTATGCAATCCCTTCAACTAACCCTTTCGCCCGAACAGGCGCACACACCCGAATTATTGAAACAAGCCGTAGCCAAAGCGCTATCGTTACCTCCGACACAAATAGCACATATCCGCCCGGTTCGCAAATCGATCGATGCGCGCGGACATTTCGTCAAAATAAATCTGGCTGTAGAGGTTTTTACCGGCAAAGAGCCTATCACTTCCGACACGGTAGAGCTCCATTATCAGGATGTAACCAACAAAGAGGAGGTGATTGTAGTGGGTGCCGGTCCGGCGGGACTGTTTGCAGCGCTGCGGCTCATCGAACTCGGTTTGAAACCGATTCTTCTGGAACGCGGGCAAGCCGTGACCGAACGTAAGAAAGATCTCGCGCAAATGATTCGCAACAATACGCTGAATCCTGAATCGAACTACTGCTTTGGCGAGGGCGGTGCCGGAGCATTCTCCGACGGCAAACTCTATACCCGTTCCAAGAAAAAAGGAGACGTACAACGCATTCTTTCCATTTTTCAGCGTCACGGAGCCCAGGACGAAATTTTGTACGAGACACATCCCCATATCGGTACCGATCGCCTGCCGCAGGTAATCAAGGCCATGCGCGAAACTATTCTGGAGCATGGAGGCGAGGTGCGCTTCAATACCAAAGTTACCGGACTGAAAGTGGAGGATTCTCACATAACCGGTGTGGAACTGGCGGACGGAAGCACGCTGAAAAGCAAGGCGGTCATTCTAGCTACCGGACATTCGGCCCGCGATGTATATCATCTGTTGCACAACAACAATATCGCCCTCGAAGCCAAAGGATTTGCCATGGGTGTGCGCGTAGAACATCCGCAGGAGCTGATAGACGGCATACAGTATCATCGTCGCGAACGGGGCGAATTTCTTCCGGCAGCTGCCTACAATCTGGTGGAACAGGTCGATGATCGCGGAGTTTATTCGTTTTGTATGTGTCCCGGTGGGCATATCGTTCCGGCCTCTACCGGAGAGAAAGAGGTGGTGGTGAACGGAATGTCGGCTTCACACCGTAATTCGCCATTTGCCAATTCCGGTTTGGTGGTCGAGATCCGGCCCGAAGATTTGGGCGAATATCAGCAATACGGCGTATTGGCAGGACTTCAATTTCAGCGATACGTGGAAGAACTGGCCTTTTTCAACAACGGCAGCAAAGGATTGACCGCTCCGGCACAGCGAGTCGGCGATTTCGTCAAAGGAAAACTCTCCGGTTCGCTACCCGACTGTTCTTATCTGCCGGGCGTACTCTCTTCCCCACTCCATTTCTGGCTGCCGCAGCATATTTCAGGCCGTTTGCAGCAGGGATTTAAAAAGTTCGACCGCAAAATGCACGGTTATATGACCAACGAAGCATTGATTGTCGGTGTGGAAACACGTTCATCGTCTCCGATTCGTATTCCGAGAGATGCCGAAACGTATCAACATTTGCAAATTGCCGGACTATTTCCATGCGGAGAGGGAGCGGGTTATGCCGGTGGAATCACGTCGTCTGCCATCGACGGAGAGAATTGCGCTGCCGCAGCAAAACGCTATCTGAAATGAGCTTGAGATGACACAAGTGTCTTGAAATGAAAAGGTATTTATGGATTGCATGCGTAGATCCTCTGTTTTATATACACTTGATCACCGAACTGTGAAAAATTAAAATATTATAAAAATGACTTTTATTGTATTGTTATCTACGAAATATTCGTAGATTTGCGATGTGATAATAATGGCCGTTTTATTACATGTAGAAAAAACGATTATGGAAAAACTGACACCACAGGAAGAACAAGCCATGCAGGCGCTCTGGAAACTTGAAGAGGGCGGAGTAGTTAAGGATATTCTCGAAACCTATCCCGAGCCGCAACCGCCTTACACTACTCTTGCTTCGACGATGAAGAATCTGGAGAAGAAGGGGTATGTTATCAGCCGTCGCTACGGTAATGTTTATTGGTACGAACCTGCGTTGAGCTCCGAAAGTTATTCGGAAAAAATGCTCTCGGGCATTATCGACAACTACTTTCAAAGCTCCTACCGCTCGCTGGTTGCTTTCTTTGCTCAAAATGAGAAGATTTCGCGCGACGATCTGGAAGAGATCGTGAAGTTGATCGAAAACAAGAAATAATATGGAACCGTTTACGCTCTATCTGTTGAAAGCGAACGGGGTATTTATCCTGTTGTTCGCATTTTATCTGCTGTTTCTGCATCGCGATACTTTTTACAAAGCTAAGCGGGCCTATCTGTTGGGGATTATCGGGACATCGGTTCTTTTGCCTTTGTTGCACCCTGCCGCGCTCATTCCGCAAAGAGAGAGTGTGCAGTATGTTATTCTGCTGGTGGGCGATTCGCTGAACAGTGTGGCGCATCCCGAAACTGTCTCTTTGAGTACAATGCAGTTAATCAACCTGTTGCTTTGCATCGGAATTGCGGGAAGCCTGTTGCTTCTGTTGTTTCGTTATCTGCAACTTTGGGGGGTAATGCGGGGGTGCAGGGAGGAGGTTTGCCATGGCAATCAAAAAGTGTATGTTCCGGCAAAAGAACTTAATCCCTTCTCGTATCAGGGGAGGATATTTCTTAATCCGGAATTGTACACCGAAGAGGAGCTGGCAAGAATCATCCGGCACGAGCAGGCTCATATCGATCAGAAGCACGGAATCGACCTGATGCTGGTGGCGTTTTTTCAATCGTTGGTATGGATGAACCCGTTGTATTACTGGTTCGCACGTTCGGTACGCGAGAATATCGAGTTTTTGGCAGATCAACAGGTGTTGCGTTCGGGACAAGATCCGAAAGCATACCAGTATGCTCTGCTGAAAGTGGCTCAGAACAGCTCGCTGCCACTGACTCAACATTTCAGTATTTCACACTTAAAAAAACGAATTATCATGATGAATAAAAAACGCACCCACTCGTTGTGGAGCAGTAAATACCTGTTGATAGTGCCTTTGTTAATTGGAACCCTACTAGTTGTCAATGCCAAAGAGCTGAAAGATGCTTGGAGCAATGCCGATTTTTCGCAAAATCGGCAACCCGAAGCGATCTCTACCGCCACCGATTCAACCAAACAGACCCAACCCGGAATAGTCATCATTAAACGCACCGGAGATTCGACTCATGCCCGACCTCTTATTCTGGTCGAGGGTAAAGTCATTTCAGTCGAGGAGATGCAACGTATAAATCCTGATGAAATCGAATCGATCAATGTATTAAAAGATAAAAGTGCCATTCAAAAATATGGAACAAAGGGTAAGAATGGAGTAATCCTCATTACCATGAAGAAAGCAGGAAAAGAAAAGGTGATTATTAGTATCAACAATGTTAAGCAGAATGAGGTAACGTCTCCTGTAACACTTAAAGCAACACTTGCTTATGATAACCCCGGAGAAGTTCTTCATAAAGACAAGTCCATTCCTAAAGATATCCTCATTATCAAAGACGGAACTGAAATTTTGCCAGACATAAAATCTGTCCCTGCCAGTGAAATAGAGTCCATCACGGTATTGAAGGATTCTACTGCCACAAAAATATACGGAGACAAAGCAAAGCACGGTGTGATTTTGATTAATACAAAGAAGGAATAGATCCGTGCTGTGAAACAGAAAAATCCTGCAGTAGAAAATACTTTCTAACTGCAGGATTTTTTCGTTTTAGGTTGTCTGTAATGCAACGCTTGTCTGAATATTATACCTGTTTTATAGCAAGGATTTTGCCGGAATATTTGTTCAGGCTTATCTCGAACGGCCGTTCGGAAAAGAGTGTCTGCCCCGGCTCCTCCTTCCCGGTAAGCAAATCACGGGAGCTTACTTGCACATTGTCGGCCAGACCGAGATAATCGAAAGCGTGCCTGGGTATGTTCACGGCCACTTCTGCTGCAGCATCGGCAAAGTTCACGCAAATCAGCAATAGCTCATCGCCGGCTTTGCGCAGATAGGCAAACTGTCGGTCGGGATCGAAGCGCGGATTGCTGCAATTGACATACATCAGGTCGAACATTTCGCCTTCACGGATGGCTTTTTCCTGTAACGAAACATTCAGCAGCTGTTGGTAAAAAGCACGGAGTTGCTGTTGCTCCGGGGAGAGAAGTGCTCCGTCGCATTTGCCCTTGTTGTACCAACGACGTAATGAATCGATACTCCAGTAATCGAAAATGGTAGTCCGCCCGTCATCGCCGCTGAATCCTTCGGCATCGGCAGCCGGTTCGCCCAACTCCTGCCCGGCATAAATCATCGTCGCCGAGGTGGAGAGGGTAGCCGTTACAATCATTGCCGGAACGGCTTTCCACGCATCGCCGGCAAAAAAGCGGGAGGCGATCCGCTGTTCGTCGTGGTTTTCGAGAAAGAAGAGCATTTGGGGCAAGATATCGTTTACCCGTTGCCACATCACACTGATCTGTCGAGCTGATTCGTTTCCACAGGCAATATTGCGCAGGGTATCGTACATCCACACTTTGTCGTAGAGGTAGTCGAAATGGCCGAAATCGAGATAGCTGCGGTAAACTGCCGGGTTGTATGCTTCGGCGATAAAAATGATATGCGGAAACTGTTCCTTTACTTTTGGGATCACCCACGACCAGAACTCCACCGGCACCATCTCCGCCATGTCGCAACGGAAACCGTCAATCTGTTTGCCCGCCCAAAAGAGCAGGATGTCTAACATTTTCGTCCAGGTATCGGGTGTTGGTACGAAATGCTTCGTGTGTCCACCCTGATAATCCACTCCATAGTTCAGCTTCACCGTTTCGTACCAGTCGTTTACCGTCGGATGTGCCGAAAAAACATCGTTACCGCTCGCTTTGGCCGGATATTCGTGATAAGGCACTTTTTCATCTTTCAGCAGGTTGAATTGGCCGGCAAAGAACTGATTTGGAAGATAGTAGAAATTATTCTGCGGATTGAAAGCATGGTTGATATTGTCGTTTTCGCCCAAATCGGCAATATCTGCCGGTTTGGCATCCGAAGCGTACTGACGAGCCACATGGTTGGGCACAAAATCGATCAATACCTTCATTCCGGCTTTGTGGGTTCGTTCTACCAAAGCCTCAAACTCCTGCATCCGGTTCGTTACATCGACGGCCAGATCGGGATCGATATCGTAGTAATCCTTGATGGCATAGGGCGATCCGGCTTTTCCTTTCACCACTGCCGCATGATCTTTACGAATACCGTATGCCGAATAGTCGGTCTGCGTGGCATGTTCGATCACCCCCGTGTACCAGATATGGGTAATGCCCAATTCCTGAATGCTCTTCAGAGCCTGAAACGTAATGGCATTCAGTTTGCCGCATCCGTTAATGTCGATGGAGCCGTTCGGCAGATTTACATGTGTCGTATTCCCGAAGAGTCGCGGGAATAGTTGGTATATAATAAATTTACGTGACATGTTATTTTAGTATGAAATCGGAGAAACAGCCGTTTTACAACGACAAACTCTCCCTCATTTTCTTTGTAAGTCCTTTGACGGTTAGGTTATACGAAAGCCGTATCCACTCTGCCAGCTCCGCATCCGGAATGGTATCGTTCAGTAAAATCGTGTTCCAGTGTTTTTTACTGAGGTGATAACCGGGTTGCACCGCGTCATACTTTTCTCTCAGTTCGATTGCCAGTTCGGGATCGCACTTGAGAGCAATGGTAGAGTCACCGTCGAGAGCAATAATGGCATACATCTTGCCACCTACCTTCAACACCAGGTGGTCGTCGCCGAAAGGAAAAGTCTCTTCGGTGTGCGGCAATACGATGCAAAATTCGCGTGCTGCGATAATATCCATAGCAAAAGAGTGAATTAGTTTGCAGAACAAATATACGGCAAATCTTCCTAATTCCGGGGTTAATTTGCATTGTAATGTAACTGTCGGTTCGTTATTCGTGATAACTATTTATTATGTGTAAAGTCACGAGAAAGCTTATTTCAAACCGGAGGTTGTTCTTCTTTTTCTAAAATAAAGAGTACCTTTGCCGCAACAAAAAAGTAAACAGTCCCCGGTAGACAGTATGGGTTCTCCCGTTGTTGAACCGATTACTGAGTACAGGATACTGCGTACTAAGTACTTTTTCCGATCATGGTTCATAAATACGATTTTTTAGTGATAGGCAGCGGTATTGCCGGCATGAGCTTCGCGCTGAAAGTAGCCGACAAAGGAAAAGTTGCCATTTTGTGCAAGTCGTCTCTCGAAGAGGCCAACACATCGTATGCTCAGGGTGGAATTGCTTCGGTAATGAAACAGACCGACAATTTCGAAAAGCATATTCAGGATACTATCATCGCCGGCGATAACATTTGCGATCGTGACGTGGTGGAAAAAGTGGTAAAGGAGGCTCCCGTTCAAATTAAGGAGCTGATAAGCTGGGGTGTCGATTTTGATAAGGATGACAAAGGAAACTTCGACCTTCACCGCGAGGGGGGGCACTCCGAATTCCGTATTCTGCATCACAAAGACACTACCGGGAGTGAAATTCAGGAGAGTCTCATTCGGGAGGTGAAACGCCATCCGAATATCGATGTTTTCAACAATCACTTCGCCATTGAAATTCTGACACAGCACCACCTGGGTCAAATTGTCACTCGCCATACGCCCGGCATCGAATGTTACGGGGCCTACGTGCTTGACAACAATACACGCAATATCGATACTTTTCTGGCAAAGATTACGCTCATTGCTACCGGCGGTATCGGCAATGTATATCACACTACCACCAATCCGGTGATTGCCACCGGCGACGGCATTGCTATGGTACATCGTGCCCGTGGCATAATCCGCGACATGGAGTTCGTGCAATTCCATCCCACTGCATTGTATCACCCGGGCGAACGACCTTCGTTCCTGATTACGGAAGCGATGCGTGGTTACGGAGCGTTGCTCCGTACCAGCGATGGCAAGGAGTTTATGCTCAAATACGATGCCCGTGGCGCGTTGGCTCCCCGCGATATTGTGGCCCGCGCCATCGACAATGAAATGAAAAACCGAGGAGACGATTGTGTCTACCTCGATGTACGCCATAAAGATGCGGAAGAGACGAAAAATCACTTCCCGAATATCTATCAGCATTGCCTCGATCTGGGCATCGACATTACCAAAGATATGATTCCGGTGGCACCCGCCGCTCACTACCTTTGCGGTGGTATCAGTGTCGATCTCAACGGGCAGTCGACCATCAACCGGTTGTATGCCGCAGGCGAATGTTCGCGCACCGGACTTCACGGAGCAAACCGACTCGCTTCCAATTCATTGATCGAAGCGGTGGTATATGCTGATGCGGTGGCCAAACATGCCGTGCAGCGGCTAAGCGACTATTCATACAAAGAGTTCCCTGTTTGGGACGATACCGGAACTTCTCTGCCGGAAGAGAATGTGTTGATTACCCAGAGTGTGAAGGAGGTACAGCAGATAATGAGTACGTACGTGGGTATTGTACGGTCTAACCTGCGTCTGCAAAGAGCTTTGTCGAGGTTGGAGATATTGTACCGCGAAACGGAAAGCCTGTTCGACCGCTCGGTGGTATCGAAAGAGATTTGCGAATTGCGCAACATCGTTAGTGTGGGTTACCTGATTATCAAGCAGGCGATGCAACGCAAAGAGAGCCGGGGCCTGCATTTCACTATAGACTATCCCGATCCGTGTAAAACGGATGCCGAGAAAATGGTAAAATAACAAAGTGCTCAGTAAGCAGTACCCATCGAATCCGGATTTCAAATGGTAAATCGTAAATATTAAAATTGTAAATTTCAACTATGAACTTATTCATCCACTGGAACATCGACCCTGAAATTGTAAAGATCTTCGGCATTTCGGTGCGTTATTACGGAATCTTTTTTGTTGGTGGTATTTTGCTGGCCATCCTTATGATGGAGAAAATGGCCAAATCGCAGGGATTTACGCAAAAAGAATGGGATAAGCTCACCCTTTACGGGCTGTTGGGAATCGTACTTGGTGCCCGCTTGGGACACTGCCTTTTTTACGGACCGGGCTACTTTCTGGCTCATCCGGTCGAAATATTTCTGCCCATGCAACGGTTGGCTGACGGTGAGTATCACTTTACGGGCTTTCAGGGATTGGCCAGTCATGGTGGAGCGCTGGGGTTGATTCTGGCCATTGCACTGTTCACCTATCAGACAAAGCGAAAAGTTTTGGTCACTCTCGATCTGGTAGCTGTGGTAACTCCAATTGCTGCCTTTTTCATTCGCATGGCTAATCTGATGAATTCGGAAATCATTGGCAAACCTACCGATGTGCCCTGGGCATTTGTGTTTGAGAAGGTCGACATGTTGCCCCGCCATCCATCGCAACTGTACGAAGGAATTGCCTATTTGTCTATTTTTGTGCTGAATATACTGCTTTATCGAAAATACAAAGATAAAATCGGCTCTGGATTCTATTTCGGACTCACCATCGCGCTGATCTTCATCGCACGATTCTTTATCGAATTTCTCAAAGAACGACAGGTTGCTTTCGAGGAGTCGATGACCATGGATATGGGACAGTGGCTCAGCATTCCTTTTGTTTTGATAGGCGCCTACTTGGTTTGGAGAAGCTTAAAATTGAAAAAGTAACGTTTACAAATTCATATAAAAAACGGCGAAGCTACACATTGTAGCTTCGCCGTTTTTATTAACCGTTATTTCAGATCTTCTTCAACTGATGCCCCATCCTCTCTTTTTTGGTATGCATGTAAAATGCGTTGTATTGGTTAGGAGTAACCTCAATAGGCACATTTTCGACTATGGTCAGACCGTAGGATTCGAGGCCGATACGTTTTTTGGGGTTATTGGTCATCAGACGCATTTGGGTAACCCCCAGTTCGCGTAGAATCTGGGCACCTACGCCATAGTCACGTTCATCGGCCTGAAAACCGAGATGTAGGTTTGCATCCACGGTGTCCATCCCGTTTTCCTGAAGCTTGTAGGCTTTGATCTTGTTCATCAGCCCGATGCCGCGCCCTTCCTGATTCATGTATACAATCACGCCTTTGCCCTCTTTTTCAATCATCTGCATCGCTTTGTGAAGCTGTTCGCCGCATTCGCAACGCATCGATCCGAATATATCGCCGGTCATGCACGATGAATGCACCCGTACCAGAATCGGTTCGTCGGCACTCCATTCCCCTTTTATCAGAGCTACATGTTCCAGCCCGTTCGATTTCTGGCGGAACGGAATCAGGTGAAACTCACCGTAAGCAGTAGGCATCATCACCTCTTCGCCTTTTTCGACCAATGATTCGCGACACAAACGATACGTAATCAGATCTTTGACCGAAACCACTTTCAGATCGAATCTTTTAGCCACTTCCATCAACTGAGGCAGACGAGCCATCGTTCCATCTTCATTAATGACCTCAACCAACACACCGGCAGGATAAAGCCCTGCCAACTGTGCCAAATCGATAGCAGCTTCCGTGTGACCGGCTCGGCGCAATACGCCACGATTTCGTGCCCGCAACGGAAAAATATGTCCAGGACGGCCCAAATCGGTCGGTAGTATCGACGGATCGCACAAAGCCTTGATGGTGGCCGCTCGGTCGAATGCCGAAACACCTGTGGTACAGCCATGTTCCAATAAATCGACAGAGACCGTGAAAGGAGTTCCATGGCTAGACGTGTTATCTTCGGTCTGCATAGGCAACGACAATTCGTCGCAACGATCTTCCGTCAGAGGAGCGCACACCAACCCCCGCCCATGGGTAATCATAAAGTTCACCTTCTCGGGAGTTATCAACTCGGCAGCACAAATAAAATCGCCTTCGTTCTCGCGATCTTCGTCGTCGACGACGATCACAAATTTACCAGTGCGAATATCTTCAATCGCCTCATCTATTGTATTTAATTGAAATTGTTTCATATTATGATTTTTGTATAGAATAGATTGATACAATAAAAACATACCGACAAACAGAATGCCGCATCACGACATTGTATAAATCGGACATCATTTTTTCATTTTTGCGCCCAATCGGCGACCTGCATATTTTTTCCCTCGCTGCAAATAGCTTGCCAAACGTTTTCGTATGCTCTTGATAATTTGGATATATGCATCCGGATTCATAATCACTGAATCGCCCACCGCCTTATAAGTCAAAAAGATTCCGACCGGCAGCAAAACAGACGAGCTGAGCCACATTCCTCTCCAAACAGGCCAAAACCCTTCGCGCGCCATTTTTGTTCCGGCATTATCCACTATGTAATAAACAATAAACATCAATACCGAGATCACCACAGGCATTCCGAATCCACCCTTACGGATAATCGCTCCCAGAGGCACCCCGATAAAAAAGAATATAAGACAAGCAAACGACAAGGCGAATTTACGGTGCCACTCAATTGCGTGACGACGTATATTGAGCTGTTTCTCCTTAATTTCCATATTGGAAAATGTTATTTCGCCTTTGACCTGACTTACACTATTCAGCGCATTATTCACGGCAGTTTTCTTGTCTGCCAGATTTAACGACAAAAAGAGACTATCCGTGTTGTATTTTCCAAATTTGAAACTTTTTGAGCTTGCCTGATAGAACGGAATACGATTTTCACGGTTCAAATATTTGGTCGGGACATAGACAACCTGCTGTTTCACCAGCTGTTTCACCTCCTTACTTAATGAGTCAATGGTGTGGTTGAGCTCTATGACATTCTTGCTGATTTGCTCATTTTTCAGGAGAGACTCGCTAAAGCGGGTAAAGCTAGCGTCGAAATCGATAATGATCTGTTTTTTCGAGAATACTTCACGTCGATAGGGAACTTTGGTAGCGGAAGCCATCGTCTGCTGTTGCTGTAAGTTTTCAAACGACTCGCCGCTATAAAGATAGAACGTAAGGAAATGTTTGTCACTGCTCATAACCAAACGTCCCGAATCGGCCAGCATCACCGAAGCATTGCTAAAACCATTTGAGAAATCGTAAACAATAACATTTTTAAGCAGCTGCCCTTTTATATCTTTACTACCCACAAACAGTGTATATCCGCTTATCCCCTGATAAAATTCTCCGGTCGGGATCTCCAGTTCGGGCGATTTTTGCCGCATAGAGAGCAAAAGCGTATACATCTTCGTTTGGCTTTTGGGCAACACATAGTTAGAAAAGAAAAATGCCCCCACGCATACCATCGAAATAACAATAATCAACGGACGCATGATCCGAAACAACGATATCCCTGCCGATTTCATTGCCAAAAGCTCCAGTTGCTCACCCATATTGCCGTACGACATCAACGAAGCAAGCATAATAGACATAGGCAAAGCCAAGGGCACAAGCGACACAGCCGCATACATAAAAAATTCCGCCAATACGGAAATGCCTAAGCCCTTTCCCACCATATCGTCTACATACTTCCACAAAAACTGCATGAGAAAGACAAACAGACAGATAAAAAAAGTGACCGAAAAGAGCTTCAGAAAATTGACAAGAGTATATGAATCAATTCGTTTTAGTATTCGCATGACTTAATTCTTTCGACGACAAAGGTAAGGTTAATCTATCAATGTGCCAATATTCCAATGTACCAATAAGCTAATGTAGTATATTGAAAATTTCATACCCTACATACACCAACGACACAAATCAAAAAGAAACTATCCACCTTATAAACAGATACTATTCCACCAATTCTTTCAGCCAATTAAGCCACTACATCAGCATCGAAGATTCTCCAGACATATTGGCATATTGGCATATTAAACCTACATTTGTAGTTCAAAAACGTTGATTATGGCAAAAACAAAATCGGTTTACGTCTGCCAAAACTGTGGCGCCGAATCGCCCAAATGGATTGGCAAATGCCCGTCGTGTGGCGAATGGAACAGCTACGTGGAAGAGGTGATCCGTAAGGAAGTTCCATCCAAAACAGGCTACCACTCCGATGAGCCTCTCAAGTCGAAGCCGGTTCGCATTGAAGAGGTGGAAAGTACCAGCGAACAACGTATCGATACCTACTCTGCCGAATTCAACCGGGTATTGGGCGGTGGACTGGTGGGCGGATCGCTGGTCTTGTTGGGAGGCGAACCGGGCATCGGGAAATCGACGCTTATTCTGCAGGTGGCACTCAACATGACCGATAAAAGAGTGTTGTACGTATCGGGAGAAGAGAGCGTCAAACAGATGAAGCTCCGTTCCGACCGGCTCAGCCAGCCGGCATCGGATTGCTTTGTTGTCAGCGAAACTTCACTCGAACAGATTTTCGTTCACATTCGAAACGTTCAACCCGATGTGGTGGTAATCGATTCTATCCAAACTATCTCTACCGAATATGCCGAGTCGTCGCCGGGAAGCGTTACCCAGGTGAGGGAGTGTTCGGCTGCACTGCTCAAATTTGCGAAAGAGACAGGCATTCCGGTACTGCTCATCGGCCACATAAACAAAGAGGGCAGCATCGCCGGTCCAAAGGTACTGGAGCATATTGTAGATACCGTACTTCAGTTTGAGGGCGATCAAAATTACATGTACCGTATTTTACGTGCTAACAAAAACCGTTTTGGCAGTACGGCCGAACTGGGTATTTTCGAGATGTTGCAAAACGGATTGCGCGAGGTTACTAATCCTTCGGAGTTGTTGTTATCGCAAAATCACGAAGGGCTCAGTGGTGTTGCCATTGCCTCGGCCATCGAAGGCATCCGTCCGTTTTTGATCGAAGCGCAAGCATTAGTCAGTACGGCAGCCTATGGCACTCCACAACGTTCATCTACCGGTTTCGATATCCGCCGGATGAACATGCTGCTGGCAGTGCTCGAAAAACGTGCCGGATTCAAGTTGGCTCAAAAAGATGTATTTTTGAATATTGCCGGAGGATTGAAGGTGAACGATCCGGCCATCGACCTTGCCATTATTTCCGCTATTCTCTCGTCGAGTATGGATATTGCGCTTGAGCATCATATCTGCATGGCCGGCGAGGTGGGCTTGTCGGGCGAAATACGTCCGGTGAACCGCATCGAACAGCGTATTCTGGAAGCTGAGAAGCTGGGCTTTCAAAAAATTATTATTCCCGATTTCAATCTGCACAAAGCCGATAAAAATACCCGTTTTTCGATCGAAGTAATCAAGGCGAAGAAGGTAGAAGATGCTTTCAAAGTGCTTTTTGGTAAACAATAAAATCACTCACAGATGGACAAACAACGATGCCCCTGGCCGGCCAACCATACGTTGGCTATTGCATACCACGATACGGAATGGGGCGTTCCGCTTCACGACGATGCGCTTCATTTCGAGTTTATTGTACTCGACAGTTTTCAGGCAGGTTTGAGCTGGAATACGATCCTCAATAAACGCGAGAATTTCCGCAGGGCCTTCGATAATTTCGACTATAAGCTGATTGCTAACTATGACGATGCGAAGATAGAGTCTTTGATGCAGGACGAAGGAATTATCCGCAACCGGTTGAAGATTCTGGCCACCATCGGCAATGCCAAAGCGTTTATGGCCGTGCAAAAAGAGTTCGGTTCGTTCGATCGTTACATCTGGCAATTTACAGGTGGCAAGACGATCGATCACCAAATTACCGATATGGGAACGACGCCGGTCTCCACGCCCGAGTCGGACGCGATGAGTAAAGACCTCAAAAAGCGGGGATTCAAATTTGTGGGTACTACCATTTGTTATGCCTACATGCAGGCGGCAGGGATGGTGAACGACCATCTGACCACCTGCTTCCGGCACGATGAAGCTTTTCGGATGAAATAGGCGGTTAAATTTCCGGCTCGTCTAACTTCAGTTCGTTGTTCAAATAAAGCTTGTATTTGTGGGAAAGCAACGCCAGCAGATGGCTGATTTGCGAAAGAGCGATCTGCGTATCCTGCGAAATCTCTTTCTTTTGGATTCGTAACAATAAAACGCCGTACAAAAATACCAAACAGGCCTCGATGTCTTCCACCTCCGGATTGTCCGATCGTTGTTTCAACGCTCCGATTGTAGGTAATGTTTGATAAAACAGGGCTGCATACTCTGGAAACTTGGGCGATTTCAGCAACGCGTAATGCAGGTCGGTAACATCGGCCACGGTATTGGTTACAAATTGCAGGTGTCCGCTCTGCTGTACACCCTCCCGCCGCATCATTTCAATCAGGCTTTCGTACCAGTCGGCCAGCTGTTTCTTCTCCTCTGCATTGTATGCAGTACGATTTACAATATTATCAACAATGGCTTGCAGGTTGAGTCCGTAAGCGCGAATCAAATCTTCAACTTGCCACATGTAGAGCACATATTCGGCAATATTTTCCTTTCGTTTTTGTTGTGCAATAAACATAGATTCAATTTGAAAATGTGAGAATTTGAAAATGAGGAGATTAATTTTGTCTATTTCACGATATTCAATTCAGAAAATCGAATATGGAATTTTGAAATCTGAAATTTTGGAATCTGGAATCTGAAACTTCAATTTTCCCAATCCTCATCGGCAAAGAAGGGCTCCTCGTCGTCGAGAAAAGCATCCAGCGTGCGTCGATCTTTCTTCGTCGGCCTTCCGGTACCCCGGTCACGACCCATGTATCCGCTTACTTTCGAGAGCTCGAGCAGTTCCAGCTGGTCGGCAGTGGTGACATTCTCCATATATTCGGGCACTAATTTGGCTCCCAACCGGTTCTCTGTCAGGGCAAGTACTTTGAATGAATATGTTACCGGAGGCCGCTTCACCTGAATTATATCGCCTACTTTGATGTTACGGGACGGTTTGACAGTAACCTGCTGTACCATCACTCGTCCTTTCTTACAGGCTTCGGCGGCAATCGTACGGGTTTTAAACAGCCTCATAGCCCACAACCATTTGTCAATACGCGCTTCGTTTTTCATATTTCGGATCTGAATTTACCTGAAAGTGAAGAGGTAATTCATGGCAAAATTCCACAATGTAACCACTCCGGTAGCCACTATTTTAGCCACATAAAAATTGGGGTGGAATTTTTTTGTTGACAGAAAAATGACTCCGTTGTTAATGCCAAGGCCGAGCAGGGAGATTGCCATAAATAGCATATACTGTTCGCCTATGGCCGGATTGTGATTCTCGAACGACCATACCCGGTTCAGAATATAATTGGAGGTGGCAGCCGAAATAAACCCTATGGAGTTGGATATATATTTGTTGGCACGAAGCTTCTCTTTGAAGATGTACGTCAATCCGAAATCGATGATTGTACCGGAAGCCCCTACCACACAAAATTTTAAAAATTGTGCCAGCATAAAATTAAGAATAAGCGGATACAAAAAAACCACCTCCGCGAGGTGGTTTTAGTACTTGCAATAGTGCGTGTTATGCCGGATGAATTGCTTCTGAAGGACAAACATCAGCACATGTTCCGCAATCGGTACAAACGTCCGCATCAATAACGTAGATATCGCCTTCGCTGATAGCTTCGACAGGACATTCGCTGATGCAAGAACCACATGCAATACAATCTTCTGAAATTACGTGAGCCATTTTTGTAAATTTTATTATTAGTACTAATTTGCGACACAAAAATAACGCATTTTGGAGCAAGATACAAGCCCCTGACGTTTATTTTTGCAAAAAAAGCAAAACACAACGAGTGTCGGTTATAGAGCTCCCTGACAGAAAGGTGCCTTTGTGACTTTTGCCGCAACCGGGTTATTCCTGATGTTGATAAAAATAGAGGTTTCGGCTTTTGCATATTCGATTTCCACGTATCCCATGCCGATACCGGCTTTCAGTACGGGCGATTGCGTTCCGGAGGTTACTTTCCCGATCACACGTCCCTCTTCATTTACGATCTCATAATCGTGACGCGGAATTCCTCTTTCGGTAAGCACAAACCCAACCAAACGACGTTTTACACCGGTTACTTTTTGAGTCTCGAGCAGCGGCCTGTCAATAAATGCTTTTCCTTCGGTGAATTTGGTTATCCATCCCAATCCGGCCTCGATGGGCGAAGTGGAATCGTCAATATCGTTGCCGTAAAGAGCGAATCCCATTTCAAGACGCAGGGTGTCGCGTGCTCCCAGTCCAATCGGTTTGATGCCGAATTCCTCTCCAGCTTCAAAAAGAGCGTTCCAGATGGTATCTGCAGTTTCGGGATAGAAATAGAGTTCAAATCCTCCGGCACCCGTATATCCGGTATTCGAGAGAATCACATCTTTTACTCCGGCAAACTCTCCGGTGGTAAAAGCATAATAAGAAATCGTGCTCAAATCGACGGAAGTAAGCTTTTGCAACAATTCAGTTGCCTTCGGACCCTGCACGGCTAATTGAGCCATGTGGTCGGATGCATTCTCCAGATCGGCTCCTTCTGTGTTGTTTTGTACACACCACGCCCAGTCTTTGTCGATGTTAGCGGCATTCACCACCAGCATATATTTTCCCGGTTCGTAGTGATACACCAGCAAATCATCCACGATACCTCCCTTTCCATTCGGAAAACAGGAGTATTGAGCTTTGCCTGTCGGCAACGCGGAGACATCATTCGAGGTGATTTTTTGCAGAAACGGCAATGCTTTGTCGCCTTTTACCCAAAATTCACCCATGTGCGATACGTCGAAAACGCCCACACCCTGACGCACGGTCATGTGTTCGTCGGTAATGCCACTGTACTCGATCGGCATATTGTAGCCGGCAAAAGATGCCATGCGGGCACCCAACGCGATATGTTTGTCCGTAAACGGAGTCGTTTTAATCATAAACAAAAGAGAAGTAAATTTTAATTATTTCAACGCGGCAACTTTCTCCACGATTTTCAAAATCACATCGACCGCTTTCTCCATAGAAGGGATTGGTACATATTCAAAACGTCCGTGGAAATTGTGTCCTCCTGCAAAGATATTCGGGCAAGGCAGGCCTTTGAACGACAACTGAGAACCGTCCGTACCACCACGAATTGCTTTTACGTTCGGTTTAACCCCTACTTCCTTCATAGCTTCCTCTGCAATCGTTACGATGTGTATCACCGGTTCTATCTTCTCCCGCATGTTGTAATACTGATCCTTGATCTCTACCGTAGCACAATCGGGAAACTCGGCGTTGATTTTATTTACCAGATGTTGTACCTCTTTTTTTCGTTTTTCAAAACGATCCCGGTCATGATCACGTATGATGTAGGTCAACGTAGATTTCTCGACATTCCCCTCCATAGAGGTAAGATGGTAAAAACCTTCATATCCATCCGTATGCTCGGGAGTTTCGTGCCGAGGTAGCATATTGGCAAACTGATTGGCCACACGCATGGAGTTGAGCATTTTATGCTTAGCATATCCTGGATGCACATTACGTCCTTTAAAAGTGACGGCAGCAGATGCGGCATTGAAATTTTCGTACTCGAGTTCTCCGATTTCACCTCCATCAAGGGTATAGGCCCAATCGGCGGCGAATTTTTCAACATCGAATTTGGAAGCGCCCATTCCAATCTCTTCATCGGGAGTGAAAGCGACGCGAATGGTGCCATGCTTCAGTGATGGATTGGCTGCCAACGTTTCGAGTGCTGTCATTATCTCGGCAATACCGGCTTTATCATCGGCTCCAAGCAATGTTTTTCCGTTGGTTACAATAATGTCCTGTCCTTTATATTGAAGCAATTCAGAAAAATCGGAAGGGCTCAACACAACATTGTCTTCTTTATCAAGGAGAATATCCGAACCATCATATTGCGATACAATTCTGGGGTTAGGATGCTTCCCTGTCATATCTGGACTGGTATCCATGTGAGCTATAAATCCGATAGCAGGTATTGTAGCATCACAATTGGACGGCAAAGTTGCCATCACATACCCGTATTCACTGACGGAAACATCCATTAAACCAACATTTTTCAACTCATCTGCCAGAAAATTGGCAAATATCAACTGTCCGGGGGTACTGGGAGTCAGACCTGTTTTCTCGTCGGATGTGGTCACAAACGACACATATTTCAGAAAACGATCTACTAATTTGGAATACATAAATATTTTTTTGTGAAGTTAACATCGCTTCTTTCATTTCTAAAAAATATAAGAATCTGATAACATGCTATTTAAAAATAGGCATTTCAGATTACAAATCGAAAGAAACCAGTTACAAAGATAAAAAATGTCGGCACAAAATAGCTTGTACCGACATTTTTTATTGCAACGCTTTTAAAGAAGCATTTCGCTGTTCCGCGTATCAATTCAGAATCAATTCAATATCAACTCCGTCAGGCATAGTTGCTGTCCAATACGACGCAGAAAAAGCAAGAATACGATCAACCACAGCTTTACCGGGTGATAGTTCAACAAGCGGAGGTTCTTTTTTCAGAGCATTCGAATGTAAATTGGAAGCGTAATTTCTTCTCATAGGCAAAGTTTTGAATTCAATTTATTAAATAAACGAACCCACTCTGCCAATATTGTTGTCCGACCGTTAAATTTTCAAAACCATATTATTCTCTTCCGCCATCTTGCGCATATTAATCAACGCATAGCGCATGCGACCCAAAGCCGTATTAATACTCACACCCGTTTTATCCGCTATCTCTTTGAAACTCAAATCATCATAATAGCGCATCTTAACAACATCGCGCTGAGAATCAGGCAAAAAATCAACCATATGAGCCACGTTATTCAGCAGCTGCGCCTGAACCAACTCCTCTTCCACATTGGTATCGCTTAGTTTGACGCTATTGAAAACATCGTAATCAAAATCGGTATGCGAAACAGTATTTTCGCCCTGCTCACGTCGGAAATAATCGATAATCAGATTGTGTGCAATCCGGTTTACCCACGCCACAAACTTACCGCTATCGGCATAACGCTGTTGCTTGATAGAAGTAACAACTTTAATAAAAGTATCCTGAAATATATCTTCCGCCAATTGACGATTACGCACAAGAAGGTAAATGTACGTGTAAATCTTATCCTGATGCCTGTTCATTAACACTGCAAAAGCATCATGATCGCCTCCGGCATAAAGACAAACCAACTCCTCATCTGTTTTTTTCAACAAATTGATAGACATTACTTTCAAATTTTAGGGTTCAAAAGTAAAAGTTGGTCAATAGGCAAGCAAATTTGAAATGTGAATAAGCATGAATTATTATGCCACAAAGTTACAATTTATTGAAAGCAAACCAATACCCGATACAAACAATGCAAATACTTTTCGAGTTTTTAAATTTATTTAAATATTAAGACATTAATGACTACTGCCATACATGCATTATATTTGTTTCAAAATCATCCGACTGAATATTTAAACCGGTACAAAAAAAACTTTTCGTCCATGAATAAACACCTGAATATCAAAGAATGGAATATTGAGGATCGCCCCCGGGAAAAATTTTTAACCAATGGAGGCCAAAGCCTTTCGGATGCCGAGTTATTGGGAATTCTATTGGGCTCCGGCAATGCTCGCGAATCAGCAGTTAGCCTCGCTCAGCGCATCCTACACTCGGTAGACAATAACCTCGACGAACTGGGAAAACTCGATATTCAACATCTTATCAAGAATTTCAATGGCATAGGCGAAGCCAAAGCAATTACCATTGCTGCCGCACTGGAGCTCGGACGACGACGCAAACTGGCATCGCCGACAGACAAAAAGCAGATACTTTCTAGCAAGGACGCATTTGAGATTCTGTCACCAAAGCTGGCCGACTTGATCCACGAAGAATTTTGGCTGATACTTCTCAATCGCGCTAACAAAATTACCCACCAAATTAAACTGACCCAGGGCGGCACCGGACAAACCGTTGTCGAGATTCCGCTGGTACTGAAAACAGCGATCGACAAACTGGCATCAGGCATTATTGTGGGACATAACCATCCGTCGGGGAACACCGAACCCAGCCAACAAGACATTACAGTTACCCAACAGCTGGCAGCTGCCTGCAAAATAGTTGACATACGATTACTGGACCACCTGATTATCGGCCACAAGAACTATTACAGTTTTGCCGACAACGGACAGCTTTGATAAATTTCAGATAACAAACTCTTTGGAAACTCGACAAATAGCACTATCTTTGTCGACCAATTCCGAATCGATTTTATAAACAATAGCATCTTGACTACAAACCCAATAAGTTTGTTCAAGTTCTACTAATATCAAACCACAGTAACCTTTTTATGGCAACAACAGCTGATTTTAGAAATGGGATGTGCCTCGATCTTGATGGCCAGTTTTACTTTATAATTGAATTTCTTCACGTAAAACCAGGCAAAGGCCCGGCTTTTGTACGTACCAAACTAAAAAACGTACAATCGGGTCGTGTAATCGACAAAACCTTCAACTCTGGTGTCAAGGTAGATGAAGTTCGCATTGAACGTCGCCCATATCAATACCTATATCAAGATGATATGGGTTACAATTTCATGAACAACGAAACATTCGAGCAAATTTCCATTCAGAAAGCACTAATCAATGGCGTCGACTTTTTGAAAGAAGGCGAAACGGTAGAAGTTGTGACACATGCCGAATCGGAGACCGTACTTTATGCCGATGTAGCGACTCATGTGGTACTTCAAATCACCTATACCGAACCGGGCATTAAAGGAGATACGGCAACAAACACATTAAAGCCGGCTACTGTTGAAACCGGAGCAACCGTTCGTGTACCTCTTTTCATCGAAACCGGTGAAAAAATCAAAGTAGATACTCGCGACGGTTCGTATGTTGAAAGAGCCAAATAAGCATTTATTACATATCAGAAAGAATAAGGGGATCGAACTACGATTCCCTTATTTTTTTACTTCTTGCAACAATATATTGCAAAAAGAAATTTTGCATATTATCTTTGCATGCAAAGACAAAAAATATGCTCAGTAATAACCCAACTTAATCAAAAAAACATAATCCACTATGAAAAAATCTAATGTATTCGTTTCATTAGCTCTTTGCGGAGCTATTTTGGTATCTGGATGTGCCAGTATGAATAACGCCACCAAAGGAGGACTTCTTGGGGGCGGTGCAGGTGCCGCACTTGGCGCAGGTGTTGGTGCTCTGTTCGGAAAAGGCAAGGGCGCTGTCATCGGTGCTGCTGTAGGAACAGCCGTAGGTGCCACTACAGGAGTTATCATTGGCAAGAAGATGGATAAACAAAAAGCAGAATTGGCAAAAATACAGGGAGCTCAGGTTGAATCGGTAAAAGATGCCAACAACCTGGAAGCTATTAAAGTTACCTTTGCCGAAGGCATTTTGTTCAGTACGGGAAAAAGCGCGTTAAGTGTCTCTTCGAAAGATGCTCTCACCAAATTTGCCGCTTCATTGAAAGACAATCCGCAGACCGATGTTACCATTTACGGACACACCGACAACACCGGTAGCCGTGCCATTAACGAACGTCTGTCGCAAGAACGTGCCAATGCAGTCGGGCTTTACCTCAACAATAATGGCATCGACAAAACCCGTCTGACAACCGTAGGCAAAGCTTATGACGAACCGGTTGCCGATAACAGCACAGCCGCTGGCCGTGCCAAAAATCGTCGCGTAGAGGTTTACATCTCAGCAAACTCTACCATGATTCAACAAGCTAACGACGGAACATTGAAATAAACCGAACGTTTGTAGCATAAAAAAGCGGTTGTTTTACCATATTTTAAAACAACCGCTTTTTGTATGTTTTGGCTTCTGTATTATTTCATAAACTCGTCCACTCTCTGCTGCATTTCATTCAACAAAGGAGCATTGGAAGCGATAATCTCACCTCCGAAGAGAAAACTTTCTCCGTGATTGAAATCCGATAATTTTCCTCCGGCTTGCTGCACGATAAATGCTCCGGCTGCCACATCCCAGGGATGAAGATCGTATTCGAAGAAGGCGTCAAAGCGGCCGCAAGCCACATAGGCCAGATCGGTAGCCGCCGAACCGAGACGGCGCACTCCACGCGCTTCGGTCATAGCCCATTTCAGCAAACCCATGTAACTATCGAGTTGCGTGAAGTTAGAATAGGGAAAGCCTGTTGCCAATAAGGCATCCTGCATATCCGCCGTTTTCGAAACGTGAATTTCATCGCCATTCAGGTAGGCTTTGCTCCCCTTCCAGGCAAAGAAACACTCATCGCGACAGATCTCGTACACCACGCCAAGCACCAGTTCATCGCCTTCAAGCAATCCGATGCTGACGGCATAAACCGGTACACCCTGAATAAAGTTGGTGGTACCGTCCAGCGGATCGATCACCCAATTGAAACGCTCTCCCTTTTTAGTGGAAGTCCCCTCTTCGGCAATAAAACCCGACTCGGGAAGCAACGCCGAAAGCGCTTCGATAATAACGGCCTCCGAGGTTTTATCCACATAACTTACCAAGTCGTGCAGACCTTTATTTTCGACCTTATCCTGATTGAAATGCCTGCGTTCGTTGGCTATAAAACCGCCGGCTTTCCGGGCAATTTCGCAAACAGACAAACAAAGTTCTTCGTAATCCATGTTTATTTCGATAGTGCGGCGATGCTCTCTTTCAGCGAAGCAATTTTGCTTTCGGCATCGGCCAGTTTTTTACGTTCGTTAGCCACAATTTCGGGCTTGGCATTGGCCACAAATTTTTCGTTGCTCAGTTTCTTGTTTACCGAAATCAAAAATCCCTCCTGATATTTCAGCTCTTCGTTCAGTTTTTTCAGTTCGGCTTCCACATCGATCAAAGAGCCGAGTGGAACGGCATATTCGGTAGTACCAACCCTGAATGACGTGGCTCCGGCAACTGTTTCGGCAACCGTTTCCACAGCCGAAAGATTGGCCATCTTTTCAACCACAGACTGTAATGCCAACGCGTCGTTACCCACAATTTGCAAGGCCAGCTGTTCCTTGTTCGGAATGTTTTTCTCGAGGCGAATGGTACGAATGCCGGCAATAATCTCCTTGGTTTGTTCAAATTGTGCCAGCAACGCCTCATCGATGGCACCTGCTTTCGGCATGGCACTTACCATGATGCTGTCGGTTTCGGCACGTTCACCCAAAGCATGATAGAGCTCTTCGGTGATAAACGGCATAAACGGATGGAGCAGCTTCAGCAGTTTTTCGAAGAAGCCGATCGTTGCATCCAGTGTCGCTTTATCAATTGGTTGCTGGTAAGCCGGTTTGATAAGCTCCAAATACCAGGCCGAAAACTCGTCCCAGAAGAGTTTATAAACCGCCATCAACGCTTCGCTGATACGGTATTTTCCGAACAAGTCGTCCACCTCTTCGATGGTTTGGCTCAGTTTGGCATCGAACCACTTGATAGCGATTTGCGACGATTCGGGTTGTGCAATATCAGCGACCTCCCACCCTTTTACAAGACGGAGTGCATTCCATATTTTGTTGTTGAAGTTACGACCCTGTTCGCAGAGTGATTCGTCGAACAGCACGTCGTTACCGGCAGGCGCTGCGAGCATCATACCCATACGCACACCATCGGCACCGAACTGTTCGATCAGATCGAGCGGATCGGGCGAGTTACCCAACGATTTCGACATCTTGCGTCCTTGTTTGTCGCGAACGATACCGGTAAGGTAAACATTGCTAAAACAGGGCTTTTGGCGGTATTCAAAACCCGAAATAATCATACGAGCCACCCAGAAGAAGAGAATATCCGGCGCGGTCACCAGATCGCTGGTCGGGTAATAGTAGTTCACATCTTCGTTTTCGGGGTGATTGATGCCGTCGAATACGGAGATCGGCCACAACCACGAAGAGAACCACGTATCGAGCACATCCTCATCCTGACGCAGATCGTCAATGGTCAACGGATAATCGACTTTAGCCAATGCTTTCTGATAAGCCTCCTCTTTGCTTTCAGCAACAACCAATCCACCTTTCGGAAGGAAATAGGCCGGAATACGGTGTCCCCACCACAACTGACGGGAGATACACCAGTCCTTCACATTCTCCATCCAGTGACGGTAGGTATTTTTGAATTTCGGCGGAACCAGTTTGATCTCATCGCTCATCACCGCTTCGAGAGCCGGTTTTGCAAGATCCTCCATTTTGAGGAACCACTGCATGGAGAGCTTCGGTTCGATGGGCACGTTGGTACGTTCGGAGAATCCCACTTTGTTGGTGTACTCTTCCACCTTTTCGAGCAGACCGGCATCGGCCAGGTCTTTTTCGACCTGCTTGCGGACATCGAAACGATCCATACCGACATACAAACCGGCAGCTTCGCTCAATGTTCCGTTATCGTTGAAAATATCGATAGAGGGCAGATTGTATTTTTCACCCAACATGTAGTCATTCACGTCGTGCGCCGGAGTCACCTTCAGGCAACCGGTACCGAATTCGATATCCACGTAGTCGTCTTCAATCACCGGAATAACACGGTTCACCAGCGGAACGATCACCTTTTTACCCTTTAGGCAGGCATTCTTCGGGTCGTTCGGGTTGATACACATGGCAGTATCGCCCATAATGGTTTCGGGACGGGTAGTTGCCACTACGGCATATCCTGCTTCGCCCTCAATTTTATAGCGCAGATAATAGAGTTTCCCCTGATGCTCTTTGTAAATCACCTCTTCGTCGGAAAGAGCAGTGAGAGCGGCCGGATCCCAGTTGACCATGCGCACGCCGCGATAGATCAACCCTTTGTTGTAGAGGTCGACAAACACTTTAAGCACGCTTTCGGAGCGGGCTTCATCCATGGTGAAGCAGGTACGATCCCAGTCGCAGGAAGCCCCGAGCTTCTTCAGCTGTTCAAGAATGATACCACCGTGTTTGCGGGTCCACTCCCAGGCATGTTCCAAAAACTCGTCGCGGGAGAGGTCGGTCTTTTTGATTCCTTCGGCAGCAAGTTTCCCCACCACTTTAGCTTCGGTGGCAATAGAGGCATGGTCGGTTCCCGGCACCCAGCAGGCATTTTTGCCCAACATACGGGCACGGCGCACCAAAATATCCTGAATAGTATTGTTGAGCATATGACCCATGTGCAACACACCGGTTACATTGGGAGGAGGGATGACGATGGCATAAGGCTCCCGTCCGTCGGGTTTCGATTTGAAAAATCCGTTATCTAACCAATACTGGTACCATTTAGATTCTACTTCGGAGGGATTGTATTTACTTGCTAATTCCATAAAAGTTAAGCGATTATTAGTGAACAAGATAACCTTTCGGTTTTGACCTGCAAAATTACAAAAAATATCCGAGGAAAATGTGCCAATGTGCTAATATGGCAATATGCCAAAGCTCAACGATGGGAAAAAGCCGAATTCGTTTCAACGAAAATTTACTAATCACCCCCGTTCGGCGAGAGCATAGCAGTGTACTTGCGGAGTTTACAATGCATATTCATCGCAATAAATGCATAGAATAATTTGATTTGCATAGATTATTGTGTATATTTGTCGCAAACATTGCGTAGAATATGAAGTATATTTATCAGAATGCAGACTGGCCACATTTCACATGGAACAACGATCTGTTGCTTTCAACCTTGAGTAAGGTGCGAAATCTTCAGGGAAGGCTTATGGGAAAGATGGAGGCGATCGGTTTCAATCTGAGGAACGAAGCTGTATTGGAAACATTGACTCTGGATGTGATTAAGACAACTGAGATAGAGGGTGAGATTTTAAATCTGGATCAGGTTCGCTCATCCCTGGCAAAACATCTTGGTGTGGACATCGGTGCTCTTAATTATTCCGACCGAAGTGTAGATGGCATTGTGGATTTGATAATGGATGCAACCAAAAATTGCAACGAACCCATATCTGCAGATCGTCTGTTCAGTTGGCATGCCGCCCTGTTTCCAACCGGACAAAGTGGATTGTATAAAATCACAGTTGGCTCCTGGCGTATTGATTCAACGGGACCCATGCAGGTCGTATCCGGTGCAATGGGTAAGGAGCAGGTACATTATCAGGCTCCGGATTCATCGGTTATTCCCCGGGAGATGGAGCAATTTATGGATTGGTTCAATGCTAAAACAGACCTGGAGCCAGTCCTAAAAGCTGCGATTGCACATTTATGGTTTGTAACGCTTCATCCATTCGAAGATGGCAATGGCAGGATTGGCCGTGCATTGACCGATATGTTACTTGCCCGTTCAGATGGCAGTACACAACGTTTTTATAGTATGTCTTCCCAAATAAGAAAAGAACGAAAAACGTATTACGATATTTTGGAACGGACTCAAAAAGGTGGCCTCGATATAACAGACTGGCTGTCCTGGTTTTTGAATTGCCTGTTGAACACATTGATTTCTTCGGATGCGATACTTGCCAAGGTGATGTCTAAAGCTGGCTTTTGGAAGCAACATTCGACAATCATTTTGAACGAGCGTCAACGTATGATGCTCAATCGGCTGTTAGATGGTTTTGAGGGCAAACTGACCTCTTCAAAATGGGCAAAGATTACAAAATGCTCTCAGGATACAGCGATTAGAGATATTCAGGACCTGATGAATAAGGCAATTCTTAAAAAAGAAGCGGCGGGTGGCAGAAGTACCAACTACGAATTGTTGATAACCCAAGAGAAGGATCGTAGCTCCGCCGGCCCGGTAGCATAATCGAATCCCTTTGCACATTCCGAACTACTCACTACATTTGCAGTTCGGAACGGTTGCGGAGTAACCACCCGCGACAAACCGATACCGGTCACCTCAAATGCACGATATGACAACGCGTTTTTACTCCTGGCTCACACAACGTTATCCTCAGAATTATATTTTCAGGAAACCGTATGTCGGGTCGTGCATATTCATGGCGCTTTGTTTCACGTTTACACTCATCTACAAACCGGTACAACAGCACTACGCGCCGCTGGTAAGCTACGCGTTCTCCATTCTTGTCTATAGCATCGCCTCCGCGATTCCCATTATTTTGTGCGCAAAACTCCTGCGCAAAATCCCCTGTTTCTCCAAAGAGGAAGAGTGGACGTTTCTGAAAGAGATTGTAGCCGTTGTGCTGACACTGATCGCGTTGGGCATTGGCGCCTATTTCGTCGCATTTGCCGTAGAGCCTCCGGCACCACGATGGAATTGGTCTACCTTTTTCGATTCGTGCCTCAATGCTTTTCTGATCGGCATTATCCCTTTCGGGGTTTTTACTGCCACCAATTTTCGTTATCTGTTCGGATCGCCGGTGGCCGAAGCGTTTTTCAACCCATCGGAGGAAGAGCCCAATGAACACCTAATTCAGATAGATTCCACCCTCAAAAAGGAGGAACTGAGTTTTTACCCTGGTCAGTTTATCTATGCCCTTTCCGACGGCAATTATGTCATCTTCTTTCTGGAAATCGACAACCGGATTCAAAAAAAGAGCATCCGCAACTCCATCAGCAACATCGAACAGCAGCTCTCCTGCATCCCCCATTTCATGCGGACGCACCGCGCCTTTATTGTCAATCTGGAAAAAGTCCGTTCTAAAAAAGGAAATTCGCTGGGATATCAGTTGAAACTTTCCGGCACAGATACCGAGATACCCGTATCGCGCCAAAACACCGGACGCTTCAACCAGCTTATGCAAACGATTCACTGAGCCGTTCGTCACAAAAACTTACCATTCGTCACACATTTTCTACCCACACTTACCATTCATCACAAAATCAGTCATTGTATCCCACTAATTTGCAGGCTGCGCCGACACACTCTTCCTTTGCAGACTCAAACATCAAAACAAAGTTGCAATGAAAGATTTTTGGCTTCAAAAACGGGCTGTCATGTGGTTATTCTCAGGTATGATTATCGCAGGCATTTCAGGTCTGTCAGCTCAGGAAAAACAATCGATTGGAGGAAAAATAGTCGACCGGGCGACACAAGATGTTATCGAATACGCAAACATACGCCTATTCAAAGCATCGGACTCTACCATGGTAGGTGGAGCCGCCAGCGACAACCACGGCACCTTCACCATTCAACCGGTAGCACGGGGAGCGTACCGGCTACGGATATCGTGCATCGGGTATGAAGAGGCTACGAAATCCGTCATCGTCGATAGAGAGAAAGCCGACGCGGGTACCATTTATCTGCAAGGAAAAGCGGTAGCGATGCGCGAAGCGGTAGTGGTGGCGGAACGCGCAAAGGCAAAATCGGAGAGAGACAAAACCACCTTTTTTATCTCGAAGAAAATGACCGATGTATCCAATAGCGGTACCGACCTGCTGAAACTGATCCCCGGCATTCAGGTCGATTTCATGCAAAACGTCTCGTTGGAGGGTAGCAACAACATCCTGATTCTGGTGGACGGGAAAGAGCGCGACCGAAGCTTTATCAGTCAGCTCAACCCCAAAGAGATCGACAAAATAGAGGTTATCAGTAGTCCGCCAGCCAACTACGACGGCAATGTGACGGGCGTTATCAACGTGGTATTGAAGAAAGAGCACAACACCGGCATCAGCGGACAAATCAACGCCGAAATTCCGACTTCCGGTGATGCCGTTTACATTTTCCCAAACTACAACCTGAGCCTCGGATGGAAGAAACTGACCCTTTTTACATCGTACAACGGAGAGATGAGTTATTTCGACATGCACGAAAGCACCTACCGGAAAACAGGAAATAACAGCGGCACAACCGAACTGTTTTCGGACCAGTATGTCAAACAGAGAAACTGGTCGCACCGTTTTCATTATGGCTTCGACTACACCTTCGATGCACGGAACCAGCTCAGCTTTTACGGATTTTACAATCCCTACTCCAATGAACATAGCGGCACGGCCGTTTCACGCGTAAGCGGAGTACAAAACCGACAATGGGAGGCCATCAAAAGAGACACAGACAAAAACAACCGCACCTACTATTCGCTATTTTACAACCACCGGTTCAACACAACCGGACACGAACTATCGGTAGAAGCGAGCGACTATCAGCTGAGTGCAGAAAACCGAACCGACTACCTCAGCGTTTCGGAGGAGAGGATTCTCTCCTCCAACACGCTCAAACCACAACAAAACGTATTCAGCGCAAAAATCGATTATACACGACCTCTGACAACAAAGATCGGTCTGGCAACCGGCATCAAAACAAAGCTACAGAGACTGACTGACCGGAACAGAACCGATTTTCGATACAACGAAGAGAGCTATGCAGCCTACACCACCCTGTCGTACAGACAGACTAAATTCGACGCAAACCTCGGACTGCGTGCCGAACAATCGGTATCGACACTGAAAAACAGTTTCGATACTCATCTGTTGGCCCTCTTGCCATCAGTCAATATGCGGTTACAGCTCTCCGACAGGCAGAATGTTCGCTTTTCGTTCAGTCGTTCGATAGCACGACCCAACCTTTACCAGCTGAACCCGGCAGTAGCCCCCGACGACCCGTTTACCATCCGCGAAGGGAATCCGGCATTGAAACCTGAGTTTCGCACCGCTTTGTTCCTTGAACACTCCATCCGGTTTGCCTCCAACTATTTTGCCACCCGACTATTTTACAACAAAACAACAGACGCCATCAACAAGCTGACCTTTGTCAACGACACCAGCGCTTTTGAGACCAAAACCTATAACCTGGGAACTATCCACCAGTACGGCATTCAGTTGTCCGGTTCGTTCAGGCTGGGCACCGCCACACTGAATCCCTATATTCGGATATACGGTTTGTATGGAGCAGGCAACAGCACGGCGCGGCAATACTCGGTTGCAAACAGACACACAACCGGAATAGAATCGGGGCTATCGGCCATCGTATCGGTTACCAACACGCTGGCGCTGTCGCTCTCGGCGCAATATGCCACGCCGTTGCAAGCCATCCAGAGCAATACATTTTGCGATGCGCTCTACTTCGTCTCTCTGGACAAAACAGTCAATCAAAACATGAAAATAGGAGTAGTGAGCGGGCTTCCATTCGCGCGGAAGTTTACATACGCGGGATCGGATACCGATGGAAGTAATTTCACCAGCCGCTATAACGGATACTTGCTTATGCCTACGGTACCACTCTGGTTCCGGGTGAGCTACCAGTTCCATTCGGGCAAAAAGAGGAGTCAAATAAAAAGGGACACCGAAGAGCCGGAAAATTTACCCAAAAGAGGATTTTAATCCGGGCTCAACGCTATCATTGCGGGTGTTTTTCTAACCAGCCGGGATAAGCATCGAGCACCTTCTGAGGAGCGTAAGTGTACCAACCATACCCCACCCGACGCTCGCGACTCACGTCCGAAAGGCGGTAGAGGAACTTGCTGTTACGATCGCAAAACAACGGGCGGTGTGTCTCCAACTCGTAATAGCGGGTCCAGATTACAGGAGCCAGTGAATCTTCTACCACAATCCGGTCGGTAGTCAAGGTATGGTAAATCGACTTTTCGGGAGGAGCAGGAACGGTTGTTACACGAACACCGTGAATTTCGGAAACCTTAAACCATTCGACCGCACTCTTGACGGACTGAATTATTGCCGGAGATGGATTTTCAAGGCTCATCAGAAACAGTACAATATCGGCACTCTCGGCATTGCAAATGCTGGGAGGCTCGAAAGCACGCGCCCAGGCCGGAGTCAGATCGGTATTGTCGTGTTGCTGAAACCAGGCGGTGAGTACGCCCATATCTACAATCTGGCATTTGAGAATACAATCCAACCCTTTGCCGAACGACGACTGAACCCGCTGACGAATGGCACTATCGAGAAAAGCATAGTCGGGATGCCCGTCCGTAATCTTCTTGAACAGCTTCATTACGCCGATATAGGCTCCATCGTTAAAAGTAATATAACGGCTGTAGCGTCCCTGTTCTATTGGATAATACTGCGGCCAGCCTCCATTCGGATATTGAGCCGAAAGCAAAAACTCGATCCCCCGAATGGCCGCTTGCTTATAACGATCGTCTTTCAACAGCCGGTAGGCTTGCGCCAGATAGTCGACCTGGGTATAGGAGGTGGAGTTGTCGATGGTGGTATGCAGGATATCTTTCGTACGCATCAGGCGGTCTCTCTGTTCGGGAGTAAGCACAGCCTGCATGTCGTAGTTCTTCGGCCAACCACCGTTACTGCGCTGATAGAGTAAAACATTATCGGCAATCTCGCGCACCTGCGACTCTTTGTACCTCGGTTGGTTTTTCCCGGGCTGAATAATATTACTCTTATCGGCAATGCCATACCAATGGCGGGAACTATCGCCGAAAGGGGCTGTAGAGATACCGGGTGCTCCCACCGGGCGATTTTGCGCACCCGAAAACAAATGCAGAAGAACAATTCCGGAAAGCAGCAGCACCATGCGGAAGTGATGTTGAAAGAGTTTCATTGTTATTGCAATTAACAAGATGAAGCAATATACCCCGGGGGTATATTGTTGGTTTGACTACAAAAATAGCTTATAGTCGGGTCTTCTACAAAAGCGATACGCGCTATCGCAGCAAACCGGAGATAAACAGGCCCGCAGAAACACCCTTTCGGAGACATTTCGGGATACGCCAACTCTAAACGCAAAATAACCATCCATACCAGACAGGTGTAAAATAGCAAAACCAAATAACAATGTACAAAAGTGAATATTTATATTTTTTTTGCGATATACATTATTGTATTTTATTATTATAATACTAACTTTGTCGCAAATAAATTAAATATTCGTAGCAATAACCATGCTCGAATGTTTAAGTTTTTCCGAATGCAAAGTTCTGTTCTACTAATCCACATGCTATGTAAAGCCGGAGACTATCGGATAGGTTGTGCGGCTTAACGCACCAGCTGAGTGACGGGTAGCTTGTCAATCAAAATCGTATTCTGTAGAAGAAGTGTGTTGTGTCCGATCGCGACGTGTACCGATTGCCGCTATGTGCTGACGATCGCGTCGGGATAAATAACCGACGAAAAGGAACGCTACCGGACGTGTGAAAATATTTCACACACCAAACGCAATACAATGTTAACGAATATTACATTTCAAAGCAAAACTTCTTTCTGTTTGGTCGAACGATCGTCGAAGGATGGTCGGAGGATCTCCGGAAGGAAGGTGGATAGTAGTAATAATTAAAAAAACAAAAAAACATAGCAGAATCGAAGAACAACATCGTGACCCATGGCCTGAGCGGCATGGTGGGAGACATGCTGGTATTCCGCAACCATGCGGGGAAAACCATTGTATCGGCAAAGCCGAAGGAGAGAACAGGAGAACTCAGCGAAGCGCAAAAGAGGCAACAAGAACGCTTTCAGGAGGCCATACTGTATGGAAAAAGCGTATTGACCGATGCTACGCTGAAAGCAGAGTACCAAACTGCCGCCCCCGAAGGGGTAACGGTCTACAACGTGGTAGTGGGCGATTTTTTGCATGCGCCAAACATTAAATCGGTAGACGTGAGCAAGTACACGGGCAAACCCGGCGAAACTATCGAGATGGAAATTAGCGACGACTTCCGCGTAGCTGCGGTAAAAGTTGCCATTTACAACCCCGACGGCAGTGTGGTAGAACAGGGCGATGCCAAACAACAGCCCGGCCAGCCGAAGTGGGCCTATGCCACGACAGCCTCCAACGACTCGCTAAGCGGCGACAAGATCGTGATACGCGCGTTCGACCTACCGGGCAACGTGAGCGAGGAGGACAAAACAATTTGAAAATTTGAGGATGTGGCAATTTGAGGATTTGAGGATTTGAGGATTGAATCTGCCACAGCCGACATCAGGTTGTACAATAAAACAACTACGACAAAAGGTAGAAATAAGGGGCGGCCCATCTTTCAGTTTTTCGACGACCGGAAGGATTGTGTGCCACCCCTCTACCCCAAATCAAAAAAAAGAAAAGAGGTGTGTGACCGCAAAGGTAAGCAATAAACAGATATAACCTTAGCTGCCACGCAAGAAGATTTGCATGGGAATCCATGCGGGAGTAATAAGGAGTTGGGCATCTCCACACGGAAGGATTCGCACAGCAGCCGGAATGCTAAATAATACATTGATAACTCACATTCGCATGAACAACAACAGAATTTCACAACGTACCGAAGGATTATTACTTGTCGCTATTTCGTGGATGGGTCTTCTACTTATTGGTAAAGGGCATTTTCTTTCTTCTTTATCTCGGATATTGTACATTACAATTGTATCGTGCTATTTCTTCTATTTTTGGTTGCTCAAAAAAGACATTCCATTTCGTATGCTGATTCAAAAATACAAGAGATTGACTTTGGCGACATTTGGTTTGCTATGGATAACAACAAGCGCTCTAAACATAGCAAATTTACATGCAGATTGGCAGCGAGTGATTGTCCATGGATTCTTTGTTTCATTTATCCTAATAGTTTCACCATCTACCTTAATTGCAATAAAGTATAGAATATCACCAAAGAATCTTATAACCAACAAAGAAGATAATACCTAAGAAACGAACTATTCAAATCAAACCATTCTCCGCTGCCAGAGGATTAGCGAAGTGTATCCTGTGTGCAAGCCAAGCGATGCAATCGTGCGGCGACGACGAATCCATGCGGGAGTAATAAGGAGTTGGGAACTGATTGGCTTCGCTGAAGGTTGTTTGTGGTTAAAAACCACGCTGGTTTTGGGCACAGGTTACGCTATCGCTAAACCTGCGCCAGCCCGGGGCAATGTGCTAATATGGTACTATGCCAATTAAGAGAATCACAGCAAACATATCAGTTGAAATATCCAACAGGAAACCCATATTTTATATTAAAAAAAGGTTTTATATTTACAATCATGTAGCCTATTGGGCATATACAAAAAAACGGACTAACTAATACGCAATTACACTCAAGTGACTAACTGACATTTAACCCAAATTAAATCACTTCGGATCATTTGCATATACGCAATAAACTAAGTTGAAAATATACGAATGTTCGTATATTAAACGTTAGCAGTAATACTAAACACACACAACAATGAAATTCAAACAGATACTAGAAGTTCTGAATAAAACATATCGAAGAGCAGCAACCAAACAACGGACTTGTAGTGTGAAAGGTTGCGATAAGCAGGCTATAAACTCTCATGTGTTACAGAAAAATGGAATCTTGAATAGTATAGAAGAAAGGGGACATATTCGAGTATCAGAAGCTGATTTCTTTAATCCTGACTTATTCCATTTCAAAAGAGATGGAATCAATCAGGCCTTTACTTTTAAAGGTTTTTGTGCTGAGCATGACAAAAAAATATTTGCTCCTATAGAAGATTTTGAAATAGATTTTGATGATTATAAAAGTCAATTGCTTTTTGCATATCGAACAGTACTAAATGAAAAAGTAAAAAAAGAGGTATTATTAGATTGGCATAAATATCAGAAAGAATCTAAAACATTGATTGGGGAAATTGATACTGATTTAATTGACAAAACTGATGAACAGCAGAAAGTTGGTATTAAAGACATTGAATATTATAAGGAAAAAATAGAGTTAGACTTAAATAACGAAACTCAAAGTTTTATCTTCAAAGTTAGGTATACAAAGCCATGTGAAATTTGTCTTGCCTCACATTTTACGTATGAAACTACTAGGGAAAGAAGTAAGCAAATTGAAACTACAGGGAAAGATTTTGAAATCTTAACAGATATATTTATTTCATTTTTCCCAATTGAGAACGAGAATGTATTAATGATGGGCTATTTGAAAGAACAGGAACCAAAGTGTGGTGAATTTGTTCAGTTCTTTTTCGATTGTGACGAAGATACTCTATTTAAAAAACTGAGTGATTTAATATTATGTAGATGCGAGATGTGGGCTTGCTCAGAAAGCTTTTATAATCAAAAAATTAAGCCACATGACAAAGTAATAAATGAAATATTCCAAGAATCAGCATCGACTGTTGATGAAGATAGAGAATTAAATTTCAACATCTTTCAATAAGTACTACTGCCAACCCTCGCTGCCGCACGATTAGCGCAGCGTATCGTGTGGACAAACCCCGATTCCTATGCTCGCGCCGCTCTTATGACCCGTGAGCAGCAAAGAATGAAATAGCCGCCAAGACCCGTTTTCACAGTATCCTGACGGCTATTAAATTTTACAGAAGAGAGAACTGCTATTTCAGAAAATGAGTGCAGTCTATCAATCGTCTTATTTCCCGAACAGCATATCCACCCGTCCGAGTTGAGCGCCGGTTTTACCGGCCTGTATAATCTGCACCGGTTTTCCGTCCGCGTTCGGCACCTGCTTGTTGACCACCTGATGGGAGTGGCCGCTGCAAATCAGGTCGATATAGCGCGAATGAGCAGCCACCGTCCAATCGGAGAATTTGGCATTTTCAGCAACGCCAAGATGCGAAATGCAAATAACGACATCGCAACGCTCTTTTTTCTTCAACTGCTCGGATACGGCATTGGCCGTCTCTTCGGGATTATGCCACGTGATGCCTTTGAAGTTATAGTCGGCAATAAGATTCGCCGGACTGATGCCCAAACCGAAAATACCGATCTTCAGGCCGCCCCGTTTAACGATAACATAAGGCTTTATCAAACCTTCGAGTGCCGTTCCCTTTACATCGTAATTGGCGCATACGATTGGAAACTTAGCCTTGGCCAGATGTTTCGCCAGGCTATCTACCCCATTATCGAACTCATGATTTCCGAGAGTCACCGCATCATACTTCATGGCATTCATGCCCAACACCTCCACATCGCCTTTGAAAAAGTTGAAGAAGATGGTACCCTGCGAAAAATCGCCGTCGTCGACCAGCACCACACATTTGTGATTGGCTCTGACCGTATCGATGATTCCCAACCGCCGGGCATATCCGCCCGTTCCGTCATCACCGGGTAAAATCTGGCTGTGGGTATCGTTGGTTGTCAACACCACCAGCGACTTCTGCACCGAACAGGATGCCAGCGCACAAGCTATCGCGCAAATTAGTATACTACTCTTTATCTTCATAAATCCTCCCGTCTAAAGTGGCATTGATATGATGACCCTTCACATTTTCCTTTTTCACCCAATCGAGAATGACCGCCCGCAACGAAACGGGAAAGGTTTCGGTAGCCTGTGCCTTGGTTAGTTCCTGATAAAAATCGTTCCCTTTGGCAATATAGTCATTGGCCACCACCCGGTATGTTTTGTTCGGATCGAGGAGAGCACCCTGTACCAGAACATGTACCGCCTTGTTGTTTTTGATTCCGAAACGAATACCGGCAACCGGGCCACCCTTATGAGCCGCAATGCTATCGGCAAGCGCCTGAACGCGATCTCCCTTCAGATCGAGCACCACCAACGCGTTTTCAAAGGGCATCAGTTCGTAAATATGAGCCACTTTGATCGCCCCCTGACGAATCGGTTTACGCAACCCTCCGGGGTTGGTAACCGCGAAATCGACTTTTCCGGTCGAATGTTGCTGCGCATAACTCAACATCACTTCGGCAAAGAAGTTACCCAGCAAGCTCTCCGGATGACCGGGAGTCAAATCCTGATCGGTATATCCAATCGTCTCGTCGGCCGTTTTGATCGCGATATCGGCATACGGTTTCAGCACCGTCACCATCTGCCGATCCTGAATGGCATCGGCCTGCCGGTCGACCGGGATATGAGTGGCTCGTAGCTGCACAAGCTTTGTCTGGCTGCAACCGGCAACCAGCAAAGCACAAGCCAACAAACCGACGTTTATAAATTTCCGCATAAGTATGAGTTCAAGATTTCAAATTTCAATATTCCATTGTGAACTGAGGACTATTTACTATACCATTTTGTAATTCACTCATTTCAAAAACGGACCTCTCCCCAACCCCTCTCCCTAAGAGAGGGGCATTACATCTGCAATAATGAGGTTTATCTTATATTATCACTGTCGTGTTCCTCCTCTCTTTGGGAGAGGAGGTTAGGAGGAAAGGTCAATACAACAAAATATTATTCAATCCAGTAATAAACTATCAGATATAAAATTCACTGAAATACTACAAACTAAGTACTTCTTACTGTTTATCCGGTTTTGCCCGCATCGAATCGTAGGCAAGGTATCCGATAATAGCACCATACATCACCAGTCCGAGCCATTGAGCGCCAACGCTCTCTACCCAGGCTTCATTGGTCAGGTTAATACCACCAAAGCGCAACGCAGCGCTAACAACACCCATCAACGCGCCACCGGCAATAAATCCGGAAGCGAGCAACGTTCCTTTTTCAAAACGGGCCTTATTCAATGTTTCGTCTTTCGAGCGGGTCGACACGTACCAGGCAACAATACCTCCAACCAGAAGCGGAGCATTCAGTTCCATCGGGATAAACATCCCCAACGCGAAAGCCAACGCCGGAATTTTGAATACGGTCAATACGATAGCAATCAGCGCACCGATGCCATACAAGATCCAGGGAGCCCCGGTTCCCGACATCAACGGTTCGATAACGGCCGCCATCGCATTGGCTTGCGGAGCCACAAGGGCATTGGGGCCGGTAAACCCGTATGTTTTGTTCAGAATCATCATCACCACGCCGACAGTTGCGGCCGACACGATGGTTCCCAGAAATTTCCATCCCTCTTGTTTGGCCGGAGTACTACCCAGCCAGTATCCGATTTTCAGGTCGGTGATAAATCCGCCGGCCATCGAAAGCGCCGTACAAACCACGCCGCCCATGACCAACGCGGCCACCATTCCGGCTGTTCCTTTCAGGCCAACCGCCACCATCACTACCGAAGCCAGAATAAGCGTCATCAGCGTCATTCCCGAAACAGGATTAGTACCTACAATGGCAATAGCATTGGCCGCTACCGTTGTAAACAGGAAGGCGATAATGGCAATCACAGCCAATCCGACCAGGGCATAGAAGAGGTTATGCACCACGCCGAAAAAGAAGAATACGAAGATGGCAATCAAAGCGGCAATCACTCCGAAAGCCAGAATTTTCATCGAAAGATCGCGTTGCGTACGAAGCACGGCAGTTTTATCGTCCGTCGTTTTGCCTCCACCGATCTCTTTGGCAGCCAGCCCAACCGCCCCGCGAATAATGCTCCACGAGCGAATGATGCCGATAATTCCGGCCATCGCAATACCTCCGATACCGATATGACGGGCAAATGTTTTGAAGACCTGTTCGGCTGTCATGCCGTCCACACCTCCCGGCACCGGAGTGTAGGTAGGGGTTAGCGATTGCAGGGTCAAATCGCCCAGCAAAGGCAACAGCGGAACAATAACAAACCAGACCAATGCCGAGCCGGCACAAATTATGGCTGCATAACGCACACCCACAATGTACCCGAGCCCCAACACGGCAGCTCCCACGTTCAGGTTAAAGACCAACTTGGCTTTTTGAGCGATGACATCGCCGTAATAAACCGCCCGGGTGGAGAATGTTTCGCTCCACGCGCCAAAGGTAGCCACCACAAAATCATAGATACCCCCGATTACTCCGGCAAAGATCAACGGTTTGGCCTGATTTCCACCTTTGGCACCCGATACCAGCACCTGCGTAGTAGCCGTAGCTTCGGGAAAGGGATATTTGCCATGTTGTTCGGATACAAAATATTTTCGGAAGGGAATCAGGAAGAGGATTCCAAGAAATCCGCCGAGCGCGGAGCTCAGAAAGATCTGAAAGAAATCGACCGAGAGGTCGGGATGTTTTGCCTGCAAAATATAGAGTGCCGGTAATGTAAAAATGGCACCGGCCACAATCACCCCGGAATTCGCGCCGATCGACTGGATAATGACATTCTCGCCCAACGCATTTTTCCGTTTAGTTGCCGTCGAAAGTCCCACGGCAATAATTGCAATAGGGATAGCCGCTTCGAATACCTGCCCGATTTTCAGTCCCAGATAGGCCGCTGCTGCCGAAAACAGTATTGCCATCAGCAACCCCCACCCGACAGAATAACGACTCACCTCCGGATATTTTTTCCCGGGGTTCATCAGGGGTTCATACTTTTCACCCGGTTTCAACTCCCGAAACGCATTTTCGGGCAATCCTGTAATTGGTTCTTGTGTCTGCTCCATACAATGTTATTTGGTTAGTTTTTATTCCCGCACAAAATGAGGCATTTCAGCCGGGAGTTCAAACGAAATCTCGATCAATCCCTTTATCACGCCCTCTTCACGCCAGGGCATCTGATGAATTAATTTTCTGACACCCCGTTTCTCGACTGTGTAAATATTGCTCTCTCCCGTTTCGATCAGGTGACAAATCTTTTTCCACGAGGCCGCGCCGTGACAATCCTTCAGGTTCTTACCGATAAGGTCTCCGTATTTAGCAAACTGAGAAGCAGACCGGTCGTTGCAATAAACCACAACGCCGGAACGATCACAGACCGTCATGGCTGCCATTGTTTCTTTCCAATAGTCAAAATTCATAACTTTCGGTTTGGGCGCAAATGTACAAAAAATAGCCTATTTCTTTGCGTTTATTTATACAATTCACACAACATTACTGATGTAAGCTCACAAAAAAAAGCCGACTTCGTAAAGCCAGCTTTTTCTATAATGCACATATTTTGCATTTGTGATCCTACCGGGAATCGAACCCAGACCAACAGAACCGGAATCTGTCATTCTATCCATTAAACTATAGGACCAATCGGAGTGCAAAAGTACTATTTTTCACAGAGATTTGCACTACCTTTGAACAGATTCTATTCTATTTTTTTGCAAAATATAGAACGATAAACGATTACGGACGAAGGCTCTTCATCACAAAATCAAGAATTTCTTTTTCTCTTTTCTTGGCAAATTCAGGATAATCCATGCCATCCCAGTTAAAGATATACTGAGAGAACGAACGATTGATAAATACCGAGAAAAGCAACGAAAATACACTGAATAACAATTCTTTAGTCTCGATAGGACGAATAAGCCCCTGATCGATTGCCTCTTTAGTTTGTCTTTCGAAACGGATCAAAATTTCCTGAGGAAAGAGCGAAAGCTTACGTTTCAGAAAATTCAAACGCTGCGGATTATTCAAAAACTCATTAACGATAAACAAAGGCATTTTAGGACTGGAAACAAACAAATCGAACTGAGCTTCCATCATTTGATTTAGCCTATCAAGATAGGGTTTTTCGCCATCAACAGCTTCGGTAAGCACCACAAGCACTTGTTTATACTTATTGATGAATACTGTTTCAAAAAGATTTTCTTTTGACCGAAAATAATAATGCACCAAAGCATGATTTACTTCTGCCTTCCGGGCAATTTCAGTAGTTTTGGCAGCGCTGAATCCTTTATCAAGGAAAACCTCTTCAGCAGCCATCAGAATACGATGTTCCGTGTTAATTCCTTTCATTGTTGTGTAGTAGTTTGGTTAGTTAAAAATATAGCTCGATTAATAAAACTCTGCTCAAAACAAATATATTTGCATTTTTATATCCCAAATCGAGTTTAACATTCACAAAAGATAATTGCTAAATCAATTTTTGCGTTTTTTCATGTAGATTTCTCTTGACCGACAAAAATAACAGATATACATCAATAAAACAACAAAAAGAAAACTTTTTTTATTTCTCTAACACATAAATATTCAACTATACGACCTTATATAATTTTATTCTTTATTTACTATGCGCAGTTCAATTGTTATCGTTTTTATATTTCTGATTTTAACTACATTACCAGATACAGTTATTTTTAACCAATGGATAAAACCCCTCAAAAAAAATTGGATAAAAATAGCTCACTGGCTCGTTTATCTCTTTTTTTTTGTTGGGATTTTAGCTTTATTGCTCATTTTACCCAATATTCAAAATGAAATTTTTCTTGAATTATTCATTTGGTTCAATTGGTTACTCTTAACTATATATATTCCAAAATTACTGTTGACCATTTTTTACTTATCCGACAGGATTATCTTCAAATACACAAAACGAAAGAGTTATATTGGAACATATCTGGGTGTCGTTCTGTCGTCAGTTGTATTTATCGGATTCTTGTACGGCGCATTAGTAGGGCGTTTCGACACCGAAGTCAAACATCTTGAAATCCGAAGTCAATCGCTGCCAACCTCATTTGACGGGCTGAAAATAGTGCAAATATCGGATCTGCATGTGGGCAGCCTGGGGTCCAACAGCACCTTCTGGAAAAAATCAGTTGCATTGTGCAATAAAGAAAAACCGGATCTTGTGGTTATGACCGGAGATATGATAGATAATTTTGCGACAGAACTCACGCCTGAAATCACAAAAATCTTAGCTACTCTTCAGGCCAAAATCGGCAAATATGCCATTTTGGGCAACCACGACTATGGAGATTATACTAAATGGAGCTCTGCATCTGCCAAACAAGCAAACTTCGAAACGCTGATCCGAAAAGAGCAACAAATAGGCTTCAGACTTCTTCTCGACGAGCATGTCTTTTTAAATAATGGGAAAGACACCCTAGTCATTGCCGGAGTACAAAACTGGAGCAAACCGCCTTTTCATTGTTACGGAAACCTCGCGAAAGCCATGAAAGGAACGGAATGCTTTCCATACGTACTGCTTCTCTCTCACGATCCGAATCATTGGATGGCACAAGCCGTCCACTATCCGAATATACGATTGATGCTTGCTGGCCACACCCATGGCATGCAATTCGGTATCAACAAACTCGGCATACACTGGTCGCCGGCACAATGGATATTCAGACAATGGGACGGATTGTACATTTATAAAGGTAAAGCACTGTACGTCAACCGAGGATTAGGTTATCTGGGTATTCCCATGCGGTTAGGGATGCCACCTGAGATCACTGTAATAACCTTAAAAAGAAACTAATAAACAAGACATTAGAAGTACATATCTGCAGAAACAGGCTACAGAACCGACAACATAGCGTTTTGCAATCCGCAAAAAATGCCCTATCTTTGTGCTAATATATAGAAGAAGCGCTACCATTATGATTAATAGGATTTTGCTTCGTATCAAGATCGTTCAAATTGTATTTGCATATTACAAAAGCGGCGAAAAAGATTACGGAGTTGCCGAAAAGGAGTTATTTCACAGTATTGAAAAAACTTACGATCTGTATTACCATTTATTGTTACTGGCCATTGAAGTTACCCGTTACGCCCGTAACAAGATAGAAGCCAGATTGCAGAAATATAGACCAACGGAAGATGAACTAAACCCGAACAGACGATTTGCCGACAACCGATTTATCGAACAATTGGAAGCAAATGAAATGTTCATGGAACGGGTAGATAAGAAAAAGCTCTCTTGGATCGATTCGCCTGAGGTAGTCAAGTCTTTGTACGACACGATTGTCGCATCCGAAAGCTATCAGTCGTACATGAATAGCGAAACGAACGATTACATCGCCGACAAAGAGTTGTGGCGCAAAATATTCCGTAACGAGATTCTGAACAACGAGGCATTGCCTATTGCTCTTGAAGAACAAAGTATCTATTGGTGCGCTGAAGCCGATTTTGTGATAAGTTTCATACTGAAAACCATCAAAAAATTTGACGAAAGCAAGGGGGCTAAACAAGCTTTGTTACCCATGTATAATCACGAAGAAGATAAAGTATTTGCTCAAAGACTTTTCGGCGATACGCTTCGAAACGGGAAAGAATACAGGGCTCTTATTGAGGAGTTTACAAAAAACTGGGAGCTGGATCGGATTGCCTATATGGATGTGATTATCATGATGGTGGCTCTTGCTGAATTGCATGATTTCCCATCCATTCCGGTCAATGTGACGCTCAACGAATATATCGAAATTGCAAAACAATACAGCACTGATAAAAGCGGAACTTTTGTCAACGGAGTTCTCGACAAGATAGTTACCCACTTGAAAAAGGAGGGTGCTTTAATGAAAGCTAACTGACAATCGTATTTCACAAAACATTATCCAAAACAAAACTTTAATTATGAACACATTATCTATTATCTTGCAAGCTGCTGCTCCGGCAGGACAACCAGGTGGGATGGCAAACTATTCGGGAATCATCATGATTGTACTGTTGTTTGTCGTTTTCTATTTTTTCATGATTCGTCCACAATCAAAACGTCAAAAAGAGATCAAAAACTTTCGTGCAGCGATGAAAGTAGGCGATAAAGTCATCACTTCGGGTGGGATCTACGGACGCATCAAAGAACTTAACGACGACACCATACTTCTTGAAGTGGATGAAAACGTACGTATCCGTGTAGACAAAAATTCTGTTTTTGCTACTGCTGCCGACTCTCAACAAAAATAATATTTCAGCATGATGTCTGCTAAAAGCACAACTCGGCAGATAAAACGCTTTGCGAAAAAGGCAAAAGCTCCTTTCCCTACGAAAGAGGCTTTTGTCTTTTTGTCTTTTCTGGTCTTCTCGACCCTACTCTGGTTTCTGTATAAAGCGAGCCATCTCCAAGAGCTCAAAGTAGCGGTGCCTATTCAGTACGTTGGAATTCCTAACAACGTTGACATCGTCAGCAAACTTCCCAGAACACTTACCGTTAAATTCAAAGATAAAGGCACTGCTCTGTTTACGTACATTCTGAAACCGGATTTACCTCCATTCAAAGTCGATCTCACAGGACTATTTACAGGATCAGGACGCATTTCGCTTCCAACCGATAAATACGAAGGGCAGATTTTCACGAAGCTAAAGCCGACCGCCAGCCAGATACATATTACGCCCGACTCTTTAGTAATTGCCTATTACTCGCTGTACAAAAAAATAGTTCCCGTACTATTCTATGGCTCCATCCGACCTGCTCAACAATTCATTCTAACTCACGGAATCACCGTATATCCGAATCAGATGGAGGTATATGGCAATAAACAAGATCTTGACACGCTTCAAGCTATCTATACGGAACCTATTCGACTGAAAGAGGTAAAAGATTCTGTGGACTCCGAATTCTACGTTAAAGCTCCCCGAGGCATTCATCTATCACAATCCCGGGTAAAAGTACACGCGGCAGTAGAATTATTTACCGAAAAAACGATTGAAGTGCCCGTTACAAGCATCAATTTACCGACACAATATCTGCTAAGGACTTTCCCAGCTACCGTAAAAGTGGTTTGTTTGGTAGGTATTTCACACTTCAAAGCGTTGACACCGGAGAAAATTCAGGCAATTGTTGATTACAAAAATCTAACCAGACTCAGTACTGGTAAGGCCAAAATAGAAGTATTCTCCTCATCATCCGATTTGATTCGTTACCATGTTTCACCAGCATCCGTCGATTTTTTACTCGAAATAAAAAAATAATTATGACAATCGTTGGAATCACCGGAGGAATCGGATCGGGTAAATCAGTCATCTCCAATATTTTGTCCACAATGGAGTATCCTGTCTACGACTCGGATGCCGAGGCAAAAAAAATCATGCACTCCGACGTACACGTGATTAAAGAATTACGACGAACATTCGGCGATAATATCTTTATAGACGGACAGCTGAACAAACAACGCCTGGCTCGAGAAGTTTTTTTCAGTTCGGAAAGGTTACTTGCTTTAAACGGCATCGTCCATCCGACAGTAAAAAAGAATTTTCGTTTATGGACATCGCAACAAAGCAGCGCTCTGGTTTTTCTGGAGACTGCGATTTTATTTGAAAGTGGATTTGAGTGTGAAACTGACAAAGTCGTACTGGTAACTGCGCCATTGGAAGAGCGAATTGCACGAGTAATGCATCGCGATCACTGCGACCGAGAACAGGTAATGCAACGGATAGCGCAACAATGGACGGAAGAGGCTAAAGCAGAAAAATCCGATTTTATTATTGTCAACGACGGCATTCACGCTACAATAAGTCAAACAGAAAAAATAATTGCACAACTGACACTGTCATAACCCCTCCCTTCCGGAATATTCCGGAAGAGGGAACCAAATTTCTCTTCATGCCCAATTATCGCCATCTTTTCTTCGATCTCGACAACACCCTCTGGAATTTTACAGACAACGCCCGATCGGCATTATTTGACGTTTACACACACTACAACCTCGACCAATATTATCCAGAGTTTGATTCTTATGTCAAACAGTTTGAAGACAACAACACGGTGCTTTGGCGACTTTACGGAGCGGACAAAATCACGAAAGATTTTCTGAACTCCGAACGATTTTTATCGCCCCTCAGACCTTTTGGTATTCTGAATGAATCGTTAGCCCGAGAGATGTGTGCTTTTTATCTCGACCAATGTTGCCAAAAAATAGCCGTAATGCCCAATACATTTGTCACACTGGATTATCTGAAAGCCCATTACAATCTCTATATCATTTCAAACGGATTCAGAGAAGTACAGTATAAAAAGCTGAATAACTCCGGGTTATCCGGATATTTCAAAAATATTTTTCTGTCGGAAGAAATTGGATACCATAAACCGAAACCCGAGTTTTTTGCCCACCTATTCGCCGTAACCGATGCGACCAAACAGGGAAGTTTGGTCATTGGCGATAATTTTGAAGCTGACATAGAAGGAGCCATGAACTTTGGCATTGATCAGGTCTATTTTGCCACAAACTTATCAGAGTCCCACTGTAAACGACCTACCTACACCATTCATGATTTATCAGAACTTTGTCAGTTTTTATAAACACACATTCTTAAGTTATGTTCTTGCTAAATATTTTGATAATTTATATATTTTTACCATGTTTATGTGGAAAATGAAAGAAAAACGCTTATCTTTGCGTAAAATCTCATAAGAAACAAAACATGTTTGGAATCAACCTCAACGGATTAATTCCGCTACGATCAGAGGCCGATGAAGGGAGTGAGCAATTAACCCAAATTCTTTTTGGTGAATATTTTATCGTCGAAGAAGTTATTGAACGGTGGGTACGCATTCATAACGTCTGCGACAACGAAAAAGGATGGATTGACCGCAAGATGATGACTCCTATTGAAGAAGTTCTTTTCAACAAATTGGACGAACATCAGCCGCTCATTGTTTCCAAGCCCATTGCATACGCTACCCTTCCCGATGGTACCCGACAGCCTTTGCCTGGAGGTAGCAGACTTCCTTTTTACGATAAAGAAAGACAACAGTTTGCTATTGGAAGTCGGGTTTTTCAATTTGCCTCGGAAAATACGAATTCAGACAAAACAACGTCCGACTTTGTCGATACGGCACTGTCGTACCTGCACGCCCCTTATCTGTGGGGAGGAAAGAACATGATGGGAATCGATTGTTCGGGACTGGTACAAGTTTCGGCATTAATTTGCGGAAAACAACTTACGCGCAATGCAAGGCAACAAATTGAATTCGGAGAACAAGTCAACTTCCTGTCCGAGATAAAACCCGGCGATATCGCTTTTTTTGATCACGATGATGGATACATCAGCCATGTAGGCATCCTGTTAAACGACCATCAAATACTCCATGCTTCGGGCGAAGTGCACATTGCACCCATCGACAACCAAGGCATCAAATCAGTTATCAACGGCAAATACACGCATTCACTCCGAGTTATCAAAAGAATATGCTAGCAAGAATCACAGACCTCCTAAAACACCTAATGCTATGAACAATGGACGTTCCCCCGTTTTGTTTATTGGGCACGGTAGTCCGATGAACGCCATCAAAAACAACGAATTTTCAACACAATGGAAAGAACTAGGGCGCACATTACCTAAGCCTGATGCCATTTTGTGTATCTCTGCGCATTGGCTCACAAGCGATACTTGCGTCACCGTCTCCCGACATCCGCGAACGATACACGATTTCGGCGGTTTCCCCAGAGAACTGTCTGATATGCATTATGCAGTCCCAGGGGAGCCGGATCTTGCTGATGACATTATCCGTACACTCAGCGAACTGGAAATCAAAGAGGATTTGGAATGGGGACTTGATCATGGTAGTTGGAGCGTTTTAGTTCATATGTATCCGGATGCAGATATTCCTGTAATTCAATTCAGTCTGAATGAGAATCTTTCGGCTCAAAAACATTTTGAACTTGGGAAGCAACTGGCTTTTTTACGTGACAAAAATGTATTAATTTTGTGCAGTGGAAACATCATTCACAACCTTCGACTGCTCGACTGGAGCAAAAAGGATGATGACGAATTCGGTTATGATTGGGCAAATACAGTAAATATCCTGATTAAAGACTTGATTATAAACGAGAAAATGGATGATTTATGCAATTATTCCAAATTGGGTCTGGATGTACGAAGTGCAATACCTACTCCCGATCATTTTTGGCCGCTACTGTATGCCCTTGCTTTGAAACAACCTAATGAAACTATCCGTTTTTTTAACGATAAGATAGTAATGGGTTCATTATCAATGACCTCATTAATTATCCAATAAAATTTGTAATTGATATCCAGACATTATGAAAACTAATCCGGCAGAATGCCTTTATTGCACTAAGAATCAAACCCAGAAAGATTTAATGATAAAGATTTGCGACCTTTCGGTTTCAGAGCTTTTCCTATTTAAAGAACAATCGTATCATGGACGTACCCTCGTAGCATACAAAGATCATGTCGACGGTCTTTTTGAGTTAAGCGACGAAGAACGTAACGCTTTTATGGCCGACGTGACCAAAACGGCTGCTGCCATGAATAAGGCTTTTCATCCAGACAAAATCAATTTTGGAGCTTATTCCGATACGTTATCTCACCTGCACTTCCACATTGTTCCCAAATATCAAGGAAAATACGGATGGGGGGGTACCTTCGAAATGAACCCCAAACAGACATACATGAGCGAAGCTGAATACACTCAAATCATCGAAGCGATTAAAGCTGCTCTCTAAGGCATATTGCCATCACAATAAAAAAAGAGAGAAGACTGTGTCTTCTCTCTTTTTTCAAAGCAAAGACTGATTATTATTCAGTCTTTGCTCTGTTTTTAATAAGGTATGAATGAAACGATTAATATTATTTTTTTGCTGTATTTTATATATCACGCATGTCGTGGCATTGCGTCAGCCTAATGAGATGAAAAGCCAGATCGACTCGCTTTTGTCGGGCTATGAACGATTGTATGCCGGGTTAGGGAAATTTCGTGTCAAAGAAATTGCCGTAAACCCGACAGAAAAACGCGTGAATATCTATTGCAGTGAAGCCTTCTCGTATATTCCCTACCGACCTGCTTTAGTTACGGAACTCTATTCACAGTTAGATTCGTTGACTCACCCGGGGCAATCGGACTATAAAGTAACAATTTATGCCGGCAACAAAGAAATCAGTTCACTGATACCAAACATGTTCCGACCGGACAAACAAGTGGACAAAAGCCGACTTCCCAGAAAAGAGTTTCAAGGCATCCCTCTGCTTCTTCCGCTATCGAAGCCATACTCCGTCTCCGCTGGTTTACAAAACCGCCATGTGGCACTCTGGCAAAGTCATGGCTTGTATTACAATATTCGGATCAATCGCTGGCTTTGGCAACGCGAAAGAGTTTTCCAAACCGTGGAAGACAAATATACTATGAGCTATGTTCTGCCCTATCTGGTGCCAATGCTCGAAAACGCCGGAGCAACAGTCTTTCTGCCCCGCGAACGCGATACACAAACCAATGAAGTGATTGTGGACAATAACGGATCATCCGGCAAATCGATTTATCGTGAAAGAGGCGGTTTCATTGAAACCGGAGGAAATTCAGGCTTCGGCTTCACAAAAAAACAGTTGGAGAATACCGACAACCCGTTTGTGTTGGGCACATACCGCAAAGCAAGTGCCAGAGCTAATGAGAATACGATGTTCGAATGGCTACCCGATATACCAGAAGAGGGGTGGTACTACGTGTCCGTTGCCTACAAGACAGTACCCAACAGTACCCAACATGCACATTACACAATCTATCACACCGGCGGACAAACGGAATTTTCGGTCAACCAACAGATGGGTGGTAGCACCTGGATCTATCTGGGGCGGTTCTACTTCAAAAAGGGCATCCATTCGGAGGCGGGACGCGTTACGCTGACCGGAGCATCCAAGAATAGAACAGCCGTACTCACGGCCGACGCAGTGAGGTTCGGAGGCGGAATGGGTAATATTGCCCGGCCCGATTTCACCTACGAGAAGATACCAGTCAAACCAACCGCTCCCACCACAAAATCTGACACCCTGCGACAAGATATGCAGGAAGAAACTCTGGCCGATGCCCATGCGCAACAGAGCACCGGATTACCTCAAGATAGTGTACGCGCCGATACCCTTCGCTACATCACAAAGCACATATCCGTAAGCGGAAGACCCCGCTATCTGGAAGGTGCGCGCTATTGGTTACAGTGGGCCGGGATGCCAACACAGATATATCACAAACGAATAGACGCCTCCCCCAATGACTACAACGAAGATATCTGGGCAAGACCCTACTGGGTCAACTATCTGAACGGAGGTTCTGTGTATTCTGGAAAAGACTCGGCTTCAATCGGATTAAAGATTCCCATCGATCTATCTATGGCCATTCACTCGGATGCAGGAAGAGTGCGTGGCGACTCCATTGTGGGCACTCTGGCCATCTACACTACCTTACTCAACAACGGATTATTCAGCACCGGACAAACAAGAATGACCTCGCGTGACCTCGCAGATATGATCCAGACTCAGATAGTGAGCGATCTCCATCAAATAGGAATAAGAAACTGGACACGCAGAGGACTGTGGGATCGGTCGTATGCCGAGTCGCGCGAAACGGATGTGCCGTCCGTTCTGATGGAACTTCTGTCGCACGAAAATTTTGCAGACATGAAATACGGACTCGACCCCCGGTTTAAATTCATTGTCAGTCGCTCCATTTACAAAGCGATATTGAAATATATCGCGTTCCAGCATCATATTCCATTTGTCGTTCAACCGCTTCCGACCAGCCATCTTGCGTCCGAATTTGTGGACGACACCCATATCAAACTCTCGTGGAAAGCGGAAGCCGATTCACTCGAACCCTCGGCTATTGCAAATCGCTATATCGTATACTCGCGCGTGGAAGGTGAAGGCTTCGACAACGGACAAATCACCACCGATACCTCCATGACACTTGCTGTTGAAAAAGGCAAAATCTACAGTTTCAGAGTAACTGCCGTCAACGAAGGTGGTGAAAGTATGCCGTCGGAGATTCTATCGGTATGCCGCAACTGGAACAATGCCCCGGTTGCGATGATTGTAAACGGGTTCGATCGTGTATCGGCACCAACCTGGTTCGACACTCCATCCTATGGAGGATTCACCGACAACGGGGTGCCCGACAAAACCGACATCTCGTTTACAGGCAAACAAAACAATTTCAACCGTCTGAATTACAAAGGACAAGAATCAGCCAGTTTTGGTAACTCTGACGCCAACTATGAAAATACGATTGTGGCCGGCAACAGCTTTGATCTACCGTTTGTACACGGGCAGGCACTAAAAGCGGCCGGTTATTCGTTTGTATCGTGCAGCCGCTCGGCTATTGAGTCCAGTGAACTTTTACAGGGCAATTACAAAATGGTCGATCTTATTTTGGGAAAAGAAAAGCAGGTGGGATTTGGCAACGTTAACAACCAACCGGCCTTCAGAACCTTTACCGAAAAACTGAATGATGCGCTCTACGCCTATTGCAAAACAGGAGGAAATCTGTTTGTATCGGGCTGTTTCGTCGGATCGGACTTGTGGAACAATGGACAAGCCGATTCGTTAGGCATAAAATTTGCAACTTCGATGCTGAAATACAAATGGCATAACGAAAAGGCTTCTGTTTCGGGACTCGTACAGGGGATCTCCACCCCTTACTCCATGTTTGACGGCAAATGGAGCTTCTGCACCCAACTCAACGAAAAACAATATGCAGTCGAGTCGGTTGACGGAATCGATCCCATCGACAATGCCCGTACGGTCGCTTTATATCCGGAGAGTAATGTCAGTGCGGCCATCGCCTACAAAGGGACATACCGAACGGTGATATGCGGATTTCCGTTTGAATCGATCAGTACCGAAACTCAACGCAAAGAGTGGATGCAAAAAGTAATCCGCTTTTTTGAAAAATAACAAAACGGCTCAAACCTATCGGCTTATGAACATACTATTGTTAGTTATCGGACTTATCATCGGCGCATTGGGTGTTGCCCTTTGGCTGAACAAACAGTTGGCGGCAACCCGTAATAGCTCGGCCGAAAAAGAGAAGCAGCTCCTGATGCAGCAAGCCGAAACCGATCGTCAGAAATCGATTGTAGACGAAACGCTCCGTTTGAAGAGTGAAGAAAACGGGCGATTACAAAGCGAATTAGAGAGTGCAAGAAATACACTCGCCTCCCAAAACGAACAAATTGCACGTACTACCACCGAAAACCGATACCTGCGCGAGCAGCTCAGCCAACAGAAAGCCGAGCTCGAAAAGTTGCAGCAAAAACTTCAAACAGAGTTCGAGAATATTGCCAACCGCATTCTCAAAGAGCGCTCCAACGAGTTCGTGCAACACAACGAAAAAAACATCGGCGAGATTCTGAATCCGTTGAAAGAAAAAATTGCCTCGTTCGAGAAGAAGGTCGACGAGGCCTACGACAAAGAGTTTCGCGACAAAGTGAGCCTGCGTGAGGAGGTAAAGAAACTGACCGAGCTCAACACGCGGGTTAGCGAGGAGGCCAACAATCTGACCCGGGCGCTGAAAGGCGATGTCAAGAAACAGGGCAACTGGGGCGAAGTAATCCTCGAACGGGTACTCGAACGCTCGGGTCTCACCAAAGGCCAGGAGTACGAACGCGAAGAGGTGGTGGAGGGTGCCGATATGAGCGTACAACGCCCCGACGTCATTATTCACCTGCCCGACAACAAACACATCATTGTCGATTCAAAAGTCTCTCTCGTTGCTTACGAACGCCTTATGTCGGCCGAAACGGACGAGCAGCGGGCACTCTTTATCAAAGAACACATCGCCTCGTTGCGCAGCCACGTAAAACTGCTTAGCGAGAAAAACTACCAGAACGCTCACAACATCAACGCGCCCGATTTCGTGCTGATGTTTGTACCCATCGAGTCCTCTTTTTCCGTTGCGGTTCAGAGCGATAACGAACTTTTTGCGGATGCATGGGAAAAGAAAATCGTAATTGTAAGCCCCACCACATTGCTGGCAACGTTACGCACCATCTCTTCCATTTGGAAACAGGAAAACCAGAGTCGCAATGCGCAAGAGATTGCCCGCCTCAGCGGTACGCTCTACGACAAGCTAGTCGGCTTCGTAGGCGATTTGAGCAAACTGAAAGAGAATATCGACCGCGCCGGAAGCTCGTACGACGAAGCCCTTAAAAAGCTTCAGAACGGGAATGGCAATATCTTCCGCACTGCCGAACGCATCAAAGAGCTGGGAGCCAAAAGCAACAAACAACTGCCGGAAGAGCTGATCGGATAACACGCACCCTCATGAAACTACTGCTGCTTATAACCATACTTTGTCCCATTGCGTTGATCTATCTTATTCCGAAGTATCTGAAACTGCGGGAGAAATATATCAATCTGGAAGAGAATAGTGTATCGCTGAAAAAGTATCAGGCACTACAAAAAGAGCTCCGTCAATTGAAAGAGCTTATGGCAAAAAAAGAGGACAAATAAACAAGAGACTACGCCGCAACGTATTTAAACTATACGCGGCCAAAGTAGTCATAATTAAATAGCTTCGGCATCAACTGAGCGTGTCGAAGCTATCGGTTTGAGAAGAGAGAAAATCGGATCAATACCGGCTGCCACCAAAGGCATTAACCACTTTGGCTTGACAGATAAAAGAGAAACAACACAACCATTCTTATTTACCACGTCCATGAAACACAAATTGATCGGAATTGCCTGCGCAATTCTATGCGGACTCACTTTTACGGCGTTCAAACCGGCGCCTCAAAAAACAAAAATTCCTATTTATCTGAACACGGCCTACTCTTTTGACGAACGGGCCGCCGACCTTGTCTCGCGGCTTACCCTCGAAGAGAAGGAGAGCCTCTTGGGAAACAACATGGCTCCTGTGCCACGGCTTGGCATCCATGCCTTCAATGTCTGGAGCGAAGCACTGCACGGGGTATCTTTCGGATTTACAAACGGATCGAATTCTCCCTGCTCGTTTTCAAACAGCGCAGCCCTCGGGTCGGCATGGGATCCGTTCCTGATGCAACGGGAAGCCGCCGTCATTGCAGACGAAGCCCGGGCACTCAATTCCCCCGTCATTACAGGACTCACCTACTACTCTCCCGTGGTAGAACCTATCCGTGACCCGCGATGGGGACGAACCGGAGAGTCTTACGGAGAAGATCCCTTCCTCGTATCGCAGATCGCAAGCGGATTTGTAAAAGGGATGATGGGTAACGACCCGACCTACCTCAAAACAGTTCCCTGCGGCAAACACTATTTTGCAAACAACTCCGAATTCAACCGACACGACGGCAACTCGGTGATGGATGGACGCGATATGCGGGAATTTTATATCTCCCCTTACAAGCACCTGATCGAACAAGACAAGTTACCCTCCATCATGTCCTCCTACAACTCGGTGAACGGTGTGCCGACCTCCGCCAGTAAATTCTATCTCGACACCATTGCACGCCGGACGTACGGTCTGAAAGGATACATCACCGGGGACTGCTCGGCGGTAGAGGAGATCTACACGAGCCACCATTATGCCAAAACACCGGAAGAGGCGGCTGCCATGGGACTGAAAGCCGGAGTGGACATCGACTGCGGAAGCGTATACCAACGAAGTGCCATCAAAGCGCTCAATCAGGGCTTAATCTCGGTTGCCGACATCGACAAGGCATTGGTAAATATATTTGCCATCCGTATGCGTATCGGCGAGTTCGATCCGTCCGCAAAAGTACCTTATGCTCTCTATCCGAAAGAATTGGTCGGTTCGAAAGCTCACCTGGAGCTTGCCAGAGAGGTGGCAACCAAAACTCCCGTTCTGCTCAAAAACGACAACAGCACCAAAACGAGCCAAAAGATATTGCCTCTCAATCCGTCCGGGTTGAAGAAAATCGCGCTGATCGGGCCGCAAGCCGACAAGGTAGAGCTCGGCCCCTATTCGGGCAGACCGGCCAAAGAAAACATGGTCTCTCCGTATGCCGGCATCAAAAAATACATTTCCGCGAAAGGACTCCCGACCGAAGTATTGCTCTCTTCGGGTGGCAATACGGCAAGCAAAAGTAACCTGCTCTATATCGCAGGCTTCGAACTTCGCAAAACCAATGGTACCGTAACTAAATACGATGCCACCAAATTCAGCTCTTCGTCCAAAGGAATCACTACCGGTTCGGGCATGGGCACCGAATTTCAGGTACGATCGATCGATGACGGTTCGTGGACTGCCTACGAAAATGTCGATCTGACGGAGGTCGATACGATCGGCATCAGCCTGAACATTCTTACCGAGGGCGGAATTATCGAAGCCCGGGTCGGTTCGCCGGAAGGAAATCTGCTGACCACCCTGAACGCCACCGTCGCTGCCGGATTCAAAGCTGGCGGCCCTTACGGCGGAGGTAAACTGACCAAAGTGAAGGTAAACAAACTGGGGTTGAACGGGCTTCAGACACTCTATTTGGTATACAAAGCCCCTGCCGATGCCAAAGTGGACGAACAGGCCATTGCAACTGCGGCTTCGTCCGATGCTGCCGTCGTGTTTGTAGGAACGGACGAAAACACCGCTACCGAGGAGGCCGACCGGCTCTCGCTGGTACTGCCCGGTAATCAGGTGGATCTGATCAAAGCGGTGGCCGCGGTCAATCCGAATACCATCGTGGTGATGCAAACGTTGGGATGCGTTGAAGTGGAAGAGTTCAAAAACCTGCAGAATATCCCCGGCATCATCTGGGTGGGTTACAACGGACAGGTGCAGGGCGAAGCCATTGCCGACATTCTTTTCGGCGATGCAAACCCGGGCGGTAAGCTGAACGGAACCTGGTACAAATCGGTGAAGGACCTGCCGGACATTACCGATTACACCCTCCGGGGTGGTAATGGTAAAAACGGCCGTACCTTCTGGTATTTCAACAAGGATGTTTCGTACGAATTTGGTTACGGATTGTCCTATACGACGTTCAAATACGGCAATTTCAAAATCAGTAAAAACAGCATCACGCCGCACGACAAGATCACGGTGAGTGTCGATGTTACCAACACCGGAAATTGCGACGGCGACGAGGTGGTGCAGGTATACATGAGAACTCCGGACAGTCCGGCGGCTTTGCAACGCCCCATCAAACGACTGAAAGGGTTCCAACGGGTAACCATCCCCAGAGGCCAGACAAAAACGGTCAATATCGACATCAACTGTGCCGACCTCTGGTTCTGGGACATGGAGCACAACCGGATAACTTTCGATCAGGGCAACTACCTGTTTGAAATCGGAGCCTCTTCCAAAGATATTAAGGGTACCGTTTCGGCCACGATGAACGGAAGCTTCAAACCGGAACTGAAGGTGGTGGTTGCCGATTGCAACACCGTTGTACTGAAAAACGGAGCTACCACACAAACCAGCGTAACAGCGGCCATGACCGACGACAGTTTTTACGACATTGCCAGGGCAAAGATTGTCTACACCAGCAACAATCCCACCGTGGCAACCGTCGACAGCAAAGGAGTGGTTACAGCCAAAGCGTCGGGTGTTGCAACCATTACCGCAGCGGTAACGGTAGACAACAAAACCGTAGCAGGCAGCTATCCCATCAAAGTCGTTCCCGATCTGAATCCGGTTTCAATCACCGTGAACAAGAAAATGATACCGGGCTTTAACGTTGCCACCATGCAATACAGCTACCTGCAAGGAAAGCCATCTGCCAAAGCGCCGGTGGTAAGTGCCGCGCCCTCCGACCCGGAGATCGTGGTTGAAACAGTACAGGCAAAAGGAGTTCCGGGAACGGCTGCCGTATCGTTGACGGATTACAACACCTTTGAGACCAAAGAGTACGCCGTGAATTTCGGCATCCAATCGACCAGCGATGAATTCGATGGCAACGCGTTGAACAAACAGTGGCATTGGGTACGTGAAAACGCATCTCAATGGAACCTCTCGAAGAAGGCAGGTTCGTTGACCATTACCAGCGGCAAAGGTGACATTACCGAAGCAAGCAATAATGCCGAAAACATTTTGTTGCAAAGCGCCAATACCGACTGGACGATAGAGTCAAAGCTCGTCTGTTCGCGCAAACCATCCGGATTCGCTCAGAACGCCGGAGTGGTGGCGTATCAGGATGACAACAACTTTGTGAAATTAGCCTACAGAGCCGGTGGTGGCGGACGAAGAGGCATGATGAGACCCGGCGCAGGCGAACAACCGGGCTCGGTAGAGTTGTCGGTAGAGAGCAACGGAAGCCAAAAATCGGCTGTAACCCTCAGCTTGGAGGGAATTATAAAGAGCGACAACACGCTGATTCTAAAATTAGTAAAGAAGGGAGCCGTCTATACCGCATCGTGCTCTGCCGACGGCATCAATTTCAAACCCGTCGGAACGGCTGAAGTGGTGCTGAAAGATATTCAAAGCGGAGTGATGGTCTGCGACGGCGTTGCATCGGGCCGCATGGCAGCTTTTTCCAGAATGCAGCAGGCTCCTCAACCGACCACGCCATTTGAAGTTTCATTCGACTATTTCCGAATCACTAATAACGGGCTGAAATAAAAAACAGTCACCTTCAGCATCGGTTGTTTTCAAAACAGCCGATGCTGAAATTTTATAGCTATCCGCATAATGACCTAAGGTGGCTTTTTACGCCAAAGGCGTAACCCAATCTCCGTCGGGATTTATCCCGACGTTATTATTGGGATAACACCTCCGAAGCTTAGCGGATAATCATTAATTTTGTAAACCCTACGATACACTTGTTATGACCCTACGAAACCTGTTTTTTCTCACCTGTAGCCTCTTTTTCGTTCATTGCACCGTCAGCGTAGCGGCAAACAGTGCCGAAGCCAATCGACCCAAAGGGTACAATGCCGTGGTAGCCTATGGCGACGGATTTGTGGTTACCGGTTCGGAAGGGAGAATCGACCGGCTCTCTAAGGCGGGGGCAGTTATCCAGTCGGAAAAGTTTGCAGGAATCGAATTCAACGCGCTGGTGGCACACGACCAGACGATCGTAGTCGCCGGAGAGAAAGGCACCCTGATGGTTTCGTCAAACAACGGCGGGTTCAAACCCATCGACAGCGGGACGGATAAAACCATTCATACCCTTGTTTTCTTCAACAACAAGATTATTGCCGGAACCGATCAGGGAGAACTTTTAGTGGGGACAGAAAATGGCTCGTTCAATAAAATTCAGCTGGCGCTGAAGGGAAATATCGTTTCGTTGTCTGCCAACAGCTCGGTATGTTACGGCGTGACCGACGAGGGAGAGATTATTCATTCGAAAGACGGGGTACAGTGGGAGATTCTCAATTTCAATGCACTCTATGCCGGCTATTACAAACCCTGTTCGTTTACCCGGGTACTCGCGGTGGATAGCAGGATTGCAGTAGCGGGAAAACGCGAGGACGGCGCGCCGGTACTCTTCTTTTCAACACAGGGCAACGTGTGGACCGACCGCAAGCTCGATTACTCGGACGACGAGAGGCAAATGAGCAGTCCGACCGAGGCCCTCAACGACATTTACTACTACTATCCCGACGATCTCTATCTCCTTGCCTGCGACAAAGGATTTATGATGCAGATCCCCTCCTGTTCGCACTGCAACAAACTGATCCCGATCGGCACCGACGATCTGCGCTGCATGGCTTTCAATAACAATGTATTGCTCTGTGCCGGATCGAACTACAGCATCAAAGCCGTCGATATGTGATGGTAAATTTTATAAGTTTCTCTTTTGCATTTTTTTGTGCCGGATCACAGATCCTTGTACTCCATTCCGTCGTCGGATTGCAAATCCGACGAGACAGAATAACAATGTACTGCTCTGTGCCGGATCGAACTACAGCATCAAAGCCGTCGATATGTGATTACAAATCCTCTCATCGTAATCGAAGATCGCGTCCCGCCGGATTTGCAATCCGACGACGGCAATGAGTATTAGGATTTGTAATCCGTTACTATATCCAGTTATTTACTGGTCACTATTCAAGAATATCGCTATCGTTTTTAATCGTTACCGGATCGAAGATCCTTATACTCCAACGGCGACGGATCGCAGATCCGCCGATACAACTATTCATTGTATATCTTCTCGTCCCGTCGGATTTGCAATCCGACGACGGTAAAGAGTATTAGGATTTGTAATCCGATAAATTTGACAATTATACCACCACTACAGGCAACAACCCTTTTCCACCGGCATAGTCGATAGCCGAACTATACCGATATTCGTGAGAATGATTTACTATTTCTGCCTTGACGGGATTGTTGTGAATGTACTCCATCTTTTGCTCGAAATAGTCGTTTAAGAATACCTCCTGAATGTCGGTTCCTTCCTGCCAAAATCTGTAGTTCTTTATCTTTTTATCGTTCCGACCGCTAAATTCAAACCGATCGAGCATCCATTCTCTCCGGCTTTCCGTTACTTCGCGTTGTAAGGTGTCGATCAGTTTTTTGCTGGTGTATTTCTTAAAATCGCGCACAATATCGGATACTGTGTTTTCTCCGGTAACTCCGATCAGCAAATGAAGATGATTGGTCATCAATACCCAGGCATAGATTTCCATACCTTTGTTTTGTATGCAATAATCTAAGGATTCCAATACAATATGCTTATATACCGGACGAGAAAACAGATCGACCCAATCTACTACCGTTGTAGTAACAAAGTAAACTTTCCCATTTATTCGGTGTTGAATATTCATAAGCTTTGTATTTTATTTTGCCGGATCACAGATCCTTATACTCCATTCCGTCGTCGGATTGCAAATCCGACGGGACGGGCTACGCCGAATCTGGGACATAAATTTTATTTATGTTTTGTAACAATTTTGATTACTCCATCCGAACAGTTTTCTCCTTTGTGAGAAGGTTCAATAATTTCAATCTTTTGAACAGCTTCAGGCTGCAAAGCGAATAGTTTTTGCTGAAGGGAGGGATTTCTACCTACAGCAACGCCATCCAGTTTATATTCCGCAAAAGGATGCCTAAAAATCCAGTTATGGGTCTGTTTATGAATGTATTTTAAGCCTTTATGCGTTTGTTCATTGGTGGTAAAACGAATGATACCGCTAAAATGAAGTGTACCTTCACAGTCTGTTATCTCTTTTTTCTCCATATCGACACTAACCACCAGACTCATATCAACATCATCGACATTACGAGTGTATTGTGCCACCCCATCAATAATATGTAACGGTTCCGTTTCATTCTCTGGCATCGTGTCTACCGGAAGACGAAGTGTTTGACTGATGTCGAAATAAAAACCTTTGATTCCCGTTTCGTTTTCTCCCACTTCCAAGTAATCACAATTCGAATCGGTAAGAGTCTGTTGACCTACAGAATGATAACCCAATGCTTTTAGTAAGCTATATTCATGATTGATGGCAACAACGTGCCATGCCGTCTTTTCTGTCAATCCGTCACCTGACGAAAGAATCGTGGCCAGCACCATTTCATATTGTTTTTTATATCGATGCGCCTCCCCATCGTTTCCAGTCTTTAAAAGAGCCTCCGACAACAAGAAAAGATCGTCAGGATTAAAGGGAAACTTGCGCAAACACTCTTTTTCATACCCAATCAGGACTTTGTATTCCTCCTTCGAAAGCACTTCCGCTTTCAAGAGTTTTTGCACTGACTCCGGGACAGAGGCAAACTGACGTGGATTATAGGCATGCGATAATGAAAAGCCATAATAGAGCATCTGATAATCTTTGGGGGATAAAGTCGTGTCACCTCTCTGGTAGCGATCAAATAATACCGGATAGTAATATTGCGAAGTAGAATCGTTAGTGGCTGCTTCTATTCTTCTGTATTCGGGGGGCTGAAAAGAAGTTTTTTGAGCTGATACAGTAATAGTTGCCAGACAACAAAAAAATACGAATAAAAATATTTTCATATATCAGATGGTTAATATTTTTGCCGGATCACAGATCCTTATACTCCATTCCGTCGTCGGATTGCAAATCCGACGGGACGGGAAAGGCTGGAGCCTTGCTTTTATCTCCGACGTAGGCAGAGCCTACGCCTAACCAGAATTGATTTTAGATTATACTTTTTATGCATTCCATTATTATTGGAATATTGTCATATAAACCTCGTGCAGCAACAGCAGCAGAGACTTTTGAAAACCAGCTCAAGACTTTTTCTTTTAAGATTTTCTTATTGGGTTCTTGTTCAATATCTTTCAACTCATCGATATATTGCTCTTCCACACCACATTCTTTTAACTTGTCATAATCAATGAGATTTTGATAAATAGTTTGTTCTATATTATTTCCGGAAGCAACATTGTTCCCATTTCCATAAATATTATTTGTAATGATACTTTGAACTGTTTCGGAATTTTCTTTTGTCATCGTGTAATCATTGATTAAATTTGGAAATTCCCGGTCTAATTTCAATAAAGTATCAATTAATTTCTGTTTTGTCAAGTTAAGAATATGACTTAGCTGAGAAAACTGCATTATTCTATGAACTTCTATTAATTGAGGTTCGTGAGCCATTTCTCGAAACATTTTGACAATGTTTTGTGGAATATTTTCATAACCTGTATTACTCTTCGCTTCTTGAATATTTACTTCTAAGATAGAAACACTTTGAAAAATATTCATCTCATAGAGAGAAAATTTTCCTTTAAACATTGTATCCAATGCAGAGGTCTCCATAGGGATAGTTCTTCTTCCTTCAAATGGTACATTTATTACAGCCTGCAACTCACAAGGAATGATTCTATAAGAGGGAAGAATATCGAGGCTTGAGTAACCATTCAATTCATTATCAATCCACAATCTAAAATCCTCATTATTAATTTTATGGGCAATCAATTTGGCCCTTATAAGGGCTTGTGATAATGTTATATTATCATATGCAAGATCCGTTATCAATTTCTTTATCATACTATTTTCAAGAATAATTATTATTTTTGATATTATTCATTCAGACAGAGCTATGTTCCTGTCCTCTGCGATAATCGCGGTTAAGACTGTGTTGCTGCTAACCTGCTACCAACCATCGCTTTCATTACTTATAATCAGCCATCAAAACTACAAAAAACAATTCATAAAATAGCTTTTAGGTTAAATTTATTCATTGTAACCGGAGCGGGATCTTTCTTAATTGAAGCATAAACCATCCGAAGGAATAGACCGCCAAACGATACGGGGCAATCGCTGTGGTCGATCGCGTCACCACCAATCGATATGACACCGTTACCCGAAAGGAAAAAAGGAGCATTCTTCGATTCAAATGAATCGTTCATTGATTTCAATTGCTCTCTCATTGAAATCAATCGGTGATCGATTGAAATCAATGCGTCATCCATCGAAATCAATCGGCGATCGATTGAAATCGATGCGTCATCCATCGAAATCAATCGGAGATTCATTGAAATCGATGCGTCATCCATTTGAATCGATTGGTGATCCATTGAATTTGATGGATCGTTCATTGAAATCAATCGGCGATCCATTGAAATCGATGGATGATGCATTTGAATGGGTCTAGAGAATCTATTCAATAAACTGTGCCAGGATTCAGTCCCGTCGGGACTAAAGATCAGGACGGCTAATTGCAATCCGGTAATCAGACTCCTGCTGCTGCACGAATTGAAAATCACCGAAGTTAATGCATCGTTTGTCCTGCATTATGCTGTTCTCTGCGAAAATAGCGGTTAAGACTCTTGTGTTGACAATCAGCTTTCATACAACGCTTTCTATCTTAAAAATCAGCTTTCAAAACTACAAAAAACAATGTAGAAAACAGCTTTCAGGTAAAATATATTTAACCGATAGCGGCAAACAAAAACCGGAGCAATCTCACAACAAATGAGACTGCTCCGGTTCTTTTTGAATTACTCAGAATCGGTTACTTTAGCTTTACTTCCAGCCGCTTTCCGGTATAGGCAACCGCTTTCCCGGAGAATACGATTTCTGTTCCGAAACCGCTCTTTTCGGTAACCAACACAACACGAAAGATCCGCTTCGCCGGACTGCCCGGATAATCACCCTGCTTGTTGCCAACGGTCAACGATTGTGTCTTTTCATTCCAGGAGAACGATATGATGGAATATTTTCCCTTTTCGTAGTTGTAATTGTCGCCTTCATCTTCGTACAAATCGAACCGGCCATCGGCCCCTTTGTAGACGCGGATTTCGAGCGTATCCGATTTCTCAGCGGTAGATTGGATAATTTTCCCCATCGGAACAATCGAACCCGCTTTTACGAACAGCGGTATCTTATCCAGCGGAGCATCGGTCTCTACCGTGTGGCCACCGGCAAAATGTTTTCCGGTCCAGAAATCGTACCAACCGGCAGACTTCGGCAAATAGACCTTCCATCGGCTCACTCCCGGTTCGGTTACCGGCGCGGTCAGTATCGACTTGCCGAACATATACTGATATTCGCGGTTCACGGCAGCCGTATCGCCGTTAAAATCCATCACCATCGGACGCATCATGGTAGAACCGTTTTTAGTCACCTGCCATGCTTCGGAATAGATATAGGGAAGCAAGCGGTAACGCATATTCAGTATCCTGCGCATATTGTCTTCCACCTTTTGTCCGTACTTCCAGGGTTCGGTCTCCGTTTGATAACCGTGCATCCGGAAAATAGGACTCATGGCACCCCACTGATACCAGCGGGTCAGCAAATCGTGGTATTTTTCGTCGGTGTATTGCGAACGTCCCGGGCGGAAAAAGCCGCCGATGTCGGTTGTCCAATAGGGAAACCCGGTAATGGTATAGTTCAGTCCGGCAACAATCTGACGTCTATAGGTATCCCAGGTTCCGCCGATATCGCCCGACCAGTTGATCACGCCGTAACGCTGCTGCCCCGAAAATGCCGAGCGGGTAAGGATGCAAACCCGTTTATCGGAAGAGGCTCCGCGCTGGCCTTCGGACACGGCCTGACTAACCATTAAAGGATAGGTCAAACGGTAGAAATCACCCAAGCCGGCGAATGTTTTTGTCCCTTTCAGGGCATCGTTCTCAGGCTCCACGGCATCCATCCACCACGAATCGACTCCATTATCGAACATATTTTCTTTCAATGTATTCCAATACTCTTTGCGGGTGTCGGGGTTGAAATAATCCAACCACTTGGTATCGGGAATAAAGCGATTCTTGGCCACGTAATCTTTTCCAATCGCGGAGTTTTTGTCCGGATTCGACCAGATAGAGATATTGAAACGAGCGTTCAGGTCGTGCAGATCCTTGATAAAACCGGCCGGATTCGGGTAGTTCTTTTCATCAAACTGCGGAACTCCCCACCCCCGGTTGCCCCAATATTGCCAGTCCTGTACAATAACATCCACCGGAAGGTTCCTCTTGCGGAATTCTTTTATCGTCTCGACCAGATGCTTACCTGAAGTATAGCGCTCGCGACATTGCCAAAAACCATACGCCCATTTGGGAAACATCGGCGCGTTGCCCGATAAGTTACGGTAGGTGGCAATCACATCATCGGCAGAAGGGCCGTAAAACACCACATAATCGATTGCCTGAGCTACAGGCGACCGGAAGGTGGTCAGATCGTCGCTCCGTTTCCACGACAACGTAGGAGTATTGTTCGCTTTACACAATACCTGTACCTGATGCTCTCCGGCTTTCAGGTTGATCAATGTTCCGGCTGTAGGAGGCAGCCACATGTTGCTTTGGTCGATGCACGGTTTTCCGTCGATAGACACAAAGTGCCGGTTACCCATATCGCCCAAATCGAGAAACAGCGAATATTCGCCATCGGCCGGGACTGTCAGTTTTCCCTGGTACAACGACTGATTCTGCGATACTCTTTGCGTACCCGAGGTAGTAGTCACTTCGGCCATCTGGCTATTGCCACCGGCCTGTTGTTGCTGTTTTTCGAGTGCGATGACGTTATCCGCCGGATTAAAATCGGTGAGACCATACTGATGCCACAGCAAACCGTATCCCTTACTCGAATAGATAAAGGGAATTGCAATCTGCGTATTCACCTGCGTCAACCGGCGGGCAACATTTTTAAGGTTGTATTGCCCATCCTGAAACTGACCCAAGCCAAAGATAGACTCATCGGCAGGCGATACGAAGCCCTGCTCAACGGCAAAACAGGGTTCACCCTGAATGGTAGAAGCAGTTATTTTCCGTACACCCGCTTTTTCAGTCAGAAATACTTTACCTGCCTTATCGGCATACGATAGCTTCCCTGTTTGTTTATCCAGCGAAACGATCATCTTCGACGTTTTGATTTCAATTTTGGAAGGAGAATCGGCCACCCGAAACGCCGGAGTAGCCGGAACCGAAGTAAAAACAAGTTCCGGCAGGTTTCCTTCCGTAACCTTGTAAAACTTGATGCGCACCGAATTATCGGACAACGGAGCAATGCTGAGCGTTCCATCGGACAGAGTGACATCGACTTTGTCGGGCAACTGCTTAAAGTTTTTTACAACTTGTCCCTGACATAGAAAAGGGAAAAAACTAACTATTAATAGGAATTTTAATTTCATATCATTGCTTTCATGATCAGAGAAATAAAACGATGGTATATCCATCGCTTTATTTCTCTGCAAGGTTACATAAAAAAGTATTTTAGACGTCTCTATTCAATCTTGAATACGACAGATGTTGCAAAAGGCATCTGCTTAGGACAAGTGATTGTGAGTCCATCGGCTTCGAGTTTCCATTCCAATTTGCCATTATATCCCAGCAGTTTCACCGATCGAACGGCTTTGTCCATATACTTTGCATCGGCACCCAACGATTTGATTTTGACTGTTGCACCGGATGAAGGTACATTCATACAAAATGCATAAAGTGCACCGCTCTTGCCAACAGTAAACCGAATGTCTTGCGCATCGTATTTAAATTCAGCTTGTCTACGATTCAATGCTCCTCCCGGCATCTTCTTCAACTTACCAGCAACTAATTCTCCTTCGCCGGGTATTTTCCAAGCATGGCTTCCATAAACAGCTTCGCCGTTACGGCGCATCCACACGCCAACTTCTTTCAACATTTTGATACTACCTGCATCCAACGATCCGTCAGGCAGGATTGCAATATTAATAGCAGCATTGCCATCGCGCGCAATGGCTTCGATGAGATAGCGAATCATCATTCCCGAATCGTACGTAAAATCAGGTGCATAAAACCAATCACCAACAGGTGTTTCTCCAATCCAAGGCTGATCGGTCTTTATGTCGGTTGGAAGGCCGTGCTCTTCGGTATTCACCGTGCCGTTGGTCTTTTTGCGAAACTTCACAATACTGAAAGTATTCACTACACCGCGATTTTTGAGGGTTCGGTTGTAATAATCTGCCATCACCGTCTGCATCGCATCCGCTTTAAATCCGGTACCGGTTCCATTACCCGTAAACGGACCCTGAACGGTTCCGTCGGTATAAATGAAATCGGGATCGTAGTGTGCCACCACATCCATCATACGCAAAGCCCACTGGGTAGCATACCACTTAGCATAATCCAAGTGATTGACAAAGATCCCTGCCGGAGCTGCCGACCAGTCGGTATGCGCATTTCTTTCCACGCCTTTATATTCACGAAGATCGATTCCATACAACAAACGCGGATCGTAGCCTTCCCACCATTTACCTTTTCCATCGGCAAGCGTCAGGTTACCGTCATAAGGCACACCCTTCTTAGGTCCGTCTTTATCGCTGCCAAATGCGGTTTGCCACCACCACCAGGTATATTCGTGGTGAAATGTCACCCCGTAATGCATTCCATTGGCACGACAAGCCTTTGCCCATTCACCGATCAAATCACGTTTGGGACCGATGTTTACAGAGTTCCAGGGTTGATACTTCGAGTTCCACATATCGTAATTATCGTGGTGTACCCCTTGTATCATCAGAAAACGGGCACCCGCCTCCTTATATAGTTTTGCAAGTGCAGCCGGGTTCAGTTTCGTTGGATTCCAATCGCGAAGCACCTCTTTATAGCCGACTTCGGATGGATGACCGTATTTTTTGAGATGATTATCATAAGCTCTTTTACCCGGTTTATACAAATTACGCGCATACCAGTCGCCACTTTCACCGGCCGATTGAGGGCCAAAATGAACCCATATTCCAAATTTTGCCTCGCGTAACCACGATGGTTCACCGGGATAGTTCTTTTCTATCGATTCCCACGTCGGTTCGAATGGCCCGGAGGCGATTGGGATATTCAGCTTCACTTCCGGAAAAGTCCTCCAATCTCCCATTTTTACGCTATCAATAGGTAGCTTAGCGGGGATGGAAGGAAACGGTGGAAGTAAGTAAGGTTCAGCACTTGATTTCGAATTTACTTTTTTATTTTGAGCATTCAAACTCAAAATAGAAATCAATACAATAACGATAATTCCTATTTTTTTTTTCATTGTCTATTTATTGGTTCTTAATAATATTACAGAATGAACTCGTCTTGGCTTTTATTTGAGATGCTATTTTATGATCAATTTTACTTAATGGCTACCTAACTTAAGTGGAGGAATTTGGTTGCAAAATAAGAAAACTTCATTGATATTACAATATTACAGCCCTGCTGCCGGAGGAAGGGCAAAAATAACAAGGAACAGACGGCTTCACTATTCTTTTTACCGCAAAGATCATCGCCCCGGTTGTTAATCCGTTTGCCACCGCGCAAAGCATTATAGCTACTGCTTTAACCTCTTTGACAAGCCGGATTTATTTAGCCTGACTTGTTTCAATAACAGCTTTATAAGCTGCTTTCGGATTCAATTGACCATCAAACAGAAGCGCATCCTGTCCACGACGCCACGAACGGGTATCGCTTAGACCCCAGAAGGTTACGCGTTCGATCACGTCGGAATGGCGCATAAAAATTTCGAATAATTTTTTATATACTTCGGCCTGTTTAATATAGTTCTCAGCCGGAATTTTTTTGGCGCCCTGATTCACACTAAAAGCACCACTGTTCTCACCCGTTGCCGTTACGTCAAGTTCTGTAATAGAAACCTTCAGTCCCAGCGATGCGTAGTCTTCAATGGCTTTTTCAACATCGGCAAGGTTGGTATCCAAATGCCAGTGTCCCTGAATTCCAACACCGGTGATAGGAGCTCCTTCTTTGATAAGACGTTTCAGCAACAACATAGAGCTGGCGTGTTTTCCTTTGTTTTCAACTGCGCCCTGTTCGATGTTGTAGTCATTGTAGTATAACTTCGCTTGAGGGTCGGCTTGATGCGCCCATTGAAAGGCTTTGGTCAATACCTCCGGTCCTACCACCTTATACCAACTGAAAGTCCGGAGATTTTCCGTCGTTCCGTCACCACCATCGGCAATGGATTCGTTGAACACGTCCCAACCAATGATGCGTCCTTTGTATCGCCCTACCACGGTTTTGATATGTTTCTCCAAACGTTTCAGTGCGACTTTTTTGCTTGCCATTTCGCCTTTGATACTGCGCGCCCACATCTCATCCATCGAAAGGCGTGGCGCTTTCGGATCAAAATTCATTCGCGGTCCTCTTGTCGGTTGAGCCTCTTCGGTTTTCGGATTTACTGCCTGGAAAAACCATGCCGGAGTTTGTGAATGCCAGCCAAGGGTATGTCCCCACACTTTTAACCCGTTTTTCTGACACCAATCAACCATGGCATCGGTAGTTTTGAAATTATACGTATTTTCCGACGGATGAATCGGCTGTGGTTTCATGCAATTTTCCGGCGTAACAATGTCATATTGCGCTTTAATACTTGCCTGATAAACCTCATTATTCGATGTCAAATCATCCGCACAGCCGATAAGAAATTTTCCGGCAAATGCCTCTTTTAGAGTCTTATGGGACAACGCATTGTCCTGGCAATGTACAGAGATTGCCAAAGTTTGAATCAGGATAAAACCTGCAATAAAAAAGTTTTTCATCATGTATATATTAAATTTAATTAGTTATACGGCATGTTTGTCAATACTCCAATCGTGGAAAAGGTCAATATTTGGACCCGTTTTATCATTAAACGAAAGGTTCTCTCCGACTATACAAATCCGGTTTATTAAGAGACCCATTACAGCGTTGCTTCATACTTTGTTACCCAGTCCATCGGTTTATTATGCCCCAGTTTAATATGTAACTGAACCGGTTGTCCTTCGTTCAAATGTATTTCACAATGCGTTTTATCGTTTTGCGGCATTGACTTCAATACCCCCGTCGGTGCCGTAATATCTTCAATTCCCTGTCTGGCCGTTAATGTAATATCCTGCTTTTTCAACGAGGTAATCGTAACATCTACCGTCCGTGTATCCATATTCCATGTCAATTTATCAATACGGGCAAAGGTACGGGCGAGCATCCCGTTAATAGAACCCTTCAACAACGAGGGGGGAAGTGCCGGTAAAAGTTCAATGACACCCGGACGCGAATAGGCCAGCATCTCCATCATAATCGTTTGAATTCCACCCTGAGCATCCGGCATCGGTCTGGCATAGGGATCGTGCGAACATCTGAGTGTCGTACCGACATAACCCTGCTCGATCAGTTGCCGTAATTCGGTATCCACCATATAGCTATCTTTAAGCCGCGCACCAACCAATGCACGATGGCAACGTCCATGGGCCGCTAACCGCTCCGGTACGCGCCTCCGATCGGCCATCAAAGCACCCAATGCGAGTTTCGGTGTACGGTCAGGATCAATTTCATCGCCGGGCCATGCTCCATAAAGATGAGAGACATGCCGTTGGTTATAATTTTCCTGCAATGTAGGCCATGCCCACTCTTTCAGCGTACCATCCGGTTCATACAGATACGGTGGCAATTTATCCAGTATTGCCTGCCATTTTGGAATATTATCGGCTTCAATGCCCAGCGTCTTTGATGCTTCGATTAAATTAGTCAGGACTTCCCGGCAAACAGAAATATCCATGGTGGCATTAATCGACATCATGCAAGAAGTATTCAGATTTCCGGGCCAGTTTTCCGGTGAAAAAGAGGGAGCAAAAATATATTTTCCATCTTTATCGGTAACGGTAAGAAAATCTTCGTAAAACAGAGCCAGATCTTTCAACCCCGGCACAATATGGTTGCGTAGAAAGTCCAGGTCTCCGGTAACAAGATAGTAATCCCAGAACGGACGCATACACCATCCTCCTGCCGAGATCCAATAGGGATGCGGCCATATTTCGCCCGAATTAGATGCACTGGAATAATGAAACGCGACTCCCATCCCCTTATCCGGCCAAAGGCTGTAGTGTGTACCGCGCATGCCAAAAATATTCTTCGCATTGACACGAAAATCGGAAGCCAGGCTCTCCATCCAGTTAAAATAGGCATTCATACCCTCTCTCAAATCGCCTTGCGGCCCCGGAGATATTTGCAAATTGATATTGGCATTCACCTCGGCAGACATGCTGGGATATTTGCCGCTGGTAAGCATAAACCAATAACGCCCCATTTCAAATATTTTTTCCAGCAAAGCCGGTGAATAATCCTGTCTGGATCTCTGATTAGCCAGAAGTTCTTCCGAAGAGAGGCCGTATTGAGAATCACCGCCAAAATCGACGGTAACACGATTAAGAGCCTCCGATTGCACTTTGCTGTGACGCTCCAGCATCGCCTCATAATTAGGAGTAAGCTGCTCGACTGCTTGATTCAACGCTTCTACCTGACTTTCGCTATAGTCGGCAAACCATTCGATACGGGTTAAAAGCATCACAGAAGCCGCATTCTCAATGACCAATGTACCGTTTTCCATACGGGCAGTACCGCCATTACGAACAACACGAACAACTCCGGCATAGCCACTGTTGTCTGTCGACGGATCCAGGCGACATTTATAAATCAGCCTGTCCGTATTAAAATCGCGCATAATCTCACTCGATCCACTTGCCGTGTACGATGCCTTCGCGTCTTGTTTGAAAGCAGCACCCGGACGCATTCTCCGTTGCTGATCGGCCAAGGTGATCCGTACATTTACCGACTGCCCTTTTGGAGCGGTAAGCAACTGTACCACAACGTTATCAGGACGTGATGTAAACGTTTTACGAATCCACTCGCCACGGCTATCATTCCAGTAAACATTGGCTTCGCTGTTTTCAAAATTAAGCGTACGAAGATAATCTTTAGCCAATGCCGTTTTCGGAAAATCGAGACGCATAAGAAATGCCGGTACGGTCGGATGGGTCCATGTGTTTTCTTTAATCGGCCCCTTCCCCATCTCCTTAAACGCTAACTCGATGGCTTCTTTGTATTTACCATCCAACACCATTTGCCGTACCTGAGGAAAGACATTGGCTGCATTTGGAGCTTCAAGAGGTCTTCTCCATGGCATAAGCAGACTTTCATGGTGGAAAAGAATTTGTTCCGAGTATGGATTTCCCAACATCTCAATGTTCATCGCTCCATTACCCGAAATCAATCCGTCTCCAAGCGTCTCTCCGGGTGCAATACTGCAGAAGCCATGCTTTGGTACAATCTTCCGTTTAAGCCTTTCCGTCAAAGTCATCGATGAAATTTTGACAGCTGGTAACTGATTTGAATCTGTATTTATGCGGTCAGGATGATCGCCAGCAGATGAAATTTTCTGCTCTATAGCAGTTTTTTTGACAGACTGATGTCTACCGGAACTCTTTTGAGCTTCTGCAAATGTCGGAAAGACTAGGATTAAACTGATTATACCGACAACTAGCGTACTTTTTATGAAAAAATCTTTGCGTTGCATAATGACCTTTTTAGATTGTTATTTACGTCACCATTAAAAGCCTATTAATCATATATTTTAGAGTTTAGTCACGATTTTTCTTCCACTATAAATTACAACTTTATCAATCATTCTACCTTCCGCAACAACAACGACATTAAATTTCCGACTTGAAAGCATTCCGGGATACGCTCCTTTACGTGCTTCGATGGTCAATGTGCGTGTTCTATCATTCCATTTCATTGGAATTTCAGTGTATTCTCCCTTCTGATAATCATAATTATCGCCTTCATCCTCATAAAGTGTGAAAGAAGCATTTGACCCCGGATATATACGTAGCGTAATATTATCCCATGCCTTTTCTTTCACAAACTGAAGATCCTGCCCTATAGGGAGAATACTCCCTGCTTTAACATAAAGTGGAGAATGTGCAATTGGAGCATCTGCCTTGATTTTCTGCCCTCCATCGAGTTTCTCATTCGTCCAATAGTTATACCACTGAGTTCCGGCAGGAAGATATACTTCGTATTGCTTTTTTTCATTCCAGTTTACAGCCGGCCAACCGCTGGCAATATCCTTCTCATCCTGTTTGTTCCAGCCAGACATTTCATCCGTCTTCACCACTTTTTCTTTAGTGAAGAGTGGATCGACCACCGGACAAACCAATAAACTGCGTCCAAACATATACTGTTTCCCTAAATTCCAGGTGTTCTTGTCATCCTTAAAGTCCATAACAAGAGCACGCATGAAACTGTCATCATTTTTGCTCACTTGCCAGCTCGTGCTGTAAATATATGGGAGAAGATTGTAACGCATCTTTACTGCGGATAACAGTGCATCGAACACGGGTTCGCCGGGTTTGCCATAGTAATAGAGTTCGCGATAGACATCCGTACCATGACTTCGCATCATCGGAGTGAAGAGGCCAAACTGCATCCAACGTACATAAAGTTCTTGGTACTGTGGATTCTTTGTTCCGGAATTATCAAGATAATGACGATTGTATGCCCCAGCAAAAAAACCACCTATATCCGAATTCACGTTAGGATTGGCTGTTAGTGTGTAGTTAAGACAGAGAGGCACCTGATTGCGTAGAGACTCCCATGAACTACCCACATCACCGCTCCAGGTGTTGGCTCCATAACGCTGCTGACCGGCAAAATACGAACGGGTAAGAATAAAAACACGTTTATCTTTATCCACGGCACGCTGATGCTCGTCTACACCACCTACAGTCATGAATGGGAAAAGATTACGCACAGAACGGTAAGAACCCACTGAGCACTTCTCGTCCAGATCAGACTCCTTGTAATTTACATGGTCTGGGTCTGTAGAGTCCATCCACCAAGCATCAATACCCATTTTATGAAGGCGGGAGAGATTTTCCCAGTAAATATCGCGTGCCACAGGGCTGTAACAATCATAAACCCGAACTCCGGAAGGGTAGTCTTTACGAGGAGGCCACGAATCAAGACCCGACTCCGGCCAAGTCTCGAAAGAGAAAAGTAATCCTTTTTCTTTAAGCTCTTTAAATGCCTTTGTCTGCGGACCAAAACTTGACCAGATACTGATACTTATGTGAGCATTTTTTGCATGTACTTCATCAATCATGTTCTGTGCATTATTGAAGTCTTTATTGAGAAACTCCATTGCGTTCCAAGTATAATTTGTGCCCCAGTACTGCCAATCCTGAATAATACCATCGAAAGGAATTTTCATCTCACGATATTTACGAACAACCTCAAGCAGTTCGTCCTGGGTCTTGTAGCGCTCACGACTCTGGTGAAAGCCGTATGTCCACATGGGTAGCATAGGAACCTCACCTGTCAGATGACGCATCTCACGTATTACTCCATCCGCGTTCCCGCCATACATGAAATAATAGTCAACCAACTTTTCAACCTGACTTTCCAATTCCAGCGTCTTGTTATCATTAAGATCCGTTGGCGAATAGTTGTCCCAATAGATGCCGTAGCCCTTAATACTCTGAAAAAAATGGGCATAATCCTGAAGATTGGATTGCTGCATCTTACGGTGTTCACCACGCAGTGACATCTTGCCATTTTGTAGCATCCCAACACCATAAATAGGTTCATTTGCATCAAGAGCAAAGCATTGTTTTACCTTATACGCGCCTTTGTCAATGCCCTCATTAATTGGAGTGAATGCATATTCACCTTCAGTCAGGAGTTGAGTACCATCTGCTTTAGCGAAAGTGATCTTTCCTGATTTCTCGTCAATAGTTACTTTTAAGGCTGATGACAAATACGTTGTTACATCAGCATTGGTTATTTTCTTTACCTTTACATTTTCCGGTGTTGCAGTCACAACAAACGATTTTTTATCAACAACCTTGTTATCGGGAGTTTTAGTAACATGCACTATGCTCGGAGTAAAGAACTCAACCTTTAAATTTTGAGACATGGCATGTGCAGCGACAAGTGTCATGGCAACTGCAAAAGCCCATATTTTTTCAGTTATTTTCATAAACATTGACTTTATATAGATTTATATTTTGGAAATTATTTATTTTGTTGGTGTTATGCGATAGAGTCCGGCCCCATGCTGTGGCAATTCCCGACTAAAGCTCCTTTTGAAAGTTCCCAAATCTTTATGGCTCCACAAGTCACGCACTTTAACTTTGCCTTTTAGACCCAGATCTTCGAAATTAACTTTCACGTCGGCGGTTTCAGGAAGATCCATTGCCCCTTTGCTGACAAGCACACCAAAAACGACCGAGCCTTTTTCCTGAGTCACTACCCCGGTTGCTGTAAAGGTGTCGTAACCTTCCGGTAATTCGTAAATGATAACGGATTCTCCATGTGTACCAATACCTTCGGCAGGTTTATCGTTGATAACAATCGGCTTGTTATCGCATGTCCGATTCACGCGGGTTTCACCCCAACCTGCACTCGCACTGATCCATTTCAAATCGGTAAGTTTCAGGTCACCTTTTGGTCCGTGAAGCACAGGATCGACCCATACCACGTGATCCCAGTCGAAACCATTGCCGCCATCTTTCACGAACAAAACAAGCTTTTTTCCATCTTTTACCGATACTTCTACTTTTTGAGAACTACCTTTTCCGGCAATAAGCGGACTTGCATAGTCGGCATTGTTGAAATCAATATTATCGCCTTTGTTTTGTGCATTGAAAAGTGCAACGTACTTGTCTTTGCTGTTAGGCACATCGGCAGTCCAGACAATCAGGTTTTTATCACGCGATACCTGACGGTTGTTGGTGCTTTGCTGGTTCACTTTCAACATTTCGGGATTAGTGAGCATCTCTTTGGTAAAATCATCCAGTTTGGTCATATCGCCACCGAAGATTAGAGGCGAACGGCCAATAGCCCAAAGGCTCATCAACGTATATTGCTCATTTTTAGTAAAATTGGTCGGACGTTTGAAATCAACAATTCCAATCGGGAGCATATCGGCATCGGGGAAATGGCCGGGTCCACGATAAGGAGTCCAAGCATCCAAACGCTCAAACATGGCCAAAAGCAATCCCCATCTATCCCAAAAATCGTCGGTTATGCGCCACATGTTGGCATGGTTCATCACGTGTTCACCAGCTTTGATCGGAGTAGCACCCGGAGACAAACTTAAAATGATGGGACGGCCTGTTTTGTCAATCGCCTTGCGGAGCGCCTCAATTTCAGCTTTTTGGATATCGTCATAGGGACGCGAAATATCGTCGCACTTAATGAAATCGACACCCCAATCGGCATACATCTGTACAATTGAATTATAGTAAGCCTGACCTTCGGGCTTGGTGGCATCAACACCATACATATCCGGATTCCAGGCACAACGGGAATTGGTCAATGCAATATCCTGAGCCTTAACGGTTGTACCCAACACAGGCAGGTTTTTTTCAACCGCCTGACGTGGAATACCACGCATGATATGAATGCCAAACTTGAGTCCTTTTGAATGCACATAATCGGCAAGCGGCTTAAATCCTTTTCCGTCGGCAGCCGAAGGAAACTTTTTCAGCCCGGGTGTCAGGCGACCGTATTCGTCCATCGTGAGCGTAGCTTTCGGGTCGTAAGCATGTCCTTTTGCTTCGGGTTCGTACCATTGAATATCCACCGTAAGATATTGATATCCGCTGGGCAAAAGATACTTTGCCATGGCATCGGCCTGTTCCTTAACTTGTTGTTCCGTGACTGTCGTACCAAAGCAATCCCAGCTATTCCAGCCTAAGGGTGGAGTTGGAGCCCATGCATGATAGCTTTTTTCTGTCTGCGCGAAAACATTGGAAAGACAGGTAGCACAACATACAAGAATTAACAATAGTCGTTTTAATTTCATATTTATTTCAATTTATGGCAAACAAGACATTATTAACTAATTAATAATCAGAATTATTAAATTGTATTCATGTCCATTTTCAAGAGAATGTGATTTTATATTTACAACTTGCATCTCCTCTACGAACGGAGGCAATAACTTCTGCGTGCGTGTGCTTTCCCGACACTGCAGAAAACATCTTTTCGGCAAATCCTTCGGAGCAATAACATATTGCAGATGAATCTTTTTTCTTATTATAGACAGCTGCAATCGGGCAAACACATGAATTTTTATTTTCATCGGCAATTAGTACGCCTTTTCCCTTGTCGTAATCCACTTTCCATCCCCATTTATCGCGAAGGAAAACAGAAAACCGATCAAGATCGCCTTTGTATTCAGCCAAAAGAGCGTCCATTTTCAAATTTTTAAAATGAACTTCAGCTGTTTTTTTAATCAATTTTCTAGCGGACTCTTTATCTAACTCAACATTGGCATTCAGAAGTAGACTCGATATCCATTCGCGCGAAAGAGCAAGGCTTTGAGTTTGAGCCTGAAATGCTTTTTCATCAACGTTATCAGTTTTGTTCGCCAACGCAATTGAACCGAATCCGCACATACAAACTCCTGATATGCAAGCTTTTTTCAAAAAATCTTTTCTATTCATAAGACTTCAATTCGTATTATTATTTTTTTGCAGGAATACTCACTCCTTCTGTTGTCAAGGTAATTGGTTGTATGCTTCCGTCAGGGTTAAAGTAAAGATATTCAACGCAAACCTGACGACGGCAATCGCCTCCGGGTGTTCCATTTAAGGCGTAGGCTCCATCGTGGTAGAAAAAATACCATTGTCCTTTAAACTCATTCACTGACGGATGAATGGTGAAGCCGTGTTTTGCCGAACTGGTAATTAAACCACCATAAGTCCAAGGTCCTGTGATTTTTTTTGCAGTAGAGTAGGCAATTTGCTCAGCCTGAACACCAGGCGCATCGGCAGCATAAACCATGTAATAGAGATCGGCGCGTTTGAAAAGCCATGGGCCTTCCGAATAATTTCTGAATGGTACTTTGGTAATTGGTCCATCAATCTCAACCATGTTGTGCTTTAACTTGACCATATAACAATCGCCGTTTCCCCAAGCCATCCATGGTGTACCGTCTGTGTCGATAAAGACGGTTGGATCAATGTCCGAATTCCATCGATGCGAATCTTTGGTCATGTCGTCGGTAATCAGTGGTTTGCCGGGGAGAGCTTCTTTAAAAGGCCCTGTTGGGCTATCGCCAACAGCAACAGTAATGAAGTGTCCTTCCTTCCGGTCGAGAGTAACGTAGTAATAATATTTGCCATCCTTTTCCACCACTTGTGCTGCCCAAGCAGAACCACTGTTCGCGTTGACGAAATCTTTAGCAGCCAAAACAGGACCATGAGCCGTCCAGTTTTTCATGTCTGTAGTTGTGTAGCAAAGCCAGTTGGGCATGTTGAACCAGCCACCCACAGAAGCTTTATCTTGTCCGACATAAGCGTAAACTGTATTACCTATGACTGTTATGGCAGGATCGGCAGTAAAAGCATCCGTGAAAAGTGGATTTTGTCCGGCTACACGTGGCAGCGCTTCCCCTGAAATTTTCACCTCATCAATTGCGCCATCGAGTACCTGAAGGCTATTGGGATAACCTCCAGGAAATCCATGCCCAATGACCCACATACCGGCATCGCTCCGCAAAGCCTTACCTTTGAAGGTAATTGAAGATGGCTTTTCAAAATTTGTCTGATCCGAAAGTTTTACTTCAAAACGAAGTTGCGTTTGACCACTTTTAGAATCGTAATTGGCTTGAGCGCGAACATCGTACCACTTACCGGCTTCTACTTCCTCGCCAGCTACAACCCGACGGGCCACACCGTCGGCACACATCACCTCCACAAAGTATTTTTTACACATATTGTCAAAACCGATAGACACATCGCCGGCCATTTGTCCTCTTGCTCCTTCTTTGCAAAGGTAAACCTGCTCTGTACCAAGCAAATTACACTTTAAGCTGGCTTCTATCGTCCAGCTTTTCTGCATATCGTAATAAGCCAACGGGCGGTTGAACGTTACCACATACTCGCCGTTTTTCAAAGCTAATGAGCGAGTGTTCGGTTTTCCATCAACCTGCGCAACAGGAACATTATCGGAAAAAACAATAGGCGATGGTTTTGCGCCACGTACCTGAAGGAAGTTTCCTTTGCCCGATTCGTCGAAAACATAAGGCTGAGGTTCGATTGGATTGCGGTTGTCGGCAGTCAACGGCTGACCGACTATAGGTGTCGAAAGTGAATCACCTTTGAGATGTTTGATCTGCTCAAAGCTCCAATGGGCAAGTAAATTACCGTCTGAAGAAGCACCCTTAACGATTGAATTGCCCGATAAACCTCCAACAAAAACGAATGCTAAGGCTAAATTTAGATTTTTGACATGTACCATTTTTGAATTATTTGTTTGTTTCCTTTAGTTGAAATTTCCACCAGTCAAAATTGAATAATTCACGTCCGGCGGTGATATTGTGTCCGTTAAAACAAAAGAAAATATCATGCTTCCCGGTTACATCATGCTTTAGTTTCGATGTAAAAGTTTTAAATATATTCCATCCTCCTGTGCGAGGAAGATCAATAGAAGCTATAATGGCGCCGGAAACACTGTCCAAACGAACCTCCAAAATACCGCCATCAACCCCGGCGGCTAACGAAGCTGAAAACGATTTGGGCGATTGGGATCCAAAATTGACCTCGCGCACTTTCGTGTAACTTTTTAAGCGAGTGCTTGATACGTAAACTCCAATCTTTTCGTTTTGAGATATGGAACATTTTTGCGACCATGCCATCGTTTCGGCTTCCACACGTTTGTAAGGATCGATAAACCCAATCGGCTTTGGACCTTCTTTTGTTGCTGTAACAGAAGGGATTGTTCCATCGGAGTTGTAGCTAAATTGTTCCACACAGGCTGCACGTCCGTAGCTTCCGCCGTTAGGCAGCAAACCGCTATGATAGAACAGGTAGGAATTTCCTTTGTAGTCGATAATTCCTCCATGATTGGTAAAGCTGTTCAACTTTTGATTTTCCATTATTTTCCCCTGATATTTCCAAGGGCCAATGGGACTATCACTTGTAGAATAAGATAGACTTTCTCCTCCCTTACCCATTCCGGCATACATCATGTAATAAAGGCTGTTGCGCTTGTAAAACCAGGGACCTTCCACATACATGTCTTTGTTAGGGGTTTCGGCACTTTTGTTCCCTCTAACTCCTCCGAAAGATTCGACAGAAATCGGAACCGTAATAATATCACCCGAATAAGAAATCATGTCTTTGTTTAGTTTGACATAAAACAAACCTCCGTTTCCCCAATAAAGATAAGCTTGTCCGTCATCGTCAATCCATACGGTCGGGTCGATATTCGACCAACTTCCATTGATAATCAATGGTTTTCCAAGTGCATCCTTAAAAGGCCCGGTTGGCGAATCGGAAACAGCCACGCCTATTGCCATGTCGTTTTTTGTGCTTTGAGCGCAGATGTACCAGTAAAATTTCCCGTTACGTTCGATGCATTGAGCCGCCCAGGCGCGATCGCGTGCCCATTTGAAGGATTCCAGCGAAATAGGGCTTCCATGATCCGTCCAGTTTACCATGTCGGTAGTGGATAGCACACGCCATTTGGTCATGTAGTAAAAATCAGTTCCGGGAATATCATCGCCCACATACGCATAAAGAGTTCCGTTATAAACCATCGGTGCCGGATCAGGACCGAAATGCGTCTGAACAATCGGATTCTCTGCCCGACTAACACCCCAAAAAGCGATTGTCGCCAAAACTAAAGCTAAATATTTTTTCATTTCGTATATCAATTTTCATGTAAACGTCACTCTTATTGGTCACTAAACTTCCACCAATCAAAGTTGAACAAATAATCTTCGCTACCTCTGAATACAAAGTACAAGTCATTAATGCCTTTCACTCCATCAATTTTGCAGGAGAGAACTTATAGAGAACTACTCCATGTGCAGGTACTTTAAGCAATAGCTCTCCCGATTTGGTCTCTATCTCACTGATATTCGTTTGCCTCCAAAGGTCACGTACCTGAAATCGTCCATTAAGTCCAATTTTTTCGAAATCTTTGTAGGAAAATTCCATTCTATCTAGACCAAAATTGCAAAAACCAACCGCACGGCTACCATCTTCAAGTTCCTTTACATAAATCCGCAAATCACCAATCGTCTGAACACAGGTAGCCTGTTTTCCAAGCGGATCTTGATTGATTTCGATTACCTCATCATTAGTTAGTAAGTTCAAGGTAAAGTCATCCAGCTTTTCCATATCGCAACCAATGAGGAGTGGCGCGGAGAAAAGACTCCATAAACTAATATGAAGATACTGCTCGTCGGGTTTCAATTTACTTTTATGCGGATTTCCCCAACCAACTGTACCAACTACAAGCATATCAGGATCATTCCAGTTACCTGGTTTGGCATAAGCTGCAGATTTATCCTGATCTAATGCTATATTTTTTACACTTACCCAAGTATCTGTTATATCATTAGTTGTACGCCAGCAATTACCATTAACAGAATCGCCCCATTTCCACACGTCCGACATACCATACTGGCATACGCTAAATACAATATCGCGAGGCTGTTGGCGAAGATATTCGCCCATTATTTTAAATGGCTTAATAGCCGTATTCAATTCGTTGCCACCCTTGTAAGACAAAGATGAGACTTTAGATGGATCGTTGTTTGGTAAACCATTAATAACATTGCCATAGCTGCACCAATCGTATTTCAGATAGTCGAAGCCCCATTTGGCATAGCTTTCGGCATCTTGCTTTTCATAGCCATAGCTACCAGCACAGCCACCACATGTCCATGGGCCTGGACTTGAATAAAGTCCTATCTTTAAACCGAGACTATGCACATAATCAGCAAGATCTTTCATGTCTACAAACCGTGAATTAGAAACAATGTTACCAGCCTCATCGCGAAATTTACCTCGTAATGACTGGTCTTTGGAATCGCGGTTATTTTCCCAGAAATCGTCAACATTAACATAAGTCCAACCGTGATTGATAAGTCCGCTTTTTACCATAGCATCCGCTGCGCGTTTCACTTTATCTGCCGAAACTTCGTTGGCAAAACAATTCCAACTGTTCCAACCCATTGGCGGGGTAAGCGCAATACGGTCGCCGCAAACAATGCGCAGCTTTTTTTCGGCCTTGCCTTTTGCATTTTTGGCACCAAGGATAACTTCGTAGGTTCCGGCTTTGGAAAGAGAACCCGAAATGATGCCTGTTTGCTGGTCAATTTTTAACCCTTTTGGCAAACCCGAGGCAGAAAAAGACATCGGACGGTCGCCTGTTGCAGCTACAAAGTATTGAAAAGGAGAACCCGGACGCACTCCAAAAACTTTTGCGCTGTTTATTCTGGGTTTGGCAGAAGGCTGTGGTGTAAGTATATATGGTTCGCTTGCCACCGGGTTATATGTTTTAAACGTGGTTACACCCGTGGTTTCAAATTTTGCATCTGCCCAATCGGCATGGTCGTAGTAATTTCCATTACCACCATCGGTTACCACCAATTCGAGTTTCTGTATCCCTGCAAGTTGTACCAAGCAAGATTTGGCGGCATCGCCTAAACGCATCACACCGCTCGACCATAGTTTTTGCCCGTCTCCATTTATAATAAACTCAACAGCCGGTTGACGGCCTGCAACCTCATCGTCGATTCCGACCTGAGCTGTAAATGCAATCGCCTTCCCATCTAGTTGAATCAATAACGAACTTTCCGCGTGAGTACCAAAACCGCGATCGAAGGTTTTGCCTGCAATTGTCAATGTTTTACCATCAACAGATTTATTGCTACCCGGCGTACCGTGACCTTGGGTAGCAACACTCAAATCCAATTGGTCGAGCCATACTGTTTGAGCAGATAACTGTTCGGGACCCATCAGACTAAATGAAATGACGAGCCCTAAAATGATCGATAAGTGTGTGTTGTTTTTTATTTTCATGAATATCGTTTGTAAGACATTTTATATTGAAAATAAGATATACAGAGTCTTTTGCTAACTCTTATCTTATTTGAAGTTAAACTTCCACCAATCGAAATTAAACAACTCCTTCTCGCCCCTGAATACAAAATAAAGATCGTGAACGCCCTTTGTATTTTTCACTGGAGTGGTCACTGTTTTCCATAAATCGCCTTCGCCGGAAGTTTTAATGTCAATTGTACCCATTATCGGGCCATCAATCTTGTCTATATGAAGCTCTATCTTTCCGCCATTGAGTGAAGCCACATTAACATCGACCGAGGTTATTCCTTTTGAAAAATCGGCACCCTGCACTTTCAGGTAATCTCCGTTATGGATGGATGTAACATACAATCTGTCAGCAACTTTTTTGCCTTTGTTCCACGAAACGTTGCGTTCCCATTCAGTTGCCGACTCCGTTTTCGTCCCTTCGCTATAAGCCATGGTTTCAGCTTCAGTGCGTTTATAAGGATTGAGTGTACCAACCTGCGTAACATTTTTTGACCAAAACGGCAACTTCTGAATAGTACCATCGGCATTGTACGTTATGTTTTCGAGGCAAACAGAGCGTCTTTCGTAGTGCTTCGCCATGGTTTGTTTCAGGATGGCATAATTGAAACCAAATACGTATGAACTTCCTTTGTAGTCGATGATTCCCGGGTGATTTCCGCTCGAACGCTGGTCACCATCCATTATCATCCCCTTGTATTCCCAGGGGCCGGTTGGCGAATTACTCATTGCATAACCGATACCTTCGGGGCAACAGGTGGAAGCATACGACAGATAATAATGTCCGTTGCGTTTCCATACCCATGGAGCTTCCTGATAATTAGCCGGTTTTGTAGGTTCGTTTACAATTTCACCCGAATAAGAAATCATGTCTTCATTCAGCTTCACGTAATAAAGATTGGGATTTCCCCAGTAAAGATAAGCCTGACCGTCGTTGTCAATCAATACAGTAGGGTCAATATCGTGTACACTATTATGAATCAATGGCTTTCCAATTGGATCTTTGAACGGCCCGTAAGGACTATCGGAAACCAACACGCCAATTCCCATGCCGTTGGGCACCGGACAGTACATATAAAACTTATTGTTGCGACGCACACATTGCGGAGCCCAGGCTCCATTGTCTGTATTGATCCATTTGAAATCTTTGAGCGAAGCGACAACACCATGGTCGGTCCAATTCACCATATCCGTAGAGGTGTAAAGCAGCCAATTCAGCATTTTAAACCCGAAGGCATCGTCTTCGTCATGGCCGGTATAAAGAAAGACAGTGTCATTGTACACAAGCGGAGCGGGGTCGGCTGTGTATTTGGTCTGAATGATAGGGCTTTGCGCATGACCAACAAATGGCAAATTTAGTATAGCTGCAAAAATTAGAATAACTAATACTTTACTTTTCATGAAATGTATATTTTTTGTTTAAAATAATGTGATTGTATAGGTGAATGAAGTAGGTTCGGCAAATACCTGATATTCTTTAAGTGGTCGTGGGCCACAACTGGCGGAACCTACGCCCAAAGTTTTAGTGGAAATGCAAAAAACGGTTGAAGTGCTGGCTGGTAGGTCAATTTTATATTCAACCGGATACATTTGTTCATCGGTATGGGGCAACGCCGCTACCTGCATCAGTTTTTCATCCGCTTGCACCATCAACGAAGGCATACCGTTGCCGCTTAGTTTTGCCCAACGTACCTCTTCGTGGTTACCGCGTTCCATCGGTTTTTCATATTCATATTGCTCATTTACACCTAATTCGTAGATGCCGACATCTTCAGCACTTTTGCGGTCTGAATAGTTCTCAGTTGGGCCACGCCCAAAATAGCGCATTCGATCGAGCTTTTTATCAAGCAACATGCGTACGCCTATACGGGCTAAATTTATTTTGAATCCGACAAATTGAACCTGATTATCAACCTTAATCGAGCCATCGCCTTTTACCAGGTAAGTGGCGGTGTGATAAACGCCAAACCCGTTTTTTCCATCGGCTTTTGTTGTCGAAATGACTCTAATAGAATAATTATCAACGGTTTCTACTTTAAAATCGACCAAGTTGTATTGAAGGGTATTAACACCAAATTTAGCCCACTGTTGGTAAGCCCAGTCATCGTCGTTGCGGTGAGAGGCTCGCCATAAGTGTAATTTAGGAGCACCGTCGGCAACTAATAAATTGGTTCCATTCTTTGTCAACTGGCTTATAAAACCGGTTTTCTTATCAAAGTTTACAGAAAAATCCTTTCCTGTAACAACAACATATTGAGCATTTTGAACAAGTTTTACCGGTTGAGTGACTTTTGTTTCTGTCACCGGAGGCGTATTGACAGGGAGTTTGAATTGTGCAGAAGCTACTTCAAAACCTTTATCTGCCCAAAGCGTCTTTTCTTTTTGAGTGTATGACACACGCAAGAAATATTCCGCTCCTGCTTTTGGATGCTCTATTTTATAAGGAATATTTGCCACAAAATTTCCTTTTCCCCATGTAGGACGCATTCTAAATGTTCCATTATCAATTTCTTGTCCGTTTTCGGTCAAGCTCCACGTGGCATCAAAACCATCTAAAGAAATAAATTGATATTTGTTTTTAATTTGAACCCCACCATTAACCGGATCAGTTAATTCTGTATCAATCCATTGAAATGCTTTCTTCATTTCGGGATAATGCGGTTTAACTTTGCTCCCTTCGGTAGAACGGTCGTAAGAAATCACTCCTTTGTGAATGAAATAATGGTCGTTCGGAAACTCTCCAAAGCCACCGCCATAGGCCAGAATCGGATGGTTCGGATCGCGTTTGTTCCACAACGCCTGATCCTGAAACTCCCAAATAGCTCCGCCCAAAATCTCGGGATTGTTATCAAAAGCTTTCGAGTATTCGTCGAGAGAACCCATGGAATTGAACATGGCATGAACAAACTCACAGATATAAAGAGGTTTGGTTAATCCCCAGTTTTTTGCCATATCCACATAATCGGCTGCGGTACCGTACATACGACCATCCAAGTCGGCAGGATTATTTTTACCTGTTCCAAAACGTTCGTAGTGCACAAAACGGGCTGGGTCAATCGATTTTATGGTGTTCATTGCTGCCACAAAATTGGAACCTACGCCGCCACACTCGTTTCCAAGTGACCAAATAATTACGGACGGACTATTCTTAAAGTTCTCAACATTAGCAACATTTCTGTCAATAATAGCTGCTTTCATAGTCGGTTCCTCATCAAAACGTCTGTCGTACCCGTGACACTCGCAATTTGCTTCGGCAACCAACCAGATGCCATATTCGTCGCATAATTCGTACCACCGAGGATCGTCCGAATAGTGGCTGGTACGGACATGATTGCAGTTTCCTTGCTTGATAACTTCAAGATCTTTAATCATTTGCTCTTCGGTAATGGCATGGCCAACATCCGACCAATGTTCGTGACGGTTTACGCCTTTCAGCTTGATCGGCACGCCATTGACCATAAAAATTCGCCCCTTGATTTCAACTTTGCGGAAACCAATTTTTTTGGACAATATTTCGCCTTCGGAATTTGTCAACACAACCGTATACAGATTCGGCGTTTCGGCAGTCCATTTTAGCGGATTAGCTACCTGAATTTTTACATTCAAAACCTCTTCTCCATTGGACTTAAGCGGTGTACCCTTTGCGCTACCTTTAGCTATTTCTTTGCCATCTTTGTCGTAAAGCGTAGCAGTGAATGTTTGCGCTTTGGTAGTTTTATCGCTATAATTTTTAATTTTTGCCGTTACATCCAGCGTGGCATCTTTGTAATCTTTATCCAAATCCGTTTTTACAAAAAAGTCGCGGATATGCACTTGTGGGGCACTCCACAGCGTTACATTGCGAAAAATACCATGCAAACGCCACATATCCTGATCTTCGAGCCAGGTGCCCGAACTATATTGATACACCTCAACCGCAATCATATTCTTGCCCGGTTTCAGGTATTTGGTCAGATCAAAATCGGCGGCATTGCGGCTGTTCACGCTGAAGCCAACCTTTTCGCCGTTCACCCATAAAAAGAAAGCACAGTCTACCCCATCGAACGTAATAAAATTGCGACGACCCATCCATTCGGCAGGCACAGCGAATTCTCTGCGGTAACTTCCTACAGGATTGCGTTCCACAAACGACGTATACTTTTTATCCGGTTCGCTCATCACATGCGGGAAATCTTTCTTTATGGTATAACCCAAATTTCGGTAGAAAGGCGTTCCGTATCCTTGTACTTCCCAATTGGAAGGCACCGGAATTTCTTTCCAACCCGAAACATCATAATCAGTCTTGTAAAAATCGACGGGACGCTGCTCGGGTGTCGGTACCCAGTTGAATTTCCATAATCCGTTCAAACTCTGACAGAGCGACGACGCATGTCGTTTGGCAACCAAAGCCTCCTGCAAATTGGCATAAGGCATCAACGTGGCGTGATAGGGTTCTTTGTTAATTCCGAGTAGTTGCGGATTCTCTATTTCAGAAGGAATGGAAGCTTGCTCAGATACTGCAGCTTTTGCTGAAAAATAAAAGATGCATACGTAAAAGATGCATACATAGAAGGGTAGCGTGAAGCGATGTTTTCTCATGTGTAATTTAGAGTTTATCTCGTATAAAATAATTGCATAATAACAGCTTGTAAACAAACCGGCTCTCTTAAGAATTTGTATGAACAAACGACAAAAGAGATCGGATGCCAACATCTAAAATACCAAACGGAGCAATGTCAATGGTTCAACTTTCTTCAAAAATTTCTATTCTGTTAGAATTATAGGAAGAAGACATCCGATCTCTATTCAATCGTGTGAAGAGTCGGGAATGTGCCCTCTGCCAAAGCAGAGAGCACTACCAAACAGTTTATTTATTGGTTATATGAAAATAGTCGAACGCAACATCGAAGGGTGTATTCGGTTTCGTCGTATCCGGATTGAAATAAAAGACGCTCTTCATTCCCTGTATTATTACACCGTCGCAAACAATTAACCCGGCCTTGATATCTTTGAGCAACATGTTGACTGTACCCAGCTTTTCGAATTTGGTTCCATCCAACGAATAGGATGCCGTATAATTGGCTCCGGTTTTTTCCAGACGAAGCGTCAACGCATTGTCACCCGTTACCGGTTTTCTGAGATTAAACGATGCCATCGATTTTGCAATACCGTTTTCTTCGATGATCAGATCGATGGTTCCCGGTTGTTCTTCCGCCCCCCCGGCCAATCTGCCACTGCGGGTCGTTTTGGTAACTGCCCGAAGCGCCAGTTTTACAAAATTGTCATCATTTTCATACGCCAGAATACCTGCGTTTTCGGGTTGAGACGGATTTCTGGAGCAAACGAACTTGGTATCGATCGTCCAATCGTTGTTCGCACTTTGCAACAAAATATTTTTCGCATTGTTGCTACGTTCCGACACGTCGCCTGTTTCACTGGTGATGGTAAGTGCGCCTGCACTCTTTGAAAGGCTGTATGTGCTCGTATTCGGTCTGATCCATTGCCATTGTTTGCCTACCGTGCCATCATTGAATTCGTCGCTAACCGACGCAACATCAAAGTTCAGATAGAATATATTCTTTTCCTGAGTAATGTTATCGACAAATTTCACGACAGTTGTTCCGGGAACACCTTTGGCAGGCTCGATCTCTACCGCAATATTCTTCGACATGGCAGACGCTTTTACCACCGGAAGTTTTGCTCCTTTTTTCAACAGATAACTGTAGGCTTTCGTTTCTTTATTGAACCCTTCGATATTCTTTCCGTTAACTGTTATCGATTTGGGAGTCAGATCGGGCATTACCTTCACCGGACAGCTGTTCGACACGGTCGTTCCGTTTACCGTTACATTCGCAAAGACAGAAGCTACTCCGATTCCGACGGCGGTAATTTTGCCATTTTCGTCAACACTGACAACTGCCGGATTGTTGCTTCTGTAGGTTACAGTCGCATTTTTGAGATTAACGAAGCTATCGTCCGACATAGATGCCGTTACACTTGTCTGTGTCGTATTACCGGGACGCAACACAACTTTTTCATTTTCAATAACGACGGTTTTCAATACCGGAGTATACGAACCGCGCATGGTTGCTTCTACCGTACCTTTGATATCTTTTGAAGAGGCGCCGATTTCAAACAGGTATTTACCCTGATCGAATGTGATACACTTATTCTTGGTATCCCAGAACCAGAGATCGGCGCAGTCGATATCGATCGATACCGTTTTTGTCTGTCCGGCAGGAATAGTAACCCGTTGGAAACCTTTCAATCGTTTGATAGGACGTTGCAATGAAGCCGGACTGTCCGGAGTTTTCACATACACCTGTACCACTTCGTCGCCATCGACACTTCCTGTGTTTTTAACGTCAACATGAACCGTAATCTTATCGTTCGGAGTGATCGTGCTCTTGCTGATACCGAAGTTGCTATAGGCAAATGTGGTGTAAGAAAGTCCATAACCGAATTCGTACGAAACATCCTTGTTGAAGTACATGTAGGTTCTTCCGTTCTTTCCGTCGGCACTTCTTAGCGTGTAATCGGTCAGTTCGGGAAGGTCATTGATCGATTTGTACCAGGTCAGACTGGTTTTACCACCCGGGTTCACTTCGCCGAACAATACTTTCGCGATAGCCGTACCCTGAGCCTGTCCATTGTATCCGGTAAAGATAATGCCGGCAACATTCGGGTTGTTTTTGAATTGTTCTACTTCAACCATACCCATCCCCTGAATAACAACAATCGTATTCGGATTAACAGCAGCCACAGCCTTAATCAGTTCGTTCTGATTACCCGGCAGGGTTATTGCAAACCGGTCCGATTCTTCTCGTCCGGTCGTTTGGTCGGTACCTACAAAGACCACTGCCACATCAGAAGAAGCTGCCATATCGAGTGTCTCCTTATCGGTTGCAGGCACTTCCGGTTCGTGATAAACCAACACAATGGTTTGCGGTCCGGTAATACCCAACGTATTGATTTTTACCGGAATGATTTTCGATCTTCCGCCAAAGCCACCAAAACCTCCGCTTTGCGGAGTACCGGCAATTTTTTGTGAAGCAAGAATGTTACCGGTCTTTGAACCGACTCTTACCTCGATCAAACCACCCTCGGGCGATACGGTCATGTTGAAACGGATAGAATCGACATTGGTAATGTCCACATTATTGTAGGCAGTCCAGTCGCCATCCTTAATACCCCGTACCGAAGCGGCACCGAAACGGGCCGAGGTAATCAATCCGCTTGCCGAAGCATCGAATTTGGTCGCATCGTAACTTTTCACAACACCACCCTGAGCCACAGTCGAGAAACCAACCATGGTAAAAAAATCTGTTCTTTTTGAGGTGTTACCTCCTGCCTTGGAAACTACTTCGGTAGTCAGATTATTTTGAGCAATGTAATTTTTAATTCCTTCCAGAGGAGAAATTTTATATTTTGGATCGGCTTCCCCCGAATAGTCACCCAGTTCAACTTTATCGGCCTGAGGACCCAATATGGCAATTTTTTTGATCGAAGAACTGAGGGGCAACGCTTTCTTGCCAGTTTTGGAAACCTGATCGTTTTTCAACAATACCGGTGTTTTGGTTGCAATTTCCAGTGCCAGATCATTGTGCGATGGGTCGTTAATAATACTGGGTTTAATGCCAGCATACGGCACAATATTTTGCGGATCAAATTCACCCAGTCGCATACGTATGGTGTACATATTCACCAACGCTTTGTCCATATCGGCTTCGGTAATCAATCCCTGACTAAGAGCCAACAAGGAGCTGGTTTGATAAATGCTTCCGCAATCGGAATCGACTCCGGTTTTCAGACCCATTGCTGCGGCTTCGGCTCTGCTTTTTGCATAATGATGACTGTTTACAACATCAGCGACAGCATCGCAATCACCGGTTACATATCCCTCCAGTCCGTATGTTTTGCGGGCAATGGTATCAACCAAAAATTTACTGGCCGACATCGGAATTCCGTTGACCGCACTGTATGCCGTCATAATGGAGGGCAATTTATCTTTTTCGATCAGCGTACGGTAAGGAAGAAGATAAAATTCCCGCATATCTCTATCGTCCATATTGGCGCTTCCGTTGTGACGGTTAAATTCAGAATTGTTGGCAAAATAGTGTTTACCACAAGGCACCGATTTCAAATAAGTAGAGTTATCTCCCATCAAGCCCTGAACAAAGCCACTGCCAATCCGAGAAACGAGAAACGGATCTTCGCCGAATGTTTCTGCTGTACGACCCCACCGCGGATCACGAGCCGGTTCTACAACAGGCGACCAGTAAGTCAATGTAAAAATAAGATCGTGATTGAAACCACGGGCTTCGTCGGCAATGACCGATGTTTCGCGTTTAATCAGCGCCGGATCCCAGGTACAACCAACCGCCACACTATTTGGAAAAGAGGTGGCGATCATCCCGCTATTATTGTTCCGTCCCATAATGCCATGGAGCGCTTCGCCCCAAACATCGTATTTATTGACTCCGAGACGAGGAATCGGAGGCATAGTATTACCCAACTGGCTCTGTTTTTCTTCCAGTGTCATTCGGGAAACCAAATCGGCGGCTCTCTCTTTAAAGGAGTAGGAAGTGTTAAGATAAATCGGTTTCTTTTGATTCTCATTCACCGGCTTGAACGCCATAAGTGTGAGTGCAACAAGAAACAAAGCTAAAATTTTCGATGGCTTTAGATTCATGATAAATTTATTTGAAGGTTTGTTTTTTCGAGCAATAATGGATACGATACTGCATCCCCGCGTTACTGAACAACAATTTTCGCCGTTTTCAGCGCTTTGGCATCCGAACTGTTTCCATAATACACCTCGTATTCTCCGGGCGTTACCACCATTTTGCGTTGTGCCCAATCGTAAAACTCAAACGATGCGGGCGACAGATCGATAGTTGCCGTTTGTGTTTTGCCGGCTGCCAAATCGACACGCTGAAACCCCTTCAACGTCTTGAGCGGACCGTCTACGTCATTCACTTTGCGAACATACACCTGCACGATTTCCGTTCCTGCGCGCTTGCCAACATTGGTGACTGGAATTGTGACCGTAATCGATTCATTAGGTTTAATGGTCGTTTTGCTAAAATTAGCATTTCCGATATTAAATTTGGTATAGCTCAACCCATAGCCGAACGGGAAAAGAGCATCGTCCATGAAACGATAGGTACGTCCTTTCATAGAATAATCTTCAAAATCTTTCAACTGGTCGGAATTTTTGTAGAAGGTAATAGGTAACTTACCGGCAGGATTGTAGTCGCCAAACAGCACATCGGCTACAGCCTGACCGCCGGATTCACCGCCGTACCAGGCCTGGAGAATAGCGTTGCACGATTCTGTCTCCGGAGTCAGTGCGATGGCCGAACCCGAGCAGTTCACAAAAATCACCTTTTTACCGGCATCTTTCAATGCTTTCAGACAGTTCCGTTGCACAGCAGGAAGATCGATATTGGTGCGGTCACCACCTTTAAACCCGGGATAATTTACCGGCATCTCTTCGCCTTCCAACTGAGTAGAAAGTCCGCCGACAAACACAACGACATCGACGCCCTGCAACTTTTTCAACAGTTGCGTATAATCGACATTGACCTCTTTGCCGAAATTGAATTCGATATTCGCCTGCCAATCGTTCAGTTGCGCATAACGAATCTCAATTTTATATTTCTTTCCGCTCTCTACTTTGTAGGGAATGCGCGAAGGAAGCGTTCTCCAGTTGTTGTAGTTTGCCAACGATTCGCCGTTTACCAACAGTTCGAAATAACCGGTAGCGCCGCATTTGAACACGATCTCTTCATTCTTTGAAGGCACAAACTCGGTTTCGTATTTACCCGAAAAACCTTCAAGACGCACGCCTGTTGAAAATTCGTGCTGACCGGCAGTGGTCAGTTTAATGGGATTTTCAAGTTGCTGCGTGGCAACTACATCGCCTTTCAGCTCTTTGTTATTCCAGTAGGTAACTTTAAACCCTCTCTTTCCGTCGATGGAACATTGATCAAAATAGCTTTCGGTAACCTTATCTTCCACCAAATCGCACCCTTTGTCATACATTACGCTCTTGGCAGGCAATTTCGATTTAATGCCGTCGAGAATTGTAATGGTACGCACCGGCTTTCCATTGTAGTTACCCCACAACATGGGAGCATCGGCAGCATTCGGACCGATAACCGCAATTTTTTTAACTGATTTACTTAACGGAAGAATGTTGTTCTTGTTCTGTAACAACGTCATTGATTGCCGCGCCATATCAAGCGCCAACTGGCGATGTTCCTGATTATTTACGATCGACATCGGGATTTTCGACCAGGGAACGATGGCGTCATCATCCATTTCACCCAGATCGAAGCGTCCGATCAGCACACGCAACAGGTGTTTGTTGATCTCTTCTTCGGAAATCAAACCTTTTGATACAGCCTCCGGAAGCGTTTTGAACGGATAATTTTCCCAGACACACTCCACGTCGGTTCCCGCCAGAACGCCTTTTGATGCGGCATGTACCGCATCCGACGACACTTTGTGGCTGGTAAAAAAGTCAGTAATAGCACCGCAATCGGACACAACCAAATATTTGTAACCCCAGTCGTCGCGAAGTATCTGCTGTAGCAAGCGGTTGTTACCGCAACACGGCTCGTCGTCCAAACGCTGATAGGCACACATCACCTGGCGCACGTCGGCATCCTGCACCAACGACTTGAACGCCGGAAGATAGGTTTCCCACAAATCGCGCGGATTTACATTGTTGAGATTGAGCGAGTGACGGCTCCATTCGGGACCCGAGTGCACGGCATAATGTTTGGCACAGGCCAACAGTTTACGGGATTTCGCATCGGCAGGTCCCTGCAAGCCCTTCACCACCTGCACTCCCATCCGGGATGTCAGGTAGGGATCTTCGCCATACGTCTCCTGTCCGCGTCCCCAACGAGGGTCACGAAATATATTCACATTGGGAGTCCACACCGAAAGACTAAGAAACCGTTTGTTCTCCTGACCTTTTTGCATGGCTTCGTTATATTTGGCGCGGGTTTCGTCTGAAACGGCGCTGTAAATACGATAGAGCAGCGCATCGTTAAACGAAGCCGCCATTCCAACGGGTTCGGGAAATACGGTTACATTATCGGTATTGGCCAATCCATGCAGGGCTTCGCTCCACCAATTGAACTTTTTTATGCCCAAACGGGGAACAGCATCCGATTGGTCGCACATCAAGGCTGCCTTCTCGGCCAGTGTCAGACGCGAGATCAAATCTTTTGCCCGCTCGGACGAACTAAGGTTCGGATTGTTGTATGGCAATTCTTGTCCCCAAGAATTCATTAAAAATAAAAGAAGAGCACAAATCAGCAATCCTTGATTGATAATTTGTTTTGTTCGTGTTTTCATGGCAAAAGGCAAGATCTAAAAAATTATTCTAATGGTATAAGAGATGCAACAAACCCTCCCCGACCAAGCATTCTGACTTTAACAGAACTCGATTTGTCGACTACCATGTATTGCGTTGCCAGCTTTGTATCATACGCGCCATCTGTTATCAGAATCAGTTTGTATTTCTGATTCTCGGGCAAATAATTAAATGTCAATACTTTGTTTTTTGGAAATCTCTCGGCGCTGATACCTCCGACATACCACACTTTCCCTTTATTGCGGGCAATCATCAAATCCTTTCCCGGATACCCTTCGATTAATTTGGTATTATCCCACGCATTAGGTACTTCCATAAGGAAATGCTTGGCAGCATCCGGCAAACTATAGTAGCCCTCCGGGCGGTCGGCCATGTGCTGAATGCCCGATTCGAATACAACACTAAGGGCAAGTTCATGACCGTATGAAGTGGTATGCGGAAACTGAGAATTGGTAAAGGTTACCGGAGTATAATCCATTGCACCCACCACATTTCGGGTAAAGGGCAAAATGGTATTGTGTTCGGGCGCAGTTATGGTAAATTCAGGTCCGTTGTTGTACCATTCGGCACCACGCACCCCTTCGTATGTCATCAGATGCGGATAGGTACGCGCCCATCCCCGGGGTACCAGACATCCGTGAAAGTAAACCATCATTTCGAATTTGGCAGCATCGTCAAGGATGTCAAGATAATACTTAATCATGTCTTGCTTTTCACTCTCGAAAAAGTCAATCTTCACACCGGCAACACCTAGTTTTTTCAGTTTGGTAAACTCCTCTACCCGGTTTTCATGCGTCAACATTCGATCTTTCGGTGTAGAGGCCACCCAGGTATGATCGCCACCCGAGTTATACCACATCAACGGCTTCAACCCCAGCGAATGAATATACTTCAAGGCATCTTCCAGTTTTCCACCGTTACCCATGGCATCCCATTCCCAGTCGAGCAACGTGTAAGACCAACCCATGGCAGCAGCCAAATCGGCAAAAGCACATACCGTTTTGAAATCTTTCGTTCCGTGATTGCTCGACCAGTAGTTCCACGATGCGATGCCCGGCTGAATCCAGTCAGTTTTGATCATTCCGGAAGGTGTAGAAACGTCATCGATCAGTGTCGATTCCACAATATCGGCAAGGGAACCGATAATCATTACCCTCCATGGAGATTTCCATGGTAAGGTGATGGTAGGTTTTGAGTCGCCTTGTCCACGACCATCTGCCTGATCTGGAAAGGTAATTTTATAGTGTGATTTATCGAGGAAATTAGAAAGTTTCGATCCGCAGTAATTCCGATCCAGATCGGCTTCGTGAATCAGGTACCAGCACTCTTTGTCGGGGGTATTGAAAAGAGCCGGATACCCCCAGTTTTGTTGGACGCTTCCATCCTTCATCGTGGAATATAAACCCTCGTTAGCCGTATTGAATTTTTCCATCCACCGCTTGGTACTATCGGGAATGGAATAGGCTGTCAGTTCATCATTTACGACAAAAGTCCCACTCTTCTCCGGAAATTCATACCGGAAAGCGACACCATCGTTATAGGCTCTGATTATCAGATTTAGCTTAGCCTTTCCCGGATTTTCAAAAGAGACTACCGTTTCGTTTGCCGAATTACTGCATTGGCTCCGTTTGCCATGCAAGGCTGTGTAGTGCTCTTTTATTTGCATCGTTTTCGCTGTTTTCAGAAATTTCAACTCTTTCGCAAAATCCTGATCGGCACGAGACAATCCTAACTCTATTTGCGGTATAATCTCGCATGCTTTGCCGTTATTCGTATACTTAACATTCAAATACCATTCGCCAACATCCGCATTTTTGGTATTATACAGTCCGATCGTCACTTTTTGATTTGGAGATGCAATACTTACTTTCTGAGCGAAAACCGGAAATGAGCTCAAGAAAACGAGCCCCACTATCATCTTATGTTTCATGTGTATATAGGTTTGATTTCATGCAAATTTACAGATAATTTATTAGATTTTAATTGACAAGCAAATTTAGTTGACTCTTTTGAATCAGAGTATAGCATATGTTGCAAAAAATATCACTCCTGTTGAATTGAGCACCATGATAACGCTCCTCACTTTTTTACAACTATCAATCAATATTCTGCAGCCGAATCTACACCATTCATGAATCTTCGAAAAAAATCACAATATTAACTACTCGCTTTGATATAAACGACAAACTGAGACTGTTTCACAACAACCTCAGTTCAGAAATCTAAAAAGAGAAATTACATAGTCGAAGCATTGACCATGTATACGTAATATATCGTTTATGGCTCAAATCATGGTCTCGGTTGCCGTTGTTTCGAATCTTTATGGGCAGGCAGGCGAAAAAACATTTCCAGAATGCCCTGAATATAAGAATCATTGCGTTTTGAATCCTGAGGAGAAAAACCATCCAAAAAATCCGTGGTTGTAAAATTATATGTAGCTTCCAACCTGAGGCCCACACGTGTCGTCAAATTCACCCGACATCCCAGCCCTCCACCATACAACACTCCAAAACATTGAGTTTTTAGCTTATCCGTACCATCAGGGCGTCCCGTATTGGGAGGAAACGCCATAAAAGGAACTGATGCATGAATAATACCACTATTGACAGACACCGTCAAATCAACTGTCTTACTCTTTTTTTCAAAAAAAGAAATCAGATCCATAGAACCGATGCCGACCACAGAAAACAATTTGGATTGAAACTGATAGTTCCGACTTGTCATATCCGAGGCTCCATTACATGTGAAATAAAAAATGTCGGCACCACAGTTTACTCCGTCGGCAATATATTTTCTGGCGTCGGCACCGAAAACAACATTTTGCTTCAGAAAGGCATATTTAGCTCTATTTGCAGGAAAATCACCAAACATATAGGTACTTCCTGCTCCTAACGAAAATACAAAATTTCTTTCCGGTAGTTTCTGCGAATGCAGTACTGATACGGATAAACAAAACACACAGATCACAAAATTTATTCTCATATAGATTATGGTTCTCCCTCTATTGGTATCTCTCAATGAATCCGGCATTCCGTCGAATCGATCATTAATCAAATGAACATATCTACAACAATCTCCGGTCAAAGACTTATCTATAAATCCGAATCCACATAGTTTATCTGGATGGATTTGTCGACTTTGGGAATCTTTACAATCAAGTAAGACTGAACATTGCTACCTAGTGTCTGTTGATTCGGAACCTTCTCGTATTTCACCTTGATATAAAGCATACTCTTCTCTTCTACCATGTCGAGCTTTACTGTATAATAACTGCCGGTTCTTATCCGATCAAAGACAGCAACAACATCGTATCGACTAAAATCGATCTCCGTTTCCTCAAAGTCAGAATGAACATCCTTAAGCGAATTCATCTTGCTTTGTAAGTCTTGCCAATCGGAATTATCCGTAATGATAGAACACGACTTGAATATAGACTCCTGAATACAACCGTAAAGATTCCCCTGCGCAACCACAGAAATATCCACCGATCTGAATTCTTCTACGTTACAGGCAACAACCGATAGCATTATCAATCCACAAAGCAATATCTTCATTCTAAACTGATTTTGGTACAAATAAATATGCATTTGCCAATAATGCCTCGTACGTTATTCATTCAACAAAACTTTATAATAGGGCAACAATTTGCACTCGTCTTTCAACGTGGAGATCACATGCCGGATACGACGAGATGGCGAAAGCAATTCTTCGATATGCACCTGCCATACAATCCGACCCGTAGCTCCATCGCACACACTAAAAACAAGACTAAAGGTGTAAGTACCAATACATCGCAACCACCAACCATTTAGCATACTTCGCGTATTTTTGCCAAGCAATGCCGGAAGTTCAACCTGTGTAGTAACAAGGCCATCCACTCCTAATCTCTCGCACAACGTTCTACTTTCGAACCTCGGCTCATCGATATCGACTGCAGATATTCTCTCATTGGTTATCCGGCATGGCTGTATACCAACTCCCATTTTCTTCAAGTTATAGCTTAGTTTGCAATAGATTACACTTTGCAATAAATCGGAATAATAGCCCGATTCGTCTGCAAGTTCCACCGTATTTTCACTACAGGCATACTTGATCTCTACCGGTTTTATTGCAATAACTGCATGGTTGCTAACCAGAACCGAAGCATCTGGAGAGTGATATTTATGATATTTAAGCATGACCTAAATCATTTAAAGATTACGAATAGAAATGCTTCTATATATTTGCTAAAATGAATATCAACACCTTGTAATTATCTATAAACAAACTAGATTAGTTAAAATATACTCTATAGAAACAAACAACATGCTCCTTAAAAAAATCCTCTTTTTCTGTGCTTCTATTCCCAATTCCATGTTTTTCACCGTACATAGCCTTTTATAGTTGTTGCTCTAAATACAAGAAAAATAGGGAAGATCACCTTGTCCATAATTCATAGAATAAAATTGAAATTAGAAATTATATGCACAGAAATCATCTCTTAATAGATTATTGAATAATAAATCATGAAACAAAGATGAATCTTCCCTTTTGCAATTATTCATCAAGCTCTTATACTAAATTATATTATTGAGATTCTATATGTAAAATATTAACCACATGCCGAAACCGATCCCGCTTAAGTAGTTGCGGTTTCTCTTTCAACAATTGCATTAACAGAGTCTCTTTCTTTACTTTTCGGAATTGCCTCAACCATGTTTGAGTAGTATCTTTTTGCAATTCAAGTTGTTTCATCCACACACCATACAAATTGGATATAGTTGAAACATAAAAATACCATTTGATTTTAGGAACCAAAAAGACACACGTATTCTCAAGAGAATAATATTGAACATGATATTTGGCAGGTAATATCTCTTTCTGTTCTGAATTTCCAAAAACATCCCCTTCCACTAACAAGAATACATCGATATCTTTACTTTTATCGATAAAAGAACATTTAATCATTCCCTTCTTTACTACATATATATATTCGTCATCTATTGGTATAATACTATGGGGAGGATAACTTCTCATAATTATCATATTCAAAAGCCGAAACCGAGTGACATTATCGGGCCAGTGCATATTTTCTAAAAAAGGAGGTCGTTTCATGCCTATAATTTTATGTATCTCCAGTTCCTCTGAACAAGCAACTGCTTTCTTACTACTTTTCGTTATTGTTTATTTCATCCATTCCTTCAGAAGTCGGTCTATTATTTATATACTAACAAGTTACAGAAGGAAGGGGAAACTGTTTCACAACAGCTTTCCCTCTAAAATCTAAAGAGAAAAAATTACATAACCGAAGAATATGGTTATGTATACCAATTCGCATTGGTATGACGTGCAAATTTTAATATAATTTTTTATTCATAAAAAACTCCTAAATACTCATTAAAAGAGGTTGGCTCAATATTATTGTAAAACATGAACCTCAATGTCATAATACGCATGATAACCATCTTAATTTAACGAGAAAAAGCCTTTTCTATCTTCATTACAATCGGTCGGGTTTCTTTATAGGTATCAAAATGACCCACATACACTTTAAATGAAGATGCCTCTGATTCCAGAACAAAACACTGGAGTAATTTCGGCACAAAGTTTTCAAGTTTAGCGATCAAACGATTAGCATTGGAAAGCGTTGAAAAGACTCCCACCTGAATGCAGTAATAGCCTTCTATTTTTACAACAATGGGGTGAAGAGTATTCATCAGCTTCTTTGGCGATAGTGAGTTTGTTGTTTCCGCCATTTTATCTTGCGTGGCACTTTCAGAGCTCTCTTGACCCATCATTCTCGAACTATCCATACTACTTAAACGCTCAGCCTTATTTACACTGGGACTGTTTCCATTTTCTATAGTATCTTCCTTGAAAAAACCTTGAGGAAATGCCGAGATGTCCACTAGTTCATTCTCTTTAAATTTGGTCCAATCAAATATTTTTTCTTTTATTGACTGAATAATAGCAGAATATCCTGCTATTCTCACTTCTGTTCGACGCGACAACCGGTATATTTCTGCACGATTAGATATCTGCCCCTCTAGTTTATTTGCATGTGCTTTACCATATCCTCTCCCCAAAATACGCTCCGCATAAATACCTGCATTGACCATGTATTGTGCGGCACTATTGGCTCTTTGTTGCGACAACCAAAGATTATACGTATCACTTCCTCTACTATCGGTATACGATGCAACTTCCACGCGTACTAACGGATACTTCTTAAGCAAATTAACTATTCTATCTAATGATTTATAGGATTCCGATCGAATATTCCATTTATTAAAATCGTAGAAAATGGTATCTAACACCCAGCTTACATCTTTACCCAGCTGATTCACATATAGAGGTTTAATCTCTTTATGATCCTCATTACCGTGAATAACGACAGGTTTGCTGAATTCATTTGTCGTACTATTTGCAAAGACCGTATCGTACGGATTTATTACCGACCGGATCACAACATCGGAGCCTTTTTCTACACGCAGCATATAGTGTCCCAGAGAATCGGCTTTTACAACGGTAACCTTTCCTGTAATCGTGTTATAGGCAAAAATGGTTGCTCGTTTTATAGGTGTTTGCGTAAGCTGATTGGTTACAGAACCACTAATTGTTATTTTAGGCGTGTATTTAAACCCGTATATATTGTCAATTGACTGATTACGATCAGAGGTAAAATAACCGGAGACATTGTCTGGATACTGTGCCCAACCATAATCGTCGGACGAAGAGTTGATCGGATAACTTAAATGCTCTATGGTTCCTGTGTTTTTAAGAGCATCGTTCAGCTTGATCCTATAAATGTCGAACCCACCCAATCCCGGCATGTTATCGCTACTGAAATACAAAAAGTCATCTGCCGTGATATTTGGAAATATCTCATTACCGGTAGTATTCAAAATAGTTAATGGTTTGGGAGGAGTCCATTTCTTTGTTACACTATCCAGATAACTGTAGTACAAGTCATAATCAGTAAGGGCATCGTCAAGACTACTACTAAAAACCAACAAATTGCCTTTCCGATTTATTGCCGGATGAGTTGCTGTGACTCTCGAGTCCCAATTATTAAATTGAATTTTTTGTGCATTTTGTATACCTTGACCATCATATTCCCCCTGTTCCAAATGCAATCCTTTTCTATCTTCATTAGGTAGCGAGAAGTATGTTCGCTTATTTTTATCAATGGCTATTGAGGTGAATTGGCTTCTTCCTCCATCCAGACTATTAATCGAAATAGCCTCAAGCGTATCTTGATTCATCGTATTTTGTTTATTAAAATAAACATACTTTGCTCTTTTGGTAACTCGCACATCCGACCCTTCATACACATTGGCCAAATGTCTTCTTTTTACACTATTTTTGTAAAATATTTTCCAAGCCGGCTTCTCTTTTATCAGAGTCTTTGTATCCGGATGTTGCTTATTGGTCTCAAGTTTATATAATACATTTTGTTGTACGGTAGCATCTTTTGCATCTTCAAGTGCCACACCACTAAATACCAATATACTATCGACAAGCACCGGAGCAAAAACCCGATATCCGGCAATTGATTTCAGCGGCCATATTTTCCAACAATCGGAGTCTTTGATCATTTCATTCTTTAATAGTATATTGGTATAAGCACTTGCCTTTTTTTCATAGCCAGGGATGTCCTTCAACCATCTACTTGCCTCTTCCGGGTCACCGGCTCTGGCATATAGCTCGGAAATACGCAATTTCTCTTTTTCTGCAAATAAACTTTCCGTCCTTATTAGTGCGAACAATCTTTTATATGTTGCCAGACAATCAGCCAATTGACGAGATTTCCATTGTGAATCGGCCAATCGATGCAAAATATTGATAGATACATCCTTAGAAGATATCTGTTTAACATACTGTGAATAATATGTTGTAGCCAGTACGTATTGCATTTTCTGATAGGCATTGTCCCCTTTTTTGATGATAGTAAGTTCTCTCCCATCCGTAATCTTTTCCTGACTTCGAACAGTACTATTGTGTGCAAATATTAACAGACTAAATAATACAACGACTATTTTCAATTTAGATATAAACATCGGTTGATGATTTCCTATACAAGCATTATATGTTTTTCACAGTAATATTTCTATTATCCAAGTTTCTTACCCTACATCGTACCCTATTGTCAGTCTTTCGAAGACTGACAATGAAAGCAGTTTTTATTGGGAATTTCTATTCGCAACATCAATTCATGCGTTCCCCGGTTATAGCCAGCAAAATCGGAAAGCGTGTAATCATACGAATATCCGATACGTAGTTGTGTGGTGATTTGAAATTCCACCAAGCCGACTAAAGCATCTTCTGTTCTATAACTTAAACCAATTCCCCACATATCATTAAACCAACAAATGGTATTAAAATCACATTGTACCGAAGATCCTTTTGTGGCTTTCACCATCATCGAAGGTTTGAGCTTCGTCGTTTCATTCAGTTGAAAACTATAGCCTCCTGTCAGAAAATAGTGGTTATTGGCACCCAAATTAGTCTGACTCAACGAATTTTGCACGTCAATTTTAGTACGTAACAAAGCTGGAACCGAAAGCCCCACGTACCAATGTTGAGTTGCAAACAAAACGCCAAAACCCGCAGTAGGAAGCCAGCCGTTTATATTCGACTGAAACATAGGATCGTCCGGGGTATACGTATTGGATTCAAAATAATCGGCTCTATAGTTCAGAACGCCTCCGCTTACTCCAAATGCCAGATATGACTCCTCGAACGGTATATGATACGAATAAAAGGCTTGCAGACCGGATGTTTTTTCTATACCCAACCGGTCGCTATAAATCTCCAACCCATACCCCACATTACTCTGATCGGCTCTTCTGTCCCATGAGACAGATGCTGTCTTAGGCGCCCCTTTCAAGCCCATCCATTGGTTACGATAAAGCGCTGTAATATTATCTAACGCCCGGCTTCCGGCATATGCCGGATTAATCTGCAACAGATTAAACATATATTGAGAATACATTGGTTCTTGTTGCGCCGATACGTCGGACAACGACACACAACACAAAATAATTATTAATAAAACATTCCAATAAAACTGTTTTTGTTTCAGAGGTCTATTGTTTGTATTCGTATCGTTCATCAGTCTGATCTCTATGTTAATGCTACTTTATAAACTTATCGCCTCAAGGTGACAAATCCCGAATATTTATTTACCGCACCTGTTTTTTGATGTGTCGTTTCTATAATGTAATAATAGGTACCATTAAGCAAATCACTACCCAGCAAATTACCGGTTCCTTTCCCATCCCAGTCGTTCATGTAACTATTATTTTTGTACACTCTTACTCCCCAACGGTTAAACACCTCGATTTTCAGTGTCACCTCGTCAGAATGAGGAATAAAGAACGTATCGTTTATTCCATCTTTATTGGGGGAGAATGCATCCGGAACAACAATATCTACTTTCGGAATAGTGGTCACCGTAGGACGTGGCGTGTCAGCACTTTGAGTATTGGTATCGTCGTCGGTCAGTATATTGCTTACCGAACCCACCAATGAAGAGATTCCTTCGAAAGCGGCCTGATTGTAGACCTCTCCTACATAGTCGTGCGGAGACACTCTCAGTGTAATCGTCACCGAATCTTTGCTATTGGGTGCCAATGTGCTTTCATCTATCAACAAATCGGTATGGTTCAATCCGTCATACAATCCATTGCTTTTCAAATTGCCCGTAGCCAAAATACCTGTAACCGTAAAGGTTATAGGGCTGACAAACACTTTACTCAAATCGTCCTCAACAAGCACCTTATGCATCTCTACCGACTGTAGATTGGAGAGTATGATATTGTAATTCCAAACAAAAGTGCCGTCGGCCTGCAATACAGGAACAGTAGAATGTTTGTTTACCAACACATATCCAGACAACTGCGTAATCGTAATCCTCACTTTAGCCGAGACTACATCGCCATATTCGTCGGATAAGGTATAAGTCAAGCTGTCGGATCCAAAATACCGGCTGTCGGGTCGGTATTCGAACCGACCATTCGACTGCATGGTAATCGTTCCGTGCAAAGGATTGGCAGTGACTGCCCAAACAACAGTTCCTCCGTTAATGGTATCGTTCGCTGCCACCGTACCTTCGTAAGTATTACCCTGTATCATGGTAACCGTATCGGCAATGGCAACCAGATGAGAGATGACTGTGGAGAGTGTAAATATACCGAATCCGGTTATTTTTGCAGTCACATTCCCTTTGGTGGAGTTGCCTGTAGTAGCCACATTCCCTTCATTAATCCATTGTGAACCATCCCAACGCACAATCTGCACTCTCAACAAATCGGTAGTCATCAGGTCGCTGGTTTTATCGGCATCCCACGTCAGGGTAAGTGATGGAAATGTAGTTCCTGACGAACGATTGACGATCCAGTACTCTTTGTTATTGACCCGACCTACCCCGGTTCCTTTCTTGGTAATATCAAATCCGTCGGAAGCCGGACTCTTATGGATATAGCGTGCCGAAAAAACAGCTGAAGAATCAGTCTGTGCCGAAATAGATGCCGGACGGCAATAGCCGTCATTCCCTATCGGGAAGGTAAATTCCGTGTTCCCCTTTTTACTTACAAACCCATCTACATGACAAACATCGGAGGCATTTATCCATGAGGCAGACAAACCCATCTGCACCGAGTTCATCTCCGTTTGTGGGGTAGTTTGTACCGAATAAATGATACCGTTATCAAAGTCGGCTTCATTATCAACTTCGATATTTTGCTGCAATTTGAAAGCTGGTGCCGAGAACCACACCCTGTAAAAACGGGTAGTACCGCCACCTGACAGCGTTTTATCCGATGTGCCGTCGAAACGGCTCAACCCCGGTTGCAAAGCTAGTTGGGTAGTATAATCCACACTGCCGTCGTTCCGGAAATTGCCGGTATACCACACCGTACCGTTGTTTACTAATACCCCTGTCGAAGTATTGATAAAGTCGAAACCTGTCTGTTTCAGCGTAGATGGATGCACCCAGTTGTTGCCCACGTTATAGTCGGACTGCTGTGCACTCATCACCATCGACACACAGGCATGTAGCAAACATACCAGATATATTTTAAAGGTTTTCAATATACAAGTATTTCAAATTTCATTTATTTCCAACCATTCCTTTACTTAATCCGTCTTAACTTTTTACTACATGCTCCATTTGATATATAGTTTTATACCTACGGTACTTTATTCTTTCCGAAATACAGAACTTAACAACCCAGCTACTCAAGGGGTTTTCGTCTGTACTCGCATCTTTTTTTTCGTTACCAGAAAACTCGTTCACTCGTCGACTGTTTTTTCACCATAAAGAGCGCCAAGGGTTGTACAAAGAATAGTTATAGCTGTTATCTTTATCTATACCTTGTTTTCCGACAATTATTAGCTAATTCGGCGGCTCAAGCAGACGGCGATCAAACGCCTCATCATCCTCTCCTCGCCTTTCAGATTCAATTCTCTTCCCTGCGGAGGGGTTATGGGAGCTTTTCTTTGCTTCCTTGAGGAGAGAGGTCGGAGCGTAAAGTTTACATTTTATTGACCAAGTACATAGTCGAGTACCGTCTGGTTTATCTTTCGGCTCTCTCTTCGTTGCAGTATATTCAAATATTCGCCGGTACCTCTGGCTACACACGTTATAGGATCATCTGCATACGAAACAGGCAGACCTATTTTACCAGACAGCAGTTTGTCAAACCCCCGCACCAACGAACCTCCGCCTGCCAAAAACACACCGTTGCTTATCAGATCGGCACATAATTCGGCAGGTGTTGCTCCCAGTATGCTTTTTACAACATCAACAATAGCCATGGCTGGAACCAACAAAACAGTACGAAGCTCTTCCGAGCCTATCGATACCGTTTTGGGTAACCCCGTATCGTTGTCACGGCCTCTGACCTCCATCACCAGTTCATCATCCAAAGGAAATACCGAACCGACGGCCAACTTCACACCTTCGGCCGTATTTTCTCCTATTATGAGGTTATGGCAAACCTTAAACATCCGTATTATGGCTTCATCCATAGTATCGCCTGCAATAGGTATCGACTCGCCCACCACAATGCCTCCTATCGACAACACGGCTATCTCGGTAGTACCACCACCGATATCCACAATAAGACTGGCAGTAGATTCCAGAATGGGCAACCCAGCTCCAATAGCCGCAGCCACCGGTTCGTCCAGCAGATAAACCTCCGTTGCTCCTGCCATTTTACAGGTTTCTTTCACCGCGTTACGTTCCACCTCGGTGCAGTTATAAGGAATGCCTACCACTAATTTCAATCCTTTGATTTTCGACCGGCTGGTTACTTGTCGTATAAGATAACAGAGCATCATCAGCGTAGCTTCCATATCTATAATCACCCCTTTGCGGATAGGACGTTGCGATATCAGATGCCCCGGTGTTTTTCCTATCATCGCCTTGGCTTTTGCCCCAAAGAAATACATAATGTTACTATTATTTTTTGTCTCCCCGACAACAATCACCGACGGTTCCTGAATCTGAATCCCCTTTTTGTGAACATAAACAATCACAGACGATGTACCCAGATCGATTCCTATGCTTTTGGATGATATTTTAAACATATATTTATGTGTTTCTTGGCGTGCATTGTATCTTCCTCTTGTTTACTGCAAATTGACTAACTATCTAACATCACTATTTGTTTTACCACAAAGATCCCTAAAGCTTTCACTAAGTATCACAAAGGATATCTATTACTGATTAAGGGTTGAATGTTACCCGATAAGGGCTGAAGACATTACTGTTTCAGTCGGCGGATAATAATATCGGTGATATTTTGTTTCGGATCGATATACACCAATGCACTGCGAAGCTGCTCGAAACTATAAACAGCCGACAACGAAGCGGTTTTAGCATACTCGGCAATCACCTTGTTTACTTTGTCGAGCAAGGGTTGTATGTCCTGATTGTATTGATTTTGAAGCATCCGTTCATACGACATCCTTTTCCCCTGCCACTGTACTGCCTCTTTCTCAAGCAATCCCAAACGAAGCGTGTCCGACACACTCATCCGTTTCTTCACCTCCGGTAGGGTTTCGTTTTTTTTCAGGGCATACGGTTCGATCAGCTTATCGTACTGGCCTTGCATTCCGGCAATACCAGCATTGATCTCTTTGGTGTAGACCTGCCGCAAACTGTCTATTTTACTTGTCTTTTGCTTATAGCCGGGTACCGACAACAATACGCTATCGCTATAAACATAGGCCATTTTCTGACCGAAAACCATCACAGGGCACAGTGCCAACAGCACTAATAACATTTTACTTTTCATGTGTAAATAATTTGTTTTTAAATTGTTATACATAGAGTCAATACCGACTTTTTTCTTTAACTGTTTTCCTGAATCGACCCTTCCCGAAGGAGGAGGTGTTTCTCTTTATCGCAAAGAGGAACACCCTTGCTGCCACCAGACAATGACAGCCTCTTCATTTCTCTCTTCGTCTTGGTTATTTGCGAATAAATTCTTAACCTAAAAAAGAAAATTATCAACTAAGCCTATATAATCCCGATTCGCTGCGGGAATCTATTTTATTTCACCACAAAGAACTCTAAGAATATCACAAAGGGGAACTGTCAACTCATTTATTTATCAACTGATAACCGATTCAGGGCTAAAGCCATTACTTTTCTTGTTATCTCTCGATCCGTCAGCTAAAGCAGACGGCAATAAACTCCTCCAATTTTCCCTTTCCCAAAATCGACTCTTCTCTCTTGTAGAGAATGGACTGGGGAATAGGATATTAACTGTTATTTCAGCACCTTCAATATCACCTCCAGATGTTGCAGATTAAAACCTCAAAAAATAAGTGCCTATCCCTTCTGGTCAAGTACTTGTTCTTTCTTGTATCCTCCCTTTTATCCGACAAACCGCCGTTCGACTAAGACTTTGAACTTAAATGTGTTTGGCAAACTGGCGCTCGCTTTCATTTATCCAATTTTCCAACTACTTATTCGCATAACTAATTGATTACAAATATATTTTATTACGGTATCTGAAAAAAAAGTATTGAAGATGATGATTTATTTCTCAGAACAGAAACTGTATTGTCACTATTATTAGCCACCGCCAGGTCGGGCTTACCATCCCCGTCCAGATCCCCGATGGCAACACTATAAGGTTGACTTCCCGTTGCAAAATCAACTTTCGAGGCAAAAGAGCCTGTGGTAATGGAGCCGGAGGCAGCCGTATTGCACAGTACCGAGACGGTATTGTCATAAAGATTAACCACCGCCAGGTCGGGCTTGCTATTCCCGTCCAGATCCCCGATGGCAACACTATAAGCCCCACCTCCCGTTGCAAAATCAACTTTCGAGGCAAAAGAGCCTGTGGTGATGGAACCGGAGGTAGCCGTATTGCGCAGTACCGAGACGGTAAAGGCGGTGTAATTAGCCACCGCCAGGTCGGGCTTGCCATCACCGTCCAGATCCCCTATGGCAACACTAAAAGGTAGACTTCCCGTTACAAAATCAACTCTCGAGGCAAAAGAGCCGGAGGTAATGGAGCCGGAAGTAGCCGTATTGCGTAGTACCGAGACGGTATTGCTAGCCTGATTAGCCACCACCAGGTCGGGCTTGCCATCCCCGTCCAGATCCCCTATGGCAACAGATTGAGGATAATATCCCGTTGCAAAATCGACTTTCGAGGCAAAAGAGCCGGAGGTAATGGAACCGGAGGTAGCCGTATTGCGTAGTACCGAGACCGTCGCACTATTAACATTAGCCACCGCCAGGTCGGGCTTGCCATCCCCGTCCAGATCGCCTATGGCAACACTATAAGACCAACCTCCCGTTGCAAAATCAACTTTCCCGGCAAAAGAGCCTGTGGTAATGGAACCGGAGGTAGCCGTATTGCGTAGTACCGAGACGGTATTGTCATTATAATTAGCCACCGCCAGGTCGGGCTTACCATCCCCGTCCAGATCGCCTATGGCAACACTATAAGCCCCACCTCCCGTTGCAAAATCAACTTTCGAGGCAAAAGAGCCTGTGGTAATAGAACCGGAGGTAGCCGTATTCCGAAATACGGAGACGGTATTGCCACCATTATTAGCCACCGCCAGGTCGGGCTTGCCATCCCCGTCCAGATCCCCTATCGCAACACTATAAGGCCAACCTCCCGATGCAAAATCAACTTTCCCGGCAAAGTCACCGGGCATGATAGAATTCTTGGTTTTAAAGGTGGGTATAAACGGATTGGCTACCCGGTAGGAATAACCTGTGTAGCCTCCCACCGTTACAGAGATCGGTTGCCAGGTGGCCCCGGAAGGGGCCGTTACCGTTAGCTGTGTTCTTGTAGCGGCAGTTACAGTGGCCTGTACCCCTCCAAAATAAACGATATTATTGCCCGCCGTGCTGCGGAAACCGATTCCGGTAATGATGACCGTGGTGCTGCCCGCATCTCCCGTAGGGCCGCTCTTCGGGCTAAATGAGATAATAACAGGAATCGACGAAAGATTGCCCAATACCGAGACGGTATTGTCATTCGCATTAACCACCGCAAGGTCGGGCTTGCCATCCCCGTCCAGATCCCCTATGGCAACACCATAAGGATTAGTTCCCGTTGCAAAATCAACTCTCGCGGCAAAAGAGATGAAACCGGAGGTAGCCGTATTGCGCAGTACCGAGACGGCATTGTTATCCCAATTAGCCACCGCCAGGTCGGGCTTGCCATCCCCGTCCAGATCCCCTATTACAACACGAACAGGTTGACTTCCAGTTGCAAAATCAGCTTTCACGGCAAAAGAGCCGGTGGTAATGGAACCGGATGTAGCCATATTCCGAAATACAGAGACACTACTGCCAACCGCATTAGCCACCGCCAGGTCGAGCTTGCCATCACCGTCCAGATCCCCTATCGCAACACTAAGAGGGTTATCTCCTACTGTAAAATCAACTCTCGAGTCAAAAGAGATGGAGCCGGAGGTAGAAGTATTGCGCAGTGCCGAGACGGTATTGGAACTACTATTAGCCGCTACCAGGTCGGGCTTGCCATCCCCGTCCAGATCCCCTATCGCAACACTAGAAGGATTAGTTCCCGTTGCAAAATCAACTCTCGCGGCAAAAGAGATGAAACCGGAGGTAGCCGTATTGCGCAGTACCGAGACACTACTGCCAGTCGCATTAGCCACCGCAAGGTCGGGCTTGCCATCCCCGTCCAGATCCCCTATCGCAACACTATTAGCCCCACCTCCCATTGTAAAATCAACTTTCGAGTCAAAAGAGATGGAGCCGGAGGTAGAAGTATTGCGCAGTGCCGAGACGGTATTGTCATCGTAATTAGCCACCGCCAAGTCGGGCTTACCATCCCCGTCCAGATCGCCTATGGCAACACTGTAAGGATCAGATCCCGTTGTAAAATCAACTCTCGCGGCAAAAGAGCCTGTGGTAATGGAACCGGAGGTAGCCGTATTCCGAAATACGGAGACCGTATTGGGACTCTCATTCGCCACGACCAGATCGGGCTTGCCATCCCCGTCCAGATCGCCTATGGCAACACTAATAGGTTGGTTTCCTGTTGAAAAATCAACTTTCGAGTCAAAGTCGTCGGGCGTTATAGAATTCTTGGTTGTAAAGGTGGGTATAAACGGATTGGCTACCGAATAGGAATAGGCTGTTACCCCGCCCACATTTACACTTATAGGCTGAAAGGTGGCTCCGGAAGGAGCTGTTACCGTTAGCTGTGTGGCGGTTGCTGCCGTTACTGTTGCCCGTACCCCGCCAAAATAAACAATATTATTTGCCGCCGTGGTACTGAAACCGGTTCCGGTTATGGTAACCGTGGTGCTGCCCGCAGCTCCCGTAGGGCCGCTATTCGGGCTAAATGCCGTAATAACAGGAGCCGCCGAAATAGTACAGATACTTACCAACACACAGCTAAATGCTACAATATATTTTAATATTTTTCCTTTCATAAAAACTGTTTTAAACTATGTGATTGCGGTTTTCCTGTTGCAATATGCTTTCGTGATCATTAACCTGAAACGATTCAATAGTTCTTCCCGTTTATTTGCACAAGAGAGCAAGCTTTGTTTCCAATTGGGCTGGAGTAAGGTTTTTATCCAGAATTTTTCCATCGGGACCGATCAATATATTTTGAGGTATACTTTCAATTTTATATAAACGTGCCACCTCATTATCCCAATACTTAAGGTCGCTTAGCTGTAACCATTTCATTTTATTCTCTGCAACCGCTTTTAGCCAGGTATCCCTTTCCGAATCCAGCGAAACTCCTATAATACTAAATTTTAGTTTGTTATATTGTTCGTACAATGGGACTAATTTTGATACTTCGTCTTTACATTGTTTACTCCAGCCTGCCCAAAAATAAATCAGTACATAGCAACCTCTTAAAGGATGTAAGGAGAAAGGCTTACCGGTCGAGTCGTTCTGTGTAAAATCCGGCGCTACCGTACCAACAGGGTTTACTTTATTCTCATTTACTTTTCGTTTAATTAATTCTGCGTACATGCCTTTTTTTGCTTCCGGCAAAAGCTTATCAAAGCGCTCTTCCAGTTCCGATTGAGTATCCAATAAACCGGCTACCGTAAACAATACAAAACAGGCTATCGGAGATGCCGGTTTTTTTATTAAAAACATATCGGCCTGTGCCAGCACTATCTTTTTGTATTCACTTATCAACGAGTCCTTCTTTGTTCCCTGTGGCACCGCATTAATACGTTGCAGCAATTCTGACAACCTGCCCGCATCTGCATCATAACCCTGCCGGTATGCCACAAAATCGTCTTCCAGGACTGTACCTTTTATAGCGAGCGCTCCCAGATGCCCGGCGTCTCCTGTAACAGCAATACTGTCGTTGGCCATAAATAAGGTTAAAAAGTCGTTGTACCCGGCAAAACTTATAACATTAAGCCCTTCGTGCTCAACTTGTCCATGAAGTTTAAACTGCCCGTTAAACGCCATACCCTGAGCAAGATTTTTTCCATCGCTCATGCTTGCAAGAAATACCTGTGTACTGTCTTTCAACCCCCTGACACTCCCTGTAATGGTAAACCATGCTCCCGGCAATTCAATGCCAAGTTTACTAAGCTCTTCCGAAGTCATGGTTTTCTTATTTTTTAATGCATCCGGAATGGATGAGTCTTTAGCATTATTTCTTTTTGTAGGGGCCGTACTTCTCTTTTGGGGTATATTCTTGATTTGCTGTGCATGTAGCAGCAATGGGAAAAATAATAGTAATACTAATTTTAGTTTCATGTTCTGTTATTAAGTTGTTCTAATTTCGGTCCTCCCCAAGCCCCTGAAGGGGATGTAAAATACTTTCGTCTCTTAGTTCCTATCAGCCATCTCTTGTTCCCCTTTAGGGGTTTCTCCCTTAAAAATTAAGGGCATAAGAACAATAATACTTTGTACCATCGAAAATAATGGATAGTATATCCGTTTTACCCGAGACGCAGGTTAAAATAGGAGGTGTTCCTCCGCTCCACAAAAATGCAGTCGGCCAGCTAATTGTATAGGCTGTACTTGAAGAATAGGAGAGCTTAAACACAAAAGTGGCCGGTTGTGTTGGTGCATTATTCAGGTTCAGAGTAGAGATACTTGCTCCCACATTCAGGGTAAATACATTGCCCGCAGATAAATCTACCGTAGTGGTAGCAGCAGTTGTAATGGCAGCAGGCATTGTGGTTAAGTAGCGTTTGGCCGAGACATCTCCAACTACATCCAGTTTTGCAGCAGGAGACGTGGTACCGATACCCACGTTATTTGTCACATACAACTTATCTGCAACATTGGCTATGCCGTTTACATCCAGTGTATAGGCAGGAGCGTTGGTACCGATGCCTATTTTTCCATTATCTGCAGGACTGGCTGAAGGTGTCGGTGAATCCGTGTTACTAAAATCGCCTGCATAAAGTCCCGTACCGAAAAGCACTCCTCCCAGATTCATCCTATTAGAAGAGCCATCCGGCAATGTCACACAGTTTCCTATAACAATATTGTCGTTGCCAAGATCCGATTCTTTCCCCACACAAGGGCCTATCATGATGGAATGTTCGCCAGCAACAGATTGTGGATTGGCATCTCTTCCTTTCCCGGCATCCCAGCCAATAAAGACAGACTTATTGATCGCATTACGGTTTTTGCCTGCGCCAGATCCGATACAAATAGTACCTATTCCTTCCCCCAGATTAAAACCGGCATCAGTACCCAGAACAATAGCATTATCCAGCCCTACACCACCACCGGCATTGCTACCCAGAACAATAGAATTAGAGCCACCACCATTGGCTGCTCCCTGCCCTGTGGCCACCAAATTGTTTGTCTGCAGCAGTTCAATAGGAGATGTATTTGCCGCTTTCCAGCTAAGTGTGCCGTCTGTGGTACTTGCCAGCACCTGTCCATCGGTAGTGGGTGTTGCTGCAGGTAACGTAAGAGTGTAGTTGGCAAGCGTAGTCGGAGCTACCAAACCCACGTAGTTACTACCCGATGCCTGCGTAATATTAATCTGCCCTTTTACATCCAATTTTGCTGCCGGAGAAGTAGTGCCGATACCCACGTTACCTCTGAAATAAGCCAAACCATCACTGCCTCGCATGCTAAAATTCAGCGCTTCATCTTTATTTTCAAATATAATTCCCTGACCTCCATCACTTCCGGTTCTGATTCTGATAGCATGGCTTGTAAAACCTGCACCTGCTACGGCTGTGCCATTTCCCAACGATCGATTAGCGCCCGGCTGTCCCATATAAATACCCCAGTTGGAATCGTCGCCACTCCACATATAAATACCACGCCCAGAGCCTCCATTCTGCGTATTTTGAATAACCAGTTTGCCAAGCACATTCAGACTACCGGTACCTTTGGGAACAAAACTAATATTCTGATTTGTGTTAGACCCTGCAGCATAAATCCCGGCATAACCGATTCCAATACCCTGCGTTCCATTATAATGACGAAACTCAATGCCAGAAGAATATTCACTTATATCTCCGGTTACATATAAAGGTGCTCCTGTCGCATGTGTTCCGCTCCTGGCTGCTGTGCCTGCGGCAATATCCAATAAATTGGTAGGAGACGTATTGCCGATACCCACATTACCACTACCCAAAATCGTTACTTTTTCTGAAGGGGCATTATCGACAGTCCCTGTTGCAGCTGCTGCCTTAGCTGTATAAAAATGGATAGCCGACGTGCCTGTACCTGTGGAAATACCAGATTGCAGGGTAAGATCGCCTCCGGAAAGATCGGTACCACCAGATTTTGCACCTCCACTTGAAAGGGTCAAACCCTGACCGGCGGTGTTCGCAGTGGCATTACGTTCCATCCAGATGGTGCGCGCAGCAGTGCCACCTAGCGATAAGATATTACTGGGTGAGGTAGTGCCGATACCGACATTGCCACCGTTAGTAATAATCATCCGGGTTGCATTGTTTGCAGATGCAGCCACCGTTTCAAGAGTACCACTAGAAACAGATGAATAGGTATCGAAACGATGCTCGGCTGCAATCAGTCGTATTCTGTCGGGGCCACTTGCATCAACAATATCATTACCTTTAAACAATACAAGTTCACTCTTGTCATTTCCACCCCAAAGACGTTCACCTATATACGTAAAACCAGCGCCAGTGTCACCATCTCCGGTAGTACCACTGAATGCAATATAGTTGCTGGAAGTGCTCCCTCCTATACGGAGATTACCCCTTACGTCAAGAAGCTCTCCGGGAGCAGTTGTGCCGATGCCCACGTTGCCGCTGTCCAAAATACGCAAACGACTAGTTCCATTGTGCAACCCGCTAGAATAAGTACCCGCTGTTCTCAAATCAATACCTCCCTTACCGGCTTCTGTGGCCATTACAAAAATATTATTCGCAGGTGTATCTCCTGCGCCCGATCCATCGATTCCCAAAAGGGCACCGGCTTTTCCTACACGAGTAAACAACATAAATGTATTTTCAGTGGCAGGAGCATTAGTAGCAGCATCGGTACTTACCAATACCTTCGGGGCATTACCCCCTGCTCCGGCTTCACCACCAATATGCAATTTTGTGAGAGGTGCCGTATTGCCGATACCCACATTACCACTACCCAAAATCGTTACTTTTTCGGAAGGGGCATTATCGGCAGTCCCTGTTGCAGCTGCCGTAGCTGTGTAAAAACGAATAGCCGATGTACCCGTACCGGTTGAGATTCCTGACTTCAGGGCAAGATCGCCCCCGGCAAGATCCGTTCCAGTGAGTTTTGCACCTCCACTTGAAAGAGTTAAGCCCTGACCGATAGTTGTAGTATTGCGCTCCATCCAGATAGTACGCGCTGCATCTCCTCCTAACGATAGTAGCTGACTGGGAGACGTGGTGCCAATCCCGATGTTGCCATTAGACTGAATTGTCATCCGGGCATCGGCAGCGCTTGTACTGGTGCTATTGTCACCAACATTATTCAGTGCAAAATGAAGTTTAGCCCGACTAAAAGTAGTCTGTCCCTGTGCAATGATAGCGGTTTTCATAGCAGTGGTTACCGCTCCCGCATAAGGAGTCCCCAGGTAAAGAATAGCACTTTTGTCTTCGCCTCCGGCAAAAATTGCCATACTTACATCATTTCCAGCGCCATTGGTTATATCCAAATTTCGTTGAGGCGTTGTAGTACCGATACCCACGTTGCCTCCGTTAAAGAGAGCAGCATAATTGGCTGTGGCACCTCCACTGGCTGAAACACTCAAACCTACATTGGTAGAGGTAGCTCCGGTATGGGTATTGGATATTTGCGCTCCGTAGGTGGTTTGTCCGGTAGTACCGTTAGCCCCCGACAAGCTCAGATTCAATAACGTTTGTGTATTGCTTGCTGCGGCTGTCGTATTGGCTGCTATGCTAAGGGCATTACCTCCTGCCAATGTGTTCCAATTCCATGTCTGTGCGTATGCCCCATTATCGATGGTGTTGGTTGCCGCGGCGGCTGCCAGCTTACTGATGGGAATCGTAATGTTTGTAGGACTGCTTGTCCATGTTGGTGCTCCGCCACCTCCCGAGATCAATACCTGTCCGATCGTACCGACAGCACTATAACCCATGGTCGTAGCAGAAGCACCATACACGATTCCTCCCGGTGTGGCAACCGTTGAGATGCCGGTACCGCCATTGCCGACAGGAAGAATGCCCGAAACATCGGCAGTTGCAAGAGCAACCGAAGAACTGGAAAGAGCACCAGTTGCACTGCTATGCACGACTCCTAAGCCCAGATTTGATAAAGTACTAATGTTCTGGCTGGCGTTTACATTAAAAGTACTCCCCGAAAGCGTTAATCCAGTTCCTGCCGTATATGCAACGGGGGTAGTCCATCCCAATGTTCCAGAGGCATCGGTGGCTGTCAGTACCTGGTTGGCGGCACCTTTGGCTCCCGGGAGGGTAAGCGTGTAGCTGGTTAGCGTAGTAGGTGCAACAAGACCCACGTAGCCGGTACTTGCTGACTGTGTTATATTCACCTGACCTTTTACATCGAGCAAGGATGCCGGAGTGGTAGTGCCGATGCCTACGTTACCATTGCCCAAAATAGTTACCTTCTCTGTAGGAGTACGATCAGCTGTACCCGTGGCACCTGCTGTAGCCGTGTAAAAATGAATAGCCGAAGAGCCGGTACCCGTGGAAATACCCGACTTCAGGGCAAGATCGCCCCCGGAAAGATCCGTACCTGTGAGTTTTGCTCCTCCACTCGCCAGAGTTAAACCCAAACCACCGGTTGTGGTATTGCGCTCCATCCAGATGGTACGCGCTGCATCACCGCCCAACGAAAGCAGTTGGCTGGGTGAGGTAGTGCCGATACCCACGTTGCCGCTGTCCAAAATGCGCAAACGGCTGGTGCCTTTGTGAAGACCGGCAGTATAATCACCGCCTGTTCTTAAATCGATACCTCCTTTGTCTACTTGTGTGGCCATTACAAAAATATTATTCGCAGGTGTATCTCCTGCGCCCGATCCATCGATTCCCAAAAGGGCGCCGGCTTTTCCAAAACGGGTAAACAGCACAAATGTATTTTCAGTGGCAACAGCATCAGCAGCAGTACTTACCAATACCTTCGGGGCATTACCCCCTGCTCCGGCTTCACCACCAACCTGCAATTTTGCCAGAGGAGATGTGGTGCCGATACCCACATTACCACTACCCAAAATCGTTACTTTTTCGGAAGGGGCATTATCGGCAGTCCCTGTTGCAGCTGCCGTAGCTGTGTAAAAACGAATAGCCGATGTACCCGTACCGGTTGAGATTCCTGACTTCAGGGCAAGATCGCCCCCGGCAAGATCCGTTCCACCGGTTTTTGCTCCTCCACTTGAAAGGGTTAAGCCCTGACCGATAGTTGTAGTATTGCGCTCCATCCAGATGGTGCGCGCAGCAGTGCCACCCAACGACAGTAGCTGGCTGGGTGAGGTGGTGCCGATACCCACGTTGCCGCCGTTATCAATACGCATACGCTCTGTTAGTGTTTGTGCCGACACAGCCGTTGCCAGAAGGTCGGTGGCACTGGATTGTGCAAATATAATAGGGATACCAGAACTACTGGTAACAATGGGAAAGGAACCATTCTTTTTAACAATACCAAACCGGGCTAAAGAGCCTGCATCTACGCTAAATACATTATCCTCTTTATTGACAAACACCGATCCGTCAACTTCCAACATAGCTCCCGGAGATGTAGTACCTATACCCACATTGCCCGATGGCACAAGCAGGGCATAATTGTTTGTTCCGCTACCGGCCGAAATGCTCAAACCTACATTGGTTCCCGCTCCTGTATGGGCATTGGAAATCTGCGCTCCGTAAGTGGTTTGCCCGGTAGTGCCATTAGCCCCCGACAAGCTCAGATTCAATAAGGTCTGTCCGGTTTGGGCTGTAGTACCCGTGGTGGCAATCGACAAACCGGTACCTGTCGTCAATGAATTCCAGTTCCATGTCTGTGCGTATGCCCCATTATCGATGGTGTTGGTTGCCGCGGCTACTGCCAGCTTACTGATGGGAATCGTAAAGGTCGTAGGATTGCTTGTCCACGTTGGCGCAACGCCACCTCCCGAAATCAATACCTGTCCGCTGGTACCGGTGGCTGTGTAACCAAGGGCTGTAGCCGATGATCCGTAAACCAGAGCTCCCGGAGTAGCCGCCGTACGGATACCCGTACCACCACGAGAAACCGCAAGAGCGTTG